>ERZ773156.3-NODE-3-length-433435-cov-11.8913_pt1 | contig 433435 bp, 405 predicted proteins | sample MGYA00511895_ERZ773156 | MGnify/ENA primary metagenome ERZ773156 (study PRJEB29015, sample SAMEA2737850) | human gut metagenome | biome: human gut; feature: human-associated habitat; material: faeces | place: China | collected 2012 ... | reverse complement strand
CCGACCGCCTCATAGTACCTTCTTAGTAATTGTTCGATTTGCATATACAATAAAGATAAATTATGAGTTTCGTAATTACCTGATAAAGATAAATTTATTATACAGGAAAAGCATTTTAAAGTAAAGATTGTGTAAAAAAGTAAAATTTCTATTTACATTACGATTAAATTTGTTTAATATATTTTAAGAGGCAGAGATTGTATGCTCTGTAAAAAATATAGGAACTAAAGGCGGGTAAGCGTATGTTTGTATATGTGGTAGAAGATGATGAAAATATGAGTGATTTAGAATGTTATACACTCACAAACAACGGATATGAAGTAAAACCTTTATATACAGCAAAAGAATTTGAACAGGAACTGAAGAAGAGAATACCGGATATGATTATTCTGGATATTATGCTTCCGGATGAGAACGGCATCCGTATGCTGGTGAAGCTCAGACAGGCGGAATCCACCAGGGATATACCGGTCATGATGGTAACAGCCAGAAGCAGTGAGGTGGAAAAGGTCAAATGCCTGGATGCCGGTGCGGATGATTATGTTACGAAGCCTTTTGGAGTGCTGGAATTTAATTCAAGGGTAAAGGCATTGTTCCGGAGAAGTATGAAGAATTCAAACTTCAATCTGATTCAGGTAGGGGATATTGTACTGGATGATGACAGAAGAATTGTCACGGTAGGGGAAGAAGAGAAAAATGTAACATTTAAGGAATATGAATTATTAAAGTATCTGATGATAAATAAGGGAATTGTTCTGTCAAGGGATAAGATCATGGAAGCTGTTTGGGGATTTGATTTTCAAGGAGAATCGAGAACGGTTGATATGCATATAAAGACATTACGGCAGAAAATCGGAAGTGAACGGAACAGAATAAAAACAGTCCGGAATGTGGGATACAAAATTGAATAATCAGAAAAAGACAGGTGAAGGAAAATGGAAGAAAAAGAATATTTAGATTTATCCGTACATGAGATGAAAAATATTTTAGCGGCAATCAGCGGATATTCGGAGTTTATTTATCGTGGACTGGTTCATGGCCCGAAAGCACTGGAAATGGCAGGAAAGATTAAACATATGTCGGATATTCTGGCGGCATATACGGATAAAAAATATATGTACGATTTATTAAAAGCAGATCTGTATACACCCGACAGAGTATGGATTTCACTGCAGGAGGAACTGGAAAATGTCAGGAGCGATGTGCAGATGAAAGTACATAAGAAAGTAAATATGGAACTGACATGTGACGGTGTGGATAAATTATATGGGGACAAACTTCTGGTACGGGAGCTTTTTTTTGCACTACTGGAAAATGCGGCAAGGTATATGCCGGAGGAATCCACAGTAAGAATCCGGAGTTTTAAGGAGGATAAAAATCCGGTGATTTTGTTTGCAAATGCATCGGAGGAACTGACAAAAGATCAGATAAAAAATTTTACAGAACCATATTACCGGATTGATAAAGCGGCATCCAGACGGATGGGCGGACAGGGATTCGGACTTCCGGTTGCAGATCAGATCATGAGAGTGCATCAGGGAAGAATGGAACTGGAGTATAAAGAGCATACGATGAATGTAAGATTATACTTTACGAAACATGCATAACAAAAGAGGAAAGAAGGAAGAGATTTGTACAGAGATATTATTGCAGGGCTTGCTTCCTGGAAGGATAAAGCAGACAGACAGCCGGCGGTGGTTACAGGAGCAGTATCTGTTGGAAAAACAACAGCAGTGAAAGAATTTGCAGAAAGATTTTATAATAAATTAATCATTTTTGATTTGCAAAAAGATCCTTCCATCCTGAGCGGGGAACTGACAAGAAAGAATTTTGATGAAAAGACACAGGCATATATGGATGTAACAGAAAGCAAGGAAGATATTCTTGTAGTTATTGACCATCTGGATACGGAGAAAGTGGGAAACCATCAGGCAGCAGAGGTTTTGCGGTTTATCTGCTATAATCTGATGGATTATAATGTCTGTGTGATAACATCATTAAATGTATGGCGGATTTTTTCGGAAGGTCTGCTTGCAAGATTTGACCTGTTTGAGATGTATCCGGTCAGTTTAAGGGAATTTCTGATTATTAACCGGGACAGGGAACTGTTAGAATGTGTGGAACATATGACGGAGAAGGAACTTACAGAAGAACAGATGGCAAAGATGCTGCGGTATATGAAGGTATATCTGTTTACCGGAGGAATGCCGTTAGCAATACAGACCTATATGGATACCCGTGATATTGGGGCTGTTACGGAAGCAAAAAAGAAGATTGCGGAAAATTACCTGGGACTGATTGAAAAAATTCCGGATATAAGACTGCGCAAAAAGGCGAAGGATATCTACCTTTCCATCTGCGAACCGTTACAGAAGGAGGACAAAAGATACCGTTATCGTAAAACATGGATGCTTCAGAAGCACGGATATGATGAGGCTGTAGAATGGCTTTGTGATAAGGGACTGATTCTCAGGATGGATCGTTGTGTCAGTGCCGGCAGTGGACAGAATGGAAAAGAATTCCGGCTTTATTATAATGATATCGGGATTCTGACTTGGTTCTGTAAAATCCGGTTTGCCGATATTGCAGGTGTGCAGGATATTTACCAGCTGGGAAATGGTGCATTGATAGAACAGGCGGTTTTACAGCAGCTGAGGGTGTCGGAGTTAAGTGAAGTGACGGGATTTTTAACCGATGAAAATGAGAAATCAGAAGTCACTTTTCTCTGTCGGAGTGAAAAGGAGACAGTGCCGGTCAGGACTGGAAGAAAAGAAAATGTTTCGGTACAGTATCCAATGACCGTATGTATTACATGGGATAAGGCAAAAGTATATGAGAAGCAGATCAGCATTCCGCTTTTTGCCGTGTGGAATCTGTAATAATAAACCAGCGGAGGAAATATATATAATATACAGGAAAATGCAGAGGTCTGTTCATGAAGACGGGAGCAAAGAAAATAATTTATGTGGCAGGAATGATTGTTCTGTATATCATTGCATTAAAAGCCGGACATACCGGAAATGTGGAAAATATAAAAGATGTAGCTGGACATATCCTGCAAAATCAGGAAAATGTCCTGAAGGATGACAGTGTGAAAAAAGTAGCCCTTACCTTTGATGATGGTCCGGGAAGCAGTACAGAGCGGCTTCTGGATGAATTGCAAAAAAGAAATGTCAGGGCTACTTTTTTTGTAGTGGGGGAGAAAGTGGAAGAATATCCGGACACTTTAAGAAGAATGAAGGAAGAAGGACATATCATAGGAAACCATACTTACAGTCATATACAGCTTACCGGGGTATCCTGTGAAAGTGCAATTGAGGAGGTACAGAAAAACAGCAGGGTAATTGAAGAAATAACAGGGGAAAGACCATTGTTCTTACGTCCGCCCTACGGGGAATGTACGAAAAAAATGAAGGAGCAGCTGGATATGTTTGTCGTTCTGTGGGACGTAGATCCTCTGGACTGGAGTGTTCAGAATACCGACTTGGTAACGGAGCGTGTTCTGAAACAGGTAAAAGAAAATGATATTATTCTGCTGCATGATATCTTTGATACCTCTGTGGATGCGGCTGTCCGGATCGTGGATGCACTGCAGCAGGAACAGTATGAATTTGTGACCGTGGATGAATTATTGTTTCCATAAAACAGTTGAAAATGAGAGAGTGTCGTGCTATACTTAAATAGTATATATATGGATAAAACAAAGGAAAGTTTTAAAAATTATAATCTGGAGGACAATAATAAGATGGAAAAGATTAAGATGACAACACCATTAGTTGAGATGGACGGGGATGAAATGACAAGAATCCTTTGGAAATGGATTAAGGATGAGTTATTACTTCCGTTTATAGATTTAAAAACTGAGTACTATGATTTGGGACTTGAATACAGAAATGCGACGGACGATAAAGTTACGACAGAATCTGCAGAAGCAACCAAAAAATATGGTGTAGCCGTAAAATGTGCAACAATCACTCCTAATGCAGCAAGAATGACAGAATATGATCTGAAGGAAATGTGGAAGAGTCCGAATGGAACGATCCGTGCCATTCTTGATGGAACAGTATTTCGTGCTCCGATTATCGTAAAGGGAATTGAACCGTATGTAAAGACATGGAAAAAACCAATCACAATCGCAAGACATGCATATGGTGATGTATACAAGGCTTCTGAAATGAAGATTCCGGGTGCAGGAAAGGCAGAACTTGTCTATACAGCAGAAGATGGCACAGAATCAAGGGAACTGATTCATGAATTCAAGGGTGCAGGCATTATCCAGGGCCAGCACAATCTGGTTGGTTCTATTGAGAGCTTTGCAAGAAGCTGTTTTAACTATGCACTTGATACAAAGCAGGACGTATGGTTTGCAACCAAAGATACCATTTCAAAGAAATATGATCATACTTTTAAAGATATCTTCCAGGAAATTTATGATCAGGAATATGATGAGAAATTCAAAGAAGCAGGCATTGAATACTTCTACACCCTGATTGATGATGCCGTTGCAAGGGTGATCCGTTCCGAAGGAGGATATATCTGGGCATGCAAGAATTATGACGGTGACGTTATGAGCGATATGGTAGCAACTGCATTCGGTTCTTTATCCATGATGACTTCCGTACTGGTATCTCCACAGGGCTACTATGAATACGAAGCAGCACATGGTACGGTTCAGAGACATTATTACAGACATTTAAAAGGTGAGAAGACATCCACCAATCCGATTGCAACCATCTTTGCATGGACAGGCGCTTTGAGAAAACGTGGTGAGATGGATGGAATCAAAGAACTTCAGGAGTTTGCAGATAAGCTTGAACGTGCCTGCATTAAGACAATCGAAGACGGCCAGATGACAAATGATCTTGCCATTATCACAACAATGGAAAATCCGACTGTGTTAAACAGCGAAGACTTTATCAAAGCAATCAGAAAGACTTTAGAAGAGATGCTGTAAAACATAACACATACCGATATGGCTGCCTGTGCAGCCATATCTTTTGAAAATCCGATTGTATTTTTCTTTTTGGAGGAAAGAAGATGGAAAGAAAAAAGCCTGAACCACATGAATTTTACAGACATTTTAAAAACAAATTATATCAGGTCATTGCCGTTGCACAACATTCAGAAACCGGGGAAGAACTTGTGATATACCAGGCATTGTATGGCTCGTATGGTATCTACGCAAGACCGCTTGAGATGTTTATGAGTGAAGTGGATCATGAAAAATATCCGATGGTAAAGCAGAAATACCGTTTTGAGAAAGTGATTCCGGGACAGACAGATTCTGGTATGGATATTGCAAAAACATCGGTGGAAACTCCTGAAAAAGCAGAAGTTTTACCAGAATCCGTGACATTGCCGGAGGAGGAACGTCCGAACCCTGATTTGATGGAATTTCTGGATGCAGATACCTTTGAACAGAAAAAGCGGATTCTGGTCGGAATGAGAAAACGGATTACAGACCGGCTGATTGATGATCTGGCGGCCGCACTTGATGTAACGGTGGAGGATGGGGATCTGGATGAAAGATACCGGAATCTCTTGTTTTGCGTAGACACGATGGAACGGTTTGAAGTAAACAGGTTGAGGTAATGAAGTGAAGAACAGACTAAAGTATCATCGGAAAAAACCGATATAAGTTTCAGATTGTGAGGAAAGGAGAAGGATTTATGAAACAGATATTAAAATACTGGAAACAGCTCCTGGGAGTTGTGATAGTATTAGCAGTTTCCTTTATCGGAATGGGAAGTATTATGGCGGCTTCTGTAGGCATTTCCATAATGTCGGCGGATACTCCGGATAATCAGGTAAACCTGACATCCTGGGAAGTGGGACATATGGAATACTTTGCCGCATCCGTTACCGGCGTGGATGATTTAAATCCGGATGAGATACAATGGACAAGTGATGATCAGGATATCGTCAGTGTCAGCAATACAACCGGGCAGTATGTTTATCTGAAGGCAACCGGTGCAGGAACGACAAAGATAACCGCCAGCTACACCTTTGATAATAATGGGGTAGAGGTTACAAAATCAGATGTATTGACAATTACCGTAAAGCTTGGTGTGACAAATGATTTATCCAACGGATTCATCCAGCTTGCATCCATCGGCAGCAAGGCGGTGATTTCAACTAACTATAAGTCAGACGAGGATCTGCTCTGGAGTTCGGATGACAGTAATGTTGTTTCCGTTGCGTCCAACGGTGACGGAACAGGAACTGTAACAGCGGTATCCGGTGGTTCAGCAACCATTACCATCAGAACACCAGACAACAACCAGTACTGTACCTTTGATGTTCTGGTAAATATCAGATTTACAGAGGCAATGAAACTGGAAACCATGCAGATTAATCCGGGTACTTATACGGATGTTGTGACAGGAACAACAAACGCAAGTGCGAATAAGGATGTCACCATTACCAGTGCAAATGAAGATTATCTGGTCGTGGACAGTGACGGATATGCATATGGTGAAACAGCAGGATACGTTCTGTTGTATGCTTATCCAAAATATGATTATTCAAAGACTGCATTTGCAGATCTTACACCGGCAGAATTGGCAGCAAGATTTGGTGATTCCGTCAATGTTATGGTTAAGTTCGGTATTACAAACGGCGATTTGTATACAGCAGTCGGTGATACCGTACAGCTGAAAACCAATGCATCCGAGGATGATTTAAAGGGTGTAAACTGGACTTCGGATAATACAAACATTGTAGCAGTGGATGCGGACGGTGTGCTGACCGCAAGAGCAAGCGGTACGGCAAATGTTACAGCAACACTTGATAGTAAGACACTGATAGACGGACAGAGAATGCATTCTTCCGCAATCAAGGTTACGGTTATTGATTCCTTTGCCGTAAGCGAAACGGAACATATGATGAACGTCGGGGAAAGCTTTGATTTGTATGCGATTGTAACAGATCAGAAGGCAAATGTTACCTGGACTTCATCCGATGAGTCGATAGCGACAGTGACATTATCAGATACAGATAAATATACCGTAAGCGTAACGGGTGTGAAAAAAGGAAATGCTGTAATCAAGGCTATTCAGGAAGTAAACGGGGTAAAGAAATATGCAGAATGTCAGGTAAGTATCAACGAACCGGTTCAGAATATCACACTGGTTCCGACAGAGCTTGAGATTGATAAAGGGGAGCAGTATCCGTTAAAACTTATTTTTGAACCAGAAAAGGCAGATAATACACAGGTTATCTGGGTATCCTCCGATGAATCGGTAGCCACGGTTTCAGATGCCGGTGTTATCTCGGCTGTTGATGGTGGTGACTGTACGATTTCCGTAGTTACACTGGATGGTGTCAAAGTGGCATCCTGTAAGCTGCATGTCAGAGTGCCGGTAACAGCTATTACACTTTCTGAAACCAGGGTAAGATGCAGTCTTTCACTTGGAACATATCAGTTGTCCTATAACATTCTTCCGGAAGGAAACGGTGTAAATAAGAACGTTGTCTGGGAATCATCCAATCCAAGTGTTCTTACCGTAGATAAGAATGGTTTTGTAACTTTCGTTGCACCGGGAAATGCAACCGTTCTCTGTCAGACAGAGGATACCGGAACAGACGGAATCAACCTGGTTGCAACCTGTGAGTTCGTAATTGAACAGCCGGTAACATCTGTATCCCTTGATTATACGGATGTTACATTGAAAATTGGTGAGACTTTAAGACTTACCTCGACCGTTCTTCCAAAGGACGCAACGAATAAAGAACTGACCTGGGTTTCTTCCAATACCTCCGTGGTAACGGTAGAAGATGGTCTTTTAACCGCAGTAGCAGGCGGTGATGCAGCTGTTCTGGTTCAGTCTGTGGACAGTGGTGTAACTGCACTATGTAATGTAAAAGTTTACCAGCCGGTTACAAGTGTAACCATAAGCAGTGAAGTGATGGAAGTGCGTAGGGGAACGGATTTCTGGCTGTATGCAACGGCAAATCCATCCAATGCGGATAACCCCGCAATATCATGGTCTTCTTCCAATTCAAATGTTGCTACCGTGGATTCCACTGGTAAAGTAACGACTTTGGATGCAGGAGAAACAACCATTACGGCAACCAGTATTGATACAGGTGTGTTTGCAACCTGTAAATTAACCGTACTCGAACCGGTAACCGGAATTTCACTAAATATTGAAAGTACGGCGATTTATAAAGGAAGTAAATTTGTACTGATACCGACGGTTACACCGATTGATGCGGATAATAAATCCGTAACCTATACCTCGAGTGATCCGGATATCGCCAGCGTAGATGCGAATGGTATTGTAACCGGATTAAAAGGAGGAAAATGTATTATTCTTGCAACCACCGTGGAAAGAGGTCTGGTGGCAAGTTGTGAAGTAGAAGTATATGAATTTGTTACAGCCGTTAAGATTCAGGGAGCTACTGGAAATATCAATTATGGCGAAACCCGTATGCTGACAGCAGATGTAACACCTGATTCCGCAACCAATACCGGAGTTAACTGGTCATCCAGTAACAATGGTGTTATCCAGGTAACGGACAGAGGTGTGGTTACAGCGGTAGGATACGGAACAGCAGTCATAACTGCGATGGCAGCGGATGGCAGCGGTGTCTATGATCAGGTTACCTATACCTGTATCAAGCCGGTAAGCTCTATTCAGGTATCTCCGTCCTATGTCACCATGCTGGAAGGAAAAACGGTCAATGTAACTGCGACAGTATCCCCATCCGATGCGACCTATACCAATATTGCGTGGTCATCTTCTGATGAAGCCATCGCATATGTGGATTACAATGGCGGAATTACAGGTGTAAAGGCAGGTACCTGTTATGTATATGCAACTTCAACCGATGGAAATAATGTTACGGCAATCGTTAAGGTAACCGTAAAACCGGTCATTGCGGCAACAGGTGTCAGAATCAGTTCAGGTACACTGACACTGCTTCCGGGTCAGACATCTTCCTTGAAATACAAGCTGAAGCCATCGAATTCAACAGATACGATCGAATGGATTACATCGGATCCGGCAGTGGCAACCGTATCTTCTAGTGGTGTGGTAACTGCAAGAGGTCAGGGAAGCTGTGAGATTTATTGTATTTCCTCTTCGGGAGCAGAAGGTGTTTGTGAATTAAATGTAGTGGCATTGAATGCGACACATATTACACTGGAACAGTACGACTCTTATACACTTGATGTATTTGGGGCAAGCGGAAGAATTAAATGGTATACAAATAACAACAGAATTGCAACCGTATCATCCAATGGTACAGTAATCGGAAGAAAGCCGGGAACAACAACGATCACGGCAAATATCGACGGAAAACTGCTGTACTGTACGGTAACGGTAACAAAACTTAAGAAATATTAATTCAAAAGTGAATCAGAATAAAAGAACTCCTTCCAGAGCAATATCCGGAAAGAGTTCTTTTTATTTCTGAAATTAATGAGATTTGATATTGGCAAATCCAATGAGAAGGAACAGGAATGGTACGGTAATCGGTTGCGAGATATTGACGAAGGCCATGGCGGAATAAGCAAGGATTGCAATTCCGGCCGCACCAAAGAAAGCATTTTCCTGTCTGCGGCGGAAACAGCGGATAACGGAAAACAGGACAAGCAGCAGGTAGAAGACCAGACCGGCAAGACCAATCGTTACCAGATAGTTAAGATATTCATTATGTGCGCTTGCGTAATACGAACCGAGGCTGGTCATTTCCGGCTCAAAATACTTATAGAGCAGGAGTGTTGTTGTATCAGGGCCGGCTCCGAAGAGAATGGTCAGAAATGGAGAAACTGCGAAAATCTGTAGCAGCCAGCTCCACACATAGCCGCGATCCGATCCCCAGTGATCGTTAAAGCGGAGATATCCTTCCAGGTTCCCAAGTGGCGTCCGGGTATCGAAAAAGCTGAAATACACGAACAGGAACAGCAGGACAAGCAGAATCAGAATACATACAGTCATGCAGGCATACTTTAAAAATCCGGGCGGGTTCATCTCTCTGGCATGGAAAAAGCGGGAGAGACAGAACAGGATAACGGCAAAAATCAGGACGGACAGCATGACTGGCATAGCCGTCATCATTGCAGTCAGCTCTGACGGGGTACGCATATCGGCAGACAGCATCGGAAGAAGCTGGAACAGAGCGGCAGCACAGCAGTAAATCCATAATAAAAAGCTGTAGGAAAGCAATGCTGCACGGTCGGAGAGAGCAAAAACCAGAAGGACTGCAAGGGCGGTGGCGAGTCCGAGATAGGCACTGTCACTGTTTGCACAGAAAACACCCAGAATCCCGAAGAAACAGCCTGCTCCGTACAGAACTTGTTCATTCTTTGCGGAAGTATGACAGAACAGGTACATGCAGACCGGCAGATACACAGATAAAAATGCGGAAAATACATCAACATGTCCAAAAGTAGCGATATACATAACGGAAGTTCCGGCAGCCATATCTTTATAAAAATCCAGAACATCATATCCGCAGAACTGGAACAGGCTCATGACGGAGCAAAGAATCAGAATGGCCGGAAAGGAATACAGAATAGGACGGGTAATGGTCATATACCTTGTAATTCCGTAATAAAGCATGCCGCAGAGCAACAGAAATAAAAGCCCGATGTGTTTGCCGGAAGATCCGGTAAATGAGGCATATTTCCACTCTGAGAGCAGGCAGGACAGGGTACTTGAGCCGAGAAATAAAAGCATGATAAAGTCTGTCCTTGACAGAGTTATTTTCTTTTTCAAATCCACGGAAGTTATTTTGTAATACAGTGCTGCGAAAAATATCGCAAGGCACAGTATGGCAAAAGTATAGTATTTTGTGATTGTGATATTGAAATAGTGATCATCAAAAATAAGCGGAAATACCGTAAGAAATAAGATGGTCAGCAGATTGACAGTATTTGATTTTTTCATAAGCAGAATCCTCTTTCCAAATAGTAATAATAACAGATTGAGTTTAGCATAGCTTTGAAAAAAAAACAATATTTTCCATTAATAATGTATTGACTTTTGAAATTTTAATGATATACTTCTATAACAAAGAGAAATATTGATTGAACACGCTGACGAGAAGAGTAGCATATACAGAACATACAGAGAGAAACACCGGGTGCTGGAAGTGTTTTATGGAAAGATATGTGAAAACTACCTCTGAGTGGCCCTAATCCGGTCCGGTGATTCCGTTATCATCATGAAAGTGGCTTTTCCTATTTTATAGTAGAAGAGCAAGCAGGGTGGAACCGCGAAGAATATTCGTCCCGCAACGGAAGTTGCGGGATTTTTTTCGTCTCGTTTCCTATGATTTCCGGAAGGTTCTGTGAAATCAGTTCAAATCAATGATATAATCGCAAAAAGTGAGGTAATAAGAATGAAGATTACATTAAAAGATGGTTCTGTAAAAGAATATGAATCTGCAATGTCCATTATTGAGATTGCAAAGGATATCAGCGAAGGACTTGCAAGAGTGGCATGTGCCGGAGAAATAAACGGAGAGGTGGCAGACCTTCGTACCGTTGTGGATAAAGACTGTGAGTTAAGCATTCTGACCTTCGATGATGAGGCAGGAAAGGCAGCTTACCGCCACACCTGTTCCCATGTACTGGCAGAAGCAGTAAAAAGACTGTATCCGGAAGCAAAACTGGCAATCGGACCGTCTATTGATACCGGATTCTATTATGATTTTGACCATGAATCATTTTCAAGGGAAGATTTGGACAAGATTGAAGCCGAGATGAAGAAAATCATCAAAGAAGGTGCAGAAATCAAGCGTTTTGAGCTTCCAAGAAATGAGGCAATTAAGTTTATGGAAGAGAGAAACGAGCCATACAAGGTAGAATTAATCCGTGACCTTCCGGAAGATGCCGTTATCAGCTTCTACAGCCAGGGCGACTTCACAGACCTCTGTGCAGGTCCTCATCTGATGAGTACAAAGACGATTAAGGCATTTAAGCTGATTTCTTCTTCAGGAGCATATTGGAGAGGCTCAGAGAAGAATAAGATGCTTTCCAGAATTTACGGAACGGCATATACAAAGAAAGCGGATCTGGACGCATATCTGGAGCATCTGGAAGATATCAAGAAGCGTGACCATAATAAGCTCGGACGCGAGATGGAAATCTTTACAACCGTAGATGTTATCGGACAGGGACTTCCACTGATTATGCCGAATGGTGTTATCATCATGAACGAATTAAAGAGATGGATTGAGGATGAGGAAACAAAGAGAGGTTACATGAGAACACAGACTCCTCTGATGGCAAAATCCGATTTATATAAGATTTCCGGACATTGGGATCATTACAAAGATGGTATGTTTGTACTTGGGGATGAAGAGAAGGACGATGAAGTATTTGCACTTCGTCCAATGACCTGTCCATTCCAGTATTATGTATACAAGGCAAGCCAGAAGAGTTACAGAGACCTTCCTTGCAGATATGGTGAGACATCTACCTTATTCCGTAATGAGGATTCAGGTGAGATGCATGGTCTGACAAGAGTCCGTCAGTTTACGATTTCCGAGGGACATTTAATTGTGCGTCCTGACCAGATGGTAAAGGAATTTAAGGATTGTATCGCACTTGCACAGTACTGCCTGCAGGTGCTCGGTGTGGAAGAAGATGTAACATATCATCTTTCCAAATGGGATCCTTCCAATAAAGAAAAATACATCGGTGCACCGGAAGTATGGGAAGAAACAGAAGGTCATATCAGACAGATGCTTACGGAATTAAATATCCCATTCGTAGAAGATGTGGGAGAAGCTGCATTCTACGGACCAAAGGTAGATATCAACGCAAAGAACGTATATGGAAAAGAAGATACCATGATTACCATTCAGTGGGATGCACTTCTTGCAGAGCAGTTTGATATGTATTATATCGACGAAAATGGTGACAAGAAGAGACCTTACATTATTCACAGAACATCCGTTGGATGCTATGAGAGAACAATCGCATGGCTGATTGAAAAATATGCAGGATTATTCCCGACATGGCTGTGTCCGGAACAGGTAAGAGTTCTTCCGATTTCTGAAAAATATACGGATTACGCAAACAAAGTCAATGCAGAGCTTGTGGCAAATGGTATCCGGAGCAGTGTGGACAACCGTTCCGAAAAGATTGGATTCAAGATTCGTGATGCAAGATTGAAGAGAGTTCCTTATATGTTAGTCGTAGGACAGAAGGAAGAAGAAGAAAATGTGGTATCTGTAAGAAGCAGATATTTAGGTGATGAAGGTCAGAAATCACTGGATACCTTTGTAAATGATATCTGCAAAGAGATCAGAACAAAGGAAATCAGAAAAATCCAGGTGGAAGAAGCAGCAAAATAATATGAGGTGCTGATTTGAAAGAAAAAATACAGAACTTTTTTTACTATTATAAGTTTCATGTATTGGCAGTTCTTTTCGTTATCCTGGTAATAGCAGTTCTTGTAAGGGATAAAAGCCAGGGACAGCAGGTAAATTTGGTTATTGCAGATGAAACCTCAGAGATGAATCTGGAAACGGCAGGAAATCTGCTGCGGGATTTTGAGAAAACTGCAGGTTTAAAAGATGGGGAAGCGGGATTTTATTATAAGACGATGTTTCTTGACCAGAAGAATTTCCAGGATGTTAATCTTGAAATAGCAGGAGTATCGGATTATAACACTTCCCTGACAAATGGCGAAATCGATTTGATAATAAATACCGTGGATCAGATCGGTGAGCCGTCTGTATTTCTCGATGAGATATTTTCTGCGGAGGAACTGGATGGGATGCAGTCATTTCTTTATCTTACGGATGAGCGTCCTGCCGGCCTTGTTTTTGACAAATGTCCGAAGGCAAAAGAATATTTCAGAGACGATTATCCATCGCCGAATCATTATATCCTGCAGGTAGCTGACGGTTCAAAAGACAAACAGATGGTAAAAGAGTTTATTAAGTATCTGATTACAGAATAAAGCAAAAAGAAAGCCGTTACTTTTAGGTAATGGCTTTCTTTGGCTTTATTCGTATTTTTTTCCCCATACACAGATATGATGGTTGTCTGTTCCGGTTAATACCAGAGCCGGCTTCCAGGCTTCATAATCCCAGGCAGGGAGGACCTTTAACAGTTCCGTGGAAGGTCCGTAGGTAATCTTTATGGTAAATTCATCCGCAAGTTCCCAGTGAATCCGGATGGAATTTGCAAGAAAACCGCTGCCGTCCGGATGAAGTGACATTTTTACAGATGTCAGCATTCCCTGCGGAACGGTTGGGGTAAGCCGGATCCGTTCATAATTGCCGCATACCATATCAGCAGAGACCGGCTGGGCTTTTTCGCCCGAATAGATTTCTGGTGAAACAACCGGCCAGCCATCACTGGTCCACAGCATTTTGCGGATATGAAGGGTGGAAGGTTCCTCCCCGCGGAAATTATGTTCCCGGATATGGCAGATAAGATACCATTCGTCATCAGAATCATGGAGTACGGAATTATGTCCCGGCCCCATAAATCCAACCGGATCGTCATCAAATTTATAACCGCATGCCGGCATATAGCCGATGCTGCAGTCACCGTCGTCCAAATCGGTCATATTTCTGCCGTTATGGTCAAGGTACGGACCGGTTACATTCCGGCTGCGTCCTACACGGATATTATAATCACTGCGCAGGGAAGCATAGGATACAAACAGATAATAATAATCTGTCTTTTCGTTATAGATGATATACGGACCTTCGATTGCCCCGTCCGTCCATAACGGTCTTCTGGCAAGACAGATTCCCGGCTGTCCGGAAGTATCTCTGGCAAATCCGGTTTCTTTGTTAAGTTCGATGATATGGCATCCGCCCCAGAAAGAGCCATATACCATATACTGTTTTCCATTCCTGACATCTTCGATAATATTTGCATCAATGGCATTGACAGGCATGCTTTCATCCGAACGGAATACCACGCCTTTTGGAATAAAAGGTCCGTCTGCCTTATCCGATACGGCAAGGAAGATGCAGGAACGCTGTGATCCAAAAGAAGAATTAGAGCAATACAGGCGGTATTCATCCCCGACTTTTACGATATCCGGTGCCCAGATGGCATCGCTTCCGGTCCAGTCAATTGCTTCCTTTGGAGGCTTTTCCACGGCTTTTCCGAGTGTTTCCCAGACAATCATATCATGGGAACGCATACATTTTGCATCCGTACAATACAGAAAATAATCCTTCGATACTGGATCGTGATAAATCGCAGGATCGTGGGTAAACCAGGTACTATGAGCAGGTTCTTTCTGTCCCCACACCGGTTTTGCAGCCGGATGCAAGGGTTCTTTCGGATAAATAAAATCTGACATATTATACCTCCATTTCATGGTGATGATGATGTACAGGTACATATTCTTTCTTCAGTTTTGCTTTGATCATACTGCTTGTGATAATGAAAACAATGCCAAAAACAAAGAGTATGATGCCGGCAATTAAGAAGATAAAGATACCATTTTCAATATAAGATATGATATATTTGTATACATATTCCGGACTGATGGCAAGCTTTCGGTAGAATTTTGTAATATAGCAGAAAGCAGGGAGAATCAGAACGGAAATTGCTGATGACAATGCACTGTATGCCAGGTAACGGAAGATTCGGTTCTTCTTAAATGTATTCAGACGGAACAGAAGAATAATCAGTACGATGGAAAAGACAATCATACATGGCAGAATATACATCAGTAATTTATCAAACAACCGGAACATGGAAGCAATCTGATCAAAATAAGGAAGCTGGACTGCTGTTTTATAATATGCCATAATGGTTGAAGTAAAATTACGGATGACTTCATTCATATCTCCGTCTACGGCAAGGTTATTTTCACTTACATAAGCCTGGATATTCTCGGAAAGCTTCTGTTCCATGGCAGAAGTATCAAGGGTGTAAGACTGGTTATTCATCATGGAGCTGGCATAGGTATTACAATAACTTGTCAGTTCATCCAGACTGAATACACCGGTAAAAATATCTTTTGATAACCCTGAGATAATGGCTTCATTCTCACATTCGTCCATCATGGTATTATAAACGGAATTATAATAGTTAGAATCTCCAAAAGCCCTGGTTATCTGGGAAATATTTGCAAATCCCGCTTTTACGCAGATAAACAGTGCAAGAACAGTCAGCGAGACTGCCAGCAGAAAACTGCTGATAATGCAAAAGAACTGTTTTAAGCGGGAATTATTTTTTGAATAATGATTTTCCTTAGTCATAAGTTTCTCCTTTAATCAACCACAGAAGGTCCTGATATCAAATCTGCATGAACCATGTACCGGTAAACAGTACTGGATAATGTATCAAAAGGATAGCAGGTGTAGAGAAGAAGCTGTTCATGATTGGTATAGAAATCATAGGCATTTTTATCAGAAACATCCACGGTTTCCGTGGAAACTACCTGATACTGGTAAATGCCATAACTGGTTTCAAGAGTGATAATATCGCCAATTTCAGAATACTGCAGACAGTTAAAATAAGAGTTGTTATGTGCTCCTAACATAATAAGTCCGCCTTCTCCCGGAAGAAATGTAGCAGGAATCTGTCCGGCTCCTTTTCTTAAAATATAACTATCATCACCCATGTATACAGAACAGTTTAATCCGATTTTCTCACAGCTTAAATATCCATAAAGAGAGCCTTCACTGATTTGGTCATAATCGCTGAGATGCACAGTCTGTGTTTCCGGAGGAACAGTAGTAGTTTCTTCTGTCGTAGTTTCCGGAGGAACAGTTGTGGTTTCCTCTGTTGTAGTTTCGATTGTGGTACTTTCTGCGTCCGTAGAAGTGTTTTCAGGTTCTTTGGGAGCAGGAGTGCTTTTGGTGGCAATAAAAATAACCATGATCAATGCGACCAGAAATAAGGCGATGCAAAACAAAACAATCTTATGGTTTTTTAATTTCTGTAAAAATCCTTCCATGATAATTCTCCTCCTAGTCTACAATCGTTGGACCTGATACCAAATCGGCATGAACCATAAAACGGTAATCCGTACTTGCTAACATATCGAAAGGATAGCAGGTGTAGAGAAGAAGCTGTTCATGGTCTGTGAAGAAGTCGTAGGCATCCTTATCGGTTACATCGACTACTTCGGTTGAATTCACCTGATAAGTATAAGTGCCATAACTTGTTTCCATGGTAATAACAGTTCCGGTCTGAATGCTCTTCAGACAATTAAAGAAGGTATTATTATGGGCGCCGATCATAATGAGACGGCCAAACCCGGGCTGGTAAGTAGCGGTAACCTGTCCGGCACCAAGTTTCAGAATGGAATTGTCTGAACCCATGTAGACAGGGCAGTCAAGTCCAATATCCTGACATTTGACATAGGCATATAAATCCCCGTAATTTGCCTGCGGAACATCTGCACGCTTCACGGTATTATCATTTGAGATTTCAACCGATCCGGGATTAAAGGTATTTGCATAGTCAACACTGAAATCAGGGTCAGATTCTGTCATGATTAACTGTGTCACACCCGTTGCAAGTGATATCATATCTGAGGTCATCAGATAAACAATTCCATATGACAGAATAGAAAAAAATAATGGCATATAAACATATGCCATTATTTTATTAATTTTTCGGAATTTCCGATGATTATGCATTTACTAAGTCTTTTTTCTTAGCGATAACTGCGATACCAGCAACGGATAAGCCTAAGCCTGCAACGACTGCTGCTGTAGTTGAGAAGTCAACACCTGTCTTTGCGATGCTAGCGTCTGCAAGAACAACCTTACCATCCTTTGTAGCTACAGATGGCTTGCCTGATGTTGCATCGAAGCTAACCTTTACATTAACAGACTTAAGAGCTGCTGTTGAAGATACAAGATCCTGAACTTTCTTTGTTAAGTCCTTATCAGCCTTGATTTCATCAAGTGACTTGTTACCAACTAAATCTTTAGCCTTAGCGATGTTAGCGATTGCTGTCTTAGCATCTGCTGCTGAAACATTAACACTTTCATCTTCTAATACCTTCTGAACCTCTGCTACATAATTTGCAGGAACTTTGTTATCATTTAATGCTTTAATGATATCTTTCTCTGCATCATTTAAGCTTCCTGCTGCGAAAGCTGTTACTGCCATAGCAACTGTTAAAGCTGTTGTTGTTGCTACTGCTACTAATCTTTTAAACATAATATAACCTCCTTTTTTAAAAGATATAAGTATTTTATATCCAAAATGGTAATGTGTCAACAATTATTTACATATTTTTGAATTTTTTTAAGTACAAAGACAATTTCTTTCGTAGATATGGATAAAAATAATGGCAGAAAATTAATAGATTTTATGATAAAAATATGGTATAATATAAAGAATAGTCTGTAAATATAACGATTTAATTTATAAGAGGAGGGATATATATGGCAACACCACACAATAATGCAGAAAATAAAGATATTGCAAAAACAGTTATCATGCCGGGTGATCCTTTGAGAGCGAAATTTATTGCGGAAAACTGGTTAGAAACACCGGTTCTGTTTAATGAAGTAAGGAATATGTATGGTTATACGGGTATTTATAAGGGAAAAGAAATATCTGTCATGGCATCCGGCATGGGAATGCCTTCCATGGGAATCTATTCCTATGAATTATACCGGATTTATGACGTGGATAAAATTATCCGGGTAGGTTCGGCAGGATCTTACTGCAGTGATTTGAAGATTTTTGATACCATGCTGGTAGATGCAGCTTATTCAGAATCTTCCTATGCATATGTGCAGAATGGCTGTGAGGATCATGTATTGTTTCCGTCCGCCGGCTTAAACCGGGAGATTGAAGCGGCAGCAAAAGAACTGAACAAGAAGCTTGTCCGTGGAAAAGTTCATTCTACGGATGTATTTTACCGCGAAAAATCAGGATATTATAAAGAACTCTTCCGGAAGGAAGGCTGCCTTGCAGTCGAGATGGAAAGCTTTGCTTTGTTTCATAATGCAAATGTATGCAAAAAACAGGCAGCATGTATCCTTACTATATCGGATTCCTTTGTATCGGATGAGATTACGACAGCGGAAGAACGACAGAAATCTTTTACGGATATGATAGAAATTGCATTAAATGCGGCAATATGATAAAATTTTCGTCATAATATGAAAAAAAGAGGCATATAATGAGTTGAGGGACAAGATGTCAGGAAAAGGAAAGAGATATGTATTATTCAGAAGAACTCATAGAAGAAATAAGAAGCAGGAACGACATTGTTGATGTAGTTTCAGGATATGTAAAATTGAAAAAAAAGGGAAGTACATACTTTGGTCTGTGTCCGTTTCATAATGAAAAATCGCCCTCTTTTTCGGTAAACGGGCAGCGCCAGATCTTTCACTGTTTTGGATGCGGAGAGGGAGGAAATGTGTATTCCTTCCTTATGAAATACGAGAATTATACATTTCCGGAGGCAGTCCGGGTTCTTGCAGAACGTGCAGGGATAGAACTGCCACAGGTACAGCAGTCCGCCGAGGAGCGACAGAGAAACAGTCTCAAAGCGGATCTGCTGGAAATAAATAAAGAAGCCGCATTGTATTTTTTTCATTTATTAAAGAGTGAAAAAGGAAAGCAGGGGTATGATTATTTAAGAAAGCGTGGATTATCGGATGAAACCATCGTGAAATTCGGGCTGGGGTATGCACAGAACTATAAAGATGATTTATACCGTTATCTGAAAGAAAAAGGATACCGGGACGAAACCCTGAAGGAAAGCGGTCTGTTCACTTATACGGAGCGGGGCGTTTTTGACAAATTCTTTAACCGGGTTATGTTTCCGATTATGGATATTAACAATAAAGTCATCGGATTCGGCGGACGTGTGATGGGAGAAGGTGAGCCAAAATACCTGAATTCCCCGGAAACGATTCTTTTTGATAAGAGCAGAAATCTTTACGGCATGAATTATGCAAAGAACAGCAGAAAGGGAAGTCTGTTAATCTGCGAGGGATATATGGATGTCATCGCATTACATCAGGCGGGATTTTCCAATGCGGTAGCTTCGCTTGGTACAGCATTTACCTCAAGGCAGTGTCTGTTGATGAAGCGTTATACTGAGAATGTATATCTGACCTATGACAGTGATGGTGCTGGCGTTAAGGCGGCACTCCGGGCAATCCCGATGCTGAAGGAAGCTGGATTATCGACGAAGGTTGTAAATATGAAGCCGTATAAAGATCCAGATGAATTTATTAAAAATATGGGTGCGGAACAATATGAGGAAAGAATCGGACAGGCGAGGAATAGTTTTCTGTTTGAAATTGATCGGATGCAGGAAGAATCCGATCTGCAGGATCCGGAGCAGAAATCAGCTTTTTATACCGGTGTTGCCAGAAAACTTCTGGAATTTGAAGATGAACTGGAGCGGAATGTTTACATGGATGCGGTATGCAGGGAATATAATATTCCAAAGGACAGCATGGTAAAGTCAGTAACCAGGCAAGCTTATAGCTATCAGGCAAATCAGGGAAGTCACAGTGAGCCATCTGCGCCGGCAAAGAGGGAAAGACAGGAGGCAAAACAGGAAAATGCCGTGATTCAGGCACAAAAGATATTGCTTACATGGCTTCTGGATGAACCGGGACTGTTAGGAAAGATAGAAACCATACTGGATGAGAATGATTTTTCAAAACCTGTATATAATAAAGTTGCACGTATTCTGTTTGAACAGATACGGAATGGGGATGTAAATCCTGCGAAAATTATTGATTATTTTGAAAATGAAGAGGAACACAGAATGGTATCTGCATTATTCAATATGCCGCTCAGGGAGGAACTGTCTCTGGTGGAAAAAGAAAAGGCATTGAATGAGACAGTAATCAGAATAAAGAGAAACAGTCTGGAAGAAAGCAGCAGGAAAGCAGCAGATATAAAGGAACTGCAGGAAATTATACAGGAACAGAAAAAACTGGATTTTCTGCATATTTCCCTATAGGTAAAAAGGGAAATTCCGGCATCATGAATTGAAGGGTGGAAAAATCAATGAAAGAAGATATCAGAAAGAATACGGAAGAAGGACTTAGAATGGAAGATTTTCCGGATGAACCACAGGAAGAAGAAATGATTAATGAAACGGAAGAGGAAGATTTTCCAGAGCTGGATGAAGATACACTGGAAGAGATGGAGCAGATAGAGAAGGAAAGCAAGAATATAGATCTGGATGATTCGATTTCAGATGTCAGCATGAATGATTCGGTCCGTATGTATTTAAAAGAAATGGGAAAATATCCGCTTATGACTGCTGAACAGGAAGTAGAATGTGCAAAGAGGATTGAGGCCGGCGACATGTCAGCCAAAGATGAACTGGCGGAAGCAAATCTCAGGCTGGTCGTAAGTATTGCAAAAAAATACGTCGGAAGAGGGATGTCATTTCTGGATTTGATTCAGGAGGGAAATATCGGGCTGATGAAGGCGGTGGAAAGATTTGACTACCGGAAAGGTTATAAATTCAGTACCTATGCAACCTGGTGGATTAAGCAGGCAATTACGAGAGCAATTGCGGATCAGGCAAGAACCATAAGAATTCCGGTGCATATGGTGGATACAATCAATAAAGTGATGCGTGCCCAGAGGGATTTATTAAATGAGCTGGGAAGAGAACCAGAGCCGGAAGAAGTGGCAAAGGAACTAAATCTTACCGTAGAGAAGGTAAATGAAGTGATGAAGCTTGCACAGGAGCCGGTGTCTTTGGAAACACCGATTGGGGAAGAAGAGGATAGTCATCTGGGAGATTTTATCCAGGATGATCATATCGCAACACCTGTCCAGGCGGCAACCAATACACTCCTGCGGGAGAAATTGATCGAGGTCATGGATTCCCTCTCTGACCGGGAGAAAAAAGTGCTGATTATGAGATATGGACTGGATGATGGGAAAGAGCGTACCCTAGAAGAGGTTGGAAAAGAATTTCATGTGACAAGGGAGCGGATCCGCCAGATTGAAGCAAAGGCATTGTGGAAAATCAAGCATCCGAATAAGAGCAGAAAATTAAGAGACTTTTTAGAAAATTAGAAGGAACAGTACAGAGGATAACAGATGCAGATATCAGAGAGATTAAATCTGGTGGCGGATTTTGTTCCGGCATGCCAGACAGCAGCAGATATCGGAACCGATCATGGATATATTCCGATTGAGCTGATAAAGAGAAAGACCGTACAATATGCATATGCGATGGATATTAACCGCGGACCGCTTGAAAGAGCAAAAGAGCATATCGAAGTGGAGAATATGTCTGACCGGATTCAGATACGGCAGTCTGACGGACTGAAAGAATTAAAGCCCGGAGAGGCACAGACAATTATTATAGCTGGAATGGGCGGTGCATTAACCGTCCGAATTCTGGAGAACGGAAAAGAAACAGCAGAGCAGGCACAGACACTTGTTCTGTCCCCACATTCCGAGATAGAATTGGTCAGAAAATATCTCATTCAGAATGGATATGAGATTGTACGGGAAAAAATGATTCTTGATCATGAAAAGTATTATACGGTAATGAAAGCAGAGAAGGCAGAAAATCCCGATGAAGTAAGAAAACAGTATCAGGATGAAATCTGTTATTTATATGGAAAGAAACTGATAGAGGAAGCAGATGATACATTATACCGTTATCTGAAAGAGAAAAGGGAAAAATTCCGGAATATTTCTGCACATTTAGAAACACAGCAGGGGGATGGAGCTTCCAGAAGAAAGGCAGAGGTGGAACGGGAAATTCTGGAAATGGAGCGGGCTTTATCTATGATGGAACGGGAAAAGACAGGAGGAAAAGAAGATGCGTGATATTGAAGTAATTGTGGAAGGGGAGCATATTGAGTGTAAAGAGCGAACAGAATTACTGGAACTGGCACAGCGGTATCAGAAAAAATATCAGGATGATATTGTGCTTGCCATGGTAAACCACAAATTATCCGAGCTGTGGAAACCGGTGCAGGATGGGGATAAAATTACATTCCTGACGACAGGTACAGTGAGCGGAAATGAAACCTACAGAAGAAGCATGGTTATGGTAATGCTCAAGGCATTTTATGATGTGTATGGACATAAGATTAATAATATTAATGTCATGTATTCCCTGAGCAAGGGATATTACTGCGAGGTGGATGGCGATTTACAGGTAACCAGGGATGAATTGTATCAGGTTAAGACAAGAATGACGGAGATTATCAAGGCTGCAATGCCGTTTGAGAAACATGTCATATCAACAAATGAGGCAATGGAATTTTTCCATAAGCACCGTATGTATGATAAGGAAAGATTATTTAAGTTCCGTAGAAGTTCCAGGGTTAATGTATACAGGCTGAATAAATTTGAAGATTATTTTTATGGATATATGGTTCCAAATACCGGATATTTAAAATATTTTGAGCTTCATGCCTATGATGAGGGATTTGTGCTTCAGATGCCAGTAAAGGAAGAACCGAGACGTGTGCCGAAGTTCTGCCCGCAGGAGAAAGTATTTTCCGTTCTGAAAGAATCCTCAAAATGGGGAGAATTACTGGAAATCGGGGCAGTAGGTGCTTTGAATGAAAATATTTCAAAGGGAAAGATTGGAGAAATCATGCTGGTGCAGGAGGCATTGCAGGAGCAGAAGATAGCCGAGATAGCAAAGCAGCTGGCGAACCGTCCGGATGTAAAATTCATCATGATAGCAGGTCCATCATCCTCCGGAAAAACAACATTTTCCCATCGGCTGTCCGTACAGCTGAGGGCATGTGGACTGCATCCGCATCCGATTGCCGTGGATAATTACTTTGTCAACAGGGAAGATAATCCGAAGGATGAAAATGGTGACTATGACTTTGAAGCATTGCAGGCAATCGACATTAATCTCTTTAACCAGGATATGGGAAGGCTTTTAAAAGGGGAAGAAGTGGAGATTCCGTCCTTTAATTTTAAGACGGGGCAGAGACAGTACAAGGGAGATACCTTAAAACTCGGACCGGATGATATTCTGGTAATTGAAGGAATTCACTGTTTGAATGATGAATTGTCCTTTTCACTGCCGAAAGAAAGCAAGTTTAAAATCTACATAAGTGCATTGACACAGCTGAATGTGGATGAACATAACCGTATTTCCACAACGGACTGCAGACTGATTCGCCGGATTGTAAGGGATGCAAGAACGAGAGGTGCGACAGCGGAGGAAACTCTTGCACGCTGGCAGTCCGTAAGGGCAGGAGAGGAAAAAAATATTTTCCCTTATCAGGAAGAAGCAGATGTTATGTTTAATTCTGCACTGATTTATGAACTGGCAGTATTAAAGCAGTATGTCGAACCACTGTTGTTTGGAATACCGGTTGACAGCCCATATTATACGGAAGCAAAGAGAATGTTGAAATTCATGGATTATATCCTTGGAGTCAGCAGTGACATTGTTCCTGCAAATTCTCTGCTGAGGGAATTCATCGGCGGTGGCTGTTTTAATGTTTGACAAACCGGAAGAAAAATGTTATAGTAAAAAGAGTGAGTAGAACAGATGATCGCGGCTGCGATGCCGAAAGGCAGCAGGTGAGGAAAGTCCGGGCTTCGCAGGGCAGGATGCCGGATAACGTCCGGTGGAGGTGACTCCCAGGAAAGTGCAACAGAAATAAACCGCCGGCTTTTGCCGGTAAGGGTGGAAAGGCAGTGTAAGAGACTACCGCATGGCTGGTAACAGACATGGCTCTGTAAACCCCATCCGAAGCAAGACCGAATAAGAAAGTGGATTGCCCGTCCTTACTTTCGGGTAGGTCGCTTGAGTCTGGCGGCAACGTCAGATCTAGATAGATGATCATCTGATACATAACCCGGCTTACAGTTCTGCTCATATAAAAAGGACCTGTTATTACAGGTCCTTTTTATATCCAGGTGTTTTATTTATATTTTTCATCACAGTATCTGCATCTGTAGATCTGTTTTTCTTCATCTGTAAGAAGAAAGATTTGCTCCAGCCCCTGCTCGATGGAAGTGATACATCGTGGATTCTTGCACTTTAATACATTCTTGATGGTCTTTGGAAGTGTAAGGATCTTCTTTTCTGAAATTTCACCATTATGGATGATATTTACGGTAATATTGTGATCAATATATCCGAGAATGTCAAGATTGATCACATCCAGCGGGGATTCGATTTTGATAATATCTTTCCGTCCCATCTTCTGGCTCTTTGCATTTTTTATAATTGCAACCTGGCAGTCTAATTTATCCAATCCGAGGTATTTATAGATTTCCATGGATTTGCCGGCTGCGATATGATCAAGAACAACGCCGTCATTTAAGCTTCCTACATTTAACATAACACAAAATCCTTTCTGATTATTATTTTAATTCAAGCAGCTTTAAGATCAAAGCCATGCGGACATATACAGCATACTGTACCTGCTTGAAGTATACTGCACGAGGGTCATCATCGACTTCTACGGCGATTTCATTTACACGAGGGAGAGGATGTAAAACAAGCATATCCGGTTTTGCCATCGCCATCTTTGTATTGTCAAGAATATAACAGTCTTTCAGACGGATATAGTCTTCTTCATTAAAGAAACGCTCCTTCTGTACTCTGGTCATATAGAGAATATCAAGAGAACCGATTGCTTCGTCAAGACTGGAAACCTCTTCGTAAGGAACATTGTTTGCATCCAGTACTTCTGCTTTCAGATAAGCCGGAAGGCGAAGTTCTGGAGGGGAAATAAGAACGAATTTAACCCCCGGATAACGGACAAGGGCATTAATCAGGGAATGAACGGTACGACCGAATTTTAAATCACCGCATAAACCAATGGTAATATGATCCAGGCGGCCTTTTAAGGAACGTATCGTCATTAGATCGGCAAGGGTCTGGGTCGGGTGCTGGTGACCGCCATCGCCTGCATTGATAACCGGAATGGTAGAATGAAGGGATGCAACTAACGGTGCACCTTCCTTCGGGTGTCTCATGGCACAGATATCCGCATAACAGGAAATCAGGCGGATGGTATCTGCAACACTTTCCCCTTTGGATGCGGAACTGGAATTGGCATCTGAAAAACCGATGACATTACCGCCAAGATTAAGCATCGCAGTTTCAAAGCTAAGTCTTGTTCTGGTACTTGGTTCATAAAAAAGGGTAGCAATTTTTTTTCCTTTACAGATATCCGTATATTTATCCGGATTTTTCTCGATGTCGGCTGCTAAATCAAGAAGCTCGTTTGTTTCTTCTACGGAAAAATCCAGAGGGCTTAATAAATGTCTCATAGTGTAGATTCCTTTCCTTAAATTTCTTCGCTTATCTTAGCACATTTTATTCTAAAAAACAAGCAAATCAAGAGAAATAAATAATACATAAAAATTTCAATAAAATAAAAAAAATTACAAAAGTATTTACAAACAAATAAAACTGTGATATAGTATAGATGTTTCTGAAAATCATTTCTTTAAATGACATTGTCCTCCTGAAAATCCAAAAGAGGGAGGTGATGGTACGAAGACTGTATATGTGGGACTGTATGGAAAACCAGGTATCGATATTGCAGTTTATCTTGGACAAATTCTGAAAAATCTTGAAAGAAAAGTTCTGATTGCGGATTTAACGGAGGAGAAAAGTTTATATTATTTATTCTCCGTCTCGCAGAAATTTCCCGTTAATTATGGAAAAGTAGATTATATTGGAGAGGAATTTCCTGTATATATCAAAGAAAACACACATTATGACATTGTAATTCTTTGCATGAAAGATCTGGTAAAACAGCCGGTCGGGCTGACAGTGGATGTCTGTTATTATATTACGGATACACAGTATGCCAATCTTAAAGCAATGCAGTGCTCTGTCCGGAATGGTCACAGGGTAAGTGGAATTATAGTGCGTGATGTTACGGAAGGAAGTATAAATGTTCCGTATTTATTAACATATGTTCTAAAAGATGAATATCTGATTGGATTGTATGAAAAGAAGCTTGTTTATACCATTCCGGATGATTTGACGGATCGGGAATACCGGGTCAGTATGCAGTATGGAAATTTTGGAGAGTTCCGGAATTTATCACCGGATTTTCTGGAAGTATTAAAGATAATGGCAATGGAGATTACAGGAGATAAACCGGGTAATGTAAAGCTGGCATTAAAATATGCAAAGGAAGGAAAAAATATTGAAAAACATAACATTTTGGAGCAGCACTTCAGGAAGAAGCGGGACAAGTAATAATATGATAGCAGTCAGTACGATGGCAGCAGTTCTGTATTCGTTAAAGACGACACTTGTTCAGTTTGACAAGGAAAGCATGCCTTTAAACCAGGCATTTGAAGATGAGAAGCATAAAAATATGCTGGGTGAGGAATTTTCTTTTTATAACCGGAAAGGTCTGGATGAAGTATTAGAAAAATCAAGGTTGGAAAAAGTTGAGAAGTCTGTTATTACAAATAATCTTGTAAATGTAAAACATACAAATCTGTATTATATGCCTCCGTCTGCGAAGACGGATCTGGAACTGGAAGAATCATTGGATGAACATTTTATCCATATGTTCTTCTCCGGAATGAAACATTTTAAAAGTCTGAATTTTATTGATGGTATCAATGGCACAGGAGAAATTTCAGAGACACTTCTCAGAAACTCCGATCTGATAGTTGTAAATCTGTATCAGGGTATGGATGGAATAGAAGAAATTCTGGAAAATCAGTTGGTGCGGGAAAAAGGAATTTTTATCGTGGGAAGATATGATCAGCATTCAAGGGAAACCTTACAGAATATGCGAAGAAAATATAATATTGCCAGGGAAGCCATTGGAATCATTCCCTATAACATTCATTTTCATGATGCTGTTCTGGACGGAAGAATCGTTCCTTTTATTACAAAAGGCATTTTTGCAAAGAAAACAGATATGGACTATGATTTTATCATGGAATTATACCATACGACCAACATGATTTTAAGAAGGGCGGGATATGAAGGAATATAAAAGAGAAACAGGACAGGAAGAACTGCAGAAACTGCTGAATGATGAAGTAAACCAGATTTTAAGGGCAAATCTGTATGAGGTTGGTCTGAGTGAAAAAGAACTGAAGCGTCTGAGAATCCGCAAGCGGGAATTAAGAGATGCACTGAACCAGTGCGGAATCGGGGATCTGGCAGCCAAAGAATATGTGAAAAATGTACTGGAGGATATTCTGGTAAAGAAGTATAAGTATGGAGAAAAAGAATGGAATAGTATCATTCCGTTTGAAAACAGGAAGGAATTGTCCCCGGTGGATAAATTTGATATTCTGCTGTATTGCTATGAGAAAGAATATGGATCGGATGCATTCGACCTGTTTATGAAGGAAAATCATATCATGGACCGGATATCGGCAGAGTACTCAGGATATGTCATATCGGAAGAAATGCTGGATGATATCTTTTTTGAGCGGGCATGGCTTCTGTCCGCAAATGATAAGAAAAAGATAGTGATTCAGAGGCTGTATTCCGGTTATCGCGGACTGGGTGTAATCGACGAACTGAGGGATCTCAAGATTGATGGAATCTCAGGAGGTGTATCCGGAAAAGAAGGACAGCATAACAATGTATGGCTGTTTTATCATGGAGTCATGATCCATCTTGCATTTTTGAGTTTTGGTTCGGAGCGGGAACTGGAACGGGTATGCATGAATATTTACCGTTATGGAAATCCGGGACAGCTGTCAAAAGCGAAGGGATATATTGTCAATGAAATGAAGGATCATTCAAGAGTCGTGGTAGTACGGCCACCCTTTTCTGAGAGTTTTGCGTTTTTTGTCCGGAAATTCGGAACGATTGAGAAGAGAAGTCTCGAGGAACTGCTTCCGGATGATGGAAAGGAAGTGGTGATTGATATATTAAAGTGGATCATCAAAGGCTGTCAGATAGCGGCAGTTACAGGAGCACAGGGCAGTGGAAAGACAACACTTTTAATGGGGCTGATAGCATATATCCATCCGTCCTTTACATTAAGAATTCAGGAAATGGCATTTGAACTGCATTTGCGGGATATCTATCCGGACAGGAATATTCTCTCCTTCCGGGAAACAGATACCATAAGCGGACAGGAAGGGCTTGATATCCAGAAAAAAACAGATGGAACGGTTAATATTTTAGGGGAAGTGGCAACGATTGAGGTGGCGGCATATCTGATACAGATGTCACAGGTTGGATCATTATTTACCCTGTTTACACATCATGCAAAGACAACGGACAGTCTGGTTAAATATATGAGAAACAGCCTGCTTTCCTCCGGCATATTCCGTGATGAGAAGATAGCAAGGGAGCAGGTAGTGGAATCCATCCGATTTGATATACATATGGAAAAAGATATTAACGGACACCGGTATATTGAACGAATATCGGAGATTGTTCCGGACGATTCGGAAAAAGGATATGAGCTCCATAATATTATTGTTTTTGAAAATGGAAAATACAGCAGGGTGGATTTTTTCTCAGAACAGACTGTTTATGAAATGAAAAAAAGAATGACACAGGAAGAAAGGAAGAAGTTTTGTGAAAAGTATCATTTACCGTTATAGCAGACGTTTTTTTCTGACTTCTGAAATAACCAGAAGAATAGAAAGCAGAATCTTTATTCTATATCCATCAACGAGATATTCCGTGATAAACCGGACGGCAGAGTATCTGATAAAGATATATATTCTGGCAGGAATTGTTACGGCAGGACTGTTTCTTTACGCAGATTTTTCCCTGTATTATGCAACCATATCTGCACTTGTGGTGTATGCCGTGGTCAACAGCAGGGTATATGGGGAACTGGATAAACTGGAAATACGGCTGCTGATGCAGTTTGAAAAATTTATTACCGATGTGAAATTTCGTTTCCAGTTTGACGGAATGTTAGAAGAAGCATTGCAGGATGCCATCAATTATGCAGAATATGAAATGTCGCTGCAGGGAGAAAAAATACTGGAATGTTTACAAAATTATTACAGAAAAGAAAATGAGGATTATACGGAAATTGCACCGAACCAGTTCTTTTTGTCGTTTTATTCCATATGCCTGATGAACCGGCAGTATGGGGATAAAAAAGAGAGTGGGCAGTCCATATTTGTAAGAAATCTTGGATATTTGAAAGAAGAAGTGAATATTGAACTTTTAAAGCGCCGGAAAATGAACCATGAATTTATGGGATTGACGGCACTGACTATTCTTCCCGTGTTTGCGATCAAACCAATAGAACACTGGGCCTTGCATTATATGCCGGAAATGGAGAACCGGTATTGTGGAACACAGGGAATGATGGCCACGGTGCTGCTTATGATTTTTACGATTGCCGTGTATAAATTAATCAGTGTATTAAAGCGGATGAATCATAGTGAAAAATATAAGAATAAATGGGTTGAACAATGGTCTCAGAGTGACAGGATAAACCGGTTCATCTGCTTGTATCTTGCACACAGAAAGAAGAGTGCGGAGAAGTTAAACCGGCTGGTACGGGAAACAGGATATGCCTATAATCTGGCAGAACTTATCCTGCTGCGGTATATGGATGGTATGCTGTATATGTTGCTCACAGCCGGACTTGGAACCGGAACTGGTGTCAAAGGAATCTTTCTTGCACTGCTTCTGCCGGTGGGATTTATTACAGGATATTATAGCAGATATATCGCCATTCTTATAAAAAAGCAGATTCTGATTATGGAAAGAGAAGAAGAAATCGTCCGTTTTCAGACGATTATACTGATGGTCATGCATATGGACAGGATTACAATACAGGAAATTCTCAAAAGAATGGAGAATTTTGCAGCAATCTTCAAAGAAGAAATATATGAATTATCGAACCAGATTTCCTGCTGCGGGATTAATATTTTCCGCGATGCAAAAGGAAGAAATGGATTTGTACCATATGAAAAATTACTTGATGGGTTTATTGCCTGCGATACCATGCCGGTATATCGGGCATTTGAAGATGTGGAGTCCGATCGGAATTACTATGTGGAAAAACATAAGCAGGATAACGAACAGATCATCAGCCAGAAAGCGATGATTGCAAAAACAGTTTCATTTCTTCCACTGTGCATGGTTATTATCATAAAACTGATTTTGCCTTTTGTGGTGCAGGGAATTACTGGACTCAGCATGGATATGACACTTTGAAAATGAAAAAACAGATAGAAGAGAAGGAGACAACAGCATGGAAAATTCATTAAAGGGACTTATTTTGGCAGCAGGAACTATTATTACCTGTGTGGTAATATCATTGGCATTTTATATTTCACGGGAAGCAAAACAGACAGCATTGAACGGGGCAAAAGAGATTAACCGGATTAATACGGAATTTGCGGAAAGTGATAAAGTGGTATACGATAACACAACAGTATCAGGAAGTGAGGTCATGAATGTGATAAAAAAGACGGATGGGGAAAAAGTTGGAATTTATGTTAAAACAAAAAAATCAGAAACTTATTATGGTTATCAGTTTGATTTAAGCAGTGGAGCATTGGGAGCGGCAGCAAAAGGAAATTACTCCTTGGCGGCGGAGACCTCCAGTGATACTTATATTAATCCATATGCAGATTTTAAGGGCAGTGTAATCCGGGATTCTAATGATACGATAACAGGAATTAAATTTGTACAGTCATAGGAGGCAGAATGGACAGGATATTATATATGGCATTTGCAGCATGGACATTTGTGATAGCACTTACAATGCTTCTGATTTATCAGAGGGAACTGGAAGCACTGCAGGAGCAGGTATATGATTCGATGGAAAATCGTTATGTAATAGAAGGGCGGGATGTGGTTGAGTGATATTCTTGGGAGAGTGTTTACCATTCTGCTGTGCGCATGGCTGATGTTCCTGTTTCCTCTTATGGAAGTACAAAGGCAGTGTATACAGACGGAAAAGATGTATTTATATCAGGAAACGGTATATTTTGTTGATGGTGTGAGAAATACCGGAGAGATTCGTCATACGGACCGGAAAAATTATTATGATAAGGTAAGCCGGATGAAACATTTGTATACCGTAAAAATGTATTATGGTATGACAGAACTCGCTGAAACTACAGAAGAAACGTACCACCTTGCCTATAATGAATTTATCCGTGTGATTGTTCTGGATGAAAATGGGAATTCTGTGGTTTGTTATGGCGGGAGTGTAAAAGCAGAAGATAGCAGTTTAGAGGCTGGAAAGGAAGCTGATAATGAAACTTACGGATTTGGGAATTTTATTTGCAGTCATCGCACTATGCGTGTTTCAGGATATTACATTTAAAACAGATCTTTTACAGGAAAGTATATACGGAAATGCCATGTATAATAATATCATGGATAATATGGTGGAAGATTCCCTGCGTAAATCAGTTTCTTTTGAGAATTATATGCCTGTCATTGATAAGGAAAAACTGTTGGATGAAATCACCGGGATAATTGCAGGATATTATATGGGGGAAGGAAAGAATTTTGGGGAATATCTGAAAAAGAATATCCGTGTTTTAATATTGACGGATCCGGACGGATATTATCTGTGCGGAGATATGGAAAGGGCAGATTCCTTCGAATGGAGTGCAAAAAAACTGTTTTCAAAAGGAAAAATTACACCGAAGGAGGAGAAGGTAAAAGAAATTACAGATGATGTAAAAGAAACTTATCACATGGATTTATTATTGCAATCGGGGAATAAGACCGGACTGGAAAATACACTGGATGATTATCAGGTATTAATGGTATATCAGTCCTATCCATATAGATATCAGGGAAAGAAGTACAGAAAATTATTATTTTCCGGTGCGAAGCTGAAACATGATATAATATTTGGGTAAAGAAAAATACCGCCTCTAATTAAAAGAGGAGGTATTTTCAGAAGACTGCTTATGCAGGATAATATGAACTTTTTCAATCCGGTTTTTGTTAATGGAATCTACGATAAGAGTCACGTCCGGAGTTTCAACGATATCACCCGATTTGGCAATCCGATCGAGCTTTTCAATAATAAATCCACCGACAGAATCATATTCCGGGGATGACAGATTTATTTTCAGCATATCATTCAGATCGTCCAGTTTCATATGTGCTTCTGCGATATATTCATTCTCATTTATCGGCCGGAGTTCGTCTTCCTCATCATAATCATATTCATCACGGATATCACCGACGATCTCTTCGATTAAATCTTCCAGGGTAAGCAAACCGGAAGCAGCACCATATTCATCGAGAACAATGGTAATATTAACCGAGGCTTTCTTCATTTCCAGAAGCAGATCGGAAAGTCCCTTATACTCATAAGTAAAATACGGCTGACGCAGATAATTCCGGATGTTAAAAGATTCTCCATGACGATAGAGCAGAAGATCTTTTATATTAATAATACCGATTACATTATCCGTGGTATTTTCGTATACCGGAATTCTTGTATATCTGTTTGCCTGGAATACATCCATAATTTCCTCATAAGTAGAATCTACATCAATCATACATACGTCAAGTCTTGGAATCATAATATCTTTTGCCTGGCGATCGCCAAATTCAAAAATATTCTGAAGCATCTCGCGTTCATCTGCTTCAATGACACCTTCTGCATGGCTGACATTCACAATGGTTTTCAGTTCATTTTCCGTATAAGTACTTTTCTTTTCTGATTTATCAATCCGAAACAGTTTCATAACCAAAGAAGATAATTTATTAATCAGGAAAATAACAGGTGTCAGAATATACATAAGCCAGTAAACGACAGATGCAAACCGCAGAGCCAGTTTCTCATTGTTAATGGTTGCAAGTGTTTTTGGTGTAATTTCACCGAAAATAAGCACCAGAACCGTTAAGATAGCGGTTGCAATACTGACTGCGTAATTTCCGAACAGATCTGTTACCAGAATTGTGGTAACAGAAGAAACGGAAATATTTACAATATTATTACCGATCAGTATGGCACTGAGCATTTTTTCCTTGTTGTCAATTACTTTAAGGAGTGTAACCGCAGAACTGTTTCCTTCTTCTGCCAGCGACAGAATCCTCATTCTGCTGACTGTTGTCAGAGCTGTTTCCGAAGAGGAAAAAAATGCGGATAAAATTAATAAAACAATAATAATTAATAATTTTAATATAATAATACTGGGGTCCAAATCATCACTTCCATATTCTTAATATTTAAGCAGATATACTGCGTTATATGTTAAAGAATTATAGCGGAATATGGAAAAAATGTCAAGAAAATAATCTGTAAACTGAAAATTAGTTCAGGCAAACATTCCTCCAAAAAAACCTCCGGCGATACAGCAGAAAAAAGCAGTCAGTGCAGAAGAAGGTGAAATATAAAACTCATGCAGCATCAAAAAGGAAAGAAGGGAAAGCAGAATAAAGTAGGACAGTCCTGACAGGATTCCCCACAGGAATTTACGTTCTTCTTTTACTTTGCCGATAATCAGTCCACCGATAAAATTTCCGACAAAATAAAGGAGAAGAATGCCGGTATGTACAATAGCATCACTGAAATGGAATTTGTAGGTAAGCAGTGCAAACAGCAGCAGCATAGTGATGGTAAAGATGACAACGGCAAGAGTTGTTTTTAAAACAGGCAGTAAAATGTCGGTAAGAAAGGTTTTATTATTCATGATGATACCTGAAGAAAATTATTGATACATTCTATGAGAAGAAAATGGAAATATGTATTCAAAAATAAGAAAGAATGTGGTATTATGGGCAGAAGCAGAAAAGACAGGAAGGAAGAAACAGGATATGGCTGAAAAGAATAAAGATAAAACGAATGTAATGAGACTGTTAGGGCAGAAGAAGATTCCATACAAAGAATATACCTACGAATGTGATGCTGCATTAAGTGGTGTAGAAGTGGCGAAAAGCCTTGGGCAGGACGAAAAGAAGGTATTTAAAACACTTGTTACGGTTGGAAAAAGCAAGAAGAATTATGTGTTTGTCATACCCGTGGCAGAAGAACTGGATTTGAAGAAAGCGGCACAGGCAGTAGGGGAAAAGTCGGTCGAGATGCTGAAAATGAAAGAATTGCTGCCACTTACCGGCTATGTGCATGGAGGATGTTCGCCGATAGGAATGAAGAAATTCTTTCAGACAACCATTCATGAAAGTGCTGGAAATTATGACACTATCATATTCAGCGGCGGAAAGATCGGTTATCAGGTAGAGGTTTCTTTGGAGGATCTTGCCAGAATCATACAATTTTCACTGGCAGATCTCATTGTTTCTTATTGACAAAAGATATAAAAATTGCTATTATTATGACAATGCGACTAGATCGTAAGTATGAGAGAGTGGAGGAAAGATACCATGAAAAAAGTAGTTTTATCAGTTTTTGTAGATAATACATCAGGTGTACTTAACAGAGTCGCTGGACTTTTTAGCAGAAGAAGCTATAATATCGACAGTCTGACGGTGAGTGAAACAGAGAATCCGAAATATTCAAGGATGACCATTGTAGTGCATGGTGATGATGAAACTCTGGAGCAGATTAAAAAGCAGATGCTCAAACTTGAAGATGTAAAAGAAATCAAAGAACTTACATCGGGAGAATCCGTATGCAGAGAACTCGTTCTGGTAAAGGTTGCAGTGTCAGCTGAAAAAAGACCGCAGATTACTGCCATAGCAGACAGTTTCCGAGCAAAGATTGTAGACGTTGCGAAGAATTCCATGATGATGGAACTGACAGGAAATGAGACTAAGCTGAATGCATTTATTGAATTGCTGGACGGATTTGAAATTCTTGAACTTGTAAGAACCGGTCTGACCGGACTGACAAGAGGGGCAGCGGATAACAAATAATAATACTGCAAGAAAGATTTATCTTTTGAAGACAGATCTTTAAATATATTATATAAATAATATGGAGGAATAAAAAATGGCAAAGATTTTTTATCAGGAAGATTGTAATTTATCATTATTAGATGGAAAGACCATAGCAATTATCGGTTATGGCAGCCAGGGACATGCACATGCACTGAACCTGAAAGATTCAGGATGCCATGTTATCATTGGTCTGTATGAAGGCTCAAAATCATGGAAAAGAGCTGAAGAGCAGGGATTTGAAGTATTTACAGCAGCAGAAGCAGCTAAGAAGGCTGATATCATCATGATTCTTATCAACGATGAGAAACAGGCTGCTATGTATAAGAAAGATATCGCACCTAACCTTGAAGCTGGTAACATGTTAATGTTCGCTCATGGTTTTGCCATTCATTTTGGACAGATCATCCCTCCTAAGGATGTAGACGTAACAATGATCGCTCCTAAGGGACCGGGTCATACAGTAAGAAGTGAATATCAGGCTGGAAAAGGAGTTCCTTGCCTTGTAGCTGTAGAACAGGATGCTACAGGAAAAGCTCAGGATTTAGCATTAGCTTATTCTTTAGGAATCGGCGGAGCAAGAGCAGGTGTTCTTGAAACAACATTCAGAACAGAAACAGAAACAGACCTCTTCGGTGAACAGGCAGTACTTTGCGGTGGTGTTTGTGCTCTTATGCAGGCTGGTTTTGAAACATTAGTAGAAGCAGGATATGATCCAAGAAATGCTTACTTTGAATGTATCCACGAGATGAAGTTAATCGTAGACCTCATCTATCAGTCAGGCTTTGAAGGAATGAGATATTCTATTTCAAATACAGCTGAATATGGTGATTACATCACAGGACCTAAGCTTATCACAGAAGAAACAAAGAAGACAATGAAGAAGATCTTAAGTGATATCCAGGATGGTACATTTGCAAAAGACTTCTTATTAGATATGTCAGAAGCAGGCGGACAGGCTCACTTCAGAGCAATGAGAAAGCTTCATGCTGAACATCCATCAGAAAAAGTTGGTGCAGAAATCAGAAAACTGTACAGCTGGAATAACGAAGAAGATAAGCTCATCAACAACTAATCAGTTTATGTCGATGATAAGAAACGGAAGCCCATATACGGACTTCCGTTTCTTTAACAAAATATATATTATAATGAAACTTTTTTATCCAGCAATGTGGAACAGCCGAGGATGCAAAGACACATTACAATAACATCAAGGATGGTTGCAGGGATTGCAGAGATCAGTACATCGGCAATGCTTTCCTGTGTTTCCATAATCTGTGGCAGCAAACTGGAAACCAGACCGAGAAGGTAGGTAAATCCGAGAAATAAGGCAAAGCTTAATAATCCTTTGAAACGGTTATTCTGTAAGAGTGTTGCACTTAGGGTAATTGAAAAATATGCAAGTGTCACCGTGGAAAAGAATGATATGATAAATTCAATTACATATGTAATAATACCCAAAATAATACTGCCTGAATTTGTACCGCTTAAGATAAAAAGTGATTGTACGGTATCGGCTGCAAGTTCAACATTTGGGAAAGTCTGACAGAGAAGTTTCCAGTCAATGTATCCGGTGATACAGATGATTGTCATGGACACCAGCCCGATGATTAATATGGTAAACATTTTGGAAAATATAATGTTTAAGGATGTATTCGGTGTCATAAAAATCAGATAACTGCTTTTTGAGTTTAATTCCTTTGAATAATTTGAAATTGCAAGTATAAATACGGAAAAGAAGCAGACCACAGCACAGATAAACAAAAACGCCAAAGCCTTGGCACTGTTTTCTGGGTTTTTCATAAATATACCGGCCAGAAAATAAATTTCCAGCAGTGCAAATATAATACCGATAACCAGAAGAAAATTCCGGTTTTTTCTGAATTCATATTTTGATAGTTTTAACATAATTACCTCCTGTTTTTGATTCGGTTAGAACTGGCAGTCTGCATAGATTTGTTTGTATAAATCAACGATGGATTTCTGGTTTGCCGCACGAAGTTCATTAACCGGTCCCATAAGTTCCACATGTCCGTGTTTTATAAAAATAGCATAATCAATTACGTTTTCCAGTTCGTCCACCAGATGGCTGGAAAGAACAAAAGTTTTATCCGGTGCGAAATTATTGGTAACTGTACTGATGACACGTTCCCTGGCAATAATATCGATGCCGTTAAGTGGTTCATCCAGCATGGTTAATCTGGCATTTCTTGAAAGGGTAACGGCGATTTTCAGCTTTGCCATCATACCCGAAGACATTTTGGAAGCCTTCTGCTTTAAATCCAATTCCATATTCTGGAGCATAAATTCAAATTTTTTAATATCAAAATCTTCAAAAAAATCATTATAGTATGCACCGATGTCCTTGCAGGTCATATAAGGGTAAAAATAAGATTCCGTAGGCATATAGGCGATATGTGCCTTGGAATAAGGACCGATTTCATGAACCTGGGTTTTGGAAAAATTGTCGTCTTCCTGATCTTCAAACAGAATCGTTCCGGAAGTCGGTTTGATTAATCCGGCAACCATTTTCATAAAAGTTGTTTTCCCACTTCCGTTCGGACCGAGTAGTGCATAGGTAAGGCCGGGTTCGAGTCTTAAAGTAATATCTTCCACTGCGGTAACAGAGAGATATTTTTTCATAACATGATTACATTCAAGCATGATATTCCTCACTTTCTTTGTAGCAATATAGTAGATTACCAGCATATACTATCATATTTTCAGATAAATAGCAATTACCTGAAAAATGCATGGATTTTTTTTGGATAAATTGGTATAATGTCAAAATCAGAGCAGAAAGGACAGAAAGAGAATGAAGTTTGTGATACAGAGAGTTACGCATGCAAGTGTGACAGTTGACAGAGACGTACTTGGAAAAATTGAAAAAGGATTTATGGTGCTGATTGGGATAGAAGATTCCGATACGCAGGCGGTTGCGGATAAAATGATTTCAAAAATGCTGGGATTGCGTATTTTTGAAGATGAGGATGGCAAGATGAATCTGGCATTGAAGGATGTTGGCGGCGGACTGCTGCTGATTTCACAGTTTACCTTATATGCGGACTGCAAAAAGGGAAACCGTCCATCCTTTGTCAAGGCAGGCAAACCGGATATGGCAGAACCGATGTATGAATATATCATAGAAAAGTGCAGGGAACAGATTAAAAATACGCAAAAAGGACAATTTGGTGCGGATATGAAGGTGGAACTTCTCAATGACGGGCCGGTTACGATTGTCCTGGACAGCCATGAACTGATGGGAAACTAAACATCTAACCTTTTTACACTAATTCAAAAGCTAATGATATTTACCGCAGGGGAGAAAAATGCTACAATAGAACTATGAAATGGACAGAAAGGAAATCTGAATATATGGAAACAAAAGGAATATTTGGTTTTAAATTAGATGAAGTAAAAGGAAAGGATGCTTATATAGAAAATGCACTGGAAAAGGAACTGGCATATCTGAAGTCTTTCGATGCAGACCGTCTGGTGGCGGGATTCCGTGAGGTTAATAAACTGCGTCCGAAGTCTGAGAAATATCCGGGGTGGGAAGTTACCGAAATCCGCGGTCATTCCCTGGGTCATTATCTGACAGCAGCAGCACAGGGAGTAGCACAGACAGGAGATGCACAGTTAAAGGAAAATCTGGACTATATCGTGGCAGAACTGGCAGTATCCCAGTTAAACAGCGGATATCTGTCCGCATTTCCGGAAGTGTTATTTGACAATGTAGAAAATAAAAAGCCTTGCTGGGTGCCGTGGTATACCATGGATAAGATTATCGCAGGCCTTACTTCCGTGTATGTGCTGACCGGAAATGAACAGGCCCTGCAGGTGGTAAGCAGACTCGGTGACTGGGTGTATGAGCGTACTGCCAGATGGACAAAGGAAACGCAGGAAACCGTACTTGCGGTAGAATATGGCGGAATGAACGAGACAATGTATGATTTGTACCGTGTGACCGGAAAGAAGGAACATGCCCTGGCGGCCCATAAGTTTGATGAGATGCCATTGTTTGAAGCATTGTTTGAGGGAAAAGACATTTTAAACGGCAAGCATGCCAATACAACTATTCCGAAATTTCTGGGTGCAATTTACCGCTATACAGCACTTGGCTGCCGTACAGAAGACGAGTTTTATCTGGAAGCAGTAAAAAAATTCTGGGATATTGTAGTGTCCAATCACACCTATATTACCGGCGGAAACAGCGAATGGGAGCATTTCGGAGAGTCAAGGATTCTGGATGCGGAGCGTACCAACTGCAACTGTGAGACATGCAATACCTATAATATGTTAAAGCTTTCCAGAGAATTATTCTGCATTACAGGGGAAAAGAAATATCTTGATTTTTATGAAAATACATTTGTAAATGCCATTCTTTCTTCGCAGAATCCGGAAACTGGCATGACCATGTACTTCCAGCCGATGGCAACCGGATATTTTAAAGTATATTCCACACCGTTTGACAGCTTCTGGTGCTGTACTGGAACTGGCATGGAAAACTTTACGAAATGCAATGACAGTATTTATTTCCATGATGAGGATGTGGTGTATGTCAGCCAGTATATTTCTTCGGAACTGAACTGGAAGGAAAAAGGATTTGCTCTTGTACAGGAGTCCGGACTTCCGGAAGCAGGAAGCAGCAATTTTAAAATTGTCAGAGGAAGTGCAAAGCTGGCACTGAGAGTTCCGGACTGGGCAGCTGGGGAAATGACTGTGACCGTAAACGGACAGGAAAGAAAACAGAGCGGTGGATTTGTGGTGCTGGAGGTTGCAGAACAGGATGAAATCCGGGTAGAAATTCCAATGGAAGTCCGTGCATATCCGCTTCCGGATAATGCACACTGCATTGGTCTTAAATATGGACCGGTGGTATTGAGTGCAGACCTCGGTACAGAAGATATGGAGGAAAGCAAGACAGGTGTGGATGTTACGATTGCAACGAAAAACATTTCCATCAAAGATTTTATTACCGTGAAGGCAGCAGACGGAGGTGATTACAGTACGGATGCAGACGTGGAAAACTGGATTGCAGATATCAGAAACCATGTGGTAAAAGCCGATGGAAAACTGGAATTTTCCCTGTGCGGAACAGACAGTGACAAACTGGTGTTCACTCCGCATTACAGAAGATATAAAGAACGGTATGGTATTTATTGGAATATGGTTGCAAAGGATTCCAAAGCACTGCAGGAGCATATCCGTGAGGGTAAGATGGAAAAACGTATCGAAAATGTGCTGATTGACAGTATTCCGCTTGGAAATGACCAGTATGAGCTGCTACACCATATTCAGGGAGAGAATACCGGAGCAGGCACATTTAATGGACAGATGCTGCGCCATGCGTGGTCCAAAGACGGCTGGTTCTCTTATGAGATGAAAGTAAATCCACAGGTGAATAACTATCTCATGGTTAAATATTTCAGCGGAAATGTGGGAAGAACATTTAATATTCTTATCGATGGCACATTGTTAAAAGAAGAAACTATCCAGGACAGAAATCCGGGCAACTTCTATGAGGAATATTACAAACTTCCACAGGAACTTATCGCAGGAAAAAAGAGTGTATGCGTCCGGTTTGAAGTGCGCGGGGACAGCTGGGTCGGCGGCATTTTCGACAAACTGAACATTGTGAGCGATTACCCGGATGTGACTGGAATCGAAAAGCTGGAGATATCCGGTGGGGAATTACAGCCTGCATTTGAAAAAGATATCACAGAATATACCTTGAGTACCCAGGGTAACAGGATAGTATGGCAGGCAGAATTAAGTGACAAAGACGGACTGCTGTATTGCAATGACATTCTGGTGGATGATGCACAGAAGCGGGAAGAAAAAGTACAGAGCGGACAGAAACTTGTATTAAAGACAGTGGCACAGGATGATGTCACCGAAAAGAAGTATACGATTGTAATGGAGGTCTTATGAGCGACAGCGGAGCAAAACTTGTAATCGAAAAGGAATTTATGCAGTTTGAACTGAATCTGCAGAATAATTACAAAGATATTGCATATGAGAATTATCAGGAAGTACATGCCATGCTTGACAGTTTTCATGAGCAGGGGGAGATTTCAAACTGGTACTTCAAAAGAATGAAAAAGAAATTAAAGAAGTACGATGAAATCTATCAGCTGGAGACTGAGGAAGAGGAAAAAACAGAAAACGAAGAATAAGAAAAAAGTGCCGTTTCATAACTGATATGTTATGAAACGGCACTTCTGTGTCTATGATACCTCCGAAGGATTAATTCGCCATGCGAAGCAGTTCTTCTTTTGAAATTTCAAAAGGATAATTTTTCAGTTTTCCCGGATTTGCAAGAATGGAATCTGCGTCCTGGGATAAAAATTCATCCGAAACATCGACTTTTCCCAGAAGGTCTGTCAGGTAGCTGCGGAATTCTCTGGCAGAAGCAAAGCCGAGCAGTGACAGGACTTTTCCGGAATCCTTCTTGTCTTTGTAGTTTTCCAGATATCCGCCGAGGAACATACCGACTGCTTTTCCGTGAGGAACACCGAGTTCGTAGGTTACCGGGTAACTCAGTCCGTGAGGAAGGGAAGTTCCTGTATGCGTGATAGCCATGCCGGCAATCATGGAAGCACGAAGCATTTTCTCGTAATCCTCACCTGTCAGGCGGTCATTTTTCAGATCATCTTTAAATTCTGCCCAGACACGCAGTCCCTGTTCACTGTAAATGCGGTTTAACGCATTGGAATTTGCATTCAGATAACTTTCCACCAGATGGGCAAGTGCATCAACAGAAGTATTTACCAGACAATTTCTGGAAGCGGTCTTTAAATAGCGTGCATCCAGAAGTGCAAGTGTCGGGTAAATCTTATGGCTGATACTCTTTTTGGTACGCTGTTTATGTAAGGTAAGAATCGCATACGGTGTAACTTCCGAGCCGGTACCACAGGTGGTCGGAATACATACTACCGGAAGATATGGCAGAGGGTTGCTCTGATACAATACTTCTTCAGTAACATCCGGATTTGCAATCATAAGAGCGATCGCTTTGGAAGCATCCAGCGGAGAACCGCCGCCGATACCGATGACAAAATCCACCTGTTCACGGATACCCAGCTCGCGGGCTTTCATAACAGTTTCTACGGATGGGTTTTCTTCGATATCATCAAATATAATATAAGAAATATTTTCCTTTTCCAGGACTTCGGTCACATCTGAGAGAGATCCATTGGAACGGGAAGAGTGCTTTCCGGTAATAATCATTGCTTTTTCGCCGATTAAAGCAATATCTTTAAAATGATTTTTTACACAGTTTTCCTCACTGTATACAAGTGTAGGCATAAATAATAACATAGGTCATCCTCCAATCATAGTTTATCCTGGTAGTATTATACCCAAATTAAGAGTATAGGGCAACCATTTATTTTATGGAAATATATGTTGAAAATATTTATCGGGAAAATATCAAAACGGCTTGAAAAAATCCGCATAATAGGTTAGTATAACAATAGTTAATCTGGGGATTCCCATAACACAGGTGAGGAGAACATATGAAATTAATTTTATATATTTACCGTCTGATTATCGGATTTATGGCACGACTCAAGGAAGATCATGTAAGTGCCTATGCTTCGCAGGCGGCATTATTTATGATTATGGCATTATTTCCAATGCTGATCCTGATATTGAATATTCTTCGCTACACCCCTGTTACCAGACAGTTTCTGATTGAAACGGTTATGACAGTTATTCCGTCTACCTTTGAAGAACTGGCACTTACAATCATAAATGATGTGTACCAGTCTGCAAATGGTACATTGCTGTCCCTTTCCGTGATTTTTACGGTTTGGTCGGCTTCGAGGGGTATACTTGCCCTGATCCGGGGTTTTACTAATATTACACATACAAAAGAAAACCGGAATTATTTTCTGCTGCGGCTGATAGCATCTGGATATACGGTGCTGTTCGTCCTTGTGATTGTGCTGACACTGACTCTTATGGTGTTTGGAAATTCGCTCCTTGCACTGATACATAGGCATTACCCGTTACTTTACGATGCAGCGGACTGGGTAGTAAAAAACAGGGGATTATATGTGCCGGTTTTCATGACAATGCTGTTTTTGTTTATGTACCGGCTGGTTCCAAATGGAAGAAAATCCTTGCTGAGTTATCTGCCGGGAGCATTGTTTTCATCCGTTGGCTGGCTGACCTTTTCCTTTTTCTATTCTTATTATGTGGATCATTTTTCGGGAAGATCCTATTCTTACGGCAGTCTGACCATCATTGTATTGCTGATGCTGTGGCTATATATATGTATGTATATTATCTTTATCGGTGCAGAGATAAATATTTACTTCTATATGCATTTCCGGCATATGAGAAGAAGGATAAGAAAAAGAAAGCGGAAGCAGATGGAATCAGAAAATTCCCATAATATGCTGCATAAGCAGACTGCTGCAGACAATTCCTGTCCAGCAGCAAAATCCGGACAATAACGGCTTTGCACCTGTTTTTACCAGCTTTATGATATTTGTATTAAGTCCGACTGCACTCATTGCAAGTACGATAAAAAATTTGCTGAGGTTTTTCAATGGGGAGAAAACGTCAGTGGAAACTCCATAATGCACGGCGATGGTAGTGATTACGGATGCAAGGATAAAATACAGGATAAACATGGGAAAAATTTTTCGGAAGTTTACTTTTTCTCCGCCAGAGGTTTTGGTTCTAGTGCGGTATAATGCGAGAACCAGTGTAATCGGGATGATAGCCAGTGTTCTGGTAAGTTTCACGGTAACTGCTTTGTCCAGTGTGCTGTTTCCCAGGTGGTACATGGAATCCCAGGTGGATGCAGCAGCAGTTACGGAAGAGGTATCATTTACGGCAGTTCCTGCAAAGATGCCGAATACTTCACCGGACTGGGTGGAAAATCCAAGTATAGTGCCGAGCAGCGGAAACAGAAGTGCCGCAAGCATATTAAAGAAAAAAATAACGGAAATAGACTGGGCTACCTCTTCATCGTCCGCATGAATGACGGGAGCAGTGGCTGCAATCGCAGAACCGCCGCAGATGGAAGAACCGACTCCGATCAGTGTGGATATATTTCCGGGGATATGCAGGGCATGGTGTAGAATATATGCAATGAGCAGCGATACGGAAATCGTTACAAGAATAATAGGAAGTGATTGTTTTCCGGTTTCCAGCACAACGGAGAGATTCAGTCCGAATCCGAGCAGGATAACCGCATACTGCAGAATTTTTTTAGAAACGAATGTTATGCCGCTTTGCAGGCGGCTTTTATCATGTAAAAATAAAGTGACAATCATGCCTGTTAAGATGGCAAAAACCGCTCCGCCGATGACCGGGAAGAGATTTCCAAGGATCTGGCATGGAATGGCGATTGCCAGACAGACGCATATACCGGGTAAATTTTTAGTTAAAAAAGACATATTAGTTTTCCTCCTGAATGAATTTTATGCAGATCATAGCATGAAAAAATCATAAAGTAAAATTATAAATATTTATAAAATCATAAAAATATGTTATGATATGGAGGGATATGAAAAATTCGAAAGGAGAAAATGAAATGCAGGATTTTAGAATGGAAACGTTTCTCGCTGTGTGCCGGACAATGAATTATACCAGGGCAGCGAAGGAACTGGGGCTGACACAGCCGGCGGTGTCGCAGCATATCCACTATCTGGAAAAAGTATACGGTGTGGAATTATTTGTACAGAATGGAAAGAAGATTGCACTGACGGCTGCGGGTGAGATTCTGCGGAATTCCGTATTGACGATGAAACATGACGAAATTCACATGAAGAAGCGTATGCAGCAGGCTGCCGGCGGGGAACGGGAATATTTCTTTGGGGCAACCTTATCTGTGGCAGAATTTATGATAGCGGAAGATTTGGAACAGTTTATAAGAAATCATCCCAATTGCCATATTCAGATGCAGGTGGCAAATACAAAAGTACTGCTTGAGAAAATTGACTCAGGAGAACTGGATTTTGCAATTGTCGAGGGCGAATTTCCGAGGGAAGAATATGATTATCTCTTTTATGGAAAGGAAGAATATGTGGCAGCCGGGAACAGGAAAACTGCGGAAAAATATGCCGGTGCCGGTTTTGAAGAACTTCTGGCGGAACGGCTGATTTTAAGAGAACGCGGTTCCGGGACAAGAGAAATTCTGGAAAATATATTGCGGCAACGGGGAATCGTAACCTCACAGTTTGCCAATGTAATGGAACTCGGAAATATCGGAATTATTCAGGAAATGGTAAGAGCCGGTCTTGGGATTACCTTTTTCTATAAAGCAACTATCCGGGAAACAGAAAAAGAGATACAGGTAATTCCAGTAAAAGATTTTAAAATGATGCATGCAATTATGTTTGTATTCCGGAAAAACAGTATTTTCAAAAAAGATTATGAGGAAATATACAAAGAATTTAAGGGAATAAATAGAAAATGAGATTCTCATTCCATAAAAGCGGAGACGGAGGGATTCGAACCCTCGTACCGGTATTAAAACCGATAAACTGATTTCGAGTCAGCCCCGTTACGGCCTCTTCGGTACGTCTCCGTAAAATGTCTCAACGAAGACAGTATAGCATAAAATGGGCATGGTGTAAAGCAACTTTTGGAAAAATAAAGTACTTGACAGTAAAAATGCTTAGTGTTAAAATGAAATACGTTAATTAAGATAAAGAACAAAGGCATTGATTGTGCAGAGTAGTCGCATAGTTTCTCAACAGAGAAGGAAGTCACCGGCTGAAAGCTTCCAGGAGTTCAGGTATGCGGATGAATTTCACACAGGAGCCGCATCTCTGAACACAGAGTAGAGAGTAGGAGATGACGCAGACTGCACGTTACGCAGAAGAGAGTCTTGATAAAGAGAAATTTGGGTGGTACCGCGGAATAGAACTTCGTCCCTTTTGGGGCGGAGTTTTTTATTTCCCACCACAAAGAATGGAGGATTAGAATGAAGGAAAGATTGCAGCAGATTAGAGAAGACGCAATTGCAAAGATTCAGGCATCGGAAGACCTTGACAAATTAAATGAAATCAAAGTAGCCGTTCTTGGTAAAAAAGGTGCATTGACAGAAGTTTTAAAAGGAATGAAAGATGTGGCAGCCGAGGAACGTCCGAAAGTCGGACAGATGGTAAATGAAACCAGAGGAATTATTGAAGATAAAATCGAAGAAGTAAGAACAAAGCTTGCGGCAGCAGCCAGAGAATCAAAGTTAAAGGCAGAAGTTATCGACGTTACACTTCCGGCAAAGAAGAACAATGTGGGACATCGTCATCCAAATACCATTGCACTGGAAGAACTCGAAAGAATTTTCATTGGCATGGGATATGAGGTAGTCGAAGGACCGGAAGTGGAATACGACTATTATAATTTTGAAGCACTTAATATTCCGGCAAACCACCCGGCAAAAGATGAACAGGATACCTTCTACATCAATGATAAGATTGTATTGAGAACACAGACCTCACCGGTTCAGGTGCGAGTCATGGAAAAAGGCAAACTGCCGATTCGTATGATTGCACCGGGAAGAGTATTCCGTTCTGATGAAGTGGATGCAACCCATTCTCCATCTTTCCATCAGGTAGAAGGACTTGTCATAGACAAGAACATTACATTTGCAGATTTGAAGGGAACACTTGCCGAGTTTGCAAAAGAGTTGTTTGGCGAAGATACAAAAGTAAAATTCAGACCGCATCACTTCCCATTTACAGAACCGAGTGCTGAGATGGATGTTACCTGTTTCAAATGTGGCGGCAAGGGCTGTAGAATGTGTAAAGGTTCCGGCTGGATTGAAATTCTCGGCTGCGGAATGGTTCATCCGAGAGTACTGGAAATGAGCGGAATCAATCCGGAAGAATACTCAGGATTTGCCTTTGGAGTAGGTCTGGAAAGAATCGCTTTATTAAAATATGAGATTGACGATATGCGTCTTTTATATGAAAATGACGTTCGTTTCTTAAAACAGTTCTAGGTTAATCAGGAGGAAAAATAAATGAATACACCATTATCTTGGATTCGTGCATATGTGCCGGAGCTTTCCTGTACAGATCAGGAATATATTGATGCCATGACACTGTCAGGCACAAAAGTAGAAAATTATGAAAGACTGGATGCAAATCTCGAAAAAATCGTGATTGGCCAGATTGAAAAAATAGAAAAACATCCGGACGCGGAGAAACTGGTTGTATGCCAGGTAAACATCGGAACAGAGACCATTCAGATTGTAACCGGTGCAAGGAACGTGTTTGAAGGAGCAAAAGTTCCTGTCGTACTCGACGGCGGACGTGTAGCTACTGACCACGATGGAAACAAAGTTGCAGGTGGAACAAAGATTAAAAAAGGAAAACTTCGTGGTGTGGAATCCTTTGGTATGATGTGCTCCATCGCAGAGCTTGGTTCATCCAAAGAGTTCTATCCGGAGGCAGCAGAAGACGGCATCTATATCTTCCCGGAAGATGCAGAAGTCGGAAAAAGTGCCGTAGAAGCATTGGGACTCAATGATACCGTAGTAGAGTACGAAATCACATCCAATCGTGTGGACTGCTTCGGAATCCTTGGTATTGCAAGAGAAGTAGCAGCAACCTTCCGTAAGCCATTTATCCAGCCGGAAATTAAGAAATGTGGAAATGACGAAGATGCAAATGATTATGTCAGCATAGAAATCAAGGATGCAGACCTGTGCAAGAGATACTGTGGAAGAATCGTAAAAAATGTAAAAATCGGACCGTCTCCGGAATGGATGCAGAGAAGACTTGCAAACTGCGGTATCCGTCCAATTAATAATCTTGTGGACATTACCAATTATGTCATGGAAGAATTTGGCCAGCCAATGCACGCATATGATTTGAATACGATTTCAGGTAAAAAGATTGTGGTAAGACGTGCCGCAGAGGGAGAGGCTTTCCAGACGCTTGACGGTCAGGAACGCAAGCTCGATGAAAACATTCTCATGATTTGTGATGCGGAAAAACCGGTTGGTATCGCAGGTATCATGGGTGGGGAAAATTCAAAGATTACCGATGACGTAAAAGATATTTTATTCGAGGCAGCATGCTTTGACGGAACAAATATCAGACTTTCCGCAAAAAGACTGGGGCTGCGTACCGATGCATCCGGCAAGTTTGAAAAAGGCCTTGACCCGAACAATGCAGAGGCAGCCATCAATCGTGCATGCGCATTAATTGAAGAATTAGGTGCAGGTGAAGTCGTTGGCGGAATGGTTGATGTATATCCGGAAAAGAAAACAGAAAAGAGAATCCCGTTTGAACCGGAGAAGTATAACAAACTTCTTGGCACAAATGTGACACCGGAAGAAATGCTCACTTATTTTGACCGCCTGGAAATCGTTTATGATAAGGAAAAGAATGAGTTAGTCATTCCTACCTTCCGTCAGGATTTGGAGTGCAGTGCCGATATCGCAGAAGAAGTGGCAAGATTCTATGGATATGACAATATTCCGGTGTCCCTTCCATCCGGAGAGGCTACCACAGGAAAGAAATCCTTCAAGATGAGAATCGAGGACGTGGCAAGAGAAACAGCAGAATTCTGCGGATTCTCACAGGGTATGACCTATTCCTTTGAAAGCCCGAAAGTATTTGATAAATTATTACTGCCACAGAACAGCGAACTGAGAAAGACCGTTACTATCATGAATCCGCTGGGTGAAGATTTCAGTGTGATGAGAACCGTATCTTTAAATGGTATGCTGACTTCCCTGGCTACAAACTATAACAGAAGAAATAAGAGTGCAAAACTCTATGAATTAGGAAATGTTTATCTGCCAAAGGCACTCCCGGTAACAGAACTTCCGGAAGAAAGAATGATGTTTACCCTTGGTATGTACGGAGATGGCGATTTCTTCAATATGAAAGGTGCTGTCGAGGAGTTCTTTGAAAAAGTCGGAATGACAAAGAAACCGGAATATAACCCGGACAATAAGAAACCGTTCCTGCATCCGGGCAGACAGGCAGATGTTATCTACAATGGAGAAGTAATTGGATATCTCGGTGAGGTGCATCCGGAAGTATTGGATAATTACAATATCGGAGATAAAGCATACATTGCAGTCATTGATATTCTCAAGGTAACGGAAAATGCTACTTTTGACCGGAAGTACGAGGGCATTGCAAAATATCCTGCCGTAACCAGAGATTTAAGTATGGTCATGAGAAAAGACATTCTGGTGGGAGATATTGAGAAAGTCTTTGAGAAACGCGGCGGAAGCCTGTTAGAGTCCATGACACTCTTTGATGTTTACGAAGGTGCACAGATTAAGATCGGCTACAAGTCCGTGGCATACTCCCTTGCATTCCGTGCAAAAGACAGAACACTGGAAGAAAAGGATATTGCTCCGATTATGGAGAAAATTCTTGCCGACCTTGGTGATATGGGAATTGAATTAAGAAAATAATCTGAAAACAAAACGGAAAGGAGCATCGCTTCATAACTAAAAATCAGTTATGGAGCGATGCTCACTTTGCGTTACAGATATTTGCTGAATCATTTTACTGAATCAGAATATTGGCACAGGATAAATCATTTCCTAAGTCATAGACTTTTCCATTTGTAATGTTTACAACGACCGGACGAAGAATATAATGGGGATTGTTTTTTACGACCTTTGCTTTTTCACCGTTACTTAATTCCACGACCGTTCCGACCGGATAAAGAATCATACTTTCCAGGAAACTTTTTAAGGCAGTCATGTCCAGCTCGTTAGTCATCGACATCATAATTTCCACTGCGGTACGCTGTGAAAAAGCTTTCTTGTATGGTCGTTCGGTCACAAGGGCATCGTAGATGTCCGCCACGGATAAAAATTTGGCATAAGGGGTAATCTGTGGTTTGGCGGCACCAAGAGGATAACCCTTGCCATTCATTTTTTCGTGATGCTGAAGAACTGCAAGCGGAATCTCGGTAGAAAATTCCGGGTTATCACGCAGCATTTTATAACCGAATATGGAATGCTGTTTCATGACAGCAAATTCAGAATCGTCCAGTTTTCCTGGTTTGTTCAGGATTTCCAGAGGAATCTTGGTCTTGCCGATATCGTGAAGCAGTCCTGCAACCCCGATTTCGTAGATTTCTTTCTGGGATAATCCAAGTTGTTTTGCAAGTATCATGGAAATCGTTGCTACATCGACACTGTGTTTGAACGTATATTCGTCACTGGTTTTCAATTCGTTGATATCAATCGCAATCGCATCATTACTGTCAATCGCATCGATCAGATCCTTTGCAATACTGTTGGTTGCACTTGCCAACTGACCGGAATCCGTATTGTTATAAATATATTGAACACCTTCAGAAACACGTTTACGGACACTGTCGGACAGTTTTACTTTGGAACGGTCATCAGTAAAAAGCCTGTCAATATTTTTCTGGGCAACAGAAGATACCGGAAGGTCATTGTCATCAATTTCAATGCGAATATAGACATTCATAATTCCCAGTTTTAGAAGGGATTGTATGATATAGTCATCAAGTATTGCACCACTGCTGACAAGACTTCGGCCTAAACGATCTTCTACTGACTGATCAATTTTCATACCCGGTTTTAATTGTCTTGTTCTCATATATTTTCTTCTAATCAAACTCGTCTCTCCACCTGTCATATTTATTATTTATACTGTCAAAATTCCTATCCTGCAAGCAGGATAAGAATTTTCTCTTGTTTAGTCTTTATGTATCATATTATAACGCAAAAATACGGATTTGCAAATGCAAAACAGGAAAATTTTTATATTGAGAAAGAATAAAATAAAAAAGCAATTGTAGATGAGATTAGTCTATAGCTGCAAAAAAAGTAAGAATTTACTTTTTACTTTGGATGTGGTATACTCTACAGATATGTAAAATGTGTTTTCACAGGAGTAACTGTTAGGCAGTAAAACACAGAAATTAGGAGGATTTATCATGAAACTTGGAATCGTAGGACTTCCAAATGTAGGAAAAAGTACATTATTTAATTCATTGACAAAGGCAGGGGCAGAATCAGCAAACTATCCGTTCTGTACCATAGATCCGAATGTAGGTGTAGTAGCCGTACCGGATGAACGTCTGGATAAACTCGCAGAATTATATCATTCAGCAAAGATCACACCGGCAGTCATTGAATTTGTAGATATTGCAGGACTGGTAAAAGGTGCATCCAAAGGGGAAGGTCTGGGAAATCAGTTCCTTGCCAATATCCGTGAGGTAGATGCGATTGTTCATGTGGTCAGATGTTTTGATGACACGAATATCATCCATGTTGAGGGCAGTGTTGACCCGATTCGTGATATCGAGACTATTAATCTTGAGCTGATTTTTTCCGACCTTGAGATTTTGGAAAGAAGATATTCCAAAGTGGCAAAACTTGCAAACAATGACAAATCAGCAAGGAAAGAAAAAGAAATGCTGGAACGTCTGAAAGCACACCTTGAAGACGGTAAGCTGGCAAAGAGTTTTGAACCGGAAGATGAGGATGAAGAAGGATTCCTGGCAGAATACAACCTTCTGACAGCAAAACCTGTTATTTTTGCGGCAAATGTAAAGGATGAAGACCTTGTGGATGATGGAAACAGCAATCCATATGTTGCAAAAGTAAGGGAATATGCAGCCGGAGAAGGCAGTGAAGTATTTGTGGTATGCGCCCAGATAGAACAGGAAATCTCAGAACTGGATGATGACGAGAAAGCCATGTTTATGGAAGACCTCGGAATCAAGAGTTCAGGACTGGATAAACTGATTAAAGCAAGTTACAGTCTGCTTGGTCTTATGAGTTACCTGACGGCAGGAGAGACAGAGACAAGAGCATGGACCATTAAGAAAGGTACAAAAGCACCACAGGCAGCCGGAAAGATACATACTGATTTTGAACGTGGATTTATCCGTGCGGAAGTGGTGAATTACCAGGATTTACTGGATTGTGGTTCATATACCGCAGCAAAAGAAAAGGGACTGGTAGGTCTGGAAGGAAAAGAATATGTGGTACAGGATGGAGATGTGATTCTTTTCCGTTTCAATGTGTAAATCTATGTGGAGGAAATTATGCCTGAGAGTGTAAGTATAAGTTTTCCCCATCTGGGGATTGCTTTGAAAAATCTGGGAAACTCATTTTCACTGTTTGGCATTGATATTGCGTTTTACGGAATGATTATCGGCTGCGGAATGATTCTGGCGATGGCACTGGCCTTCCGGGATGCAAAACAGTCCGGCCAGAACGTGGATAATTATGTGGACCTAGCTATTTATGGCATCATTTTTGCTATTATTGGTGCAAGAACCTATTACGTTATCTTTGAATGGAGTTATTATAAAGATCATTTGTCCGAGATTATAAATCTCAGGAAGGGTGGTCTTGCCATCTATGGAGGAATTATTGCCGGGGTACTGGTCTGCCTGATACTGGCATACCGAAGAAAATTATCTTTCTGGAAAATGCTTGATACCGGTGCAATCGGTCTTGTTACCGGTCAGATGATCGGACGGTGGGGGAACTTCTTTAACCGGGAGGCCTATGGAAAAGATACGGATTCTCTTTTTGCCATGAGGATTAATATCAAGGATCCGAATGTAAGTGTAAATGTGCAGCCTGGGGTGACGGTGATAGATAATAGTTATATACAGGTACATCCTACGTTTCTGTATGAAACCTTCTGGTGTTTCTGCATCCTGATTTTTATACAGTGCATGAAAAGGAAAAAGAAATTCGATGGAGAAGTATTTTTATGGTATATCACTGCGTATGCGGCAGGACGATTCTTTATCGAAGGGCTGAGGACCGATCAGCTTCAGATTGGCAGTACGGGAATAGCGGTATCCCAGCTGTTGTCGGCAGTTCTCGTGCTGGTCGGAGCATTTCTGATTGTATACAACAGAATCCGGATTCAGCAGGGAAAGGAAACCGTAATTATCGGAAAAAAGGTAAATCTGGTTGCTCTTGCGATGGATTTTGCAAAACAGGCACATGAGGGTCAGAAGTGGACACTTCCGGATGGAAGGGATATCTCTTATTTTGAAGGACATCTGATGGGAGTATATCACATCGTTGAGGAAGACGGAGTGCAGGATGATGAACTGCTGGTAACGGCACTGCTTCACGATATCCTGGAAGATACACAGGTAACGGAGAAACAGTTGCGGAATATGTTTGGAATCCGCATTGCGGATAATGTAAAGTGGCTTACCCGCAGAGAGGGATTGTCCTATGAACAGTATATTGATGAACTGCTTGCGCATGGAAGCGACGAGGCAAGGCTTGTAAAGCTTGCAGACCGGCTGCATAACACGAATAATCTCATGAATCTTGGAAGTGAACAATGGCATGAGAAAAAAATTGATCAGGCCAAATATATGCTGGATAAGTTCCCGGAACGGGAATTTGCGGAAAAATACCGCGAAACAGCGGAAAAATTAATGCAGACAATAAAAACAGAGGTAGAACGGCTGGAAGAAAATGCCGGCAGATAAGAACTGTGTCCCCTTTTCAGGTGAAAAGGAGACACAATTTTTTTACATATTCACGGGCATGACCGGTATCCATGCCGGAATAATTGATTACCAGCGTATGGGAACTCGCATCATTTGGCAGATAGTAATACTGGGACAGGAAGAACAGCCGGAGTCCGTATTCTTTTCCTTTTTCAATCAGATAGCTGTCCGAAAGCTCCGTATCTATTTTCAGAAGGAAGTGAAGTCCGGAGTCCTCTTCTGAAATACTGCATATGGAAGAGAGAGAACTTTTTTTTATGCTGTCTAGAAGCACGTTTCTGGTGTTCTTATAAATATTCCTCATCCGGTTAATATGTTTTTCAAAATATCCTTCCTGAATAAATTTTGCCAGTGTGTATTGCTCAAAATTAGAAACAGTACAGGCATAAAAACTTAATGTATCATAATATTTTTTTAATAAATGTTCCGGCAAAATCATGTAGCTGATACGGATCGTCGAGGAAAGACTTTTAGTAAACGTATTGATATAAATTACTTTTTCGGAAAAATCCATACTCTGCATGGAAGGAATTGGTTTTCCCATCAGACGGAATTCGCTGTCATAGTCATCTTCTATAATATAGCGGGAATCCGATTTTAAAGCCCACGCAAGTAATTCGTACCGGCGGCTGACCGGTGTAATAATTCCGGTCGGGTAGTGATGGGAAGGGGAGATGTGCAGGATATCCGCATTGGAGCCGGCAAGCAGCTCTGGATCAATTCCTTCTTTATCCAGTGGAATATGGAGGCATTCCACATTGTTGCAGCGGTAAATGTTGGCGATTTTCTGATAACCAGGATCTTCCACTGCAAAAATATTATTATGGCCGAGCAGCTGGATGATCAACCCGTAGAGATATTCGGTTCCGGCACCGATGATAATCTGCTCCGGTGATACCTGCATCCCACGGAACTGAAGCAGGTGTCCGGCGATGGCCTCACGGAGTTCCGGGATTCCCCCACAGGGAGGATTTGTCATAAGTTCCTTGCTTTTTTCTGTAATGATTTCACGCATAAGTTTTGCCCAGGTGGTAAAAGGAAAATTATCCGGATTTGTCTGAGTATGTACAAAATCAGAAAAATAAGAGGGATTGGTTACAGCTCTTTGCAGTTGAGAGGTGCTTTTTATGGTATTGGAAATTTCCGGAGAAATTTCACATACATAATATCCTTTTTTAGGAATGGAATAGATATAACCTTCTGCAAGAAGCTGTGCGTAAGCATTTTCTACAGTAATCGTACTGATATTCAGGTTGGATGCAAAACTCCGTTTGGAAGGAAGTCTGGTTCCAGCGGGGATTACATGGTGCAGAATATCGCTTTTAATACATTTATACAGATATTCATAAATGGGTTCTCTGCCCAGATTTTCAAATGAGTAAGTTAGCATAAATAATCCTTTCTAATACTATTGCGTCGGAGCGGAGGAGAAAAAACAGCTTTTTTAACCATCTTCCAACGGCATTATTATATAATTATAGTAAAATGTAAACAAAAAATAAAGATATTTTTTAATTTGGTCTTGATTTATAGTCAAAATTGATATAAAATCTTCTTTGAAGTGGTGATATGTGGGTAAAAGTGGTAAATTTACCCAGAGAAAGATAAAGGTAATGCTATGTTCATGGGAGAATATACTCATTCAATCGATGCAAAGGGGCGCGTAATCGTACCTGCAAAGTTTCGTGAAGCACTGGGAAATGAATTTATTGTGACCAAAGGGCTCGATGGATGCCTTTTTGTATTTCCACATGATACATGGACAGAATTTGAAGCAAAGCTGAATGCACTTCCCATGACCGACAAAAAGGCAAGACAGTTTGCGAGATATTTTCTGCGCGGGGCCATGATCCCTGATGTGGACAGGCAGGGAAGAATATTGATTCCGGCAACCCTCAGGGAGGCAGCAGGACTTGAAAAAGAAGCTGTCATGATCGGTGTCGGAAACCGGATTGAAATCTGGGATCCGAAACGGCTGGAGGAAGATTTGGATTTTGAAGATATGGATAAGATTGCCGGACATATGGCAGATTTAGGCATATAAAGAACGGAAGGAGGCACACACTTGGAATTTAAACACAGACCGGTATTACTGGAAGAAACAATCGAAAGTCTGAAAATCAGACCAGATGGCATTTATGTGGACGGAACTCTCGGAGGAGCCGGACATGCAAGCCAGGTGTGTAAGAGACTTTCGGAAAAAGGCAGATTTGTAGGGATTGATCAGGATGATTGTGCATTACAGGCTGCCGGGGAACGGTTAAAAGAGTTTGGAAAAAACGTCAGGATTGATTGTGTAAAGAGCAATTACTGTCAGATGAAGAGTGTTCTTGAAAATCTGGGGATTGACAAAGTGGACGGGATTCTGCTTGATATCGGGGTTTCCTCGTATCAGCTGGATAACGCGGAGCGGGGATTTACCTACAGGGAAGATGCACCGCTGGATATGAGGATGGATCAGAGCAGTTCTTTTTCGGCGAAAGACGTGGTAAACCAGTATGATGAAATGCAATTATATCGTGTCATCCGTGATTACGGTGAAGAAAAATTTGCAAAGAATATAGCAAAGCATATTGTGGCAGCCAGACAGGAGAAAAAGATAGAAACCACGGGAGAACTCATCGAGATTATTAAGGCTTCGATTCCGGCGAAAGTAAGGGCAACTGGAGGACATCCGGCGAAAAGGACATTCCAGGCGATCCGGATAGAAGTAAACAGGGAACTGGAAGTGTTACAGGATTCTATAGATGAGATGATCGATCTGCTGAATGATGGCGGAAGATTATGTATTATTACATTTCATTCTCTTGAAGACAGAATTGTAAAGAATAAATTCAGGGAAAACGAAGATCCATGTATATGTCCGAAGAATTTTCCGGTATGTGTATGTGGAAGAAAATCAAGGGGAAAAGTAATTACCAGAAAACCGATTGTTCCGTCGGAACAGGAGGTGCAGGAAAACAAACGTTCAAAAAGCTCGAAGTTACGGGTATTTGAGAAAAGCGAAAGATAGCAAGGGAGACGAAAAGAGGTAAAAATTATGGCACAGAAATCTTATGGATTTTATACAGAAGGAAATGCGGCGAAAAAGATTGAGTATGAAACAATAAAAAAGGCACATGCCGCAGGAAAAAAAGGCAGATCAGATTATGTCAGAGGAAATGCGGCACCGGTAAGACGCTATGAAACAGCTGAACCGGTAAGAAAAAGAAAAGAAAAACCTTTATCTAGACATGCAGTAAAAGAGATGGAGAAGGAAAGCAGCCGGGCAAGATATAAGAGAATGCAGTCAGAATCCATGGGACTAAAGTATGTGGTTTTTTTGTCGGCATTAGTCATTGTATCCGTGCTGTTAAGTGTAACATACTTGAATTGTCAGGCAGATATTTCAGAGGCAAAGTCAAATATTAATTCTTTAAAATCGCAGATAGAAGTACAGGCCTCCCAAAATGATGCGGTGTCCTATGATATTGATGCATATATTGATATCAACAGAATTATCAATGTTGCAACCAATGAACTTGGCATGGTAATAGCAAATGAAGATCAGATCAGATATTTTCAGAAGCATGTGGATGAATTTATGAATCAGTATGCAGATGTACCGCAGGATTAAGCTTTTTATAATGGAGTTATTAAGATGACAAAAAAGAGTAAAAGACGAATACCGGCAGTATTTACCAGAAAAATGAGCGAGAAGACCATGGTTTATTTTCTAATCCTGCTTCTCATGATGTTCGGATTAAGCATAGTGATTCTGCGCCTGAATGAGGCAAAAGGAGATGAATATACCGTAAAGGTGCTGGCACAGAATAATTACAGCAGTACGGTGCTGCCGTTTAAGCGCGGAGATATTCTGGACAGAAACGGAGTTACCCTGGCGACCAGTATCAAAGTGTATAATCTTATTCTGGATCCGAAACTGATTCTGGAGGATGAGAAATACATAGAGCCGACCCTGGAAGCCTTGAATTCCTGCTTTGGTTATGATAAAGAAGAGTTGCGGCAGTTGATTCAGAATAATAATAAACGGAGTTATCTGGTTTACCAGAAACAGCTGTCCTATGAGGAGATCAAGGCATTTCTTGCCATTTCCGATGATAAAGATAATAACCCATATGTAAAAGGGGTTACCTTTGAGAGTGAATATCAGAGAAAATATCCGTTTTCAAGGCTGGCGAGCCATGTCATCGGCTTTACGGTATCCGGCAATGTCGGAAACTGGGGCATAGAAGAACAGTACAATGAGTATCTGAATGGTGTTGACGGCAGGGAATACGGCTATGTCAACAGTGATAACATTATGGAAAAGATCACAAAAGAAGCAACGGACGGCGATACCGTTATTTCTACCATTGACTTTAACATACAGACAATCATTGAAAAATATATTGCACAGTGGAAAGAACAGTATCACCCGGACAATATGGGAGTTCTTGTTATGAATCCGAAAAACGGGGAAGTACTGGCAATGGCAGGAGATTTGAATTATGATCTGAATAATCCGAGACAGCTGGAAGGAATCGCAACACAGGAACAGATAGATACCATTCCGGTTCTTGGTGATAATCCGACGGAAGAAGAGAAACAGGCGAAAACAAATGCCGAATTAGCGGTTTATAATGCGATTTGGAGAAATTACTGCATTAGTGATACCTTTGAACCGGGTTCTACCTTTAAGCCGGTTACGGTAGCGATCGCACTGGAACAGGGACTGATAAGTGGGGATATGACATTTCTGTGTGATGGTGGCGAGCAGTATCCGGGAAATTATATCAAATGTCATAAAACAAGCGGACACGGGGTGATTACTGCTGCACAGGGACTGGCCTTTTCCTGTAATGATGCCATGATGCAGATTGGCAGACTGGAAGGGATAATGATGTTCAGCAATTATATCCGCAAATTCGGTTTCGGTACCAAGACTGGAATTGATTTGCCGGGAGAATCAAGTTGTGACAAATTGATGTATGAGCCGGATACGATGACGGATACGGATCTTGCCATCAGTTCATTCGGACAGGGGTCAAACGTAACCATGATTCAGCTTGCTTCAGCATTTTCTTCTATTATTAATGGGGGATATTATTATGAACCTCATGTTGTAAAACAGATTGTAAAGAGCAATGGAAGCATTGTGAAAAATGTGGAAGCAGCACCGGTAAAGCAGACGGTCACAAAGGCAACCTCGGACTACATTAAGACAGGACTACGAGGATGTGTGGATTATGGAACCGGAAAGAGTGCAGCAGTACCGGGATATCTTATCTCCGGCAAGACAGGAACAGCCCAGAAATCACCGAGAAAAGATAAGAAATATTTATTATCTTTCATAGGATTTGCACCATATGATGATCCGGAAGTGGTCTGCTATGTAGTAATGGATAATCCGTCCGACGATTCTTCTACTGTTACGGGCAGTCTGTTTTCGGCAATTATGTCGGAAGTACTCCCATATCTGAATGTGGCACAGGATAATCCGGAATCAGCACAGCAGCCGGATGACAGTACGCAGACAACTGAACCGGCACAGCAGCCGGATAACAGCACACAGGCATCTGCAGAACAGGCATCTGCAGAACAGGCAACCCAGGAGGAAACAACGGTTTCCAATATCGGAGAACCGGAAGTGGCTGGCGATAATCTGGACAATGAGCTGACCGGACTGACAGAACCGGAATAAAATTGGCATATATCAGCCGAAGTATAATAAAATGTTATAAAGTCTATGAATTTAGGTGAAACTGTGCATTTGACGAAATTGAAAGGTGAGTACAGGAGCAGAATTTATAACAAAAAGAAGCTGGTTATATATTTTTTTGCAATATTTATTATATTTATCCTGCTGGGCATTCGTATCGGATATGTCATGATATTCCGTTCCAGGCATTATGCCGGACTGGCACAGGAACTTCATGAGAGAGAAAGACAAATTAAGGCAGCAAGAGGAAAACTGGTGGACAGAAATGGTGTGGTCATAGCTTCAAATGAAACGGTCTGCACTGTTTCTGTTATTTATAATCAGATAAAAGAACCGGAAAAAGTGATACAGGTATTATCCGATACACTGGGAATGTCACAGGATGATATAAGAAAAAAGGTAGAAAAAATAAGTGTAAGGGAAAAGATAAAGTCAAATATTTCAAAAGAAACAGGAGATTTGATTCGTTCCTATGACCTCGACGGGGTAAAAGTGGATGAGGATTATAAACGCTATTATCCATATGGCACACTGGCATCAAAAGTATTGGGATTTACCGGAAGTGACAATCAGGGAATCATAGGACTCGAAGTCGAATATGAGGATTACCTGAAAGGTACGGATGGTGAAATTCTGACGCAGACAGATGCGAGAGGAATTGAACTTGACCAGGTGGTTGAGGGAAGAAAAGAAGCCATTGCAGGACAGAATCTTCTGCTGTCGCTGGATGTGAACATACAGCAGTATGCGCAGCAGGCAGCAGAAAAAGTTATGGAAGAAAAAAGTGCTGGATATGTTTCAATTATTGTGATGAATCCACAGAATGGAGAGATCTATGCAATGGTAAACAATCCGGAATTTGATTTGAACCATCCATATGAATTAAACAGTGAAACAGATGCAGCCAGAGGGACGGAAGAATATCAGAATCTGTTAAATAAGATGTGGCGGAATCAGTGTATTAATGATACCTATGAACCAGGTTCCACATTTAAGATTGTAACAGCAACTGCGGGATTAGAAGAAGGTGTGGTAAGTCTTGACAGTACGTTTTCCTGTCCTGGTTACCGTATGGTAGAAGATCGGAGAATTAAATGCCATAAAACGACAGGACATGGAAGTGAAACATTTGTGCAGGCAACCATGAATTCCTGTAATCCGGTATTTATTGATGTTGGTCTCAGAATCGGTCCGGAAAGATTTTATTACTATCTGCAGAAACTTGGATTAATGGAGAAAACAGGTGTAGATCTTCCGGGAGAAGCAGGAACGATTATCCATAAACTGGAGAATGTAGGGCAGGTGGAGATGGCAACCATGTCATTTGGTCAGTCGTTCCAGATTACACCGCTGCAGCTTTTGCGGGCGGTAAGTGCCGTAATAAATGGCGGGATGTTGATTACACCGCATTTTGCAGTGGGAACCTGTGATGATGAGGGAAACCTGTTAGAGGTATTTGAATATCCGACGGTGGAACAGACGGTATCTTCCCAGACTTCAGAAAATATGAAATATATCCTTACACAGGTTGTAAGTGAAGGAGGAGGAAAAAATGGGCAGGTAGAAGGCTATAATGTCGGAGGAAAGACAGCAACATCAGAAAAACTCCCGCGTGGAAATGGAAAATATATTTCTTCCTATATAGGATTTGCCCCGGCAGATGATCCACAGGTAATAGCAATCTGCCTGATTAATGAACCAGTGGGAATTTATTATGGAGGAACGATTGCTGCACCGGTAATCAGTTCACTGTATGAAGATGTCCTGCCTTACCTGGAGATTAAAAAAGCACAATAATGATTGATTAATCAAACAAAAAAGTATATACTACCAAAGAGACAAAAAATGGGATTATTGTCTTGTGGCAACAAGAGGGTTTTAGAATATAATAAATGAACTGGAGGATATAAAATGGAACTACAGGATAAACTGGTACTTGTAGCTGGTGCAGGAATAAGCGGAATAGGAGCTGTTGGTTTACTTAAGGCAGCAGGAGCAGATGTTATTTTATATGACGGCAATGAGAAATTACAGGAAGAAAGTTTATATGAAAAAATGAGGGTTTCCTGTGTACAGGATTTGGACAGCGTGGATGTTGTTTTAGGTGAGCTTTCAGAAGAAATTGCAGAAGAGATTGACTTATGTGTGGTAAGTCCGGGAATTCCGCTTGATGTGCCGTTTATGCAGCTTATCAGGTCAAAGGAAAAACCTGTATGGGGTGAGATTGAACTTGCATACAGATGTTCCAGAGGAAGAGTAATTGGAATTACGGGGACAAATGGAAAGACAACGACAACCGCCCTGACGGGTAAAATAATAGCTGATTATTTTGAAAGTACATTTGTGGTTGGGAATATCGGTACACCATATACACTTATGGCAGGAAAAACAAGGGAAGATTCTGTGACGGTGGCAGAAATCAGCAGTTTCCAGTTAGAAACAGTCGAAGAGTTTAAGCCTTGTGTATCAGCAATTCTTAATATTACCCCGGATCATCTCAACCGGCATAAAACCATGGACTGTTATATTGATACAAAATTTCGGATTACAAAGAATCAGGGACCGGATGAGATCTGTGTATTAAATTATGAGGATGATGTATTAAGAAAAAGGGCGGATGAGTTATCCTGTAAAGTAGTATTTTTCAGCAGTCGGACAAAGTTAGACAATGGTATCTATATGGATGGGGAGAGAAATATTTATCTTGCTGACCAGGGCAGGGATACCTTCCTTATGAATACAAAAGAGATGAAATTGGTCGGTGTGCATAATGCGGAAAATGTTATGGCAGCGATTGCCATTGCGGAAGCAATGCGTGTACCACGCGAAATATATCTGAATACCATTAAGAATTTTGACGCGATTGAGCATAGAATAGAATATGTAGCAACGATAAAAGATGTTGTTTATTATAATGACTCAAAGGGAACGAATACGGATGCTTCCAAAAAAGCATTGGAGGCAATGGAAAATAAGACTGTATTGATTGCAGGCGGATATGATAAAGGCTCGGAATATGATGACTGGGTAGAGGCATTTGGCGATAAAATTAAATGTCTGGTTCTTTTAGGAGCAACGGCTGATAAAATAGAAGAAACAGCACGCAGACATGGATTTACCAATATCAGACGGGTAAAGAGCTTACAGGAAGCAGTTGTGACTGCTTCTGAGAATGCAGATGCAGGCGAAACAGTTCTTTTGTCTCCAGCCTGTGCAAGCTGGGATATGTTTAAAAGTTATGAGGAAAGAGGAAAACTATTTAAACAGTATGTGAAAGAATTACGTTAAAAGGAGGCAGAAAGGATGAGCAGAGTAACTTATAGTGCAAGTCCACCCGCACAGTCTAAGAAATATATTACAAGAAGCAAAAGTTTTGTTCGGAAAAAGACAAAGAAAAGTTATTTTGATTACAGTCTGATGTTTCTGATTATATTCATGCTTGCATTTGGACTTCTGATGCTGTACAGTACCAGTTCCTATAATGCTGCCATAGAGTTTGGCGATTCTACATACTATCTGAAGAAACAGTTTAAATCGACTCTGCTTGGGCTGGCTGTTATGTTTATTGTTGCCAATATTGATTATCACAAGCTTACCTGGGCAGGAATTGTGGGTTATGTCACGTCACTGATACTTATTGCACTTGTATTATCTCCGCTTGGAAATGAAGTAAACGGAGCAAGAAGATGGATTATTATCGGCGGAATGAGTATCCAGCCTGCGGAGGTAGCAAAGCTTGCACTGATTATGCTGCTTGCACTGGTGATTAATAACCGGAGGCAGAATATCCGGAAACTGGGTGTAACAGCCAGGATATTTGCCCTGTGTATTCCTCCGGCAGCTGAGATTCTGCTGATTACGAAAAACATGAGTTCGGCACTTATTATTGTGGGAATTACCTTTGTAATGCTCTTTGTTGCAAGTCCGAAGTACAGTCATTATATTATACTTGGTGCAGCGGGTGTTTCCCTTATTTTTGCATATTTGTTCCTGGGTTCCGGTTTCCGTAGCGAACGTGTGGATGCCTGGATGGATCCGGAAAGTTATGCCAGCGGAAAAGGTTATCAGACGCTGCAGGCATTATATGCCATTGGTTCGGGCGGACTAACCGGAAAGGGACTTGGTCAGAGTGTGCAGAAGCTGGGGTATATTCCGGAAGCACAAAATGATATGATATTTTCCATTATTTGTGAGGAACTTGGACTTTTTGGCGGAATCGCAGTTATACTGCTGTTTCTGATGATGATATGGAGGCTGCTTGTCATTGCAAATAATGCAGAGGATTTATATGGTTCGATGATCGTTATCGGAGTTATGGCACATATATCCATTCAGGTTGTGCTGAATATAGCGGTTGTTACTAATGTTCTGCCGAATACCGGTATTACCCTTCCGTTTATTAGTTACGGAGGTACATCGATATTGTTTCTTATGATGGAAATGGGACTTGTCCTGGCGGTATCAAAGCAGATAAAGATGGAGTAAGTGAGCATGGCATTGAGGAAAAAGAGAAACACGGGAATTATTATTTTACTGATAGTTCTTCTGCTGGCCGCAGGAGGAACGGCTTTTGCTGTCTCGCTCCGGATTACGGATATTACATACGAAGGAAATGAAAAATGTGATGATGAAATGCTGGAAAAAGCACTTTTCAGCAAAGATATCGATAAGAATCCTTTTGTATTTCTGTTTCGTTCAAAGTTTAAAGAACATAAACAGATTCCGTTCATCGAAAAATATGAAGTTAAAATGATTACATTTACAAAATTTAAGGTTACGGTATATGAAAAAAGTGTAATCGGTTATCTGAAATACATGGGGGAATGTATGTATTTTGACAAAGACGGCATCGTAGTAGAGGTAACAACCACGGAACTGCCGGGAATAGCCATGATTAATGGAATCGAATTTGATCATATTGTCGTGAACGAAATGATTCCGGTGAAAGATAAGAATACATTTGATACCATTCTTGATATTACACAGATGATTGATCATTACCAGATAGCGGTCGACAATATTTATATCAATAAAGATTTGGAGATTACCCTTTATATCGGTAAGGTCCGGATTGAGCTTGGTGTAGACGATGAGCAGCTGAGTGAAAGGGTAAATGATCTGGTAAGTATTACAAATGTATTAGAAGATGAGAGCGGTGTCCTGGATATGACGGAGTATAGTAAAAACAACAAAGGATATACGTTTAAAAAAGATTCCCAGTAAAAAATGAAAAAAGATATTGATTATTTGTAAAAAAAAATATATTATATACTATAGGTTTTAATTATAGTAAAAAAGAAGATTTTAGGAGGATAAAGCCTTGCTTGAAATTATGACAAATGAATTTGAGACAGAAGCAAAGATAATAGTGGTAGGGGTAGGCGGCGCTGGTAATAATGCGGTCAACCGAATGATAGATGAAACAATTGCCGGAGTTGAGTTTATTGGAATCAATACGGATAAGCAGGCATTGCAGTTATGTAAAGCACCAACAGTGATTCAGATAGGTGAAAAGCTGACAAAAGGACTTGGTGCCGGAGCACAGCCGGAGGTTGGTGCAAAGGCAGCGGAAGAAAATGTGGAAGAATTAACGGAACAGCTCAAAGGCGCAGATATGGTATTTGTTACCTGCGGTATGGGTGGCGGAACAGGAACCGGAGCAGCACCGGTTGTTGCAGGCATTGCAAAAGAGATGGGTATTCTGACCGTAGGTGTTGTAACCAAACCGTTTAAGTTTGAATCAAAGACCCGTATGGCAAATGCAATCCAGGGAATTGAACGTCTGAAGCAGAATGTAGATACCCTGATTGTAATTCCAAACGATCGTCTTCTTGAGATTGTAGACCGCAGAACGACATTCCCGGAAGCATTAAAGAAAGCAGATGAAGTGTTGCAGCAGTCCGTACAGGGAATTACGGATCTGATCAATGTTCCTGCGCTCATCAATCTTGACTTTGCGGATGTGCAGACCGTAATGAAGGATAAAGGAATCGCTCATATCGGAATTGGTACGGCAAAGGGTGATGATAAGGCGAACGAGGCTGTCCAGAAGGCGGTAACCAGTCCTCTTCTTGATACAACCATTGAGGGGGCAAGCCATATTATCATTAATATTGCAGGTGATATCGGACTGATGGAAGCAAATGAGGCTGCAAGCTATGTTCAGGAACTTGCAGGGGAAAGTGCGAATATTATTTTCGGTGCAAGATACGATGATTCTGAGGCAGATACCTGTACCATCACGGTAATCGCAACCGGACTGGAAGAAGAAAGTGCAGCACCTCAGGCACCGGTATTCCCGGGTAAACAGAATGTTTCCAGAATTAATCCGGCAAGAACTTTTGGCACGAATACAACCGTTTCAGGCAAGCAGATTATCAGCAGCAGCAACAGCCAGACGGCAGCAACAGACACAATACAGCCAAGAAAAGTAACAAAGATACCGGATACATTTAATATTGACGAAGTAAGGACAAGCCAGACATCTTCCGGCTCTTCCTTAAAGGTTCCGGATTTTTTAAAGAGAAGAGATAATAAATAAGAAAGAGAAGATAAGATGTAAAAAACAGGATTGCCGGCGGCAGTCCTGTTTTTTACGTTGTCTTTACAAATCATTGACATGACCTATATATGCAGATAGCATAATACAGTCAATGGAAGGCAACACCTTCTGTTAAGTACATACAGGCTTTTGACGGAGGAAAAAGTTTTGAAGTACGTTTTTTATGCGGACATCTTTTTTATTACCAATTTTATTATGGACTTTATGGTTCTGAAACTGGCGGGCCTTATCAGAAAGAAAAAGATTCATACCACTTCATATCTTTTTGGAAGTTTTTTTGGTGCGGCAGTACTTACCTTAAGTGTCATGTGTCCGGTGGATTTGGGAATAGCAGGAGAGATAGTCGTATATCTGGTCGTCAGTTATCTTATGTGTATGATTGCCTTTGGCAGGACAGGATGGAAAGAGAATATACAGTCATGGCTGGCAATGTACGGAATGGCAGTATGTACCGGCGGAATCATGAATATGGCATATTTTCGTTTCCGACTTAATCTGGTTACATTTCTCGTCCTTGCGGGAATCAGCTATGCTGTCATTTCCACAGGAGTCAGGATTGTACAGATAAAACAGCAAAAGACAGGCACATTGGACGATATTATGGAGGTGGTACTGAGAAATAAGGGAAGAACCGAAACAGTTTTGGCATTATTTGATTCGGGGAATTCGCTTTTGGAGCCAATCAGCAAAGCTCCGATACATATTATTGACTTGCAGACGGCAGAAAATATATTAGGAAAAGGAGGTACTAAAGAAAAGATACGAATCATTCCGTATCATTCACTGGGGAAAAGCAATGGCGTAATGACGGCATTTGAATGTGATGAAATGGAATTGACGGTTAAGGGGAACAAAATAAAACTGGGTCCGGCATATCTTGGGATCTACAGGGGAGAACTGTCTGCCGGAGGAAAATATAGAATGATATTGAATAGGAGTATAAATAAATGGTTATAAATATGTCAGTTGGCAATGGTTTAAAATTTAAGATGATTCCTACAATCCGGAATCTGTTTTTTACACCGGGCGGTGATATTCATTACATAGGTGGCTCAGAAGTGCTGCCGCCGCCGCTTGATCCGGCACAGGAAGCCGAGGTGTTAAAACGGCTTGGCACAGAAAGGGAAGAAGAAGCGAAATCAATATTAATAGAACATAATTTACGCCTTGTGGTATATATCGCCAAAAAGTTTGAGAATACCGGAGTGGGAGTTGAAGATCTTATTTCCATTGGAACTATAGGCCTGATTAAGGCAATTAATACCTATAATAAGGAGAAAAACATAAAACTGGCAACGTATGCGTCCCGATGCATTGAGAATGAAATCCTGATGTATCTGCGAAGAAATAATAAGACAAAAATGGAAGTTTCCATCGACGAACCGCTGAATGTGGACTGGGATGGAAATGAATTGTTACTTTCAGACATACTGGGAACAGATGAAGATATTGTATATAAGAATCTTGAAGATGAGGCAGAGATTAAGATGTTAAATAAGGCGATCGGAAAGCTGTCAAAAAGAGAAAAACTGATTGTGGAACTGAGATACGGCATTAACCGTGAGGATGGAATGGAGATGACACAAAAAGAAGTTGCGGATTTGCTTGGAATCTCACAGTCCTATATATCCCGACTGGAGAAAAAGATTATTAAAAGATTGCGAAAAGAATTTGCGTAAAAAAAAGCTTTTGCGGCATGGAGAAATCTGTGGGGCAAAAGCTTTTTTGCTGGCATTAATTAAAATACCGGAAAAAGTGCCGGCTGTCAAAGTGCAGATTCTGGCTGTCATGGGAAAGTTTTACCGCTTTTTTGATTTCCTTCGGTGTAAGATCCGGAAAAATCGAAAGCACAAGGCTGATGACTGCGGCTATCATCGGAGTTGACATCGAAGTGCCGCTCTTTATGCGGTAACTCCGGGGGTGGTTATTCAGACTCATGATATTTGAACCCGGACAGAGAATATCCGGCTTTAAGATACATTCAGGAGTCGGCCCGCGGCCGGAATAATTAACGAGGTGTTTTCCGGAAGATTCATTCTGTACCGGAATGTAGTCATCATAAGTTCCGATTGTGATAATCTTCCTGCTGATACCGGGAATAGTAATGCTGCCCTGTTTCGGACCGTTGTTTCCGGCGGCGGCACAGACGATAAGACCCAGATCCCAGGCATGTTCCACGCAATCTAACAGAGATTTCTGTTCCGGGGAATTATCGTATTCAGCACCAAGGGAAATGTTAATGATGCGGATGTGATATTTCGTCCTGTTTTTGATAAGAAATTCAATCCCCTCAATAAAATCCGTAATTTTCCCATTTCCATTTTCGTTTAAAGCTTTTACACAGAAAATGGGACTGCCGGGAAAGATACCTGTATATCTGCCATCCAGGGACTGGCCGTTTCCGGATATGATACCTGCGATATGTGTTCCGTGTCCGTTATCATCATAGGCAGAGGAACGGTGACCGACCGGATCATAAAAACCGGTGATACTGCCTGCAAGATCCATATGGGGAAATATGCCGGTATCTACGATAGCGGTGCATGGCAGCCGGTGCATAGGGGGAGGTTTGTGGGAACGTGCATACATGGCAGCTGTCTGCACGATTCTGCGATATTCCTGATTCATAAAAAACCAACATATTTTAGGGATTACTATAGTTTATTCTGGTACAGAATTCGTGTGAAACAATAGAAATAGGAAATAAATATTGACGAAAAGAGATAATGAAAGTAAACTATTCATAGAACATTATTATAATACCGGGAGAATAAAACTATGGATGCAGAAGAGAAGGAAATATGGGGTCTGACAGCAAAGGAAGTGCATAAGCGGAAAGAAGAGGGACTTGTAAATGGGAATTTTTCCGTGAAGACAAAGAGTATTGGACAGATTATATCTTCTAATATCTTTACTCTGTTTAATTTTATCAATATAGCTCTGGCGATCTGCCTGATTCTGGTTCATTCCTATAAGAATATGCTGTTTCTTGGAGTGGTATTCTGGAATTTTTTAATCGGAGTGGTTCAGGAAGTACGTTCAAAGCGGATTATTGATAAATTATCCTTAATGTCAGAGCCTGTGGTAAAGGTGCTGCGGGATGGCAGTTTTCAGGAGATCAGCATTGAAGAGATTGTGCTGGATGATGTGTTTGAATTAAAAAACGGAAACCAGGTGTGTGCGGATGCTGTTATCCTGAAAGGGGACTGCGAGGTCAATGAGAGTCTTCTGACGGGAGAAAGCGATCCTGTGTACCGGAAATGCGGGGACGAGGTGTTATCGGGCAGCTACATTGTGTCCGGCAGTGTCCTTGCACGTGCTGTTCATGTGGGAAAAGATAATTACGTCAGCAAGATTACGGGACAGGCAAAATATATCAAGAAGCCGAATTCCGAGATGCTGCGTTCCATCCGCATGATTATTAAAATCATCAGTATTCTGCTGATTCCTGTGGCTGCGTGCCTGTTTTACAATCAGATGGAGGTTCCGGGAATAGGTTTGAAATCTGCCGTCGTCAGCACCGTGGCTGCCGTGATCGGAATGATTCCGTCCGGTCTGGTCCTGCTGACCAGCATGGTACTGGCGGTAAGTGTGATCCGGCTTGGTCAGAAGAATACACTTGTGCAGGAACTGTACTGCATAGAAACCCTTGCCCGTGTGGATACCCTCTGCCTGGATAAAACCGGAACAATAACGGAAGGTGTCATGGATGTGGACGGAGTCGAGATTTTATCTGATAAATTTACCAGGGAACAGATCGATGAAATTATCTATTTCTTTACCAATGGACTGAATGATACGAATCCGACCTTCCAGGCACTTGAAGCATATTCCATGAAACTATATGAGAAAAACCGGGCAAAGCTGGAAAAGAGGGTGCAGTCCTACCATGTGATCCAGAAGATCAGTTTCTCATCCGATAAGAAATGGAGTCTAGTCGATTTTGAAAAAAGAGGAACATATGTTCTTGGTGCGCTGGATTTTGTGTTGGGATGTGAAAATACAGAATTAAAGGAGATGGAAAGTCATTTCGCGAAGGACGGAGTCAGGGTTTTAATACTGGCACATTCCGACCGGCACTGTGACGGAAGAAATCTGCCAGAACAGCTGGAACCTTATGCATTTATTCTGGTTACGGACCGAATCCGGAAAAATGCACCGGAAACCATACGGTATTTCTGCAATCAGGGAGTGAAGATCAAGATTATATCCGGGGACAATCCACAGACGGTTTCCAATATTGCACAGAGGGTCGGTGTTCCTCATGCAAAATCTTTTGTAGATGCAAATACCTTACATACACCGGAAGATATCAGGGATGCAGCAGAGAAATATACGGTATTTGGAAGAGTTACACCGGCACAGAAGCTGGACCTTGTAAAGACATTAAAGGAACAGGGACACACCATTGCCATGACCGGGGACGGTGTCAATGACGTAATGGCATTAAAAGAAGCCGATTGCAGTATTGCCATGCAGTCAGGCAGTGATGCGGCGAGAAATGTATCCCAGCTTGTGCTGATGGATTCTGATTTTGGATCCATGCCGGCGATTGTCGCAGAAGGCAGACGAACGATTAACAATATCCAGCGGTCGGCGGCATTATATCTTACAAAAACCATATACTCCGTTGTACTGGCATTGTTCTTTGTATTTTTCCCGGCCATGTATCCGTTCCAGCCGATACAGCTTACCCTGCTCGGATCACTTACCATAGGAATTCCATCCTTTATTTTGGCGATGGAACCGAATCTGAACCGGATTAAGGGAAAATTTCTTATGAATGTGCTTAGAATGGCGATTCCGGGTGGACTGATTGTACTAACCAATGTACTGGCGGCAGAGATTTACGGTGCGGTATTCCATATCAGCAGCAGCCAGACGTCGGCAATGGCATTTTTTGGACTGGCGATCGCTTCACTTGTGGAGCTGATAAAAGTCTGCCGGCCGTTTAATACCATCCGTATTATCATGTGTGGATTGATTATCGGCATATTTCTTACCGCGGTTACCTTGTTTGGCAGCTTCTTTGAAATCGCTAGTCTCGGCATTTCCGGCTGGCTGTACCTGTTAATATCGCTGGCAGTCACGCCTGCACTGTTTATGGCTTACAGCATGACTGTGGACAGGATGATGGGAAATACTCCGAATATTTACCGGATCTGCCCGGTCGTAACACATGATAAAGAAGGAATAAAAAATATTATTCTGGTAGAGGAAGAAGTAGAAGAGAAAGATTACATGGATGTTGCCGCCCAGATGATGGGACTGAAAGTGTTAAAGGCAGAGCGTGTGGCATACATAGGTTCTTCGCAAAAAGGAGATATCCGGGTGGACAGTTCCGACAGAGTCCTGCGTCTGGAGATTGCAGCGGCGGCAGCCGGTTACTATGTAAGAACCAGAATAAAAAAGAAGGACAGAAAAGAAGAAGAAACTGTAAGGGTTGAAATGGCTTCCGCAAAAGAGCCTGTGAAAGTAAAGGTTGACTTGAAAAATCATCAGGCTATAATAATAAAAACGGGAGAATGTATAAAATACAGGAATTTAAAGAGAATGAAACTGACATTATAAGGAGAATACGATGGATTTATTTGAATATATGAATGAGGTCAGAAAGGAGAAAGAGTCGCCTTTAGCATCAAGACTGCGTCCGGAAACACTTGACGAAGTAGTAGGACAAAAACATATTATCGGTAAGGATAAGCTGCTGTACCGGGCAATAAAGGCGGATAAACTCAGTTCCATCCTGTTTTACGGGCCTCCGGGAACGGGAAAAACAACTCTTGCAAAGGTAATTGCAGGAACAACAAGTGCCGATTTCCATCAAATCAATGCTACCGTGGCAAGTAAAAAAGATATGGAGGCGGTGGTGGAACAGGCAAAAAACACATTGGGAATGTATGGAAAAAAGACCATACTGTTTATCGATGAGATTCACCGTTTTAACAAGGGACAGCAGGATTATCTGCTGCCGTTTGTGGAGGACGGTACACTGATTCTGATCGGAGCCACCACGGAAAATCCATATTTTGAGGTAAATTCGGCACTGATATCCCGCTCGATTGTATTTGAGTTAAAGCCGCTGGAAAAACAGGATATTCTGGAATTAATCCACCGGGCGGTCTATGATGAAAAAAAAGGAATGGGAGCATTTCATGCAGAGATCGATGAGGAAGCGGCCAATTTTCTGGCGGAGATTTCCGGCGGGGATGCGAGAATGGCATTGAATGCCGTAGAACTTGGAATCCTTACGACGGATCGGGATGATAACACCGGAAAAATACATATTACCCTGGAAGTTGCAGAACAATGCATCCAGAAAAGGGCAGTCCGCTATGACAAAGATGGGGATAACCATTATGACACTATTTCTGCATTTATTAAAAGCATGCGGGGGTCGGATCCGGATGCGGCAGTGTATTATCTTGCCAAAATGCTCTATGCAGGAGAAAGTGTTACTTTTATTGCAAGACGTATCATGATCTGTGCCTCGGAAGATGTGGGAAATGCAGATCCGAATGCCCTGGTTGTAGCCGTGGCAGCAGCAAATGCGGTACATCAGCTTGGGATGCCGGAAGCAAGAATTGTATTATCCCAGGCTGCCATCTATGTGGCAACCGCACCAAAGAGCAATGCTGCCTACGGAGCGGTTGACAAAGCTTTGGAAGTTGTAAAGAATGCGGCATCATCCGGAGAAAACATGGAAGTGCCAGTGCATTTAAAGGATGCACATTATAAAGGGGCTGCAAAGCTTGGACATGGAGCCGGTTATTTATATGCACATGACTATCCGAATCATTATGTCCGTCAGCAGTATCTTCCGGATGCCCTTATAAATGAACATTTTTATGAGCCAACCAGTATGGGATACGAAGAGAAAATCAGAGAACATATGGAAATGATAAAAGGAGACGGGAGGTAAGTATGAAAGAGCTGATAGATAAACTTTCCCTGGGGATTATCGATTATGAGAATCCTAAAGTGTCTGTAGATCAGGAAGAAATTGAAGCTGTGCTGATGCCGGGGGAATTGCAGGAAAGTTCCTTCTGCGTGATCAACCAGGGGCAGGGAAGATTAAAAGGGGTTTTGTATTCTTCTTCCCGGCATTTGAAAATAAAGACGAATATGTTTTCCGGCGATCGCACAAGGATTGTCTACCGGGTGGATGCCGGTGATTTAAAACCGGGGGAAACACTGGAAGTCACGATTTCCATTGTTTCAAACGGCGGAGAAATTTATCTGCCGGTAAAGCTGCAGGTTTCTGAGCAATATGCCATGACTTCACTTGGAAAGATCAATAATATCTTTCAGTTTGCCGATCTGGTGCAGAAGAATTATGAAGAGGCATTACGCCTGTTTGTATCTTCTTCCTTTGAAGAAATATTTTTAAAAAATGACTATATCCTGCGGGCAAAGTACCAGGTACTTCTGCAGGGGGCGGATAAAAATATTGCCATGGATGAATTTTTGATTGCCGCAAATAAGAAAAAGGCAGTTTTGCTCTGCACAAAATCCGACAAAAAATATTATCGCAATTTTGGACTCGATGACAGGGACACACTGGTTCTGCAGAAAGAACACTGGGGATATTTGAAAGCAGATATTACCGTAGATTCTGATTTTCTGGAATTTACCAGAACAATGGTAACACAGGAGGATTTTGATGGAAATACCTGTGAAATACCGTATGTCATCTGTGCTAAAAAGCTGCGTGCCGGTAATAATTATGCAGTGATTACTATAACCTCCGTGCATAATATTATCCGAATTCCCGTGTGCGTCTATAAGAACCACAGAAACGGGGAGCTGGTAAAGGACAGCAATTATCTTCTGGCAAAGAAAGAAATGATACATCTGTATCAGATTTATCTGTCCTTCCGCATGAAAAAAATATCCTTCGCTGGCTGGACGGAAAGTTCTTTAAAAACTATTACGCAGATGCGCAGACTGGGAAAAGACGATGTATTTACAAAACTTGTCTATGCCCAGCTCATGATGACACAGGGCAAGGAAGTGGAGGCGAAGATTAAGCTGGAAGAAGCAGAAAAACAGCTGCAGGAAGATTCGCCGGCGGAACTGAAATGTTTTGCATATTATATCCGGGCATTAAAAGAGCGCGATGAAAGTGTGACTGAAGAAATGAAGAACCGGATTCGGAAGTTATATGAGCAGGGTAATGACCGCTGGCAGCTTCTGTGGTTCTTATTCTATCTCGACAGCAGTTACGACAGAAATGAAAGTCTTAAGATGATACGGACCAAAGAACTGTACGATCGTGGCATGAGAAGCCCTCTGATGTATTATGAAGTCCTGATGGTATTAAATGAAACACCGTCACTGTTAAGAATCCTGGATGCATTTGAAAAATCTGTGATCCGTTTTGGCATAAAGACAGGTATGGTTTCTGAAAAACTTGCGGGACGGATTCGGGATATCTGCAGTATGGAACGCGTATTTGAAGAAGATACCTTCCGGATACTGACCGGTCTGTACAGACAGTATGGGAGTGACAAGCTGCTGGGAGAGATTACTGGTATGCTCATAAAAGGTGCAAAAACAGAGAACAGATACTTTGAATGGTACGATCTGGCGGTGCAGAAGAATCTGAAATTAACCGGCCTGTATGAATATTATATGCAGTCCATCAGTTTTGAATACGAGGGAAGAATCCCGGATGTTGTATTATTGTATTTTGTATACAATCTTACCCTGAAAGGGGAAAAGCTGGATTTTCTCTATAAGAAAGTAGTGGAATATAAAGAGGAAGCCGGACAGATCTATCGGATGTATTACCGGATTATGGAAAATTATGTGCAGGAAAGTATTCTTAAGGGCAGAATGAATGATAAACTGGCGGTGGTATATAAGGATTTGTTAAAAGATGCAGTTCCGGCAGCCGAATATCTGGAAAAGCTGGCAGATATTTTAAATACCTGTATGATAACCTGTGACGATCCGGCGATCCGGGAGGTTATTGTTATACATAAAGAAATGTCAAAAGAACAGAGAGTATTTCTGACGGGACAGAAGGCTTATCTAAGAATTTTTTCCGAGGATGCGGCACTGGCATTTGTGGATGTGCATGGGAACCGATATATGAAAACCGTCAGCTATCATATACAGAAGCTGTTATCAAAAGAAAAACTGCTGGAACTCTGTTATGAGGCACACAAGGATCATCTGGGGTTACTGATTTATTTCTGTGATAAATACCTCTGTTATCAGAAATATGTTCCGCGTGCAGTGGAGATTATGGAGAAACTGATCCGGACGGCAGATATCGTAAAGGGATATAAGCAGTTTCTGCAGCAGAAGGTGATTGAATACTATGCATCGAACAGTACGGATGTACAATTCCGGGCATATCTGAATACTGTGGATCCGGAGGGACTGGATTCGCAGGCAAGACTGGAAATTATCCGGCAGTGTTTAAAACGCGGCCTGTACGAAAGGGCATTTCAGCTGATTATAAAATATGGCTGTACCTATATGGATGCCAAATTACTGTTCCGCTGTGCGGATAAAATCATACAACCGGGAACGACGGCGGATGAAAATCTGATGGAAATAGCAGTGACCGCATTCAGGCATGGAAAATACAATGAAAATACACTGAATTATATCAGCAGATATTATTTTGGTTCTACCAGGGAAATGTACCAGATCTGGAATGCAGTAAAACGGTTTCAGTGTGAAAGCCGGGAGCTGGAAGAGAGAATCATTGTCCAGATGTTATTTACCGGGGAATACAGCAACCATATCGGAAGTGTATTTGAATCATACATCGAAAACGGAGCTGCGGCAAAGGTAAAACGGGCATATCTGTTCCGCAAGTCCTATGATTATTTTGTACGGGAAACCGTGATTGACGAAAAAGTATTCCGACATATTGAACGGGAACTGCTGAACAAAGAGGATGTACATTATCTATGTGAACTGGCATGGCTGCGGTATCAGTCCGACAGGGAAGAACCGGAGGAGAGGCAGATTCAGTTAAGTAGAAAAATATTGTATGAAATGTGCGAAAGAAATAAAAAATACAATTTTTTCAAAAAGTATGCAAAATATTTTCCGATACCCGAGGAACTTGAGAATAAGACCATTCTGGAATATCGCAGCATGCCGGATCGGAAGATTCTGCTTCATTACAGAAATGAAATGGCAGAAGAAGAATATCATACGGAAGAAATGAGAAATTCCTGCTATGGAATTTACACGAAGGAATTTGTTCTGTTCCATGGTGAAACCATAAAGTATTATCTTACCGAAGATGACGGAGAGAGTGAAAGCATTCCACAGAGCATGGAATTGCGGGCAGAACAGGATACGATCGGAAGAAATACCCCGTATGGTCTGCTCAATAACATGATTCTGTGCCGGGAAATGCGAGAAGAAAATACCCTGGGCGATCTTATGACGGATTATTATGTAAAAAAGAAAAGGAATGAAAGTATTTTTATGATCACCTGGAAGGAGAAATAAATGGAAGAGAAAATAATACGGTCACTTGGTATTGATCTGTCACCCGGATTTGCCAGTATATCCTACATGGAAGAAAAAGGAAGTGTTCCGGTTTCTATGAGTATCTGTGTGGATGATGAAAAATATATGATACCGATGCTATTATATAAAAAAGAGAATACCGGGGAATGGCTTGCCGGCGATGAGGCAGGTTTCGCTGCTGAAAATGGCAGACCGGAAAATCTGGCAGACCGGATTGATCTTTTGTTTCAGCAGCAGGAAGTAAAATATATCGAGGGAAAAGAATATTCCGGAGAAACCCTGCTGCAGGAATATATTCGTATCCTGTTCCGGAAAGCCCGGGAAAGAATCGGATTTACCACGGTGAATCATATTATAGTTACTTCGGATTCTCCCGATATCCGGTTAAAACATCTGGTCAGTGGGTTGTTTCAGACACTTGGATTTGCAAAAGAAAAGATTCATGTAAAGACACATACGGAAACTTATGTTTCTTATGTGTTATGCAATAAGAGAGAAATCTGGGCAAATGACGTAACACTCTTCCGAATGGATGAGAATGAATTTATCTGTCAGAATATTACAAAGCGGAGAGTAAAAAACGGACTGGTAATATTTGTGGAAGAAGAGAATCTTACCGGACGGATAAGCTATAATATGTTAAAGACAAAAAGCGGCAGAGAACAGGCAGATGATATTCTGCTTTCATATCTGCAGGAAGATTATAAGACACATATTGTAAGCTGTGTATTTTTTACAGGAATCGGATTTTACGATAACTGGTACCGCAAATCGGCTGCCGAAATATGCCGCAGAAGAAAGGCATTTAAGGGAATGAATCTCTTTGCAGATGGTGCGGCAGTGTCCATACAGGATGAAGAATATAAGGATATTCTGATTCTGTGTGAAGGAAAAACACTGTTAAATATCGGAATCCTGATTGAAAAAGAAGGAAACGAAGAAGAATTTTCCATGCTGCGTGCCGGACAGAGCTGGACAGAATCACATAACAGCCAGGAACTGATTGTGGATGATATTAGTCATGTCAGTCTGGTAATCAGTTCACCGTTTCAGGAGGAAAGACAGCTGATTGAGGTGGATTTTGATGAGTTTCCACAGAGACGGGACAAAACCATGTGCATAGAGGTTGAACTGGGATATGTCAATGAGAAGAGTTTTGAGATTACAATATCGGATAAAGGATTTGGTCCGTTTTTTGCATCATCCGGAAAGAAAATAAGAAAGAGAATTTCTCTGTAAAGACAGGAGGAGAAAAATGAGCGGATTAATTTTGACGGAAAGAAAACAAGGTGCAGGGTTTTGTGTGAAAAATTCAGATATGGTTCTTACATCCATGGCAGAACTTTGTTATTATATTTATCATAATATCTATGCGTTGGATGCCGGATTTTTTGACGAAGATTTTTTTGATTTTCTGAAAGCGATGGAACAGGATGTACTGATACAGAAATTGAATATTGACATTTTATCAGGCAGGCATTACACGGTTTTTGCAGAGGATGTGATTTTGTATACAGATTATTATTCCGCAGAAGAAAAAAAAAGAATCAGCCGGGAGTTTCAGAAGATAAAAAACCGCACACCTGCGGAAAATGAAAAGGCAAGGGCGGATTTGTTATACCATCAGGGCAGGACAGGAGAAGCCCTCCGGGAATATCAACTGCTTTTACAGCTGCCTCCGGAGAAAACAGAAGATGAAATCACTGCGGATACCTGGAATAATATCGGAGTGATAAAAGTGAAGGCATTTCACTATAAAAAAGCACTGTTATGTTTTGAAAAAGCGGCTGATACGGCTGCAAAAGAAGAATATCTGGATAATCTGATCTGTACACTGCTTCTGTTGAAGGAAAATGAGAATGAAACGGAAGCCGGAGAGGCAGAACGCATAAAAAGAGAGTATATGCAGAAATATCAGATTACACAGGAAGTCATGGAGCGTTATGCTGCCGTGATTACGCAGGAAACACAGAGAATCGAAATGGAAGAAGAAACAAAGATATTCCGGCAGATGGTATCGGCAGAGGGACAAACGGATCTGACGGAGTATTACAGAAATACGGGAAAGGTAATCGACGGGTGGAAAGAAGAATACAGGGAACAGGAAACAGAAAGGCAGTCAGAGTAAAACATGAAAGTATTTTCCAGAAAGAAGAAAAAAGAAGAATGGCAATGGAGTGACAGCAGTAATTATAAAAGATATGAGCAATTAAATAAACAGCCGGAACTGCTTCAGAAGCCGGAAGAACCAAAAACCATGGAAACAGAAAGGGAAGAGCCTGTTATGCCCCATGACAGAAGAGAAGAAATTCCGCATAGCAGACAGGAAAAAATGCAATATGTCAGGGACTGCTGTGATGAAATCCTGGAAAGTTCTGCACGGCTGACCGAGGCAAAGAAAGAATATAAGGCGGTAAATGCCTATATGGAAGATGTCCGGAGAGTAAAACTGTCCGAAGAGGAAGACGGCGGACAGCTGGCATATTATTCCAGAAGAATACAGAATCTCAGGAAGGATCAGGAAAGTTACCGTAATTACGGAACAAAAATTCCGGAAAATATGTATCAGTATATTTCTGCGAATGAGAAAGATATGTCTGTGATTCTGAAAGAACTTCATGATGATGAGAATTATATGCAGGCATTGAAAACAGATCTGCACAATATTGAGGGAGAAAAATCGGCACTTATTTATGAGCAGAAGGACTGCCAGAAGAAAATAGCAGGAATGAGGACGATTGCCTATGTGATTATGGGAGCAATGGCGGTAGTGCTGGGCGGAATGTTTTATTTTCATCTGAATACGGATTATGATTTTACCATTGGAATCCTGCTGTCCATATTGGGAACGGCACTTGCAGTCGCATTGATCATGGTATATTACCAGAAAAATGTCCGTGAGATACGTCTGAATGAAAAGAAGATGAAAAAAGCGGTCGGTTTGTTAAATAAATACCGGCTTTTGTATGCAAATGTAAAAAGCAGGGTGGATTATACCTATAAAAAACTGGGAGTCCGCAATTCCTATGAACTGAATAATTACTGGAGACTCTATCTTACGGCGAAAAAAGAACGGCAGGCCTATCATGGAATGTCGCGGGAGCTTGATGAGGCACAGGAACAGTATGATCTTCTGATTGACAGTATGGGATTATCCGATTCATCCGTGTGGAAAATGCAGATGGAGGCAGTAACGGATGCGTCTGTCATGAAAGAGATGGAAGATAGTTTAAACCGCAGAAAGAAAGGTCTGCGTAAAACTATGGATTTTAATAAAAAACAGATTGAAAAATATAAAGAAAAAGTAAAAGATCTGACAAGAAAGGAACCGGATCTGGCAGAAGAAATACTTAAAATCGTAGAGGAACGGGAAAATTCCCTGTAAGAAATTTTTCTTTACATTACAATTTAAGTGTGATAAAATCAAGGTCAATTAATTTACAAGAAAAAAGGAGGAATTCATCCATGGGAATGACAATGACCCAGAAAATTCTGGCCGCACACTGTGGACTGGACAAAGTAGAAGCAGGACAGTTAATAGAGGCTGATTTAGATTTAGTATTAGGAAATGACGTTACTTCTCCGGTTGCGATTGGAGAAATGAAGAAGATGAATGTAGATGGTGTATTTGATAAAGATAAGATTGCGATTGTTCTTGATCATTTTACACCAAATAAAGATATAAAATCTGCAGAATTATGTAAATGTGCAAAGGAATTTTCCATTAAAAATGATATTACAAACTTTTTTGAAACAGGAGAAGTAGGTATTGAACATGCACTTCTTCCGGAAAAAGGACTTGTGGTAGCAGGAGATGTGGTAATCGGTGCGGATTCCCATACCTGTACATACGGTGCGTTAGGTGCATTTTCAACAGGAGTCGGTTCTACCGATATGGCTGCAGGTATGGCAACCGGAAAGGCATGGTTTAAAGTGCCGTCCGCATTAAGATTTGAACTTACCGGAAAGCCTGCAAAATGGATCAGCGGGAAAGATATTATCCTTCACATTATCGGATTAATCGGAGTGGATGGAGCATTATACAAATCCATGGAATTCTATGGGGATGGTATTTCCTATCTGACCATGGACGATCGTTTTGCCATGACAAATATGGCGATTGAAGCCGGTGCGAAGAACGGCATCTTCCCGGTAGATGAACTGGCGATTGAATATATGAAAGAACATTCCACAAAGGAATATAAAGTATACAATGCAGATGCAGATGCACAGTATGATGAAACCTATGTCATTCATCTGGATGAATTAAAGCCTACCGTAGCATTCCCGCATCTTCCGGAAAATACAAGAACCATCGATGAAGTCGGAGAAGTAAAGATTGACCAGGTTGTAATCGGTTCCTGTACAAACGGAAGAATGGAGGATTTAAGAATTGCAGCGAAGATTATGGAAGGCAGACATGTGGCAGAGCATGTAAGAACGATTGTAATTCCTGCTACACAGAAGATTTATCTTCAGGCCATCGAAGAAGGACTGATCTCCACCTTTATTAAAGCAGGTGCTGCAGTCAGCACACCAACCTGCGGACCTTGCCTCGGTGGACATATGGGAATCCTTGCAAAAGGCGAGAGAGCCGTTGCAACCACAAACAGAAACTTTGTAGGGCGTATGGGAGATCCGGAATCTGAAGTTTATCTTGCAAGCCCTGCAGTAGCAGCAGCATCTGCAATTACAGGAAAGATTTCATGTCCATGTGAATTAGGTTTATAAAGGTATGTCACGATAGAAAGGAAATACAATGAAAGCTAAAGGAAATGTTTTTAAATTTGGAGATAATGTAGATACAGACGTAATTATTCCAGCCAGATATTTAAATGCTCCGGATCCTTCGGAGCTTGCAAAACACTGCATGGAAGATATCGATGTTGATTTTGTAAAGAAAGTACAGAAAGGGGATATAATTGTTGCAAATAAGAATTTCGGATGCGGATCTTCCAGGGAACACGCACCGATTTCCATTAAGGCAGCAGGTGTAAGCTGTGTCATTGCCGAAACATTTGCAAGAATTTTTTACCGTAATGCAATTAATATCGGACTTCCGATTATCGAATCAGCAGAAGCTGCACAGAATATTGAAGCAGGAGATGTGGTAGAAGTTGATTTCGACAACGGCATGATTTATGACAGAACAAAGGGAACAGAGTATAAGGGACAGGCATTCCCTGAGTTTATGCAGAAGATTATTCAGGCAGAGGGATTGATTAATTATATTAATAATAAGTAATAATGGGAGTTTATAAATGAAGAATAGTTTGATGAGAAAATACAGGCCGCAGATGATATTGTTCCTGATTATTGTAATTGAGACAGGAATATTTACCGGACTTGTACAGTACAGAAACTATATACAGAAAAAACAGGCAGAGGATGAATCACTGGCTGCAATAACCACGACAGTAGAGACCACACAGCAGGCACAGGAAGATGCACCGGAGGAAATAACCACACTGGAAAATCCGGTCCGTGATAAGAATGCGGCGAAAGATGCCTATAAGAAAGATGGCATCAGAATCGTCTGCCTGGATCCGGCATTGGGCGGTTATGCAAAAGGAAATGAATCCGAGATGGAAGATTCGAAAACGGAGAGCCAGTATAATCTGGAGTTTGCACAGCTAATTAAGTCAGAATTAAACAATCAGGGTGTGGTTGTTTATATGACAAGAGAAGACAACAAATCTGTGGACGATTCTGATCGTACCGATCTGGCGAATAATGCCTATGCGGATTTGCTGGTATCGCTGAACCGGGAAAGTTATGACGGAAGCAGTAAAAAGAGCGGAGTGACGGCATGGATTCAGCATGACAGTCCGGATTTGTCAAAGAATGCGGCGGAGAGAATTCTTTCTGCACTAAAAAAAGCTGGTGCAACTGTAAATGCGGTAGATGCCGGAACGAATAAATCCACGTCCGAAGATTATTCCATAAATAAGAAGTGTATCGGACCAAGTCTTGTACTTGGTATGGGATCGGTTCTGAATGAATCAGATATTACGGATTACGAAGAAAATAAAGAAGAATATGCAAAGGCAGTTGCAGATGCGATTGTAGCGTGGATGGATGCTCAGGGCTTATAAGCCCTGAGTTTTTTTGACAGATGAACGGAATTGTAACAGGCATGGTAGGCTTCCGAATCCATGCCGTCAATATAATTTTTGGTATACTGGATCGAAAGTCCTTTTTCACTGAGAAGATCCACCGCTTTATTATATGCGATGGCGGCTTCTTTCTCGTCACGGAACCTGCCGATTAAGTAATCCCCGTTGATATGGATTTTGGCGGTATATAAGATACGTCCCTGGTTATCCTCTCTGGAAACACCATAATAGCGGTTAATAATGTGGATATTCTTATAGCGGAAATCGGTATTATCCCCGTTTACAAAACGGTAGTCCTTGCCGGCAACCGCAAAATTCTTGATGCCGTACCGGTTTAAAATATTCAGCTGCATACCGTAATCAGCGACAAAAAGATGGCCGCCCCGCTTCATAATGGTGTGTGTGGAATAGAAAAACAAATCATCTACATCGAATTTTAAAATCATTTCTTCCGAAAGATAGTATTCAAAATAATGCGGTTTCAGATAAATCGGTGTTTTAAAATACAGGTGGTTATCCCGGAAATTCAGAATACTTACCCATTTTGCAAAGGAGAGGACGGGAGCTTTTTCCTGGTAGGAAGTAAGGGTAAGGCTTTCGTCCGTACACAGAAGAAGCGCCTCCTCGTAGGCAAGTCCCGCCTGTTCTTCCGAAGAGAAACTGCCAAGGCTGATATGTTTATTCTGAAATGTAAAAGAAGAGCGGTAATACGGCGTTCCGTCCTTTTTGTATGTGATAAATACTCCTTTTTTCATGTTGGTTCCTTTCCTGGGATTCTTTTTTGGATACAGAAAAATCCTGTTATCTTACATGATACATGAAATGTGTTTTTTTGTAAATATTCTTACTTGTAATATCTGAAAAATTATGCTATGATAACTGTGTATACAGGAAATACAACTGTATGCCTGAATCAAACAGAAAGAAGAAAGTAATTCATTAAAGTTACAAATAAATCAAGAAAGAGGGACAACCATGGAAGTAACGTATAAAAGTACCAGAAGCAGCCAGACAGCGACCGCCTCACAGGCAATATTAAAAGGATTAGCGGATGATGGCGGATTATTTGTTCCGATGACCATTCCGGCACTGGATAAGTCTGTGGAAGAGTTATCAAAGATGACATATCAGGAGGTTGCTTATGAAGTCATGAGTAAGTTCTTTACGGACTTTACGGAAGAAGAATTGAAGAACTGTATTGCGAAAGCATACGATTCCAAATTTGACACGAAAGAAATCGCACCGATTGTAAAGAAAGATAATGCATACTATCTGGAATTGTTCCACGGAGCAACGATTGCATTCAAGGATATGGCATTATCCATTCTGCCACATCTTTTAACTACTTCTGCAAAGAAAAATCATGTAAAGAATGAGATCGTTATTCTGACAGCGACATCCGGTGATACAGGAAAAGCTGCACTTGCAGGATTTGCAGATGTTGAAAATACCCGTATTGTTGTATTTTATCCGAAGGGCGGTGTAAGCCCGATTCAGGAGAAGCAGATGGTAACCCAGAAAGGTGACAATACATTTGTAGTAGGAATCAAAGGAAACTTTGACCAGGCACAGAGCGGTGTCAAAGCAATCTTTGGAGATAAGGAACTGGCAAAGGAAATGGATGAAAAAGGATTCCAGTTCTCTTCTGCAAACTCCATTAATATCGGCCGCCTGATTCCACAGGTTGTATATTATGTATATGCATATGCACAGCTTGTTGCAAAGAATGAGATTAAAAACGGTGATAAGATTAATGTAGTCGTACCGACCGGAAACTTTGGAAATATTCTGGCAGCATTTTATGCGAAGAATATGGGACTGCCGATTGCAAAACTGATTTGTGCGTCCAATGATAATAAAGTATTATTTGATTTCTTCCGTACCGGTACTTATGATAAGAACAGGGAATTTATTCTTACAAATTCCCCATCCATGGATATTCTGATTTCAAGTAATCTGGAAAGACTTATTTACAGAACCGCAGGCAATGACGAGGAAAAGAACAGCGAGCTTATGCGGGAGCTGACCGAAGATGGAAAGTACACCATCACGGATGAAATGAAAGAGAATTTAAAAGATTTTTACGGAAATTACGCAACAGAGAAAGAAACAGCTGCATTTATTAAAGAACTTTATGAAAAAACAGGTTATATCATTGATACACATACAGCAGTTGCAGCAGATGTTTATAAAAAATACCGTGAAGAGACAGCAGATAATACTCCGTCTGTTATTGCTTCCACGGCGAGCCCATTTAAGTTTACAAGAAGTGTAATGAATGCAATCGATGAAAAGTATGACAGCATGGGTGATTTTGAATTAGTAGATGAATTGAGTAAGATAGGAAAGGTCAAAGTCCCGGCTGCCATTGAAGAAATAAGAAATGCTGAAACTCGCCATAATACAGTATGTGAAGTTGGTAAGATGAAAGATACTGTAAGAATATTTCTCGGAATATAGAAATTAATTGCAAGGAGAGCTTTGTGGTGTAAGTCATAAAGCTTTTTTTGTCATATACACAATGATGAAGGAGGGATATGATATTATGATGAAAAAAAATGAGGAAAAGAAAGGAAAAAAAGAGACCGGCAAAAAAGTAATGTCGGTCAAGGCAAAGCTGCTGATGATATTGATTCCCTGTATAGCACTTGCGATGGCACTGCTGATCCTGGTGTTTTATATGCTGGTAGCAAAACAGATGAAACGTACTTCAGAAGATATGCTTGAATCGTCGGTAAGATCACAGGAGAACCAGATCGAATCATGGATGAACGAAAAACTGGCAGCATTCCAGATGATTAAGACGGATATTGAGAAAGAACCGCGAACAGATGAAGAACTGCAAAAGTTACTGGATTTGTATGTGGGATACGAATCGGATTATCCGGATGGCATTTATCTTGCGGACAGCAAGGGAAATCTGATGACCGGGGAAGACTCTGGAAAAACGGATAAGAATCCGTTAGAGTCCGTGTGGTATAAGCAGGGACTGACCAGAATCAATATGGCATTTGGTTCATGCTATGAAAATTCGGATGGAACAAATGTAATCAGTGCTTCCGGTATTCTAAACGATGGAAGCGATAATATCAGGGTTCTGTCGGCAGATGTGTCCTTAGACAGGGTAAGTATTATCGTGAATTCCAATGTTGATATGAGTGGGGCGGTATCATTCCTTGTGGATTTGACGGATAATACCATATTGGCACACAGGGACAGTAAAATTGTATCCACTTCCTTATCCGGACAGTCGGATGCCTTTTTGAAGGCAGTTGCAGAAAAGGTAAGCAGTGGAGATTATGAAACTTCCATGATAGAAGGTAAAATGACAAGCTTCCAGGAAGTCAATGGTACGAACTGGTTATTAGTTTCCTATGTTCCGGAATCTGTCATCATGAAAAATATCAATGGAATCCGTATCCAGATGTTCTTTTTAGGAATCTTCTTTGTCCTGATTATGATGGTTGTCATATTTGCAGTGGTATCATTAATGATTAATCCGGTCAAGAATATGACAAAGAATATTGTAGCAATGTCGGACGGAGATTTTACGATTGAAGTCAAAGCAAATGCCCATGGCGAGATCGGCGTTATGAGTCAGCGGCTCAGTCAGTTTGTGCAGAATATGCGGGAAATGATTCTGAATCTGGATGCGGTTGCGAGAAAGTTAAAAGGACAGGCGGATGCAAGTACCAGTATTTCCGCTGATATGTCAGGATTTTCAGAAACACAGTTACAGTCCATGACTGATATGAATCTGACTGTGGATCAGCTGAGTGAGTCTGTAAATGAGATTTCACAGAGTGCAACGACACTGGCCGGTGTGGCATCGGAAGCGAAAGAATACAGTGACTCGGTATCAGAAACCATGAATAAGACAGTTTCCATTTCAGAAGAAGGAAGGGAAAAAGCCAATAATGTAGGAACAGTAATCGAAGAAATCAGGGATTCCGTAAATGCACTGGGTGAAGCCGTGGATAAGGTTGGAAATTCTGCAATGGAAATTACAAATATTGTACATCTGATTGGAGAAATTTCGGACGAAACAAATCTTTTGTCATTAAATGCATCTATTGAGGCGGCAAGAGCAGGTGAAGCAGGCAAAGGCTTCAGCGTAGTTGCTTCTGAAATTGGAAAACTGGCGCAGACCAGTGCAGATGCGGTCAATGATATTGTGGCATTGGTCAGTGAGGTACAGTCACTGGTAGGAGATGCTGTTACAAAGGCAAAAACCAGTGTGGACAGTATTAATGAGAGTGCCGAATATGTAAGCAGTGTGACAGAAATGTTTGATAAGATTTATGATAATGTAAAACAGACCGATGATCTGATTCAGCAGATGACGGCAAAAATCAGTGAAGTGGATGAGGTAGCAACTAATGTTGCAGCCATTTCTGAAGAACAGGCGGCAAGCTCCATGGAAATCATGGCATCCTCCGAAGCTATGGTGGAACAGGCAAGACAATTGTCAAACTGCAGTCAGGAAATTGCAGAAGATGCAGAAAAACTGGCAGAAACTTCGGATACTCTGTCAGCACAGATTGGCAGGTTTAAAGTAGAAAAGAAGGGAGAGGATCCGTATGCAGAAAAGAAGAATTAGAACAGGTCTTTTCTTCTTAATGATGGTGCTGTTATTTGTACTGACGGGATGCAGCAGTAACAGCAGCGATTCCCAGGGAAAGGCAAAGATCTTAATGAGTGTATCGGATGCAAGTGATACCTTCCGTGCTTCTCTTGCAAAAGCAGCAAAAGAGGCTGCAGATGAAAAGGGGATTACCCTCGAAGTCATGGACGCAAAGAGCTCGGTGGATACCCAGGTTGCCCAGATGAAACAGGCAAAAGAAGAAGGATATGATGGCATTATATGTCTTCCGGTAAATGCGGATACCGCACAGCAACTTCAGGCTTCTGCCGGTGATTTACCGATCGTATTCTGCAACAGCTGTCCGGATGAACAGAATCTGGAAAAAGATAAATATATGTTTGTTGGTTCGGATGAAGCCGTGGCAGGTACTTTCCAGGCAGATTATGTACTCGACTTTTTTAAGAATAAAAGTGAGCTGAATGTCATTATCATCAAGGGCGAAAGCACCCATTCTGCAACCGCTGGAAGAACAAAAGCGGTAAAGGAAGCACTGAATGCCAGCGGCAAAAAGATTAATTATGTATTTGTGGATAATGCGGACTGGAGTGATTCCCTTACAAAAGAAATGATGGAAGTATTCTTTAAAACGGGACAGCCATATGATTGTGTAATCAGCAACAATGATTCCATGGCACTCGGTGCAATCGAAGCTTTAAAAGAGCATGGAGATGACCTTTCTGAGATTCCAGTACTGGGCGTGGATGCAACGACCGATGGCTGTGCCTCCATCAAAGCAGGTGAGATGGCATTTACCGTATATCAGTCCGCAACCGGTCAGGGAAAGGCAGCCATCGAGGTTATCTCAAAGCTGGTAAACGGGCAGTCGGCACAGAAAGTTGACGGAGTCAGTAAGGACGGATTATACGTTTGGGTACCATTTGAAAAGGTCGATAAATCAAATGTAAGCAATTATAATTAAAATGTTGTAATTCCAACATACAAAACAGAAATTTCTGAGTATACTTACCTCATGTTACTTAAAGATTGAAACAGTTATACAGGAGGATATTCAGATGGAACAGAAAATGTTTTGTTTTCAGTGTGAGCAGACAGCTGGTTGTACCGGATGTACAGGGGCAGCAGGTGTATGCGGAAAGAGCAGCGAAACTGCCAGACTGCAGGATGAGCTGACAGGTGCGTTAATCGGGCTGGCGAAGGCATGTCAGAACGGGGCAAAGACAGAGAATACAACAAAATTAATTCTGGAAGGATTATTTACCACTATTACAAATGTAAACTTTTACGATGATACCATCCGTGATATGATCGGACGTGTGCATGAGGAAAAGGACAAAATTGTTCCGGGCTGCATGGCATGTATGTCGAAATGTGGAAATACGGATGATTATGATATGAATGAAATCTGGAATGCACAGGAAGATATACGTTCCTTAAAATCACTGGTTTTATTCGGAATCAGAGGAGTTGCGGCATATGCATGGCATGCCCTCGTACTCGGTTACCGTGATGAACAGGTAGAAGAATTTTTCTATAAGGCACTGGCTATGATTGGCTATGACTTTGGAATGGAAGAACTGCTGCCAATCGTTCTGGAGACCGGAGAAATCAATTTAAAATGTATGGAACTTCTGGACAAGGCAAATACGGAGACCTATGGTACACCGGCACCGGTGAAGGTTTCCCTTAAAGTCGAAAAAGGACCGTTCATTGTTGTTACCGGCCATGACCTGCATGATTTGAAATTACTGCTGGAACAGACCGAAGGAAAAGGAATCAATATTTATACCCACGGTGAAATGCTTCCGGCTCATGCTTATCCGTTATTAAACAGATATCCGCACCTGAAAGGAAACTTTGGTACGGCATGGCAGAACCAGCAGAAAGAATTTGCGGATCTTCCGGCACCGGTATTGTATACAACAAACTGTCTGATGCCTGTAAAACAGAGTTATCAGGACAGGGTATTTACCACGGCGGTTGTATCCTATCCGGGTATGACACATATCGGAGAAGAGAAGGATTTTACTCCGGTAATTGAGAAAGCACTCGAACTTGGCGGCTATCCGGACGATCGGGAATTTACCGGAATGAATGGTGGAACAGAGGTTATGACTGGATTTGCACATTCTGCTGTATTGGCTTCTGCAGATAAGATTGTGGATGCGGTAAAAGCAGGTGCAATCAGCCATTTTTTCCTGGTGGCAGGATGTGACGGTGCAAGAACCGGAAGAAGTTATTATACGGAGTTTGTACGTCAGACACCGGAAGATTCCATTATTCTGACCCTTGCCTGCGGTAAATACCGCTTCAATGATTTGGATCTGGGCGAAATCGGGGGATTCCCGCGTATCATGGACATGGGACAGTGCAATGATGCGTACAGTGCCATAAAAGTAGCGGTAGCTCTCGCAGAAGCATTTGAATGTTCCGTAAATGAACTTCCGTTATCCATGGTATTGTCCTGGTATGAGCAGAAAGCGGTAAGTATTCTTCTAACCCTGTTGTACCTCGGAATCAAGAATATTTATCTCGGACCTACCCTTCCGGCATTTATATCACCAAATGTACTGTCCTATCTGGTTGAAAACTATCAGATTTCACCGACGGGTACACCGGAAGAAGATTTAAAAAAGATACTTGAAAAATAGAATAAGAGAAAACAGGAACTTCTTCCGGAAATAAAAATCCGGGAGAAGTTTTTTTGTTTTTCTGGTTGACAACCTGACCCTGTCGTTGCAAAATGTAAGTAAAATAATTATTAAACTATATGAGAGGTTGTTTATGAAACGATTATTAGTTGTTGATGATGAAGAAAAAATCAGGTTAGTAATAAGAAAGTATGCAGAGTTTGAGGGATATGAAATTGAAGAAGCAGAAAATGGCATGAAGGCAATCCAGATGTGCCGTCAGAAGGATTTCGATCTGATTATTCTGGATATCATGATGCCAGAATTGGATGGATTTTCAACGTGTAAGGAGATTCGAAAAGAGAAAGACATTCCGGTCATCATGCTTTCGGCAAGAGGGGAAGAATATGATAAAATCCACGGATTTGAGCTTGGAATCGATGACTATGTGGTCAAGCCATTTTCCCCAAAGGAACTGATGATGAGGGTAAATGTAGTGATTTCGCGTCATCAGAAGAAAGAGTCACCGGCAGGAGACGGACACGAGATTTTTGAAAAAGAAGGTCTGTTTGTTGATTTTACCGGCAGGGTTGTTCGTGTGGATGGTAAAAATGTCGATATGACACCAAAGGAATACGAACTTCTGTTCTATCTGATACGGAATAAAGGAATTGCATTGACCAGGGAAAAACTGATTACAGAAGTGTGGGGATATGATTATTATGGAGATGACAGAACTCTGGATACACATATCAAATTATTGCGGAGCAGTCTTGGGGAATACCGGAAATTCCTGGTTACATTAAGAGGAGTGGGATATCGTTTTGAAAGCTGAAAAGAAAACCGGAAGAAAAATCAGTATCAAATGGAGTATTTTCGGATATCTTCTGATCTTTATTTTTATCCTGCTCGCGATTCTCTGGGTTATGCAGACCGTTTATCTGGAGAGCTTTTATAAAAATATCAAGGAGCGGGAATTAAAATCCGCCGTATCCCAGGTGGTTGAGGTTATGAATGGCAGCCAGTACAAGGATGAGATAGAAGTGCTGGCAAAGAAAAATGATATTCGTGTCATACTGGGAAACAGTGATGGTGACAGGGTTTATTCGACAGGCAGTGCTGCAACAGAAAATATCAGCCGTATGGATAGTGAACAGATAAAGAAACTGTATAAAATGGCACAGGACAATGGCGGTGAAGTACATATTTCCAGTAAAAAAGGGCTGATGGATCTTTCACCCAGATTTGACCGGCCGGAGAGGAGAGAAACGCTACAGGAAGAGGACAGTGGGCAGTCAGAAAGCAGAATGATGGCAAGTATGCAGCCGAAAACGGATAAAAATGGCGAAATGCAGGGTGGCAAAGAAGATCTCGGAAAGATGTTTGATATTCCGGAGAATTCCGGAATGGAAACCATGATAGTCGCAAAGATTATGACCAATGCTGAAAATGAGGAACTTTTAATTATCGCAGATTCCGTGATTACACCGGTTACTGCAACGGTGCATGCCATCCGCATCCAGCTGCTGTATATATCCGTCATTATGATTGTATTATCACTGATTATGGCGATTCTGATTTCTTTCCATATTTCAAAACCGATTATTCATATTAATAATACTGCAAAAAAAATATCCGATGGGGATTTGAATATTGAATTTGCAGAAAAAGGTTACCGGGAAATTGCAGAAATGTCTGCAACCCTGAATTATACGGTAAACGAACTGACCAAATCGGAACATCTGCAGCGGGAATTAATTGCAAACGTGTCCCATGATCTTCGGACGCCTCTTACCATGATTACAGCATATGCGGAGGTTATGCGTGATCTGCCGGGAGAAAACACCCCGGAAAATGTACAGGTCATTATTGATGAGGCAAAGCGGCTGACCGGATTGGTAAATGACCTTCTGGATATCTCTAAACTGCAGGCGGGAGTCAGTGAGATAAAGATGGCAGAATACAACCTGACCAACGGGGTGAAGGCGGTAATGGATCGCTATGCAAAGCTTGTGGAACAGCAGGGATATAAGATTATATTCTGTTATGACCAGGAAGTATGGGTGGAGGCGGATGAATTTAAAATCTACCAGGTATTATATAATCTGGTCAATAATGCTGTCAATTATACCGGAGTGGATAAGACGGTCACGGTAAGCCAGGTGGTAAACGGTGGAATCGTAAGAATAGAAGTCAGAGACACAGGAGAAGGAATTGCACAGGAACAGCTGGAAAATGTATGGGACAGATATTATAAAATAGATAAAAACCATAAACGTGCCGTTATGGGAACAGGACTTGGTCTGTCCATTGTTAAAAACATTTTAAAGCAGCATGATGCCAGATATGGGGTAAAATCAAAACCGGGACAGGGAAGTATCTTCTGGTTTGAATTAAAAACCATACATCATAACGAAGAAAACAGATAAATTACAGTTGACGGACACCTTCTTTTCACATACTTGTCACTTTGGAAATTTATCATATAGACAGTCAAAAGAAAAAGAAAAAATGACTAGGAGATGGGAATATGGCAATTGAGGTTTTCAGCAGATACGAAAAAAAATATTTATTAACAGAAGATGTTTATCTATGGTTACTGGATAAGATTACACCGTACATGGAGCCGGACAAATTTAATAAAAACGGACAGTTATATAATATTGCAAATATTTATTATGACACCCCGAACGATGCATTAATCCGGGCCTCTATTGAAAAACCTGTATACAAGGAGAAACTCAGGCTCAGAAGCTATGGTGTGCCGTCCCTGAATGACAAGGTCTTTCTTGAGATCAAGAAGAAATACAAAGGACTTGTCAATAAGAGAAGAACGACACTCCGGCTTTGTGAAGCATATGACCTTGTAAATCATGGGATTGAACCGGAAGAACAGCCTTATATCAACCGGCAGGTTCTTGAGGAACTCAAATATTTTCTGAAAGTATATGATTTAAAACCGAAGGTATATCTCACCTATGACAGGCAGGCATTTTTTTCAAAAACGGACAGGGATTTCCGGGTTACTTTTGACACAAACATAAAGACCCGCAGGGAAAATGTTGGATTAGAACTGGGTAATCAGGGAGAACTTCTGATTGGAAATGCATTCTGGCTCATGGAAGTGAAAAGCTCAGAAGCAGTGCCGGTATGGTTTTCAGAACTTCTGGCAGAAAAAGAAATATTTTCCACTTCGTTTTCTAAATATGGAACGGAATACAAGCGGACACTGCAGAACATACAGAATGATAAATTGGAAGGAGAGATGTTATTATGTTCAAGACAATATTTGAAGCAACAAGTACAATATCAACCACTGATGCACTCATTAGCTTAGGAGTTGCAGTAATACTGGGTATCTTTTTAAGCCTGGTATATGTATTTGGAGATACAAAAAAGAAATATTCATACAATTTTGCATTTGCACTGGTTATCCTGCCGGTATGCGTATGTGCCGTAATTATGTTAATCGGTTCAGACGTTGCAAGGGCAATCTCACTTGGAGGTGTATTTGCACTGGTACGGTTCAGAAGTGTACCGGGCAATTCAAAAGATATCGTAAATGTATTTTTTGCCATGGCAACAGGTTTGGCCTGTGGAATGGGGAGCGTGTTGTTTGCATCCGTATTCTGTATCGGTGTCGGAATCATCTATTTCGCATTCAGCCGTCTTGGATATGCACTTCAGAAAACACAGCCAAAGCAGTTAAAAATAGCCATTCCGGAAAATCTGAATTATCAGGGGGCATTTGATGATCTGTTTGAAGAATATACAAAGAGTGTCATATTGGAAAAAGTACAAACCACAAATCTGGGAACGTTATATGAATTAACTTATTCCGTGGAATTAAAAGAAGATATTAATGAAAAATTATTTATCGATTCCCTGAGATGCCGGAATGGTAATTTAAACATTGTTCTTGGAATCAAAGAAGAGAATCCGAACATGGCTTTTTAAAATGATTTGACATGAAATTAGGAATATAGTATGATAGGGGAAAAGAATAATGCAAAGGAGACAGGAAGATGGCTTTTAAGAAAGAAGTATTTGGAACAACAAAAGACGGGAAACAGGCAAGTCTGTATACCGTGGAAAATAAGAACGGAGTAGTTGCAAAATACACAGATTTTGGTGCAATTCTCGTATCATTATATGTTCCGGACAAAGATGGAAAATCAGACGACGTAGTACTTGGCTTTGATAAATTAGAAGATTATTTTGTGAATGAACCGAACTTTGGTTCTACGATCGGACGGCATGCGAACCGGATCGGAGGCGCAGCATTTACATTAAACAATGTAAGATATGAACTGGATAAGAATGATGGCAATAATAATCTTCACGGCGGATACAACGGTTATCACAAGCGTCTCTGGAATGCAGATACCTACGAAAATGAAAAAGGCCAGGTAATTGAATTTACCTATGAGAGCAAGGATGGAGATCAGGGATTTCCGGGAAATCTTAAAATTTCCGTAAAATATATCCTGACCGATGAGAATTCCATTATCATTGAGTACAACGCAGTACCGGATAAAGATACCGTAATCAACCTTACAAATCACAGCTATTTTAATCTTGCAGGACAGAAATCAGGAAGCATCCTGGATCAGACTGCATGGATTGATGCGGATGAATTTACCTTTGCGGATGAAGAATCTATTCCGAACGGCGAGATCAGAAAGACAGCCGGTACACCGATGGATTTCACAACACCGAAGAAGGTCGGACAGGATATCGACAGTGATTACGACCAGTTAAACTGGGCAGGCGGATTTGACCATAACTGGGTATTAAAGACAAAAGAAGGCCAGGTATCACTGGCTGCATCCCTCTACGATGAGAAATCAGGAAGGTATATGGAAGTATTTACCGATCTTCCGGGAATCCAGTTCTATACCGGAAACTTCCTGGATGGTTCCCTTACCGGAAAAGAAGGTGCGGTTTATGGAAAGAGAAGCGGTTTATGTTTTGAAACCCAGTATTTCCCGAATGCAATCAATGTACCTTCCTTTGCACAGCCGGTAACAAAGGCAGGACAGACCTATCATACCGTTACAGAGTATAAATTCTCCGTAAAATAAGTTCTGCATGAATAAGAAAACAATGTGATAAAGAATAAGAGAAGTGCCGTAGTATTATAAGCGGCACTTCTCGCTGTATAACAGAAATATAAGCAAAGAGAGGAAAAAAGATGGCAAAACCATTGTTCATTGCAGAAAAACCGAGTGTGGCTGCGGAATTTGCAAAAGCTCTCAAAATGAATGGAAAGCGCCGGGACGGTTATGTGGAGTCGGAGAATGGGGTCGTAACCTGGTGCGTGGGACATCTTGTAACAATGAGTTATCCGGAAGTTTATGATGAACGGTTGAAAAGATGGAGTCTGGAAACCCTTCCCTTCATCCCCGAACAGTTTCTCTACGAGGTCATTCCGTCCGTAAAAAAACAGTTTGAAATCGTAAAGGGGCTGTTAAACCGGGAAGATATCGACTGTATCTATGTCTGTACGGACTCCGGACGGGAAGGAGAATATATCTACCGGCTGGTGGAACAGATGGCAGGTGTGCATGGAAAACAGAGAAAACGTGTCTGGATCGATTCCCAGACGGAAGAAGAGATTTTAAGGGGAGTAAGGGAGGCAAAGGACTTATCCGAATATGATCATCTGTCAGAAGCCGCCTATCTGCGTGCAAAAGAAGATTATCTTATGGGAATTAATTTCTCCAGACTGCTGACTCTGAAATATGGGCGGAATATTTCAGGATATCTGAAAAAAGACCGGGTGGTCATTTCGGTAGGGCGTGTCATGACCTGTGTGCTTGGCATGATTGTCCGTAGGGAACGGGAGATCCGGGCATTCGTAAAAACCCCGTTTTACCGTGTACTTGCGGGATGCCGGCTGGATGGCTTTCCCTTCGATGCGGAATGGAAGGTAAATCCGCAGTCCCGCTATCAGGGAATCCCCGATTTGTACAAGGAAAACGGATTTAAGAAGAAAGAGACAGCGGAAGAGCTCATTCACTATCTCAGACAGGAAGTGCAGCATGAAAGTGAAGATATGGTCATGACCATAACGGCGGTTGAAAAAAAGAAAGAATCCAAAAATCCGCCGCTGTTATACAACCTTGCAGAAGCCCAGAATGAGTGTTCCAAAATGTTTAAGATCAGCCCGGATGAAACTCTGAAAATCATACAGGAATTATATGAAAAGAAGCTGGTAACTTATCCGAGAACGGATGCGAGGGTTTTATCCACGGCGGTTGCCAAAGAGATACATAAGAATATCGGAGGGCTGCGTAATCTTTCGGAATTTAAGCCATTTGTAGAGGAGATTCTCCAGTCGGAAAGTTATAAAAACATAGCAAAGACCAGATATGTCAATGATAAACAGATTACGGATCACTATGCCATTATTCCGACCGGTCAGGGATTTTCAGCCTTAAAATCGCTGAATCCCACGGCGGCAAAGGTGTATCAGGTAATTGTCAGACGTTTCTTAAGCATTTTTTATCCGGCAGCAGTCTATCAGAAGATTAATCTTACGGCACAGACTCCAACTGGTGTAAACAAAGAGGGACAGAAATATCTGGAAAATTTTAATGCCGGATTTAAGGTACTTGTGGAACCGGGATATCTGAAAGTGGCGCAGTCTTATAAAAAGCAGAAAGAAGAAGCCGAAAACAGTGATGAAAACATAAATGTTGACATAAATATCATAGAAAGATTGAAAAAATTGAAAAAGAATGATAAACTATGCGTGGCTGACTGGAGCATAAAGGAGGGAGAAACGACTCCGCCGAAGAGATACAATTCAGGTTCCCTTATTCTGGCGATGGAAAATGCCGGACAGCTGATCGAGGATGAAGAATTACGCGCCCAGATAAAAGGAAGCGGAATCGGGACCAGTGCGACGAGGGCAGAGATATTAAAGAAACTGGTCAATAACCAGTACATCTGTCTGAACAGGAAAACACAGGTAATCATGCCATCACAGCTGGGAGAAATGATCCATGATGTTGTGGGACTGTCCATACGCCCGCTGCTGAATCCGGAACTGACAGCAAGCTGGGAAAAAGGACTGACTTATGTGGCAGAAGGAACGATTACCGGAGAAGAATATATGCAGAAACTGGATGATTTTGTACGCAGGCGTGTTTATGCAGTGCTGAGTCTGAATAACCAGTCTGTTTTAAGAACATATTTTGAACAGATATCAGAAAATTATAAGAAATAACACAGGCATTAGGAGGTATAATATGTGCGGCATTGTAGGATATGCAGGTCCGAGGGATTGTACGGATGTATTAATCAGTGCATTATCAAAACTGGAATACAGAGGTTATGACTCGGCAGGAATTGCAGTGTTTGAAAATGGAAAAATTGCAGTGGAAAAAACAAAGGGAAGACTGAAAGACCTGGAAGACAAGATGGCGAGAGAACACCGCCCAGTGGGACATTGTGGTATTGGACATACCAGATGGGCGACACATGGGGAACCGTCCGATATTAATTCACATCCGCATGGAAATAAGAGAGTTTCCATCGTGCATAATGGAATTATTGAGAATTATATTAAGCTGAAGGCATTCCTGACGGAAAAGGGATATGAATTTATCAGTGATACGGATACCGAGATTGTGGCAAAACTTCTGGATTATTATTATAACGGAAATCCGGTGGAAACCATTGCAAGAGTCATCAGTGAGATCGAAGGCTCTTACGCACTTGGTATTATATTTTCGGATTTCCAGGATAAAGTTTTTGCTGTAAGGAAGGATAGTCCGCTCATTATCGGTGTCGGACAGGGTGAGAATTTTATTGCATCGGACGTTACAGCGGTATTAAAGTATACAAAGGACTATTATCTTTTGGAGCAGGATGAGATCGTGGCGATTTCACCGGCTCAGGTGGAAATTACAGATATCCATGGATGCAGGATTGAGAAAGAACTGCAGCACGCAACCTGGGATGAAGAAGCTGCCGAGAAGGGCGGATATGAGCATTTTATGCTGAAGGAAATCCATGAACAGCCGACGGCATTAAAGACGACCATTACACCTCGTATCATGGAGCATATGCCATTTCTGGAGGAATGTGGAATAACAACAGAGATGCTGAATCATTTCCATAAGATCTATATTGTGGCATGCGGTACGGCAATGCATGCCGGCATGGTTGGAAAATATGTGATTGAGAAGCTTGCAAGAGTGGAAGTTACGGTTGATATTGCATCCGAGTTCCGTTACTGTGACCCGGTACTGTCAGAAGATGATCTTGTCATCCTGATTTCCCAGTCCGGTGAAACTGCGGATACCAGAGCAGTATTGCGGCTTGCAAAAGAAAATCATGCGACAACACTTGCCATTGTGAATGTGAAAGGTTCTTCGATTGCGAGGGAATCTGATTTTGTAGTGTATACACATGCGGGTCCCGAGATTTCGGTTGCATCCACAAAGGCATATATGGTACAGTTGTCCATCATGTATCTCTTTGCCTTCCAGCTTGCATATGCAAAAGGAAAGATTACAGAAGAGAGATGCCGGGAATTGACGAAATTGCTCGAAGAGATGCCGGAACTGGTGGAAAAAACACTGGGTACACAGGCAGAATGCCAGTATATCGCATCAAAACTGGTAAATGCGGACAGTCTGCTCTATATTGGAAGAGGACTTGACTATGCACTCAGCATGGAAGGCTCTTTAAAATTAAAGGAAATCTCCTACATTCATTCAGAATCCTATGCGGCAGGAGAATTAAAACATGGAACGATTTCTCTTATTACACAGGCGATGAATGTCATTGCAGTTGCCACACAGGATAATCTGTTTGATAAAACCATCAGTAATGTGAAAGAGGCAAAAGCAAGAGGGGCAAAAGTAACACTGGTATGTAAAGAAGGAATCGAGATGACCGGTGATGTGGCAGATTATATCGTGCATGTGCCGGCAGCGGCGGACGATATCCTGATGCCGCTCGTGACGGTTGTTCCATTGCAGCTGATTGCTTATTATACTTCGGTGCTGAGGGGCTGCGATGTTGATAAACCGAGAAATCTTGCAAAATCCGTTACGGTAGAATAAGAGGTATTGATATGAAATCATTGGATAATTTAAAAAATGAAGTTTTATTTTCCCATATGGATGAAACGATTGCGGCAGGAATCTTTGAGGGAAAAACATATCCGTGGGAAGTACTTGCGGACATCGGTGCATTTATTTTAGAACTTGGAAAAACACTTTCTGCGGATGAATATGACAGACAGGGAGAGGATGTCTGGATTGCCAGAAGTGCAAGGGTATTTCCAACAGCATATATCCATGGACCGGCAATCATTGGAAAAAATGCCGAAGTAAGACACTGTGCTTTTATCCGGGGAAATGCGATTGTAGGAGAAGATGCCGTGGTAGGAAATTCCACGGAACTGAAAAATGTTCTCCTGTTTAATAAAGTCCAGGTGCCGCATTATAATTATGTCGGGGATTCCATTCTGGGATTTAAGTCCCATATGGGAGCCGGTTCGATTACATCAAATGTAAAATCAGACAAGACATTGGTAACCATAACGACAGAAGACGGAAAAGTGGAAACCGGACTCAAAAAGATGGGAGCAATTCTTGGAGATGAGGTGGAAGTAGGATGCAACAGTGTATTAAATCCTGGAACAATCGTAGGAAAACACAGCAATATTTATCCGCTTTCCATGGTTCGCGGATATGTTCCGGCAGAATCCATTTACAAGAAAAAAGGTGAAATTGCAGATAAAATAAAATAGAAGATTTTGGAGGCAGGAATACGAAATGAAATGTGAGAAGTGCGGCATGGTATGTAAGGATACGCAGAAGTTCTGTCTGAACTGCGGGAATCCGCTTCATCCGGAAGAACCGGAAGATATACAGGAGCAGCTTGCGAACAGTGTCGGAGAATTACTCGATGGATTCGATGACGATGATGACGACGATGAAGATGATTTCAGGGTAGAACTGGATGAATCCATGTTTGAAGATGAGGCAGTGAAAGTACAGAAAGAATTGCAGGTGGAAAATATCTATTCCAGGGAGCGGGCAGAGGAAGAGTCCGAATGGGAATATGATGAGGATAAATATTTTGATGATATGATGGAAGGAGTTCCTGGTGGGGAAGAGGAACTGTATTCGCAGGGAAAGTCAGAGAAACAGGAAAAGAAAAAGCAGAAACCGGCTTCACAGCAGACAAAAAAGAAGAAGAAAAAGAAAAAAATCCTGATTACATGCATTGTTGTGCTTATCATTTTAGGTGCAGCGGTAGGTGGAGGATATTATATCCTCGACAATATACATTTTAATCTGACTTCTTTTGATGATTATTACAGACTTGCATCCAAAGAAGTAAAACGGAAAGATTACAAAACTGCACTGAATGATGCAGAGTCGGCATTGAAAAAGGCACAGAAAGCATACGAAAAAGCAGAAAAGGACAGCAAAAAGGAAGAGGCAAAAGAAGAATTGGTTAAAGTCCGGAAATTAATCAGTAATATTTATGAACAGACAGATAAAATAGATGACGATTATGCGGACAATATTCTTCAGCTGGTACAGCTTGATACTTCCCTGTCAGATTATTTTGTGAAGCTTGCAAAATATTACAGTGAAAATAAACCACCGAAAGTTCTGACGGATTTCTTAAGAACCATATCGGATGATAACGAAGATGTGATTAAGGCACTCAAAAATTATATCGTGCCGGTGCCATCATCGGATAAGCCATCCGGAAGTTATTCCCAGCAGTTTGCGGTTACCCTTACCTGTGACAGCGGTTCAGCGATCTGGTATACCATAGACGGGCAGGATCCTTCCACACATGGTATACAGTATACAGAACCAATCAAGATTACTGCATTCCGTACACCGGAAAATACCAATACGGAAAGTGGTGTGACCACTTTGAAAGCAATTACCATCAATGCAGATAAAGTGGAAAGTAAAGTAGAAGAATTTACTTATGAAATAGTATTATCTTCTGCAGAACCGGTGGTTACTCCGGATTCTGGTGTGTATACAGATTATACAGAGATTAAAGTCGAAGTGCCGCAAGGAAGCAAATGTTATTATACCATCGCAGATGGCTCTGCAAAACCGGCGGATCCGGATGCTTCTTCAAATTTATATATTGCAGATGAGACACAATATAAAGAAGTATATGGTGAAACGAAAGAAGAATTTAAACCGCTTGAAATGCTCAGAGGCACACATATTATGAAATTCGTGCTGATTGATGAATATGGTATTGCAAGTGAAGTTGCGGTGCGTTCCTATAACCTTGAGGTAAAGAGAAATATTAGTCTGAATGAAGCGGAAAATCTGGTCAATACCCTGTTGCATACGGAAAATATTATTAACGAAGAAGGTAAGAATGAAGCCGGACATATCGTTAAGGCGGAATGGGATGAAACCGTGATCGTTGATAATATAGAATATTATGTGGTATATGCGGTTGAAAAAGACGATGCCGGAACAGAACTTGCAAAAACGATGTATCTGGTAGACAGCTACGATAAGGGAAGATCTGTGATCAAAGATGCCACTTATGAAAACGGACAGTATGTGATTCCGAAAGATACAGAACGGACAGAAGGGGAAACAGAAACGGCAGATCAGACTGAATAACCGAAAACCAAATCCTATAGCAAAAGACACGAAAAAATTCGTGTCTTTTGTGCCTTTTAAGTATGAATTTTAACTTTATGCTTTCTCAGAAAAACGGACATTAAGCTTCTGTTTCGGAAGGATAAAGCTCGGAATAGACCTCTTCGATTACAGAATCCGTCAGAAGGGCATCAGCCTCTGGAAAAACAGAAGCGATGCGTGCTTTCATATCATCGGTCCGTATGTAATAACTTTCTTCTTCTGAAACAGAAGAATCGATAACAACCGGCTGGTAGTCATTCTGAAGATAATCTTTGATCCGGGTCAGAAGCTGATCTTCGGAAGAAATCGTAGATTTGATTTTTCCAGCCTTGAAGAAAGAGACAATGCCTGCAATGATAAAAGCAGCGAACATAATGGAACTGAAGATATAAAATAAAATACTCATATCCAGTGGAATGATTTTAAAATATACCAGGACAATAAATACAAATCCAAGAATACCGACAATCAGAAGACTGGAAGCGGAAGACATCATATCGCTGTATTTATCCGCTGCATGGACAAATGTCGAGGCATTATCATCCGGAAGAAAATCCTGTACCATAGAGGATACGGATTCTTCTAAATGTGTTTGTTCTGCATCCGACAGGGTATGTCCCGGATTGTCCGAGGCAAAGTCGGAAAGCGCGTGGGCACAATCTTCTTCCTCGGCAGCGGAGCAGGTCAGATAAAAAGAACCAGATGTGCTGTCGGAATAGTACTGTGCGGAAGAAAAATTATTTTCTCTGAGAAAATTGAATAATTTCAAAATAGTCTCTTCATGTTCTGACTCAAACAGAACAACAGAATCCGAATAGCTGCCATTTAATAAAGTTCCGCCGCAGGAAGGACAGAGCGGCTCGTCATCGTTGTAATCTTTTTTACATATTGGACAAAATTTCATAAATACCTCCATATAATCTTGATTGTTAATTTTATCATAAGATGAATATGGAAACAAGAATAATAATATGGAATTTTTGTGTATTTATCCGGAAGAAAGCAAAAATACCTTGACAAAAATATCTGCAAATTATAAAATATAATTGTTTTTGCGCTGAAAAGGCACGCGATAAAATAGTATTACAGAAAGGACTTGAGTGAAATGGATAAGAAAAACAGCAAATCTGTAAGGAACAGATTATTATTTTCGCATGGTTTAATTATTGCACTGGCAACAGTAATTGTCTTAATATCTATTGGCGGCATGTTTGTGCTGAGTGCATCAGATGGAAATGGAAGAGGTGTAATTATACTGATTTCCGTTATACTTCTTATTGCAGGTATTATTGTCAGTTTAAAGATTGCACAGAAAGTAACGGATGAAATTACGAGACCTTTGCATGAGATTACAGAGGCTGCCCAGAGAATGTATCAGGGTGATATGTCAGCCGGTGAAGCTATTTCCTATGAAGGGGATGATGAAATCGGCATCGTTGCGGATTCTTTGAGGGGTGCCATGAAGAATCTACAGGATTATATTATTGAGATTTCAGACACATTAAGGGAAATTGCAAAAGGTGATTTATCAAAAGACAGTGATAATATTACGGATTTCCTCGGAGATTTTGCAAGTATCAAGGAGTCTTTTGTATACATTTTAAAGAAATTCAACAGTACACTGACCGATATCAAAGCAGCATCCAATCAGGTGGATGTCAGTGCTGAAGAGATTAAGAAAGCGGCAGAGGCACTGGCGGATGGAAGTACGGAACAGGCAGGGGCGGTAGAGGAACTGACTTCTACGATAGATACGGTAGCTTCAACATCCGAAGACAGTGCAAATAAAACAAAAGAAATATATGCAACGGTACAGATTTCCATGCAGCAGGCAGAAGAAGAACGCAAGAAGATGAATGAACTGACCGAAGAAATGAAACGTATCACGGAAATTTCAAAGGAAATAGAGGATATCATCACAACGATAGAGGATATTGCTTCCCAGACAAATCTTCTGTCACTGAATGCTTCTATTGAGGCTGCTAGGGCAGGCGAAGCAGGACGAGGATTTGCGGTAGTTGCGGATCAGATTGGAAAGCTTGCAGCAGACAGCGCAAAATCTGCGGTAACAACCAGAGACCTGATTTTGAAGACTATGGAAGAAATCGAGCATGGAAATGAGATTGCAGATTCTACCTCCGTTGCATTTGATAATATTATCGGTACAATGAGAGAATTTGCGGAAGTATCAAAGGACAGCAGTGAAGCGGCAATCGGACAGGCGGCATCGCTTCAGGAAGTGGAGAAGGGAATTGAACAGATTTCATCTGTTGTTCAAAATACTGCAGCATCTGCACAGGAGAGTGCAGCAATCAGTGAGCAGCTGTCAGATAAAGCAGATGAGTTAGATAAACTGATCAACAGATTTAAATTATATTAAGATGTAAGTACTGATAATAATTTTGGTATTTATATCTAACAGGAGAGAAATTCTCTGTCAGGACGAGTGTTTCAGGCAGGGAATTTTTCTTTATTTCAGTAGAAAAAATAAAAAAGTGAAAAAAAATAAAAAAATTTGAAAAAAAATGCAACCTCAGGGGCAAAAAATCCTACTTATATAGTGAAGGGAGAAATAAGGGTAATAGCAAAAAAGAAAAAGAGGGATTTTTAATGGATCGTGAGTTTGCATGACGAGGAAAACTGTAGATGAAGGACAAGGAGATTATTGGACTGTTTTTTGCCAGGGATGAACTGGCACTTGTGGAAACAGAAAAAAAATACGGATCGGCATTAAAATGCCTGGCGGAAAATATACTGAAAGACTGTCATGAGGCAGGGGAGTGCTATAATGACATGCTTTTAGGTGCATGGAATAGGATTCCTCCGGAAGAACCGGAAAATCTATTCGCATATCTTGCCAGAATCATTCGCAATATTGCCTTAGACAGGCAGGATTATTATCATGCAAAAAAGAGAAATATGAATATTGTAGAGCTGACAGAAGAAATCGAAGAATGTATTGTGCGTGAATCTGTGTGCAGCCTGCAGGAGGAAGGAAGTGATATGGGACAGGTAATTAGTGTGTTTTTGAGAAAACAGAAGTATCTGAACAGGGTAGTATTTGTACGAAGATACTGGTATGGGGATGAAATTTTACAGATTGCCGAAAGGATGAATCTGACAGAGTCCCGGGTAAAGAGTATCCTGTTCCGGATGAGGCATAAACTAAAAGAATATTTAGAGAGGGAGGGAAAATATTAATGAATGGGAAAGGATTTTTAAAAGAAATAAATAACCTGGATGATGATTTGATTATGGAGGCTGCAGAAGCGGAAAGGACAGGAAGAACGGGCAGAAATATCATAAAATTTGCAGGAATGGCAGCCTGTGTAGCGATTTTTACAGGAGTTATAACAGCCTCTGTATTAATTGAAAAACAGAAGATGGAAAAAGAGGATGCAGGTGAAGCAGCCGTAGAGTATTCTTATGAAATGGGGGAGAAACGGGACGATATGCTGGAGGGAGCAGATGGCAGTGAGCAGATGGGAACTCCTTTTAGCAGTAAGACAATTCCGTTTGAAAACTGTGATTTCACGGGAGATGGAATCACGGACCGGCTTGAGATCGACATACCGCAGGATCTGGTGGGAGATGCTGTAACAATAAGTCTGACGGATTCTGCTACAGGAAAGGTGATTTATACACAGGAATTTTCAACAGATTCTGCCGGCTGGGGAAAACTATATCTATACCAGCAGGACGCAAAAAATTATCTGATCGAGGAAGTTCCACAGTCAGATATTGAGAAAGTGGTAGTATACAAATATACCATGTTATCGTTTGAAAAGGGAGTCCAGACTGTTTATAAAAAAGAGTGCTTGAGAGTAAATGTAGTAGACCAGCCGAGCGAGTCAGATATCCGGAAAACAGCGAATTTTTATTATGAATTAAACAGTTATCTTGAGGAGGCAGTTTTACTGGTAAATACTACATATGGCAGGGTAAAATACAGTGAACCGGATAACCTTTATATAGGTGAAAAAGAAGAATTTGATGCATTTCTGGGAGAGTTTGATGCATCTTATGGAACAATTGATGAACGGTTGTATGCATATTATAAAAGAATAGCTACAATATCTGAGTTCAACAGGGATAAGAAAGAACTTCTGCCGGAAAAAATGACCATAAATGTAAAGAAGGACACTGTCACACCGGGAGGTGCAGATTTCTGGATTGTAAATTCTTCATTGGAAACATTGACCAGTGGCGAATACTACAGAATAGAGCAGCAGCAAAATGGAAAATGGGTAGAATGTGAAAAGTTGCAGGAAGATTTTTCATTTCCGGACATTGCCTGGATTATCAATTCGGAGCATTCCTTTGTCATCCAATGGAAAGACTTGTATGGCGAACTGCCAGAAGGACATTACCGGCTGGTAAAACAGTTTTATGCAGAAAAGAACTTTGAAGCCAGCTGTGAATTTGATATCGAATAGGTGTAAAAATCATGATGTATTAAAAAAAATACATAAAAAAAAGAAACTTCCCTTTATATTTATGGAATAGATGTTATAATAAAAATTAAAAATACAAAAGAGGTATAAGTGAAATGAAAGGGAAGGCAAGGAAAAAGTATGTAATCTGGATTGTCTGCTTGCTTGCGGTACTCATGTCTGTAGCAGGGATTCTAACTGCATGGTATATGAGAAAAACGGTGATTACGATTTCAGCAGATGACTGTACCATGAACCAGGAGGAAAAGATTCCAGAATTTACTGCAAATATTTCGGATAAAGGAAACAGAAAGAAACTGTTAGAAAAGAGTGAAAAATATCTGGTTTCAGATTTGATAAAGGATCTGAAAGAGAAAAAAGGATATCAGATTTCGGTTGACACGGATGGCAGAACAGAAGGTGAATATGAGATAAGTATTGCATTGGATGAAGAACTGGAGCAGAAGCTGAAAACGGACTGGAAGAAGAAAATAAGTATTAAGGTAAAGCCAGGTACACTTACGGTAAAGAATAAATATGGTGAGTGGAAAGGAACTCAGTTCCAGAGGAAAGATGGATCACTCGTGATGAATGATTTCGTTGTTTCAAAAGAAAAAACATACTATTTTGATTCTGATGGAAATATGGTGACCGGCTGGCAGGAAATAGGTGGGGCAAGGTATTATTTTAATCAGGATGGTGTCATGTGCATCGGCTGGCAGGAGATAGACGGAAAAAAATATTGTTTTGAGAATGATGGAAAAATCCATACCGGCTGGCTGAAAGATGGTGAAAATACGTATTATTTTGATGACCAGGGAAATATGGCAGTTGGTGACGTGAAGATAGGTATTACCAGGTATTTCTTTGATGAGGAAGGTGTTCTGACCGGGGAAAAAACAGATATTGATCCGGAGAAACCAATGCTGGCACTTACCTTTGATGACGGACCGGGCGAGAGGACGATGGATCTGCTGAATGTACTGGAAGAGTACAAAGCACATGCGACATTTTTTATGTGCGGTACGAGTCTTTCCAGAACGGATATCGATGTGGATGCCATTTTGAAAAAGATGGATGCCATCGGATGTGATACCTCAGATCATACAATGACACACCCAAAGCTTGATACCCTTACGGCAGAGCAGGTGGTACAGGAAGTGCAGGGAGTAAGCAATATGATAGCACAGCACATCGGACATGGTGCAGTGGCACTGCGTCCGCCATATGGGCGGGGAATCCATACAGATACGGTAACGCAGAATGTAGGACTGCCGATGATTTACTGGTCTATAGATACACTGGACTGGAAGACAAAGAGTAAGGATAAAACGGTTAAAGCTATTCTGGAACAGGCAAAAGACGGTGATATCGTTCTGCTTCATGACATCCATGACTGGTCTGTGGAGGCTGCTATTGAAGTGATTCCACAGCTGCTGGAAAAAGGATTTCAGTTGGTTAGTGTTTCTGAGCTGGCAGCAGCCAGAGGTGTAACACTGGAAAACGGAGTTACCTATTTTAATTTTCATAAATAATTATAGTAAGAGCAGGCGGAGCATTTCAGGCTCCGCTTTTTCTGTGCAGTAAGAAAAGCAGAAATATAGGATAAGGAATAAGAACGAAGAAAAGGGTAATAACTAGAGTAGAGAAAATATGAAATATGGAGGTTTGCAATGGCAAAGAAGAAAGAAAAGAAAGTGGATTTGCATAAACTGACACCGGAAGATCAGTTAAAATACGAAATAGCAGAAGAACTGGGGTTGCTGGACAAAGTTGTGAAGAATGGGTGGAAATCGCTCTCGTCCAAAGAATCCGGGAAAATAGGAGGGGTGATGGCGAGCAGAAAAAAACAGTTAAGGCAGTCCTTAACTGTTTCAGATGAGCAAATTAATCAGGAATGGTAAGATTTTTGAATTTCAATGGATATACTCACGGAAGAAGTCAGTCCGAACGTATCGGTTACTGTATAGCTGGTGGTATAAGAGCCGGGGATTAGTTTGTTATAATATTCCGGTTCTTTTACGGCCGTGGTAGTTTCTTCCGGAGTGGTGCTTTCTTCTGTGGTAGTTTCGGCGGTTGTCGTTTCGACACCGGGAACAGAGGTTTCTTCCCTGGCGGTTTCTGACGTTGTAGTCTCAGTGGCAGCAGCTGTAGTAGTTTCCGGAAGGGATTCTGATTCTTTTTCAACCTTTTTATAACAATTCTCAGGGTAATTGATGCTTACCTGTGAAAGCAGATTACTGCCGGTAAAATCTGCAGCAGCAAGCAGATTGTCCTTTATCAGGTCAAGCAGTTCTTCGTAAGTCTGATCCTCTGAAGTGACAAGTGTCCGGGAAGAAAGCTGTATTTCAGGCTGGGTCTGTACATAAAAAGGAATGCTTTTAGAGGCCTGATAGCCGGTAAAATCTTTTAACCGGTAGGTAACGGTATATTTCCCGGATTTTGCACATGCCTGTTCTGCCGTTACTGCAGAACCGTCCGCAGATGTAATACTGTATTGCATTTTGTCTGTAGATAAAATACCGGCACAATTGTAAACTGACACATTCTGTAATAAATTTATGGAATCCCCCTGTTTTATGGTATATTCGTCAACTGGTGCCTGGAATGTAATCGGAACGGAAGGATTTGAAGTACCTGAAAATCCGATAAAGCCGACATTCATATCAACATACCCGGAAATACCGGAAACACGTCCGGTACAGGAATACTGCCAGATTTGATATGGGTAGTCCAGGGATGGAATACCATCGCCCAGAGCAAAACGCTTTCCGTTTCCGTCATAATTTTCCGGATAACGTGCCAGCCAGGAGGCATATCTGGATGTCAGAGAGGTAGAATTAAAACGTTCAAAATCAAAAGTATTTGCATAAATCATTGCTTTATATCCGGCAGCTTCCATCATGGAACAAAATGTTTCTGCCATGGCGGTCATAGTACTTTTGGAAATGCCGCTATAGGTGCGGTATCCCTTGGCAGTTTCCCAGTCAAAAACGACAGGGTAGCTTATTTTATATCCTTTTAAGGCATCAATGATCATAGATGCTTCTTCACGGGCTTCCTGAACGGTGGTTGCCTGGGAGAAGAAATAAGCCCCGGTCCTTATGCCAGCAGCATTTGCACCCGAGAGATTTTCTTTGTAGCGGGTATCATAGTATAATTTACCTGTTTCATATCCGCGTCCGGCAATCTTTATAAACGCAAAGGAAATTCCATCATTTTTTACCTGTGACCAATTGATGCTTCCCTGATGTTTGGAAACATCGATGCCAGTTGTAAATCCGGCGGATTTTCCGAACGTATTGCTGGAAGATATATCCTGTAAAGGTGACTTCGGGGCAGGAACTGACGTGGTCTGGTTTGCCTGCCTGGTAGTGGTAACATCCGTGTCCGGCAGGGAATCTTCGGATGCAATATCAAGGCTGGAAACCGGGATTACAGTCTGGTTTCCAGTTTCCACTGTGACAGTAGTTTCTTCCACAGTGGTAGTTTCCTCTATGGTGGTAGTTTCTTCTACAGTGGTTGTCTCGTCTGCAGTGGTAGTTTCCACTGTGGCATCCGTACTGCTGGTCTCCGCTGGAAGTGTGGTCATCTGGGATTCGCTTACGGCATAAACTTCCTGGTGCAAATCTTTTAACGAGGCAAGGTGGTAGATGGAAACACCGCCGATGCTTACCATGCCGATGGCAGCAAGAACTGTTGCAGCATAGACTTTTTCCTTTGCCGGGCCGGTATACCAGCTGATAACCAGCTCTTTTAATTTTATTAATTTTTCTAAATGAACTTTTTTAAACATTTCCGTTTCTTCCTTTGTCTGATATAATGTTCGATGAAAATACTGCGGGAAAATTATTCCAGTATATTTTAAGTATAATGCAAAAATACATATTTAGCAAGAATAGAAAAAATAAAGATAAAAAATTTTCATGGAAATCTATAGTCATAGAAATAATGCTGTGTTATAATGGAAAAAAACATGAAAATGGAGGAAATACTTGTGAAGTTTACAAAAATGCATGGCTGCGGCAATGATTATATTTATGTAAATTGTTTTACAGAGAAGATAGAAGAACCTTCCGTGATTGCAAAGAAGGTCAGTGACAGACATTTTGGCATCGGGTCGGACGGTCTGATTTTAATATGTCCTTCGGAAACTGCGGATTTTAAGATGCGTATGTTTAATGCAGACGGTTCAGAGGGAAAAATGTGCGGGAACGGAATCCGTTGTGTGGCGAAATATGTCTATGATAATGGAATGACAGACAAAGAGGTTATTACAGTAGAAACACTGTCCGGCATAAAAACCTTACAGCTTGCGGTTTCGGAAGGACGGGTGCAGGCAGTGACGGTTGACATGGGGTCACCGGTACTTACACCGTCGCAGATTCCCGTGAAGTGTGAAGGTGACAGAATGATAAACCAGCCGGTTTCGGTTGGTGGAAAAGAGTATTACATTACCTGCGTATCCATGGGAAATCCGCATGCGGTTGTTTTTACGGAAGAAGAAGTAACTGCATTAAATCTGGAAAAAATCGGTCCGTTATTTGAAAACCATGAGATTTTTCCGGATCGTGTCAATACGGAATTTATTCATGTGATTGATGAAAAAACCATTGATATGAGGGTATGGGAGCGAGGCTCCGGAGAGACCCTTGCCTGCGGAACCGGTGCCTGCGCAAGTGTGGTTGCCTGTGTCCTGAATCATAAGACGGAGGATGAAGTGCTGGTACATCTGCTGGGGGGAGATTTAGAGGTACGTTATGACAGGGAGAAAAATACCGTATTGCTGACAGGACCGGCAGAGTTTATCTGTACCGGGGAGATTGCAATTTAAAGGAGAGACAGAATGAAGCTGAAACAAATACTTGATAATTTTGATTATATTGTAGAAAATGGAAGTGTTGATACGGAGATTTGCCATCTGGTCATGGATTCAAGAAAGGTAGAGCCGGGAGATGTATTCGTGTGCATTTCCGGTGCCGTTACGGATGGGCATGACTATGTGGAGGAAGTTATTGAAAAAGGTGCTGTGGCAGTTATCGTGGAAAGAGAAGTACCATTCCGTGGAGAGGTTACGGTTGTAAAGACAGAAAATACAAGATATGCACTTGCCTGTATGTCAGCAGCCTATTTTGGTCATCCGGCACAGAAACTTAAAACTATAGGAATTACAGGAACAAAGGGAAAAACCACAACGACTTATATGGTGCGTTCCGTTCTGGAAGGAGTCGGTATCAAAACAGGTTTAATCGGAACGATTGAAACCATTATCGGGGAGAAGAGAATACCATCCAGGAATACCACACCGGAGTCCTACACGGTGCAGGAATATTTTGCAAAAATGGTGGAAGAAGGCTGTGAGGCGGTTGTGATGGAAGTTTCCTCACAGGGACTCATGCTTGACCGTGTTGCGGGATTTACCTTTGACTACGGTGTGTTTACAAATCTTTCCGCAGACCATATCGGTCCAAATGAACATAAGGATTTTGATGATTATGTGAATTGTAAGGCAAAACTGTTTAAAAACTGTAAATGTGGAATCTTTAACATTGATGATGAATATGCCGGAAGAATGATAGAAAACTGCATTTGTGATGTGGAAACCTATGGGGTGGCATCCATGCAGGGAAATGCGGATCTGGAAGCTGCGGATATTCATCTGTTCAAAAAACCGGGAATTCTTGGTGTAGCATATAATTTATCGGGTAAGATAAATATGAAGGTTGAAATCGATGTGCCGGGAAAATTCAGTGTATACAATTCTCTTGCAGCCATTGCAATCTGCAGACATTTTACAGAGGACACAGATAAGATAGAGAAAGCCCTCGAAGGAATACGTGTAAGGGGAAGAGTGGAAATTCTTCCGGTTTCCGATGATTTTACGGTGATGGTTGATTATGCCCACAATGCCATGAGTCTGGAAAGTCTGTTAAATTCTTTAAAAGAATATCAGCCGGAACGGATTATAACAGTATTTGGCTGTGGCGGAAACAGGGACAGAAACAGAAGATTTGAGATGGGAGAGGTATCTTCCAGATTGTCTGATTTGTCCGTAATCACATCGGATAATCCGCGTGATGAAGAGCCGATGGCAATCATAGAGGATATTCTGACTGGAATCCGGAAAGCCGATGGTGCATATGTAACCATTCCGGACAGAAAAGAAGCTGTCAGATATGCACTTTCCCATGCCGGAAAAGGCGATATTGTCGTGATTGCCGGAAAAGGACATGAAGATTATCAAATCATAAAAGGTGTGAAATACCATATGGATGACAGAGAACTTGTGGAAGAAGCCAGAAAAGAAATAGCATTATAAAAATGACAGTAAAAAGGAATTGGAGATAAACTATGTGTGGATTTAGCGGATTTGCAGGAAATAACTGCAAGAAAGAAGATGTACTTAAGAGAATGACAGCGAAGATAGCACACCGCGGACCGGATCAGGAAGGTGTATTTTTAAGTGAAAAAGCAGCTTTGGGATTCCGTAGATTAAGTATCATCGATTTGAATAATGGTTCGCAGCCAATGTACAATGAGGACGGAAAGATTGTAATCACATTTAACGGCGAGATTTATAATCATCTGGAATTAAGAAAGGAACTGATAGAAAAAGGACATGTATTTGAAAATAATTCGGATACGGAATGTCTGATTCACGGATACGAGGAATACGGTACGGATTTGTTGTACCGGCTGAGAGGAATGTTTGCCTTTGTTATCTATGATTCCAATAAGGATTTATTATTCGGTGCAAGGGATTTCTTCGGAATCAAACCATTCTATTATGGAACGGCACAGGATGGTAATCTGGTATTCAGTTCGGAAATCAAGAGTATTCTGGAATATCCGGATATGAAGAAGGAACTCAATGAAGCGGCACTCGAACAGTATATGAGTTTTCAGTATTCCGTACTTCCGGAAACCTTTTTCAAAGGAATTTACAGACTTCCGGCAGGACATTATTTTATTTACCAGAGTGGAAAAATGGATGTGAAGAGATATTTTGATCCGATGATGGAACCAGCTTCCGAAGACAGTATTTCCCTGGAACAGGCGGTGTCTGATATTGAAAAAATTGTTCATGAAACAACACAGGCACATATGATCAGTGATGTAGAAGTCGGCTCCCTTTTGTCAAGCGGTGTGGATTCGAGTTATGTCGTATCGGAATTTCCAGGGAAAAAGACTTTTACGGTGGGATTCCTTGATAAGAACAGTAAGTATAATGAAATACGGTATGCGGAAAGCCTTACAAAGGAGCTGAAGGATAAAGAAAATTACAGCAAAAATATTTCCAGTGAAGATTATTTTGATGCGATTGCAAAAGTAATGTATTATATGGATGAACCGCTTGCCGATCCGGCATGTATAGCATTGTATTTCGTAGATCAGCTGGCAGCAGAACAGTTAAAGGTAGTTCTGTCGGGCGAAGGTGCGGACGAATTCTTCGGCGGATATAATATTTACCATGAACCGATTTCACTGAGGGGATTCCGCTATGTTCCGAAGTTTATCAAGAAGCCGCTTGCCGCATTGTTTAAGAAACTTCCGGATTTTAAGGGAAGAGATTTCATTATCAGAGGAAGCAAGACGGTGGAGGAACGTTTTATCGGAAATGCAAATATGTTTTCCGTAGAAGACAGGGAAAAACTGTTAAAGACAAAACTGACCCATGTAACACCGCAGCAGATTGTTGCCCCATATTATAAGAAGGTGGAAGGATTAAACGATATTGCAAAAATGCAGTATATCGATATTAATTTCTGGCTTCAGGGTGATATCCTTTTAAAAGCGGATAAAATGAGTATGGCACATTCGTTGGAGTCAAGAGTGCCATTTCTGGATATCAATGTATTTAATTATACAAAGAAACTGCCGATTGACTACAGATGCAATAAGGAGGCAACAAAGAGAGCATTCCGGATTGCGGCAAAAAGGCATATTCCGGAAGCAACTGCAAATAAGAAAAAACTGGGATTTCCGGTGCCGATTCGTGTCTGGCTGAAGGAAGATAAATATTATAATAAAGTAATGGAAAAACTGACTGGTGAAACTGCAAAGAAGTACTTTGATACTGTAGCATTGAAAAAACTGATGGAGGATCACAGGAATGGAAAGGCAGATAACAGCCGAAAAATATGGACGGTATATGTATTCTTGATTTGGCATGAAGTATATATGGAATCAGATGAGGTAAATGTTCCGGCTTAGACAGAAGAACAGAGACAACGGGAGTCTGATTCCAAAAGAATGAAAGTAATGGAGTAACAGCAGCAAAAAAGTTTAGATAGAAATCAGGAGGTTCAATATGAGAATATTATTTTACGATGCAAAAAGATATGATATAGAATCTTTCAACGGAGAAAAAGCAAATTATCCACAGATCGAACTGGAGTATCTTGAAACGGATCTGAATGTAAGAACTGCGAAACTGGCAGGCGGCTATGATGGAATCTGCGGATTTGTAAGTTCGAATCTTGGAGAAGAAGTGCTGAAGGAGCTTGCGACACAGAACGTACGTTTTGTTCTTCTGCGTTGTGCAGGGTATAACAATGTAGATTTAAAAGCAGCAAAAGAATATGGAATTACTGTTTTCCGCGTACCGGGATATTCCCCGGAAGCGGTAGCGGAATTTGCAATGGGACTGGCACTGGCAGTAAACAGGCATCTGCATAAGAGTTATATCAAAGTCCGTGAAAATAATTTCAGCCTGACGGGTCTGACCGGAGTGAATTTCTATGGAAAAACAGCAGGAATTGTAGGAACCGGGAAAATTGGTGCAGCCATGGCAAGAATTTGTAATGGAATGGGAATGAAAGTAATTGCATATGATAAATATCCGAATACAGCTCTTGATTTTATCGAATATAAAACATTTGATGAGGTGCTTGCCGAAAGTGATCTGCTCTCACTGCACTGCCCGCTTGTGAAAGAAAATTACCACATGATTAATGCAGAAACCATACGGAAGATGAAAGATAATGTGGTATTTGTAAATACATCAAGAGGCGGACTGGTAAATACAGAGGATTTGATCCAGGGAATCCGTGCAAAGAAGTTCTTTGGTGTCGGACTGGATGTATACGAAGAAGAAACAGGAAATGTTTTTGAAAACCGGGAAGATGATATTCTGGAACATTCCGTAGTGGCAAGGCTTTTATCCTTTCCAAATGTAATCGTAACTTCCCATCAGGGCTTCCTGACGGAAGAGGCGCTTTCATCTATCAGCAAAATTACTTTGCAAAATGCGGTTGATTTTGAAAATGGACAGCCGAAAGAAGAAAATATGGTTTCGATATAATTTTTCAACTTTTTATACAAAAAAGGACAAAAATATATGGAAAAAATATACAAACTGTGGTATAATATTTCCATCATCAGGTATAGGTAATTGCGAAACACTTAAATTTTTACAAATGTATATGCAAATGAAACATTACACGAAGGCACGCTCCCGCTACATTCGGCTAGTAGCGGTACTAAGATGCTAAAATACAGCATCCAAGTACCGACTGCCTCATAGTACCTTCTTAGTAATTGTTCAATTTGCATATACAATAGAGATAAGTTATGAGTTTCGCAATTAACTAATCATCAGGTAATATAAAAGGAGGTTTTTCAATATGTCAAACAGATTTATCTTAAATGAAACATCCTACCACGGTGCAGGTGCAATTCAGAGTATACCGGCAGAAGTGAAATCAAGAAAGCTGACGAAGGCTTTCGTATGCTCCGATCCGGATCTCGTGAAGTTCGGAGTAACAAAGAAAGTAACCGATGTACTGGAAGCAGCAGGATTTGATTATGAGCTGTATTCCAATATTAAACCAAATCCGACGATTGAAAATGTACAGAGCGGAGTTGCTGCATTTCAGGCAGCGAATGCAGATTATATAATAGCAATCGGCGGCGGTTCTTCGATGGATACTGCAAAAGGTGTCGGTATCATCATTGCAAATCCTGAATTTGCAGATGTCAGAAGCCTCGAAGGTGCAGTTGATACCCCGAATAAGAGTATTCCAATCCTTGCAGTACCTACAACGGCAGGAACGGCAGCAGAAGTTACGATTAACTATGTTATTACGGATGTGGAGAAGAACCGGAAGATGGTTTGCGTAGATCCACATGACATTCCAGTGGTTGCTTTCGTAGATCCGGATATGATGTCATCCATGCCGAAAGGACTGACAGCGGCTACCGGTATGGATGCACTGACACATGCGATAGAAGGTTATATTACAGCCGGGGCATGGGAACTTTCCGATATGTTCCATCTGAAGGCAATCGAGATTATCAGCCGTTCGTTAAGAGGAGCAGTAGAAAATACTCCGGAAGGAAGAGAAGGAATGGCACTCGGACAGTATGTTGCGGGCATGGGATTTTCAAATGTCGGTCTGGGTATTGTCCACTCCATGGCACATCCGCTCGGTGCATTATATGATACGCCGCATGGTGTTGCAAATGCAATTATTCTTCCGACTGTTATGGAGTATAATGCAGAAGCTACCGGCGAAAAATATCGTGATATTGCAAAAGCGATGGGCGTTGAAGGTACAGAGAATATGTCCGTGGAAGAATACAGAAAAGCAGCCGTGGATGCTGTGAAGCAGCTTGCGAAAGATGTGGGAATTCCTGCAGATTTGAAAGAAATTGTGAAGGAAGAGGATATTCCGTTCCTTGCGCAGTCAGCTTATGATGATGCATGCCGTCCGGGCAATCCGAAAGAAACAAGTGTGGAAGACCTTGCTGCACTTTACCGGAGCTTGATTTAGTGCATATAAGAATTGAATAAGATGCTTGAAATGCCTGGGTTTCTGCTCAGGCATTTTAAGTCAAATGGGAGAGAAAGATGAAACAGACATACAGATTTGCAGATATTCCTGTACGGGCAGTTTTTCAGGAAAATTATATAAAGGATCAGTGCAGGGACTATGAGACGGGTGAAAAGCCAGCATTTACGATTGAAATCACACCGGAGGATGTAGCGCTCGAAGAGGATGATTCCGGGAAAGGAACATTTCCATATGGATATCTGGAAAGCCTTGTTTTTTACAGAAAATTCTGTGAGCAGGCGGTGTATCATGATATTCTGCTGTTTCATTGTTCTGCCGTGTCCGTGGATGGACAGGCATATTTGTTTACAGCACCAAGTGGTACCGGGAAATCGACACATACCGCACTGTGGCGTGAAGTATTCGGCGAACGGGCAGTTATGGTAAATGATGATAAGCCACTTTTGAAAATCGAAAATAACCGTATATATGTATATGGAACTCCGTGGGATGGAAAACATCATATCAGCACGAATATCAAAGTCCCGGTAAAGGCGGTCTGCCTGCTGGGCAGGGGAACGGAGAACGAAATACATCGGGAATCGTTTCAGGCGGCATATCCATGTATGCTTGCACAGACCTACCGGGCAGATGATGCGGAAAAAATGAAAAAAACACTGGAACTTGTGAACCAGTTTATGGCAGTTGTACCGGTATATTCCATGAAATGTACGATTTCAAAAGAAGCGGCACAGATGGCGTATGATTGTATGTCAGCAAAATAAAAAGTAAGAAAGAGAGAAAAGTTATGAGGTTAAAACCAGGATTTGTAATATCAAAGGCAGGAGAAGATTATGTTGCAGTTCCAACCGGAGAGGCAGGAAAGACATTTAATGGTTTGGTAAGAAACAATGATACGGCAGCTTTTCTGATGGAAAAACTGCAGAAGGAATGTACGGAGGATGATTTGGTACAGGCTCTTCTGGAGGCTTACGAAGTAGAAGAAAAACAGGCAAGGGAAGATGTAGTGAAATTTTTGAATATTGTAAAAGAAGCCGGAATGCTGGCAGAATGAAGGTGAAAAAAAACAGTGCAGGAAGAAAATGGATTATAGAACACAGCCGCGGAAACAGGGGAAGGGTAGTTCTGCTCTCCACATTGTGTATGATCAGTTCCCTTATGGGAGTATTTCTTGCCCTGGCATTAAAAGGTGTTGTTGATTATGCGGTGGCAGGAAATTCCGAAAAGTTTATCCTGGCATCCGCAGGAACTGCGATTCTGATTCTGATGCAGATTTCCATTGGTTATGCCATAAGATATCTGGATGAGCGGAGCCGGGCGGATATTGAAAACTCGCTCAAAGATTATGTCTGGATGAAAATTATGACCAGGGATTACGGTGTGCTTGAAAAATATCATACAGGAGAACTGATGAACCGGCTTTCCAATGATGTAAAAATAGTTACGGATAATATCGTTACACTTATTCCAAGCATTGTATCAATGATGACAAAATTTGTCTGTGCAATGGGGATTCTTTTTCTGTTGGACTGGCGTTTTACGGTGATTTTTCTTGCTGGTGGTCTTATTGTTATGGGAACGGGTACGATATTCCGCAAAAAGATGAAAACACTTCATAAACAGATGCAGGAAGCTGAGGGGCAGGTAAGATCTTTTCAGCAGGAAATGCTGGAAAATCTTATAGTAATTCGTGCATTTCAGTCTGAGCAGAGAATTGATGGACTGGGAAAAGAATATATGGACAGACATAAAGAAATGAGGCTAAAGAAAAATGTATTCAGCAATCTCACGCAGACTGGATTTTCCGTATTATTAAATGCAGGATATCTGTTTGGAATAATATGGTGCGGTTTTGGGATTATGAACCGAACGATTACATATGGAACTTTGCTTGCGGTACAGCAGCTTGTCGGACAGGTACAGCAGCCGATTGCCGGTATGGCAGGCATTATTCCGAGATATTATGCAATGACTGCTTCGGCAGAACGGCTGATAGAGTTAGAACAGCTCAGTCCTGATTTTGCTGAAAAGAAAGAAACTTCCGGAGAATATGACAGAGCGGATTTTGAAAAACTGGAAATTTGTCATCTGACTACGGGGTATGGAAGAGGAAAGAAAAATATTCTGGAAAATGTGAATCTTTCAGTGTATAAAGGAGACAGCGTTGCGATAACCGGGGAATCCGGATCAGGTAAAAGTACATTGCTCAAAGCATTGCTCTGTCTGTATCCGTGGACAGAAGGAAACATTGAAATTATCGGAGAAAATGGAATTTTGGAAGAGAAAATGGAAAATCTCAGAAAATATTTTGCATATGTTCCACAGGGGAATTTTCTGGTGTCCGGCACAATCCGCGATATTGTATCCATGTATGGCAGGGAGGGCTGTATGCCTGTGGAGCAGGCCTGCCTGGTTGCCTGTGCGGACTACATTGACAGACTTCCGCAAAAATATGATACCATGCTGGGGGAACGTGGGGTAGGGCTTTCAGAGGGACAGATGCAGCGGCTTGCAATCGCAAGGGCAGTCTATCTTGGTGCACCTGTGCTGCTGCTGGATGAAGCGACATCGGCACTGGATGCCCAGACGGAAGTCCAGGTTCTGAAAAATTTAAAAAAACTTCCGGAAAAAACGATTTTAATTGTAACCCACAGGCCTGCGGCGCTGGAGATATGCAACCGCATTTTTGAGGTAAAAGACCGGAAAATGACAGAGAAGGATAAGAAAACATGACAGAAACCATATATATCATAGAATTAATAAGAGCATCTTTAGAGCAGAGAAAGGCAGAGGAAAAGCCGGAAAATATTTTATGGGAAAAATTATATGAATTAGTCGGTGTGCATATGGTCAGTTCCATTACCTTTTATCAGATAGATAAACTGGAGAAAAAACCGCCACAGCAGATATACCGGCTGTGGAAAGAAAAAGCAGAAAAAGCTCTGGTAAAAGAAATTTCTTTTGATGCCGAGAGAAGAATTATTCTGGAAAAATTCGAGCAGGCCGGAATTAAGTATATTCCGTTAAAGGGAATTATATTAAAAGACTATTATGCAGCACCGGGACTGAGACAATTTTCGGATAATGATATTCTATTTGAAAAATCCCGCAGAGAGGATGTGTTTCAGATAATGACGCAGTTAGGTTACACCGGGGATATCGAAGCAGGAAATCACGATGTATACAAGAAAGATCCCATCTATAACTTTGAAATGCATACGGCACTGCTTCCTTCGGAAAACCGCCTGCGGGAAGAATTTGAAAATATCTGGGAAAAAGCAAAAAAAGATAAAGAAAATAATTACGGATATCATATGTCAAAAACAGATTTCTATTTATTCCATATGGTGCATCTGAATAAACATTTTGAAGGATGCGGAACGGGACTCAGATATTTTGTGGACGAATATTATCTGATGAAAGATCCTGAAATAACAGAAAAGCAGGAAGAAATAGACCGCCGGCTCGAAGAGATGGAATTGTTGGAGTTTAAACAGAAGATAAGAAAATTGACACAGATTATGTTTTGCAGGAAAATTGAGGATATATCACATTTGTTTGATGAAAATCCGGAAATGCGTCCGGTATTTGACTATGTTATGAGCTGCGGCGCATATGGAACTATCGATGTATTCATCAATAACCGGATGAAAAAATCTGGAAATAAAATCCGGTATTTTCTGTCCCGCCTGAACTGCAAAGAGGAGTATTTAAGGCATGATTATCCTGTTCTGAGAAAACACCCGCGGCTTCGGCCGTTATTTCTTGTGTATAGGCTTATCTCCGCGCCGTTTAAAAAGCCGGATCGGGTAAAAGCAGAATTTAAGGCATTATTTTCAAAAAATAAACCAGAAAAACAAAATAAGAAATAGAAAAATAAAATAACAGGAAAACCAGAAAAGAGTGTTGCAGAACAGCTGATTTCATCAGCAGGCGATACTCTTTTTCTTTTTGGAAAAATAGGTATGAATACGGGAAAGGATATGTATAGAGAAGTCTTTATGGCAGAATTTCAAAACGACACGCAAAAGAGCTTTTAACAATCATATCATAAAATATAAAAATTAATACAATATTAAATATATATAATGATTAATTAACATATTGACAATTAAAAAGAAATATTATAAACTAAAGAAAAGAACAGACACAGAAAGCAAAGAGGAAGAAGATGCTTGACAAATGAAGAAAAAATAAGCAGAATATAGAGAAGGAGTATAATGTACATGGGAAGAAAAGATATTGTTACAAAAGAATACATAAGAAGGCCGGAAATATTTGCCGATATTTTTAATTATCGTCTGTATAATGGGAAGGACAGAATCCAGCCGGAACAGCTGGCAGAAGAGAACATCACGGAAAACCTGGTTCTGGAAAGAGAAGAACATGGAAAACAAAAACGGATAAAACTGGAAGCGGTGGAAAAGTACCGTGATGTTAAGAAAGTATTCCGGGACGGAAGCTATCGCTGCCTGTTATTTGGGGTAGAGGAACAGGACAGTGTGCATTATGCCATGCCGGTAAGAGAATTTGTCTATGATGCCATGGCATATGAACATCAAATAAGAGAAATCAGCAGAACCCACAGGAAAGAAAAAGATTATAAAGAACATGGAAAAGAAGAGTTTTTATCCGGATTCTACCGGAATGACCGGATACTTCCAGTTATTACGCTTGTATTATATTTTGGGACTGCACCGTGGGACGGACCGAGAAGTCTAAAAGAAATGATGCGATGGACCGGGGAAGAAGCAGAAAAATACATACAGGATTACCAATTAAATCTGATTATCCCGGCAGAAATGGAAGATGAAGAGATTGAAAAATTACAGAGCAGTTTAAGGGAAGTATTTTATTTCCTGAAATATGCAGGAGACTGGAAGAAACTGGAGAAGATACTGACAGATGATGAACGGTTTCAAAGACTCGAAACAGAAGCAGCAACCGTAATCCGTGAGCTGACAAATACAGAAATAGAGATTAAGGAAGAACAGGAGGAACAGAATATGTGCAAGGCAATCGAACAGATGAAAGAAAATGAGAGAAAAATCGGCTTGAAAATTGGCTTAGAAGATGGAAAGCGAATCGGCCTGGAGGATGGAAAACGAATTGGTCTGGAAGATGGAAAGCGAATCGGCCTGGAGGATGGAAAACGAATTGGTCTGGAAGATGGAAAGCGAATTGGCCGGGAACTTGGGGAAGCAGAGATAATTTTAAGAATGTATCAAAAGGGATATGGTTCGGAGCAGATCGCTGAAATGACGGATATGGAAGAGGAAAGGGTGAAAGCGATTATCTGTATGAAACTGGAGATAAAGTAGAAATTAATTGAGAAGAAAATGTTCCTAAAAATATGCGAGCAATGGAAGAAACTCGAAACAGAAGCGGCAACCGTAATTCGTGAACTGACAAATACAGAAATAGAGATTAAGGAAGAGCAGGAGGAACAGAATATGTGCAAAGCAATCGAACAGATGAAAGAGAAAGAGAGAAAAATCGGTCTGGAAGATGGAAAGCGAATCGGCCTGGAGGATGGAAAACGGATCGGTCTGGAAGATGGAAAGCGAATTGGCCGGGAACTTGGAGAAGCAGAGATAATTTTAAGAATGTATCAAAAGGGATATGGTTCGGGACAGATCGCCGAAATGACGGATATGGAAGAAGAAAGGGTGAAAGCGATTATCTGCATGAAACTGGAGATAAAATAAATGTGCGGTCTAATTTAACACTTCATTAGCTTTCAAATGATGATAAAGGTGTGTTTCTAGAAAAATAGTTGTTGACTATTTGTTCCCGACATCATAAATGCATCAGACAGGAATATCTTGTTCATGCAATGTTAATTCTTTGATCAAAAACAAAAAAACTAGAAATTGGTAATGATGCACAAAAAACGAGAGGAAATATTATACAAAGAATACAAAATAATAATAAAAACTTCTGATTATGAACAAAGTCAATAATAAAGTTCATAAAAACTTGAATAAAATGTTGACAAGCACTGGTGGCGGTGGTATATTTTAACTATTAATTTATGAATCTTGATGTATGAGCAGGAACATAAAGAAAACATTCAAGGAGGACATTTAAAATGAAGAAAAAATTTTTAGTTGCAGCTTGTGCAGCAACAATGGCAATGGGATGTGCTATGACAGCTAATGCAGCAGATACAGAATCAGGATTGGTTGGTTATTATACGTTTGATGACACTTTAGCTAATCAGGCTAGTACAAATGGTGGAAGTGCAAAATTGCATGGAGGAGCTGGAGATACATGGAACTCAAATGCGACAGGAACAGAAAATTATACTGTTGGAAAAAACGGAAAAGCATATGAATTTTTGGGAGATGGTACAACCCGTGGCGAAGGTTTGGAATTAGATGTAAAATTAAGTAAAGCATTTACTATTTCTTTTTGGGTTAATGCTGACACTGTAAATTCTGCTACATCAATGGCATTTTCTCCCATATCATTAGAAGCGGGATTAAATATCGCTGATAACTGGTTTGGTAAAACATTTCCAACAGTACGTATATGGGGATTGACAACAGAAGATGCTTATTTAGACTATTGGATACCTAATGGTGGAGCGGATGCTTTGTGCGGAGCGTGGCATTACATTACTGTGACATGTGATGAAAAAGGAAATACGAATTTATATTTTGATGCATTTAACGCAGCACCTACAAAGACGATACAGGTTGGTGCATTTGAAGGTAAAGATTTATTTTTAGGAATTAATTTTTGGGATAAGTCCTTCGATGGAAAAATGGATGATGTAGCAATTTATAATAGAGCCTTAACGCAGGAAGATGTAACAGCTTTATATCAAAATAGTGGACGTCCGGTTGTAGATTCCAATCAGGTTAACACAGATCCTTCAGTATATGTTCAGTACAAGAAACAGACAGATGGAAAATATACGGTAAGAGTAGTTGGTGAAGTTTCATTAGAAGGTACTTTTGCTGAATCAGTAAATAATACATATAATGGTGTTGGATTCCGTTGTGCAAAATCTGCATCAGCAGTAGCAGCAGCTGAGAGCTATGCAAGTACGGTAGTATTTAAATCACTGGTAGCAAATGGTGCAACTGTAACAGCAGCAGATGGAAAATACTTTGTAGTAACAGAGATTACAGACGTTGCTAAAGATGCAACAATTTATGCATCTCCTGTTTATGTAAAAGCTGATAAAACAGTTGGAACATTTACTGATAAAGAATACACAATTAAGATGGCAGATATTATTAAATAGTTAAAGGAGATTTGAATTATGGAAAAGAAAGCATATAGAACACCAGAGATCAGTGTTACAAAGTGGGAAGCAGCCGATATTATTACAACATCAGGTATTACAACAGCAGCAGCAGCACTTACAATCACAACACAGGATGATGGTATTAAATCAGTTAAATATGATGATTTAGCAGGTTAATAAAAATTAAGACAACCATTCGGAATTATATAGAATTTCGGATGGTTGTTATTTATAAAATAATGTATAAAGGAATTGAATGAATATGGAAGAGATGCAGAAACAACAGGACAGGAAAAATAAGAACTTCATATTAACTAAATTAATTCCTTTTTTTGTGTTTTTAATATTAGCCGTTAGTCTTATATTGGCGGTAATATATGAAAAGACACATTTAAACAGGCTGAGTCAGAGGCTGACGGATGCAGGACAGAAAGAAATTATAATTGAACAAAAAATTTCAGCTTTACAGGAAGAAAAGGAACAGATTCAAAGACAATTTGTGATAGACAGTAATTTGAAAACAAATATAATTTTTTGTTTTAATGATTTTGAAAACAGTTCCTATCATTCAATTATTGAAAGTATGAAGAATTATGGAAATCCGGGAGTGATTGTATTTCGGACTGATAATATGCCGGGAATGGATGGAAGTATTACAATAGAAGAATACAAAGAGTTGCTTGCAGATGGATGGGAAGGTGCTGTTGCAACAGAAGGGGGGAAAATATTGTATGAATATATGGCTGATCCGGTGTTGGATAAATGGAAAATATCGATGGATCAGATGAGAAATTATTTTGAAAATAATGGATTGGAGTTTCCACATATCTATATAGCTGCTGAAGGAGAGCTATTAAATTCTGTAGAAATTTATTTTCCGCAATATGGAATTACGGGATATGCAGTAGTAGAGTATAATGTAAAAAAAGCTGCAAGAGAACTGATGGATGATGCTATGCTTGATATGGGAATGATAAAAGCAAAGTATATTTATAAAGATTTGGAAAGCGATTTGAAAGAGTTGCAATATGAAGGTAAATCCATGGCAATGAGATTTCAGACTGTTGAAAGCAGCTCTCCGAGTAATATTTATAATACAAGTATTTATCGTTTAAATACATATCTTGAAACAATTTCCAACAGCGAAAATGCACAGATAACAACATTCCAGGGATATAGGGATTATCAGGAAGCGTTTGAAAATGATAATGCGGAATTAATACAGCAATATAAAGCAAAATTAGAAAAAATCGAGAATGAGATGAAAAAACTTGAGCAGGAAAATGACAGAAATTATAAGAATGCAATCTCATACTATTAAAATATAAAAACCAGTAATAGATATTGCAATAAGATAGTGAGGACTAGATAAAATGAAGAAAAGTAGAAAATTAGAATTAATATTGGCAGTAGTTGTAGCTGTTATCATCATAGCCTGTGCGATTGTATATTTTAAAGGAAAGGGAAATCATAATACAGTTGAAAATACAACAACAGTGGAAACAACTACTGTACAGGAAACAGCAAAAGAGAAAGGAATAGAGGTAGAGGAAGAATCACCAAAGGATGACGGATTTAGTGAATTAATTCCTATTGGGTAATTTATTATTTCGGAATACTTTCCCCGACACACAGCCGCCCCCATCCGATATAAGGATTTGGATATTCATTGAAGCCTGTCAGTGGTTTTGCCCCGCGCAGCAGATAGGCCTTCAGTTTTTCTCCGTAAAGAAAAGGATCGTTACGATCTATTATTCCCCATTCCATCAGCATGGCGGCGGCTCCGGTGACGAATGGTGCGGCAATGGAAGTTCCACTGTTCAGAACAAATCCACCGTCGGGGGCAGCTACCCGGATATCCACACCCGGAGCGACCAGTTCCGGTTTCATGACATTGCGGATATTTGTCGAGGAAATATCGTATCCCCTGCCGGAGAAACGGGCATAGGAGAAGTTATAGGAGTTGTATGCCCCGACAGAAACTGCTTTTGAAGAAGTGGAGGGAATCGTAAGTGTCGTAAATGGGGCTGGTGCGGTAAAACGGCTGCCGTTTAAGGAACTCTGCACCGGCAGCCACATATGATATTCGCCGTTTACAATCGCAGTGCCATGAATCAGGATTTTCCATAATCCGTTGCCGACGTAAGTATCGGATGGCAGAAAATCAAGATAGATCTCCTGGTAAATATTGTAGGGATTAGGTTCGCCGTAATAAATCAGAAGTTCGGTCTGATTCATCGTATCGCGATAGGTAAAAGGACCATTGCCAGGAATCTGGAAGTGTTCTCCGGAAGGAGACTGGATCTCAAAAGTCATCTGGTCATAATAGGCTTTCCAGATCTGGAGATTGATATTTGGTTCATAGGAAGAGATAAACAATTCAACGGAAACCGTTTCGCCGGTGGACAGCCTGCCGGAGGTATGCCCTGCTGCACTGCCTTCATTTCCTGTACCGGTAATGATAGAAGTAATACCGGAAGAGGCGGCGATGTCAAGATAGGTTTCTAAAAGCGAAGTTCCGGTGTGTGAGCCGTAGCTGTTTCCAAAACTCAGATTTAACGCGAGGGGTCTGCCGTATTCGATCGCTTTTTTTACGGTAAAGTCGACTGCCTGCATGAGTTCACTGGTTCTGGGAAAAGAACCGGAAGAGAAATTTCCGAGTTTTACAACGATTAATTCACTTTGTACTGCCATGCCAAGAGGGACGGAAGGGTTTTCGAAAAAATTTCCGGCTGCGACAGATGCAACGGCAGTACCATGTCCGGAAAAATCCTGCGTTTTTACGATGGTTTGTCTGGAGGTGGGAACGGAACGGAGCGCTTCGTTGATCTCTGTCTGTGTATAATATGCACCTTTCCGGTAACCCTGCGGAGGAGGACCTGATTCTGTCTGATCCCAGATGCACAGGATACGGCTCGAACCATCCGGATTTAAGAATACCGGATGATCATAGGCAATTCCGCTGTCAATAATTCCGACGATACATCCTCTGCCGGAAAGATTCAGGGAAGATGCACCGGCAGAAATAACAGGGTTTTGTATTTCGCTGACACAGGAACTGCTTCTGCCTTCCAGTACCGTAAAAGACAGCGGTTTTGGCTTTTCAATATAGATCACTTCATCCAGCGAAGCGATGATTTCGATTTCTTTTTCCGTAACCTCAAGAATTGCATAATTTCCAAGAAGAAAAACCGGGGAATAGGTAAGGAGAACGTCAGGATTGCCGGCATAACGTACAATAATCGTCCATTTGTCATCCAGACGGCTGAAACCGGCGGAAAGTTCCGGAGATTTTTCACGTTCACGGTCGGATGCATCTAAGGCAAGATTCAAAAGATTTTCAATTTTCTGATTATTCATAAAAAATTTCCTAGATAATATTAATAAAATATATTAAAAAAGGTCATATAATATTAGTAGTTCCGTGGATTGCAAAGAAAAAAATCATGTGGTATATTAACAATATTTTGAGGGTTGCAAAATGTCAATTCACAAGGTCAAATAAAATATGGAAAAGAGGAGTTCTCGTGAAATACTTAAGACAATTTATGATTATTATGATTATTTCCTTTGTGGGCGAGGTGTTAAAATATCTTATACCACTTCCGGTTCCGGCAAGTATCTACGGTCTGGTTATTATGCTTGTGCTGTTGCAGACAAATCTGCTGCCGTTAGAAAACATCAAAGAAGCGGGGCTGTTCCTTGTGGAAATCATGCCCGTCATGTTTATACCTGCTGCCGTAGGATTAATGGATTCCTGGGGAGATTTAAAACCGATTCTGGTTCCGTTCATTGTGATCACTTTCTTTGTAACCGTGATTGTAATGGTATGCGGAGGCCATGCGGCGCAGTTACTTATCCGCAGAGGAAAGAAACAGAAGAAAGAAGAAACAGAGGAAAAGTAAGATGAAAGAAATATTTGCAAATTTTACATTTTTTGGTGTGGTCATCAGCCTGGCAGGATATGAGCTTGGAATTTTATTAAAGAAAAAATTCAAATTTCCGCTGCTGAATCCGTTACTTGTTTCCATTGTATTTGTCATTGGATTTCTGGTATTGTTCCGGATTGATTATGATACCTACAATAACGGTGCAAAATATTTGAGTTATCTTCTGACACCTGCTACAGTATGTCTTGCGATTCCACTTTATCAGCAGATGGAACTGCTCAAAAAAAATATGCTGGCTGTCATACTTGGAATTCTTTCCGGTGTACTGGCAAGTTTATGTTCTACACTGATTTTTGCGTTTTTATTCGGAATGACACACAAAGAATATGTTACCATGCTGCCAAAATCTATCACAACAGCGATTGGAATGGCAGTTTCAGAAGAACTGGGAGGTATTGTGACCATTACCATAGCTACGATTATTCTGACCGGAATCATCGGAAATATTATTGCCGAAACGGTGTGCCGGATCTTTAAGATCGAAGAACCGATTGCAAAGGGTGTTGCCATCGGTTCTGCAAGTCATGCCATCGGAACGGTAAAGGCAATGGAAATGGGAGAAATCGAAGGTGCCATGAGCAGTCTTGCCATCGCAGTTGCCGGACTGATTACGGTTGTCGGAGCATCCTTTTTCGCACAGTTTTTGTAAACTGGTATAAAAATACCTTTTGACCCCTGTATCATAGTATGATATAATAAAGTATTATAAGGATAACTACCAGAACATAGGTTGGAGGTAAAAAATATGGCAGATAAATATGTCGCTTATGTGGGTTCTTACACTCACGGCAAAGCAAAGGGAATTACAATATGTGACTGTGATATCGAGGAAGGTATATTTACTCCGGTAAAAGAAGTGGAAGTGGGAAATCCATCTTATATGAGACTGGCAAATCATTCCGATTTTTTGTATTCGGTATCTGATTTGGGAATCTCATCTTTTAAAATTCATCCGGATGGGGATCTGGAGTTTATTAATCTCGGTTCTATTAACGGAATGCGTGCGTGCCACATCAGCCTGAGCGCAGATGACAAATATATATTCACCGCAGGTTATCATGATGGAAAAGCATCCGTGGTAAGAATTAATCCGGATGGCAGTGTCGGCGAGATGACAGCCGAAGTTTTCCATAAGGGTATGGGATCTATAGCAGAACGTAATTACAGACCGCATATTACCTGTGCAAGAATCACACCGGACGGAAAATTCCTGACAGCGAGTGATGTCGGACTGGATCAGGTAAAACTATATGGGTTTGATGCGAAGACAGGTGCAATTAAACTGGTGGATATTTTAAGATGTGAACTGGAATCTTCTCCGAGAAGCATGATATTCAGTCCGGACGGCAGGTTCGCATATCTGATCTGCCAGCTGAAAAACTGTGTCAATGTCTATACATATAATAGTGATGATGGTATGCCTCATTTTGAAATGATTCAGCAGATCAGCACACTGGGTAAGAGTTATAATGATAAGAGTGCAGTGGCAGCTATCAAGCAGTCTGTGGACGGAAAATATATTTTCTGCTCGAATGCCGGGGATAACAGCATCGCATTTTTCGTGCGTGATGAGAAAACAGGAATGCTGACAAAGAACTGTGTATTGCCGATTAGTGGTGATTATCCGAAGAATATGTGCATTTTTCCGGATAATAAGCATATTGCATCTTTAAATCATGAATCGAATGAGATTACATTCTTTACCATTGATTATGAAAATGGACTGCTGATACAGCATGGAAAACCGATGCAGGTAGAAACACCAAACTGTGCGGTAATAAAGAAACTTAGTTAATATGACTTGCTGCCTCCAGAGGAGAGTAAACCTGTGGAGGCAGTTTTGTATCACAGCAGAATTTAGTCTGATTTGAAGAATGGAGAAACACATGGAAAGTAATAAGGCAGAAGAGTATTTTTACGGATTTCAGAATCATTTCATGGATTTTGGACTGGATAATCTGAAGAAATTTATGAGAGAACTGGGAGATCCTCAGGAGAAAATCAGGATCATTCACATTGCCGGCACGAACGGAAAAGGCTCTGTGTCCGCATATATGTCTGCAATACTGGAACAGTCCGGCTGCCGGGTGGGAAGATACAATTCACCGGCAGTTTTTGAAAAACTGGAAAACATCAGCATAAATGGAAAAAAGATAACCAAACATCAGTTTGACAGACAGGTGGAGAAAATGAAACCTGCGATAGAACGGGCGGCAGAACAGAACCGGCTTCCGACTGTTTTTGAGATGGAAACGGCACTTGCTTATCTGTGGTTTGCAGAAGAAGATTGCGATGTTGCCGTGATCGAGTGCGGACTGGGCGGGAAATTCGATGCGACAAATGTAACGAATGCAGAAGTTCTCAGTATTATTACCTCCATCAGTATGGATCACACGGCAGTTCTTGGCGGCAGTCTGCGGGAGATTGCACAGGCAAAAGCCGGGATTATCAAAAAAAACGTCCCTTGTGTCACATTTCTGCAGGAAAAGGAAATCAGGGAAGTGCTTTGGAAAGAGGCAGAAGAGAAACATTCGCTTCTGATCGAAGTGGATCGGGGAAAGATTGAACGGTTAAAAAGTAGTCTGGATGCCCAGAGTTTCCGATATGGCAGTGATTCCTGTCCGCAACAGGATTATACAATAAAGATGGCCGGAATTTATCAGACAGAGAATGCGGCTCTTGCAGTGGAGGCTGCACATATTCTACAGAAAACAGGATTTTTTATCAGCGGAAAGCAGATTACAGAGGGATTAAAAAAGGCATATATGCCGGGAAGATTTCAGGTAATTCATACCGGAGATCCGCTGATTATTTTAGACGGTGCACACAATCCGGATGCAGCACTGCGTCTGCGGGAAAATATGGATGTGCTTCTGAACGGCTTTCATATTTATCTTGTGATGGGGATTTTCGCAGATAAGGACTACAGGAAGATTGTCCAGACCACGGTCGGACCGGCAGAACTGGTCTATGTTGTGCAGGCGGAGAACGAAAGAGCACTGGATAAGGAAGAACTGGCAAAGGTCGTAAGAAAACTTGGAAAAAATGTAAAACTGCCGGGAGATATCCGGACGACGATAAATATTGCAATAGATGATGCAAAAAAAGACAGTGGCAAGGCTGCCGTCCTTTGCTTTGGCTCACTTTCCTGGCTTGCACAGGCAAAAGAAGCCGTAAGGAATATTTATAAATAAGATTGGAGATAAAATGAAGATTAATCAGAAAGAATTTGACAGCCAGTGCTGCCATATCATGGGAATATTAAATGTAACACCGGATTCGTTTTCAGATGGAGGAAAGTGGAACCAGATGGACAGGGCATTGCTTCATACGGAAGAAATGATCCGGGACGGTGCAGAAATCATTGATATTGGTGGAGAATCCACGAGACCTGGATATCAGAAAGTAACGGAAGATGAGGAAATAGAACGGGTTGTGCCGTATATCCGGGCAGTAAGGGAGAAATTCAACATTCCGGTATCAATTGATACTTATAAGGCGAAAGTAGCCAGGGCAGCAGTAGAAGCAGGGGCTGGACTGATTAATGATATCTGGGGATTTAAGGGAGATCCGAAGATGGCAGAAACTGCGGCAGCACTCCGGGTACCATGCTGTGTGATGCATAACCGCAATCTGGAAACTCATCCTTATCATAATCTGATGGAAGATGTCCTGAATGATTTGAAGGAATCGATCCGGCTGGGACTGGATGCCGGGGTAAGACCGGAGCATATCATTACGGATCCGGGAATTGGATTTGGAAAAACACTGGAGGATAATCTTCTGGTTATGAAACATCTGGAACGACTGAAAGAACTGGGATATCCCATTCTGCTCGGAACATCGAGAAAATCCATGATAGGACTGACCCTGTCCCTGCCCGTGGAAGAAAGAGTAGAAGGAACAGTGGCAACTACGGTGTTTGGTGTGATGAAGGGATGCAGCTTTGTACGGGTGCATGATGTAAAGGAAAATTACAGAGCCATGAAAATGACGGAAGCAATGATATATGCAAAAGAAAGTAATCGAATGTAAAGTAAGGGAGAAATCAATGAAGAAAAAAATCACAATAGCAGTTGTTATTCTTGTGATAATTGCCATTGGTGCTGCAACAGGATATCATTTTTAATCAAAGCGCTTTATTTATAATAAAGAAGGGGATCTGGGAAATACAACGGGAAATCTTTATAACGAGGGATTATTCTGTACTTATAAAGGATTCGTGTATTTTTCAAATCCGAGTGATAACGGAAGGTTATACCGGATGAAAGAGGATGGAACAGGGGTGGAACGCTTATGTTCGGACAGTGTTTCTTACATAAATATATGCAATGATCAGATATACTACATAAGAGACAATGTAGGTGGAAATGTAGCCTTTTATTCGGCAACGCTCAGCAATGGTGTATGCCGCAGAAAAATAGGAAGCTCCGATATTACAATATTACACAGCGGGGTTTCGGATTCCCTGATTATGATAGGAAATGATGTTTATTTCCGGGCATACAGCAAGAATGATAACAGTTATATCATACGAAAAGCGGCGATTGATGGCAAGAGCGATACCGTTGCCCTGGAGAAGAACTATACCTTGCTGGATTACAGCAAGGGCAAAATTTATTTTGCTAATAATGAGAGCAATCATAATCTGATGTATTATAATCTGAAAGAAGGGGAAACTTCGGAATGTTTTGCCGGAAACTTTTATATGCCGGATTGTGAAGGCGATTATCTTTATTATATTGACCTGGATAATGGCCATAAGATTACACGAATGGATTTGAGAACGGCGAAAAGAAAGGTAATTAGTGAAGATTATGCCGTATTGTATAATTTAAACAGCAATACAGGTGAGATTTATTATCAGGCGGAAAATGCAAAGGACGATCATAAGCTGTGTAAAGTACCTGCAGACGGAGGCGATGTCCAGACCGTTCTGGAAGGAGATTATACGGATATTAATTTTACGGAAGAATATGTATACTTCTTTGAAACAAAAGGCAGTAGCAATATACACTTATACCGTGGAAAACTATCCGGGGGAACACCGGAGCTTTATGAGATGCCGGTTGACAGGCGTGAATAGTTGCGATACAAAAAAACAGTGGGATAAAAGTGCCTAGGACACCTTTATCTCGCTGATTCTCTGTTTTAAGAGAGGATGGATTTTATATCCGGCGATCTGGGAGAGCGGGGTCATCACAAAGTCCCGGTTTGTCATATCCGGATGCGGAATGATAAGATCAGGCTGTTCCGTAACCAGATCATCATAGAGAAGAATATCCAGATCCAGTGTGCGTGGTCCCCAATGAATCAGGCGTTCCCTTCCGGCCTCCGCTTCGATTTTATGCAGAAGGTCCAGAAGTTCGGATGGTTCGAGAAAAGTACGGAGAAGAACCGCACCATTTAAAAAGTCATCCTGTTCTACACCGCCATATGGGACAGTTACGATGAAATCAGAGACTTTCATGACCTGACAGCCAGGAGTTTCGTCCAGTCGTTTTAGGGCAAAGTTTAAAAAGTCTTCTTTATCTCCCATATTAGAACCGATTCCGAGGCAGGCTTCATGCCAGTTTCTTAGGATGTGGATGCCGATATTCTCAAATGGAAGCCCCACAGGAGCATGCGGTTTGTCAAGGGTCAGTTCAATCCCTATTAACAGCGGATATTCAGATAAAATTGTCTGAGCAAGATATTCTGCCGCACTTTCAATCAGCCGGAATGTTTTCTCCTGCATGAGAGTGGTAATTCTGTGACAGACGTCTCCATAATTCACGGACTTTTCCAGACAGTCCCCATGGGAGGCGGCCGTGGTATCTAAATACAATTTTGCAGAAACAAAAAAATCCTGACCATGCATCGTTTCTTCGGGAAATACACCATGGTGTGCAAAAACTTTAAGGTTTTCAATAGAAATATAATTCATAATAAAATCCTTTCTTACAATATCACATTACAGATGCTGCTTTTTGCGGATCTGTTTTACCCCATCGTCTTAGTATACAATAAAAAACAACAGAATGCAATTTAATGCTTTACAATATAGCAGGTTTTGTTATAAAATAGAAGTAATTTTAATTTATCCGATAAAGGATAGAGCTGGAGGTAACAGATGGAAGAATCAAAGAACTTTATTGAACAGATTATAGAGAAAGACCTGGCGGATGGTGTGTATGACCATATTACCACGAGATTTCCGCCAGAGCCGAATGGATATCTCCATATCGGACATGCAAAGTCCATTCTCTTAAATTACGGACTGGCAAAAAAATACAATGGAACTTTTAACCTGCGTTTTGATGATACAAATCCAACAAAGGAAAAAACAGAATTTGTAGAATCAATCAGGGCGGATGTGGACTGGCTGGGAGCGGATTACCGCGATGAAGTCTTCTTTGCGTCCAATTATTTTGAGCAGATGTACGAGGCAGCGGTGAAGCTGATTCGCAAAGGAAAAGCATATGTATGTGATTTATCTGCAGAAGAAATCAGGGAATACAGAGGTACGTTGACAGAAGCAGGAAAGGAAAGTCCATACAGAAACAGAAGTGTGGAAGAAAATCTGAAACTTTTTGAAGAGATGAAAGAAGGAAAATATGAGGATGGAACAAAAGTTCTGCGTGCCCGTATTGATATGGCTTCCCCGAATATGAATATGAGAGATCCTGTTATTTACAGGGTGGCACATATGCATCATCATAATACCGGGGATAAATGGTGCATTTACCCGATGTATGACTTTGCACATCCGATTGAAGATGCGATTGAAGGTGTGACACATTCGATCTGTACACTGGAATTTGAGGATCACAGACCTTTGTATGAGTGGGTAGTGCGGGAACTGGAATATCCACAGCCGCCAAAGCAGATTGAATTTGCAAAATTATATCTTACAAACGTCATTACCGGAAAGCGTTATATCAAGAAACTGGTAGAAGATGGAATTGTAGATGGCTGGGATGATCCGAGACTGGTATCATTAAGCGCCCTCAGAAGAAGAGGATTTACACCAGAATCTATCCGTATGTTTGTAGAGTTATGTGGTGTTTCAAAGAGCAACAGTTCTGTGGATTATGCAATGCTCGAATACTGTATCAGAGAAGATTTGAAACTGAAACGTTCCAGGGTTATGGCTGTTTTAGATCCGATTAAGCTGATTATTGATAATTATCCGGAGGATCAGGTGGAATACTTTGAGGTAATGAATAATCAGGAAAATGAAGAACTTGGTACAAGGAAGGTACCATTTAGCAGGGAATTATACATTGAAAGAGAGGATTTCATGGAAGAACCTCCGAAGAAATATTTCCGTCTTTTTCCAGGCAACGAAGTACGTCTTATGAATGCATATTTTGTAAAATGCGAGAGTTTTGTAAAAGATGAAAATGGAAATGTGACAGAGATTCACTGTACCTATGATCCGGAAACCAGAAGCGGCAGCGGATTTACCGGAAGAAAAGTAAAAGGAACCATACACTGGGTAAGTGCCGCACATGCAGTCGAAGCAGAGGTACGTCTGTACGAAAATATCGTAGATGAGGAAAAAGGAAAGTTAAATGAGGACGGAAGTCTGAATCTGAATCCAAATTCACTCACGGTATTGGAAAAATGTTATATCGAGCCATCCGTACAGGATGCACAGGCATATGACAGCTTCCAGTTTGTAAGAAACGGCTATTTCTGCGTGGATGCAAAGGATTCTTCCAAAGAACATCCGGTCTTTAACCGAATTGTATCTTTAAAGAGTTCATTTAAATTAAAATGAAGATGAGGCGAGGAAATGGCAATACCTGAGAAAAAAGAAACGGACTATCTGTTTGAAAAGACATATACCTGTCCGGTATGTAACACGGAGTTTAAAGCATTGAAAGTAAAAGCATCCATGCCAAAACTTTTGCGGACAGACCCGGATATGCGGCCAGTTTACCAGTTCATAGATATTACAAAATATGAGTGTGTAGCCTGCGAGAAATGCGGATATGCCGCATTGTCAAAAGATTTTGATAAATTATCGGATGCACAGATTAAGATGATTCGTAAAGAAATTACACCGAATTTTAAAGGAATGAAGCATGCTGAGCAACGGTATACTTATGATGAAGCCTTGTTGCGGTATAAAATGGCACTGGCAAATGTAGCAGTAAAGCATGGCAGGACGAGCGAGATGGCATATTTATGTCTTAAGATAGCATGGTTGTACAGGGGAAAGAGAAATGAACTCGTTGCAGCAGACGAGAAGAAAAAACGTGAATTATACGGCAGTGAGATTGCATATATAGAGAAGGCAAGGGAAGGGTTTAACTCGGCGAGAATGAACGAGATGTTCCCGATTGTCGGAATGGACGAATGGACCTATGATTTCCTTCTTGCAGAACTGTCGATAGAATGTAATGAACCGGGAGATGCGAAAAAGCTGGTATCTAATATTATTGTTGCACAGAATGCTCCGTCAAGAGTAAAAGAACGTGCAAGGGAATTAAGGGATTATATTAATAATATGGAAGAAGAGGAATAAAAAATGCCGCATATGCGGCATTTTTTATTCCTCTTCTTCTGTGTTCTCTTCTTTTTCCTCTTTTGCAGAAAATGTCTCTGTATCAGAAAGGGCTTCTTTTTCATCTTCTGTCAGAGTGTCGGATAAACCGGATTCCGGTTCGTCCTCTTCCGCATCATCGGAAAGATCTTCCGGATGAATGGAAGTATAACCTCTGTCCTCAGAATCCAAGTCGTCAAAATCATCATCAAAGTCATCGAAATCATCATCAAAATCATCGATGAGATCTTTGTTATCCGCATGTTTCTTATAAAGAACATAACCTGCAGCTGCAGCAGCACTAAGAACGGCTGTAAAAGATAAGAATTTAGTAAATTTACTTGCCATAATGTTCCCCTTTCAATAATATAATATAACTCTATTTTAATACAATCCGGACAAAAAGAAAAGAACTATTTTCAAAAAAAAGTATAAACAAAAAAGGAAATAAATAAAATAAATAAAAATGGTACTTTAGTACTATTGAAAAAACCATAATATGGCATTACAATACAAATCAGTAAGTGAGTAGCACTCAAAATCATCGAGTGCTAACAATAAAAACAGCATAGACAAGACAGGAGGAAATAGAGATGTTATTACCATTAGGTGACAGATTAGTATTAAAACAGGTTGTTGCAGAAGAAACTACAAAGTCAGGTATTGTATTACCGGGACAGTCAAAGGAAAAACCACAGGAAGCTGAAATTGTTGCGGCCGGACCGGATGTAAAGGCTGAATTAAAAGAAGGCGATACTGTTATTTATTCAAAATATGCAGGAAATACCGTAAAGGTTGACGAAGAAGAATATATCATTGTAAAAGAAGAAGATGTTCTTGCAGTTTTAAAGTAGAATAGTAAGAGAAAAGATAGAATATTTAGGAGGCATTTGACATGGCAAAGGAAATTAAATATGGTGCAGAAGCAAGAAAAGCTTTAGAAACAGGTGTAGATAAATTAGCAAATACCGTTAAGGTAACATTAGGACCAAAGGGAAGAAATGTTGTATTAGACAAATCTTATGGTGCACCTCTTATCACAAACGACGGTGTTTCCATTGCGAAAGAGATCGAACTGGAAGATGCGTTTGAAAACATGGGTGCACAGCTTGTAAAAGAAGTAGCTACAAAGACAAATGATGTTGCCGGTGATGGTACAACAACAGCTACCGTTCTTGCACAGGCAATGGTGAATGAAGGAATGAAGAATCTGGCTGCTGGTGCAAATCCGATTGTATTAAGAAAAGGTATGCAGAAGGCTACGGATACAGCAGTAGAAGCAATTAAGAGCATGAGTTCAAAAGTAAACGGAAAAGAACAGATTGCAAAAGTTGCAGCTATTTCAGCCGGTGATGAAGCTGTTGGAAATATGGTTGCAGATGCAATGGAAAAGGTTTCCAACGATGGTGTTATCACAATTGAGGAATCCAAGACCATGCAGACAGAGCTGGACCTGGTAGAAGGTATGCAGTTTGACAGAGGATATATCTCCGCATATATGGCAACTGATATGGATAAGATGGAAGCCGTACTGGATGAGCCATATATCCTGATTACTGATAAGAAGATTTCCAATATCCAGGAGATTCTTCCGGTATTAGAGCAGATTGTACAGTCAGGTGCAAGATTATTAATCATTGCAGAAGATATCGAAGGTGAAGCATTAACAACTCTTATTGTAAACAAATTAAGAGGAACATTCAATGTTGTAGCAGTGAAGGCTCCGGGATATGGCGACAGAAGAAAAGAAATGTTAAAAGACATTGCAATTCTTACCGGCGGTCAGGTTATTTCAGAAGAACTTGGTCTTGAATTAAAAGACACAACAATGGAACAGCTCGGACGTGCAAAATCTGTAAAAGTCCAGAAGGAAAATACAATTATTGTAGATGGATGCGGCGATAAGAATGAAATCGCAGCAAGAGTTTCCCAGATTAAGGCTCAGCTTGCAGAAACAACTTCTGATTTTGATAAAGAGAAACTTCAGGAAAGACTTGCAAAACTTGCAGGCGGTGTGGCAGTTATCCGTGTTGGTGCTGCAACAGAGACTGAAATGAAGGAAAAGAAACTCCGTATGGAAGATGCTTTAAATGCAACAAGAGCAGCAGTAGAAGAAGGTATTATCGCAGGCGGCGGTTCTGCATATATCCATGCATCTAAGGAAGTTGCAAAACTTGTCAACACACTGGAAGGTGATGAAAAGACAGGTGCAAATGTAATTCTGAAAGCACTGGAAGCTCCATTATACGCAATCGCACAGAATGCAGGTCTGGAAGGCTCTGTTATTGTAAATAAGGTAAGAGAGTCCGAAGTAGGAACAGGATTTGATGCTTATAAAGAAGAATATGTATCCATGGTCGATGCAGGTATTCTTGACCCGGCTAAGGTTACAAGAAGCGCACTTCAGAATGCAACAAGTGTTGCATCTACATTATTGACAACAGAATCTGTTGTTGCAACAATTAAAGAAGATGCACCGGCAATGCCGGCAGGAAATCCTGGCATGGGAATGATGTAAAATCTGTTATTTAAGATACCCGGTGTTATGCACCGGGTATTTTTTTAAAAAATTAATATTATTTTCTTGCAGAATGTGCTATCATAGGATTGCGAAATAATTCGTAAATAGCAGTTAAAAAAAATATCAGGAGGATAGAAATGGCTAAAGAATGTAATAATACAGCTTGTTCAAAAGAATCATGTGAAGGATGTCCGAGCAATAACGGAGGAAAACCAGATTTTTCAGAACCAATGAATAAGTATAGTAATATAAAGAAGGTAATAGGTGTTGTCAGTGGAAAAGGCGGGGTAGGAAAGTCCCTTGTTACCTCCATGCTGGCAGTGGAAATGGCAAGGAAAGGATACAAAACGGCAATTCTCGATGCAGATATTACAGGACCGTCTATTCCAAGAGCATTTGGAATTAAGACAAGACCGGAATCCGCAGAAGAAGGATTAAAGCCGGTCATTTCAGAAAAAGGAATTGAGATTATGTCAACAAATCTGATTTTGGAGCATGATACGGATCCGGTTGTATGGAGAGGACCGGTTATCGGCAATATGGTAAAACAGTTCTGGTCAGAAGTATACTGGGGCGAAGTGGACTATATGTTCGTAGATATGCCGCCGGGAACAGGTGATGTACCGCTTACCGTATACCAGTCACTTCCGGTAGACAGCATCGTCATTGTAACATCTCCGCAGGAGCTGGTTCAGATGATTGTGGAGAAGGCTGTCAGGATGGCAAATCTCATGAATGTGAAAGTAGCAGGAATTGTTGAAAATATGTCCTATCTGGAATGTCCTGACTGCGGAAAGAGAATCGCAGTCTTTGGCGAAAGCAAAGTCGCTGAAACCGCTGAAAAATACGGACTGGATGCATATGCCCAGATTCCTGTGAATCCAGAGATTGCAAAACTCTGTGATGCGGGAAAAATAGAAGAACTGGATAAGAACTGGCTGGAAAACATTGTGAAAAAACTGGAAGCATAAACTGACAGGAGATAAAAAATGAATGATAATTATGTGGAAAAACTGGTAAAGAAAAAAGCAGATGCAAAGACGATGCTGATTCGTACCGGTGTGATTGTCCTCGGGTTACTGATTGTATATCTGTCAGTGGTGTTTTTGGGATATTTAAGTGTGGCATATTATGGGCTTATCAGTGTTTTTCTGCTTGTATGGCTTATTTACTATGTATTTTATATGACATCCGTGGAGTATGAATACGCACTGGTCAAAAACGAACTGTCCATTGATATTATCTATGGAAAAAACAAGCGGAAAAACGAGCAGAATATAGATGTTTCGAAATGTGAACTCATTGCACCGGTAAACAGCAGTGAGGCACAGACATACCGCAATGCGACACAGATGAAAACCTTTGATTATACATCCGGCGAAAATACGGAGCAGGTATATCTGTTAATTGCCCCGTATGGTGCGTCAGTTGCCAGGGTATACCTGGAATTTGACGAAAAATTACTGGCAGCAGTAAAAATTGCCGCACCGGGAAAAGTAAAATCCTAAATTTTTCGGAAATACTTGACAATGAGTAAAAAATAAATTAACATAATATAAATATACAAAAAAGAGAAAGTGAGGATTTAATCAATGGGACAGATCATTGGAGAAGGAATTACATTTGATGATGTACTCTTAGTTCCTGCATATTCAGAAGTAACACCAAACATGGTAGATTTATCAACTTATCTGACAAAGAATATTAAACTTAATATTCCTATGATGAGTGCGGGAATGGATACTGTTACAGAACATAGAATGGCAATTGCCATGGCAAGACAGGGTGGTATCGGTATTATTCATAAGAACATGTCCGTAGAAGCACAGGCAGAAGAAGTTGACAAAGTAAAGCGTTCTGAAAATGGTGTTATTACAGATCCATTTTCACTGTCACCGGAACACACACTCGCGGATGCGAATGATTTGATGGCAAAATTCAGAATTTCAGGTGTTCCGATTACAGAAAACGGAAGATTAGTAGGAATTATTACAAATCGTGATCTTAAATTTGAAACCGATTTTTCAAAGAAGATCAAAGAGTCCATGACAACAGAAAATCTTGTGACTGCAAAACAGGGTATCACACTGGAAGAAGCAAAAGCAATTCTTGCGAAGTCAAGAAAAGAAAAACTTCCGATTGTGGATGATAATTTTAACCTCAAAGGTCTGATCACAATCAAAGATATTGAGAAGCAGATTAAATATCCACTGGCAGCAAAGGATGCGCAGGGAAGACTTCTCTGTGGTGCTGCGATTGGTATTACAAAGAATATCATGGAAAGAACAGAAGCACTTGTTAAGGCAAAAGTAGATGTGGTTGTTCTTGATTCTGCACATGGTCATTCTAGGAATATCATGAATGCAATCAGGGAAATTAAGAGTGCATATCCTGATTTGCAGGTCATCGCAGGTAATGTCGCAACCGGAGAAGCAACAAAGGCATTAATTGAAGCTGGAGCAGATGCAGTTAAGATTGGTATCGGACCTGGTTCTATCTGTACGACCCGTATCGTTGCAGGTATCGGTGTACCGCAGATTACTGCTGTTATGGACAGCTATGCGGTTGCAAAAGAATATGGTATTCCGATTATCGCAGATGGTGGTATTAAATTCTCAGGCGATATGACAAAAGCGATTGCAGCAGGTGCAAATGTCTGCATGATGGGAAGCATTTTTGCCGGATGTGATGAAGCACCGGGTGAATTTGAATTATACCAGGGAAGAAAATACAAAGTATATCGTGGTATGGGTTCTATCGCTGCAATGGAAAACGGAAGCAAGGATCGTTATTTCCAGACAGAAGCAAAGAAACTTGTTCCAGAAGGTGTAGAAGGACGAGTTGCATACAAGGGAACCGTGGAAGATACCGTATTCCAGTTAATCGGTGGTATCCGTGCAGGTATGGGTTACTGTGGCGCAAAGGATATCGAGACATTAAAGCAGACTGGAAGATTTGTAAAGATATCAGCAGCTTCACTGAAAGAAAGTCATCCGCATGACATTCATATCACAAAAGAAGCACCAAACTACAGCATAGATGTTTAATGTCATCAATCTTTGATTGATGACCTGCGCGAGCAACAGCGAGCTACCAATAATGTCATCAATCTTTGATTGATGACCTGCGCGAGCAGCAGCGAGCTACAAAAAATGGCAGACACTTTATTTCAGAGGTGTCTGCCATTTTTTATACTTTTTTTATTTGAATCGGAGGCGGTACTGACGTATAATCTCTTTTAGAAGTCTGGTTCGTACTGCCGGCTGTAAAGATGCATGATATAAGAAAGAAGAGGAAAATGATATGAGAAGAGTTGTTGTTACCGGTATGGGTGCGATTACCCCGATCGGAAATTCGGTTGATGAATTCTGGAAAGGAATTAAAGAAGAGAAGGTTGGTATTGCACCGATATCCAATTTTGACACAACAGAATATAAGGCAAAACTGTCGGCAGATGTAAAAGGATTTGATCCAAAAAATTATATGGATGCAAAATCGGCAAAGAGAATGGATCGCTTTTCTCAGTTTGCCGTTGCAGCGGCAAAGGAAGCGATCACACAGTCAGGACTGGAAATAGGAAAGGAAGATCCTTACCGGATTGGGATTTCCATTGGATCCGGAGTTGGAAGCCTTATGGGTATTGAGCGGGAATATGATAAGATGCTGGCAAAAGGACCGGGAAGAATCAGCCCGATCACAGCACCCCTGGTACTGGGAAATATGGCTGCTGCGAATGTGTCCATACAGTTTGGAATTCATGGAAAATCCATAGATGTTGTGACTGCGTGCGCAACGGGAACAAATTCCATCGGGGAAGCATTTCATGCAATCAAATATGGAGAAGCAGATGTGATGATTGCCGGTGGTGTGGACAGTTCCATCAGCCGGTTTGGTGTGGCAGCTTTCCAGGCTTTGACGGCATTGACTGATTCCGAAGATCCGCTCTGTGCGTCCATTCCGTTTGATCGCAGAAGAAATGGATTTGTGACAGGAGAAGGAGCAGGAGTTCTGGTGTTGGAGGAATTAGAACATGCACTGGCACGTGGGGCAGAGATTTTCGCTGAGATTGGCGGATATGGTGCAACCAGCGATGCAAATCATATCACCTCTCCGAAGGAAGATGGGGAATGTGCCGCAAAAGCCATGGAATTTGCACTTGCGGAAGCCGGCATGAAACCGGAAGAAATCCAGTATATTAATGCACATGGAACAAGTACGGTATACAATGATTTGTTTGAAACAAGAGCAATTAAGAAGGCATTTGGCGACTGGGCATACCATGTCAGAATCAATTCCACAAAATCCATGGTAGGACACCTCTTTGGTGCGGGCGGTGCAGTAGAGCTGATTACCTGTGTCAAAACCATACAGGAGGGATATATTCATCCGACCGTAGGATTGCAGGAAGACGATCCGGAATGCGATCTGAATTATACCAAAGGACATGCTGTCCATGCAGATGTACATGCTGCAATCAGCAACTCCCTCGGTTTTGGAGGACATAATGCGACATTATTAGTAAAGAAATATGAGAGATAGAGGAAGGCAGATATGAAGATTACACTGGCGGTCGTCGGGAAAATCAAAGAAAAATATTTCACCATGGCAATTGATGAATATTGCAAAAGACTGGGAAGATATGTCAAGCTGGAGATTATAGAAGTAGCGGATGAAAAGACACCGGATGGAGCTTCCGAGGCATTGCAGGAACAGATCCGGCAGAAAGAAGGGGAGCGTCTGTTAAAATATATCAGGGACGATGCCTATGTCATTACACTGGAGATCGCCGGAAAAATGCTGGATTCCGTAGAATTATCGGAAAAGATAGAAAAGATCGGAATAAACGGATATAGTAATATTGTGTTCGTGATCGGTGGTTCTCTCGGACTTCATAAAAGTGTAAGTGACAGGGCGGATTTTAAACTGAGCTTTTCAAAAATGACATTTCCACATCAGCTGATGCGGGTAATTTTGCTGGAACAAATATATAGAAGTTACAGGATCCTGGGAAATGAACCTTACCATAAATAAAATATCGATTAGGAGGTAGAACGTGTTCGGCTATGTAATTGTAAATAAAGGCGATTTAACCTTTCGGGAATTTGATGTATATCATTCCTATTATTGTGGACTGTGTAAAACACTGAAAGAAAAATACGGGGTTCTGGGGCAGCTTGCATTGAATTATGATATGACATTTCTGGTCATGTTATTATCAAGCCTGTATGAACCACAGACGGATTATACCAGAGAGGGATGTGTAACACATCTGTTTATGAAGCAGGGAATATCTAAAAACGAAATCACACAGTTTGGAGCGGATATGACGATTCTTCTTACTGCGTATAAATGTGAGGATGACTGGCAGGACGAGAAAAAACTTTCCAGAAAACTCTATGAAAGTGCTTTGCACGGCAGAATGTCCAAAGTAAAGGAAAAGTACCGGGATAAGGCAGAAATCATAGAAGTCTGTTTTGCAAACCTGCACAGGCTGGAGCAGGAAAACTGTGATAAACCGGATAAAATGGCAGCAATATTTGGAAAAGTCATGGAAGAATTATTTGTATACAGGGAAGATGAATGGGAAGAAACACTGAGGAGCATGGGATTTTACCTGGGAAAATATATTTATCTGCTGGATGCCTATGAAGATTTGGAAAAAGATAAAAAGCAGAAGAATTACAATCCATTTTCCACCAGGGCAGAACTGCCGGATTTTGAAGAGGAATGCAGGATTGTTCTTACCTCTGCGATTTCGGAATGTACCCGGGCATTTGAAATGCTGCCGCTGATAGATAATGTAAAGATTCTGCGCAACATCCTGTATTCCGGTGTGTGGTACAAATATGGAAAAGTAAAAGAAGAGAGAAGCAGGAAGAATACGATGCCGGAGGATGAAAAGAATGGATCCATATAAAATACTGGGTGTCAGCCCTGATGCAACAGATGAGGAAGTAAAGAAAGTATACAAGCAGTTAAGCAAAAAATACCATCCTGATGCGAATATCAATAATCCGAATAAGGAACAGGCAGAAGAAATGTTCAAAAATGTCCAGCAGGCATATCAGATAATTATGAAGCAGAGGACGGGGCAGGGGGCATATGCAAATATGGGAGGTGGAAGTTACAGTTCAGCCAGCAGCACATCGGATGAAACTGATTCCTATCTGCAGGCGGCTCTGGGCTATATGAGAAGCGGATATTATAAAGAGGCAAGAAATGTTCTGGATGGAATGAGCAACCGGGATTCCCGCTGGTATTTTTATTCCGCACAGGTTCACAATGCACAGGGAAACAAGATGGAAGCAATCGAGCATGCCAAAATGGCGGTCGGCATGGAACCCGGAAATATGGAATATCAGATGCTTCTGCAGATGATAGAGAGGGGCGGTGCATGGTACGAAACACGCAGCAGACAATACCATATGCCATATGACAATGGCGGTGGCTTCTGTCTGAAATTATGTCTGTTAAATTTTATGTGTAATCTCTGTTGTGGCGGCGGCGGCTTCTGTTGTGGCGACCCGCGTTATTTTGGCGGCCCAGTGGCATAAAATGGATAAAAAACTTTCTACTTGACACAATATGACAAAAGATTTAAAATTGTTATGAAAAAAGTATAAACTTTTTAGAAATAGAATGGCACAATTAATAATAAGAATTATTAATTGGAAAGAAAGGAGTACAAATGGATTTTTTTAATAAGCTTGGAGACAGCATCCAGAATGTAGGTAAGGAAGCATCAAAGAAGGCAAAGGATTTAAGCGGTACAGTGACCCTGAATTCCCAGATTAAGGAAACAGAAACTCAGTTGGAGAGAATTTATAAGCTGATTGGTGAAAAATACTATATGGCTTACAGAGAAGAAGCAGCTGAGAGATTTCCGGAAGAAAATGATGAGCTCATAAAGCTTCAGAACAAGCTGGAAGAAGATAAGAAACAGCTGCGTGCATTAAAGGGATTAAAGGTGTGCCAGAACTGTGGTGCGGAAATTGAACTGAGTGTATTACACTGTCCGATGTGTGGAACAGAACAGCCGCAGATACAGGTACAGCCACAGATGCAGCCGGCACAGGCATTCTGTCCGGGATGCGGAGCTCCACTCGCAGAAGGTGCAAAATTCTGCGGAAAGTGTGGAACAAAAATTAATTAATGAAACAGAAATGAGGAGGAAAGAATATGTTTTGTCCAAATTGCGGAGCACAGGTAGAAGACGGTACTGCTTTCTGCTCAAATTGCGGAGCAAAGATCGAAGCAGCACAGCCACAGAATGTTGTGCAGCCAGAATCACAGGTACAGCCAGAGCCACAGGTACAGCCGGGAGAGGATAATTTTTACCAGCAGCCGGCCCAGGAACCGAAGGTATCTAAGAAAAATATAAAAATGATTGCAGGAATTGCAGTAGCGGTGATTGCAGTTATCATTGTTGTAAAACTGGTAGCAGGATTATTTGGCGGTTCTAAAGATACACTGGTAAGGGTGTATGATTCTGATGCGGGAAAATCTACCCTGTATCTGAACAACAAGAAGATAGAAACCATAAAAGGAAATGCAGATATCTACACTAATATTGATAAGAGTGCATTTTATGTCGTTGCGAATCAGGATGCATACTATGTAAAAGGTAAGAAGTTAGAGAAGATTCTGAGTGACTGTTCCAGTGTAAAGGTTGCTGCACACGGCAAGGCTGCCATATTGCAGGAAGGAGATACGGTATACAGATATACCGGTTCTAAATTAGAAGAACTTGCAGATGGTGATTATGTCAGCTATGTTGCAATTTCCGGAGACGGAAAATCATATGCCTATACGATCTGTGATGATGATGACGATTATATTTCCTATGTCGGAACCAAGGCAGGAAAAGACAACAAGGTAAAAGATGTCGAGATATTTGCGATTTCCAATGATGGAAAATATTTCTATGGCATAGATACGGACCGCAATCTGATACTTGTGGATAAAAAAGGCAATGATGAGGTCCTCGAAAAAGACGTGGATGATTACATCGGCCTTAACTCGGATGGAACAGAGCTCATGTTCGTAAAAGACGGCAAGACCTATGTTTCCGTAAAGGGAAAAGAAAAGCAGAAAGTGTCCGGCAGTGAAGTATACAGCGTATTGATAAAGGGAGAAAATACATACGGAAATGACTATTACCCGGTTAAGTCATTTAAGAAAGCGATTGTCGTAATGAGTGGCGAGGTTGCAGTTCTTTCTAATAAGTATGAAGCTGAAACGATTGTGGATCTGGACAGATTCTATGGCATAACAGATGATTTATCTGCGGTATATTATAGCGATGGCGGGGATCTTTACTATGCAAAGGCAAAGAAGAATGCAAAAGGAAAGAAACTTGCAGAAGATGTGGAGCAGTTTGCTATGTCAAACGATGGAAAGAACATTTATTACATAAATGAAGATGATGAACTCTGTTATATCAAGGGCAATGGAAAAGCAAAGGTAATTGATGATGATCCGGACGTATCTCTTAGTTATGCCTACGTTTCCGGAAGCAATTTATATGCAGCGGATGACGACACCTGGTATTGTATCAAAGGCAAGAAGTCACAGAAACTGAAAGTAGATGGTCTGACTTATAGCAGTTCATCGGATGCGGTTTATGCATATAAGGATGACGAAGCATATATTGTAAAAGGAAGTTCATTAAAGCCATTAAAAGGTGATTTTAAAGAAATCAGCAGTATTTTCGTAAGGTAATTTAATATGAGGAAATAGCATCGTAGTAATACGGTGCTATTTTTTTGCATATAAATAGGATGCCAGGAAAAAAAGAGGATAACATGGAACAGGGAAAGGGGATGTGCAGGATGAATCAGGAGATTATAAATATTATGCCTGTAAGAATGAAAAAGGAGCTGATACATTGTCAGGCACTGGGAGAGGCACAGGAGATCAGGGTGAGGATTGGCAGGAGAATCCATATTATTACGGAACGGGAGGATTATGAAGTAGTGTCCGGGACGATTCCGGATCTGATTACTGCAGCAGATATCCGGGAAATCACGGAATCCATATCGGGATATTCGCTGTTTGCCTGTGAAGAAGAACTGAAAAACGGATATATTACACTGCGGGGAGGACACCGTATCGGAATTGCGGGCGAAGTGGTATCGGAAGGTGGAAAAATTAAAACAATAAAAAATATTTCCTCGTTTAATATAAGAGTCAGTCATCAGGTACGCGGGAGTGCGGACGAACTGATGCCATACATAGACAAATGTAAGAATCTGCTTCTTATTTCACCGCCGCGGAAAGGAAAAACCACACTTCTGCGGGATATTTTAAGACAGTTATCGGACAGGCCCATGGAAAATGTAGCGATTGTGGATGAAAGAAGTGAGATAGCATCCTGTTATCGTGGAAGGCCGGAAAATGATGTCGGGGAAAGAACTGATGTTCTGGATAACTGCCCGAAAGCGGAAGGCATGATGATGCTTCTGCGATCCATGTCACCAACCATTATAGGTGTGGATGAGATTGGGAAACGGGAGGATGTGGAAGCAGTTTTAAGAGTGGTAAACTGTGGAGTGCGGGTCATTGCAACCATACATGGGGAAAATCCAGGACAGATCCGGCAGAAAGCCGTATTCCGGGAGCTGTTTGAGCAGAAAATTTTCGACTGCTGTATTCTGCTGAAAAGCCGGAATTATATTATTTATAATGCAGAATGTCTGGAAACCGGAACGGTGGTAAGAAAAAGAGGTGTGTAACCAATGAAGATGGCAGGGGCGGTTCTCGTATTGCTGGCGGCACTCGGAATTGGATTTCAGAATGCCGCAAGAATCCGGAAATCTTATGAAGAGCTGGTTTATCTGAAGAAAATCATGATTATGTTACGGGGGGAGATTTCCTATCAGATATCCTCTATGGAAGAAATCTGTATCCATATGGGAGAACATACAAGAGAACCATATAGCAGGGCATTTCAGAATCTGGCAGAAGCACTCGGAAGCGGGGAAGGGGGGAATTTCAGCCATATGTGGAATGAAACAGTGATAAAAACTTTAAGGCAGGTCATTCCACAGGAGAATGATTTGGACAGACTGAAAGAACTTGGGGAAAATCTTGGGTATCTGGATAAGGAGATGCAGATGAATTACATTAATCTGTATCTGGAAAATCTGGAACTTTCTATTACGGAAAAGGGGGAGAAAGTAAGAACAGATGAAAAGCTGAATAAAATAATGGGGTGTGTCATGGGGTTATTAGTGATTGTACTGTTATGGTAAAGCAGAGAATACAGGAGGATGGGATGGAAGTAAACCTGATTTTTAAGATTGCGGCGGTGGGAATATTAGTATCCGTTATCAGTCAGATTTTAAAACAAAGCGGAAGAGATGAACATGTGTTCCTTGTGAGCCTGGCAGGAGTAATACTTGTATTATTCTGGATTGTACCATACATATCGGAGTTGTTTGAAACCGTAAAACAATTATTTTTATTGTAGGAGACAGGTATGAGTCTGGCGGGAATTATGATTTTTGCACTTGCAGCGGCACTTGCGGCAGTATTGTTAAAACAGATAAAAAGTGAATACAGTATTTTTCTTGTAACAGGAGCGGCAATTATTCTGTTTCTGGTTGTTTTGTCCCAGATTGGGACTGTGATTGAAACGATACAGAAAATCCAGAAGCTGATTCATTTTGATGATGTATATATTAATATTCTGGTTAAAATAACCGGAATTTCCTATCTGACGCAGTTTGCGGCGGATATATGCAAAGACTGTGGTTATCAGTCACTTGCCGGACAACTGCAGATTTTTGGAAAAATAAGTGTACTGGCAGTCAGTATGCCGGTAGTGATGGCACTATTAGAAATGGTAAATCAGTTGTTGGAGTAGAACATGAAAAAATGGATTCTGATTTTTCTTCTGATTCTCTGCATTGTGCGGAGGACGGAACTGATATATGCGGAAGAAAGTGCAGGAGATTTCATGGATTTGTATGATTTTTCGGCAGTAGACAGGCAGGCAGAAACCCAGACCGGAAAATACACATTTTCGGAGATGGTAAAAACCTTTGCATCAGGAGATCTCAGTGCATTTGGAACACAGATAAAAGAAAACACAGGCAATTATCTGTTTGGCGAACTGAAATATCATAGATCAGCTTTTTTAAAAATCGTAATGCTGGCGGTATTATCCGCACTGTTTTCTAATGTTTCCATTATTCTGAATAAACCGGAAATATCGGAAACCGGATTTTTCATTACCTACCTGTTGGTGGTTACGATTTTAATGGGGGCATTTTCCATGATGTCAGATCTGCTGCTTGAAGTAACGGAGAATATTACGGCATTCATGGAAACGGCGATACCTGCACTTGCACTGTCAGCGGGTCTGTGCTGCGGACAGGCAACGGCACTTGGATTTGGAGAAATCGCCTTGTTTATCATCTATGCAGGAGAAAAAATAATTAAAATCATTATCCTGCCCATGATAAAGCTGTATGTGGTAATTATGTCGGTAAATCATCTGCTGTCCGAAGATTATCTTTCAAAATTCGGAAATATCTTAAAAACATTTGTACTGTGGTTTCTGAAAGGATTTACAGCGGTTGTAATGGGAATTAATCTGATAAAGGGAATGATTCTTCCGGGACTTGATTTTGCTGGGAAAAATACAGCGGCAAAACTGGTAAATCTGCTTCCCGGAGGAGAGGAGCTGACAACTGCAGGAAATATATTTCTGTCATCTGCGGCTGTGGTAAAAAATGCCATCGGAACAACAGCAGTATTTATATTATTTGCAATTATCCTGGTTCCAATGATCAAAATGTTTGCGTTTGTCATTACTTATAAAATCATGGCAGCACTGATCCAGCCAGTTGCAGATAAACGGCTGGCTGGCTGCGTGGACTGTACGGCGGAAAGTGTGCTGTTGCTGAACAAAGTACTGATTACGCAGTTTGTTATGCTCACATTATCCGTTGCCCTGCTGTGTCTTGTTACAAATTAAGGGAGAAATATGGAGAAAATATATATTGTGGTAAAGCCGGTGGTCAGCTTCCTGATGGTTGAAACCATTGTGCTTCAGCTGCTTCCGGCAGGGGAATTCCGGAAGATGGTAAAGCGGTTTAGTGGAATTGTTCTGATCTTACTTCTGTTAAAACCGGTTCTGTCCCTGACCGACAGGAATGTGGATAGTGGACAGTGGATACAAAAAGCACAGATAGAGCAGGAACTAAAAAACTGTGAGAATCTTATAAAAAGCGGGGATGCATATTTGGCTGAAAAGTCCGGAGCACAGTACCGGCAACTCATACGGGCACAGATAGAGAAAGAAGCAGCCGGGGAAGGACTGGATTTAAAAGAATGTGAAATAGGAATCAGCGATGCTGGAGAATTAGAAAGTATCTGTATCCGTGTAAGTACCAGGTCAAAAAAGGACGGGAAAATAAAAGTACAGGCAGAAGTACAGAAAATAGAAGCGGGGAAGGACAGGGAAGAACCAGAAGAGCCACAGATCATAAATATGAAAAACCGGATTATCCAGACTTATGGTCTGGATGAGGAGCAGGTAACCGTGAAAAAAGATTAGAAGGGAGGAGGCAGAATTGAAGAAATGGAAAGAAATTATAGCAGGAATAGGAAAGGATAAATTACTGCTGCTTGCAATCGCGGGAATATTGCTGCTTCTTTGTTCCGTTCCGGACAAAAAAGAAGAAAAAAAGACGGTACAGGAAGAAACAACCGGAAGTACGGCAGTACCAGATTCTTATGCGGAAGAACTTGAGCGGAGGCTCGAAGAAATTATTCTGGAAATAGAAGGGGTCAATAACGTTCATGTTATGATTACCTTAAAAGGCGGGGAAAGCAGACAGGTATTAAAAGATGAAAGCATTACGTCCGACAGCAGCAGGGAATCGGATTCGGAAGGAGGGCAGAGAGAAGTGGTTTCCTACAGCAGAAGCGAAGATACCATATTTTATAAAAACAGTTCGGGGGAAGAACTGCCCTATGTCGTATCGGAATTATCCCCGCAGATAGAGGGGGTGGCAGTTGTTGCAGATGCGGGCGGCAGCATTGCGGTAAAAGAACAAATAATTAACCTGATTAAGGCATTATTTGGCATAGAAGTTAATAAAATGATGGTAACAGTTTAATTGTATGATGGTGCAGAGATTCTACGCTACATAGACAGATACAGGAGGTCTTTTATGAAAATATTCCGGAAGAACCAGTTGGTAATTACGGCACTTGCTGCATTGATTGCAGTGGCAGGATATCTAAATCACATAGAAAAGAGCGAGCAGAAGGGTACACTGGCAGGTGCGAAGATTACAAAGGAAACAGAAAGTACAGTGCAGCCGGAAACACAACAGGAAACGCAGGAGGCACAGCAGGCAGCAGGAACAGATATCGAGAGCAATGAAATAGATATGCAGGGAGAACCGGGAGAGGCGGTGCTGGTAAATGCGGCAGGAACCGTGGATTTTATCGTGGAAGCGAAGCTGGCAAGGGAAGAAGTCCGGGCAAATACAAAGGAGACCCTGATGCAGATAGTAAATAACGAATCACTCAGTGAAGAAGAAAAGAGTTCTGCAGTGGAAAAAGTCGTGGAACTGACCGAAGATGCAGAAAAGGAATCTGCGGCGGAATCACTCATCCAGGCAAAAGGATATAAAAATGTGGCAGTTACCATCAGCGAGGACGGCGTGGATGTCATGGTCGTTGCAGATTCTCTTGATAGTGCAGCCCGGGCACAGATAGAAGAAATCGTGAAATCAAAAGCCGGTGTAAGTGCGGATAAGATAACGATAACCGCTGTCAAGAATATCGAAAAATAAGTTGCATTTGTTAGTATTTTTGGTATAATAAACCTATGATATGGTATGCGATGGTTTGCATTCTTAAAAATAACTGGAGGTAAGGTTTATGGAACAGAGAATACATGATGCCAATGTGGGCGAAGTAAAAATAGCAGACGATGTGGTGGCCATTATTGCTGGAATTGCAGCAACCGAAGTTGAAGGCGTCGCTTCTATGGCTGGAAATATTACAAAAGAGATTATTTCCAAATTAGGAATGAAGAACCTCTCAAAAGGTGTAAAAGTAAATGTTGAAGATGGCAGTGTGATCGTTGATTTATCATTAAATATAAAGTATGGATATGGTGTGCCGGAAGTTTCAGCAAATGTTCAGGATAAAGTAAAAACATCAATAGAGAACATGACAGGACTTACAGTTTCAGAGGTAAATGTTCAGATTGCAGGTGTTGCAGTAGAAGGCACAAAATAACAAGGTTGCGGGGTGTCGTTCGACATCCCGTTTTTGTGTAGAAGACCGGATAGTAGTAGAACGGCAGAGAAATAACCATGTACATTGACATCATATGATATAAATTGATTTGGAGGAAAACATGACAAGAAGAGAATTAAGAGAGAATACATTCAAAATGTTGTTTCGGAAGGAGTTTTATCCGGTGGAAGAACTGGAAGAACAGTTTGAATATTTTACAGAATCATTGGAAAACCTCAGTGATACGGACAGAGAATATATTCATAACAAAGCATTTGGAACAATTGGCAAAATAGAAGAGATTGATGACGTGATTGCAGGAGTTGCTGAGGGATGGAAAATCAACAGAATGTCCAAAGTGGATCTGACAATTATGCGTCTTGCATATTATGAAATGAAATTTGATGATGATATTCCGGTCATTGTTGCAATAAACGAAGCCGTGGAGCTGGCAAAAAAATATGGCGGGGATGACTCTTCTTCGTTTATCAACGGAATTCTGGCAAAACTTGCCTGACAACGGAGTATCATATGGCAAATGTATATACTGTTTCCCAGGTAAATTCTTACATCAGACATTTGTTTGAAGAAGATTTTGCACTGACACATATCAGCGTAAAAGGTGAGGTGTCGAATTGCAAATATCATTCTTCCGGACATATTTATTTCACTTTAAAAGAGAAAAATTCAGCGATTCCGGCAGTTATGTTTGCCGGAAACCGCAGTGGACTTAAGTTTGCACTGGATGACGGACAGAAAGTTACGGTAACGGGAAGTGTGAATGTATATGAACGGGATGGAAGATACCAGATCTATGCAAAAGAGATTGTGATGGACGGGAATGGAGAGCTGTTTCTCAGATTTGAAAAGTTAAAACAGGAACTTTTTGAAATGGGAATGTTTGACCAGGTATACAAAAAGTCTGTTCCCAGGTATGCATTAAAGATAGGTGTCATTACCTCCCCAACGGGTGCTGCAATCCGGGATATCATGAATATTGCCGCAAGAAGAAATCCATACGTTCAGTTATATTTACAGCCGGCACTCGTACAGGGGGAGCTGGCGGTGCCATCGATCATACAGGGATTAAACCGGATGGACGCGATGGGATTGGATGTGATTATTCTTGGAAGAGGCGGCGGTTCACTGGAAGATTTGTGGGCATTTAATGAAGAAGAAGTGGCACGTGCAGTCTTTGCCTGCCATACCCCCGTGATTTCGGCGGTGGGACATGAGACCGATGTAACCATCACGGATTTTGTTGCAGATATGCGGGCACCTACCCCGTCTGCGGCGGCAGAACTGGCAGTCTTTGATTATGAAGCATTCTGTCGGGATCTGGGTAATATTTCCTATACATTAAAAAAGAATCTGGAAAACAGACTTTCGGCTGCGAGAAGCAGGCTTAATTATCTGGAAGTGTGTCTGGAGGCAAAGAATCCGCACAAACAGCTTGCGGACCGCAGACAGTATCTGGAGAATCTCGGTGCAGAGTTAAAGGACGCAATGAGACAGAAGCTGCTGTTTGAGAAGTACCGCCTGCAGCTTGCGGCAGAAAGGCTTGAAGGAAAATCACCGCTTCGGAAACTGGAAAGCGGGTTTTCTTATATTACAGATGAAAATGACAGGAATATTAAGAGTGTATCAGGAGTAAAAAGAGAGGACAGGGTTCATATCAGGGTAAGTGACGGAACAATCCTGGCACAGGTTCTGGAGGTTGAAAATGGCAAAAAAAATGACGATTGATCAGGGATTTGACAGTCTGGAAGAAATTATTGAAAAGATGGAATCCGACAATATCAGTCTGGAAGAGTCGTTTCAATTATATGGGAAAGGCATTGAAATGATAAAACAGCTGAAAGAGAAGTTGGATGCAACGGAAAAAAAGATAATTGTATTAGAGGAAGAATAGATCATGGAAAATTTTAAAGAAGTATTAAAGGAGCGGACCAGAGAGACCGAGCAGATTGTTTATGCATATATGCCGCAGGAAACAGGTTATCAGAAGGATGTTATAGAAGCAATGAATTACAGCCTGACAGCAGGGGGAAAACGCCTGCGTCCCATGCTTGTAATGGAAACAGCGAGATTATTCGGTTTTGAAGATGAGGAAGTCAGACCGTTTATGGCTGCGATTGAAATGATACATACCTACTCACTGGTGCATGATGACCTTCCGGCGATGGATAACGATGAGTTCCGGCGAGGAAAGCTTACGACACATAAAAAATACGGTCATGCCATGGGAATCCTGGCAGGGGACGGACTGCTCAATTATGCATATGAAGTATGTGCGAAAGCAATTATTACTTCCGGACATAAGGACAGGGCGGCAGAGGCTTTCCACATACTGGCAGACAAGGCAGGCATCTATGGAATGGTCGGCGGTCAGACCGTGGATGTACAATATACCGACAAGCCGATGGAAAAGGAAGTTCTGCAATTTGTGCATGAGTTAAAGACCGGTGCATTAATTCAGGCAGCCATGATGATGGGAGCGGTACTTGCCGGTGCATCAGAGGAAGAAGTAGGAAAAATTGAAGAAGCAGCTCTGATGGTTGGAATGGCATTCCAGATTCAGGATGATATCCTGGATGTAATCAGCACCACGGAAGTACTTGGAAAACCGGTCCTCAGTGATGAGAAAAACCATAAAGTAACCTACGTTACGTTATATGGTCTGGAAGAGGCGAAAAGACAGGTAAAAGAATATTCCGATCGTGCAGCGGAGCTTCTTGAGGGACTGAACCGGAAGAATGAATTTCTTCACGAACTGCTGATGAGCCTAATATACAGGGAAAAATAACCAGGGAAGATTTTGGAGGGCAGCATGTTATTAGATGAGATTAAAGGTCCGAATGACATAAAAAAGATAGAGAAAGAAGACTATGGAATCCTTGCGGAAGAAATCAGGGAATTTCTGATTGACCGTATTTCCGAGTGTGGAGGACATCTGGCATCAAATCTTGGGGTTGTGGAGCTGACAATGGCATTGCATTTATCACTCGATTTGCCGGATGACAAGATCGTCTGGGATGTGGGGCATCAGGCATATACCCATAAGATCCTTACCGGAAGAAAAGATGAATTTAACAAACTCCGTAAGTATGGCGGAATCAGTGGATTTCCAAAACGCAGGGAAAGTGACTGCGACCCTTTCGGGACGGGACACAGTTCCACATCCATTTCCGCAGCACTGGGAATCGCCAGTGGATTTAAGATAAAGCATATTGATAATACCGTGGCAGCCGTCATCGGTGACGGTGCATTTACCGGAGGCATGGCATATGAGGCACTGAACAATGCGGCACAGCTGAAACGGAATTTCATCATTGTGCTGAATGATAATAATATGTCCATTTCCGAAAATGTGGGCGGATTTTCGGCATATCTGTCCCAGTTAAGGACTGCCGATGTTTATACGGAATTAAAATCCGGTGTGAAAAATACACTGAATAAGATTCCGGTTCTGGGAGAGAAAATTGTACATCATGTCGATAAGACCAAAAACAGTTTAAAACAGCTTATGGTTCCGGGCATGTTGTTTGAAAATATGGGAATTACCTATCTTGGACCGATTGACGGGCATAATGTGTCCCAGATGGTAAAAGTATTCGGTGAGGCAAAAAAACTTGACCATGCCGTTCTTGTGCATGTGGTAACGCAGAAAGGAAAAGGCTACTCCTATGCAGAGAAACGTCCGTCCAGATTTCATGGAATCGAACCATTTGACCGGACTACCGGAGAACCGGTGACAGAGAAACAAAAACCGGGTTATACGGATGTATTTTCCAAAAATATTTGTACGCTTGCAAAGGAAAATAAACAGATTGTTGCGATTACGGCAGCGATGGCGGACGGAACCGGGCTGAAAAAGTTCAGCAGGTATTTCCCGGAACGGTTCTTTGATGTGGGAATCGCAGAGGAACATGCCGTTACGTTTGGGGCAGGTCTTGCGGCTGCGGGAATGAAACCATATATTGCAGTGTATTCTTCATTTCTGCAGCGTTCCTATGATCAGATTCTCCATGATGTCTGTATTCAGGACCTGCCAGTTGTATTTGCGATTGACCGGGCAGGTCTGGTCGGCGGCGATGGCGAAACCCATCAGGGAATTTTTGATCTGTCCTATCTGAATTCCATTCCGAATATGAGTATTTTTGCACCAAAGAATAAATACGAACTGGCAGATATCCTGAAATATTCCGTCCATTATGATGGACCGCTGGCGATTCGTTATCCGCGCGGGGAAGCCTATGATGGATTAAAAGAATTCCGGCAGCCGATCGTATATGGAAAAAGTGAGATTATTTATAAAGAGAAGGATATTGCACTGCTGGCAGCAGGGTCTATGGTAAAGGTGGCAGAAGAAGTCAGAAAGCAGCTGAAAGAAAAAGGTTATAGGGTAAGTCTGGTCAATGCCCGATTCGTAAAGCCCCTGGATGAAGCCTGCATAGAAGAACTCTGTCAGACACACAGACTGATTGTTACCATGGAAGAAAATGTGCTGAACGGAGGTTTTGGTGAAATCGTGACAAGGTTTATCAATGGACTGGATTATCAGGGAAAAATATTAAATATCGGAGTCCCGAATTTTTATCTGGAACATGGGGCGGTTGAACTTCTGAGAAAAGAATGTGGTCTGGATGCGGAAAGCATCGTAAAGAAAGTTTCCAGAACATTTGATGAAAATAAGAAATAAAATGAAAAAGAAAAGAACGGAGACGCTATGAAGTATTTTTGCGTGGTAGCTATGAGCGAAAAACCGGAAATAGCGGTAGCTGCTGAAAAAATAAAAAAATATCTTGAGGACAGAGGCTGTGTATGCTCTGTAAATTCAGGATATGCAAAAAGAGAAAATATTCCTTTTGAAACAGAGTGTGCCATTGTACTGGGTGGAGATGGCACACTCTTGCAGGCTGCAAGAGAATTGCTGGAAACCAGAATCCGGCTGATTGGCATTAATTTTGGAAATCTGGGATTCCTGGCGGAGGTAGAAAAGGATTCTATTGAAACGGCACTGGACCGGCTGATTACGGATCAGTTTACCGTGGAAAAGAGGATGCTTTTAAATGGTTCTATTATCCGTGATGATAAAGTCGTCTATGAAAATGTGGCATTAAATGATATCGTAATTAACAGAAGCAGTCTGATGAGGGTAATGCAGCTGAAAATATCCGTAAATCATTTAAGGCTCAGTGAATATAATGCGGATGGCATTATCATTGCAACCCCGACCGGTTCGACGGCATACAGTATGTCTGCAGGAGGACCGATTGTAAAGCCGACGGCAAGACTTATCGTAATGACACCGATTTGTCCGCACACATTAAATACAAGAAGTATTATTCTGGATGCGGAGGATGAGATAGAAATCAGTGCATCATCAAGAAGAAAGTACGATAATGATATCAAGAAGGTCTTTTTTGACGGGGATGACAATATTGTCCTGGAGGAAGGAGACCGGGTGGTAATCAGATGCTCGGATCTCTCGGCGGAGATCATCAGACTGAAAAGCCGCAGCTTTTTGGAAATATTAGGAAAGAAGATGGGTGCAGATGAAAGAACAGCGACATAGAAAAATACTTGAATTAATAAAGGAATTTGAGATAGGCACACAGGAAGAGCTGGCGGACCGCCTGATTAACAGTGGTTATATCGTAACACAGGCCACTGTATCGCGTGATATCCGGGAACTCGGACTGACCAAAATGAGTGTGGACGGAGGAAGCCAGCGTTATGTATCCGTACAGAATACGGAAGCCGTGATGAATGACAAATTACTGCGAATACTGAAAGATGGTTTTCTTTCCGTGGATATGGCACAGAATATGCTGGTAATACGAACCGTGTCCGGTATGGCGATGGCGGTTGCGGTAGCACTGGATGCATTAAAATGGCATGAAATCTTAGGATGCATTGCTGGGGATGATACTATCTTCTGTGCGGTCAGAAATACGGAAGAAGCTTATGAAGTCATGAATAAATTAAATAAAATTGTAAAATAATGCGTTAGGGAGGAAAGGTATGCTGCTTAATTTACATGTAAAGAATCTTGCCCTGATTGAGGAAGCAGAAGTTGATTTCAGGGAAGGATTGAATATACTGACCGGAGAAACAGGTGCAGGTAAATCCATTATTATCGGTTCGATTAATATCGCACTGGGAGGAAAAGTATCAAAAGATATCATAAGGCATGGAGAGGAATCGGCACTTGTAGAACTGGTATTCGACACACAGGCAGAGCCGGTAAAGAATTTTTTTGACGTGAATAATCTCGACTGGGAGGACGGACAGATTATTATTTCAAGAAAAATCATGAATGGAAAAAATATCATAAAAGTAAATGGGGAAACTATTTCCGCATCCATGTTGCGGGAACTGGCCGCCTTTTTAATTGATATTCACGGACAGCATGATAATGAATCCCTGTTAAAACCGTCCAGACATCTGGATATGCTGGATGAATACGGCGGCGCGGAGATTACCCGGTTAAAAAAAGAGATTGGATTAAAATACAGGGAATATCGTCAGACAAAGGAAAAAGCAGATGAATTCTGCACAGATGAGGAAAGCCGCAGACGGGAAATCTCATTTCTGGAATTTGAGGTAAATGAGATCGAAGAGGCACAGCTAAAGCCAGGGGAAGATGAAGAACTTGAGGAAGAATACCGGAAGATGGCAAATGCCGAAAAGATAACTTCCGGACTTGGCGAGGTTTATCATCTGATGGATTCTGATGCGGAGTGTGTCAGGGATCAGATTGGGCGTTCTGTAAAAATCATGGGGGATCTCATGTCAGAGGATGACCGGATCGAAACTTTTTATCAGGCACTTTCCGACATTGAATCTCTATGCAATGATGTTACCAGGGATCTGGCAGATTACATGGAAGATCTGACCTTCCGCGAAGATGAATTTGAAGCAGTTGAAAAAAGGCTTGATTTTATCAACCGCTTAAAATTAAAATACGGAAAAACCATTCCTGATATTTTAAATCATAAGGAAGAGGCAGAGCAGAAATTAGAATTTTACCGGAATTTTGATGAGGAAAAAGCCGAAACGGAAGAATTGTTGGAAAAACAGAAGGAAGAATTAAATAAAATGTGCGATGTGCTGACAGAAAAGCGGCATGAGGCAGCAGCGGCACTTCAGGAAAATATCGTAAAAGCTCTTCGTGATCTGAATTTTCTCGAAGTCAGATTTGATGTGGAATTTAAGAAGAATGAAGGATTTTCTGCAAATGGAAATGACAGCATCCAGTTCCTTATTTCCACGAATCCGGGAGAGAATCTCCAGCCATTGTCAAAAGTAGCATCCGGCGGTGAACTTTCAAGAATTATGCTCGGATTTAAGAGTATTCTTGCCGGAAAAGATGAGGTAGAAACACTGATCTTCGATGAAATAGACACCGGTATCAGCGGACGCACCGCACAGATGGTATCGGAAAAACTCAGCGAAATCAGCCGGAATCATCAGGTTATCTGCATTACGCATTTACCGCAGATTGCATCCATGGCGGACAGTCATTATCTGATTGAAAAGACAGTGACGGATGGAAAAACTACCACTGCGATAGCGGAACTGACGGAAGAAAAATCCGTGGAAGAACTGGCAAGAATGCTTGGCGGTGCAAAGATTACGGATGCCGTTCTGGAAAGTGCATGGGAAATGAAGAAAATGAATATTTATTCAAAAAAAGTGAATAAAACTGAAAAAAGATGAAAAAAGTATTGAAACTTATGTAAATTTGTGATAAAGTGTGTTAGATAATTTTTTCTGAATACGGAGGTATAACCATGGATAATAGAACTATGATGGAGCTTGATCCAAAGCTTGATGGTCAGTTTAACGAGTTAGTAAAGTATTGTAAGGCATCGGGAGCAATTGACCAGGATTTATATATAGAATATGATGTTAAGCGTGGTCTTCGTGATTCATCAGGAAAGGGTGTATTAACAGGTCTGACGGAGATCTCAGATGTCTTATCATACAAGACGGATCATGGTGTAAAGATACCGGCGGATGGACAGTTATTCTTCCAGGGATATAATGTAAAAGATCTGATCCAGGGAAATGCGAGAAAAAGATTCTTATTTGAGGAAGTAACTTACCTTCTTCTGTTTGGTGAACTGCCGACAGAACAGCAGTTTGAAAGCTTCTGCAATATCTTATCCCAGCTTCAGGAATTGTCCGGACAGTTTGTAAGGGATGTTATTATGAGAGCCCCGACAGAAAATATTATGAATATGTTGCAGAAAAGTATTCTGACACTTTATTCATACGATGAAAATCCGGAAGATATTTCCGTTGCAAACGTACTGAGACAGTCTCTTCAGTTAATCGGCAAGATGCCGTTGATTTCCGTATATGCATATCAGTCCTACCGTCATTTCAAACTCGACGACAGTCTGATTATCATTAATCCGGATAAGAGCTGTTCCACAGCGGAAAATATTTTAAGAATGTTAAGACCGGACAGTAAATATACGGAATTAGAGGCAAGGGTTCTCGATGTGGCACTGGTGCTTCACGCAGAACATGGAGGCGGAAATAACTCTACTTTCACAAACCATGTTGTAACCTCTTCGGGAACGGATACTTATTCAGCCGTTGCAGCTTCTGTTGCATCCTTAAAAGGACCGAAGCATGGTGGTGCAAACCTGAAAGTACAGCATATGTTTGCAGATATTAAGACCAATGTCAAAGACTGGGAGGATGAAGAGGAGCTGACCGCTTATCTTCAGAAGATTCTGGATAAAGAAGCTTTCGATGGTTCCGGTCTGATCTATGGTATGGGTCATGCCGTTTATACGGTATCCGATCCGAGAGAAGTAATCTTAAAGGAATATGCAAAGAGCCTTTCCGAGGAAAAAGGATTTACCAAGGAATTTGAATTATATGACCGGGTAGAACGGATTGCTGCACAGTTAATTATGAAAAACAGAAATACATTTAAGCCTGTCTGTGCAAATGTTGACTTCTACAGTGGTTTTGTATATTCCATGCTTGGAATACCGGAAGAATTATTTACACCGATATTTGCCATTTCAAGAATCTCAGGATGGAGTGCTCATCGTCTGGAAGAACTGGTAAACAAAGGAAAAATCATCCGTCCTGCATATCGTTATGTTGGAAAACATAAGAACTATAAAAAGATGGAAGACAGAAAAGGATCTGTAATAGATAATCATATAGCACAGAACAATCAGTAGGAATTAAAAGTGGTTGCTTTTGATACTTTAATGCATATATACAAAGGAATGTCTGTAAAGGGCATTCCTTTTTTTTCTGGGAATCCGCAGCACAGCATGAAAAAAGGAAAAAAGAGACAGTTTAAAAATGCCGTATTTATCCATACTACTATTAAATGAGTTCCATAAAAAACTTGTTTAATAATTATGATGGAGGAACGGGCATGAAAAGGAAAATCATTTACAGAAGAATTCTCCTTTCTATTCTGGCGGCAGCAATCATCTTTGGTATTTATTTTATCAATAAATACCCGCTTTATTCTGTAGAAAATGAGAGTACGGACGGAAAAAAGATACAAAAAGATATTGTATCGGTAAATACGACGGGAAATGCACAGATTTACCCATGCGGATTTCCGATTGGCATATACCTTCAGACAAAGGGGGTTATGATTATCGGTACGGACGGAGTAAAGGGAGAAAACGGATTGAATTATAATCCTGCGTTAAATAAAGTGCAGGCGGGGGATTATATTACAAAGGTAAATGATATCGATGTCAGTTCCAAAAGCCAGCTTTTATTTCTGATTAATAAATACGGGGAAAAAAGCATTGTATTGACACTGAACCGCAATGGGAAAGAGATACAGGTGAAAGTAACACCGGTAAAAACAGGGGATAATGAATACAAAATGGGCATATGGGTAAGGGATGATACACAGGGAATCGGAACTATGACCTGTCTGACCAGAGAAGGAAATTATGCGGCACTCGGACATGGCATCAGTGACATTGACACAGGGGAATTATTAAACAGTGAGGGCGGTATCTTATATCAGGCACATGTCTGGGGAATCAAAAAAGGGGAATCCGGAAGTCCGGGAGCATTGTACGGGATGATATCATATGAAAACCAGAAAATGTTAGGCGATATCTCAAAAAATACTTCCATTGGAATTTATGGGACTTTAAAAAGTGAAGAACAGAAGCAGGAATTAATAGATAAATACGGATTAGAACCGCTGGAAATGGAATCCCATGACAACATAGAAAAGGGAAGGGCATATATCCGTTCTTATGTATCCGGGGAAGCCTGTGACTACGAGGTGGAGATAGAGAAAATAAATGAGAACAGCAGTAAAAATAAAGGCATTGTATTAAAAGTAACGGATGAACGGCTGTTAAAGCTTACCAACGGAATTGTACAGGGAATGTCCGGAACACCAATTATCCAGAACGGTAAATGGATCGGAGCGGTAACCCATGTCTTTGTCAACGATTCCACCATGGGATATGGCATATTTGCGGATGTTATGTTCAATGAAATGACAGGGAATTAGTTTTACATGAAATTTACACTTCTTTTACTGCAAATCTATCTGAAAATTTTACAATATTTTTCGAAGTAAAACGACATTAACAGTGTTTGATTATGGAGGTATCAGAATGGATAGCAGTGTAAACGTAAGGAAAGAAGATCAGGTAAAAGTATTAGGCATCTTAAGCAAAATGCTCAACAATAACGAAAGCATAAATTTTATCGCACGAATCCAGAGTGGAGAACAGACCTGCGAAATCCGCAGAAAAGAAAAACAGGATAAATTTGTATTTGAAGTAATTATTCCGAAGGATGACAATCTGAAAGAAAAACAGGAATTTAAAGTATACGAGGATAAATTAGAAGAGATGGAGCCGGAAGAAGAAACGCAGGCGGATGCAGAAAGAAAACTGGAGAACGAGGTCACTTCCGTCATTCATGAAGTAGGTGTGCCGGCACATATTAAAGGATATCACTATTTAAGAGATGCCATAATTATGTCCGTAAATGATATGGAAATGCTCGGGGCGGTAACAAAGATTCTGTATCCGGCGATTGCGAAGAAACATAATACAACATCAAGCAGAGTGGAGCGTGCGATCAGACATGCCATCGAAGTGGCATGGAGCAGGGGCAGAATCGAAACCATCGATGAATTATTCGGTTATACCATTAACGAGGGAAAAGGAAAACCGACCAATTCCGAGTTCATCGCACTGATTGCAGACAGAATCCGGCTCAATCAGGTAAAGGGATGAAATAGAGAAATTTTACTATAAAATATCAGAAAAGTCTTTTCATATTCCGGAAATTGATGTATAATATAAAAATAAAAGTTTCGTGTATACGGATAAATTATATTATGATTATGGAGGAAACTTATGAAGAAAATTCTATTTGTAGCTTCGGAGTCTGTACCTTTTATTAAAACCGGAGGATTAGCAGATGTAGTAGGCTCTTTACCAAAAAATTTCAACAAAAATGAATATGATTGCAGGGTAATTATACCAAAATATCAGTGTATGAATGAAAACTTTAAAAACCAGTTACAGTATGTAACACATTTCTACATGGATCTGGCATGGCGTTCCCAGTATGTGGGAATTTTAAAAATGGAATATGACGGAATTACATATTATTTCATTGATAATGAATATTATTTCAGCGGTCCGAAGCCATATGGTGATATCTGTTATGATATGGAGAAATTTGCATTCTTTTCAAGAGCAGCCCTTTCCGCATTACCGGTAATTGATTTCCGTCCGGATATTATACACTGCCATGACTGGCAGACAGGACTGATACCGGTATTCTTAAAGGATACATTTTCACAGGGGCAGTTCTATCAGGGAATTAAGACCATTATGACCATACATAACCTCAAATTCCAGGGAATCTGGGATGCAAAAACTGTGAAAGATATGGTCGGACTTGCGGACTATTATTTCACTCCGGATAAACTGCTGCATTACAAAGATGCCAATTTTTTAAAGGGTGGTATCGTTTATGCAGATTATGTCACGACGGTCAGCGACACCTATGCGGAAGAAATAAAACAGCCATTTTATGGGGAAACTCTGGACGGACTGATGTGTGCAAGAAGCAACAGCCTGTTTGGTATTGTAAACGGAATTGATTATGATGTATACAATCCGGAGACGGATCCGTATATCGTACAGAATTATTCCGCACAGAATTTCCGGAAGGAAAAGATTAAAAACAAGCGGGCCTTACAGCAGCAGCTTGGACTGGAACAGGATGACAAGCGGTTCATGATAGGAATTGTATCACGTCTTACCAGCCAGAAGGGGCTTGATTTGATTCAGTGTGTCATGGACGAAATTTGTTCCGACGGCATACAGTTCGTAATTCTTGGAACCGGTGAAGAGCAGTATGAAAATATGTTCCGTCATTATGACTGGAAATATAATAATACGGTGTCCGCAAATATTTACTATTCCGAAGAATTATCCCACAGGGTATATGCCGCATGTGACGCATTCCTCATGCCATCCTTATTTGAGCCATGTGGTTTATCCCAGTTAATCAGCTTAAGATACGGAACCGTACCGATTGTAAGAGAAACAGGCGGTCTGAAAGATACCGTAGAACCATATAACGAATACGAATCCAAAGGAACCGGCTTCTCATTCGCAAATTACAATGCACATGAAATGTTAAACACCATCCGTTATGCAGAACATGTATACTATAACAAAAAACGTGAATGGAACAAAATTATAGACAGAGGAATGGCAAGCGACTTCTCCTGGAACTCCTCTGCAAGAAAATACGAAGAACTCTATACAAGACTACTTGGATGGTAAAGGTCACACCCTTTAGGGTGTGACGCAGCCCCCGAAGGGGGTAAAGGTCCACTTCCTAAAGGAAGTGGACGTAGTCCTTTAGGGTGTGACCTCCTCAATCCCAGAGATGTCCGGTGCAACAGCCATGGAATAATTTGTATGATAGATTACAAATCCCGGTTTTGCACCGGCTACTTTTTTTACATGTTTTCGTTCGATATAATCGATTTCTACTTTTTCCTGTTCTTTTCCCTTGGAATAAAAGGCGGCAAGTCTGGCAGCTTCTTCATAGGTCCGGTCCGGAACTTCTTTCCCTTCTGTTTTTACAATAACGTGTGAGCCTGGAAAAGTTTTGGAATGAAACCACAGGTCACCGCCATTTGCTGTTTTAAATGTAAGTTCTTCGTTCTGAAGATTATTTTTTCCCACATAAATATCAAATCCGTCACTGGAGCGGTAGTGGAATGGCTTACTCTTAAATTTTGCTTTTTTGTCAGAAGATTTCCGCCTGATATAACCGGACTGGATTAATTCCTCTTTTAATTCCTTTAAATCATCTTCGGAAACGGCAATATCCAGTGAATTCATCAGGGATTCCAGATGGGTAATTTCCGCTTTGGTATCCAGAATAATGTCCTGAAGTGCTTCATAGGTACGCTTCAGTTTTCCATATTTTTCAAAATATCTGGAAGCATTTTCCATAGCGGTCAGGTCCTTGTCCAGTGGAATGGAAATTTCCTGATTATCGTAATAATTCAGAACATCTGCATGAGTCACACCGGCAGGAATCTGATAGGCATAAGCCGTTAAGAGTTCGCCGTATATTTTGTATTTTTCACGTTTCTGTGTATCTGCAAGCTGTTTTTCCTGAAGTTCATATTTTTTATAATCTTTTTCCAGGGCGGTCTGCACAATTCTGCGCAGATCCGATGATTTCTGGCGAATTCTGGTAATCAGGTTTTTCTTTCCATAATAATCTTCCAGAAGTCTGCTTATGGAAGTATAGGACTCCGTATCATAATCACTGCCGTAAATAGATAACGGATAGGAATTAAATTCGGTTGGCTCATTATTTTTCAGAATAATATGCGGAGTATAATTTTTATTCCGTATTATATCCATAACCGAAGAAAAAGCCTGATACAAAGCTTTTAATTCGCTTTCATCAAGACTGTTTGCCGGACGGTCGCCATCTATGCCGGAGCGGTAGCACATATCCTGTGCGGCAACCGGGCCGATACCGGTAAAACCGCTGTAGACTGCACGTGCGACAGGCAGTGGATGGCGCAGAACATCGGAAAACAGGGAAAAATCCGTTTCCAGAGGATTCTTTTTATGTGCGGCATCCGGAATAAAATAAGTACGTCCCGGAAGAACCTCACGCACAGAACTGACGTTCGCAGATATATGTTTGATACTGTCAATAATTTTATTTTCTTCATCCGTAAAAATAATATTGCTGTATTTTCCCATCAGCTCAACCACCAGAAATTTATGGCAGATATCACCCATTTCATTATAATGTTCCAGTTCAAACCGGATAATACGTTCCAGCCCCGGCTGGGTAATGGAAAGAATTTTTGCATTTGTCAGATGCTTGCGCAGGACCATACAGAAATTCGGTGCCGTGAGGGGACTCGGTTTTGTATTTTCTGTAATATATACAAGCGGAAGGGAAGCACTTGCAGAAATTAAAAGCCGGTACTGGTTTTTGGATTCTTTTATTGTAATTTGCAGTTCATCTGTCTCCGGCTGGGCGATTTTAAACAAACGTCCTCCGGTCAGTTTTGAATCTAATTCAGAAACCAGAGCAGATATACTGATTCCATCTAAAGCCATAGTAAACCTCGATTCTTTCTCTTAAATAGTAAGAGAATATATTTTTTTCAGTAAACATAATAACAGAAAAGAAAAGGAAAAACAAGTAAGTTCTGCTTTGATAAAGGGGCAAAGTGTGATATACTGGAAGAAATAACATGGGTAATTGAAAAACACTTAAATTATAAATGTATTTGCAAATGAAACAATGACACGAAGGCACGCTCTTGCTGCATTTGTATATATGATATAATTATGAGTTTTGCAATTAACCAGGAAAGAAGGATAGAGATGACGGCAGTAGATACATTGAGAAAATGGATACAGGAATCGGACCGGATCGTGTTTTTTGGAGGGGCAGGAGTGTCGACGGAGAGTGGAATTCCGGATTTCAGAAGTGTTGACGGATTATATAACCAGCAGTATAAATATCCGCCGGAGACGATTATCAGTCATTCTTTTTACAAAAAAAATCCGAAGGAATTTTACCGTTTTTATAAAGACCGCATGATTTATCAGGACGCGAAACCGAATAAGGCACATTATGCCCTGGCAAAGCTGGAGCAGCAGGGAAAGTTAAGTGCGGTAATTACACAGAATATTGATGGGCTGCATCAGATGGCAGGCAGTAAAAATGTGCTGGAGCTGCATGGAAGTATTCACCGGAATTACTGTGAGAAATGTGGAAAGGCATATCCGCTTTCCTATGTTGCGGAAAGCAAAGATATTCCCTGTTGCGAATGTGTGGGTATTGTAAAACCGGATGTGGTTCTGTATGAGGAGGGACTGGATAATCAAATTGTAAACCATGCGCTGGAGGAATTAAGACAGGCAGATATGCTGATTGTGGGCGGAACATCGCTGGTTGTCTATCCGGCTGCCGGTATGATTGATTACTACACAGGCAGCAAAATGGTGCTGATTAACCTTAGTGCAACGGATAAAGATCAGAAAGCGGATCTGGTGATAAATGGCAAAATCGGGGAAATACTTGACCAGGTGGTTGACTAATAGTGAAAATTAAGATATAATATAGCAGCCTATGGGTATGTTTCATAAGAAGGAAAGGCAGGAAGACACCATGGTAAAAAGTATGACGGGATTTGGCCGTTATGAACTGACCGAAGATGACAGAAAGTTTACAATCGAGATGAAATCAGTAAATCATAAGTTCCTTGATGTAAACATGAAGATGCCGAAGAAACTCAGTATGTTTGAGGGCGATATGCGTAATGTGCTGAAAAAGTATGCGGTCAGAGGCAAGATTGATATATTTATCAGTTATGAAGATATGAGTGTAACAAACACGAATCTTAAATTCAACCGGAATCTTGCAGAAGAATATCTGAAATATTTTAAGGAAATGGAAGAAGAACTGGGATTGAAGAATGATGTTACGGCATTGGCACTTTCAAGATGTCCGGAAGTTCTTACAATGGAAGAAGGGGAACTGGATGAAGAAACAGTATGGAAACTGTTGGAACAGGTATTGGAAAAAGCCTGTGAGATGCTTGTCCGGTCAAGAGAAAAGGAAGGGGAGAATTTAAAGACAGATTTAACAGCAAAGCTGGATGGAATGCTGCAGACGATAGCTGTGATAGAGAAGCGTTCCCCACAGGTATTGCAGGAATATCGTGAAAAACTTGAAAACAAGATGCACGAACTGTTAGAGGATAGTCAGATTGACGATGCCAGAATCGCATCTGAAGTTATCCTGTTTGCGGATAAAATGTGTGTGGATGAAGAAATTGTCCGGTTAAAGAGCCATGTGCTTGGCATGAAAGATGAACTGGAAAACAGCGAACATCAGGGAAGAAAACTGGATTTTATCGCACAGGAAATGAACCGCGAGGCAAACACCATACTTTCAAAGGCAAATGACCTTGAAGTAACAAATTATGCGATTGAATTAAAAGCAGAGATTGAAAAAATCAGAGAACAGATTCAGAATATTGAATAAAATAAATAAAATTGGTGAAAGAAGAGAAAACTCTTCGGAAGGAGAAAAATTATGTTACATCCATCTTATACAGATTTAATGGAAGTTGTAAACAGCGATGTGGAGCCGGGCGAACAGCCGATTGTACAGAGCCGTTATTCCATCGTGCTTGCAACAGCAAAGAGAGCAAGACAGATTATCGGTGGGGAAGAACCGTTAGTAAGAACCAGAGGAAAAGGTATCAAACCATTATCCATAGCCGTGGATGAATTATATGATTCAAAAATCAAGATTCTTACAGATGAAGAAGCCGTGGAGATGGCAAAAGAAGCAGAAGAGTCTGTAATCAGGGCAGAAGAGATCTTAGCGAGAAGAGCAGCTAAGGCAGCGGCAAAGGCAGCAGCAGAGAAGGCAGCCAAAGAGGCGGAAGAAGCAGAAAAAGAAACAAAAGAAACAAAAGAAGCAGAAGAAAGTAAGGATGAAGAAGTGCTTGAAGTAACTGAAGATACAGAAGAAGCAGAAACAGAAGAATAGGGAATTTATGAAGATATTATTTATATCACTTGGCTGTGACAAGAATCTGGCAGATTCCGAGCAGATGCTGGGAATTCTGCGCAACAAAGGCTATGAATTTACAGATGATGAATGTGAAGCAGATATTATCGTTGTGAATTCCTGCTGTTTTATCAGCGATGCAAAAGAAGAGAGCATTAATACCATTCTTGACATGGCTCAGTGCAAGACACACTATAAATGTCAGGCACTTATTGTAACCGGCTGTCTGGCAGAACGATACAAGGAAGAAATTTATAAAGAGATTCCGGAAGTAGATGCTGTGATTGGAACGTCTTCCTACGATGCGATTGCAGAAGCCGTGGAACAGGCACTCGAAGGAAAGAAACCACAGGTATTTAAGGATTTGAACCGACTGCCGGATATCCGGACGGAACGTGTGGTTACTACTGGTGGTTACTTTGCCCATCTGAAGATTGCAGAAGGCTGTGATAAGCATTGCACATACTGTATTATCCCAAAAGTAAGGGGAAATTACCGGAGTGTTCCGATGGAGAACCTGCTCCGCCAGGCAAAAGAGCTTGCGGAAAAAGGAGTAAAAGAGTTGATTCTTGTTGCACAGGAAACCACCATGTATGGCAAAGATATTTATGGAGAGAAATCTCTTCATAAATTATTAAAGGAACTTTGCAAAATACAGGGAATTCAGTTTATCCGTATTATGTATTGTTATCCGGAAGAAATTTACGATGAACTTATCCAGACGATGAAGGAAGAACAGAAGATTTGCCATTATCTGGATATGCCGATTCAGCATTGTAATGATGCCATTCTGAAAAAAATGGGAAGACGTACCAACAAAAAAGAGATTCAGGAGATTGTAACAAAACTGAGGGAAGCAATCCCTGATATTATCCTGCGGACAACATTGATTACCGGATTTCCTGGTGAAACCGAAGACAACTTTGAAGAGATGATGGATTTTGTTGATGAGATGGAATTCGACCGACTGGGAGTATTTCCGTATTCTCCGGAAGAAGGAACACCGGCAGCCGAGTTTCCGGATCAGATTGACGAAGAGGTTAAGGCTGACCGCCAGTGCGAAATCATGGAGTTGCAGCAGGACATTGCTTTTGAAAAATCAGAAAGAAGGATCGGGCAGGAGATGCTTGCCGTAATCGAAGGCAAAGTTGCAGATGAAAATGCGTATATTGGAAGAACCTATATGGATGCACCGAACATTGACGGTTATGTGTTCATTCATACGGATGAGGCTCTTATGACGGGAGATTTTGTAAAAGTAAAAATCACTGCATCATCGGATTACGATTTAATTGGAGAGCTGGTTTAGTACGGGCAGACAGGAGGAAAAAATGAATTTACCCAATAAATTAACTGTTTTGAGAATGTGTCTGATTCCATTTTTTGTAATATTTATGGAATATCCTTTTTTAGGAGGAGCAGACAAGTATATAGCTGTGGCAATATTTATTATTGCAAGTATAACAGATATGCTTGATGGTAAGATTGCAAGAAAATATAATCTGGTAACTAATTTTGGAAAGTTTATGGATCCGATGGCGGACAAACTGCTGGTATGTTCAGCACTTATCTGTCTGAGTAATGTCATTCCGAAGTGGATTGTAATTATCATAATCAGCAGGGAACTGATTATCAGCGGATTCCGTACAATCGCCGCAGATAATGGAATTGTAATTGCTGCAAGCTATTGGGGCAAAATAAAAACGGTATGTCAGATGCTTATGATTATATGGCTGATTCTTGATTTGGAATTACCATTCTATCATCTGATCGGACAGGTACTTATTTATGTTTCATTAATACTTACGATTATTTCCCTTGCTGATTATATTGCAAAAAACAAAGAAGTCTTAAAAGATACAAATCATTAAAACGAATGAAAACTGTCATGTCACATGGCAGTTTTTTTGCTTGACATAATAATAAATACATGATATTGTAATAAAAGTAAACAAAAAAGAAATAATTAAAAACCAGGTTGACAAATGAAATAATATATATTATGATAGAGTCAATCGAACATACATTCACGAACGTATTTTCGTTCTGGCTGTGTAAGGAAATACAAAACAGATGGATTTGGAGGTTTTAGAATGGATAAGAATGATAAACTGAAAGCACTTGAAGGTGCTTTGGCACAGATAGAGAAACAGCATGGAAAAGGTTCTATTATGAAACTGGGGGATTCCAGTGCGAATATGAATATCGAGACAGTTCCGACCGGTTCGCTCAGCCTTGATATTGCACTTGGACTTGGCGGAATACCGAAGGGACGTATTATTGAGATATATGGTCCGGAATCAAGTGGTAAAACCACAGTTGCACTCCATATGATTGCAGAAGTACAGAAGGCGGGCGGAATCGCCGGATTTATTGATGCAGAGCATGCACTCGATCCTGTTTATGCAAAGAATATTGGTGTAGATATTGATAATTTATACATTTCCCAGCCGGATTTCGGTGAGCAGGCTTTGGAAATCACGGAAACACTGGTACGTTCCGGGGCGGTTGATATCGTAATCGTGGATTCTGTTGCTGCACTTGTTCCGAAGGCAGAAATAGACGGTGAGATGGGTGACAGCCACATTGGTCTTCAGGCAAGACTGATGTCACAGGCACTCAGAAAACTTACGGCAATCATCAGCAAATCAAACTGTATTGTTGTCTTTATTAACCAGCTGCGTGAGAAAGTTGGTGTTATGTTTGGAAATCCGGAGACAACAACCGGCGGACGTGCACTGAAGTTCTATTCTTCCATCCGAATGGATGTCCGCAAGATCGAGACCTTAAAGGCTGGTGGTGAAGTGATCGGAAGCAGGACAAGGGTAAAGGTGGTAAAAAATAAGATTGCACCTCCGTTTAAGGAAGCAGAATTCGATATCATGTTCGGGGAAGGTATTTCCACGATTGGCGATATCCTTGACCTTGCAGTTAAATTCGGAATTATCAACAAGAGTGGTGCATGGTATGCATACAATGGCGATAAGATCGGACAGGGACGCGAGAATGCGAAGCAGTTTTTAAAGAACAATCCTGATATATGTGAAGTCGTGGATCATGCGGTAAGAGAGAAGTGCTTCAGCGAAGAGGAAGAGGAGAAAACGGAAGAAGCAGAGGTTGATGAAACAGAGGAAGAATCTGTAGAAGAATAAATAAGATGAAGATCGTAAGCATTACAGAGCTAAATCATAAGAAGTCAAAAATCACATTGCAGGACGGAACCGTATTTGCGTTGTATAAAGGCGAAATCAGACGACTGCATCTGAGTGAGGGGATGGAACTTGTCCAGGAGCAGGTGGAGGAAATCTATCATGAGATTTTAAGAAAACGGATCAAAGAGCGGGCATTATATTTATTAAAGGCTGCGGATAAAACGGAATATGAGATACGGACGAAACTGAGGCAGGCGTTCTATCCGGAGGAACTCATTGATTATGCCGTGGATTTTCTAAAACAGTACCGTTATATAGATGATCAGAGATATGCACAGAATTATATAAATCTTTATACTGAACGCAGGAGCAGGAGAAATATCAGCCAGAAACTCATGCAGAAAGGGATTTCGAGAGAACTTGTGAATGAGATTCTGGATGAGCGGGAAAACGAACTGGGAGAAAGCTGCGAGAAAGAACTTATCTACGAACTTCTTCGTAAAAGAAAGTATAATTTCCGGGAAACGGATAAGAAAGCAGAGAATCGTATGATCGGATATCTTCTGCGCAGAGGTTTTGGAATGGATGATGTTTTATACTGCATCAGACATGAGCCGGAGGAGTAGATCTTGTGCATAAAGTATAGAAAAATACTATATCCACTTGACATTGTATGTAAAAAAGTATAAAATTAATATGTTGTATTGTACAATGAAAACTAAATAAGGAGGTGCTCCTGTGACTGATATTATAATTGCTGTTGTAATAACGATTGTTGTAACTGCTATTATTGTCTGGTTTGCAGCTATTACATATTATAAGAAATGTGTAGAAGTAAAAGTAGGAAGTGCGCAGGCCAGAGCAAACGAAATCATAGATGAAGCATTAAAAACAGCGGAAACGAAGAAAAGAGAAGCCCTTTTAGAGGCGAAAGAAGAGTCATTAAAGACAAAGAACGAACTGGAAAGAGAAACAAAAGAGCGGAGAAATGAACTTCAGCACTACGAGAAACGTGTTTTATCAAAGGAAGAGAGTGTGGATAAGAAAGCTTATATGCTGGAGAAGAAAGAATCAGCTCTTGCGTCAAAGGAAGAACAGCTCGCAAAGAGAAAGACAGAGGTAGAGAAGCTTGGCGAAGAACGTACAAAGGAATTAGAGAGAATTTCCGGACTGACTTCCGATCAGGCGAAGGATCTGCTGCTTAGAACTGTCGAAGATGACGTAAAACTTGATACGGCGAAGCTTATCAAGGAACTGGAAACCCGAGCGAAAGAAGAAGCCGGTAAAAAGGCGAAGGAATATGTGGTTACAGCCATTCAGAAATGTGCTGCAGATCATGTTTCTGAGACAACGATTTCGGTTGTCCAGCTTCCAAATGATGAAATGAAAGGCCGTATTATCGGAAGAGAAGGTCGAAACATCAGAACACTTGAAACACTGACCGGTGTTGATTTGATTATTGATGATACTCCGGAAGCAGTTATCCTTTCCAGCTTTGATCCGATCCGGAGAGAAGTGGCAAGAATTGCACTGGAAAAACTTATCGTAGATGGACGTATTCATCCAGCCAGAATCGAAGAGATGGTAGAGAAGGCTCAGAAAGAAGTCGAGGTTATGATGAGAGAAGCCGGAGAAGAAGCTTCCCTGGAAGTTGGTGTCCATGGAATTCATCCGGAGTTAATCAAATTACTTGGTAAAATGAGATTTCGTACAAGCTATGGTCAGAATGCATTAAAGCACTCGATCGAAGTTGCCCATCTGGCAGGACTGCTTGCTGGCGAGGTAGGTGTGGATGTACGAATGGCAAAAAGGGCAGGTCTGCTGCACGATATTGGAAAGTCAGTTGACCATGAGATGGAAGGTTCCCATATTCAGATTGGTGTGGATTTATGTACAAAATATAAAGAATCCCCGATTATTATTAATGCAGTAGAGGCACATCATGGGGATGTTGCACCGGAATCATTGATTGCATGCCTGGTACAGGCTGCGGATGCGATTTCAGCTGCAAGACCGGGAGCAAGAAGGGAAACCCTCGAAGCATACACAAACAGATTAAAACAGTTGGAAGATATTAGTAATTCATATAAAGGTGTAGAGAAATCCTTTGCAATACAGGCGGGCAGAGAGATCCGCATTATGGTAATACCGGAACAGGTAAATGATGCTGATATGGTATTGCTTGCAAGAAATATTTCAAAGCAGATAGAAAATGAACTTGAATATCCGGGACAAATTAAAGTTAGTGTTGTTCGCGAATCAAGATGCGTGGAATATGCGAAATAGCAGAAATTCGCAGATTTGTGAAAATAGAAAGAAACTTTATCTGTTGAGACACTGAAAATCCTATAAGATAAGAAAAGACGATAGAATCGATTGATAATTCAAAGATTCTATCGCCTTTTTATATTATGCAATAAAGTTCTTTACAAATTCCTCGTATGGACAGGGTTTTCCAAAAAAGAATCCCTGGTAATAGTCAGGAGAAACATTCAGCATTTTTAGGCGTTCCTCATTCGTTTCAATTCCTTCGATACATACGGTAAGGTTTAAATCATGTACCATTCCGCTGATTAAGGCAAGCAGATTGTATTCATATTCGTTCTCAAGTGCATTCAGTGTGAAAGAACGGTCGATTTTGATAATGTTCGGACGCAGGGTATGCAGATAATGGAAATTGGAATATCCTGTGCCGAAATCATCCAGTGCAAGCTGGATACCCTGTTCATTCAGCTTGCTCCAGGTCTTTGCAAGCTGGAGATTGGAAACAAGCAGACCACTTTCTGTCAATTCTACAATGACATTGGATGGTGGAATCTGATAACCGGAAACCGCACGGATAATCTCATTGATAATGTCACTCTTCATTACCTGGATATAGGAAACATTAATGCTGATATGGAAATCCGGACAAATTCCAATAATTTCTTTCGCATGCTTCAAAACCGTATGTAGCATCCACTGTCCTACTGGAATAATCAGCCCTGTTTCTTCCAGAATCGGAATAAACTCACCGGGAGATATCATATTGCCAGATTCTGAACGAAAACGCATCAGGGATTCCGCACCATATAAGGTATTGGTCCGGCTTGCAAACAATGGCTGGAAATATGCCTCAAAGCCGTTGAACCCTTCATTAATTGACTGACGGAGAATTTTGGTCAGTTCCTGCCTGCGGCAGAATTTGTCATAATCTGCCTGCTGGAAAACATAACAGAGATTTTTGCCCTGACGTTTCGCCTCATTCAGTGAAAAATCTGAATATTTCATAATGTCCGAATAAGTGTGTTGGATAATGTTTTCACTGGTCAGCAGACCTGCCGATATGGTAAATACTGCTTCATAGTGATTGTCTGCAACAAATTTGCTGATAAAGCTTCGGATACGCTTGTATAAATCAATGGCGATGGATTTTGTGCCACCGGCAAAATCCAGTACGATAAATTCGTCCGACTGTACCCGGTAAATTTTCTGACCGGGAAGAATACAGGAAGAAATATCATCGGCAGTTCGCTTCAGTACGCTATCACCATAATCTGTTCCAAGTTTTTCATTTATCTTCTTGAAGTCATCCAGTCCGATGCGGAGCAGAAAACCGTTCGGAAGTTTTGGGAGAAGCTGCTGGATATAGGATTTCAGTGTAGATTCTCCTAAAAGACCACTTACATTATCTGCTTTCTGGACAGCACCGATTTCATTAATGCAGCCGAAAAGATAGAGCGGCTTATCTCCGTCGCTGATTATCGTTCCGCGGCAGTCGATCCAGATAGGCTGTCCATCGTGATCTGTCCAGCGGTATTGCATAGAATGGGAAGTTCTGCCTCCCTTAGAAAGCAGGGCAAGTTCATCTTTTAATTTAGGGAAATCCGGAGGATAGACAAACTGGGAATGTGTCAGGGCAACATCATGGAACGAACACGAAGGAAGGGAGAACCGATCCTGTGCATGGCTGGATATATAGTAAAAATCATTTTCAAAATCATAAACATATAAATAATCATCCATACAGGTGTCAAGCAGATCGATTGCTTCGCATAACTGGTGGATGGATAGATTCTGTGATTCTGTGATCGACATTGTTTGTGCTCCTTTTTGCATGGATTATTATATGAATTGTACTCGCTCAAATACATACATAGTATATTATAACATAAAATGGAAATAAGAAAATCCCCTAAATGCATAAAATAGCTAAAATTAGAAAAAAATGAAAGAAATGCTAGACAATAGACGTTCTTTGTATTATAATGTAGCAAGTGTGTCTGTGTAGAGTGCACTAAAGTATTTCTGCCACGGACACAGGAGAAAGAAAACGACTCTTACAGAAAGAAAGGATGAGTAAAAATGGCATTAACATTATCAAGAAAAGCACAGGCAGTGAAACCTTCTTCAACACTGGCAATTACTGCAAAAGCAAAAGAATTAAAAGCACAGGGACTGGATGTGGTTGGATTCGGAGCAGGAGAACCGGATTTCAATACACCGGATAATATTTGTAATGCAGCAATTAAGGCAATTAAGGATGGATTTACAAAATATACCCCGGCATCCGGTATTGTAGAATTGAAACAGGCTGTGTGTGATAAATTTAAGAAGTTTAACGGTCTTGATTATAAACCAAGCCAGATCGTAATCAGTAATGGTGGAAAACATTCCCTTACCAATGTTTTTGAGGCCATTTTAAATCCTGGAGATGAAGTTATTATTCCGGCACCATACTGGCTTAGTTATCCGGAAATCATAAAACTTTCCGATGGTGTACCGGTATTTGTAAGAGGAGAAAAAGAAAACGGATACAAAGTAACTGCAGAACAGCTTCAGGCTGCTACCACAGAGAAGACAAAAGCACTGGTTCTGAATACACCGAATAACCCGACCGGTATGATTTATAGCGAAGAAGAACTTCGTGCGATTGCAGATTATGCAGTAAAGAATGATATTTATGTTGTATCAGATGAAATGTATGAATATCTTGTATACAATGGAAATAAACACATCAGTATTGCAAGCTTTAACGAAGAGATTTATAAGAGAACCATTACTGTCAGCGGACTTGCAAAGAGTTATGCCATGACAGGATGGAGAATCGGTTATACAGGTTCTAGCGAAGAAATCGCAAAATTAATGGGAAGTGTACAGAGCCATCAGACATCCAATCCAAACTCCATCGCACAGAAAGCGGCACTGGAGGCACTGACCGGTGACCAGTCAACTGTACAGATGATGCTTGGCGAATTTGACAAGAGAAGAAAATTCATGTATGAAAAAATGTCTGCACTGCCATATGTGTCCACGGAAGAACCTCTGGGAGCATTTTATGTCTTTGCAGATGTCAGTGAAGCATTAAAGAAAGAATATAAGGGAAAGAAAGTAGAAACTGCAGCAGAATTTGCAAGAATTCTGATTGAAGATTATAATGTTGCAGTTGTGCCATGCGCAGATTTCGGATTCCCGGATCATATCAGATTATCTTATGCAATTTCTGTAGAACAGATTGACAAAGGTTTAACAAGAATTGAAAAATTCCTGAATGATTTACAGTAATTATAGTAGAAATTTTATAAAAATTGTGGTAAAGTCAGATACAGAAAGTATCTGGCTTTATCTGTTATAGAGATGAGCCCTTATGTGTTAAGAGAAAGGAATAAAAAATGGCAAAAATCGGATTTATCGGAATGGGAAACATGGGATATGCCATGTTAAAAGGTGCATTAAAAGTATTTGAAAAGGATGACATCCTTTTTACCAGAAAGAACAGTGTATTGGGAAGAAGTATGGAAGAAGAGACGGGGGTGCGTTTCGTGGAGAGCAATGCGGAACTTGCGAATAATGTAAAATATCTTATTCTGGCAGTAAAACCACAGATGTATGACCAGGTGATTAAAAATATTGAGAATGTAATTACAAAGGAACATGTCGTGATTTCACTTGCACCGGGAATTACCATAGAATATCTTACGGATATGCTGGGATTTGACTCCAGGGTTGTACGGGCAATGCCGAATACACCGGCACTTCTCGGAGAAGGCATGACGGGGGTAAGTTATGATTCGTCCCTGTTCAGCCTGACCGAGAAAGAAATGATAGAAAAAATATTTAAATCATTTGGAAAATATGCAGTTTTGGATGAAAAGCTGATGAGTGCCGTAGTATGTGCGTCCGGAAGTTCTCCGGCCTATGTCTATATGTTTATTGAGGCACTTGCCGACAGTGTGGTAAAATATGGAGTGCCAAGAAAAGACGCCTATCAGATGGCTGCACAGACGGTTATGGGAGCTGCAAAAATGGTGCTGGAAACGGGAAAGCATCCGGCAGAATTAAAAGATGCTGTCTGCTCACCGGGCGGAACAACCATCGCCGGAGTTGCAGCACTGGAAGAATGGGGATTTCGCAACAGTATTATCAAGGCAACGGATGCCTGCTATAACAAGGCGGAGAATATTAAATAATCAGAGCGGAGGCAGTAAATGGAAGTATTAAAAAGAATCAACAGGGAACTGGTTAAAAAATGTCATGTATTCAGTCTGTATCAGGATACTGTGGAACTTCCGGATGGCAGAATAGACGATTATGATTTTATCGGACATAAAGGCGCAGCAGCAGTCGTTCCGGTCACGCAGGAAGGAAGAATTCTTATGGTAAAACAGTACCGGAATGCACTCGACCGGGTATGCCTGGAACTGCCGGCGGGAGGAAGAAACAGCCTGGATGAGCCGTTTCAGAACTGTGCGGCAAGGGAACTGGAGGAAGAAACAGGTTATCATTCCGATCATCTGGAAAAGCTGATCAGTCTGAATACCACCGTTGCATTCTGTAATGAACAGATCGATATCTTTGTTGCAACGGATTTGGTCAAAACACAGCAGCATCTGGATGACGGGGAATATGTCGAAGTATTTGAATATGGGATCGAGGAATTGGTGGATATGGTATATCAGGGAAAAATCATGGATGCCAAAACCATTTCCGGTATCATGACCTATTATGAAAAATATGTCCGGGGAAGAAAAGTGAAATAAAAAGCATAAGTAAGACCATTTCTTCATATACTGTTATGAACAGGTTACAGGCAGAACTTCATAACGGCAGGGGAGACGGATATGCTAAAAAATATTACATATATCAGTGCGGCAAAAAATAAAAAGAAAGAAAGAAGTCTTCCGGCGGGCAGAATTTCATGGAGAATATCCCAGACGGCTGGTATTATCTTGCTCTTTCTCCTTGGAGTTACAGCCGGAACCTTTTTTATCAATATCTTCTGTAAAGGCGGATATGAAGAATTAGGGACATACAGTACCTATTTTATAGACAGGTTTTCGGAATGCACCGTGAACAAGAAGGATTTGTTTTTCTATTCTTTTGCGGAGAGAAGCAGGGAAATTCTTGTTTTGCTGATACTGGCATTTACGACACTGGGAAATCTGGTCTGTAATATCTATCTTCTGTATAAAGGCCTGACGGTCGGAATACTAATCAGTGTGTATGTGATGCAGTATGGAAGCGGTGGTATGCTGTTGTACGGAATTTCCATATTTCCGCATTATATTACATATATTGTAATGATTATCATTCTCGTTTCTTTTGTAAAAGAAATACAGAAGGAAGTCCGGGTGGAAAACGTAAGTAAAAAGGAAATTGCATCAAGAATCATGAAAAAGAAGCTGGGAATCTACCTGCGGTGTCTTTTGCTTATTTTTGCATTGAATATCCTGACAGCCTATCTGGAAGCATTTGTAAATTTTGATATTATGAAGAAAATATTACAATAAATGACAACTTTAAGAAAGGACAAAAGAATTATGGTAGAACTTATGAAAGCCGGATTTTATCCGTTTGTGCTGACCTTGTCAGAAAATGTAGTAAAGAAGGTTGTGTGGGATATCTATTTTACAATAAAGGCAGATTCGGGCAGAATACCGGCAATGAAACTATCCGGAGCGGCAGGATTTGCCACAGTCTGCCTGATGAAGGAATTCGGGTGTATCAGGGAAAATGAGAATCTGGTAAAACAGTGTAATTACATTTTTTATCAGATTTTTCAGTATACACCGGATGATGTTATGGAAAAAACAATACGCATGGCAATGGAAACGCAGGATTTTCTGATGACGTATCAGGATTTTGCAAGAGCCCAGGATTATCTGAAAAAAAACTATGGAAAATGGCTGTCAGAGCTTGAATTTGCCAGTGGAAAATCAGAAGATGCCATGTTAAGATATGAAAAATTCAGGATGGAGACAGTACCAGAGCTTAATGGCTGGGATGCCGTGCAGGCCAGTGCGGATCAGATCGGGCTGTCTGTCCGGATTGCCAAGCCTGACATGACGGTTCACCCGGCTGTTGAAAACTTTTTTGACAGGCAGGAAAAAGAAGTCCGGGAAGAATATGAATCCGGCCAGACGGACAGTCTGTACCGTAAAATTAAGTCCATTCCGTGCAAAACCGTGTATGTGGACGGGCTGGTAAGAGAAATGGAAGAAAAGATCGGCATGACACAGAAGGATAACCAGGAGGCACTCTTGCAGAAATTTCTTGAAGAAATCAAGGACTGTAAAACAATCAGTGGCAGGGTTGTATTCGGTGATAATGAAGCTAAAATCAAGCAGGCGGAGAATTCGTTTGTGTCCTCCGGGAAATTTGAACATATTCTGCTGTTCAATGATACATCAGTCTTGAAAAACGGAAAGGAAGGAATGGCGGTCACTACTGAGAAAATTTATTATAAAAATCTGGTAACAGGGGGAGAATTAGATCTGAAGGAAGTAGCCGGATTTGAATTTTCCGGGGCGGCATTTTCCCAGAAACTCATGGTCAGAATGGAAAAGGGAAAGAAATATTATCTGCCATGCAGGATCGAAAAAGAAGATTATTATACTTACTTAAAAATACTGGAAATTCTGTTGAAAATCATAAGGCAGGATATCTTCGGACTTGAAAAAAAGTAACAGATGTGTTATGATTTGTCAGAAATTCCTGAAAAGAGGTAAAAGAAAGATGAAAATAATGGTAGCAGCAGATATCCATGGTTCTGCGTATTATTGCGAAAAGCTTCTGAAGAAGTACAAAGAAGAAGCCTGTGATAAACTATTACTGCTCGGGGATATTCTTTATCACGGACCAAGAAATGATTTACCGGAAGAATATAATCCCAAAAAGGTTCTTGCCATGTTAAATGAAATGAAAAACGAGATTCTCTGTGTAAGAGGAAACTGCGATACCGAAGTTGACCAGATGGTACTGGAATTTCCGGTGCTTGCGGAGTATTGTCTGCTCTACCTGGATCATATAACTATTTTTGCCACACATGGTCATAAATTTAATAAAAATTTTATGCCTAATCTTGCAGAAAATGAGGTATTATTACATGGTCATACACATGTGCCGGCATGTGAGAAAGTCGGAAATAATATGTATATGAATCCAGGTTCAGTGTCCATACCAAAGGAAAACAGCCATCATGGCTATATGACGATTGAAGATGGACACTTTTTGTGGAAGGATCTAGATGGAAACATCAAAAACAGCTATCCGTCCGCATAAGAGGAAATTCACGACATGAGGAGAAAGGTTATAATCATGAAGAGTAAGATCATAAATTATTTTAAGGATATCTGGAATGATAAAGTGAAAAGGGCAACACTTCTTGTCTTTCTGATAGCACCGCTTGTATCCTATACCATTGCAGAAGCATTAAACCAGAGATCTGTTTCAAAATTTTTTGGTTTTGTTACGGGAAGTCCGGTTACATTTCTGTTGAATTATATTATTGTATTGTTTACACTGTCATTTACGCTGGTATTGAAAAAAAGAATTGCTCCCATGCTTATGATTTCCTGTGTATGGATTGGGTTTGGTGTGGCTAACTTTATGCTCAAAACCTACCGTGAAACACCATTTTCGGCAAATGACCTCAGAATGGCAACTTCTGTTATGGGAATCATGAATAAGTATCTGAGCGGAGTACTGGGAGCATTTTTGATTGCACTGATCATTGCCGCAATTGGCCTTGTCTTGTTTTTATGGAAGAAGGTACCGAAATATGCACAGAAAATCAATTATGTCTGGAATATCACATTGATTATTCTCATCGGCATTCTAACAGTAGGTTCTGCAGATATCGGAATCGCAACGGGAAGTCTTTCGACAAAATTCCCGAATCTGTCCATCGCATATCAGAAATACGGATTTGCTTACTGCTTTGCGAATTCCGTGGTAAATGTAGGTGTGAAGAAACCAAAGGAGTATTCTGCGGAAACTATCCAGAAGATAAAGCAGAAACTGGATGCGGCGGAGGATGCTCCGGTCGAAGAGGCGGATACGCCAAATATCATCTTTTTACAGCTGGAATCCTTCTTTGATGTAAATAAAGTAAAAGATCTGGAATTGTCTGAAGAGGCAACACCGATTTTCAATCAGCTGAAGAAAGAATATCCTTCCGGATTTCTCTCGGTAAATAATGTCGGATATGGTACGGCAAACACTGAATTTGAGATGATGACCGGCATGAACCTGGAAGATTTCGGACCGGGCGAGTTCCCATATAAGACAATATTGAAAGAAACCACCTGTGAAAGTATCGCCTATGTACTGCGGGATTATGGTTATACTTCGCATGTGGTCCATAATAATAATGCATCCTTCTATTCGAGAAACCAGGTATTTAAGAACCTTGGCATTAATACCTTTACCAGTGTGGAATATATGAATCCGACCGAATACACACCGCTTGAGTGGGTAAAGGACAAGATTCTGACACAGCAGATTATGGATGTACTGGAATCTACGGACGAACAGGATTTTATCTATACGATATCCGTCCAGGGGCATGGTACCTATCCGTCCTATCAGGTAATTGAAGAACCTTTGATTACAGTATCCGGTATCGAAGATGAGGAACGTAGGAATCAGTTTGAATACTATGTAAACCAGATTAAGGAAATGGATGATTTCATCGGGGAACTGACCGATACACTTTCCAAATTTGATGAGGACATCATTCTTGTCATGTATGGCGATCATCTTCCAAGTCTGGAACTGACGGAGGATGAACTGACCAATGCAAATTTATATCAGACCGAGTACATTATCTGGAGTAATTTTGGATTTGATATGCCGAATGAAGATTTAGAAACTTTCCAGATATACCCTCGTATTCTTCAGAAACTCGGAATCGATCAGGGTGTGATCAATAAATTCCACAGAGTTTACCAGAATGATGCCAATTATCTCCAGTCATTGAAAACACTGGAATATGATATGCTCTATGGTGACCGATATGCATTTGACGGAACAAATCCATATGTACCGACGGATTTACAGATGGGAACTTATCCGGTTATTATTACCGGAGTGGAACAGGAAAATAATCCACAGCAGTTCTATCCGAGTTCGGCGGATTTGTCGGGTGAACCGCAGACCGAAGAGGAAAGTGTAGATCCGGCAGATACGAGCCATTACTATATTGTAAAAGGCACATATTTCTCACCATTCAGTTATGTCTATATCAACAACCAGAAATGTGAGACACAGTTTGTCGATGATAAGACATTGATTGTAAAAGCGGATGAAGTACAGAACCTGGATTCCTTTACGGTGAAGCAGCTGTGGAAGGGAAGGTCGGTTGTAAGTACCTCCGATGAATACATTTATATCGCGACAGATGGCAATGAAACCGGAGTTTCCCAAAATCAGGATTCCTGATTTTTGATGAAAATTCATAAATTCATTTTTTCAGCATAAAATGAGATAAGAAAAGATGAAAGAATGAATATGAAGAAAAAATTCAAAATCGCGGCAGTATGGCTAATGATTAATATCCTGACATTGGGCATGCTGCCGTTTTATGTATATGCAGAGGAAGAAACACAGAATGGTGCGGATTCCCTTGGACTGACGGCGAAAGCCTGTATTCTGATGGAAGCATCTACTGGAAGTGTGATCTACGAAAACAATGCGGATGAACAGCTTAGTCCGGCAAGTATTACCAAAATAATGACACTCATTCTTGTTTTTGATGCACTCGGGGAAGGGGATATTGAACTGGAAGACCAGGTAACTACCTCCGCCTATGCAAAATCCATGGGAGGTTCGCAGGTATTTCTCGAAGAAGGAGAGGTACAGAGTGTGGACACACTGATTAAATGTATTATTGTGGCTTCCGGAAATGATGCCTGTGTCGCAATGGCTGAATACATAGCAGGAAACGAACAGGAGTTTGTGAAACGTATGAATGAACGGGCGGCAGAGCTTGGAATGTCCAATACCCATTTTGAGGACTGTTGCGGACTTACGGATTCGGATGGACATTATACCTCGGCGAGGGATGTGGCACTGATGTCTCGGGAACTGATTACCAGATATCCACAGATATTTGATTATTCCGGGATTTGGATGGAAAATATTATACATACAACGGCAAAAGGAAGCAGTGAATTTGGTCTGGCAAATACAAATAAACTCCTGAAACAGTATCAGTGGGCAACCGGCCTGAAAACCGGTTCGACCAGTAAGGCAAAATACTGTGTCAGTGCGACAGCAAGAAAGGACGATATCGATTTGATTGCCGTCATCATGGCAGCACCGGATTACAAGGCAAGATTTTCAGAAGCGGTAAGGCTGCTCGATTATGGATATGCAAACTGCAGTCTGTATAGGGATGAAAATAAGGATAGCTTAAATGATGTTCCAGTTGCACAGGGAGTAAAGGATAGCGTGACCATCGGATACCGCGGTCCATTCAGCTATTTAAGCACCAGCGGGGAGGACATCGGACAGATTGAAAAGAAGATAAATCTGAAAGAAGAAATTCCGGCACCGGTACATCAGGGGGATGTGATCGGAACTGCGGAATACTATCTGGGAGAAAAGCAGATTGGAACGGTGGATATCATCGCCGGAAGTGATGTGAAGAAAATGGTATATCTGGACTGTCTGAAAAGACTGCTCCATGAACTGTGGATCTAGAGAAAATAGAATTATTTACAATACGGAGGTTTTATGTTATACTTTCTGATATTATGTGCAGTAATACTGGCAGCAGTATTGCTCAGAAGCCACTATGAAAATACGCATTTTACCAGGGCATATTATTTATATAAGAGCAGGAAAATAAAAGATAATATTAAGATTGTGTTCCTGTCGGATCTGCATGAAAGTGTATTTGGTAGGGAGAATCAGGAACTGGCAGATGCTATAAGGCGGGAAAATCCCGACTACATTCTGCTGGGCGGGGATCTGATTATCGGAAAGGAGAAGAAACTCCGGACAGAGCAGGCATTTCATTTCTTGACACTGATCAAAGATATCTGTCCGGTTTATTATACCTTTGGAAATCACGAAACCAGAGGAAAGGCGCTGGATGGATGGAAGGATTATATCAGCCGGGTTGAACACATGGGAAAGATAAGACTTCTGAATAATGCAGGGGTACATTTTACACATGGCAGGACTGCATTGTATCTGTACGGACTGGAATTGCAGGCAGGAGTATACAAGGAGAAGGTATTTCCAGGAAAGCTGGCAGCACAGAATCCTTTTGAAAAAGCAGACAGAAATGAAGTAAAAATTCTGCTTGCCCATACACCTGAATTCTTTGAAACATATGAGAAGTGGGGTGCAGACCTTGTGCTGTCGGGGCATAACCACGGCGGAATTGTACGGCTTCCTGTTCTGGGAGGTGTGATTTCCACCGGCAAGAGATTATTTCCGAAGTATTCCTATGGGAAATATGGAGAAAAAGACACACAGATGTTTCTGACTGCGGGAGCCGGAACACATACGATCCGTTTCCGGCTCTTTAACCCGGCAGAATACGTTGTCCTGGAAATGAAGAAAGACCAGGAAGGATAGCAGAAGAAAGGGAAAGAAAACTATGGGAATTCCGGTAAAACTACAGGCATTTGAAGGACCACTGGATTTGCTGCTTCATCTGATTGAAAAGAATAAAGTAAATATATATGATATTCCGATTGTAGAGATTACAAGACAGTATCTCGAATATGTCAATCAGATGGACAGGCAGGATCTGGATGTGGTAAGTGAATTTCTTGTAATGGCGGCAACCCTGATTGATATTAAATCCAGAATGCTTCTGCCAAAAGAAGTCAAAGAGGACGGCGAAGAGGTAGATCCGAGAGCGGAACTGGTGGAAAAGCTTCTGGAATATAAGATGTACAAATATATGTCTTATGAACTGCGCGATCGGGAACAGGAAGCGGAGCTTGCGATGTATAAGTTTCCGACCATACCGGAGGAAGTTGCGGCATACGAACCGCCAGTGGATCTCGATGAACTGCTTGCAGGAATTACACTGGGGCAGCTGAATGAGATTTTCCGACAGGCAATGCACCGGAGCGAGGATAAGGTAGATCCGATCCGGAGTAAATTTAAAAATATTGAACGGGAAGAAGTAAGCCTTCCGGATAAAATCACCTTTATCAGGGATTATGCAAGGGAGAAGAAAGTATTCAGCTTCCGGAAACTGCTGGAATCCCAGCATAGTAAAATGCATGTGATTGTGTCATTTCTGGCGATCCTTGAACTGATGAAAATGGGAGAGATTGTGATTGAACAGAAAGAATTATTTGACGATATTATGGTAAGTATCCGGACAGAGAATGGATTAGGAGAGAATTATGCGGGAAAAGAAGAGTGATAAAAACCAGTCAGAGTTACTGGCGGCAGCAGAAGCAATCTTATTTACAATGGGAAAATCCGTGGAACTGTCAAAGATGGCAGAGGCACTCGGGTTGTCGGAAGCACAGACAAAAGCACTGATAGAAAAATTGAAAGAAAAATATGAAGACGAATGCTGCGGACTGCAGATTGTGGAACTGGAGAAATCCTATCAGATGTGTACGAAAAGTAGTATGTACGAATATCTGATCCGGATCGCAAGCCAGCCAAAGAAAAATGTTCTGTCGGATGCACTGTTGGAAACCCTGTCCATCATCGCATATAAACAGCCGGTTACCAGAACCGAAGTAGAAAATATCAGGGGTGTAAAATGTGAACATGCCGTCAATAAACTGATTGAATATAACCTTGTGACGGAACTGGGAAGACTGGACGCACCCGGAAGACCGCTGCTCTTTGGAACGACCGAAGAATTCTTAAGAAAATTTGGAGTTTCTTCTATTACAGAACTACCGGAACCGGACAGGGATAAAGTATCGGAATTCAAGCAGCACGCAGAACAGGAAATCGGATATATACAGGAGGAAGAAAAAGATGCTACATAATGTTCTTACACATGAAACCTGTGCAAAGTGCAGAATCTGCTGCTCTTTTGTAAAAGAGGATGCATGGGAATCCCCATTGTTTTCCAAAGAAGATATGGAGCGGATAAAGAAAGCCGGGATTCTGGAAGATTGTTTTGATAAAGTCTGTAAAGATGGCAGGGAAGTATATATGGCACATTATGAGTTTCATGATGAAAAGGAGATTCTTCTGTGTCCCTGCCTGGATGAAAAGAAAGGCTGTATTCTTGGCAGCGAGAAACCGTTTGAATGCAGCATATGGCCAATCCGTATTTTTTGCAGGGAAGACGACGAAGGCTATTATCTCGGACTAGCCGGCATCTGTCCTGCTTTTGAAGGGAAGAATTACAGAAAGCTCCTGCAGGAACTGCAGGAGAACGGACTGGGGGAAAAGATTCTTGCATTAAAGGGCAGACAGGAAATCTTAAAAGAAATCCAGGAAGGATATAAACCTATTTACCCAGAAGAAAAGTCTGTATAACACGGCCCAGACAATAGGAATAATCAAACCTGCCGACCGATCCGGCAGCATATAAATTATATTTTCTGATAACAGTATCGTTTAGGGAATAGGATACCGATCCGATGACATCGCCTTGTTCCACCGGTGCTGTTATATTTTTGCGGTAATTATAGTGAATCTGCAAATCGTCTGAAAATTTGACCGCATAAATGAGCGGGGCAGGATGGATTTCTACCGGAACACTTCCGGTAATGCCGTCCGTGACAGAAACAGGAGGGAATTGCATTTCATAATCAAATAAATCCTTTCTGGAAAAATTTTCCAGACCATAATTTAACAGCAGGGACGCATCCTGCCATTTGTAGGTTTTGTTATTCGGCCAGCCGCATCCGAGCAGAGTCACCGTAAAAGTGCGATCTCCATTTCTAAGTGCGGTCACATAACAGTAGCCTGCATTCCCCGTGAAGCCGGTTTTGCCGGAGATCACCCCATCCATCATATGGAGAAAGGCATTTTTATTATTTACGGTAAAACTTCTGTTTCCGGGAACTGCGTTGCCATCATCCCCGATGGAATAATTGGTAAAGGTATGGGATGCTGTCTGTGTAATAGAAAGAAAGGTATCATTTTTAATGCAATAGGACATGATAAGACAGAGATCCGCAGCCGTAGTTCCGTGGATATATTCCGTACCATCGACGGTTTCTGTGGCATCCAGACCGTTCGGTGTGATGAAATGGGTGCCGGTACAGCCGATCTGGGCAGCTTTCTCGTTCATCAGCACGGAAAAAGAAGAAACGTCCCCGCTGATATGCTCTGCAATGGCTACGGCAGTATCATTGTGGGATTCGAGCATAAGGGAGTAAAGCAGGTCGCCGAGCCGGTAATATTCGCCCGTATTCATGTTCAACTGCACATCCGGCATGGAAGCGGCATACTTGCTGACACAGACCAGATCGTCCGGATTTCCGTACTCCAGCGCGAGAATACAGGTCATGATTTTGGTGGTGCTTGCGTTGGGACGGACCTCGGAACAGGTTTTGCCATACAGGATTCGCCCGCTGTCCGCATCCATCAGACAGGCTGACAGGGCATGAAGCTCATCAGGGGAAGGTTCTCCGGCAGATAAGTGGAAAGTGGTAAAAAATACGAAAAAAAAGAGAAAAAAGAGGGTAAAAAAACATCGCAGAAAGAATCGCATGAAATACCTCACAAAAAAATATGTAATTTTATGTAAAATTGCACAAAAAACAGCTTGCCAATTTTGGCAATTCGATATAAAATTATAATCGGCAGAAATTTTGATTACCACCTTTGTATATACTTATGTGAATAATTGCGTGAATATGCGCAATCATTAAGAATGATACAAAACTTTATGGATAATAAGCAATTCTGCTTAAAAATATATTAAATGGAGGGCTGAATGATGAGTAATTTGGCAAAAGAGTCAGCAATGAATAGAATCAATGCATTGCTTGACGAAAACAGCTTTGTCGAAATCGGCGGTTTGGTAACAGCTAGAAGCACCGATTTTAATATGCAGGATAAAGTCGCTGCATCGGATGGAGTTATTACCGGATATGGTGTAATCGACAATAGCTTGGTATATGTTTACAGTCAGGATGCATCAATACTTGGTGGAACCGTTGGAGAAATGCATGCAAAGAAGATTTCAAGACTTTATGACATGGCAGTAAAGATGGGAGCACCTGTAGTAGCACTGGTAGATTGTGCCGGTCTCAGGCTTGAGGAAGCAGCAGATGCATTAAATGCATTTGGTGAAGTTTATGCAAAGCAGGCAGCAGCATCAGGCGTAGTTCCACAGATTACGGCAGTATTCGGAACATGTGGAGGTGGAATGGGTGTTATGGCATCCCTTTCTGATTTCACATTTATGGCTGAAGACGGAAAGCTTTTTGTAAACGCACCGAACACACTGGATGGAAACAGGGCAGAGAAATGTGATACGGCATCAGCCGCATATCAGGCAGAAGTTTCAGGTATGGCAGATTATACCGGAACAGAGGACGAGGTTCTTGCGGGAATCAGACAGCTTGTAAGCGTGCTTCCGATGAACAATGATGACTTTGCGGAAGAACAGTGTGCAGATGATTTAAACAGAGTCTGCGAAAATCTTGCTGACTGTGTCGGCGATACAGAGATCGCACTGGAGAATCTTGCAGATGCTGGAACATTCTTTGAAATTAAGAAGGCTTATGCAAAGAACATGGTAACCGGATTCATGAAATTAAACGGAATTACCGTAGGTGCAGTGGCAAACAGAGCAACTGTTTATGATGAAGAAGGAAAAGCAGAAGAACTCGGAACAGCACTGACAGCAGAAGGCTGTGAGAAAGCCGCAGATTTTGTAAACTTCTGTGATGCCTTTAATATTCCGGTTCTGACATTGACAAATGCTTCTGGATTTGCAGCAACCGTTGACAATGAAAAGAGAATTGCAAAGGCAGCAGCAAAACTGACTTATGCTTATGCAGAAGCAACCGTACCAAAGGTAAATGTGGTAGTCGGACAGGCAATGGGAAATGCATACAATGTGATGAACAGCAAAGCATGTAATGCAGATATTGTATATGCATGGCCGGATGCAAAGATTGGAACCATGGATTCTGATGCAGCAGTAAGAATTATCTATGCAGAAGAAATCAAGAAAGCAGAAGATTCTGTTGCATTTATTAATGAAAAGAAGGCAGAATACGAAACATTGCAGGTAAGTGCAGCTTCTGCAGCAAAGAGAGGCTATGTAGACAGCATTATTGCACCGGAAGATACAAGAAAGTATGTCATTGGTGCATTTGAAATGCTTTATACAAAGAAAGAGGAACGCCCGGCAAAGAAACATGGTACAGTCTAGGAGGTGGCAGTTATGAAAAAGATGAAACAGTTTTTAATTGCCTTTGTATTGATATTAACCATGTGCACACCGGCTGTTTATGCAGATGAAGCATCCGATTATTATTCTTCCATGATGTCAAGCACATCGGATAAAGATACGGCAATCCAGGCGGCACAGTCCTATATGTCAGCATTTGCTGCAATGACGATTGATGATGCAGAATATTACAAAGAAAATGCAAATGGATTTCTCAAGAAAGCGGCAGAAAGTTATTACACCTACCTGGAGAATGATACGCTTGGTAAATTCAAGGAAGTGACAGAGACAAAAGCAACAGAAACAGAAAAAGGATATTCTGTAGTATGTACCGCTGAATTTGAAAATGTAAATCTTGTCATGACACTGACCTGTAACTATATCGGCGGTCAGCTCACACCGACAGGAATCGCATTTTCAACCGTGGAAAGCCATGAAAAAACCATGGGTGAGAAAATGTCCGGCGCAGCTTTAAATACTTTGATCGGACTTGTTACGGTATTTGCGATCCTGATAGTGATTTCCTTTATTATATCACTGTTCCGTTATATTCCGGACATTCAGGCAAAATTTGCAAAGAAAAAAGACGAACCGGAAAAATTTGCAGCAGTGGAAAATGTTACATCACAGATTGAGGCAAAAGAAGAACTTGCAGATGATACAGAACTTGTAGCAGTTATTACTGCAGCGATTGCAGCTTCTACAGGAACTTCTTCTGATGGATTTGTTGTACGTTCTATCCGCAAGTCAAAGAGAAATTTCGATTAGAAAGGATATATAAAAAATTATGAAGAATTATAGAATTACAGTTAATGGAAATGTATATGATGTCGCAGTAGAAGAGACCGGAGCAGGAACAGCACCTGTTGCACCTGCAGCAGCACCAAAGGCAGCTCCGAAAGCTGCACCTGCAGCAGCACCGAAGGCAGCAGCCGGAGCACAGGGCGGAGTAAAAATAACTGCACCAATGCCAGGTAAAGTTCTCTCTGTAAAAGCACCGGTTGGAACAGCAGTAACAAAAGGACAGGTTGTCATGATTCTGGAAGCTATGAAGATGGAAAACGAAATTGTAGCACCACAGGACGGAACCGTTGCAAGTATTGACGTAGCAGAAGGTGGTTCAGTAGAAGCCGGAGCAGTACTCGCTACTTTAAACTAATTTTGTAAAAGTAAGAAAAAACGTTTTACAAATACTTTAAAGGAGGTTTCAACATGGATTACGTTTTTGACGTTTTGGGAAACCTGATTCATCAGTCTGCATTCTTTGGCCTGACATGGGGCAATTATGTAATGATTCTGGTGGCATGTGTATTCCTGTATTTAGCAATAAAAAGAGAATATGAACCATTATTGCTTGTGCCGATTGCATTCGGAATGCTTCTCGTAAACATTTATCCGGATATCATCGCATCACCGGAGGAAACATCCAACGGTGTCGGCGGTTTATTGCATTACTTTTATATTCTGGATGAGTGGAGTATCTTACCTTCACTTATCTTCCTGGGCGTAGGTGCCCTGACAGACTTTGGACCACTGATTGCAAATCCAAAGAGTTTCCTTATGGGTGCGGCAGCACAGTTCGGTATCTACATTGCATACTTTGGTGCGATTGCCATGGGATTCAATGATAAGGCAGCAGCAGCTATCTCCATCATCGGTGGTGCAGATGGTCCTACATCCATCTTCCTTGCAGGTAAACTTGGACAGACAGACCTGATGGGACCGATCGCGGTAGCGGCTTATTCCTATATGTCACTGGTTCCGATTATCCAGCCGCCTATCATGAAGCTGCTGACCACTGAGAAGGAAAGAAAGATCAAGATGGAACAGCTTCGTCCTGTAACAAAGCTGGAAAAAATCTTATTCCCAATCATCGTTACCATCGTAGTAGTAATGATTCTTCCTACCACAGCACCTCTTGTTGGTATGCTGATGTTAGGTAACCTGTTCCGCGAATCAGGTGTCGTAAAACAGCTCGCTGAGACAGCTTCCAATGCTTTAATGTATATCGTAGTTATCCTGCTTGGTACATCCGTAGGTGCAAGTACCAGTGCAGAAGCATTCTTAAACCTTGATACATTGAAGATTGTAGCACTTGGTCTGATTGCATTCGCATTCGGAACAGCAGCAGGTGTACTGATTGGTAAATTAATGTGTAAATTATCCGGTGGAAAGATTAATCCGTTAATTGGTTCCGCAGGTGTATCCGCAGTGCCTATGGCAGCACGTGTATCCCAGAAGGTAGGTGCGGAAGCAGATCCTACAAACTTCCTGTTGATGCATGCCATGGGACCAAACGTAGCAGGTGTTATCGGTACTGCAGTAGCAGCCGGAACATTTATGGCAATCCTGTTATAATATAAGGAGGAAATAGAAATGGCAGAGAAAAAACCAGTAAAAATTACGGAAACTGTCCTTCGTGATGCTCATCAGTCATTAATTGCGACAAGAATGACCACAGAACAGATGCTTCCGATTATAGATAAGATGGATAAAGTTGGCTATCATTCTGTTGAATGTTGGGGTGGGGCTACTTTTGATGCATCTCTTCGATTCTTAAAAGAAGATCCATGGGAGAGATTAAGAAAACTCCGTGATGGATTCAAGAACACAAAGCTGCAGATGCTTTTCAGAGGACAGAATATCCTCGGTTATCGTCATTATGCAGATGATGTGGTAGAATACTTTGTACAGAAATCAGTTGCAAACGGTATGGATATCATACGTATCTTTGACTGTTTAAACGACCTTAGAAACCTGCAGAGTACTGTCAATGCAGTAAAGGCTGTAAAGCATGAAAATCCAAATGCAGAGGCGCAGATCGCATTATCCTATACCCTGGGTGATGCTTATACTTTGGAATACTGGAAAGATATCGCAAAGAGAATTGAAGACATGGGAGCAGATTCTATCTGTTTCAAGGATATGGCAGGACTTCTTCTTCCATATAAAGCTACCGAATTAATCGGTACTTTAAAGGATACCGTAAAGATTCCTATCCAGCTTCATACACACTATACTTCCGGTGTTGCTTCCATGACTTACTTAAAGGCAGTAGAAGCAGGTGTGGATGTTATCGATACTGCAATGTCACCATTTGCACTCGGTACCAGCCAGCCGGCAACCGAAGTTATGGTAGAAACCTTCAAGGGAACTCCGTACGATACCGGACTTGACCAGAAGTTACTTGCAGAAATCGCAGATTACTTCCGTCCGATGAGAGAAGAAGCATTAAAGAGCGGATTATTAAATCCAAAGGTATTAGGTGTAAACATCAAGACTCTTCTTTACCAGGTACCGGGCGGAATGCTCTCCAACATGGTATCACAGTTATCCGAAATGCATGCAGAGGACAAGTACGAAGAAGTGCTTGAGGAAATCCCAAGAGTTCGTAAAGATCTCGGTGAGCCTCCTCTTGTTACACCGTCCTCACAGATTGTCGGAACACAGGCTGTTATGAACGTTATCGGCGGAGAACGATACAAGATTGCAACAAAGGAAACAAAGGCTGTTCTGAGTGGTGAATATGGTCAGACCGTAAAACCATTCAACAAAGAAGTACAGGAGAAAGTTATCGGAGATAAAGAACCGATTACCTGCAGACCTGCTGATCTCTTAGAGCCGGAACTTCCTAAGATTGAAGCTGAGATGGCTGAATGGAAAGAACAGGATGAAGATGTATTAACTTATGCATTATTCCCACAGGTTGCATTAGATTTCTTCAAATATAGAAAAGCACAGAGAGAAAAAGTAGATTTAAACGTAGCAGATACGGAAAATAAGGCTTATCCTGTGTAATATATGATAAGATAGGGCTGTCTGGAGACAGCCCTTTTTTGGCGGTGAAAAATATGAGAAAAATCAAATTCATCACTGCAGTTGTAATAAGCACAGCCTTAATGGTAAGTACAGAGGTAAGTGCTTATGCAACATGCGGACAGGATTATGAAACGACAAACAGCAATGCACAGAATTATACCAAATGGTCCACACCGATAGAATCCTATCTGACCGAAACTACGGATGGAAAATTAATGCGTGTACAGAAATCCGATGATAATACAGGAATCCTGGTAGAATATTACACAAAAGATTATAAATTGCAGGAGAGCAGAATCATTGATGACGAGCTTCCGATATTTGGTGGATTTTATGCAACGGATGAGAATTATTATATTCTGTCCGGTCAGAATAACAGTGAGAAAGATGGCACAGTGGAAGTACTCCGGCTTACAAAGTATGATAAGGACTGGAACCGTATTGCAAGTGCCAGTGAATACGGTGCAAATACAAAGAAACCTTTTGATGCAGGTTCTGCCAGAATGACACATGATGGCAAGTATCTTTTTATCCGTACCTGTCATCTGATGTACAGCGGTCACCAGGCAAACTATACCATACAGGTGGATACGGAACAAATGAAGGTAACCAGTGCTTTTTCGGGTGTTTATGATTCAACATATGGATATATCAGCCATTCCTTTAATCAGTTTATCAAAATAGATAACGGGCAGCTGGTAGGAGTGGATCATGGCGATTATTATCCGAGAGCATTTATACTGCAATTGTACACCGGAGATTATACGAATGGTAATTTTATATCAAGATGCCAGACAAAACGCTTTATGACTTTTCAATCGCACTGGAATTCGAACGAAACAGGGGCATCCGCCGGTGGATTTGAAATTTCCGACAGTGCATATCTTCTTGCGGGAAATACCGTCAGCCAGGAAAACAGAGATATCGATGATTTAGTAACCAGAAATATTTTCGTGGCTGCAATATCAAAAGATAGTAAAGAACTAACAACAAACTGGATTACTACTTATAAAGAAGGAGAAACAGGAACATCTACCCCGCAGTTTGTAAAAATCGGTGAAAATGAATATATGCTTCTCTGGACAAGAAATGGTATGGTAAATTATACGAGAATTGACGGGGATGGAAATCAGACCGGAAAAATCTATGAAATGAGCGGAGATTTAAGTGATTGTGTACCAATTGTTGTAAATGGAAAATTATTATGGTATGTATGTAAAAATGATGACATTACCTTTTATGAAATCAACCTTGCAAATCCTGCTTCGACAAATAAAACTGAGGTAGAGCGGGGACATGATTATAAAGTGGTAACGATGGACGAAAAGGGATATGCAACTTTAAAATGCCGTTCCTGTGGTCATCAGACACAGAGAGAAACCGCAGATACGATTTATTTGAAGTTTTACATGAAAAGCGGCAATAACTTCTACGGAATTAATAAATACACTTATCAGGATTTAAAACCAGGTGACAGGGTATATGCTGCTGTTTCCATGTATAACAGCACATCGTCAAAGGTATATCATGATAAATATACGATAGAGATAGATGATAAAGATGTCGTTCAATATTGTGAACCGCAGAACGGAGAGAACTACTTCAGTTTTGTAGTAAAAAAATTTGGTTCCGCGAATATAACAGTTAGATCCGAAATGAATGATGGACTTTATCAGACTTATCAGTTTATAGTACCATTCTACTGTTACATCAATTCTGCGAATAAAACGATTTCCTCATTTCAGGAAGGAACTACTGTCAATGATATTGCAGGAAAATACACAGGTCCTGTACAGGTAAAGGATACAAATGATAAGGTTTTGGATAACTCGTCCAAAGTGGGAACCGGATATAAAGTAACAGAGCAGGAAACAGGAAAGGTTTATACAACTATCCTGCGGGGAGATATCAATGGTGATGCCATCATTAATGTACTCGATATGGAAGCTATTCAGAAATCCATTCTTGGAATCAGTCCATTAACAGGAGTGTATGAACAGGCATCAGACATCGATAAGGATGATCAGATTTCTGTGCTGGATATGGAAGCTATTCAGAAACATGTTTTAGGAATTGAAATTATCAGCAGATGATAGGTAATTACAAGATGGAATATAAAAGAATAATTTTGTTTAAGGGTGCTGTGGAAACTCTGGAATACTTTTCAGAACAGCTGGCACAGGCTTTTGCACATATGGGAAAAGAAACCTGGTTTTGGAATCTTAATACACCTGCGGATAGCAGGAAAGAATTTTTAAAATTTTACAAAGAGGGTGAAACGGTTCTATTTACCTTTAATTTTATCGGATTGAGCGGAGAAGAACAGTTTGAAACAGAAAAACATAGTACTCTATGGGAAAAATATAAAATCCCATGCTGGTGTATGATGGTAGATCATCCCATGTATTATTACAAACAGCTTTCGGAAACAAACAGCAATTTAAAACTGATATGCATCGACCGCGGACATTGCCGGTTTACAGAAACATTTTATCCCAAATATGGAAGTGTGGATTTTGTGCCGCTTGGCGGAACAAAGCTGCTTACCGAGCCGATACCTTATGAAGAACGGGATATCGACATCCTGTTTGCGGGAAATTATGTTGCATTGCCAAACCTGGAAAAACATCTGGCAGGAGTACCGGAAGATAATAAAGAATTTTATTTTGAAATCATAGAAGACCTTATCCAGAATCCGGATCTGCCAATGGACACGGCAATCCTTAAACATCTGAGGAGTGAGATTCCAAAGATTACAAGGCATGAAACCCTTGCCTGCATGTATCACATGATTTTTGTGGATCTGTATGTGCGGTCGTATTTTCGCAGGGAACTGGTGTGTTCCCTTGCGGAAGCAGGAATGAAAGTAACCGTCCTCGGAAAAGACTGGGAGTTATCCGGATGTAAAAGACCGGAAAATCTGAATCTCATCGGGCAGGTGGATTCCTTTACCTGTCTGGACTTCATGCAGCGGGCAAAAATATCCTTCAATGTGATGCCGTGGTTTAAAGAAGGAGCACATGACCGTATCTTTAACTCCATGCTGTCCGGCTGTGTAACGGTTACGGACTCATCTCTGTATCTGGATGAAATACTGCATGAACATGTGGACTTTGTGAAATATAGCCTGAAAGAACGGGAAAAAATGCCAGAAATGGTAAGAAAACTGTTACAGGATGAGAAACAAAGCCGGGAACTGGCACAGGAAGGATATGATATGGCACAGGCACATACCTGGGAAAAACGTGCGGCAGATCTGCACCGGATTTTTTTATTAAAATAATAACTGAGGGAGAGAACGGATGGAAGAGAAGGAAACGGAAAACATTGTAAAAATAATTAATGGGAAATTTCCTGCGATGAGCAGAGGACAGAGAAAGTTGGCGGAATATATCCTTGCCCAGTACGATAAGGCGGCATTTCTTACGGCTGCACAGATCGGAAAACAGGTGGGTGTCAGTGAGTCAACAGTTGTCCGTTTTGCCGGACTGCTGGGTTATAAGGGATTCCCGCAGATGCAGAAAGCACTGGAAGGAATGGTATACAAAAGACTCCATGAAGCACCAGCCGTTGACATAGAAAACGAGAACATATCCGGACAGGAGGTGTTAGAGCAGATATTAAAGAAAGACATCCGGAATATCAGCAACACACTGGAAATGGCGGATCGCAGAACATTTGAAATGGCTGTGGAAAAACTGTTAAATGCAAGGCACGTCTATCTGGTCGGAATACGGGGTTCTGAACCACTGGCGGTCTATATGGGATTTTACCTTAAATTAATGCTGGATGAAGTAACCGTTGTATCAAACGGAAATACCAGTGATTTATTTGAGGAACTGATGAAAATAAATGAAGAAGACTGTCTGGTCGGAATCAGTTTTCCGAGGTATTCCATGCGGACCTTGAAGGCAATTGAATTTGCAAACAGCAGAAGTGTCAGTGTGATAACGATTACCGACAGCATCAATTCGCCCATGAATCTGTATTCCTCCTGCAATCTTATCGCCAGAAGTGATATGACGGCAGCCGCGGACTCGCTCTGTGCACCCATGAGCCTTGTCAATGCACTGATAACGGCAGTTATGGCAAAACGCAGGAAAAACCTGCTAAATCGTCTGGAAATGCTGGAAGATATCTGCAACCAGTACGGAACGGGAGAAAATGATGAACTCAATAAGGTGGACGACTCCGATTGCATAGGGATTTGACATGGAAATAGAGTTGTGGTAAAATTCAGTGCATAAAATCAGTATAAGATAAGGAACAGACAGAATGGAGAAAATAGCAGTAATCGGTGGCGGGGCAGCTGGGATGATGGCGGCCATATCCGCAGCGGAAACGAGTCATGAAGTCCATCTTTTTGAGAAAAATGAGAAACTTGGAAAGAAAATATTTATCACGGGAAAAGGAAGATGCAATCTGACAAATGCATCCGATATGGACGAGATACGCCGGAATATCGTGACGAATTCAAAATTTATGTACAGTGCATTGTATACATTAAGCAATGACGATGTGATACAGATGTTTCAGGATGTTGGCGTGGAGACAAAGGTAGAAAGGGGAAACCGGGTATTTCCAGTGTCGGATAAATCTTCCGATATAATATGGGGACTTACAAAGATGTTGAAAAAACAGCAGGTAATGATCCATCTGAATACCGGCATCCAGGATATCCTGTGGGAAGAGGGACTGGAGAAGAAACCTGTGATCAAAGGAATTATAACGGAGGATGGAGAAAAGCTGTTCTTCTCAAAAGTAATCATAGCAACCGGTGGGTATTCTTATCAGTCCACAGGTTCTACCGGAGACGGGTATCGTTTTGCAAAAGAAACCGGACACAGAGTAACGGATATTCTGCCGGCATTAGTACCACTTGTAGTAAAAGAAGAGTGTGTCAAAGAGATGCAGGGACTGTCATTGAAAAATATCCGGGCAGACTTTTATGTAGAAGGAAAAAAAGTCTACTCTGATTTCGGGGAAATGTTGTTTACCCATTTCGGAGTCAGCGGTCCTGTGATTTTAAGTGCAAGCAGTCTGCTGACAGAAGGACTGAGGCAGGGGAAAAAGACAGAACTGGTGCTGGATCTGAAGCCGGCATTAGATGAAAAACCACTGGATGAACGTATTTTAAGGGATTTTTCGGAATATAAGAATAAGGATTTCCGCAATGCACTGGGAGATCTTCTGCCCAAGAGCATGATTCCCGTAATCATAGAACGATCCGGCATTGACGAATTTAAGAAAGTAAACCACATTACAAAAGAAGAACGAAGAAATCTTGTAAATGTCATTAAGAACTTCCGGCTGACCGTTACCGCAACGAGGGGATTCCAGGAGGCCATCATTACCAAGGGCGGTGTCAATGTAAAAGATATCAATCCTGCGACCATGGAATCAAAGATCGTTTCCGGCTTATATTTTGCCGGTGAGGTGCTGGATGTGGATGCATTTACAGGCGGTTATAACCTTCAGGTGGCATGGTCCACAGGAAGACTTGCGGGATTTTCCGTATAAAAGGAAAAGGAGAGGAAACAGATGTTTAATGTAGCAATAGACGGACCGGCAGGAGCCGGAAAAAGCACGATAGCAAAGCTGGTCGCAAAAAGGGAAGGATTTATCTATGTGGATACCGGTGCCATGTACCGGGCACTGGCTGTATTATGTGTGCGGTCCGGAGTAAATATAAAAGAAGAAACAGAAGTTGTGAAGGTCTGTGAACCGGCACAGGTAACAATTCGGTATGAAGATGAAGAACAGCAGGTCATTTTAAATGGAGAAAATGTAAATCCATATCTGAGAACAGAAGAAACAGGAAATGCAGCCTCCGTCATTTCTGCCTATGCAGGAGTCCGGGAAAAACTGCTCATGCTGCAGCGCCAGCTTGGAAAAGAGCATAATGTTGTCATGGACGGCAGGGATATCGGAACGAATGTATTAAAAGATGCACAGCTGAAAGTTTATCTGACAGCTGGAAGCGATACACGTGCCAGAAGACGTTTCGATGAACTGACGGCAAAGGGAATTCTATGCAATCTCGAAGAAATTAAAAAAGATATCGAAGAGCGGGATTATCAGGATATGCACAGAAGCATTGCACCGTTAAAACAGGCTGAGGATGCTGTCTATCTTGACTCCTCTGCAATGACCATAGAAGAAGTGGCAGAAAAAATACAGACACTAATGAGGGAAAAAGGATGGAAGTAAGGACTGCAAAGACGGCAGGGTTCTGTTTCGGGGTAAAAAGAGCCGTTGCAACCGTGTATGAAGAAATAAAAAATGGAAAAGATAAACAGGAGATCATTTATACCTATGGCCCGATTATCCATAATGAACAGGTCGTGTCTGACCTGGAGAACAAAGGAGTCCGGGTTATCCATGGAAAAGAGGACCTGAAAAGCATAACAGAAGGAACGGTTATCATTCGCTCCCATGGAGTTGACCGGGAAACCTATGACATGATCCGCAGCCAGGGACTCAAATTAGTGGATGCAACCTGCCCCTTCGTGAAAAAAATCCACAGAACCGTGGAAGAAAAAAGCAGGGAAGGGTATGATATTATTATTATTGGAAATGAGGACCACCCAGAAGTCCAGGGGATAAAAGGATGGTCCGAATCCGATACTTATATCATGAATACTGAGGAAGAAGCTGAAAAATTCAGCATTTTTCCGGGCAAAAAGCTGTGTGTGGTGGCACAAACGACATTTAATTACAAGAAATTTGATAAAATGGTTGAAATTATTGCAAAAAAGCGGTATGATATAGTAGTTGTTAATACTATATGCAATGCGACAAACGAGAGACAGGTGGAAGCAAGGAAGATTGCCGCGGAATCCGACGCAATGATAGTCATCGGCGGCAGAAACAGTTCCAACACACAGAAGCTTTATGAAATTTGTAAAGAGGAATGTAAACATACTTACTATATACAGCAACTTGAAGACTTGGATTTAGAAAAGCTGCAAACCTGTAGAAATGTAGGTATTACAGCAGGGGCTTCGACCCCAAATAATATAATAGAGGAGGTTCAGGCAGAATGTCAGAATTAAGCTTTGAGCAGATGTTAGAAGAATCATTAAAAACTATCAGAACAGGAGATATCGTTGAAGGAACAATCATTGACGTTAAGCCAGATGAAATTGTTTTAAATATAGGTTACAAGTCAGATGGTATTATTGCAAGAAACGAATATACCAACACACCTAATGCAGATTTAACAACAATGGTATCTGTTGGCGATAAGATGGAAGCTAAGGTATTAAAAGTCAACGATGGAGAAGGTCAGGTATTATTAACATACAAGAGACTGGCTCAGGAAAAGGGAAGCAAGAGACTCGAAGAAGCTTTTGAAAACAAAGAAGTATTAAAGGCTGTTGTATCCCAGGTTATGACAGGCGGATTAAGTGTTGTTGTTGATGAAACAAAGGTATTTATTCCAGCAAGTCTTGTTTCTGACACTTATGAAAAAGATTTAAGTAAATATGCAGGACAGGAAATCGAATTCGTAATCAGTGAGTTTAATCCGAAGAGAAGAAGAATCATCGGTGACAGAAAGACTTTATTAGTAGCTGCAAAGAAAGAAAAACAGGAAGAATTACTTGCAAAGATCAAAGAAGGACAGGTAGTAGAAGGTACTGTAAAGAATGTTACAGACTTCGGTGCATTCATTGATTTAGGCGGTATCGACGGACTCTTACACATTTCAGAAATGTCATGGGGAAGAGTTGAACATCCAAAGAAGATGTTCAAGGTTGGTGATTCTGTTAAAGCTATCGTAAAAGAAGTAAATGGAACCAAGATTGCATTAAGCCTTAAGTTTGATGAAACAAACCCATGGTTAAATGCAGCAGAGAAATATGCAGTAGGTAATGTAGTAGAAGGTACTGTAGCAAGAATGACAGATTTCGGTGCGTTCGTAGAACTTGAACCGGGTATCGATGCACTCCTTCATGTATCACAGATTGCAAAGGAACATATCGACAAGCCGTCTGATGTATTAAAGATTGGCGATAAGATTGAAACCAAGGTTGTTGATTTCAATGCAGATGAAAAGAAGATCAGCCTGAGCAGAAAAGCTTTATTAGACAATACTGCTGAAGCTGAGAAAGATGCTGAATAAAACCTAAGCAGAAGGAAACGAGTAGGAGTCTGGGGAAACTGGTTCCTACTCGATTTTTTCAAATAGTATATATTACATATCAGCAGGAATATTCCGATGATATTATGAGAGGTGCCCTTATGGATTATGAACAGTTTAAAACTCAGATTTTACAGCTTACAACCATTGATTTGAATGCATACAAAGAACGGCAGATGAAAAGAAGAATAGACGCACTGATTGCAAAACACAAATATCCGGGCTATAAGGAATATGTTGCGGCATTAAAGCAGAATCAGGAGTTATTTGAGGAATTTGTAAACTATCTGACCATAAATGTATCTGAATTCTGGAGAAACCCGGAACAGTGGAAGGTTCTGGAGGACTCTGTTATTCCGGAGCTGATTAAAAAAAATGGCAAAAATATCAAAGTATGGAGTGCAGCGTGTTCAACCGGAGATGAGCCATATTCCCTGGTTATGCTGTTATCAAAATTTATGCCGTTAAGAGACATAAAGATTCTGGCAACAGATATTGATAAACAGGTACTCGAGAAGGCAAGGGCAGGACTCTATAACCAGAAGAGTCTTACAGGACTTCCGGAAGAATTTAAAAAGAAATATTTTACAAAAGTAGGATTAAGCAATTACCAGATTAATGATGAGATTAAGAAATGTGTGGAATTTAAACAGGGAAATCTTCTGAAAGATAAATATCCGGCCAATCTTGATCTGATTGTCTGCCGAAATGTATTAATCTATTTTACGGATGAAGCGAAAACGGATATATACCGTAAATTTAATGATTCATTAAAATCGGAAGGATTTCTTTTTGTTGGAAGTACGGAACAGATTATTAATTATCGTGACTTGAATTACCAGTCATTCCGTTCATTTTTCTACAAAAAGAATTAAGGAATATTATATGAGAGTGATTTCAGGAAGTGCAAGGAGAACGAATCTGAAAACGGTTCCGGGTGAATCGACCAGACCGACAACGGACAGAATTAAAGAAACACTTTTCAATATGATTCAGGGAGAATTATATGACTGCCTGTTTCTGGATCTGTTCAGCGGAAGTGGCGCCATTGGGATCGAAGCACTCAGCCGCGGTGCCAGACGATGCTATTTTGTAGAACAGGCAAAAGAAGCAGTTGCATGCATCAGGCAGAATCTGGATGCAACACATCTGGGACAGAAAGCAGTTGTTATGGATTGTGATGTTCTGGCTGCGATAGGCAGGTTGAAGGGAAAAGAAAAACCATTTGATTTTATTTTTATGGATCCGCCATATAATAAGAATTTTGAATTTCATGTTTTAGACGAATTGAGGCAGATGGACTATGTAGATGATCATACGGTAATTATTGTGGAAGCATCAAAAGAAACCAGCTTTGATTATCTGGATCAGTTTGGATATGAAATGATCAAAAGAAAAGAATACAAAACAAATATGCATATATTTATACAAAAGAAATAAATTACCTGTAAAGGCATACATATAAAAAGAAACAGAAAGGCATGGAATAAAATGATAAGGGCAATTTATCCGGGAAGTTTTGATCCGGTTACGCTGGGTCATCTGGACATTATTCAGCGTGCGGCAAGAAATTGTGACGAACTTATAGTGGGCGTATTGAATAATAAGTCAAAATCCCCTTTATTTACAGTTGAAGAAAGAGTTGCGATGCTCAAAGATGTAGTAAGAAATATTCCAAACGTAAGGATTATGGCTTTCAGTGGACTGCTGGTAGATTTTGCCAGGGAGCAGGGAGCACATTGCATCATCCGGGGGCTGCGGGCAATTACGGATTTTGAGTACGAACTTCAGATGGCACAGACGAACAGTATACTCAACAAAGAAATTGATACGATGTTTCTGACCGCCAGCAATGATTACTCTTATCTGAGTTCCACCACTGTGAAAGAGATTGCAAGCTTTGGCGGTGATATTAAACAGTTTGTACCTAGAGAAGTCTGTGACAAAGTATACGAAAAATATGGAATAAAGGAAAGATAAGAAAGGCGGACTATGTTATGAGTAACAATATTGAGCAGATTATCAATGAAATAGAAGATTATATTGATGGTTGCAAATTCTCTCCGTTATCAACCACAAAAATTATGGTAAATAAAGATGAGCTGGAAGAATTGTTAGAAGAGCTCAAAATGAAAACTCCGGGAGAAATCAAAAAATATCAGAGGATGTTGGCAAATAAGAGCGGAATACTTGAAGATGCCAGACAGAAGGCTGAAAACATTATTGCAGAAGCTACGGAGCAGGCAAGTGCATTGGTGAATGAGCATGAGATTACCCAGCAGGCATATGTACAGGGAAATGAACTGATTGCAAAAGCTCAGGAACAGGCACAGAAGATTATTGCAGAAGCAAATGAAGATGCAGATACCATTCGTTTAGGGGCGATCCAGTATACAGACAATATGCTTGCAAACATCCAGAATACCATTACTTATTCAATGGAAAATATTACAATGCGTTATGAAGCATATATGAAGTCACTGCAGAAAACACTGGAGACAGTTATCGCAAACCGGAATGAACTGAATGTGCCGCCGGCACCGCCGCAGCCAAAACCGGAGCCACAGCCGCAGCCACAGCCGCCCCAGACCGGAGCTCCGGATTATGCGGATGATGAAGATGACTTCCCGGATGAACTGGATGATTATACACTGGATATTGACGAAGACGAATTAGAAGATGAATAAAAATGAAAAATAACTGTTTTAAGCTGTGAAAGGTTTCGAACAGTTATTTTTTTGCCTTTTTTTGTATAATATGTGGGAATGCATAATGCGGAATTATCCACAGGCATCAAAGAATTTTTGTCCTGATATGGCAGAATTTTCATAGCACAGTATGCGATATTGATCAGGTTTACCATCCGTTCGATTCCGCTCCGGTTGCCAAACAGATTTGTGACGACAGGGCGGACGGCGATAAAATAACCGTCAATCTTTTTATCAGAAAAAATAAAATCTGTTTCGATGGAGAGCTGTTTCCCATGTCCTGCCGGTCTGCCTTTTCGTCCTGTCCGTTCTGGTGGCAGATTATACAGGATAGAATCTGCCCGTACATTTCCGATCATATCCAGATTCGGATATTCTTCGGGGATGGATACCAGCGGTTTTTTCATATACCAGCTGTCACAGAGCAGAATGACATTTTTCTGTTTCTGGCATTCCGGCATTACCTGACGGATCATGTCAGCTGCCAGTTCAAGTTTTGATTTCTGCTTTGTCCACATACGATAACCGAGCGGAACCGAAAGCCAGGAAATTTTATCCTTTTTCCAGACTGGTACGCAGAGCATCAGGCTAACAAAACAGTGTCCGTTCAGGTAGGAAGAACCCCTGTGAGCAGCATGATCAAACAGGACGGAAACATCTTCAAACTTTGTCTCAGATTTTGGCACTATCGTATCATCTATGCAAAGAAATACCGGCTGTGTACGAAGGAAATCCGGAACCAGCCGGAAAGCCATGGACGCAGTGACATTCATGAACCGGGAGTAATCCGCTTTCGCATAGGAGCCGGCATAATAAAAGACATTGAGCGATTTACCGGTAATACCGGATAAAAAATTTATGATTGTTTTTGTACTAAAAATAAATATGTATAAGATTTGGATAGAACCTGTAATCGAGGAACGATTTGATACTGACCGAACTATATTAACACTTGAATTTATTGAAAAACAAGAGAAGAAAACAGGCGAAGAAAGCAAACGAAGAAAAACAAGCGATACTATAACAAAGATATATGAGTATTTTGCACAGTATGATGAAGCCAAAACGAAAGATATAGCGGAGTATATTGCCCCGAATAACGAGAAAATTTCTTAATAAATCCCCTTGCATTTTTTATATTCATGCACTATAATGATGATGTCGATAATTTTTCAGGGCGGGGCGAAAATCCCCACCGGTGGTATAGCCCACGAGCCTTTTGGCATGATTTGGTGAGATTCCAAAGCCGACAGTATAGTCTGGATGTGAGAAGAATTTATCATTGTATGGATAATGATAGACGTGTATTTACGCGTAGTTTAGGCTCCCTGATTAATTTCAGGGAGCTTTTTTGGACTTAAACCTCTGAAAAATAGATCGTAAATCAGGAGGTATCGATATGACGGATGAAGATTATATGCGCATGGCGATTGCACTTGCGGTAAAAGGGGAAGGACATGTAAATCCCAATCCTATGGTTGGTGCGGTAATCGTAAAGGATGGCAGGGTTATCGGACAGGGCTATCATGAAAAATATGGAGAACTTCATGCCGAAAGAAATGCCATAGCATCATTGACAGAATCGGCGGAGAATGCGACGATTTATGTTACATTAGAGCCATGCTGCCATTACGGAAAAACTCCGCCGTGTACCAGTGCGATTATTGAGAACGGAATCCGCCGGGTTGTGATTGGATCAGGCGATCCGAATCCGCTGGTTGCCGGAAAGGGAATCCGTATTCTGAGAGAACATGGCATCGAGGTTACAGAGGGGGTACTGAAAGAAGAATGTGATGCCGTAAATCCGGTATTTTTCCATTATATCCGGACAAAAACACCTTATGTCACCATGAAATATGCACAGACACTCGATGGAAAGATTGCCTGTTTTACCGGGGCTTCCAAATGGGTAACGGGAGAAGAGGCAAGGGCATATGTCCAGCACATGAGAAACAGACATATGGCGATTATGGTTGGAGCCGGTACGGTTCAGGCGGATGATCCGATGTTAAACTGCCGTCTGGAGGGGGGCAGAAATCCGGTGCGGATTATCTGTGATTCCACGCTTAGAACTTCTATGGATAGTAAGATTGTAAAGACAGCAGGCGAGATACGGACTGTTTTTGCAACGGTCAGCGATGATCCGGACAGAATAGAAGCATTTCAGAGATCCGGATGTGAAATCATAAGGACAACACCGGTAAATGGCAGGGTAAACTTAAAAGAACTCATGCAGATGCTTGGAGAGCAGAAGATTGACAGCGTCCTTCTGGAAGGTGGCAGCACACTGAACTGGTCGGCTCTGCAGGCTGGAATTGTAACACACATCAGTGCATTTCTTGCACCCAAAATTTTTGGCGGAGAGTGTGCAAAAACAGCGGTTGGCGGAGAGGGAGTAAAAGATCCTTCGGAAGCATTTGGATTAAAAAATCAGAAAATAACACAGATCGGGCAGGATCTTCTGATCGATGCAGATTTGTAGGCGATAAGGAGGAGAACATATGTTTACCGGGATAGTGGAAGAAAAAGGAGTTGTGCAGAAAATAGCAAAAGGAGTCCATTGTGCTTCTCTTGTAATTGCCGCCGGCAAAATTATGGAAGATCTTCATGTGGGCGACAGCATTGCCGTCAACGGAGTCTGCCTGACAGTAACAGAGTTTGCAAAACAGACATTTCAGGCCGATGTTATGCCGGAAACCATGAACCGCTCTTCACTTGGAATGTTAAGGACAGGAAGCCACGTCAATCTGGAGCGGGCAATGCCTGCAAATGGAAGATTTGGCGGACATATCGTGTCGGGACATATCGATGGAACGGGAGTGATTGCAGAAGTAAAAAGAGAGGAAAATGCAGTCTGGTATACCATCAGTGCAGGTGAGAATATCATGCGGTACATTATTGAGAAAGGATCTGTTGCCATTGACGGAATCAGCCTGACGGTGGCAAAAACAGGAAAAGACTATTTTAAGGTTTCTGTGATTCCACATACCATGGAGCAGACGATTCTTCCGGAAAAACGGCAGGGAGATAAAGTGAATCTGGAAAATGACCAGATTGGAAAATATATAGAACATCTTCTGGGACTGGAAAAGAAAACCAGTGGAATTACAATGGATTTTTTACACCAATATGGATTTTAGAAAGTGAGGTTTTCTATGAGCGAATTTCATACAATAGAAGAAGCATTAGAAGATTTAAGAAACGGAAAAATTATTCTTGTGACAGACGATGAAGATCGTGAAAATGAAGGCGATTTTATCTGTGCCGCAGAATATGCCACAACCGAAAATATTAATTTTATGGCGATGCATGGAAAGGGATTAATCTGTATGCCGATGAGCAGGGCATATTGTGAAAAATTAAAGCTTCCGCAGATGGTATGTGATAATACGGATAATCATGGTACAGCATTTACCGTATCCATCGATCATGTGAGTACAACAACTGGAATTTCTGCAGCTGAGAGAAGTATTACTGCCAGAAAATGTGTGGAGGAGGATGCAAAACCAGAAGATTTCCGCCGACCGGGACATATGTTTCCACTTCTTGCAAAGAAAAACGGAGTGCTGGAGCGAAACGGACATACGGAAGCAACCGTTGATTTGATGCGTCTTGCCGGATTGAAGGAATGTGGTCTCTGCTGTGAAATCATGCGGGAGGACGGAACAATGATGCGTACCCAGGAGTTAAAAGAACTGGCAGACAAATGGAATCTGAAATTTATTACCATCCGGGCATTGCAGGATTACCGCAAGAAGCATGAAAAACTGGTGGAATGTGAAGCGGTTACGAGAATGCCGACAAAATATGGCGAATTTAAAGCCTATGGATATGTAAATAAATTAAACGGAGAGCATCATGTAGCATTGGTAAAAGGTGAAATCGGAGATGGAAAAGACTTGTTATGCAGGGTACATTCCGAATGTCTGACCGGGGATGCATTTGGTTCATTAAAATGCGACTGCGGGCAGCAGTTTGCAGCAGCCATGACTCAGATAAATCAGGAGGGCAGAGGAATTCTTCTGTATATGAGGCAGGAAGGAAGAGGAATTGGTCTGATTAATAAATTGAAAGCATATGCACTTCAGGATCAGGGAATGGATACGTTGGAAGCAAATCTTGCACTTGGTTTTCCGGGAGATATGCGGGAATATTATATTGGTGCACAAATTTTAAAAGATCTGGGTGCAAAGACATTAAGACTTTTGACAAATAATCCGGAAAAAGTATATGAACTTTCGGATTATGGCATGGAAATAAGCCAGAGAGTGCCGATTCAGATGGAACCGACGTCACAGGATTTGTTCTATTTAAAAACAAAACAGAACAGAATGGGACATTACCTCAATTATAAATAACTCAGTAGGTAATTGCGAAACACTTAAATTTTTGTAAATGCATATGCAAATGAAACATTACACGAAGGCACGCTCCCGCTACATTCGGCTAGTAGCGGTACTAAATACCGATTGTACTAAGGAATCTTCCCAATAAATTGGGTCCCTTCTTAGTACCTACCTCATAGTACCTTCTTAGTAATTGTTCAATTTTCATATACAATAAAGATAAGTTATGAGTTTTGCAATTAACTAAAATAACTCAGATTAGAAAGGAAAGAATGAATGATGAAAGTTTTAGAAGGAAATTATACAGGAAAAGGAATTAAAGTAGGAATTGTTGCAGCACGTTTTAATGAGTTTATTACTTCAAAGCTGGTATCCGGTGCAGAGGATTGTCTGGTACGTCATGAGGTGGCTTCGGATGATATTGAAGTGGCATGGGTTCCGGGTGCATTTGAGATTCCACTGGTTGCACAGAAGATGGCAGCGAGTGGAAAGTATGATGCGGTAATCTGCCTCGGTGCGGTAATCCGTGGGGCAACTTCCCATTATGATTATGTATGCAATGAGGTATCAAAGGGAGTTGCGACTGTTGGTCTGAACAGCGGCATACCGGTATTATTTGGTGTGGTTACAACAGAAAATATTGAACAGGCAATCGAGAGAGCCGGAACAAAAGCTGGAAATAAGGGATATGACTGTGCGTTAAGTGCTCTTGAAATGGTAAATCTGATAAAGAATCTGTAGAACATTCCCTGCTGGCATTCTTCATGCCAGCGGGGGTTTGCTTTATCTGATAGCATTAATTGATGTTATAGGGATAAAAGGTCAAAAATCCAAAAGGTTAAAATCCAAAAAGACTAATAATGTATACCGGAAGAAAGGATGCAGAAATGTTAAAAGAATGTATTGATAATTTAAGAGAAAAAGCTCCGTTGATTCATAATATCACGAATTATGTAACTGTAAATGATGTGGCAAATATTATACTTGCCTGTGGTGCAAGTCCGATTATGGCAGATGAGATCGAAGAGGTGGAAGAGATTACCTCGATTTGCAATGGACTGAATATTAATATCGGGACATTAAATGCAAGGACGATTCCTGCCATGATGGCAGCAGGAAAGAAGGCAGAGGAACTTAATCATGTGATACTGCTCGATCCTGTGGGAGCAGGTGCAAGCACACTGCGTACCAATACAGCGTTAAAACTGATGGAACAGATAAAGTTCACCGTAATCCGCGGAAATATGTCAGAAATAAAAGCACTGCATCAACAGGGCGGCGATTCCAGAGGTGTCGATGTCTGCGAAGCAGATAAGGTAACGGAAGATAATATACAGGAGGCGGCATTGTTTTTACAGCAGTTTTCCAAACAGCACGCATGTGTTATTGCAGTTACCGGTGCGATTGATCTTATTACGGATGGAGAACAGGTATATGCCATTCGCAATGGCAGAGCGGAGATGGGACAGATCACGGGTACAGGCTGTCAGCTGTCCGGTCTTATGACGGCGTATCTTGCTGCAAATCCGGAAAAACCGCTGGAAGCTGCGGTAACAGCAGTAACGGCAATGGGAATAGCCGGAGAAATAGCATTTTCACATATGAAAGAATATGAAGGAAATGCAACATACCGGAATCGGATTATTGATGCAATTTGTTGCATGGATGGCGAAACATTGGAAAAAATGGCAAAAATAGAAAGGATTATATAAAATGAACATAGAAAAGAAAGACATGCAGGTATATGCAGTAACAGACAGAAGCTGGTTAATGGGAGATACTTTATATCATCAGGTGGAGCAGGCATTAAAAGGAGGAGCAACATTTGTCCAGTTAAGGGAAAAAGAGCTGGATCCGGAGGCTTTTCTGCAGGAGGCGAAAGAAATCAAGGCATTATGTGCTTCGTACCATGTTCCGTTTGTTATCAATGATAATGTTGATATTGCATTGGCAATTGATGCGGATGGCGTTCATGTCGGACAGAGCGATATGGAGGCAGGCAATGTAAGGCAGAAGCTTGGAAAGGATAAAATCATCGGTGTATCAGCCGGAACGGTAGAACAGGCTTTGCTTGCACAAAAGCATGGAGCAGATTATCTGGGAGTAGGAGCAGTTTTTCCGACCGGGACAAAAAAAGATGCGGCTCATCTGTCACCTGATATATTGAAGAAAATATGCGATGCCGTCGATATTCCGGTGGTTGCCATTGGAGGCATTACAAAAGATAATATAAAAGAATTAAAGGGAAGTGGTATTGATGGAATCGCAGTAGTCAGCGCGATATTTGCGGCAGAAAATATTGAAAATGCAACGAGAGAATTAAAAGAAACCGTAAAAAGTATTTTGCCTGAGGAATAAAAAAGCAGAAAATATCAATTTGTAAACAGCATATATCATTGTCAAAACAGGGAAACTGGTTTATCATGATGGCATGATTCAGGAATTAGTAATTCAAAAAAAGGAGAATTGTTATGGCAAAATTATATGTGAATGCAAAGAACAAACTGGGAAAAATCAACAAAGAAATTTACGGTCATTTTTCCGAACATCTTGGAAGATGTATTTATGAAGGAATCTATGTCGGAGAGGATTCTTCGATTCCGAATGTAAACGGTATGCGTACCGATGTAGTGGATGCACTGAAGGAGATAAAAGTTCCGGTGCTTCGCTGGCCGGGCGGATGTTTTGCCGACGAGTATCACTGGAAGGACGGAATCGGACCGAAGGAAAACCGCAAGAAAATGGTAAATACCCACTGGGGCGGTGTGGTTGAAGATAACAGTTTTGGTACACACGAGTTTTTTGAACTGGTCAGACAGCTTGGCTGTGAAGCTTATGTAAATGGCAATCTTGGCAGCGGTACGGTGCAGGAAATGAATGAATGGGTGGAATACATGACATTTGAGGGTATTTCCCCGATGGCTGATTTGAGAAAAGAAAACGGTCACGAAGAGCCGTGGAATCTGACTTATTTTGGAGTCGGAAATGAAAGCTGGGGATGCGGCGGAAATATGCGTCCGGAATTCTATGGCAATGAATACCGCAGATATCAGACCTATGTGCGTAATTACAATCCGAAGAAATCCATTTATAAGATTGCCTGCGGACCGAATGTGGATGACTATAAATGGACGGAAGGTGTATTAAAGACCTGTACCGATCCGGGCGGAAGAAAGGCAAAGGACTTTATGAACGGACTGTCTCTCCACTATTATACGGTGCCGGGAACATGGGAGCATAAGGGAAGTGCACTGGAATTTGATGAGAAAGAATATTATGTTACTTTAAAGAAAACATTATATATGGATGAATTAATCAAAGGACATGGTGCAATTATGGATCAGTATGATCCGGAAAAGAAGATTGGCTTAATCATTGATGAATGGGGCAACTGGTTTGACGTAGAGCCGGGAACGAATCCGGGCTTCCTCTACCAGCAGAATACCATGAGAGATGCCATTGTAGCCGGAATCAATCTGAATATCTTTAATAAGCACTGCGACAGGGTTAAGATGGCCAATATTGCACAGATGGTAAATGTTCTCCAGTCCGTGATTCTTACAGAGGGTGAGAAGATGGTGCTGACACCGACCTATCATGTATTTCATATGTATAAATACCATCAGGATGCAGAACTTCTTGAAAGCTCTATTGATACGGAAACGATTGGTGTGGACGAAGAAAACAAAGTTCCAAACTTAAACGAATCCGTATCCATGGCAGAGGACGGAACGGTCAATATCACTCTGACAAATCTGTCTGCGACAGAGAGTTATCCGGTGGAGCTTGTCCTGCTTGAGAAAGAAATCGGCGAAGTCAGTGCGGAGATTGTAACCGGGGACAAGAAGGCATACAATGACTTTGACCATGACAGCGATGTTGTTGAGAAAGCATTTACTGATATTGCGAATGAGAACGGAGTTCTGAAGTTTACCATTCCGGCATGTGCGGTTATGCATATCGCGGTAAAATAATGGAACAGAGGTTTTGTAAGAAATGCCTGCTCAGGGATATGGATGAAGATGCGTATTTTCTGGATTTGCAATCCTATATTTCCCATCTGGACGAAGAAGTAAAAGTGCCGGAGGAAGAATATGAACGCAGGCTTGCTGTTTGCAGTGGCTGTGACTGGCTGTTAAACGGTATGTGCCGGAAATGCGGCTGTTTTGTGGAACTCAGGGCGGTGATGAAGAAGAATCACTGTGCGGATTCGGATAAAAACTGGTAAAAGAATATGGAAGTGCTGCTTTGTAAGCGGATTGGAAAGAATCCCTTATAAGGCGGCACTTCTATTTTTTTGGATAAAAACAGGGAAATGCCGGTATAATAAAATTGCACAATAATTCATGGCAGAAATTGTGAAAATAGACAAAATGACATATTTTAATATAAAATACAAAGAAAAGTATTGCAAAATAGACAACGATATGTTAGCATATATTCAAGATAAATCAAAAACATTCAAAAATGTTCAAAATAAATCAAAGGAGTGAAAAGTATATGCTGACAGAGGAACGATATGCAGTGATAACGGAAATGGTAAACCAGCGGGGAAGTATAAAGCTGACAGACTTATGTGATATGCTTGGAGTATCGGTTTCGACAGCAAGAAGGGACATTAACGCATTGGATGAAATGGGAAAGATTACGAAAGTGCATGGTGGTGCAGTTTCCAGAAGTGAACGGTTTTTCCCGATAGAAGAAAATGTAGAAGAGAAGATTAAACAGTTTTCCTATGAAAAAGGAGCGATTGCAAGATATGCGGCATCGCTGTTGGATGATGGAGATTTTGCTTTTATAGATGCAGGTACAACGACGGAGAAGATGATTGATTATCTGCCGTTAAAAAAGGTTACATTTGTGACGAATGGAATCATACATGCGAAGAAACTTGCACACAGAGGTTTTAAAGTATATATACCGGGAGGTGAGATAAGGCTTGCGACAGAAGCAATTGTCGGTGCGGAATCCGTGATGGCGATGAAGGAATACAACTTTACGAAATGTTTTCTTGGCGTCAATGGAATCTCCGTATCGGCAGGATATTCCACACCGGATGTCAGTGAAGCAAGGGTAAAGACAACCATCGTGGAGAACAGTCAGCTTTCCTATATTCTGGCAGACCATTCAAAGTTTGACAAGATTACTTCTGTTACATTTGCAAAATTGGAAGATTGCAAGATTATTACAGACAAGTTACCGGATCACAAATATTTAAATTACACATCCATAAAGGAGGTTATGTAGATGATTTATACAGTGACTTTTAACCCTGCGATTGACTACATTGTGCATACGGATGAAATGGAAACAGGCGGTGTGATTCGTTCCAGCCGGGAGGAAATATATATCGGCGGAAAAGGACTGAATGTTTCCCAGGTATTAAAAGAGCTTGGAAAAGAATCGGAAGCATTCGGTTTTGTGGCAGGGTTTACCGGGGAAGCGATTGAACGCGGTATGAAAGATTATGGAATTGCAGCGGATTTTGTACATCTCGAGGAAGGATTTTCCAGAATCAATGTCAAAGTCAAGGCAGAACGGGAGACAGAGATTAACGGTCATGGACCGGAGATACCGGAAGAAAAGATCGAAGAACTGTTCGGAAAACTGAAAAAACTGCAGGATGGTGACACGATTGTCCTGGCGGGAAGTATTCCGGCATCGTTGCCGCAGGATATGTATGAGAGAATCCTGGATTATCTGAAGGATAAAAAAGTAAGGGCAGTGGTGGATGCGACGAAGGATTTGCTGCTGAATGTGCTGAAATATAAGCCGTTTCTGATTAAACCGAATAATTTTGAATTAGGCGAGATGTTTCAGGTAACACTTCATACAGAAGAAGACATTGTAACGTATGCGAAGAAGTTAAAGGAAATGGGAGCCATAAACGTATTGGTATCCATGGCGGGTGACGGAGCGGTTCTTCTGGATGAGCAGGGAATGGTACACCGGTGTCCTGTATGCAAAGGAATGGTACAGAATTCGGTTGGTGCAGGCGATTCCATGGTAGCTGGATTTATCGCAGGATATGAACAGGGCGGCGATTATGAATATGCCCTGAAGCTTGGTACTGCTGCCGGAGGAGCAACCGCCTTTTCTGCCGGACTTGGAAAAAAAGAATTAATTAAAGAATTATTAAAACAGTTACAAAATAATTAATGACCCTATGGGTAAAGGAGGAAATGCTTATGCGAATTGTTGATTTATTAAATAAGGAAAGTATTCTTCTGAATGCATCGCCGGCATCGAAACAGGAAGCCATCGATATGCTGGTGGATTTGCAGGTAAATGGCGGAAGGATAGCGGATAAGGAAGCATACAAAAAAGGAATTCTTGCAAGGGAAGAGATGAGCTCTACGGCAGTCGGGGAAGGAATTGCGATTCCACATGCGAAAAGTGAGGCTGTCAAGGCACCGTCCCTTGCAGCAATGACAGTACCGGATGGTGTGGATTATGAAGCGATGGATGGCGAGCCTTCCAACCTGCTTTTCATGATTGCGGCTCCGAATAACGGGGATGTGCATCTGGAAGTCCTGTCAAGGCTTATGACCATCCTGATGGATGAGGATTTCCGGGCAAGGCTGCTGGCAGCGCCGGATAAACAGGAATTTTTAAACGTAATTAATCAGATGGAAGATGAAAAATTCCCGGAAGAGGAAAAGAAAGAGGAAAAACAGGAAAGAGGAACATATCATGTACTGGCAGTTACCGCATGCCCGACCGGCATCGCCCATACTTATATGGCGGCAGAAGCACTGGAGAAGGCAGGAAAGAAGCTTGGCATATCTATCAAAGTAGAAACAAACGGCTCAGGCGGGGCGAAGAATATCCTCACAAAAGAAGAGATTGAAGCCTGTGACGGAATCATCGTGGCAGCCGACAAGAGTGTGGAGATGGCAAGATTTGACGGAAAGAAAGTGATTGCCACAAAAGTTTCCGATGGAATCAAGATACCGGAAGAACTGATTGAACGAATCGAAAAAGGAGAGGCACCGGTTTACCATCATGCCGGGGCAAAAGCAGAAGAATCTTCCGGTATGGATGAAAGCATCGGAAGAAAAATATACAAGCATCTGATGAACGGTGTTTCCAATATGCTTCCGTTTACGGTGGCAGGCGGTATCTTCATTGCACTGGCATTTCTGATAGATACACTGGCAGGTGCACCGCAGAATGACACCTTTGGAACTTATACAGCCGCAGCGGCATTCTTTAAGACCATCGGCGGGTATGCATTTAACTTCATGGTGCCGGTACTGGCAGGTTATATCGGAAAGAGTATTGCCGACCGTCCGGGCTTCTTAGTCGGTCTGGTAGGCGGTTATCTTGCAACGACCGGTTCGACCTTTGCGGCGATAACCGGAGATGTGGCATCCGGATTTCTGGGAGCATTGTTAGCAGGTTTTGCAGGCGGCTATGTGATGCTTCTGATTGAAAAAGCATGTGATAAGCTGCCGAAGGCACTCGAAGGCATTAAGCCGGTACTGATTTATCCGCTGGCAGGACTTCTGGTCATTGCACTGATCATGTGTGCGGTCAATCCATTCATGGGAATGATAAATACAGGACTTTCCAACCTGCTTGCTAGTATGGGCGACTCAAGTAAAGTTGTACTCGGCTGTGTATTAGGTGCGATGATGTCCATCGATATGGGTGGTCCGTTTAATAAAGCGGCATATGTATTTGGAACCGCGGCGATTGCTTCCGGTAATTATGATATTATGGCAGCCGTTATGATAGGTGGAATGGTACCTCCGATAGCCATTGCCTTATCCACCACATTCTTTAAGAACAGATGGACAGAGGAAGAACAGAAAAACGGACCGGTAAACTATATCATGGGATTCAGCTTTATTACGGAAGGTGCGATTCCATATGCGGCAGCAGATCCGTTAAGAGTTATCCCGGCATGTATGATAGGTGCAGCAGTCGCAGGAGGATTATCCATGGCATTTGACTGTACCCTGATGGCGCCTCACGGAGGAATCTTCGTATTTGCAGTAGTAGGTCACTGGCCAATGTATCTGGCGGCACTGGCAGCAGGATCACTGGCAGGAATGTTGTTATTAGCACTTTTTAAGAAAAAAGTAAAATAAATAAAAGCAAAGTTTGAAAAGGAGAGATGTATTATGGTAACAAAGACAGTAAAGGTAGTAAATGAACAGGGAATGCATATGAGACCGGCAGGAGTGCTGGCACAGGAAATGAAGAAATTCGCAGGCTGTACTGTAATGTTAAAGGCGGGCGGAAAAGAAGCAAAGGCAACATCGGTCATGCAGGTTATGGCGGCCGGCATTAAATGTGGCACAGAAGTAGAAATCAGTGCGGATGGCGAAAATGAGCAGGCAGCACTGGACAAGGCAGCAGAATTATTTGAAAGTGGTTTTGGCGAATAGGCATATTCCACTGAGGAGGTGGGCGATATGAAACAATATACAGGAAAAGGTGTATATAATGCGATTGCGATTGGAAGAACATCAATTTTTAAAAGAGCAGAAGTATCCGTCCGCAGAGTGCATATTACGGATGCGGATAAGGAAATAGAGAGGGTAAATAAGGCGAAGGAAGATGCGGTTTCGCAGCTTCAGGAAATCTATGAAAAAGCGGTAAAAGAAATTGGAGAGGCAAATGCCCAGATTTTTGAAACGCATATCATGATGATAGAAGATGAGGATTATAATGAATCCGTTGAAAATATCATAAAAACACAGATGGTAAACGCAGAATATGCCGTTGCCGTGACCTCGGATAATTTCGCAGAGATTTTTGCAGCCATGGATGATACATACATGCAGGCAAGAGCTGCCGATGTAAGGGATATCTCAAACCGTATCATCCAGAATCTGACACAATCCGGAAAAGAGGAGAAAGCATCGGATGAAAAGGTTATTATCTGTGCGGATAATCTGGTGCCGAGCGAAACTGTTTCCCTTGATAAGGAAAAGGTACTGGCATTTGTAACATCACATGGCTCTTCGAATTCCCATACTGCCATTCTTGCAAGAAATATGAATATTCCGGCGGTAATAGGAGCGGGGGATGCATTTTTGGATGAAATCTCGGACGGAATGCTTGCCATCGTAGATGGATTTACTGGAACGATCTATGTGGATCCCGATGAGGAAACACTGGAAAAGTATCAGAAGCTGCAGGAAGAGGACGAAAGAAAGAAGAGACTTCTCCAGGAATTAAAAGGAAAAGAAAATGTTACACTTGATGGAACAAAAATTAATATTTACGCAAACATTGGCGGCATCGATAATGTCGGAGCGGTATTATTAAACGATGCCGGCGGAATCGGGCTGTTCCGGAGTGAATTCCTGTATCTTGGAAAATCCGATTACCCGACCGAGGAAGAACAGTTCCAGGCATACCGTAAGGTGCTTGAAAGCATGGCGGAAAAGAAGGTTATCATCCGTACACTGGATATCGGGGCGGACAAGCAGGCCGATTATTTTGAACTCGGCAAAGAGGAAAATCCGGCGCTTGGCTATCGTGCCATCCGTATCTGCCTTACCCGTCCGGAGATATTCAAAACCCAGCTTCGGGCATTGTACCGGGCCTCGGCATATGGAAATCTCGGTATTATGTTCCCGATGATTACCAGTGTTTCCGAAGTCGAGAAGATTAAGGAAATCTGCGAGGAAGTAAAGGCGGAGCTTAAGGAACTGGGCATTGCCTATTCGGAGAATGTAGAACTGGGTATCATGATAGAAACACCGGCAGCAGCCATTATCAGTGACCGGCTTGCACCACTGGTTGATTTCTTCAGTGTGGGAACAAATGATCTGACACAGTACACACTTGCCTGCGACAGACAGAATCCAAACCTGGAAATGTTCTGCGATACCCATCACGAGGCAATCTTAAGGCTGATTCAGATGGCGGCGGAGAATGCACACAAATATGGGGCATGGATTGGCATCTGCGGAGAACTCGGAGCCGATACCAGTCTGACGGAGACATTCCTGCGGATGGGAATCGATGAATTATCCGTTTCGCCGGGCTTTGTATTAAAGGTAAGGGAAGCAGTCAGAAAGATAGACCTCTCAGAAAAACAAATGGATAATTAAGAACAGAAAGAGAAGAAGCATTGTTTTGGCAGTGCTTCTTTTTCTTTTGCTTGTTTCCGGTATTGATTTTTGATATAATAATCTGTAGAGCAATTTGCGGGCATCAGCCCGGTTGCCAGGATCGAATGAGAAAGAAAAGCATGGAGAGAAAAAATGCAGAGAAAGAAAGAGATCGTTGCGGAGTATGATACTGCCGGACTGATAAGACTGAATAAATATTTAAGTGATGCGGGAGTCTGTTCCAGAAGACAGGCGGATAAACTGATTGAAGAGGGAAAAGTGACCGTGGATCAGATTCCGGCGGTGACCGGTATGCGGATCAGCCGGGATCAGGAGGTCCGGGTAGAGGGCAGAAAAGTAACTGTAGAGGATGAATTTATCCTGCTGGCATGTAATAAGCCGCGGGGGATTGAATGTACGACCGCGGAAACGGAAGGAAATATTGTTGATTTTATCCGGTATCCAAAACGCATTTATCCGATAGGAAGACTGGATAAAGATTCTGAGGGACTGATTCTGCTTACCAATCATGGAGCAATTGTAAACAAGATACTTAAGGCATCGAATTATCATGAGAAGGAGTATGAGGTCATGGTAAACCGCCCGATTGATGAGGCCTTTATAAAGAAGATGGCAAATGGAGTCCGGATTCATAAGATCGAGAAGAAAAACGGAGAGAAGAAAGTTATTTTTGAAGCAGTAACGAGAAAATGCAAAGTTACAAAGACCGGGGAGCGGACGTTCCGGATCGTCATTACACAGGGATTGAACCGGCAGATTCGCCGCATGTGTGAAGCATGTAATGCAAAGGTGGTTACCCTGAAGAGAATCCGCATTATGAATATCCGGCTCGGGGATTTGAAAACCGGGGAAGTCCGGGAAGTTACGGATGAGGAATTAAAAGGATTATTAGATTAAAAAGATAGAATGGATGGAAGCTATGGACGAAAAATTAAAGAGAATCAGGGAACTGGTAGTGCTGTTAAATGAGGCAGGCAAAGCATATTATCAGGAAAGCCGTGAGATTATGAGCAATCTTGAGTATGACAGATTGTATGATGAACTGGAAGAACTCGAGAAAGAAACCGGAATGGTGTATTCCGACAGCCCGACCGTGAATGTCGGTTATCAGGTGTTAAGTGAACTGCCGAAGGAAAATCATGAAGCACCGATGTTATCACTGGACAAGACAAAATCTGTGGAGGGACTGGCAGATTTCCTCGGGGATAAAGAGGGACTGCTGTCGTGGAAACTGGACGGACTGACCGTTGTACTGACTTACCGGGACGGTGTTTTGCAGAAAGCGGTTACACGCGGAAACGGACTGACCGGAGAAGTCATTACCAATAATGCGAGGGTATTTAAGAATCTTCCGGTTCGGATTCCGTTTCAGGGAGAACTGCTGTTAAGAGGGGAAGCGGTGATTCATTATTCAGATTTTGAACGGATCAATGCGACCATAGAGGATGTGGATGCAAAATACAAGAATCCGAGAAATCTCTGCAGCGGTTCGGTGCGGCAGCTGAATAATGAGATTACCGCCGGACGTAATGTGAATTTCTATGCATTTACACTGGTGCGTGCAGAGAATGAAGATTTTCATAATTCCATGGAAGCACAGTATGATTTCCTTGCCGGACAGGGCTTTTCTGTGGTAGAACATTACCGGGTAACTGCGGGAAATGTTGCAGCTGCCGTAAAGCTGTTTGCAGAGAAAATCGAACATTTCGATGTGCCATCGGACGGGCTGGTACTGATGTACGATGATCTCGAATATGGAAGATCGCTTGGAAGTACGGCGAAATTCCCGCGAAATGGAATCGCTTTCAAATGGGCGGATGAAACGGCACTTACCAGATTGCTCGAGATAGAATGGAGTCCTTCCAGAACCGGACTGATCAATCCGGTCGCAGTCTTTGAACCAGTCGAGTTAGAGGGAACTACCGTGTCGCGCGCCAGTGTGCATAATGTCAGCATCGTGGAATCCCTGGAGCTTGGAATCGGGGACGAGATTGAAGTCTACAAGGCGAATATGATCATTCCGCAGATTGCCGAAAACCATACCAGAAGCAGTAATCTGCAGATACCGGAAGAATGTCCGGCATGTCACGGCAGAACGGAGATCCGCAAGGTGAATGATGTAAAGTCACTATATTGCACGAATCCGGAGTGTGTGGCAAAGAGAATTAAAAAATTCACTTTATTCGTATCAAGGGATGCCCTGAATATTGATGGGTTATCGGAGGAAACACTGGAAAAGCTGATTGACCGTGGCTTTATCGGAAATTATGCCGATATTTTCCGGCTTGACCGGTATGAGAAGGAAATCGTGGATATGTACGGCTTTGGACAGAAATCTTATGACAAACTGAAAGAATCCATAGAACATGCGAGGGACGTGGATTTGCATGCCCTGATTTATGCCCTGGGAATTCCGAATATCGGACTGTCCAATGCAAAGATGATCTGCCGGGCTTACCAGTATGATTTTGATGCCATCCGCAATGCCAAAAAGGAAGAACTGATGGAAGTGGAAGGAATCGGTGAGATTATCGCAGACAGCTTCCTGAATTATTTTCAGGATGAAAAGAACTGCCGGGAACTGGCTCTGCTGCTTGAGCAGGTGCGGATCCGGGAGCCGGAACGGATTAACCGGGAATCTGCGATTGCCGGAAAGACATTTGTTATCACCGGATCGGTAAAACATTTTGCAAATCGTAATGAAGTAAAGGAGCTGATTGAGAGTCTGGGCGGAAAAGTGACCGGATCGGTTACATCAAAGACGGATTATCTGATTAATAACGATACACAGTCCTCTTCTTCTAAGAATAAAAAGGCGAAGGAACTGGGGATTCCAATTCTTTCGGAAGAAGATTTCATGAAGATGTATGAGTAGGGGATACGATGAATAATATGGAAAATATAAGTACTCACAATGAATATAGTTTGTAAAACAAGGCTGCTGTGCTAAGTAATTAGTGTGGCAGCCTTGTTTGTTCCGAGTTGCCAAAATCTGAATTTTATGCTTGACATATCTCCTGATTCATGCTACTATACCAACTGTACTAATTGATATAGTACACTTAGAATGAATAGAACAGAAAAAAGGAAAAGGAGAAAAGATATGCTGGAGACAAGAGAGTTATATAAAGTGTATAAGCCAAAAAAAGGCGTGGCCGTTACAGCATTAAATAAAGTATCGCTGAAGTTTCCGGAAAAAGGAATGGTTTTCCTTCTGGGAAAATCGGGAAGCGGTAAGTCAACACTGTTGAATCTGCTGGGAGGACTGGATAAATATGACAGTGGTGAAATTATTATTAAGGGAGTATCGTCAAAGGATTTTGACCAGCAGCATTTTGATTCCTACCGGAATACCTATGTAGGATTTATTTTCCAGGAATACAATGTACTGGATGAATTTACCGTGGGTGCAAATATCGCACTGGCTCTGGAGCTTCAGGGGAAAAAAGCGACAGACGAAGAAATCAACGAGATATTGAGGGAAGTAGATTTAGAGGGTTATGGCAGCAGAAAGCCGAATGAATTATCCGGCGGACAGAAACAGCGTGTTGCGATTGCGAGAGCGTTGGTAAAGAATCCGGAGATTATTATGGCGGATGAACCCACCGGAGCATTGGATTCCAATACTGGAAAACAGGTGTTCGATACGTTGAAGAAGCTGTCACAGGAAAAACTGGTCATTATCGTATCGCATGACAGGGAATTTTCAGAACTGTATGCAGACCGTATTATAGAACTGGCAGATGGAAATGTCATCAGTGATATGGAAGTGGATGCACAGGCAGAAAGCAGGGAGAAGGAAGGAAACCTTTCCTATGCCGGAGATACCATTACACTGGCGGCAGGATATCATCTGACAGAAGAGGATCGCATTGCCATCAACGAATATATTGACCGGGTAACGGATCAGAACCTGAATCTGAAGCTGACTTCCAGCAAAATGGCGGCAAAGAAATTCGTTGATACCAATCAGGATGCGATAAAGTCACAGGATGGAAGTTCTTTTCAGCTGATTAAGTCAAAACTGCCGTTGAAATCTGCGTTCAAAATCGGTGTCAGCGGATTGAAATACAAGAAGTTCCGTTTGGTTATCACGATTTTACTTTCCTGCATCGCATTTGGACTGTTTGGTCTGGCAGATACGTTTGGTGCTTATAACCATATCAATGCCTGTACAAATTCTGTCATAGACAGTGACATTGATTATGTATCCCTGGTAAAAGCAGTCAAAGCAAAGAGCGGCGATACAGAGTATTATGACAGTTATAATACATCAATAACAAAAGAGGAGTTAGAGGAAGTATCCAAAAATGTCGGTGTTAAGATGACAGGTGTATTTTCATCGGTGAATGTGCATAACAGTCCGAGTTTTAACGATAATCTGTACGATAGCAGTAAAATGAGTGAGACAGATTATAATATCTATGCAACCCAGTTTTCTGGTTTTGCAGATATTACAGAATCTGCTTTAAAAGATTATGGATATGAACTTGTGGCAGGAACACTTCCGGATGGCACAAAAGATGAAATCGCAATCAGCGATTATGTGTTCCGGAGCTTTCAGAAAGCCGGATATGCAAGATATGATGAAGCAACCGGAGATACCGGAAAGAAAGAAATCATTGAAAATTATGCAGATATTCTGGGCAAAACTTTATATGTCAGCGGAAGAGAATATGTGATTACCGGCATTATTGATACAAAATTTAATTTTGACCGGTATAAAGTGCTGATGGAAAAGAAGGAAAACCAGAGTACAGCGGACACACTGGTAGAATATGCCCTGATGAATGAATTTTCCTATGCAGCAAGTTACAGTCTGGCAGGAGCTGCATTTACTGGAGAGGGAAAAGTGGATGAACTGTTAAAAGAGGATCCGGATATTGCTCCGTTAAGAGATATATTTGTAAGTTATTATTCAAGTAATTATACTTTGGACTCCATGTATGCAGCAAAACTGGAAAATGTAAAGAATCTGGATATTATCTGGCTGGACGGGGAGAAAACAGAACTGGCAGAGAATGAGTTGATTGTTTCGAAAGATGCCATTATGCAAAATGGCATGGAAAGCGGAGATTTTACGGATGAGGAGATATTGGCAAAGCTGAAAATGGAGAATTTCACAATCACCGCATATGAAAGAAACGGAGGCGGAGATATTACCACACAGAAGGGATATAAGATTGTGGGAATTATTCCTACAGAAAAACAGAAACAGTACAGCTCCACGATCGCAATGAGCGATTCCGAGTATGCAAAATATATCCATATGGATAAAGGTGCATATAGTTATATGGTAGGTGCAATGCCGGAGAAAGAATCAGAGATTCGTGACCTTGTGGCATATTGCTACAAGGAAGACGGAGATGTACAGTATCAGCTGCAGAATGCAGTTACTTATGAACTGGATACGATTCACAGTGTATTAAAAGTATTATCAAAAATATTCCTGTATGTAGGGATCGGATTTGCGGCATTCGCATCCATTATGCTGGCAAACTTTATCGGAACAAGTATTGCCCACAAGAAACAGGAAATCGGAATCTTACGGGCCATCGGTTCGAGAAGCAACGATGTATTCCGGATTTTCTTCTCGGAAAGCTTTGTGATAGCCATGATAAACTTTGTACTGGCTTCTGTCGGAGTCGGTGTTGTGACAACCATTATTAATGTTACCATCCGGAATCGTCTGAATGTACTGGTTACCGTATTAAACTTCGGAATCAGACAGGTTGCACTGCTCTTTGTGGTAAGTATTGTGGTAGCCGCACTGGCAAGTTTCCTGCCGGTAAAGAAAATCGCATCCAAGCGTCCGATCGATGCAATTCGGAACAGATAAATCCATAGCAGAATAAAACAATCGGAAAAGTGTCACTTCATGGTGGCACTTTTTTATTGAATTTTTCGGAGAATATGGTATACTTTGATACCGAAATCAAAAAATGGAGGTGCAACATGAATGATACATTGAAAAAGATGCTTTCGTATTATAAACCGCACAGAAAAACATTTGTCATCGATATGATTTTTGCGTTTTTATCGGCAGCAGTGACACTGGTGATACCGATTATCATCCGGTATGTTACATCTACGGTCATCCATCAGGATAGTTCGGAAATGTTTGAAACGATGGTTTGGCTGAGTGTTTTGATGCTTGTGCTGGTGGGCATTTACTGTTACAGTAATTATTACATTGCAAATCAGGGGCACGTTATGGGTGCAAAGATAGAATACGGCATGAGGCAGGAGATATTTTCCCATTTTCAGAAATTATCTTTTTCCTACTATGATGACCAGAAAACAGGACAGCTCATGTCCAGAATTACCACGGATTTGTTTGATATCACGGAACTGATGCATCATGGTCCGGAAAATATTGTGATTTCCCTGATTAAAATATTCGGTGCATTTATTATCCTGATGTGCATCAGCCCGGTGCTTACGCTTGCGGCATTTATTCTTGTTCCGTTTATGTTTGTGTATGCGTATTTTTACAATAAGAAAATGAAAGAAGCATTTGCAAGGAACAGGGTAAAGATTGCGGAAATCAATGGACAGATTGAGGATAATCTGGCAGGTATCCGTGTGGTAAAATCCTTTGCCAATGAAGAGATGGAAGAACAAAAGTTCAAAAAAGGAAATGACGGATTTCTCGAGGCAAAGAAAAACAGTTACCACTATATGGGAGGATATCAGGCAGGACTTGGCACATTTACCACACTGATACAGGTGGTTGTTATCATTGCAGGGGCAGTTACGGTCAGCAAAAATATGGTCAGTGTGGAAGATTTGGTGACCTTCGTACTGTATATCAGTATTTTTACCGAGCCAATCCGTGTCCTGATTAACTTTACCGAACAGTTTCAGAGCGGCTATACCGGATTTGAGCGTTTTCAGGAGATTATGAACATTGAGCCGGAAATTCAAGATAAAGAAGGCGCAAAAGAATTAAAAGAAGTAAAGGGAGACATTACTTTTGAGGATGTATCGTTCGGGTATAAAGATGCGAAGGAGAAGGTGTTAAATCATGTCAATCTTAATGTAAAAGCAGGTTCTTACATGGCACTGGTCGGTTCTTCCGGTGCAGGAAAGACCACACTCTGCTCCCTGATTCCAAGATTTTACGAGGTCAGCTCCGGCAGTGTGAAAATCGACGGCACAGATATCCGGAATGTAACGATAAAAAGTCTGCGCGATCACATCGGCATTGTACAGCAGGACACCTATCTTTTTGCAGGAACTATTTACGAAAATATTTTGTACGGCCGCCCGGATGCGACGCGGGAAGAAGTGATAGAGGCAGCGAAAAATGCCAATGCACACGAGTTTATACTGAGTCTGCCAAACGGCTATGATACGGATATCGGGCAGCGGGGAATGAAACTTTCCGGCGGACAGAAGCAGAGACTGTCCATTGCAAGAGTCTTTCTGAAAAATCCGCCGATTCTGATTTTTGACGAGGCCACTTCCGCATTAGATAATGAAAGCGAAAAAGTCGTGCAGGAATCCCTTGAAACACTGGCAGCAAACCGCACGACCTTTGTTATCGCACACAGACTGTCCACCATCCGCAATGCGGAAAAAATACTGGTGCTTACGGAGAATGGCATAGAGGAAAGCGGAACGCATGAAGAGCTTCTGGCAAAACATGGCATCTATGAAAAACTCTATCGTGTGGCAGCCGGTTAAAAAGATATCGATTAACCCTTGACAAAATAAAAAAAAACAGATATGATAGCGGAGTATAAAGAAAAGCAGTGATTGGAAAGAGTACTGTTCCGGAATTCCACAGAAAGGTGCCGGACGATGAGAGGACCGGAAGGAACGGACAGGAATACATCCAGGAGCAGCACACCGAACGCATGGACAAGTAGGCTGTGACGGGTGCGACCGTTATATCGCAGGAGTATACAATATGTACTCTCAGAGGCAGTATGTGTGAGCATACTGTGAAAAAAGGTGGTAACGCGGAATCTTTCGCCCTTTTGATAAAGAAAAGTTCTTCTTTGTCAGAAGGGCTTTTTGTTTGGAATGAGTTAAAAAATGCAGGAAGAAAGGAAGAAAATATGCAGATTTATGAAGAATTAGTTGCAAGAGGACTGATTGCACAGGTAACAAACGAAGAAGAAATCAGGGAAATGGTAAATAACGGAAAGGCTGTTTTTTATATTGGATTTGATCCGACAGCGGACAGCCTCCATGTGGGACATTTTATGGCACTGTGCCTGATGAAGAGATTACAGATGGCGGGAAATAAGCCGATCGCACTGATTGGCGGAGGTACAGCCATGATTGGTGATCCTTCCGGAAGAAGCGATATGCGTCAGATGATGACACAGGAAACCATCCAGCATAATGTGGACTGTTTCAAAAAGCAGATGAGCCGTTTTATCGATTTTTCAGACGGAAAGGCACTGTTAGTAAACAATGCGGATTGGCTGCTCGATTTAAATTATGTGGAAGTGCTTCGTGATATCGGACCACATTTCTCCGTAAACCGTATGCTGACGGCAGAGTGCTACAAACAGAGAATGGAAAAGGGACTCAGTTTCCTGGAATTTAATTACATGATTATGCAGAGCTTCGACTTCTATCAGCTATTCCAGAAATACGGATGTAATATGCAGTTCGGTGGCGATGACCAGTGGAGCAATATGCTTGGCGGTACCGAGTTAATCCGAAGAAAGCTTGGAAAAGATGCACATGCCATGACCATTACACTGCTGTTAAATTCCGAGGGAAAGAAGATGGGAAAGACACAGTCCGGTGCCGTATGGCTTGATCCGGAAAAGACATCTCCATATGAATTTTACCAGTACTGGAGGAATGTGGCAGATGCAGATGTATTAAAATGTATCCGTATGCTTACTTTCCTTCCACTGGAAGAAATCGATGCCATGGATAGCTGGGAAGGCAGCCAGTTGAATAAGGCAAAGGAAATCCTTGCATTTGAGCTGACAAAACTGGTACATGGCGAGGAAGAAGCAAAGAAGGCAGAAGAAGCTTCCAAAGCATTATTTGCAGGCGGTGCAAACGATGAAAATATGCCAAAGACCACTCTGGCAGCAGATAAGCTGAATGAAAACGGAGGCATTGATGTTCTGGGTGCACTGGTAGCCGCAGAAATGGTAAAATCACGTTCCGAGGCAAGACGTGCTGTAGAACAGGGCGGTGTAACCATCGATGGAGAAAAGGTAACAGATGTAAATTATGTCATTCCGGCAGAAACATTAAAACAGGGCGTTCTTTTAAAGAAAGGCAAGAAAACTTTCAAAAAGATTTTGGCAGAATAAACCGAAAGGCAGATTAAATATGAACAACGAATTTAAAGAAGTAACCAGCATGGAAGATGTAGAAAAAGCACTGAAAGAGATGCACAAGGCATGGGAAGATATCTGTGAGGCTTTCCATGTGGATGCACAGATCAAGCTGCAGCCGGAGGTTATCCGGAATAATATCAGGGCAACTATGATGGATCTGAATGAACTGGAAAATATGGAGTATGTAAAGAAAAGCGGGAAACCGTTAGAGAAACTCCATGTAACCTATCTGAAATGTCTGATTAAGTCCGCATATCTGAATCTGGAGTCAGAGGATGCAAGAGTATGGACCGGGGAAGTCGAGCGTTATCTTGGCGAGGTAATTACGGAAGATGTCCTTACCGATACCGGACTGAAAGTAGAGGATGACACGGACGTAACACTGGATCTTTTGCTTACAGATATTCAGCGGGTATTCAGTATTTCCAACCAGTTAAACATTATAAAAGGAATGGAAAGCGGGAATTTATCCGCAGAAACTTTCATGAGCCTGGAAGATAATTTTATTTATCTTGGAATCGGAATTGTGCAGACGTGCAATGGAAATGCTGTGATTATGGGAGCTGTGGTAAGTTTTATCAAGACCTTAATCAAAATCAACGATAATATATTAAAATCAATTTCCCAGATGCTGACAAGGCAGTAGGGGACAGGGAAAATTACCTATGCAGGATTCTGCATAGGTAATTTTATCCTTCTTAGTCCAGATGGTGAACCGTGGATTATTTACCAGCCATCTGTCTTTCCTGAGCTTCAATCATCTTTTTCACCATATATCCGCCCACACTTCCGTTCTGTGCAGAAGTTAAGTTTCCATTATATCCGTCTGATAAAGGTACGCCGATTTCGTTTGCAACCTCCATCTTGAATTTGTTCATGGCACTCTTTGCTTCCGGAATGTTCGTCTTGTTTGATGAATTAGACATTTTTTAGTCCCCCTTATTTGTTTTTGAAACACTGTGTTTGTGTTACACTACTATTATGTGATAAGAAATTTAAAATACACAGGTAATTTCTGGTATTATATGAAGAAGGTATTTCTGAAGATTTGCGGAATCTGAAAAGAAAGTATCATCTGCTTCAAAATACAGGATTTTATCTTGATATTCTGCCTTAAAGTAGGGAAAAAATACTTCTTCATATTCCGGAAGAAAACAGCCCGTTTTTTTACTGTAGCAATTTGCGGCTTTTGCCTGGGTGCGGAAATTCTTGTCCACATAAAAGGCAACACTTTTATGCATGGCACAGTCTTCTTTGGGAAGATAGTAATAATTCTTATAGTCAGGATAGAAAAACTTTAGTTCGCCCGAACGGACTTTGATGCTCAGTGTACCAATGTTACCGATAAAAGTAAGAAGTGAAAAATCATTTACCTGTGATACTGGAGTAGGAACAGGGGCCGGAAGCAGAAATCTTATTACAAGCTCTTTCTGCATCGTTCCGTCATATGATTTATAATTTCTTAAAATATAATGTTCAAACTGGATATTTTTCGAGCAGGCTGAGGAATAAGCATAAAGGCAGAGCAGTTCCGTAAGTCCTTTTACATCTTCAAAATTATGCAGCAGAAGAAGCTCCTTATCGGAGTCTTTGTGTTCTTTTTCGTAGGAATAATAAACATTAATCAGTTCTTTTCCGGAAAATTCATCTTTTCTTGCACTTCCAAGAAAGGTTTCCAGCGTTTTCTGTTTTAAATCCGGCGTCTGGAAGAGTTTTTTAAACCGGCAGGCTTCTTTGTACAGATCATATCCTGTAAGGAGATCAAAATGATACAGCATATTATACTGCAGGCATTTTTCTTTCAGATAGGGAATATCGAAACCATTTCCGTTAAAATGTACGATATTTTTATAATCTTTGATAAAATTGAAAAATTCATACAAAAGAGCCGGTTCGTCTTCTTTCTGTTCTGCAAGGAACTGGATGCTGATAAACTGATTCTCACCCGTGTAATATGCCAGACCGATCAGATAGAGATGGGAGCTTCGGGCAGAAAAACCGGTTGTCTCGATATCAAAAAACACGGTATTTTCAAGCTCGAATGGCAGGATATCGCTGTAAGACATATTATTAGTAAATGTAGATGTTAATTTTTTCATAAATCTGTTTCCTTATTATAAAAATTTCTATATTCTATATCAGTATGATATCACGGAAATGTAAAAATGTATAGAAAAACTGGAAATATATTCCATGATTTGAAAAATTTTAAATTTTTATTGTGAAATTTGACGAAATGTATTATGATAGTAAGGATAAAGAATTTAGAAAACATGGAGGTACAAACATGGCTGTTCTGACATTTAAAGGTGGCATACATCCGCATAATGATGGGAAAGACCTCTCAAAAGCAACTCCGATTACAGATTATACACCTGTTGGTGAGATTGTGATTCCAATGGCACAGCATATAGGTGCACCTGCATCCCCACTGGTAAAGAAGGGAGACAGGGTGCTGGTTAACCAGAAGATAGGCGCAGCGGCGGGATTTATTTCAGCCAATATTCATTCTCCGGTTTCCGGAATTGTAAAAAATGTTGAGCCAAGGCTGACGGCGGGAGGAACGAAAGTATTATCCGTTATTATTGAAAATGATGGGATGAATGAAACTGTTCCGGTTACGGATGAACGTGGAGCGGAAGATTTGACGAAGGAAGAAAAGCTGAATCTGATTCAGGAAGCAGGTATTGTCGGCATGGGAGGAGCAGGATTCCCTACAAATGTAAAACTGTCTCCGAAGAATGCGGATGAGATAGAATATTATATTGTAAATGGTGCGGAATGTGAGCCGTATCTTACGTCCGATTACCGCAGGATGATAGAATCACCGGAGGCGATCGTAAAAGGTGTAAAGATTGCGTTGTCGTTGTTTGGAAAAGCAAAAGCAATTATTGCCATTGAGGACAATAAAAGAGATGCGATCGTAAAAATGAAGGAAGCCGTAAAAGGTGATCCGGATATCGCTGTAAAAACGGTATACACAAAATATCCGCAGGGCGGCGAGCGTACACTGATCTATGCCCTTACCGGACGGATGGTGAATTCATCCATGCTTCCGGCGGATGTGAACTGCGTGGTAAACAACATTGACACGGTATATGCGATCTATGATGCGGTGGAAAACCGCAGACCTTTGACGGAACGTATTGTGACAGTTACCGGGGATGCAATTAATAATCCGCAGAATTTCCGCGTTCCGATTGGTACAAACCTGGCAGAACTGGTAGACGCGGCAGGTGGTTTTAAGAGCGAACCGGAGAAACTGATATCCGGCGGTCCAATGATGGGAATTGCACTGTATGATTTAAATATACCAGTGACAAAGGGAACTTCTGCCTTGTTGTGCTTTACCAGGGATGAGGTCAGGGAAAATGAACCATCGAACTGTATTAACTGTGGAAGATGTGTAAGTGTCTGTCCAGGCAGGATTATGCCCGCCAGGCTGTCGGTTCTGGCAGAACATGGGGATAAGGAAGGATTTCAGGCATTAAACGGAATGGAATGCTGTGAATGTGGCTGTTGTTCTTATATCTGTCCGGCGAAGAGAAATCTTACACAGGCGATTAAATCCATGCGAAAAGAAATTCTGGCAGACAGAAGAAAGAAATAGGAGGACTGGCATGTATCAAGTATCTTCAAATCCCCATATCAGGGATAAGGCAACAACAGCATCCATCATGCGGGATGTAATTATTGCACTGATACCGGCTGCTTTGTTTGGTATCTGGAATTTTGGCGGAATGGCAGCGCTTAATATCATTGTAGCTGTAGCGGCGGCAGTGGGAGCTGAGTGGCTGTTTCAATATTTTACAAAACAGAAAATTACAGTAAAAGATCTGAGTGCTGTAGTAACCGGCTTGTTGTTGGCATTAAATGTACCAGCGGATTTACCGGTCTGGATGACGGCGATTGGTTCGATCTTTGCCATTGTAGTGGTAAAACAGGTGTTTGGCGGGGTCGGACAGAACTTTATGAATCCTGCACTTGCAGGACGTGTGTTTCTGTTTTTGTCGTTCAGTCAGCAGATGACTTCATTTTCCTATGACGGAGTGACCTCTGCAACACCATTGAAGCTGTTAAAAGACAGCGGAGAAGTGACCGGATTAAAAAGTATGTTCCTCGGAACAGAAGCGGGAACGATCGGTGAAACTTCAGTACTTGCATTATTAATCGGTGCAATATACCTTTTAGTAAAGAAAATTATCGATTATAGAATACCATTATTTTATCTGGTATCATTTCTTGTCTGTATGGCATTATTCGGCGGACACGGACTGGATGTGGAATTTCTTGCGGCACAGTTATGCGGCGGCGGACTGATTCTGGGTGCATTCTTTATGGCGACCGATTATGCGACATCGCCGATTACACCGGTAGGAAGAATCGTATTCGGTATTCTGCTCGGTATCCTGACAGCGGTATTCCGTGTGTTTGGACCGAATGCGGAGGGCGTATCCTATGCCATCATTTTCTGCAACCTTTTAGTTCCGATTGTTGAAAAATATACCGTTCCAAAGATGTTTGGGGCCGTAAAGAAAAAGAAGGAGGCGTAAGAATGAATCAGATAGTAAAAAATACCCTTGCTCTTTTTACCATTACGGCGGTAGCAGGACTGCTGCTGGGTGCCGTATACGAAGGAACGAAGTCTGCGAGAGCATCACAGGCAGAGAAAACGCAGCAGAAGGCATATCAGTCCGTATTTGAAACGGCATCCGGATTCGAGGAAGTTTCCGTGGACTCGGCAGAAGATATTTCCTATACGGAAAAAGAAGTTGTCGTTAATTCAGCGGTAAAAGCACTGGATAAGGATGGCGGCATCCTCGGCTATGTGGTCACGGTTACTGCAAAAGAAGGATATGGCGGAGATATTAAATTTTCTGTCGGTGTAGACATGGATTTGAAAGTAACCGGGATATCCTATTTAACCATTGCAGAAACCGCAGGACTGGGAATGAAAGCAAAAGACAGTGATTTTATAAACCAGTATATCGAAGGAAGTAATAGCGGGGAAGGCGATTTTATCGTAAATAAAGACGGTACGGATGGGATTGTGATCGATGCCATCAGCGGAGCGACCATTACCTCCAGAGCCGTTACCAAAGGTGTAAATGCAGCCTGTCAGGTTGCACAGAATTTGCAGGAGGGAGGTTCTGACCATGAATAAGAAAAATGTAATTACAGAACGCCTGTATAACGGTATTATAAAAGAAAATCCTACCTTTGTTATGATGCTCGGAATGTGTCCGACCCTTGCGGTAACGACTTCCTGTATCAACGGGATCGGCATGGGACTTACCACCCTGGTGGTACTGGCATTGTCCAATCTCATGATTTCCCTGCTTCGTAAATTTATTCCGGACGGGGTCAGAGTACCGGCATTTATCGTAGTTGTTGCAAGTTTTGTGACCATTGTGCAGTTTATGCTTGAGGCATACCTGCCGGCACTGAATGAGTCTCTCGGAATCTATATTCCGTTAATCGTTGTAAACTGTATTATTCTTGGGCGGGCAGAAAGTTATGCATCCAAAAATCCTCCGGTTGCATCCCTGTTTGACGGGATCGGCATGGGACTTGGATTTACCCTTGCACTGGGAATTCTTGGTGCAGTGAGGGAAATCATTGGTTCCGGGGCGATTTTCGGATATCAGTTCTGGGATACACCGATTGGTATTTTTGCCCTTGCACCTGGAGCATTCTTCGTGCTTGCCGTTCTCGTTATCATACAGAATAAGGCAAAGATGAAGTCCGGAAAGAAACCGGAGGAGAAGTCCTGTGACGGTAACTGTGCCGGATGTATGACAAAATGTGAAGAAATCAATAAAAAGGCGGAAGGTGAGCAGTAATGGGTGAATTAATAAAAATAGGAATTGGTGCAGCGATTGTGAATAATGTTATTCTCAGCCAGTTTTTAGGAATCTGCCCGTTCCTTGGTGTATCGAAAAAGATAAAAACCGCAGCCGGTATGAGCGGTGCGGTATTGTTTGTTATGGCAATTTCAGCGATCGTAACAAACCTGATTTATGAATTTTTGCTTGTACCAAGCAAAATGACCTATCTGAATACCATTGTATTCATTTTGGTAATCGCAGCATTAGTACAGTTTGTCGAAATGGTTTTGAAGAAAATCATGCCGGCACTTTACCAGTCTCTCGGTGTATATCTGCCACTTATTACAACAAACTGTGCAGTACTTGGAACAGCCATTACCTGTGTGCAGAACGAATATAACCTGCTGACCAGCCTGGTTTACTCTGTCTGTACAGCATTGGGATTTGGAATTGCAATTATTATTATGGCGGGAATCCGTGAAAAGATAGAATATAATAATATTCTTCCGGCAGTAAAAGGCATGCCGGCAGTATTGATTGCAGCCGGACTGATGTCAATGGCATTTATGGGATTTGCAGGTGTGATTTAAACTTGACGAAGGAGGTTCATTTATGAATATAACCGGAATATTAATCGCATGTCTGGTAGTAGGTGGCGCAGGAATCGTAATCGGTGTCCTGCTGGGAATTGCCGGAAAGAAATTTGCAGTAGAAGTGGACGAGAAAGCAGTGGCGATTCGTGAGGCACTTCCGGGAAGTAACTGCGGAGGCTGCGGTTATGCAGGCTGTGATGCACTGGCACAGGCGATTGCAGATGGAACAGCACCGGCAAATTCCTGCCCGGTAGGTGGTGCAGCGGTTGCAGCAAAAATGGCAGAAATTTTAGGTGTAGAAGTAGAAACGGTACGGAAGACCGCTTTTATCAAATGTGCCGGTGACTGTGAAAAAGCAGGAAACAAATATGAGTATACAGGTAATATGTCCTGCAAGGAGGCTTCTTATGTAAGTGGAGGACCAAAACAGTGCCAGTACGGATGTATGGGCTATGGTGACTGTCTGCGTGCATGTGAATATGGGGCGATTTCCGTTGAAAATGGAATTGCAGTTGTTGACAGGGAAAAATGTGTTGCCTGTGGGAAATGTGTGAAGGCATGCCCGAAGGGACTGATCGAACTTATTCCATATGACAGCAAATATCATGTAAGATGTAATTCCAAAGATAAAGGTGTGGAAGTAAACAAAGTATGTAAAACGGGCTGTATCGGATGTTCTCTGTGTGTGAAGGCATGTCCGAAGGAGGCTGTAAAAGTGAATGATTTTCTTGCAAAGATTGATTATAATGCCTGTGTGAACTGTGGGCTCTGTGCTTCAAAATGTCCGAAGAAGATAATTCAGTAATAAAATGGCAGACTTTTCTTGATTATTATGTTAAAATGGTGTAAACTAGAAACGGATGTTTAAAATTCGTGAAAAAGAAATTTCAGGAGAAGCAATGAGGAAGGAATTTGTTGTTATGAGGGAATTGTTGAACAGGCAGGAATTGTTCGATATAATGGCGGATATGATGATGGACAGGGCATTTGTATACATTTCTGAGTCCGATCAGTGCACTTTATATCAACTGGACGAACAGGGACTGACAAAGATTAATACAATGGAAGATTGGAAACGTTTGCTCTATGAAAATGCGGATGCCATGTCCCATGAAGCGGTAAATGAAATTTTTCGGAAAATTGCGGAATTGGAAACCGAAATTATAGAGGAAATCAAAATTAAGAGATACCCGACGGATGAAGAAACTGTGTGGGTTACATTCTATTTCAAATACGTGCCGGAGAAGAACGCATATGTCGGTGCTTTCCGGCAGATGGATGGACATGTTGGTGAAAACCTGAAATTATATGAGGAAGCCAGAAAAGATTCTCTTACAAAATTAATTAACAAAGCCTATTCCACAAAGATGATTCGTGAGTCACTGGAGAAAAAGGGAAAAGGAACACTGATTATTGTTGATATAGATAATTTTAAGTCCGTAAATGATACCATGGGACATCTTTTTGGGGATGAAGTCATTGTCAGTGTTGCCAATGGACTGAAGAGTGTTTTTCGCACTGAGGATATCGTGGGCAGAATAGGCGGCGATGAATTTATCGTCTTTTTGGAAGGACTGACGGATAAAAATATTATACGGAAAAAAGTTGAGGCGATCTGTGATACGGTATGCAACATTTATACCGGTGAGAATGAACAGGTAAAGATATCAGCAAGTGTCGGGATTGCGATTGCACCGGATGATTGTACCGGCTATAATGAGCTGTTCAAAAAAGCCGATCATGCACTTTATTATACAAAAAACAAAGGAAAGAATGGATATTCCTTTTTTGATAAAGATAATGAAGATATGCAGAAGCATCATCGTGTGGCAGCCAGAACAAGGGAACTTGCAAACGAGGATGAAGAAGTAAATGAAGAGATGGATACGTTCTATTTTGAACTGAATGAACTGGCATTCCGTATGCTTGAGGAAACAAGGGATACCAGCAGTGCGGTAAACCTTATTCTTCATAAGATTCAGGACAAATTCAGTTTTTCTGCAATCCGTATTTTTGAGCCGGAAACGAAAGAAAAATGTCTGACCTGTACTTATGAGATTGCATCGCCGAATATTGCATCCGTACTCGGGAAAGAAATGGATTATGACGAGGCGGAATGGGTCCGGATGAAGAACCATTGCAATAATGAGGTATATGTTTATAAGAAGTCGGAAGCCCGGCAGAATGAGGCAGATATATTCAAGTCACCGGATGCGGTAAAATCAGGTGTGCTTGTGTCTGTGAGCAGTGATAACTGCTTTACCGGAATGATATCTTTCATAGACTGTTCCAGGGAAAGAGGATATTCCCAGAAAGAACTGAAGGTTTTAAAATCATTTGAAAGAATTTTTTCTGTATACAAAGCGAAAGAGGGTTCTTTTGCCAGTACGGATTACCATCTGAAACAGATTGCAGAACGGGATACACTTACCGGTCTGTATAAGTATTCGGCATTTACAAAGAAGCTGGATGAAATAATCTATTCCTTTGGAAGCTCGACTAAGCTGATTTATATCCATATGGATATTGCACATTTCAAATATGTCAATGAGGCACATGGTTATGAAATGGGTGACCGGGTATTGAAGAAGTTTGTGGATCTCACCTGCGGCAATAGTGAGCATATCCTGTTTGCAAGCCGGATTCATGGAGATAACCTTATTGCGGTTCATACTATTTCGGCAGAAACAGAGAATGAAAAGATTGTGGAAGCAATTAATGAACATCTGACACGGGCAAATCAGGAGATTCAAAAGATGCTTCATTCCAATAACTACTATATTAACTGTGGAATCTGTATTGTAGATGGAACGGATCATAAGTATGATACTTGCATCACAAATGCAAATTATGCGGCAAAGCTTGCGAAGGAAAATGCGGATGGAAGATGTGTCTGGTTCGATGATGAGATGTTTGAAAATCAGAGAAAGAAGATGTTGCTTCTTGATGAATTTTCGGATGCACTGCGCTGTGGAGAATTTAAGATTGTTTACCAGCCGCAGATTGACAGTATTTCAAAAGTGATTATAGCTGCAGAGGCTTTGTCAAGATGGGTAAAGGAAGATGGCACTGTTCTTATGCCGGATGAATATGTCGATACACTCGATGAGGCGAATAAGCTGATTGGACTGGACTATTATGTGATGAATAAAGTATTTGCATATATCAAATCACAGATTCGTGCGAAAAGAAAAGTAGTTCCTGTTTCTATTAACCTTTCAGGAAAACATATTGAGCAGGAGGGATTTTTTGATGATTTGCAAAAGCTTCTCGATAAGTACGGAATTTCCACAGAATATGTTCTGTTTGAAATACGGGAAAAAGTATTTATTGAGCAGATAGACAAAGCGATTGAATTCTGTAACCGGTTAAAAGAAATGGGTATCGGTGTTGTGATGGATTCGTTTGGACTTGGCTATTCTTCCCTGAATATACTGGATAAAATACCAGTTGAGTCGATAAAACTTGATAAAGTGTTCATTAAAAATAATATCTTTGCAAAAAATGAAGAAGTAATTTTGAATGGTATTATAGATATTGCAAAGAAACTGCATAAATCCATCACATCGCTGGGCGTGGAAACAGAGGAGCAGAATGCATTCCTGTGCAAATCCGGCTGTGATGTGATTCAGGGTAATTTCTATTCCGTTCCACTGGATGGAAAGCAGCTGGCAGAATATATAAAAGAACACTCCATTCCGGAAGTTCATTCCGTATATTTCTCGTTTGATGGGACGTATGAGGCAGATAATCCGGATTATACGGCGAATGCAAACGGAGCTTTCCTGGAGTTTGCGGAAAATGTTGTTCCGAGAAGAAAAGTGCTTCATCTTCCAGGCGGGCTTGCCGGACATGAGATGGTAGAATTGTCTACAGGAAATCTGCTGGCAAATGATTTTACCGTATCTGCCTGGTTTTATGAGCAAAAGGTTAATCTCTGGTCAAGTCTTTTTTATGCGGATTTTGAAAATGGATTCGTAAGTATTATGCCGAAGGCATGGAATGGCATGAGTCTGATGCGTGTCATGGATAAAATGGATGCTGCAGGATTTTATGATGCAATCAGCACGGAGAAAGAGATGTCCGGATGGACACATATTGCTGCAGTGTATAATGCAAAGAATCATTCATCGGCAATCTTTATCAATGGACTGCTTACGGGATATAAGAATGATATTATGCCGTTAAAAAATCCGGGAAGAGTTACGATAGGCGGCGATATTTTCCAGCCAAGCATTAACGGATATGTGGCGGATTTTCGGATTGTAAACCAGTCGTTGTCTGCAAAAGATATCAAGAATCAGTATGAACAGGAAAAAACTGTTTATGAAAATAAAATATAATGATAGAAGAAGGTAAGACGGATGATAAATTATTTTATGAGCGGCATTGAGCAGGATGTGGTGTCGTTTATCGGAATTATGGCTGCGTTTTTTCTGACCTGTATATTCATGGTGAAATGCAGCGGATTATTGCCGAAAGATGCAGGAAGAGCATATGCACACGATGGAAAACTTTCGGCAGGGAAACCAAGAGGTGCCGGCTTTATATTTGTACTGGTATTCTTGGGAGTAAGCCTTTTGTTTGGAGATATTACAAGGGAGAACCTGATTTATCTGGTTCTTATTACGGCAGCCATGATGACCGGATTCCTGGATGACTGTGCGAAAACTCCGTGGGGAGAATACAAGAAAGGACTGCTTGATTTCCTGATTGCGGTAATGATTGCGGTGACATTTGTGAACTTCAATTCCACGACCGTGTATCTTGCCATGACAAACCAGACAATCGAAATACCACCGCTGATTTTTGGACTCCTTACAGTGATTCTTGTATGGGTATCCATCAATGTAACAAACTGCTCCGATGGTGTCGATGGATTATCTGGTACATTATCCATTATTTCACTGCTGACCTTATATATTATAATGAAGCTGGCAGGAACGGATATGGAATTTGGATATTTTGTACTGTTATTTGTAACCTGTATTCTGGGTTATCTCTGGTTTAATGCAACACCGAGTATTCTTATGATGGGAGATGCCGGTTCGAGAGCGATGGGACTTGTCATTGCGATTGCTGCATTAAAGTGCCGAAGCCCGTTCCTTTATCTGCTGGCGGCACTGGTTCTGATTCTGGACGGAGGTCTCGGACTGGTAAAGGTTGCATTGTTAAGATTTCTGAAGATAAAGATTCTTGCAAATACCAGGACTCCACTGCACGACCATGTGAGGAAGGTATGGAACTGGTCCAATACGCAGGCGGTTTATCGTTTTGCGATCATACAGATTGTGATATCGGTTGCGGTTGTTTATCTGTATATGCTGTAGTGCAAACCGGAACAATGATTTGCACGAAATGACCGGCCGGGATGACGGTGGGATTGTCAAAGCGGTTTTACCGGAAGCAATCCCAGGTATCCCGGGTGGTATTATATAGTAAAAACAGTTTAAAATCCGGTAAAAAAATAAAATGTAAAAAAATGAAAAAAGTACTTGCATTTCAGAAAAAATCTGTTATAATAAGAGAGTAGTGTTCAGAAAGAACAGAAAGGCTTATATCTGGCTAATTGGTCAAGAGGTTAAGACGCCGCCCTCTCACGGCGGAATCAGGGGTTCGATTCCCCTATTAGCTGCTTTAAGACATCGCATTTATGCGATGTCTTTTCCTTGTATTATGACATGATATATAGGAAATAACAGAAGGAAAATGAACTGCAGCCCTGTAAGGGAGGAAGGAAGATGATTCATGTCGAAAAGAGAAGATTATGAACAGAAAACAGAAGCACTTGTAATGCCGTTGATTGAAGAAAATGGATTTGAACTTGTGGATGTTGAATATGTAAAAGAAGCAGGAAACTATTATCTCAGGGTTTATATTGACAAAGAAGGCGGGATTACTGTGGATGACTGTGAAGTTATAAGCAGGGCTCTGGGCGATAAACTGGATGCAGATGATTTTATTGATGATTCATATATTCTGGAAGTGAGTTCACCGGGACTTGGAAGACCTTTGAAGAAGGAGAAGGATTTTTTGCGCAGCATCGGAAAAGAGATCGAGATAAAATTATACAGAGCAATCAACCATCAGAAAGATTTTGAAGGAATCTTAAAGAGCTATACAGAAGATACAGTAACAATTGAAATTGGCGAAGAAGAAGAAATGACCATTGCAAGGGAAGATATTGCATTAATCAGATTATCATTTGATTTTTAATAGTTAATTGCGAAACACTTAAATTTTGTAAATGCATATGCAAATGAAACATTACACGAAGGCACGCTCCCGCTACATTCGGCTGGTAGCGGTACTAAGATGCTAAAATACAGCATCTAAGTGCCGACCGCCTCATAGTACCTTCTTAGTAATTGTTTGATTTGCATATACAATAAAGATAAATTATGAGTTTCGCAATTACCTATTTGATTTTTAAGAGAGAAAGGAAAGGAAAAGGAAAAATGAATAAGGAATTGATTGAAGCGTTAAATGTATTAGAAAAGGAGAAGGATATAAGTAAAGAAGTGATTCTTGAGGCAATCGAAAATTCACTGCTTACTGCTTATAAAGTACATTTTGGAAAATGCGATAATGTAACAATCAGTATTGATCACCAGACAGGAGATTATAAGATTCTGGCAGAAAAAGAAGTGGTAGAGATCGTAGAAGACAAGGCAACACAGATCAGTCTGGAAGATGCATATAAAATCAGCAGAAAATACCAGCTGGGCGATCTTGTAAGCGTAGAAGTAAAGTCAAAGGAATTTGGCAGAATTGCAACACAGAATGCAAAGAATATCATTACACAGAAGATCAGGGAAGAGGAAAGAAGAGTACTCTATGATAAGTATAATGGAAAGGCAAAGGATGTTGTAACCGGTATTGTACAGCGTATCAATGACAGAAATATCAGCATTAATCTCGGACAGGTGGATGCCCTGTTAAATGAGAGCGAGCAGGTTCCAGGTGAAAAACTGATGCCGAATGACAGAATCAAACTCTATGTGACAGAAGTAAAAGATACTTCCAGAGGTCCTAAGATACTGGTATCCAGAACCCATCCGGAACTGGTCAAGAGACTGTTTGAATCTGAAGTCAGCGAAGTCAAAGATGGTACAGTTGAGATTATGGGCATTTCAAGAGAAGCAGGTTCCAGAAGCAAGATTTCCGTCCGTTCCAATGATCCGAATGTAGATCCGGTAGGAGCATGTGTAGGTATTAATGGAACAAGAGTAAATGCTATCGTAGAAGAATTAAGAGGCGAGAAAATCGATATCGTAAACTGGAGCGAAGATCCGGCTGTTCTTATTGAGAATGCATTAAGTCCTGCAAAAGTTGTATCAGTAAAAGCAGATCCGCAGGAAAAAACAGCAAGAGTCGTTGTTCCGGATTACCAGCTTTCCCTTGCTATCGGAAAAGAAGGGCAGAATGCAAGACTTGCAGCAAGACTGACAGGATACAAGATCGATATTAAGAGTGAAACACAGGCAAAAGAAGCGGAAGAAGCTGAGAAAGCATCCGGGGTAGAAGAGACAGGTGTAGTGGAAGATACAGCGGCTGTAGAAAGTGAATCAGCAGAACAGGCATAGGATGGATTTCTCACGGAAAGGCAGGACATAACATGAATACAGAAAAAAAAATACCACTGCGGAAATGTGCGGGATGTAATGAAAGAAAGCCAAAAAAAGAATTAGTAAGAATACTTCGGACGGAAAACGGAATCATTATAGATCTGACCGGTAAGCAGAATGGAAGAGGTGCTTATCTGTGTCATAACAATGTCTGTCTGGAGCACGCAAGAAAGACAAAAAGTATTGAGAGAGCATTAAAAGAAGCTGTGCCGGATGAAATTTATGCTCAATTAAAAGAGGAATTTCAGAAGACAGAGTGAATAAAACGCGAAAAATATCGTATGATTAAATAAAAGCAACACGAGGTGACAAATATGAACGACAGAATATTATCATTATTATCGCTTGCAACAAAAGCAGGAAAGACCGTCGGAGGAGAAATGCTGGTAGAGAAAGCGGTAAAGGAAGGAAAAGCATCACTGGTAATTATTTCTTCTGAGGCATCCGGAAATACCAGAAAGAAATTTACAAATATGTGCAGTTATTACAAAGTTCCGTTGTATATTTATGCTACAAAAGAGGAACTTGGGCATTTTACGGGCAAAAAATTCCGCGCATCAGTGGCAGTTCTGGGACATGAGTTTTATGATTCGTTCGTTAAATTATTTACAGATATGGAGGTAACTGAATGAGAATACATGAATTTGCAAAGAAAATCAATAAGGATAGCAAGGATATTATAGCAATTCTCCAGGCAAATGGAATCGAAGGAAAGAAGCCGGCAAGTTCCATCAGTGAAAGTGAAATGAATATGGTACTTGAGAAATTACAGCCGGAGAAGAAGGAAGAAAAGAAGGAAGAGCCGAAAAAGAACGATAACGTGAAGAAAGAAAACGATAAGAAACCAGCAGAGAAGAATAATAACCAGGGTGGTCAGAACCAGAAAAAGAATAATAACAACAATAATTCCGGGAAGAGAAATGACAACGGAAACAATGGCGGCCGCAATAATGACGGAAACGGAAGAAACAACAATAATAACCGTAATAATAATAACAGAAATAACGGCAATAACAATAATAACCGCAATAATAATAACAGAAATAGCAATAATAATAACCGCAATAACAATGGCCGCAATAACAAACAGAACAATAATGCAAAGAATAGTTCCCGTCCAGTATCTGCTCCACAGCCGAAGAAGGAAGAAGAAATCAAGGTAATCACAATTCCGGAAAGCATTACCATCGGTGAACTTGCAGATAAGATGAAAATGCAGGCATCTGCATTGATCAAAAAATTATTCATGCAGGGAATGATGTTGAGTGTAAATCAGGAAGTGGATTTTGAAACAGCAGAGAATATTGCACTGGAATTTGATATTATTGCAGAACAGGAAGAAAAAGTAGATGTAATCGAAGAGTTGTTAAAAGAGGATGAAGAAGATGAAACACTTATGGTAAAACGTCCTCCAGTTGTCTGCGTTATGGGTCATGTCGATCATGGTAAAACATCTTTGCTTGACGCGATTCGTAAGACAAATGTAATTTCCGGTGAGGCCGGTGGCATCACACAGCATATCGGTGCTTATGTGGTAAATTATAACGGTGAGAAGATTACATTCCTGGATACACCTGGTCATGAAGCATTCACTGCAATGAGAATGCGTGGTGCGCAGGCAACAGATATCGCAATCCTTGTTGTAGCAGCAGATGACGGTGTCATGCCGCAGACAGTAGAGGCTATCAGCCATGCAAAAGCTGCAGGCATCAGCATTATCGTTGCAGTAAACAAGATCGATAAGCCGAGTGCAAATGTAGAAAAGGTAAAACAGGAACTTGCAGAGTATGAACTGCTTGCAGAGGACTGGGGTGGAGATACGGTATTTGTTCCGGTATCTGCACATACGGGCGAAGGTCTGGAACAGCTGCTTGAGATGGTTCTTCTGACTGCTGAAATGAATGAATTGAAGGCAAATCCGAACAGAAAGGCAAGAGGTGTTGTAATCGAAGCAAAGCTGGATAAAGGAAGAGGTCCGGTAGCAACTGTACTGGTACAGAAAGGTACATTACATGCTGGAGATGCTGTTGCAATCGGTTCAGCCTATGGCCGTATCCGTGCAATGGTGGCAGATAACGGAGAAAAAATCAAAGAAGCCGGTCCTTCCACTCCTGTGGAAATCCTCGGACTGAACAATGTTCCAAATGCAGGTGAAATCCTGATGTCCACAAAGAATGAAAAAGAAGCAAGAAACATTGCAGAAACATTTATCAATGAAGGAAGAGAAAAACTTCTGGAAGGTTCTAAGGCAAAGGCAAAGATGACATTGGACGATGTATTCAGCCAGATCCAGGCAGGAAACCTGAAAGAACTGAATATCATTGTAAAAGCCGATGTACAGGGTTCGGTAGAAGCAGTAAAACAGAGTCTGGTTAAACTCTCCAATGATGAAGTCGTTGTAAAGGTTATCCATGGCGGTGTAGGTGCAATCAATGAATCCGACGTAACACTGGCTTCCGCATCATCTGCAATCATCATCGGATTTAATGTAAGACCGGATAATACAGCGAAAGAAATTGCAGACAGGGAAGATGTGGACGTAAGATTATACCGTGTTATTTATCAGGCAATTGAGGATGTCGAAGCAGCGATGAAAGGAATGTTAGATCCGATCTACGAAGAGAAAGTAATCGGCCATGCAGAAATCAGACAGCTCTTTAAGTCATCCGGTGTTGGTATGATTGCCGGTTCTTATATTCTGGACGGAACTTTCCAGAGAGGTTGTAAAGTCCGTATTTCCAGAGAAGGAACACAGATTTTTGAAGGCGACCTTGCATCTTTAAAGAGATTTAAAGATGGTGTGAAGGAAGTAAAAGCAGGCTATGAATGTGGTCTTGTATTTGACGGATTTTCAGAATTTAAAGAACTTGATATTGTGGAAGCATATATTATGGTAGAAGTACCACGTTAGAATCTGTGGAAAGGTAAAATAGATGAGAAAAAACAGTGTTAAAAATATCCGGGTAAATGCCGAAGTGATGAGAGAGTTAAGTGTTATCATCCGCGAGGATATCAAAGATCCGAGAATCAGTCCGCTGACCAGTGTGGTTGCGGTGGAAGTAACACCTGATTTAAAATATGCCAGAGCATACATTAGTGTGCTTGGCAGCCCGGAAGAGGGCAAAGATACCATAAAGGGATTAAAGAGTGCGGAAGGATATATCCGACACCAGCTGGCACAGCGGGTAAATTTAAGAAACACACCGGAACTTACCTTTGTGCTGGATCAGTCCATTGAATATGGCATCAATATGTCAAAGAAAATAGATGAAGTAACAAAGGATCTTCATCGTGATGATGAAGCAGAGGAAGAATAGGTAAGCTGCAAGAGCAGCGGAAAAAGAGGTTTGAATGAAACTGGCAGAAATAATAAGAAACGCAAAGAAGATAGCAATTGCCGGTCATGTAAGACCTGACGGGGATTGCGTGGGGGCAGCTCTCGGACTCTATAATTATATTGTAGAAAACGATAAGGAGGCGGAAGTTCATGTGTATCTGGAACAGCCGTCCAAAAAGCTATCCTATCTGGCAAATTTTGAAAAAATAGAAAACGAAGTAAAGGATACCGGATTTGACCTGTTTCTTGCGGTAGACCTTGCGGATAAAGAAAGAATGGGCATTGCAGGCGAGCTGTTTGAACAGACGGCAAATACTGCCTGCATTGACCATCATATCAGCAATATGGGATATGCCAATGTGAATTATGTACGTCCGGAGATTGGTTCCGTATGCGAAGTAATCTTTGATATGCTGGAAGAGGAAAAGATATCCGTAAATACGGCGGAAGCATTGTATACAGGAATTGTTCATGATACAGGTGTATTTAAGTATCGCAGCACAACGGAACATACCATGGTCGTGGCAGGAAAGCTCCTCGGAAAAGGACTTGACAGCCAGAAAATCATAGATCAGGGATTCTACGAAAAAACGTATGTGCAGAACCAGATTCTCGGAAGAGCATTGCTGGAAAGCATGATTGTTCTGGATGGTGCGTGTATCGTATCTTATCTGACGAAAAAGGATATGGACTTTTACGGAATAACACTGAAGGAAATGGGCGGCATCGTAGAACAGCTCAGACTGACGTCTGGTGTGGAATGTGCCATTTTCATGTACGAGATTCAGCATATGGAATTTAAAGTAAGTTTAAGATCCAAAAATTATGTAAATGTAAATGAAGTTGCCGCATATTTTGGCGGCGGCGGTCATGTGCGCGCGGCAGGATGTAATCTCAAAGGAACGGTTCATGATGCGATTAACAATATTCTGCAGAGAATTGATGAACAGATAAAGGCGGCAAGCAATGTATAATGGAATTCTGAATGTCTGCAAGGAAAAGGGATATACTTCCCATGACGTTGTGGCAAAATTAAGAGGAATATTAAAACAGAAAAAAATAGGGCATACAGGTACCCTTGATCCGGATGCAACAGGAGTCCTTCCTGTGTGTCTTGGATCAGGTACGAAATTATGCGATATGATTACCGATAAGACAAAGGCATACCGGGCGGTTTTGTTATTTGGGCAGGATACGGATACCCAGGATAGTTCGGGAACGGTAATCAAAACATACCCGGATCCGGAGAAGATGCAGCAGATGGTAAACGAAGAAACTGTAAGGAAAGTGTTGCAGGAATTTATCGGGGAATACGATCAGCTTCCGCCTATGTACAGTGCGATCAAGATAAATGGAAAAAAACTGTACGAGTTTGCCCGCGAGGGGAAAGTGGTGGAAAGAAAGACAAGAAAAGTCAGTTTTTATAAAATTGATCTGATTGCATATGAGTATCCGAGAATCACGATTCAGGTGGAATGTTCCAAAGGAACTTATATCCGTACTCTCTGCCATGATATCGGGGAAAAGATGGGTGTATACGGCTGCATGGAAGAACTGGTGAGAATCAAGTCCGGTCCCTTTTTACTGGAAAATGCCTATACACTGGCACAGATTGAAGATATGACAAAAGATGGAAGTATCGATAAGGCAATTCTCCCTGTGGATCGGATGTTTGAGGAATTCCCGGCAGTCAGGACAAAACCGGAATACGACCGTATTCTTCAGAATGGAAATCCATTGAAACCCGATATGATATCAGGAGAATACAGAGATATGTCTTACATCCGCGTGTATGACAGCACCGGCTGTTTTAAGGCGGTATATACCTGTGAAAAAAACAGAAATTATTTAAAGCCATATAAAATGTTTATATAAGGATAAATATCATGATTGTGATAAATAAAATAGAAAATTTCAGACTTGCAAAATCGGTGGTAGCCCTGGGAAAATTCGATGGAGTGCATCTTGGCCACCAACAGATTCTGCAGGAGTTAAAACGGGATAAGACAGAAGATGTGAAAACCGTAATTATTACATTTTCTATTTCACCGGAAGCGGTTCTTACCCATAAAAAATTGAGATATATTATGACGGATAAAGAAAAGCAGGATTATTTTGAAGCCTGTGGAATTGATTATCTGATTGATATTCCGCTGGATGAAAAATTTCTCGCCGTAGAGGCAGAAGATTTTGTACGGATATATCTGAAAGAAAAACTGGGTGCAGTAAAAATTGTATGTGGCAGAAATTTTCACTTTGGAAAGGGAAGACGCGGCAATGTGGATATGCTGGAACAGTTAGGCAGGACTTACGGGTTTGAAATGAAACTGGTGGACCACGTCATGGAAGATGAAGAAATAATCAGCAGTACCCGCATCCGGCAGGAACTTTTGCTGGGAAATATCGGGCATGCAAATAAAATGATGGGACATGCATATGCGATCAGTGGTGTGGTAATGCATGGAAATGCCCTGGGAAGGACCATTGATTTTCCTACGGTGAATCTGATTCCGGCTGAGGATAAAATTCTTCCTCCAAATGGTGTATACGGTACGGAGATAGAATTTGACGGAATCAGAAAAAGAGGAATTACGAATGTAGGCAGGAAACCGACTGTGGAAACCGGCAGACAGATTAATGTAGAAACAAATATTTTTGATTTCTCAGGCGACTTATACGGACAGGCGGTAACGGTGTATTTTCATGAATTTATACGTCCGGAAGTGAAGTTTGGTTCATTAGAAGAATTAAAAGACCAAATCCGTCATGATGTCGATTTATGGAAACAAGGTTGACATATTGTGAGAATGTGCTATAATTTTCTTTGGTGTTTATTACAAAAACTTACTAATGTATTAGCAGAAGGAGGAAATATGCGAAATACAAAACTAGTTGCAGGATTATCTGTTGCTGCATTAACAGCATTGGGTGTAACAGCCTTCACATTTGGCGGCAATGGTAACCAGGAAGAGAAGAAAGAAGAAACAGCAAACATTCAGGAAGTGAAACAGGAAGCTGAATATACAGGAGATACATTTGTCAGCTCATCATTATTGTCTGCATTATATGATAATGTTGAAAATAATGCTAAGTTGAAAGAACAGACCGGAACACTGATGTACTCAGAAGCTGGCATGTCGGAAGCACTGGATGGATATGGAAATTATATTACAGTGGCAGACAATGAAACGGGAAATGCATCCGTGGAAGCACTGGATGTTGCATTGAAATTTGTTCCGGAAGGTTCTGTTATTGCAGGATATACGAATTTAGGTGTTTCCAATGTAACTACCTATCTGAATGTCCGTTCCGGAGCAGGTACGGATCATAATATTGTCGGAAAGATGCCGGGCGGAGCAGCTTGTGAAATTCTCGGAGAAGAGGATGGCTGGTATAAGATTCAGTCAGGCAGTGTAAATGGTTATGTGGATAAGCAGTATATTTTAAGTGGTTATGAAGCCAATGTGAAAGCAATGGAAACCATGAAAAATGTTTTAAAAGTAAACTGTGATATTTTAAATGTACGTCAGGAACCGTCTCAGGACTGCTCCATTGCGACCAGGGTTGAAAATGGAGAAATTCTGGAAATTCTGGAAGGCGAGTCGAATGGCTGGTATAAGATCAATATCAATAATCTGGAAGGATATGTAAGTGCAGAATATGTGGAAAGCATGACTACACTTCCTGTTGCGGAATCCATCGCAACACTGGTGGCAGCCGATGGTACATCCACAACATATTCCTCTGCCAATGCATCCCAGAAGGCGATCGATATTATTAACTATGCATACCAGTTTTTAGGAAATCCATATGTCTACGGCGGAAACAGCCTGACAAACGGAATTGACTGTTCTGGTTTCTGTCAGCAGATTTTTGGACATTTCGGTTATTCCCTGCCAAGAACATCTTCCGCATATCCGGGTGCCGGAACAAGAATCAGTTATACGGAAGCACAGCCGGGAGATATCCTTGTATACAGATACAGTGACGGATCCGGTCATGTTGCCATCTATATCGGAAACGGAAAGATTGTACATGCATCCACACCGGCAACGGGTATCTGCATTGGAAATGCTTACTTTACCACACCATATTGTGCAGTAAGAGTTATATCCTAAAAAGGTCTTGACTTTTCCGTTCTGATATAGTATATTAATCATCGTGTGAACTGACACCCGGTTGTTGGAAAACTCCGACCATTGCTGAAGTGTTCAGGGATTCAAGATTATATTAAATGGAGGAAATTACAATGATTTCAAAGGAAAAGAAAGCAGAACTGATTCAGGCTTATGGAAGAAAAGAAGGAGATACTGGCTCACCAGAAGTACAGATCGCTATTCTTACAGAAAGAATCAACGAATTAACAGAGCATTTAAAGGTTAATCAGAAAGATCATCATTCAAGAAGAGGTCTTCTTAAGATGGTAGGTAAGAGAAGAGGATTACTTGATTATTTAAAGAAGAATGATCTGGAAGGATACCGTGCTTTAATCGAAAAGTTAGGAATCAGAAAGTAATACTTTTCTGCGGTATACCGTGGACATATATAGACAGGGCGCAAGCCTTGTCTATTCTTAATTAAAGGCAGATGCGGAAATGTCTGACCGGGACCACTGAAAAGGACAGAAGTAATCTGTGCTTTTCAGTGTTTTCGGATTTCCGCAGAAAACCGGAAGTAACCGGTAAATGAATAACAAACAGATATGAAATGAGGTAAATATGGAAAAGAATTATAAGAGTTTCAGTATGGAACTGGCTGGAAGAACACTGACCGTAGATGTGGGACGTGTGGCAAAACAGGCAAATGGTGCAGCTTTCATGCATTATGGGGATACTACCGTACTCTCTACTGCAACAGCATCAGAGAAGCCGAGGGATGGTATCGACTTCTTCCCTCTGAGTGTAGAATACGAAGAAAAATTATATGCTGTAGGAAAAATTCCGGGCGGATTTAATAAGAGAGAGGGAAAAGCATCTGAAAATGCGATCCTGACTTCCAGAGTCATTGACCGTCCGATGAGACCACTCTTCCCGAAGGACTACAGAAATGACGTAACTTTAAATAACATGGTAATGTCCGTAGATCCGGAATGTACACCGGAACTTACCGCCATGCTTGGCTCTGCCATCGCAGTAGCTATTTCTGATATTCCGTTTGACGGTCCTTGTGCAACCACACAGGTAGGTCTGATTGACGGAGAATTTATCATCAACCCGAGTGCGGCACAGACATCGGTTTCTGATTTAAAGCTTACCGTTGCGTCCACAAGGGAAAAAGTAATCATGATCGAAGCCGGAGCAAACGAGATTCCGGAAGCAAAGATGATCGAAGCGATTTACAAGGCACACGAAGTAAACCAGCAGATCATTGCATTTATTGATACCATTGTGGCAGAGTGCGGCAAGCAGAAGCATGAATATACAAGCTGCGCCATTCCGGAAGAATTATTTGCTGCCATTAAAGAAATTGTACCTCCTGCAGAGATGGAAGTTATCATGTTTGCAGAGGACAAGCAGGTAAGAGAAGAAAGAATCAGTGCATTAAAGGATAAACTGGCAGAAGCATTTGCGGAAAATGAAGAATGGCTGGCACTGATTGGCGATGCGGTATACCAGTACGAGAAAAAGACTGTCAGAAAGATGATTTTAAAGGATCATAAGAGACCGGATGGTCGTGAATTAACACAGATTCGTCCACTTGCAGCAGAAGTTGACCTGATTCCAAGAGTACATGGTTCTGCCATGTTTACCAGAGGACAGACACAGATCTGTAATGTGTGTACACTGGCACCATTATCCGATGCGCAGAAACTTGACGGATTAAATGAGACAGAAACATCTAAGAGATATATGCATCATTATAATTTCCCGGCATATTCCGTAGGTGAAACAAAAGTATCCAGAGGTCCGGGCCGTCGTGAGATCGGTCATGGAGCACTGGCGGAGAGAGCACTTCTTCCAGTACTTCCTTCAGAAGAAGAGTTCCCATATGCAATCCGTACCGTATCCGAGACATTTGAATCAAACGGATCTACCTCCATGGCGTCTACATGTGCTTCCTGTATGTCACTGATGGCTGCAGGTGTTCCGATTAAGAAGATGGTTGCAGGCATTTCCTGTGGTCTGGTAACCGGAGAAACCGATGATGATTATGTACTGTTAACGGATATCCAGGGACTCGAAGATTTCTTCGGAGATATGGACTTTAAGGTAACAGGTACGGATGCAGGTATCACAGCGATCCAGATGGATATCAAGATTCACGGACTGACCAGACCGATCGTGGAAGGTGCGATTGCCAGATGCCGTGAAGCAAGAATGTTTATCATGGAAACCTGTATGAAACCGGCGATTTCCGAACCAAGACCGGAAGTAGGACCGTATGCACCAAAGATTAAGCAGATTATGATTGATCCGTCCAAGATCGGCGATGTTGTCGGACAGAAGGGCAAGACAATCAATGCAATTATCGATGAGACCGGTGTGAAGATCGATATCACGGACGAAGGCGCAGTAAGTGTATGCGGTATCGATGCTGAAAATATAGAGAAAGCAATTAACCTCATTAAGATTATTGTAACAGACTTTGAAGAAGGACAGATTCTCGAAGGAAAAGTTGTCAGCATCAAAGAATTTGGTGCATTCCTTGAGTTTGCTCCTGGAAAAGAAGGCATGGTTCATATCTCAAAAATTTCAAAAGAAAGAGTTGAGCATGTGGAAGATGTGCTGAAATTAGGCGATGTTGTAAAAGTAGTATGCCTTGGAAAAGACAAGATGGGCAGAATCAGCTTCAGCATAAAAGATGTTCAGTAAATAAATAATAGAAGATATTTGTATGTGCAGGGAACGAAAAAATTCCTGCACATATTTTATAATGGGAAGGATTTTGTGCAGACATTACAAAAATCCTATAAAAAACATAGGAATTGAACCCGAAAAATCATGGTTTTTCGTACATATTATACAAATTATGCCCTTGCATTTTGTCGTAATATATGGTATGATGAAAAAAGATTGTTAATGAATTGTCAAACAATAAATATATATCGAAAGGAGTTCTATTATGGCTAGTAAAATTACTGTTATAGGTGCAGGCAGTGTAGGTGCTACAATCGCATACACACTCTCACAGCAGACATTTGCATCTGAAATCGTCATAATTGACATTAACAAAGAAAAAGTTGATGGTGAGGCAATGGATATCGTTCAGGGTACCGCATTCCGTGATCCAGTCGACGTAATCTCAGGAGATTATGAGGATGCAAAGGACTCAGACCTTGTTATTATTACATCAGGAGTCCCTAGAAAAGCGGGACAGACCAGAATCGAACTTGCTCAGACAAACGTAAATATTATCAAGGATATTGCCCCAAGAATTGCAGCAGTTGCTCCAAAGGCACTCTACATCATTGTTTCCAATCCTGTAGATGTTATGACATATGCATTCCTGAAGGCATCTAAACTTCCGGAAAACCAGATTATCGGATCCGGTACATTACTTGATACTACAAGACTTCGTTATGGTCTTGCAAATCATTTTAAGATTGCACAGAAGAATATTCATGCTTATGTATTTGGTGAACATGGAGATTCTTCTTTTGTGCCATGGTCATGTGCAAGTGTTGCAGGTGTGCCGATGGAAGAATATACAAAGATTGTAAACAGCTATGGAAAAGGACTTGCTGATTTTGATGAAGCGGCGATGGAAGAATATGTGCATAAATCAGGCGGAGAGATCATCAAGAGAAAGGGTGCTACTTTCTACGGAGTATCCATGTCTGTTGTAAATCTGTGTGGAATGCTTCTTGCAGCATATGAATCTGTAACTACCGTATCCACCATGATGCATGGGGAATATGGTGTGGACGATGTCTGTACAAGCTGCCTTACAATTGTAGGACCGGAAGGCGTAAAGGGTAAGGTTGAGATGAAGCTTACAGATGAGGAAATCGCAAAATTCCAGAAAAGTGCGGATGCATTGAAGGCAGTTATTGCACAGTTAGATATTTAAAATGCCAGGATTGTGGGAGTGCATAGCACGAAACAATCCGTAGGCATCGGAATTAATCTATTAATATTCAGAACAAACAGGAGGTAAAAAAATGGAGTATCGTATTGAGAGAGATTCCATGGGTGAAATGCAGGTGCCGGCTGACAAATATTGGGCAGCACAGACACAGAGAAGCTTTCAGAATTTTAAAATTGGCGGAGAAAAGATGCCGGCTGAGATTATTCATGCATTTGGTATCCTGAAGAAGGGTGCAGCCATTGCAAACTATAATCTTGGAAAGCTTGATGAAGAGAAGAAGGATGCCATATGCAAAGCAGCAGACGATGTAATTGATGGAAAATTAATGGAACATTTTCCATTGGTTGTATGGCAGACCGGAAGCGGTACACAGTCTAACATGAACTCAAACGAAGTAATTGCAAACCGTGGAAATGAGATCGCAGGAAAGAAATTACTTCATCCAAATGATCATATCAATATGTCACAGAGTTCAAATGATACCTTCCCTACAGCACTTCATATTGCAGCAGCCATGAGCATTGAAGATAAATTATTCCCTGCCATGGATAAGTTAATCGAGACATTTAAGAGACTTGAAGCAGAAAATGACGATGTGGTAAAGAGCGGACGTACGCATCTGCAGGATGCTGTTCCAATCAAGTTTTCACAGGAAATCAGCGGCTGGAGAAATATGCTCGAAAAGACAAAGAAGATGCTCGAAGCAGCACTTCCGGGCTTAAAGGAACTGGCACTTGGCGGTACAGCCGTAGGTACAGGACTGAATGCACCGGCAGGATTCGACAAAGAGGTGGCAAAGGTAATCAGTGAACTGACCGGAAAAGACTTTGTTACTGCTGAGAATAAATTCCATGCACTGACAGCAAAGGATGATATCACATTCGCACACGGTGCATTAAAGGCACTCGCTGCTGATATGATGAAGATTGCAAACGATGTAAGATGGCTTGCAAGTGGCCCGAGATGTGGACTTGGCGAAATTACCATTCCGGAAAATGAACCGGGAAGCTCTATTATGCCGGGCAAGGTAAATCCTACCCAGTGTGAATCCATGACAATGGTTGCTGTCCAGGTTATCGCAAATGATACCGCAGTAGGTATGGCAGCCAGCCAGGGTAATTTTGAATTAAATGTATTTATGCCGGTAATCGCATATAATTTCTTACAGTCCGTAAGACTTCTTGCAGATGGCATTACATCATTTAATAATAATTGTGCGGTTGGTATCCAGGCAAAGAGAGATAAGATGAGTCATAATCTTCATAATTCTCTTATGTTAGTTACCGCTTTAAATCCTTATATCGGCTATGACAATGCTGCAAAGACAGCCAAGAAGGCATTTAAGGAAAATATTTCACTGAAAGAAGCATGTGTAGCGCTTGGATTCCTTACAGAAGAGAAGTTTGATGAAGTATTCCATCCGGAAGAGATGGTATAAGATGGAGGCAGGCATGAAATATAGTTACTATCCAGGATGTACGCTTAAAACAAAAGCGAAAGAATTAAATGATTATGCCATCCGTTCTGCAAAGGTGCTTGGAATCGAGATGGAAGAAGTAGAAAACTGGCAGTGCTGCGGCGGTGTATATACCGCTGCAACAGATGAAATTGCAACAAAGCTTTCATCTGTGCGTGCACTTGCACAGGCACAGGACAAGGGACAGGATTTGCTTACACTCTGTTCCGCCTGTCATAATGTCATCAAGAGAACAAATTATGATATCCAGACAGACGAAGTATTTGCTTCCAGAGTAAATAATTACATGGCCAGTGACGGCATGGAATATCATGGTGCTACAAAAGTAGTCCATTATCTTGAGATGTTAAGGGATGTAGTAGGATTTGATGTCTTAAAGAGCAAAGTTGTAAATCCGTTAAAGGGAAAGAAGATTGCAGCATATTATGGATGTCTGCTGCTTCGTCCGGGTACGGTTATGGCTTTTGATGATCCGGAAAATCCGAAGATTATGGAAGATTTTATCCGCGCAATCGGTGCAGAACCGGTTATCTATTCGCAGAGAAATGAATGCTGCGGCGGATATCAGACATTAAATGATAAGGAAATAGCAAAGAGCAGAAGCGAAGCGGTTGTTTCTTCTGCCGTAAACAAGGGAGCTGACTGTATGATTACAGCCTGTCCATTGTGCCGTTACAACTTAGAGGCAAATGCTGTTACAGAACTTCCGGTTATCTACTTTACAGAATTACTGGCTGAGGCCCTTGGTGTAAAGGAGGTACAGTAATGTTTAATGATAAAATCAGCAAAGAAGAATTAGAAAGAATCAGTGGTGTAAAAGTAAATAAATGTATGAAATGTGGAAAATGTTCTGCTACATGTCCGAATTTCGATGCCATGGATTATCATCCACATCAGTTTGTAGATATGGTAGACAAAGGAAACATTGCACCATTACTTGCATCAGATTCTATCTGGACATGCTTAAGCTGCATGGCATGCTTGCAGAGATGTCCGAGAAGCGTAGAACCTGCAAAACTGATCGAGGCGGTAAGACTTGCCGTAGTACGTCAGCAGGATCAGAATTATCTGAAAGCAGAAGAGATTCCGGAACTTTTGGATGAGAATCTTCCACAGCAGGCGATTGTCAGCGCATTCCGTAAATTCAAGAAGTAAAAGACAGTAAAACAATAAATAACATTTAAGAAAAAATTTAGAAAGCAGAGTGAAAAAAATGCAGAGAATTGGAGTATTCGTATGTTGGTGTGGCAGTAACATTGCCGCAACAGTAGACGTTGCAGCCGTTGCCGAGGCTTTAAGCCATGAACCTGGCGTTGTGTATGCAACTGACTATCAGTATATGTGTTCTGCAAGTGGACAGGAGATCGTAAAGGATGCGATCAAAGAGCATAACCTGACAGGTGTTGTTATCTGTTCCTGTTCTCCGAGAATGCATGAGACAACTTTCCGTAAGACTGTTCAGGCTGCCGGACTGAATCCATATATGTTAGAGATTGCAAACATTCGTGAGCAGTGTTCCTGGATTCATAAGGATAAGCAGAGCGGTACGGAAAAAGCAATTATATTAGGAAAAGCAGCTATCGCAAAGGTACATTTAAATGCACCTCTGACATCCATGGAAAGTCCTGTAGTAAAACGTGCATTGGTTATCGGTGGTGGTATCGCCGGAATCCAGACTGCACTTGATATTGCAGATGCAGGATTTGAGGTAGATATCGTAGAGAAGAAGCCGACCATCGGTGGTAAGATGGCACAGCTTGATAAGACATTCCCGACACTTGACTGTGCAGCCTGTATCCTGACACCTAAGATGGTAGATGCAGGAGCAAATGAAAAGGTTAAGATTTTCTCTTACTGTGAAGTAGAAAAAGTAGAAGGTTTCGTTGGTAATTTCAAGGTTACCATCAAGCAGAAACCTCGTTATGTAGATGCTACAAAGTGTACAGGATGTGGTGAATGTACTACAAAATGTCCTTCCAAGAAGAACCCGAACGAATTCAATATGGGACTGGATAACCGTCCGGCGATCTATATTCCATTCGCACAGGCAGTGCCAAAGCTTGCAACCATCGATCCGGATGATTGTATCTATATGAAGACAGGAAAATGCGGACTCTGCTCCAAGGTATGTACTGCAGGTGCAATCAATTACGAACAGAAGGAAGAATTCATCGAGAGAGAATATGGTGCAATCGTAGTTGCAACCGGATATAACCAGATCAAACCTACAAAGTTTGAAGAATATGGTTACAATAACTGTCCGGATGTTGTAACATCTCTTGAATTTGAACGTCTGATGAATGCAGCAGGTCCTACAAAGGGTCATCTCTTACGTCCTTCTGACGGAAAAGAACCAAAGAAGATTGTGTTTGTACAGTGTGTTGGTTCAAGAGGACAGTCCTGCAGAGATAAATCCTACTGTTCCAAGATTTGTTGTATGTATACTGCAAAACATGCAATGCTTGTAAAAGATCATTATCCGGATGTGGATGTTACCGTATTCTATATTGATGTTCGTACCCCGGGTAAGAACTTTGATGAATTTTATCGTCGTGCGGTAGAAGAATTCGGTGTTCATTACATCAAAGGTATGGTTGGAAAGGTATCAGAAGAAGATGGTGTATTAAAGGTACAGGCTTCTGATCTGCTCGCAAATAGCCAGATTCATATGGATGCAGATATGGTCGTTCTTGCAGCTGCCATTGAGCCGGATGAATCCGCAAGACCTCTTGCTACTATGCTGACAGCAAGTATGGATACCAATGATTTCTTTACCGAAGCACATGCAAAACTTCGTCCTGTAGAAAGCCCGACAGCAGGTGTATTCCTTTCCGGAACATGTCAGGGACCAAAAGATATTCCGGAAACCGTTTCACAGGCAAGTGCAGCAGCGGCAAAGGTTATCGGACTTCTTGCAAAAGATCATCTGTTATGTAATCCTTGTGTATCACATTCCAATGAACTCTTATGTAATGGATGTTCCACCTGTGCAAATGTATGCCCTTACGGAGCGATTGATTATGTAACAAAAGAAATCAACGACCATGGTATCAGAGAAACCAGAAGAGTTGCAGTTGTAAATGAAGCCGTTTGTCAGGGCTGTGGTGCATGTACAGTTACATGTCCATCAGGCGCTATGGATCTTAAGGGCTTTGCAAATAGACAGATTATGGCGGAGGTAGATGCAATATGCAGGTAAATGAAGTTGAAGAAAAGAAAGAATTTACTCCATTGATTGTGGCATTCTGCTGCAACTGGTGTTCTTATGCGGGAGCTGACCTTGCAGGAAGCAATCGTCTTTCCTATCCTGCAAATGTAAAGATTATCCGTGTACCGTGTTCCTGCCGTGTAAATCCGCTCTTTATCTTAAGAGCATTCCAGCGCGGTGCAGATGGTGTTATTATGTGTGGATGCCATCCTGGCGACTGCCATTATACAACAGGTAATTACTATGCAAGAAGAAGAATGACAACATTATTCTCCATGCTTGATTATCTGGGAATCGAAAAGGAAAGAACAAGAGTGGAATGGGTTTCTGCAGCAGAAGGTGTAAAATTCGCACAGACAATGAATGATTTTGTAGAAACCATCACAAAACTCGGAGAGAACAGAAAGTTGAGGGATCTGCGATGCGAGAAATAAGAGAGTTGCTGTTAAAGAAAGTAAATGAATTACTTGAGAACGGAACCGTAGATCGTGTCATTGGCTGGAAAGCAGGTGACTTCTGTTATGATGTTACTCCAGCGGTCTATAAAAAAGGTGATAATTTTGATGATTTCCTTTTTGACGGTTTCTGCGGTGCAAATCAGAGTAAATATTTAATCAATGAAACAAAGGGCGAAGGCAAAGTATTAGCTTTGTTAAAACCATGTGACACTTACAGCTTTAACCAGCTGATCAAGGAACATCGTGTGGACCGTGAAAAGGTATATGTATTAGGAATTCCATGCCACGGAAAACTTGATGTAAATAAAATGAAAGAACAGGGAATTACCGGTATCCTTTCGATTGAAGAAACAGAAGATAAGGTAAAGGCTGAAACACTTTACGGAACGCAGGAATGTGACAGAAAATCAGTCCTTTTAGAGAGATGCCTGTGTTGTAAGGGAAGTAAGCATATGGTATACGATGAACTTCTTGTTCCGGAAGAGGAAGACAGAGAAGTACCATCCCTGGACAGATTCTCTAAAGTAGCTGAATTGGAAGCAATGACTTCCCAGGACAGATTTGACTTCTGGAGAAAAGAACTTTCCAAATGTATCCGTTGTAATGCATGTAGAAATGTGTGTCCGGCATGTTCCTGCAGAACATGTGTATTTGACAATGCCGCATCCGGTGTTGCTGCAAAAGTAAATGCAGATACATTTGAAGAAAATATGTTCCATATCATCCGTGCATGGCATGTAGCAGGACGTTGTACAGACTGCGGTGAATGTAGCAGGGTATGTCCGCAGAACATTCCTCTCCAGCTTCTGAACCGTAAGTTCATCAAAGATATGGATGAATTATATGGTGAATTCCAGGCAGGTGAAGATGATAAGACAGCAGGACCATTGACAGCGTTTACAAAAGAAGACTGTGAACCTGATATTATATATACGAGAGGCGGTGACAGATAATGTTTAAGATTTCAATGAATGATATTGACAGGCTTTTCAAGGCAATTTCAGAGGTTGATACATTATACCTTCCGATCGAGCGGGGCGAACAGATTGAGTTTTACGCATATGATGAAGAAGCAAAGGTACGTCTGGATGCACTTCATACCGTAAAGTCTGCAAAAGATGCATTCCTTCCAAACTGCGAAACCATGATGAAGTTCAAAGTAGAGGGAAAGAATATCGAAGTAGAAGAAACAGCCAGAGTAGAAGAGGAATTTGTTATCTTTGGTGTAAGAGCATGTGATGCAAGAAGCTTTTCTATTCTTGATAAAGTATATTTATCCGATCCGGTGGATACTTTCTATGCAGCAAGAAGAGAGCATGGTGTTGTAGTATCCATGGCATGTAACAGACCGGAAGAAACCTGTTTCTGTAATAAATTTGATATTGATGCAACAAAGCCGGAAGGCGATGTTGTAACATGGATTGTCGGAGATGAACTTTTCTGGGAAGCTCAGACTGAAAAGGGTGAAGCACTTACAGAAAAAGTAAAATCAGTGCTTACAGATGCAGATTCTGCTGCCGTTGACAAACAGAGAGAAGAAGTAAAGGCAATTATGGATAAACTGCCGCTTAACAGCATGGATATGGAATATTTAAAGGGTGCGGATATGATGGAACTCTTCAACAGCCCGAAGTGGCAGGAATTATACCAGTCCTGTCTTGGCTGCGGAACCTGTACCTTTGTATGCCCGACCTGTCAGTGTTATGATATCCGTGATTATGATACAGGACATGGAATTATCCGTTACAGATGCTGGGATTCCTGTATGTATAAGGATTTCACAATGATGGCTCATGGAACAAACAGAAAGACACAGATGGAACGTTTCCGTCAGAGATTCATGCATAAGCTTTCCTATTTCCCGATTAACAATGACGGGGAATTCGGATGTGTTGGCTGCGGACGTTGTATCAGCAAGTGTCCGATCTCCATGAATATCACAAAAGTAATCAAAGCACTGGGAGGTGACAATTAATGAATGATGTATTAATTCCAAAGGTTGGAGTTGTTACAGATGTCCGTCAGGATACCCCTGATGTAAAGACATTCCGTGTGGTAACTCCGGATGGAAAAAAAGCATTTGAACATATGCCGGGACAGTGTGCCATGCTTTCTATTCCGGGTGTAGGTGAAGCGATGTTCTCCATAACATCTTCTCCTACAAATACAGAATTTATGGAATTTTCAATTAAGAAATGCGGCTGTCTTACAGACTGGCTGCATCAGATGGAAGTAGGACAGATGATTACCATCCGTGGACCATATGGTAATCCGTTCCCTGTAGATACTGAATTAAAGGGCAAAAACCTGATCTTTATCGCAGGTGGTATCGGACTTGCACCACTTCGTTCTGTAATTAACTATTGTCGTGACAAACGTTCTGAATATGGTAATATTGATATCGTATATGGTTCACGTTCTGCGGATGACCTTGTTGATTATCAGGAAATCATTGATGAATGGGAAAAGACGGAAGGTGTAAACGTACATCTTACCATCGACCGTGAGCAGGAAGGCTGGGACGGACATGTAGGATTTGTTCCGAACTATGTGAAGGAATTAAATCTTTCCGTTGACTCGACAGTTCTTATCTGTGGTCCGCCTATCATGATTAAATTTACACTGGCTGGTCTCCAGGAACTTGGATTTAAGAAGGAACAGGTATATACCACACTGGAACTTCGAATGAAATGCGGTGTCGGCAAATGCGGACGTTGTAATGTAGGTTCCAAATATGTATGTAAAGATGGTCCTGTATTCCGCTTTGACCAGATTGACGAATTACCGGATGAATATTAATAATTAAGAAAACAGAGAGAGGAAGGTTCAAATCATGGCAGATATGGTTAACGTTTATTTATACGGAAAAAAATATGAAGTGCCGGCAAGTCTGACAATCATGGAAGCTTTTGAATATTCAGGCTATCAGTTGGTCAGAGGATGCGGCTGCAGAAACGGTTTCTGCGGTGCATGCGCAACAATTTACAGAATTAAGGGAGAAAGCGAATTACACGGATGTCTTGCATGTTCTACAAAGGTAGAAGACAATATGTATGTAGCTTCTTTACCATTCTTCCCATTAGAGAAGAAAGTATACAACATTGAGGAAATCAAACCGACCGAGCAGATTATGATGCAGTTATATCCTGAAATCTACAGCTGTGTTGGATGTAACGCATGTACAAAGGCATGTACACAGGGATTAAATACCATGCAGTATATCGCATATGCGCAGCGTGGCGAATACGAGAAATGTGCAGAGGAATCTTTTGACTGTGTAATGTGTGGTGTTTGTTCTTCACGTTGTCCAGCAGGAATTTCTCATCCACAGGTAGCTCTTCTGGCAAGAAGACTTACCGGAAAATATATCAAACCGGAAGCAAAACACCTGACAGACAGAGTAAAGGCAATCGAAAACGGTGACTTTGATGCACTTGTAGAGGCTATTATGGATAAGCCTTTAGAAGAACTCAAAGAATTATATAACAACAGAGAAATTGAGAAATAAAGGAGGATGGCAAAATGAGTTTACCATATACACAGGAAATGTTAGATTCCATTAAAAAAGTGGAAGCAACTCGTGCAGAGAGAGTAAATGGTCCGGAACCAAGGCGTATGACAATGGACGAAAAGGACGCTTTATTAGAGAAATTTCATCCTGATTACAACACATCCAGCTTTGAAGAAATCAAGGTAGGACCAAACAAGGGCCAGAAAGCTCCGAGAGAATTAGTTGCCATGCTTCAGGCAAACAGCAGAATCAAGGACATGGATATCAATTTAAATGATCCTGATTATGATGTGGATGTACTGGTAATCGGTGGAGGCGGTGCAGGTGCATCTGCTGCAATCGAAGCAAACGAAGGCGGAGCAAACGTTATGATCGTTACAAAGCTTCGTATCGGTGATGCAAATACAATGATGGCAGAAGGTGGTATCCAGGCGGCTGATAAGGAAAATGACTCACCGGCACAGCATTACCTTGACGTAATGGGCGGCGGACATTTCGCAAATGTTCCGGAACTGGTGCGCAAGCTTGTATGCGACGGACCTTCCGCAGTAAACTGGTTAGACCATTTAGGTGTTTTATTTGATAAAGATGAGAACGGCAACATGATCACAACTCATGGCGGCGGAACATCAAGAAAGAGAATGCATGCAGCAGCAGACTACTCAGGTGCTGAAATCATGCGAGTCTTAAGAGATGAAGTAATCAACAGAGGAATCCCTGTTGTAGACTTTACTGCTGCCATTGAAATTATCAAAGATACAGAAGGCAAAGCGGCCGGTGCAGTTCTGATGAACATGGAAACAAAGGAACTTCTGGTTGCAAGAGCAAAGACAGTCATCATCGCTACTGGTGGTGCAGGACGTATGCATTATCAGGGATTCCCTACATCAAATCATTACGGTGCAACAGCAGATGGTCTGGTTATGGCTTATCGTGCAGGTGCAGAACTCTTATATCAGGATACGTTACAGTATCATCCTACCGGAGTTGCTTTCCCGGCTCAGATTTATGGTGCATTGGTTACAGAAAAAGTACGTTCCATGGGTGCAATGTTCGTAAACAGAGAAGGCGAAGTATTCATGCACCCTCTTGAAACAAGAGACGTAGCAGCATCAGGTATTATCCGTGAAACCAAGGACAGAGGACTTGGAGTACACACACCGGTTGCAGATGGTGTATGGCTTGATACCCCTATGATCGATATGATTCATGGAAAAGGTACTCTGGAGAAGAGACTTCCGGGTATGTTAAGAATGTATCTGAGATATGACATTGATATGAGAGAAGTACCAATTGTCGTTTATCCTACACTTCACTACCAGAATGGTGGTATTAAGATTGGTGTTGACGGTATGTCAGGAGTTGAAAACCTCTATGTAGCAGGTGAGGCTGTCGGAGGAATCCACGGAAGAAACAGACTGATGGGAAATTCATTGCTTGATATTATCGTATTTGGACGTAATGCAGGACAGCAGGCTTCTAAGAAGTGTAAGGAAGTAGAATTAAAGGAACTTACACTTTCACATGTAGACGCATTTGAGAAGATGCTTGACGAGGCAGGTCTTGCAAACGACCTTGTTTCACCAAAACTTTTACCGGATTACAGACCTGAAGGTGTGACAAGATTAAATTAAGTAAGAATGATATGCCCCCGCCAGCTTGTGCGGGGGTGTTTTTATTCAGACAGAGCTTGGAAATGAAAGTGTACTATTTATAAGAGAAAAAGGAGTAAGAGATGAGAGTTCAGTTGTTTGAGGTACTGAGTACCCATTTATACCAGATGAAGCCGATGACGATTGTGTTATTCTTTTTGTTTACAACCATGGTGCTTGGATATCTGCTCGGCAGGGTATCCATTAAAGGAATATCACTCGGCAGTGCAGCAATCTTTCTGGTAGCCCTTGTAGTAGGCCATTTCAAAGGAGTGGCATTCAACAATTATCAGACATGGGCGGTGGACGAAGCTACCGTAGATTCCTATTTTGATATGATTAAGAACTTCGGTCTGGTATTATTTGTAACTGCAGTTGGTCTGATTGCAGGTCCCGGATTTTTTCATAATCTGGTAAAAAATGCAAAATCCTATGTACTGCTTGGCCTGATTATTATTTTAAGCGGTGCCGGCACATGTGCTTTGATTACACTGGTAACCGGTATCAGTTCCGATATTACGGTAGGACTGCTTGCCGGAGCTTTAACCAGTACACCTGCCCTTTCTGCCGCACAGGAAGCAGCAGGTGCAGGAAATAATGTAGCAGTTGGATATGCGATTGCCTATCCGTTCGGAGTGGTCGGAGTCGTAGCCTTTGTCCAGATTGTTCCAAAGCTTTTGAAAGCCAATATGGAAGAGGAACGAAAGAAATTAATTACCGTGGAAGACCATGTTGCCCATAAAGAAAAGCGTCTTTTTAATATCGACAATGACGGTATTGCAGCATTCGCACTGGCGATCGCCATCGGTATCATTATCGGAAGTATCCATATTCCGCTTGGCGGAGGTGCATCGTTCTCCCTCGGAACAACCGGAGGTCCGCTGCTTGCCGGATTAATAATCGGCCATTTCAGACATCTTGGCTCCATCGATTTACAGGTTGAGAAGAAAACACTCAGTTTTATGCAGGAACTGGGACTGATTCTGTTCCTGATTGGTTCTGGTATTGAGGGCGGTGCCGGATTTGTGGCAACCCTGGAAGAAGAAGGATTTATTGTATTCCTCTGGGGAGCTATCCTGACACTTGTACCAATGTTATTAGGATTTGTTTTTGCAAAATATGTATTAAAGATGAGCCTGTTAAACAATCTTGGTTCTTTGTGCGGCGGTATGACCAGTACACCTGCACTTGGTACACTGATTAAAGTAGCAGAGACATCGGACGTTGCTTCGGCATATGCGGCAACGTATCCGATTGCACTGGTTGCTGTTGTGCTGGCATCCCAGTTCCTGACTTATCTATAAATACAACACGGAGAAAGCATCTCATTTTGAGGTGCTTTTTCTATATAGAAAAGTATCCTTGACAAAGTTGCAGTTGTAATATAAAATACAAAAGATGAATATGAGACTGTGTTTCAAATTGAAAAGGAGATAGAAGATGAGAAAAAGCATAAGAATAAGAAAAGGATTGCTGGCATTGTTCATGTTGACAGCCATTGTGTCGCTGACCGCGTGTGCGGGGAAAAAAGAATCCACAAACGAAAAGAAACTGACCATAGTAACCACGCTTTTCCCGGATTATGATTTCGCAAGGCAGATTGCCGGGGATAAGGCTGAGGTAAAACTCCTGCTGAGTCCGGGTGTCGAGGCACATGATTATGATCCGTCACCGGCAGATATCATCAGCATAAATAAGGCAGATTTATTTATCTATACAGGAGAATACATGGAATTATGGGTTCCGGGTATTCTGTCATCGCTGGAGTCTGATAAAGTAACTGTCGTAGATGCATCAGAGAATATTTCCCTGATTAAGAGTGCAGATGAAGAACATCATGAGGAGGACGGACATTCCCATGAATACGATCCGCATATCTGGACCAGCCCGAAAAATGCCATTATCATGGTAAATAATATTTTGAAAGCGATTGAGAAAAAAGATCCTGCAAATAAAGAATATTACGAGAAGAATGCAGAAGAATACATCAGCCAGATAAAAGAACTGGACAGTGAATTTGCAGAAATTGCGAAAAATGCAAAGAATCCTACAATTTATTTCGGTGGCAGGTTTGCCATGATATATTTTGTAAAAGAATACGGTCTCGGATATCTTTCCGCATTCGACTCCTGTTCTTCCGAAACAGAGCCGAGTGCAAAATTGGTAGCGGATATGGTGGATGCCATGAAGAAAAACGGTGCATCCGTTGTATATTATGAAGAACTGACCGATCCGAAGTCAGCACAGGCGATTGCCGATGAGATCGGCGGAACGACGTTATTGCTTCATTCCTGCCATAATGTATCACTGGAAGATTTTAATAATGGTGCAACTTATGTCAGCCTTATGCAGCAGAATGTGATAAATCTTAAAACAGGGTTAGGTGAGGAATAAATGAAACAACTGGTTTGTAAACATGTTACGATTGCATATGAAAAAGAAGCAGTTGTAAATGACCTTTCTTTTCAGGTAGAGGAAGGCGAATATGTAAGTATTATCGGGGAAAATGGTGCGGGGAAAAGTACCCTGTTAAAGGCAGTACTGGGACTGATCAAAATAAGATCCGGGGAAATCAGTTTTGAAAATGGATTTAAAGGAAATAAAATCGGATATCTTTCCCAGCAGAACCCGTTGCAGAAAGATTTTCCGGCATCCGTGTTTGAAGTCGTCTTATCCGGATGCCTTAACAGCAAAGGGTTCTCCCCGTTTTTCACCCGGAAAGACAAGGAGATGGCGAAGAATAACCTGAAAAAGCTGGGAATGGAAGCCTGGCTGCATCGTTCCTTTGCCGATTTATCCGGCGGACAGAAGCAGCGTGTCCTGCTTGCCAGGGCACTATGTGCAACAGAGAAGATGATATTCCTGGATGAGCCAATCACAGGTCTGGATCCTGTGGCAATGAAAGAAATGTACGAATTAATCGAACGGCTGAATAAGGAAATGGGAATTACAATTATCATGGTTACCCATGATATCGAAAATGCAATGAAATATTCGGATAAAATCCTGTGTCTGAAGAAAAATGAGAATTTTTTTGGGACACCGGAAGAATATACGGAATATGAGAAGGAAAGGAAGGAATAAAATGAGCTTGCTGTCAATCATAAAAGAAATGTTTTCCTATTCTTTTATTATGCGTGGAATGATCGTTGGCGGCCTGGTTGCATTATGTGCTTCCATGCTGGGAGTTACCCTTGTGCTGAAACGTTATTCCATGATCGGGGATGGATTATCACATGTAGGATTCGGAGCGATGGCAGTGGGGCTTGCTTTCAATGCAACACCTTTAAAGGTAGCGATTCCTGTGGTTGTCATTGCGGCATTCTTCCTTCTCAGAATCAGTGAAAACAGTAAAATAAAAGGGGATGCGGCGATCGGACTGATTTCTTCAAGTTCCATTGCCATTGGTATCACGGTAAATGCCCTTTCTAAGGGTACGAACATTGATTTGAACAGCTATATGTTCGGAAGTGTTCTTGCCATCGGAAAAGATGATGTAGCCGTATGTCTTGCCATGAGTATCCTTGTCCTTGTCTTGTTTTTGTTCTGCTATCACAGAATATTTGCAATTACTTTTGATGAAACATTTGCGAGGGCGACCGGGGTAAAAGTCGGTGTATACAAGACTTTGCTCTCCGTACTGACTGCGATCGTGATCGTAATCGGCATGAGAATCATGGGAACTCTGCTGATTTCCAGTCTGATTATTTTTCCGGCACTTACCTCCATGCGGGTGTTCCGGAGATTTAAAGTAGTTATTGTGTCATCCGTCTGTGTTTCCATGATCAGTTATTTCATCGGAATTACGGCTTCCTATATCTATGAGATTCCTACCGGTGCAGGCATTGTTTTGGCAAATCTGTCCATGTTTTTATTGTTTTCCCTGATTGGAATTGTGAGAAGTAAATAGACATTTGCAGCCTTTTGTGTTAAAATATAAAAAAATATATATGGGAGGCTTTTAGATGAAGGAAAATTTATATGATTTGATGGACTGGTCTGATATCGAAGGAATCCAGTATGCAGATCTGGACTGTCCGAGGTGCACACTTGGTCCAAGTGTATACAAAGGAAAAACCCTGATTCAGCTCTATGTTCCAGAAGCAGTCAGTGTTTCTGTAAAATTTGAGAAAGGAAGAAAGGTATATCCGGCAGAAAAGATGGACGATGGATTTTTTGCGGTACTGGTTTCTGGTACGGATAATGGAAGATATCAGGTAATTGCCGAATACGAAGATGGAAGCAGTACGATTTCTTATGATCCCTATCAGTTTGACAGTGTTCTTCCACTGGAAGAACTCAAAAGCTTTAATGCCGGAGTAAATTATGAGATCTACAAGTATCTGGGTGCGCATAAGAGAGTAATCGACGGTGTGAAAGGCGTATCCTTCGGTGTGTGGGCTCCGTTTGCGGAACGCGTCAGCGTTGTTGGCGATTTTAATCACTGGGACGGCAGGAAGCATATGATGAACCGGATTGATGATACTGGAGTATTTGAACTGTTTATTCCAGGGATCGGTGAGGGAGAGCTGTATAAGTATGAGATAAAGCAATATGGCGGTAAGGTTGTTTTAAAGGCAGATCCTTATGCATTTGCAGCACAAAAAAGACCGGATAATGCATCCATAATTGCCAATATCAGCAAATTTACCTGGACGGACGAAGTGTGGATGAAGAAACGGCTTGAGGCGGACTGCAAATCACAGCCGATGTCCATTTATGAAGTTCATCTCGGTTCCTGGAAGAAGCCTGAGATGGAAGGTGTGGAAGAGAAGGAGAGATTCTATAATTACAGAGAGATCGCCCCTCTTCTGGCAGATTATGTAAAGAAGATGCATTATACACATATCGAACTTATGCCAGTGATGGAACATCCGTTTGATGGCTCGTGGGGCTATCAGGTTACCGGATATTATGCACCGACGGCACGTTATGGAAGTCCCGAAGATTTCGCCTGGTTTATGAATTATATGCATGAGCAGGGAATTGCCGTTATTTTAGACTGGGTTCCGGCACATTTTCCAAAGGACGAATTCGGACTGGCAAAATTTGATGGAACATGCTTGTATGAGCATGCAGATCCGCGACAGGGAGAACATCCTCACTGGGGAACACTGATTTATAATTATGCCAGACCGGAGGTTAAGAATTTCCTTATAGCCAATGCCCTGTTCTGGGCAGAACAGTATCATGCGGATGGAATCCGTATGGATGCGGTCGCTTCCATGTTATATCTGGATTATGGAAAAAATGATGGAGAATGGGTAGCTAATATTTACGGAGGAAATGAGAATCTGGATGCGGTCAGCTTCTTAAAGGAGCTAAATACACAGTTTAAGAAACGGAAAAATGGTGCTGTGGTAATCGCCGAGGAATCGACGGCATGGCCGATGGTAACCGGAAGTCCGGAAGAAGGACTCGGATTTGACTTTAAGTGGAACATGGGCTGGATGAATGATTTTACCGGATTTATGCAATGCGATCCGTATTTCAGGAAGGATAATTATAACCAGCTCACATTTAGTATGATTTATGCATACAGTGAGAATTTTGTTCTGGTACTGTCCCATGATGAGGTTGTTCACGGCAAAGGCTCCATGATCCAGAAGATGCCGGGAGCAGAAGAGATCTTAAGATTTTCCAATCTGCGTGCGGCATATACCTTTATGTACATGCATCCGGGAAAGAAGTTATTGTTTATGGGACAGGAGTTTGCGGAATACCGTGAATGGAGCGAGGAAAGGGAACTCGACTGGGCAAGCCTTGATGCGGACAAGCATATGCATATGCAGGATTTTGTCAGGGAACTCAACCGCCTCTATCAGACGGAGCCGGCATTGTATAAACTGGATCAGAGCCCGGAAGGATTTGAATGGATTAATAATACAACCTATTTAAGGAGTATCTGTGCATTTATCCGTAAAACAGAGAATCCGGAGGATACCCTGCTTGTATTCTGTAATTTTGATACCATACCGCAGGCAAGATATAAGTTTGGCGTGCCATATCCTGGAACATATAAAGAAATCCTCAACAGTGATGACGACAAGTACGATGGATACGGAATGGTAAACACGAGGGAGATAACGGCAAAAGAAGAGGAATGTGACGGAAGAGAACATTCGATCAGCATCAAGATGGGGCCGGTATCGGTGTCTGTATGGAAATATGTAAAACAAGAGGAAGAAGAGAGAAAAGAGGAAAAGAACGAACGAAAGGATAAGTAATGATAATAAACACATTATTTTCTGCAGCGGTTACAACCACGGCAGGTTCGCTGGCAGAATCGGCTGTGGAAGAAACCACAACTCTGGCGGAAGAAACCACAACCGGCCAGATGATAGAGGAAGTGGGTGCAGAGGTTTCCAAGAATCTGAATGAAGCCGTAGAAAGCGCAAACCGCTTTATTGAAACCATGGAAGGCTATATTCCAAAGCTGATTGCATTTGGAATCAATGTCCTGATTGCGATTTTAATCTTTGTAGTGGGAAAATTTATTATTAAATTCATATTAAAGATATTTAATCGTTTTATGGATCGTGCCGGAATGGAAATCAGTGTCAAGAAGTTCCTGGATTCCCTGCTGAAAGCGGTTTTATATGTAATATTGATTGTGATTATCTGCGGCCAGGTAGGAATACAGACGACGTCGTTTGTTGCGCTCTTAACCAGTGTGGGTGTGACCATCGGTCTTGCCCTTCAGGGAAGTTTCTCAAACTTCGCCGGTGGTGTGCTGATTCTCCTGTTAAAACCATTTAAGGTAGGAGATTATATTGTTGATGGTTCCAGCGGAAAAGAAGGAACGGTACAGAGAATTGATCTGTTTTATACCATTATTATTACAGTGGATAATAAGCAGATAACCATTCCAAACGGTAATCTTTCCAATACCCATATTACCAATGCATCTGCATTTGATACCAGAAGAGTGGATATTAAAATCGGTGTCAGCTATGACAGTGATGTAGAACAGGCAAGAAAACTGATTCAGAAGATTGGACAGGACGAGCAGGCAAGACTGCCGGAGAAAGAGGCAGAAGCTTATATCCTGGAACTGGCGGCAAGCGAAGTTACCATGGTGCTACGTGTCTGGGTAAAGACCGAAGATTACTGGGGTGCATATTTCAGACTGAATGAACAGTTAAAGAAGACCTTAGACAATGCGGGAATTGAGATTCCTTACAACCAGCTGGATGTGCATATCCGGAATTAAAACAGAATGGTGGGGTGTCCTATGTCAGAAGATAATTATTTAAATTTTGTCGGATTTCAATGTCTGGAACATTTAAATCACAATTCCATAGATTTATATCTTTCTACCTGCGGAATCCAGAATTGTTTTGGCGGTCACTTTTTCGGACCTGGAAAAAGAGATGTTTATATTTTGCATTTTATCAGCGAGGGAAAGGGTGTGTTTACCTGCGGGGAACAGACCTGGCAGCTGGGAAAAGGGGATGTTTTTCTGGTAAAGCCGGATACGGAAGTATATTATGCGGCGGATGAGAAAAATCCGTGGTCGTATCTGTGGGTTGGCTTCCACGGATTAAAGGCGGCATCCTACCTGTCCTATGCCGGATTTGAAGGAGATGTGCTGGTGGGAAAGTGCAGGGATACTTCCCTCATCTTTACCTACATCCAGCAGATGATTATGAACCGGCAGCTGACCTATGCGAATGAATTAAAGAGACAGTCGGCACTGTTGCAGATTTTTGCCTCCATTATAGAGGAATACCGTGCAACCCTGTCCAAAGACAGAAGGTATGATTATCCGTATAAAATCTATGTGGAGCAGGCCGTGAAATATATTCAGGGAAATTTCCGGAAAAATGTCAGAATCCAGGATATTGCAATGGATATCGGTATCGACAGAAGTTATCTGTCCGGAATCTTTAAGGAAGTCATGAAAATGTCACCACAGGAATATCTTCTGCATTACCGGGTTGAACAGGCGGAAATCCTGCTAAAAGAAACGGACCGCAAGGTAAGTGATATTGCGGAACTGGTGGGATATGCCGATGCCATGACTTTTTCAAAGATGTTTAAAAAATACAAAGGGATGAGTCCGCAGCAGTACCGGGAAGAACAGTGCCGGTAATTACCCACATTCTGACATACGGAATTCACATCCACCCATAGAAAAAACAAAACCTCTGAAGTATACTATTCTCATCCTAAGAGAAATAGATACAAAGGAGGTTTTTTTATGGGAAAAGCAAAGACGCAGCGAATCATTGCGAATGTCATGGCACTGACACTGGCAGTATCCGCAATACCGGTTGCTTCCAGAATGGAAGTAAATGCACAGCCGGATACGGAGAAAGATAATCTGACTTATCAGGGAGCAAGTGTTTACAGTATTTCAGGAAATCTGAAAGAAAAAGCTGTGATACAGGGGGAAAATGCAGAAGTTTATGAAGATGAAACACAGGGAAAAGTATTAAAACTTTCCGGAAAATCCCCGCAGTCGGGTGTATTAAAACTGCCGGAAAATTTATACCAGAATGTAACGGATGGATTTACACTGACGATGAACGTATCCATCGCAGATTCGGCAGCAGATTATACGAGACTGTTCCAGTCGTCCTGCTGTGAGATGGGTTCCAAGGGAGCTCCTTGGAATTCACCGGGTGTATCCATAGACCTCGGTGGTGGAAACCAGTGGAGAACAGAAGTGTTTGTAGGAAAAGACGGTAATGCGGCAGCAGAGCTGGAAAATCGTACCGTAGGCGATAAGAGCATCAGCCGTGACGAATGGCACAGCGTTACCTTTTCGGTAAATAGTGAAAAAGCCGTTCTTACTGTGGATCAGGAGTCCTATCTTATCTCCGAAGGAGATTTTTCAAAATTATTTGGCGGTGAAAAATATCTGGACAGCTATGTATACAATGCGATCGGAGATTCCATTTATGGAGATGCGAGTGTGCAGGCTTCCATAGATAATGTAAAATTTTATAATAGTGCAGATACGCTGGATGATACTACATTACAGGTCTTTTATGACTTTGAAAATGTAGAAAAAGTTCCTGCGCAGACGACCACGGGAGATGCGGATATCTATACTGACGGTACCGTATTGGCACAGGTTAGTGAAGTTGCATCGCCGGATGGAAATACAGTGGTTTCCATCAAAACAGATGCTGCCGGAAGATATTTTTACAGTGTCAGACAGAATGGAGAGGATATCATCTATGCCTCCCGTCTTGGATTAAAAACAGATGCTGCAGATTTTACAACCGGTGCATCATTCCGCCAGGACACCGTAGAGGAAGTGACGGATGATTATCAGTTATATCAGGGAAAACATCAGGGAGAAATAAAGGACACCTGTACGGAAGATACCGTTACACTCACAAAGGATGGAAAAGAACTTACAGTTGTGCTCCGTGTTTATGATGACGGAATCGCATATCGTTATGAAATGAACGAAGGAACATCCGTGACACAGGAAGCCAGTGAATTTGTATTTCCGGATCAGGCAGCATTTTTAAGCTATGAACAGCCAAATGTTACTTATGAGGGTACTTACAAAGAATATTCCATGAATCAGGTATATCAGGCAGCAGGAAGTTATACCGTACCATCGTTAGTTATGGTAAACAATCATTATGTACTTCTGACGGAAGCAGCAGTATTTTCAGAAGAAGAAAGTTATTGTTCTTCTTATCTGAAAACAACGAAAGGAAGTAAGAATCTGACATGGACAGCCGGAAATAAACAGACCGGAGCTGTCGTGATGAATCAGGCATTTCAGACACCGTGGAGAGTAGCTGTCATCGGAGAGGATTTAAATACTGTTGTAAATAGCGATATTGTGACAAGTGTCAATCCGGATGCAGAAGACAGAGACTGGTCCTTTGTAAAACCGGGAAAAACAGCATGGTCCTGGTGGTCTTCCACAGGGGATGACCCGATAGCCTATGAACCACAGAAAGATTATATCGACTTTGCAGCAGCAAATGGCTGGGAATATGTCTGCCTGGATTATGGATGGATTCTCTGGGATGACTACAAGGATAAAGTAAAAGAGCTTACGGATTATGCAAAAGAGAAGGGTGTTGGTATCTGGCTCTGGTATGGTGTAAATGATGTTAGCCATACAGCGGCAGGTGCATATCCGGACCATTCCCTTTTGAACAAAGAAAATATCACCAGTGAATTTGAATGGGCTTCTTCCATTGGAATCAAAGGTGTGAAAGTCGATTATTACGAAAGTGACAATCAGGCTGCCATGAACCAGATGTATTTGTGTGCAGACATTGCGGCAGACAATGAACTGATGGTACTTTTCCACGGATGTACCAATCCGGGTGGAGAAAACAGAACATTTCCGAATGTAATTTCCTATGAGGCAGTGTACGGTGCAGAATATTACAAATGGCGTTCGGAACCATCTACAGCGAATATTATCAACTATCTGTTTACCAGAAATGCGATCGGTTCTGCAGATTTTACACCGACAGCACTTCCGGTTGCCAATATTGATGCGACATATGGATTTATGCTTGCCGTCAGTGCATATCTGGAATCCGGTATCGTTCATTTCGCAGAAAATGTAAATGTATACGAAGGATTTTCAGGATTATCCTTCCTGAATAAACTGCCATCCTCCTGGGATGAAACGGTAGTTCTTAAAGGAAAACCGGGAAGTTATGGAACTGTGGCAAGACGTGCCGGAGAGAACTGGTTTGTGGCAGGTCTTACCACACAGAAAAGAGAGACCGAGATTCCGCTTGATTTCCTTGTGGATGGAATGACCTATGATGCAGTGATTTATCGCACAGCGGAAGATAACAGCGGTCTGGAAATCACAACGGAAAAAGTAACAAAAGAAGATGTATTGACATTTGCACTTGCAAAGGATGATGGCGTAGCAGTGATGATTTGTGAAGATGCAGCAGATATCACGACATCTTATGAGAAAAATTATACCTATTATGAGGCAGAACAGGCAGCCATCAGCGGAAAAGCAGTAGTTGCAGATAACCAGTATGCATCCGGACAGCAGGTTGCAGGTTACATTGGAAAAGAAACAGAAAATGCAGTAAGTTTTCAGGTAGAAGTACCGGAAGACGGTGTCTATGAATTAAAAACATTCTATGTTTCGGGTACGGATAGAAGATATGAAATCAGTATCAATGGTGCAGAACCGATCAGAACAAAGAGTTTCAATTCCGGTGACTGGGTAAGTGTGGCACAGGATAGTATCTATGTCAGCCTCAGGGCAGGCGAAAATACCATCACTTATGCAAATAGTGACAGTGATGCGCCAAACCTTGACAGAATCGCTGTTTCAAAGGCAAAAACAGACAAAGAGCCAACGAAGAGTGATGAATCAAAAGATGAAACCGGAACAGAAGAAGGCAGCAGCTATACTTATACTATCTATGAAGCAGAGGATGCAGTCATTAAAAATGCCCAGAAAAATGCATCTACCGTAGGATGGCTGGGAGGAAGCGAAGACAGCTATGTCTTATTTGACCATGTAACCGCAGAGGAAGACGGTACTTATTATCTTATGGTACGTTACTTCTCAGGCGAAAACAGACAGGTCTATGTATCCGTAAACGGAGAAGAACCTCAGATTATTGACTGCAAAAGTTCCGGTGCCTGGTCAGAATATGCATCCCAGGCATATGTGAAAGTAACATTGCAAAAGGGAGAAAATACCATAAAAGTATACAATCCAGAGGCATACTGTCCGGATTTGGATGCCATCGGTATTTCCACCACAAAGGTAGATACAGGGGACAATGAACAGCCGGGAGACAATCCGGATAATTCCGGAGATGATAAGAAATCAGAGGATAATACCGGAGACAACAAACAGCCGGAAGATAATCTAGATAACTCCGGGGACAACAAACAGCCGGAAAACGGAACAGGAGTTACGGAAAATCCGGAGAGTACGGACAAGAACCAGAGTACTGCTGCCGGACAGACAGAAACGAAGGATAAGACAAAATCTGGGGATGCGGATATTCCAAAGACAGGAGACCGGTCCGATATTATGGTATGGAGTACACTTTTAGGTGTTTCATTTGCCGGTTTTGCAGGAGTAATTTATAAGAAGAAAAAAGAAAGAATTTAATAGCATTTCTTAGCCAGAGGACAGCACTTTGCGAAAGCAGGGTGCTGTTTTTTTCCGTCCTTGTAACTCCGGCAGGTTTATGATACAATTTAAGCAGGAGAATGGAGGTGTTAGCATGGATTTAACAAAATTGCAATCTATTTTAAAAGTGGGTGAGACAATAGGCGTTGAATTTAAACGTTGTGGAAATGGAATAGAAGCTGATGTGTATGAAACAGTATGCTCATCGGGCAACTGGTGAAGGATACATTACTGTTGATAATTTAGAACCAAATCCTAAAAATCCGATTATTGCAGCTTTTTTCAGAAACATTGGTTATGCTGATCAGCTTGGTTCAGGTGTGCGTAATCTATTTAAATATAGTAAATACTATTCCGGACAGGAGCCTGAATTTGTAGAAGGTGATATATTTCGGATTATTGTGCCTTTAGATGATGAATACTCATTTGATTTTGGCACAATTCCGGGAAAGAAAGTGCCGATAATTTATCAAAGAGTGCCGATAAAGTGCCGATAAATGCCGATAACTTATCAAAGAGTGCCGATAAAGTATCAAAAAATGCTGATAATTTATCAGCACAGTATAGGCTGATACTTAATTATGTCAAAGAAAATAAAAAGATAACATCGCATCAGGCAGAGTTATTATTAAAAGTAAAACAAAGAAGAGCAAGAGAAATACTGAGTAAAATGACACAGTCGGGAATGCTTAAGAGGCAAGGTGCTTATAGGTCTACGATATATGTTATGAATGACAGAATGTAAGATTGGGAGAAACGCTAAGTTCTCATAGCATAAAGAGGTAAGTAAAGTTGAATGTACCGAGAGAGATAGTATTATCAGGAAAGAGGAAATCAAGAGGTCAGGCAAAATGTATTAATATGGGTATTGTGGACTGTGACCGCTATCGTATGTTAAGCGGGGACGATACCGCAATTCGTAATTATAATGGACAATATCTGGAAGAATATGTATGGGCAAAAGACAGGAAAAAACAGTTAGATGAAATAAAAGCACAGAAAATATAGGAACTGGAGGCAGGATATGAATAAAGTAATCAGTATCGGAAATCAGGGGTTTGATAAAATACGGGAAAATGATTATTTTTATGTGGATAAGACAGGATTTATAAAGGAATGGTGGGAGTCTGGTGACGATGTCACATTAATTACCAGACCGCGCCGCTTCGGAAAAACTTTGAACATGGATATGTTGAAATGTTTTTTTTCCAACCAGTATACCGGAAGGGCGGATTTGTTTGAGGGACTTTCCATCTGGAAGGAAGAAAAGTACAGGGAACTGCAGGGACAGTATCCGGTGATATTTGTGAGTTTTGCATCGATAAAGGCAGATAATTATAAAGATGCAAGGGATGGAATTATTTCTGCTGTATATCGTGCCTGCCGGGTGTATCATAGTATTTTTGAGGCTGATGGATTTACTGGGTCAGAAAGAATGTTTTTTCATGAATTGAAAACTTATATTAATACAATTACACCGGACAGGAAGATGGCAAATGAATCTGTATTTGGAGCATTGAATTACTTGTCAGAATGTCTGTTTCAGTACTACGGAAAAAAAGCAATCATTCTTCTGGATAAATATGATACCCCGATGCAGGAAGCATATATCCATGGGTACTGGGAAGAATTTACCGGATTTATGCGGAGTTTATTTAATGCCACATTTAAAACAAATCCATATCTGGAACGTGCTGTCATGACAGGAATTACAAGAGTTTCTAAGGAATCCCTGTTTTCGGATTTGAATAATCTTAGGGTGGTAACTACGACTTCGGACGCATACAGAACCTGTTTTGGATTTACGGAGAAAGAAGTATTTACGGCACTGGACAGTTATGGAAAGTCCGGGGAAAAAGAAAACGTAAAGAAATGGTATGACGGATTTGTGTTTGGTTCAGAGAAAGATATTTATAATCCATGGTCGATTACCGAATTTTTAAAGGAAGGAAGATATCAGACATATTGGGTGGCAACAAGCTCCAACGGAATGGTCAGCAAGCTGATTCAGACGGCATCTTCCGAGGTAAAAACGAAGATGGAAGAACTGCTGCAGGGCGGGGAAATTGTGGAAAATTTCGATGAGCAGATCGTGTTTAACCAGTTGGATGTGAACGAGAGTGCAATCTGGAGTCTGCTGATGGCAAGTGGTTATCTGAAAGCAGTTGAGGTGGAATACCGGGGAGAAGAAATGGAGCCGTGGTATCATCTGAAAATTACAAACAAAGAAACACAAATCATGTTTGCAAGGCTTTTCCGGGCATGGTTTGATGTGACGAAACAGGCATATCATAAATTTATCAGGGCAATGATGGATAATGACCTGGAAATCATGAATTATTACATGAATCGTGTCACACAGGAAATCTTCAGTTATTTTGACGTTGGAAGCGGGGAAACAGGACTGGAGGAAACGGAACGCTTCTATCACGGATTCGTACTGGGACTGATGGCGGAGCAGGCGGAGAACTATGTGCTGAAATCCAACCGGGAAAGTGGATTCGGACGGTATGATGTAATGATGATACCGAAAAAAGAAAATCTGCCGGCAGTGATTCTGGAATTTAAAGTACACCGTCCGAAAAAAGAAAAAGACCTGGAAGAAACGGTGCAGATGGCATTACAGCAGATAGAAGAGAAAAATTATGATGCGGAGCTGCTGGCACTGGGGATTCCGAAAGAAAGAATCCGGCACTATGGATTTGCCTTTGAAGGGAAAAAAGTACTGATTGGGTAAAATGGACAGGAAAAAATTATTTTATAAATTGTATTACGGAGGAAAAGTTGGATGAGTTGGAATAGTGTAGAAAATAATGAAAGAAAAAAACTATTATTTTTAACATTGGGAACAGGAGCAGCACCTGGCGAGGAAAATAATAAAGCTGCATATAGAACAACAACATATATAATGCACGATGCTGAAAAAAATGAGGATTTTGAATATGTTTCTAATTTTGTTGCGGAACCGATTATTAATTCGTTTAAACCAGATGAAATATTTATTTTGGGAACTGTAAAATCAGTATGGCATCAATTATTTGCATCTTTTATTACGAAAGATAATGAAGATGATTCATATCTGAAGAATGACTCGTATAAGAAACTAATTGATATTGTAAGAGACAAAAATTTAGGAAATGCATCATCTGATGATGAGATAAAGCAAATACAAAATATTGTTACAGAAATTTTCCATGAACTTGAAATACCGGGGGTCTGCAAAAAGTTTTCCGGAAAATCATTAAAGATAAATATCCTTATAACAAAATATGGAATTAATGAAAAACAACTGAAGGAAAATTATGCCATTATCAAAGGAATAGAGAATAAGCTGAAAAGGAATGTAAAGTATGAAGTTGCTTTTGATATCACACATTCTTTCCGTTCTCTGCCAATTTATAATCTGATTGTATTTAATTATATAAACACCACTTTACAACTTTTTTCATAAAAAAATATCGTACAGGGACTTTCTGATGTATAATAAGTTTGCCACAAAAACACAGAAAGGAGTGACCCTGTACGACAAACTTATTATACAACAAAAATTCACTGATTGGTAGACTTAATAAATATTTTTCAGCTTATTTTGAAACTACATGTACTGACTAATATTTTTGGCTCAAGAGAAGTTCTGGCTTATGTCACTACAGCAGTCAAAGGCACAGGTGTCAGACGCCTGTTTTTCAGCACCATATTTCCTGAACAGCTGCAGATCTTCTGTGCATGGCAGGAAAAAGCACCATTGAACCAGACCGGCAGTGCGTGGTCTCAATATATTCCACTTTTCCTTTATTCATGCAGATGGAATATAGAAATAAGTTATTATGAGCAGAAAACATTCTGGTCTTTATGCAGTTACATGGTACGCAGTTGTAAAGGTATTGAAATGCTGGTCAATCTGATCAACATCAGCTATTCTGCAATGAAGCTTTTGCCTTATTTCGATGATAAATTTGCCGACTACAGAAATAAAAGTGTCCAGGATTTCAGATTTGCCTTAAGCGAAGGAATTCGCAGTCAGGTATTTTTTACCACTTTCGTACAAAATGTCGAAACCCGGATAAAATCAACAACGGTCATAAATGCTTTAAAACAGGTATTTTCACAAAATATGAGTCATTTATAAAGTTGTAAAGTGGTGTAGATGAATATTGTATTTGAAATCTGTATAATCTTATTTTATAGATTGTAAAATGATAAGTTCTACTGATATAAATGAAATTATTGTGAACAATAGTATCTTTTCGAAGTTTAGGGTACAATTTTAACAGGAAAGAAAAACGTTTGGAGGTATGCCGGATATGAATAAAGTAATCAGTATCGGAAATCAGGAGTTTGATAAAATACGGGAAAATGATTATTTTTATGTGGATAAGACAGGATTTATAAAGGAATGGTGGGAGTCTGGTGACGATGTCACATTAATTACCAGACCGCGCCGCTTCGGAAAAACTTTGAACATGGATATGTTGAAATGTTTTTTTTCCAACCAGTATACCGGAAGGGCGGATTTGTTTGAGGGACTTTCCATCTGGAAGGAAGAAAAGTACAGGGAACTGCAGGGACAGTATCCGGTGATATTTGTGAGTTTTGCGGATGTAAAGGAGAGAGATTACGAAAGTGCGGTGCGAAAGATAAAACATATTTTGGTGGATTTATATTTGCAGTACGAATTTTTGAAAAAAAATTTTTCAGAAAGTGAACAGATGAGATATCGGCAAATATCTTATAATATGGATAATGTAGCGGCACAGGATGCATTAAAAAGTCTGGCAGCATTATTGAGCAGTTATTATGGAAAAAAAGCAATCATTCTTCTGGATGAATATGATACCCCGATGCAGGAAGCCTATATTCATGGGTACTGGGAAGAATTTACCGGATTTATGCGGAGTATGTTCAATGCCACATTTAAGACAAATCCATATCTGGAACGTGCAGTCATGACAGGGATTACAAGAGTTTCTAAAGAGTCGATGTTCAGTGACTTAAATAATTTAAATGTAGTGACCATGACTTCAAAGGAATATGCAACAGCTTTTGGTTTCACAGGGGAAGAAGTATTTGCAGCACTGGATAGTTATGGGATGTCCGAAGAAAAGGAAAAAGTAAAAAAATGGTATGACGGATTTGTCATTGGGCCGGTAAAGGATATCTATAATCCATGGTCTATCACCAATTTTTTAAGTAAGAAAGAGTATCGTGCTTACTGGGTGGCAACTAGTTCTAATGGAATGGCAAGTAAATTAATTCAGACGGCATCTTCTGAAGTGAAAACGAAGATGGAGGAACTGCTGCAGGGAGGGGAAATTGTGGAAAATTTCGATGAGCAGATCGTGTTTAACCAGCTGGATGTGAACGAGAGTGCGATCTGGAGTCTGTTGATGGCAAGTGGTTATCTGAAAGCAGTGGAAGTGGAATACCGGGGAGAACTGATGAGAGCATGGTATCATTTAAGAATTACAAATTTAGAAACAAAGGATATGTTTGAAACCCTGTTTGCTGCATGGTTTAAGGATGCAACTGCCAGTTATCATAAATTTATCAAAGCGATGATGGAAAATGACCTGGAAGTGATGAATTATTATATGAACCGAGTGACACAGGAAACTTTCAGCTATTTCGACGTAGGAAACGGGGAAGCAGGACTGGAGGAAACCGAACGATTCTATCACGGATTCGTTCTTGGACTGATGGCAGAGCAGGCAGAAAACTATGTGCTGAAATCTAACCGGGAAAGTGGATTCGGACGGTATGATGTGATGATGATACCGAAAAAAGAAAATCTGCCGGCAGTGATTCTGGAATTTAAAGTCCGCCGGGCAAAAGAAAAAGATTTGGAAGAAACCGTACAGATGGCATTACAGCAGATAGAAGAGAAAAATTATGATGCGGAGCTGCTGACACTGGGGATTCCGAAAGAAAAAATCCGGCACTATGGATTTGCTTTTGAAGGGAAAAAAGTGCTGATTGGGTAAATACAATATGTATAGGCAAAAGACAGGAAAATGCAATTAGATGAAATAAAGCAAAGCAGATAAAATAAGTGATTGAGGAAAAAACAGCGGACGAAAATTGATATATACCGCGGATATGCCGGAATTGCCGGATACTTTGTTGTACATATCAGCAATTTTATGGTGTTTCCATTGGTGTTCTGTGGGAAGAGGAAAAAAAGAATATTATTGGTATGATAAAGCAGGCAAACAATATTATGTACGAAGCAAAGAGAAAATATCATTTGATGCAGAATGAAACAGTGGAATAACAATAAAAAAGAATTGCACATAATATCAGGTGGCATAGAGGAACATACAAGCAGCATCGGAGATCTTCGGTGCTGCTTTGCTGATCTTGTAACTCCGGCAGGTTTATGATACAATCAAAACAGGAATATAGAGACAGGAACAAAACAGATTGGAGGAAAGATGTGATATGAAACATAAGAAATATTTACCGGTGATGGCCACTGTATCGGCGGTCATATTACTTGCCGGTTGCAGGGGAATAAAAGATACCGGGGATAAAGAAAGCATTATGGAAAAAAGTCGGCTCTTAGCTGCAGAAGATACTACTGTAGAAAGTACGCAGGTAATGACAGAAATGGAAACACAGGAAGAGACAACGGAAGAAATCACAATCATTGAAAAAAAACCGGAAGAAGTGACAGAGGAACTGACGGAAGAGCTGACAGAGGAAGAAATTACGGAAGAAACAACCGATGAGATAACTGTTCCGGAGGAAACTACAACATGGATGCAGGCAGTACAGGAGATTACAGAGAATGAGGAAAATCTGTGGATATGGGAAGAACCGGAAGAAGTCACAGAAGAAGTGATACAGCCTGCTGAGCCGGAACCGGTAACGATGAGTGAACAGGATCAGAAAAATGCACAGGCTCGTGAAGTGGCACAACAGATTGCAGACAGTATAACCGGAAACAGTGATTTGGAAAAAGTACGGCAGGCTGCACAGATTGTTGCAGAATATAGCTGGAATGCCGTATATACAACAGAAGATCCGGATTATCAGACGGCATATGGTGTATTGTGTAAAGGCGTGTATACCTGTGCAGGTTCAACCAGGGCATTGGGACTGGTATTGGAATGTATGGGATATAGTTGGAGCCATGTAAATGAAAATCAGTGGTCTCATCAGTGGTGCAGTGTCGTTATGGACGGGCAGCAGGGATGGGCTGATGGTATGGGAGGAATTGCTGATTATGGAGAATGTCCGTTTGCCACAGGAGGAACCTATGTGGATTCAGATGGACAGTGGTATATTATTCCGTAAAAAGATAATGAAGAAATTAACTGTAATATATGCCAAATGCACAAAAATATCAATACATTGCACAAAAAACAATGTATTGATATCAATAAAAATTAATTTTCCTCTAAATATTTCTCGTTGATTGCGATGACTTTTTTCATGGCTTCCGGACCTGGGGCACCGATGGTCATACGTTTGTCCACGCAGGTTTTCATGCTGATGGCAGGATAAACATCCTCTTCAAAGACAGGGCTTATGGACTTGTAATCTTCTAAGGGAAGATCATCAAGGGCGATATTTTTATCAATGCACATAAGTACAAGCTGTCCCACGATGCCATGTGCATCACGGAAAGGAACACCTTTATTTACCAGATAATCAGCCACATCCGTAGCATTGGTAAAGCCGTTCTTTGCACTGTTTTCCATCACATCTTTGCGGAATTTCATAGTTTTAATCATTCCGGTAAATAAGGAAATACATCCTTTTACAGTATCGATAGCATCGAACGTAAGTTCTTTGTCCTCCTGCATATCCTTATTATAAGCAAGCGGAAGTCCCTTCATAGTGGTCAGGATGGAGATTAATGCACCATAGACACGGCCTGTCTTGCCACGAATCAGCTCTGCAATATCCGGGTTCTTCTTCTGTGGCATAATAGAGCTTCCTGTGCTGTAAGAATCATCAATTTCCACGAAGCGGTATTCATTCGTATTCCAGATGATGATTTCCTCGCAGAAACGGCTTAAATGCATCATGATAGTGGATAATGCACTTAAAAATTCAATCAGATAATCCCTGTCAGATACAGAATCCATACTGTTTAAAGTTGGGCCGTAAAAGCCGAGCAGGGAAGCGGTCAGTTCCCGGTCAAGAGGATAAGTAGTACCTGCAAGTGCACCGGATCCGATCGGGGAATAATTCATTCTCTCGTGGATATCGTGGAGACGGCTGCGGTCTCTTTTAAACATTTCAAAATAAGCACCGACATGATGTGCCAGTGTGACCGGCTGTGCTTTCTGCAGATGAGTAAATCCCGGCATATAAGTCTCGATATTTTCTTTCATAATTACCTGAAGTTCTTCTAACAGTTCTTTTAACAAGGCATCTGTATGAAGTACTTCATCCCTTGTATAAAGCTTCATATCAAGGGCAACCTGGTCGTTACGGCTTCTTCCGGTATGCAGTTTCTTTCCCGTATCCCCGACACGTTCAATCAGATGTGCTTCTACAAAAGAATGAATATCTTCATGTTCTTCCGTGAATACAAGAGTTCCGTTTTCAATATCTGCAAGGATGCTTTTTAATCCGTCAATAATGACATCTCTTTCCTTCCCAGTCAGAATACCGGTAGCGGCTAACATGGTAACGTGTGCGATACTTCCTTCAATATCCTGATGATAAAATTTCTGGTCAAAAGGAAGGGAAGCATTAAAATTATGTACTAACTGATTTGTTTCTTTGGTGAAACGTCCACCCCAAAGCTTCATAAGTTAAGTCCTCCGTTCTGTAAATTTAATAAATTTCCTAGATAGTATAGCAGAAAAAAGCAGTCGTCACAACAGGGAATGAAAAAAACTTTTTATCCTTTAAAAAAGCAGAAAAACGTGGTATTCTTAAGAGTATGATTACCAGAAGTCAGGAAATGGAGGAAATATGGTACAGGAAGAGAAAATAGCATCATTCTATTATGCGCAGTACAAAGAAAATGCAATTCATAAAGGAAAGAACAGGGGCAGGAACGGAAATAAGAGCGGCAGACTGGATATCTGCCGGAAACAATGCACAATGCTTGGCAGGGAATTAAACGGACTTACACATACTCATGTCAAGGCAGCAAGGCTGGAAGATTTTCACCGGCAGATTAAGAATATAGCTGCGGTTGCGTTTCATAAAAACGATCCGGTGCTTATGATGAAACTGCGGGATCAGCTGATTCCGACACTTGTAAAGGCTGAACTCTGCAATATGAGCAGTGACAGGAAGGAGCTGGTTACGGAGAAGTTTCTTGGATTTCTCCGGGCAGAGAAACCATTCTGGATCTGTACACATTCGCTCGACAGTCTGTGTGCAGATTATTCTAAGTTTGAAATCAAAGAAGAGATTATGGGACTTGTTCCGGAACGTCCGGAGATGGAATTCCCGGAAGCACTCCAGAAAAAACGGCATTTCATATTGCATGCCGGTCCGACCAACTGCGGAAAGACCTATCATGCCCTGGAATGCTTAAAGCAGGCAGAAAAGGGAATCTATCTCGGGCCGCTGCGGCTGCTCGCACTGGAAGTGTATGAGAAAATGTCAGAACTGCTGCCCTGCAGCATGGTTACGGGAGAGGAGAGCATTGTACAGCCGGAAAGCAGGGTTATTTCCGCTACTGTCGAAATGCTCGATACATCGCAGGAATACGATATTGCCGTCATCGACGAGGCTCAGATGATCGAAGATCCGGAGAGGGGACATTCCTGGACTAGGGCGATACTCGGGATTCGTGCGGACGAAATTCATATCTGCATGAGTGAAGATGCCATTCCGGTTATTACCCATCTGATTTCCCTGTGTCACGACACTTACAGGATAGAGCGGTACCACCGGAAGACCGAACTGGTGTGCGAAGGAGAACCGTTTTCTTTTCCGGAAGATGTCAGACATGGGGATGCCCTTATTGTATTTACCAAAAAAGCGGTGCTGGATATTGCAGGAAGACTGGAAAGAGAAGGAATGTCAGTCAGTGTCATTTATGGAAGCCTGCCGCCACAGATCCGCAGAAGACAAGTGCATCTGTTTACGGAAAAAGAGACGGGTGTGATTGTATCTACGGATGCCATCGGTATGGGATTGAATCTTCCGGTACGCCGGATTGTGTTTATGCAGACGGATAAATTTGACGGAAAAGAAACCAGACCGTTAAAACCGGCAGAAGTAAAACAGATCGCAGGACGTGCTGGAAGATACGGACTGTACGACAGGGGATATGTCACGGCTTGCTCCCCGGATGGACTTGACTTTATCCGGGAACAGATTGGAACGGCAAACACGGAACTTACAAAAGTAACACTGGGATTTCCGCATATTCTTCTTGATATGGATGAACCGATGAATACGATTCTGCAAATTTGGAAGTCCGTACAGCCGGAGCCGCCGTTTGAGAAGATTGACATTACTTCCATTCTGTTTTTGTATGAGAAGGCATATAATGTCAAAAAAGAAATTGATGGATTTGAAAATAAACACATTCTGTTCCGTATGCTGACCTGCTCCATTGATATCAAGAACAAAGATATCATTGATCTGTGGGAATATTACTGTAAAACTTATACGGCGGACCGTTTTCTCACATTCCCTTCCCTGCAGATGTGCAGCGGCATGGGACTGGTAAAGTATGAAACATATTATAAAATGCTGGATCTGTATCATCAGTTTTCGGTACGGCTGGGGAAAAACATGGATTTGCCACGTCTGGAAAAAGAGCGGGAAAATGTCCAGAATATTATCATGGCATATCTGTCCGAGGATAAAAAAGAATATATCCGTACCTGTAAGGAATGTGGGAAAATTCTGCCGATCGGCTACCGTTATCGGATTTGCCAGCCGTGTTATTTTCTGCATAACAGATTTTAAGATGATTTTTGAGAAGATACATCTTGTATTTTATAGCTATATTGAGTAAAATAGGTTGAAATAAATATTTGGAGGTTACTATGAACATTGTTGTATTATGCGGTGGAACAAGCACCGAGAGAGATATATCCCTGATTTCGAGTGAGGGAATTTGTAAGGCATTAAACACAAAGAGGCATAAAGCCATTCTTCTGGATGTATTTCTTGGAGATGATACACTGGATACAGAACATCTGTTTTCGCAGGAGCAGTATGATGTGGATGCCGTGCTTGCGGATATTAGAAAGAGATCGGAACAGCTGGAACAGATTAAGGCACAGCGGAAAGAATTCTTCGGACCGAATGTTATGGAAGCATGCCGGAAGGCAGACGTTGTATTTTTGGGACTGCATGGTGCAAACGGTGAAGACGGAAAAGTGCAGGCGGTGCTTGATCTTTTGGGAATTGCATATACAGGAGCCGATTATCTTTCCAGTGCCATGGCTATGAGCAAATCCGTGACAAAGCAGATTTTCCAGGCGACACATGTACCGATGGCAAAGGGAATTACTGTAGTAAAGGGAAAAGCATTCCAGCCATTATCTGTTTATGAAATGTCCTACCCATGCGTCGTAAAGCCTAGCTGCGGAGGTTCGAGCGTAGGTGTCTTTTATGTCAATGACGAGAAAGAGTATAAGGAAGCACTGGAGCAGGCATTTGCCTATGAAGACGAACTTGTTGTGGAAGAATGTGTGAAGGGCAGGGAATTTTCCGTTGGAATCATTGGAACAGAGGCTCTGCCGGTGATAGAAATTATACCGAAGGCAGGCACTTATGATTATAAGAATAAATACACACCGGGGGCGACGGATGAGATTTGCCCGGCCAATGTAACAGAAGAATTAAAGAATAAGATACAGCAGGCAGCCCTACAGGCAGCAAAGGCACTGGGACTGAATACATATTGCAGGGTGGATGTTTTAACGGATGCAGAGGAGAACTGCTACTGCCTGGAAGCAAATACACTTCCGGGAATGACACCGACCAGCCTTATGCCGCAGGAAGCAGCCGTAATTGGAATATCCTATCCGGATTTATGCGAGAAACTCATTGAGGTATCACTGGCACAGAGAACTTCATGGAAATAATAAATTTGCAGATTATAGAAAGAAAGATGGAAAAATGAAGAATTTAACATTGGAAAATATTGCGAAAGCGGTAGAGGGAAAATTGTTTCACGGTGAAAATATTCCGGCAGATACAGAGGCGGAAGGAGTCGTAATTGATTCCAGGCAGGTAGGGAAGAATTATATTTTTGTTGCCATAAAGGGAGAGCATGTGGACGGGCATGATTTTGCCCGGGATGTTTTTGAAAAGGATGCACTTGCAATGATTGCAGAACGGAAACTGGATACGGACAGACCATATATTCTGGTAGAGTCCAGCCTGGAAGCTTTGAAGAAACTGGCGGCATATTACAGGGAAGGATTGGATACGAAAATTGTCGGAATTACCGGAAGTGTTGGAAAAACAAGTACAAAAGAATTTATTTCATCGGTTCTCGGACAGAAGTATAAGGTGTTAAAGACCGAAGGAAATTTTAATAATGAAATCGGTGTTCCGTTGACTTTATTTAAAATCAGGGATTTTCATGAGGTTGCAGTGATCGAGATGGGCATCAGTGATTTTGGGGAAATGCACAGGCTCAGCTATATGGTAAGACCGGATATCTGTGTCATGACAAATATCGGACTCTGCCATCTGGAAAATCTCGGATCCAGGGACGGTATTTTAAAAGCGAAATCGGAAATTTTCGATTTTGCATCCAGGGATGCGGTTGCCGTTCTGAATATGGATGATGATAAGCTGTATTCCGTAAAAGAGGTAAAGAATAGAAAACCAGTGTATTATGGTATGAACCGCAATGCAGATGTATATGCGGAATCCGTGGAAGCAAACGGCATTTATGGAACAAAGGCTGTAATTTTTCTGAAGAAGGAAGATAAGAAGATAGAGGTTAAAATTCCGCTTCCGGGAAAGCATATGGTATATAATGCGATGGCAGCAGCAACAGTTGGGGAAATCCTTGGACTTGGTGCGGAAGAAATCCGTCAGGGAATTGAGAATATACAGTCCGTGGGTGGTCGCCTGCATATCATTGAAACAGAGAAATATACCATTATAGATGACTGCTATAATGCCAATCCGGTTTCGGTGCGTTCGTCACTTGATGTGCTGAATAACGCGGAAGAAAGAAAGGTGGCAATTCTCGGTGATATGTTTGAACTGGGTGCGGATGAGAAGAAACTGCATTACCAGCTTGGGGAGTATTTCAAGGAAAAGCAGATTGATATGGCAGTTCTTGCCGGTGAACTGAGTGAAAATACTTATCAGGGAATCCGTGACAGCGGAGCGGCTACACAGGTTTATTATTATAAAACACTGGAGGATCTTCTCGACTATCTGGATATTATGGTTCAGGAGAAGGATGTCATTCTGGTAAAGGCATCCCATTCTATGCATTTTGAGAAAATTGTTGAGAAGTTAAGAAATGAGGGAAATACAAATTAAATGAAAAAAATATTACAAAGGGCAAAGGAAAATCTGACTGCATCGAAGCTGGATCTTGGCATTTTTATTTCCTGTATTATCGTTGCAGGACTGTGTATTACGGTTCTTGCAATTCTGATTTCAAGGGATCTGACTGTGGATAATGAGGTTGTATTTTATGAAACGGCATCTCCGACGGATGCACCACAGACAACGCAGGAGATAACGACCATACCGGAGACCACTACAGTGCAGCAGGATACAACTTATACATATGATGTTATGGAAGATGGTTCGGAAGTGAGACAGACAGAACTTCTACAGGCGGACATTACGGCAGGAAACAGCTGGTCCGCAAATGGGGATCGTTATGTACAGTACAATATTGTCATCAGGAATATCAGTGACCATACGATTTCCGGATGGGAACTGGTGCTGAACTTTGATAGAACGGTGTATGTTTCTGATAGCTGGGGCGGTGTGTATACGGAATATGACGACAGGATTCTGATTGGACCGGTGGCATATACACAGGAGCTTCAGCCGGGAGAAACGAAGGAAACCGGAGTGATTCTGTATGCAGATCAATATCCGGATCTTGTAAAATACAGCATTAAGACGGAAGGAGTGTCCCAGTGCGTATCAATGGAAGAAACTACTGCCGTGACTGTGGATGAACCGGAAAATAATGTTACGGAGAATACGGAGAATCAGGGCAGCAGCGAGGAAGAGACTACCGGACAGGCAGCACAGGATCCGCAGAAAAATCAGACCACATATACTTCTGGTTCATTGCATGTATCGGGAACGAATCTGTATGACAGCCAGGGAAATATTTTCCAGATCAGGGGTGTGAGTACCCACGGGCTTAGCTGGTTTCCGGAATATGTAAACAGTGAGGCGTTTGCATCCCTGAAGAGTTACGGAGTCAATACGATTCGTCTTGCATTATATACCAGTGAGTACAACGGATATTGTACCGGCGGAAATAAGCAGGAATTAAAGGAGCTGGTAAAGAAAGGTGTACAGATTGCCACAGAGCAGGGAATGTATGTCGTGATTGACTGGCATGTGTTAAGTGAGGGCAATCCGAATACCTATAAGGATGACGCAGTGGAATTTTTTGATGAAATGTCAAGGATCTTTGCGAACCAGACGAATGTCCTGTATGAAATCTGTAATGAGCCAAATGGCGGGGTGGAATGGAGTGAGATCAAATCTTATGCGGAAACCGTGATTGATGTGATTCGAAATAATGATGCAAATGCGGTTATTATTGTGGGAACTCCGACCTGGTCCCAGGACGTGGATGTGGTATCACAGTCACCGCTTGGCAGCAGATATAGCAATATTATGTATGCACTTCATTTTTATGCGGCAACCCATAAGGATTCCATCCGGGAAAAGCTGAACACGGCTTACAGCAGGGGACTTCCGGTTCTGGTTACGGAATTCAGCATCTGTGATGCATCCGGAAACGGCAGCCTTGATAAGGAGTCGGCAGCAGAGTGGATGAATCTGCTGAATAAGGACGGAATCGGCTATATTGCATGGAACCTGTCAAACAAAGATGAATCCTCGTCTCTGCTTAAGAGTAGCTGCAGCAAAACAGGCGGCTTTACTGCAGACGATTTTTCACAGAGCGGACAATGGTATTTCAACCAGCTTCCTTAGCGGGTTTTATTATAGACCGATTCCGAGACTGCTATTCCGTAAACTTTAGATTTTGATTGAAAATATGTTCGATTCATGTTATGATAAAGAGAATAAATTAAGATGGAGAAAGAATATGATTGCATTTATAAAAGGAACTGTGTCAGATCTGCTGGATGACAGTGTGATATTGGAAAATCAGGGTATGGGATACAGGATATTTACAAGTTCATCCGTTCTGGCAGCTTTATCGGCCGGTGATAGCGTGACCTTACATACACATCTGAATGTAAGGGAAGATGCCATGCAATTGTATGGATTTCTTACAAGAGATGATCTGGAAGTGTTCCGGCAGCTGATTACGGTCAGCGGGATTGGCCCGAAAGCCGGAATTGCAATATTGAGTGTTATGACAGGAAATGATCTGCGGTATGCTATTATGGCAGGCGACAGCAAATCTATCTCAAAAGCTCCCGGGGTCGGAGCAAAGACAGCACAGAAAGTGATTCTGGAACTGAAAGATAAATTAAAGGTAGAAGATATGCTGAATACTTCGGAAGAACCGGAGATTGTAAGCAATACGGGAAATACGGAACTTATTAATGAGGCAGTTCTGGCACTTGCGGCACTTGGCTATTCGCAGACGGATGCCATGCGTGCGGTCAGACAGTGCAGCATAGCAGAGGGAATGTCTGTGGAAGAACTGTTAAAGCTTGCATTAAAACAGATGCTTAAGTAGGCAGGTAAAGGTGCGGATAGAATGGAAAAAAGGATTATAAATACAGAATTATCTTCCAATGAAGAATCTGTAATGGAAAATAAATTAAGACCATCCAGACTGACGGAGTATATTGGTCAGGATAAGGTAAAAAATAATCTTAAAGTATATATTGAAGCGGCGAAATCGAGAAAAGAATCGCTGGATCACGTCCTGTTCTACGGACCTCCGGGACTTGGAAAAACCACACTCGCCTGTATTATTGCAGAGGAAATGGGGGTGAATATCAAGATTACCAGCGGTCCTGCGATTGAAAAACCGGGGGAGATGGCAGCGATTCTGAACAATCTGCGGGAAGGGGATGTATTATTCATTGATGAAATACATCGTTTAAACCGTCAGGTAGAAGAAGTCCTGTATCCGGCGATGGAAGATTATGCCATCGATATTATGATTGGAAAGGGTGCAACGGCAAGAGCAATTCGTCTGGATTTGCCGAAATTTACCCTTGTCGGGGCAACAACAAGGGCCGGACTTCTTACGGCACCGCTGCGTGACCGGTTTGGTGTCGTGAATAAGCTGGAATTTTACAGTGTGGAACAGTTAGGCGAGATAATCAACCGCTCTGCCGATGTGCTTGGTGTGTGGATTGATCCGGACGGTGCAAATGAGATTGCCAGGAGATCGAGAGGAACACCGAGACTGGCAAACCGTCTGTTAAAGCGTGTCCGTGATTTTGCACAGGTAAAATACGATGGCAGGATTACGAAAGAAGTTGCAGAGTTTTCTTTGAATCTTCTGGATGTGGATCGGTACGGGCTGGACAACGGCGACCGCACGATTCTGGAAACTATCCTTCAGAAATTCGACGGAGGACCGGTCGGACTGGATACACTGGCGGCTGCGATCGGGGAAGATTCCGGAACATTAGAGGATGTATATGAACCATATCTGATAAAAAACGGATTCCTGATCCGGACACCACGCGGGCGAATGGCAACGAAACTGACTTATCAGCATCTGGGACTGCCATACAGGGAAGAAAAATAGAGAACTTTGGAGGATAGTATGTCTACAAAAAACGATGCAGAAGTAATTATAAACGGAAAGGTATACCGGCTAAGCGGATATGAGAGTCCGGAATATCTTCAGAAAATAGCAACTTATGTAAATAAAAAGATAAATTCATTTGCGGCCGAGGAAAATTATTCCAGATTAAGCCAGGAGATGAAAAATGTCCTGCTGGATATCAATATTGCGGATGATTATTTTAAGGCAAAGAATCAGGCGGAATCCATCCAGACGGATTCGGAATCCAGGGACAGACAGTTATACGATGTAAAGCATGAACTGGTAACGGCAAGACTACGGATTGATACGTTGGAGCAGGAACTCGAAGAACTCCACAGACAGATGGAATCAAAGGAAAAAGAGAACAGGCATCTGTCAGCGGAACTGGAAAGTGCAATGGAACTGATGGACCGTGAGCTTCAGGAAAACGAGGATGGCAGAAAGAAGGAGCAGGAAGAGAAGAATGAATAGTACTACGGCACAGAAGGCGGAGATTCTAGCTCCGGCAGGTTCTTTTGAATGTATGAAAGCTGCTTTTCTGGCAGGGGCGGATGCTGTTTATGCCGGAGGGGCAATGTTCGGGGCAAGAGCTTCGGCGGTTAATTTCTCCGGGGATGAACTTCTGGATGCGATTGATTATGCCCATCTGCATGGAAAAAAGTTTTATCTTACCATCAATACCCTGTTAAAAGAGCAGGAACTGGAACAGGATTTGTATCCGTATCTGCTGCCGGCATATGAGCATGGACTGGATGCTGTTATTGTACAGGATCTCGGTGTGTTGAAGTTTATCCGGGAATATTTTCCGTCCCTTCCAGTTCATGCCAGCACCCAGATGAATGTGACAGGACCATATTTTGGCAGGGAATTAAAACGGCTTGGAGTTACAAGGATTGTAACGGCGAGGGAACTTTCCCTGGAAGAAATCAACAGGATTTACCAGGCAACCGGACTGGAAATTGAAAGCTTTGTGCATGGTGCGTTGTGTTACTGCTATTCCGGCCAGTGTCTGTTAAGCAGCATGATCGGAGGAAGAAGCGGAAACCGCGGGCGGTGTGCACAGCCATGCAGGCTTGCCTATGAAACTGATGGTATAAAAGGGAAGAAATATCTTCTCAGTCCCAAAGATTTATGTACCCTGTCACTGATCCCGGATATCCTTGACAGCGGGGTATATTCCCTGAAAGTAGAGGGAAGAATGAAGAAACCGGAATATGTGGCAAGTGTGACAAGGATGTACCGGAAATATGTGGATTTGTATCTGGAAAAAGGCAGGGAGCATTATCACGTTGAGGAAGCGGATATTTTACAATTGAAGGATATTTATAACAGGGGCGGATTTACGGATGGATACTATATCAGACATAATTCCAAAGACATGATGTCCATCGACCGGCCGAATCACTGTGGTGTGGCAGTCGGACTGATAACGGAACTGAATAGACAGAACATAGCAGTCAGAATAACGGAAGCATTGAATAAAGGCGATGTGCTGGAATTTGATGTAAAAAACGCATCCTTTAATTATACACTTGGCCAGCCGATGGCTCCAGGAGAAATTCTCCGTATCCGGAACCGTTTTCAGGATGCACAGTCCCTGAAAGAATCCGCACTGCGTTCCAGGGAAGTGGCAAGAATAAGAAATAATGCATTGATTGATGAATTAAATGCAAATTATCTGCAGCCGGAAGATACGATAAGTGTATGCGGCGAAGCCATATTCTGTGAGGGCGAAAAAGCATCACTTACCATCCGCTGTCTGGATACGGAGATTACAGAATACGGGGCAGTTGTGCAGAAGGCACAGAGCAGGCCGCTGATTGAAGAAGATATCCGTAAGAAGATGATGCAGACCGGAACTTCCGGGTTTGTATTTAAAAACTTAAAACTTCATGTGGGAGAGGATATTTTTGTTCCGGTGGGAGAATTAAAAGCATTAAGAAGAAATGCTTTTGAAACACTCAGACAGGAGCTGTCAGCCTCTTATCAGAGAAGGGATGCGGTTCTTCCGCAAAAGCAGGAATGGATGGAAGAACTGGAGGATAAAAAGGACAGGGAGCCTGCCGTGTCCGTATTGGTTTCCAACATGGAACAGTACCGCTGTATTTCAGACCATCCTTCAGTCACGAGAATCTATGTGGAACTGGCAGAATTTGACATTCCACAGTTAAGAGAACTTCTTCTGAACGGCAGTGTCGGTATTTACCTTGCACTTCCCTATATTTTCCGCGGGGAAACGGAAAAAAAGATGGAGGCATATCTGGAACTCATGAAGTCCGATAGAGTGTCAGGTTTTCTGGTAAGAAATCTGGAATCCTTCTTCTGGTTAAAAGAGCAGGAAGCAAGTATTTCCGGGAAAAACATAATATCTGACAGCCAGATTTACTGCTATAATCGGAGAACAAAGGAATATTTGAAAAGTCTTGGCATAGATGAAAACGTATGTTCTAAAGAACTGAATCACAGGGAACTGGCAGGATTTTGCGATGCGTCAGCAGAACTGGAAATTTACGGTGCAATACCGGTAATGTTTTCTGCCGGATGTATTAAGAAAACCGGCAGCCGTTGTGATGGAAAAACGGAAAATATCAGACTGACAGATCGGAAGGGACAGAATCTTACTATTCATACCGTGTGCAGATACTGTTACAATATTCTGTATTATCCGGAAGTTTTATGGCTGCTTGAAGATGAGAAAGACTGGAGAGAAATCCGCCCTTTGTCTGTAAGATTTTCGTTTACGACAGAAACAGCAGAACAGTGTAAAAATATCATGGATCTGTTTACCGGGAAAGGAAATGGAATGGAAATACAGAGAGGATACACGAAAGGGCATTTTAAGAGAGGAGTTTTATAGGTATGACAGATGTGTTTTCAGCAGCAACAAGATATTTATCCATCATTCTGATATGTATCTATATGATAATTGCTTTCTTATCAATGGGAAATATCAGCAAAGCCGGAAAAAGAAAGCTGTTCTATTATGAAGGGATTATTATTTCCGTGATTTATATGATGTATACCATAACAACATGGCTGAAGACAAAGTCCATCAATGCACTGGTGCTTTGCCTGGTCAGCTATATTGTTATGTTGGTTATTGTATTCATTTACTGTAAAATATATCCGAAATCAAATAAATTTCTGCTGATGAATATTTGGCTGATGCTTTCTATTGGATCTCTGATTCTGCTGAGAATTTCTTACACAAAGGCACTGCGTCAGTTTGTAATGGGAGCGGTTACACTGGTGATTACATTGATCGTTCCCTATATCATTTCCAAAGTTAAATTCTTCCGGAATTATTATTATTCCTATGCGGCATTTGGCATACTGCTGCTGCTCATTGTACTGGTTATCGGGAATGTTACCTATGGTGCGAAATTATCCCTGAGTTTCGGATTTATTTCCGTGCAGCCGTCAGAGTTTATCAAAATTACTTATCCGATGTTTATTGCCGGGATGCTGTATCGCAGGGCAGATATTAAAAATGTGGTAATTACGTCTGTTCTGTGCTGCATCCATATCATTATTCTGGTATTGTCAAAAGATTTGGGAAGCGCATTGATTTTCTCGGTGGCATATCTGTTCATGGTCTATGTAGCTACGGGAAAGAAAATCATCCTGCCTGCGGGACTGCTTGCCGGATGTGTGGCTGCCGGAATTGCATATCTGCTGTTCTCCCATGTGCAGGTGAGAGTTGCGGCATGGCTGAATCCATGGGATATTATTGATAATAACGGATATCAGATCGCCCAGTCCATCTTTGCAATCGGAACCGGTTCGTTTTTTGGTATGGGATTGTATGACGGAAATCCGAATTATATTCCGGTTGTGGAACAGGATTTCATCTTTTCTGCCATTTCAGAAGAGATGGGCGGATTTTTCGCATTAGCACTGCTCCTGTTATGCTTCCATACTTTTGTCATTATGATAAGGATTGCGTTCAAATGCAGTGATCATTTTTATAAACTGACCTGTTTTGGAATGGCAGTCATCTATGGAATTCAGGTGTTTTTGACGGTTGGCGGTGCGGTAAAGCTGATTCCGTCCACCGGTGTTACACTGCCGCTGCTCAGTTACGGAGGCAGTTCGCTGGTATCGACACTATTAATGTTTGCAATTATACAGGGGTTCAATATTTATGATGGAAAAGAAATTAAAGAAAATACCGGAGAAACAGGAAAAATCTCTGGAACCGAAAAAAAACAATACAAAAAAACTGAATAAAGATATTCTTACTGCCACATATATATTTATGGGACTGTTCTTGATTCTTGTTGTTTATTTTGCATACTTTGCGGGATATTCCAGCAGGGAGCTGATTAATAATCCCTATAATAAACTGCAGAATCTCCTGGCAAAATCCGTCACGCGTGGAAATATTTATTCTTCTGATAATAAACTTCTGGCAACGACCTCGACGGATTCGAATGGAGAAGAGTACCGTTACTATCCATATAGCGAAGAATATTGTCATGTAGTCGGAAGTATCGGACAGGGACAGTACGGACTGGAATCTGCGTATAATTTTGAACTGCTTTCTTCCAATACCGGAGCAATGACGAAGATTATCAATGATTTCAGCGGAAAGAAGGATGCCGGCGACAGCCTGATCACCACACTGGACAGTGAGATACAGGCCGCAGCATACAATGCACTGGATGGCTATGATGGGGCGGTAATTGTAATGAACAGCAAAACCGGAGCTGTTAAAGCAATGGTTTCAGGACCGGATTATAACCCGAACACGGTTTCTGAGAACTGGGATGAGATTAATGCGGATGGTTCTTCCGTATTATTAAATCGTGCAACACAGGGATTGTATACACCAGGCTCTGTCTTTAAACTCATTACCCTGTATGAATATTTAAAAGAAGGCGGTGATGAGGAGAATTATTCCTATGACTGTACCGGAAGTATAGAAGTAGACGGAAATACTATTAACTGTAATAATGGAAAATCACATGGTACAGTAAGCCTTATGAATTCGTTTGCGTATTCCTGTAACTGTTCGTTTGTAAATATTGGAAAAACTCTCTCTGTTAAGAAATTTCAGGAAACCTGCAGTGAACTGCTCTTTGGAAAGGAATTGCCTGTAAAACTACAGTCTGGAAAAAGTTCCTTTAAACTCCAGGAAAGTGATTCTGATTTTGTAAAAGCACAGACCATGTTCGGACAGGGTGAAACACTGATATCTCCCATGCATGCGGCCATTCTTGTAAGTGCTATTGCAAATGGTGGAACGGCAATGAAACCGCGTCTGGTTGAATCGGTGCAGAATGATGCGGGAAAAGAAATAAAAAAATATCCGGCAAAGGAATACAAAGAGTTATTTGAGCCGGAGATGGCAGAAAAGTTAAAGACTTATATGGCTTCTGTAATAAAATATGGAACAGCAACAAGGTTAAACCAGTATGCAAATCTTATGGTATACGGAAAAACGGGAACTGCAGAAATTGATAGTGAGAGAAATTCAAATTCCTGGTTTATCGGATTTGCAGAGCAGAAAGATACCAAAGAAAATTATACGATCGTAGTAGTGACTGAAAATATACCGGATGGTACTTATCCGGCACCAGCAGTTACCATCGCCGGACAGGTTCTGAAAGTTCTTGATTAGTAAGAAAAAATAAGTTATACTATATAACAGGTAAAACACACCGAGTCAGGAGGAAATGCAACATGATAAAAGCAACAAGCTGTGGCGGTGTGGTGATTTTTCGAGGTAAGATATTGGTCCTTTATAAAAATATCAGAAATAAATATGAAGGATGGGTACTGCCGAAAGGGACAGTGGAGGCTGGTGAGGAATATAAAGAAACAGCCCTGCGGGAAGTCCGCGAGGAAAGCGGTGTAAGTGCTTCAGTAATCAAGTATATCGGGAAAAGTCAGTATACATTTTCTGCTCCGGAAGATATTGTAGAAAAAGACGTTCACTGGTATCTGATGATGGCTGACAGTTATTACAGCAAGCCACAACGCGAGGAATATTTTCAGGATTCAGGATATTATAAATATATTGAGGCATATCATCTTTTGAAGTTTTCCAATGAGAAACAGATTTTAGAGCGTGCTTATTCTGAATATCTGGATTTGAAAAAGAGAAATTTATGGGGAAGCAGAAAGTATTTTTAAGACTATGAATAAGAGAAATTATCAGAAAGAAATGGAAGACCTGATCAAAGAACTTCAGAAAGAGGAAAAAGTACCATCATTACTGCTGCATAGCTGCTGTGCACCATGCAGCAGCTATGTGCTCGAATATCTGTCGGACTATTTCAGGATTACGGTTCTGTATTATAATCCGAATATTTTTCCAGAGAGCGAATATAAGTACCGGATTGAAGAGCAGAGACGGCTTATACAGAGCCTGCCGGTACGTTATCCGGTTTCTTTTATGGACACAGAGTATACACCGGATGATTTTTACAGCAGGATTAAAGGGCTGGAGAAAGAAAAAGAAGGCGGAAGAAGATGTGAAAAGTGTTTCCGCCTGAGACTGGAATATGCCGCAAAACTGGCGGAAGAGAAAGGGTTTGATTTCTTTACCACGACATTATCCATTAGTCCGTTAAAAAATGCACCGCTGTTAAATTCCATCGGAACGGAACTGGCGGAAATTTATCATGTGCCATATCTCGTTTCAGATTTTAAGAAGAAAAACGGTTATAAACGCTCGGTGGAACTTTCAGCAGAATATGAATTATACCGTCAGAATTACTGCGGATGTGTTTATTCAGAGGCAGAGCGGAGAGAAAATATGCAGCGGTAGATATGCGAAAATTTTCAAAAAAATGCTTGCATAAACAGGACGGATATGCTATACTACTCTAGTCATTGAGACAGGCCGGTGTGGCGGAATGGCAGACGCGGCAGACTCAAAATCTGTTTATGGCAACATAGTGCGGGTTCAAGTCCCGCCACCGGCATGATATGAACCGTAGGATTTTCCTACGGTTTTTCTGCTAACAGCAAATATTATAGAAAGAAGGATCATACAATGGTAAAAGTAGATATTATTTCAGGTTTTTTAGGTGCAGGAAAAACAACTTTAATTCAGAAGTTATTAAAAACTGTATACAGGAATCAGAACGTTGTTCTGATAGAGAATGAATTTGGAGAGATCGGCATTGACGGAGGCTTTTTAAAAGAAGCAGGCATTGAGATTAAGGAAATGAATTCCGGTTGTATCTGCTGCTCCCTGGTAGGTGATTTTTCAAAATCTTTAAAAGAAGTTGTTGAGACTTATCATCCGGAAAGAATTATCATTGAACCATCCGGAGTTGGAAAACTTTCCGATGTTATGAGAGCGGTTGACGGTGTCAAAGATGAAGTGGATCTGGAGATTGGTTACCGGATCACCGTTCTTGATGTGAACAAATGTAAGATGTATTTAAAGAACTTTGGTGAATTCTATGTAAATCAGATTGAATATGCATCTACGATTGTGTTCAGCAGAACTGATATTGCAAAAGAAGGAAAGACAGACGCAGCACTTGCGATTGTAAAAGAACATAATGCAGATGCAGCTATTGTTACCACACCGGTAGAACAGTTAAATGAAGAAAGCCTTCTGGCTGCATTGAATCACACAACCAGTCTGGAAGAAATGCTCAGACGTGCAGAAGAAGAACATGAGAAGGAACATCATCATCACGACCACGACCATGAAGAAGAACATCATCACCATCACGAAGATGGAGAAGAGTGCCATTGCCATGATGAGGATCACGATCATGAGCATCATCATCACCACGACCACGAAGAACATCATCACCATCATGCGGACGGAGAAGAGTGCCATTGTCACGACCATGATCATGAGCATCATCATCACCATCATGCAGATGATGTATTTACAAGCTGGGGAACAGAGACAGGAAATGCATTTACAAAGGATAAACTCAAAGCAATTTTTGATAAATTTGAGCAGGAATCCAAAGGAACGATTCTGCGTTCAAAGGGAATCGTAAAAGATGCAGAAAGCGATCAGTGGATTTACTTTGATTATGTACCTGGCCAGTTTGATATCCGTATGGGCAATCCTGACTATACAGGAAAGGTTGTTGTGATTGCGGCAGGTTATACAGAGGATGAATTAGAAGAGATATTTTTAGGCTAGGGAGGCAGAGCTATGAATAACAAAAAACAGGTCTATATGATATACGGATTCCTGGAATCCGGAAAGACCCAGTTTATTAACTTTACATTAAATCAGGATTATTTCTATTCCGATGATACAACCCTTCTGATTGTGTGTGAAGAAGGTGAAGAAGAATATGATATCGAGGCACTGAAGGAAAAAAATGTAGTTGTGGAAGTGTTGGATGATTTTACTGATTTTAACCTTACAACATTAAAAGAACTGGATAAGCAGTATAAACCGGAGAGAATTTTAATTGAATATAACGGAACATGGAGCTGCAAAGAGATTATTCTTCCGTCCAACTGGGAGATGCAGCAGCAGCTCATTACGGCGGACGGCACCACATTTGAAACCTATTTTGCAAATATGCGTGTACTGTTTGCGGATATGATAAGAAATTCCGAATTATTAATCATGAACCGCTGTGACGGGCTGGAAACACAGAAGCTTACCGGTTTTAAGAGAAGCATCAAGTCCATTAATCCAGCCATTGAGGTTGTCTTTGAAGATGCAGAGGGCGAGATTGATCTTCCAGTGGAAGATGAGGATCTGCCGTTCGATTTAACGGCACCGCTTGTCGAGATTAAGCCGGATCAGTTTGGAATCTGGTTTGTTGATATGTGGGACAATCCGGGAAGATATGCCGGAAAGAAGTTTCATGTAAAGGCGATGGCAATGCGTGAACCGGGTATGGCAAAGAATGCTTTTGTAGCAGGAAGACCGGCAATGAACTGCTGTGCGGAAGATCTGGTCTTTATGGGTGTGTTCTGTAAATATGACGGAGCATCAAATTTAGTAAATAAGCAGTGGATTGATATTGTATTTACAATTGTGGACGAATTTAACGAGGAATATGATGGAAACGGACCGGTGTTGTATATTCAGGAGCTGAAGGAATCAGCACCGCTTCAGGATCCCGTTGTAAATCTTGTATAAACAGGAGAGATAAGATGAAGATAATATTTATCCGGCATGGTGATCCGGACTATGTCAATGACACATTGACGGAAAAGGGAAGAAGAGAAGCAGAACTTCTGTCACACCGTGTAATAAAATGGGATGTGAAAGATTTTTATTGTTCTCCGCTTGGCAGGGCAAAGGATACAGCCGCATATTCCATGGATAAATTAAACAGAACCGCAGAGGAAAAGGACTGGTTAAGAGAATTCTTTTATCCGGTCAAAGATCCGGTAACTGGGCAGGATCGGAATGCATGGGATTTTATGCCGGAATACTGGACAAAAGAGCCATTGCTGTACGATAAAGACAGATGGCTGGATGCTCCGGTTATGCAGACCGGGGAACAGATTGCAGCTGCATACCGTCAGGTCTGCGAGGGAAATGCGGCATTCCGTGTAAAGTTTATGGGTGATATAAGCCATCTGCTGAAAGGAAACGAACCTGCGTCGGATTCCGGCTTTTTCCAGGAAATATATAGATAACGGAGGATTTTATACATGATAGTAGAACCAAAGGTAAAAGGGTTTATCTGTACAACTGCTCATCCTGTGGGATGCAGGGAAAACATAAAAAGACAGATTGAATATGTAAAAGCACTCGGAGAAAATCACTGTCCGAGAAAAGTACTTGTCATTGGTGCATCTACCGGATACGGTCTTGCATCCAGAATCGCAGCTGCTTTTGGCGGTCATGCGGACACACTGGGTGTTATGTTTGAAAAAGAAGCTTCCGGAAAAAGGACTGCAACACCGGGATATTACAATACAAAAGCATTTGAGGAATTTGCAGAAAAAGAGGGATTATATGCCCATTCCATTAATGGAGATGCATTTTCGAAAGAAATAAAAGATCAGGTCATTGAAACCATACGGAACGATCTCGGAACCGTGGATCTGGTTGTGTACAGCCTTGCAGCTCCGAGGAGAACCATGGCGGACGGAACGGTATATCAGTCCGTATTAAAGACAACCGGTGAGATATATAAGCAGAAATCCCTGAATCTGAGAGATAATACGATTACGGAAGCAGTCATTGAACCTGCCACACCGGAAGAAATATTTGCAACTGAGAAAGTTATGGGCGGCGAAGACTGGTATGACTGGATGAATGCCCTGGAAAATGCGGGTGTGCTTTCGAAAGATGCTGTTACAGTGGCATATTCCTATATTGGACCGGAACTTACCTATCCAATTTATTACAATGGAACAATCGGTGCGGCAAAGAAAAATCTGCACGGATATGCGGAAAAAATCAATGAAGAACTTAGACAGAAAGGTGTGAAAGCATTTATTTCCGTAAATAAGGGACTTGTGACGCAGGCAAGCAGTGCGATTCCTGTTGTACCGCTTTATTTTACCATTTTATATAAAGTGATGAAGAAAAAAGGAATCCATGAAGGCTGTATCGAACAGATGGGCAGATTATTTAAAGATAAGCTGTTTGCTGCAGAGCCGGTAACGGACGATCATGGCATGATCCGCATGGATGATTATGAGATGCGTCAGGATGTCCAGGAAGAGATTTCTATTATCTGGAACAAAGTTACAACGGAAAATGTAGCAGAGCTGGCAGATATCGAAGGCTACTGGGAAGATTTTTATAAAATGTTCGGATTTCATATCGACGGTGTTGATTATGAAGCAGATGTGGAGGTATAATCTGTGGAAGAGATTTATCGTATTTTAGAAGAGAAAATTAAAGCAGCCGGATATCCGTATGAAATCAGCGGAATGGAAATCTATGATGAAATCTGCGATGAAATAGACGGAAAAGAAAATGGAAGTTATATCTGCATGGTAAAGAAAGAAGGAAACATTCATTTTGAATATCATATCCAGATTATGGATGAGGAATTTAACCTTTCCCGGATTAATATTGTAGATGGCGATAAAATCACTTCGGTTGATTTCGATCAGTAAAAAGCAGACCACATATATGTGGTCTGCTTTTTACTTTTCAGACATCATTTTTGTAAAATTACGAATCATATCTATTTTTCGTATATCAGCAGAGGACATTTTGGGTTTCAATGCATTTAGAATCATATCTGTTTCCGTGTCGTTAAATGAAATTCCCATCTGGGCGGCCTTTGAATTTACAGCAAGAAAAAAAGGAAGGATCTCTTCCGGCTTTTTCTGCTGTGCCTGTGCGACTAAGGATTCAATCAGAATCAGCTTTTTTTCATCGATCTGTTTCAGATTCGGATTGTCGGATAAATTTTTTTCATTCATATTAATCTCCATTCTTAGAATCAGTAAAATCTTTAAACAGGTTATCTATTTCATTGCTGTCCTGAAACTGCTTCATCATATTCATGATGTCTGCAGGATTTATCTGAGGTGCTGTCTGAACTGCCGCCTGAGGTGCAGATGGTGATGTCCCGGCCGGACTGGCATTATGTTCCGGTGTGAACATGGAGAACATATCTTTGTATTGATCATACATATTCATCATATTGGACATTTGAAAAAACATATCGATCAGTTCGTTTTCTTTCGGAGAGCAGAAGCCACGGAGTACTTTTACAAGCTCTTCTGTGTTACCAAGCTTCTGCGGCTGATAATTCAGGCTATCCATATATAGAACAGGTCCTTCCCGGATAATCCGGATTGCATTGAACAATTCTTCCAGTCCGATGTAAATACTTAAAAATTTCTGCATAGACACAGGAATATATGGAAGTGCGGCACGCAGCATTTCCATACGTTTGAGATCATTCTGATTTTCCTGAAAATGTTCCATATCGGCAGCTCCTTGAGATTATCTGATATATCTTATGCATGGGATATCTTGGATATTCCGGGCAGTGTGCCTGCCCGGAAAAAGAATTAGCAGCCTAAGCCTACGTTATTGCCGCATCCGCAGCTGTTGCATCCGTTTGAGCCAAATCCTCCGCAGAAGAACAGGAGAAGGATAAGGAATAAGCAGCTGTCATTGCCACAGCCACAGCCATTATTACTGAAAGCACTTGTTCCGCAGCCGCCGCCACAGAATAATAAAATTAAAATAAGGAATAAGCAGTTATTATCGTCGCCGCAGCTACCGCATCCACAGCCGCCGCCACAATTTGTTGCAGTTAAATCGCTCATGTTGTAATCCTCCGGATTTGTTTTACACTGTATCATATTCGTGAAAGCCTGTCTGTGTTCAAAAAAGTTTTTAAATTTTACCAGGTATAAATTTTTTGTATCAGTGAATGATTTATAGAGAGAAATAAGAAAAAACGGAGGCGGAAAATGGCATGTTATAAAGTTGAAATATGCGGCGTAAATACTGCAAAATTACCAATTCTGACAAATCAGCAGAAGGAAGAACTATTCGACAGAATCGGAAACGGTGATAAAGCGGCAAGAGAAGAATTTATTAATGGGAATTTAAGACTGGTATTGAGTATTGTACAGCGGTTCTCGGGTTCCGGGGAAAACGTGGACGACCTGTTCCAGATTGGCTGTATCGGACTGATCAAGGCACTGGATAATTTTGACCGTACACTCCAGGTAAAGTTTTCGACGTATGCAGTTCCCATGATTTTAGGTGAGATCCGGCGCTATCTGAGAGATTCCTCACAAATCCGGGTGAGCCGGTCACTCAGGGATATTGCATACAAGGCACTCTATGCAAAAGAAGATTATGTCAAAAAGAACCAGAAAGAGCCTACCATACAGGAGATTGCAGAGGAAATCGGGATCGAAAAGGAAGATATCGTAGTAGCACTCGATGCCATCCAGAGTCCGGTATCTTTATATGAGCCTGTATACAATGAGGGCGGCGATACCCTTTATGTCATGGATCAAATCAGCGATAAGAAGAATAAAGAAGAGGCATGGATCGAGGAAATTTCATTGAATGAGGCAATGAAACGGCTTCCGGAAAGAGAAAGACAGATTGTTGATTTGAGATTTTTTAAGGGAAGGACACAAATAGAAGTTGCAGGCGAATTAAAGATCAGTCAGGCACAAGTAAGCAGGCTTGAGAAAAATGCACTGAAAAGTATGCGCAATTACCTTGCATAAAAAGAGGACAGACTGAATACAATGAAAAAAAATAAAGGAGTACATGATATGATAAGACTGTCGGAATTGCGGTATAAAGAGGTTATTAATGAGTGTACCTGCAGAAGACTTGGATGTATCGAAGACCTTGAATTCGATGAAAAATGCGGACAAATCTGTGCGGTAATTATTCCGGGACAGTGTAAGTGCTTCGGGCTGTTCGGAAAAGAAGAAGAATTTGTGATTCCTTTCCGCTGCATCCGCCAGATTGGTCCAGACATTGTCTTGGTGGAAGTGGACGAGAAAGCAGTTACCAGGTAATAATCAGCTTGACAAAGCTGAAAAATACGATAAAATAGCAGAAAGACCAGTATGATACATTCAGGAGGAAAAAAGATTGAAATGTCCGTTTTGTAATAAAGAAAATACCAGAGTCATTGATTCCAGACCATCCGAAGAAAATAATTCCATCCGGCGCAGACGGCAGTGCGATGCCTGCGGAAAAAGGTTTACAACATATGAAAAAATAGAAACTCTGCCTTTAATTGTGATAAAAAGAGATAACAGCAGGGAACCATACGAAAGAGAAAAGATAGAATCGGCAATCGTGCGGGCATGCCATAAAAGATCGGTATCTTATGACCAGATTCAGAAGATGGTAGATGAGATTGAGAATACTATTTTTGTGGAAGAAGCAAACAGGGAGGTTTCCAGCCGGTTAATCGGGGAAATCGTGATGAATAAACTGAAAGATTATGATTCTGTGGCATATGTCCGGTTTGCATCCGTATACCGTGAATTTAAAGATGCGAATACATTTATGGACGAACTGAAAAAATTATTAAAATAACCGGAGAGGAAAAGAGATGTTTAAAATATTTTATCCCAAAGAATGTGCGGACAGCACATACCAGATCGATTTTAAGTCCCTGTATGCCAGGGGGTACCGCGGTGTATTGTTTGATATAGATAATACCCTTGTTCCACATGGCAGCCCGGCGGACGAACGCGCAGTGGAGCTGTTTGCAAAATTAAGAAAGATGGGATTTCATACCTGCCTGATATCGAATAACAAAGAACCGAGAGTAAAGCCATTTGCAGAGGCGGTGGATTCTCCGTATATTTATGATGCACATAAGCCGTCCGGCAAAAACTATCAGAAAGCGATGCAGCTCATGGGGACGGACATTACCAACTCATTATTTGTGGGGGATCAGCTGTTTACCGATGTTTTTGGTGCAAACCGTGCGGATATGTATACCATTCTGGTAAGGCCAATCCACCCGAAAGAAGAGATTCAGATTGTCCTCAAGCGGTACCTGGAAAAAATCGTTTTATGGGAATATCGTAGAAAAAAGTGTCAATAGGCACTTTTTTATTTTTTATTTAGATTTATTTTGTTGACAAATATACCAGAATTTGTCACAATAATAATGAAAATAAATCAGAGGGAGGGAAAAGGATGCTTAGTTTAAAGAATATTGTCAAGGAATATCGTTCCGGCGACACGAAGGTACAGGCCTTAAAAGGGATAAGTATTGATTTCAGGGAACATGAGTTTGTATCTATTCTTGGGCAGTCCGGATGCGGTAAGACGACTACACTGAATATTATAGGCGGACTGGATCATTATACAAGCGGCGACCTGATCATTAATGGAAAGTCAACGAAGGAATTTAAAGACAGGGACTGGGATACATACAGAAACCATTCCGTTGGTTTTGTATTCCAGAGTTATAATCTGATTCCACATCAGTCTGTTCTGGCGAATGTGGAACTTGCACTTACACTTTCCGGTGTATCGAAGAAGGAAAGACGGGAACGAGCCATGGAGGCTTTGAAGAAAGTTGGTCTGGGCGATCAGATGCATAAGCGGCCAAACCAGATGTCCGGAGGACAGATGCAGCGAGTGGCGATTGCCAGAGCACTTGTAAATGATCCGGATATTATTCTTGCGGATGAGCCGACAGGAGCACTGGATACGGAGACCAGTATTCAGATTATGGAAATTTTAAAGAATATTTCCAAAGACAAGCTGATTATTATGGTTACGCATAATCCGGAACTGGCACAGCAATATTCATCCAGAATTATAAAACTTCTGGATGGAAAGATTGTGGATGACTCCAATCCATATGAGCAGAATGGGAAAGAACAGGAGAAGCAGACGAATAAGAAAAAGGCTTCCATGTCATTTTTTACTGCTTTGTCACTGAGTATGAACAACCTGATGACAAAGAAAGGAAGAACTATTCTGACGGCATTTGCAGGTTCGATCGGAATTATCGGGATTGCACTGATTCTTGCATTGTCCAATGGTGTGCAGAATTATATCACAAAGACAGAAGAAGAAGCATTGTCCAGTTATCCCATCAGCATACAGGAAACGACCATGGATATGTCGAGTATGATGTCGCTTATGATGGGCATGAATACGGGAAACGGGGATGGAAGTACGGAGGAACGGGATCCGCGCAGAATTTATTCCAATAACATTATGTCAAATATGTTAAAGTCCCTGATGGAAGAAACCAAGACAAATAACTTAAAGGACTTTAAAGTATTTGTTGAGGATGAGAAGAACGGAATCAAAGCACTTTCCACCGATATTACCTATGGTTATTCCACACAGCTGAATATCTATCAATCGGATACTTCCCGCGGAGTTTACCAGGTAAATCCAAGCCAGGTGTTTAATGAGATTGGCATGGGAGGCCTGATGGGAACGGATAACAGTGATGGTGCATCCATGATGAACAGCTATGCGTCCGCAGGCAGTACCGGAATCAATGTCTGGTCTGAATTATCGGATAACGAGAAGATTCTGACCTCGAATTATGATGTGGTGGAGGGAAGACTTCCTTCTGCATATAATGAAATAGTAGTTGCCGTGGATGAGAATAACCAGATCAGTGATTACTGCCTGTATGCACTCGGTATTCTTGATATCGGTGACCTGGAAAATACCATGAAAGAGCTTTATAAGGGAAATCAGGTAGAGGCAGCACCTCAGACAGATTATTCCTATGAAGATGTTTTAAATCTTACCTTCCGCCTGCTTCTGAATACGGATTATTATGAGAAGGACGGTGATGTCTGGGTAGATAAAAGCAATGATGCCTTATATATGAAAAATAAGGTAGATCATGCACTGGAATTAAAAGTAACCGGAATTATCCGCCCGAAGGAAGATTCCAAACTGAACGAAACAGGAACGATTTTCTACAGTTCTAAATTAATGGAATACCTGATTAACCAGATCAATGATTCTGAGATTGTAAAAGAGCAGATGGCGGATAAGGATACAGATATTTTTACCGGACTGAGTTTTGTTTTGAATGAAGAAGACAATACGGCATTTACACTGGAAGCATTTATGACAGGTCTGGAAGGACTGGCAGAAAACGGAACCATTACACAGGAAGAATATATGCAGATTCAGACTGAGATGGCAGGCATGACAGGACAGGATGAAGAAACCATGCTCATGCAGCTTGTTGCGGCACATCCTGCCATTTCCGTTTTATTTGAATCACAGAAGACGGAGAATACCTATGATGGAAATCTGGATAAATTAGGTGTGGCATCACTGGACGAGCCGAGCAGCATTAATATTTACCCGAAGGATTTCGAGGCAAAGGATAAGATATCTGATATTATCAAAGATTATAATAATTCCGTGTCAGAAGAAGACAGCATTTCCTATACGGATTATATCGGAATGATGCTTTCCTCTGTAACAACTATTATTAATGCAATCAGCTATATCCTGATTGGATTTGTGTCAATATCCCTGATTGTATCCTCCATCATGATTGCGATTATTACCTATATTTCGGTTCTGGAAAGAACAAAGGAAATCGGTATCCTGCGTGCAGTCGGAGCATCGAAGAAAGATGTATCCCGTGTGTTTAATGCAGAAACCCTGATTGAAGGATTTGTATCCGGAATCATTGGAATCGGAGTGTCCTTATTAATCTGTATTCCGATTAACATTGTAGTAAAGAATGGATTTGATATTGAGCATATTGCGAATCTGCCATGGCAGGCAGGTGTGATACTGGTACTAATCAGTATGTTCCTGACCTTTATTGCAGGACTTGTACCATCGAAGATGGCATCGAAAAAGGATCCGGTAGTGGCATTGAGAAGTGAATAGCGGATAAAAGTTAGAACTGCCCCCGGAAGCTGGATTTCTGCTTCCGGGGGCAGTCTTTTTATGGATTTTATATCATCAGGATTCATAATCCTTCTTTAATGCATCAAAAGTTTCTTTTGAAATTTTCAAAATATAAGATGGTCCGGGAGAATTATCATTCCAGGTGGAAATGGTTATGATATAATCATCCGTTTCAAAATTGCCATGTGTATCGCTGGCATCATTCAGAACTTCTTTTAAATAAGCGGCTGCCTCTATAGTGCTGTCTGAATAGATTCTGTTCATTGCATCATCATCGGATAGGTGGTATACTCCGATGGAAAAATAAGGATATGTCACATTTTTGGAATAATTATCCACATAGGATGCAAATTCTTCAAAGGACTCTGATTTTTCATATATAAGAGAGAATACTTTGTTGTATGTCTCCGGTGTTTTTGAATTAATCGGAAGCATCATATTATAATATCTGTCGTCCTTGTAAATGGAAACGGACAGGGCGAAATTATATCCGGTGGAGGTCAGCTGCGGCCAGTCCTCATCGGACATTTCTTTCAGCTCTTTTCTGTAAGAATCATAGAGCATCGTCAGCTCGCTCTGGCTGAAGGACCAGTCATCAAAGTAATCAGAAGAGATGGTATCGTCTTTGGTCAGCTCTGGGAGTTCGGTGTAAACACTTCTCCAGATGGATTTTGCTTCCGGAATATCCAGCAGTTCCTCAAGATCCGATATATTTACATTTAACTGGGCGGTATGGGAACTTCCTTTTCCGTGGAAGGTTATAGTGTAAGTCGCATATTCATCTCCGGTATGGTAATAATAGTTATTATTCTTTCCGTCCAGATAATCCTGATAATTATCAGCCGTTGCATTGTACAGGGAACAGAAAAAAGAAACAAGTTCTTTGTTATCAAATTTCTGCTGCTTCAGCTGATAAGTAAAATAGTCGTTTTCTGTATAATCATAATAATCATGGCTGATAAAAGAATAAACCGTAGTCCGGTAGCTGTATGGATTATATTCATTATACGAGTCAAACATACTGATGGAGCTGATTTTATCCGCATCCATGCGCCGGTTCAGGTTTGTGTTTAATACAAGTGTAATTCCACCAAATATAACAATATTTAAAACAAGGATGAAAGGAAGGGTCTTTAAACATCTGACCGCATTCCTAAGACTTCTGGTTGTAAGCAGTTCATACAGAAACATGGCTGCAATCGCTATAATATAGAAAATCACAATATAGAAATATAGCATGACAGGTTCTTCCATGTAATAATTACTATTCCTGTGAAGATTGCTTACACACAGGATGTACAGTGGGATCAGGCAGATTATCATGGTAAATACAGTCCTGAAAACCGCCTGCATAACCGGATTTGTCATGGAGTTTTCAGCGGTTTCGCTCTTTCTTCCTGTAAAACTGAAGATACCGGAAATATAAAAAATAATGGATAAAAGCAGTGTATACAAAGCAGGAATACCCAGTGCGGAAAGATTTGCATGCTCCTCATTTATAAATGCCAGAAAATAGTCATAGAACAGGTTATAACGGATGGAAAGGAAGCCTTCATCCAGCAAAAGATAAGGAACCAGATTTTCCAGCAAAAGCTGATATCCGCTCAGAAGTATTCTCGGAATAAAAAATAACATCAGGAATACAACGATGGCAGTCATGATATTTCCACAGAGCGATAATGTAAACAACAGCACACTGCCAATCAGCAGGCAGGTAATAAAAATGTTTCCTGCAAACATGAAAATACCTGGAATATTTATCGTGATATACTTTGAAAATGCCGTATATAAAATAGCAGAAAGAATAGTATTTCCAAACACTTCGATGCCAATCCAGGTAAATGCTGCTGCAGAAAAACTGAAATAAATACATTTTCGGCTATGCGGCAGTGCATGATAAAAATCGCTGTGGTCACGTTTTAATAAGAAACGGAACAGCAGAAAAATCATGAGCGGTGTTAATACCAGGAAAAACAAAGCATAATAAATATGGGCATCGGAAACGGATAAGGTATATTTTGTATATTGTCCGATTAAATGATTTTTCAGATGCTCATTATAGGATGCTTTTGAGGACAGATATTCACCAGTTGGAAGAATGACAGTACACAGCAGGGATATAATAAGGGATATAATCCCCGCTGTTTTTAGCTGCCGGAGTCCTTCCTGATACAGTTTTAAATCAAATAATTTCTTTTTGCTCTTCATCTTTTTCCTCCAATATTTTATCAAAATTATAACCGAGGGATTCCATTTCATATGTAAAGACTTCTTCCAGGGTAAGCGGAAGGATGTCAAGGAGAACCGGGGAAAGGGAAGTTAATTTTGCAGTAGTGATTTCCCGGTCGCCTTTTACAATCATGGAAGATACGGAACCCATTTTTTTGAAGTGGATATGAGGAATATCCTGGAACAGGGTTTCATCATACGGGTGGTTAAATGCAATCTGCACTTTAAACTGTCTGGTTTTTAAATTATCAATATCACTTTCCAGAACCAGGCCTCCTTTATGAAGCAGGGAGAGCTGATCACAGAGATCTTCGAGTTCTCGCAGGGAATGGGAGGTGATAATGGTTGTTGCGTTGTATTCTGCAACATCCTTGCAGATAAGACCTTTTACCAGATTCCTCATAACCGGATCCAGCCCGTCAAAAGTTTCGTCAAAAAACATATAATCCGGATGACAGGACAAGGATAAAATAATGGATGCCTGACGTTTCATGCCTTTGGAAAAGGAATGAATGGATGCCTTCGGGTTTAATTCAAAAGCTTCTGTAAGCTCCTGAAATCGTTGCCAGTCAAAGCGTGTGTAGATGGACGCATATAATTTTGCCATACGGTTCATGCTTGCACCCGGAAGAAAATAAAGTGTGTCCGGAATATAGCAGATGCGTTCCTTTACCGCAGGGTTTTCGTATACCGGTTCATTGTCAATCTGTATGCTGCCGGAATCTGGAAGATATACACCGGAGATAAGTCTTAAAAATGTAGATTTTCCAGCACCGTTTGATCCTACCATGCCATAAATGGATCCATTCTGAATTTTGCAGGAGACATCATTCAATGCGGTAAAAGTATTAAATTTTTTGGTAAGATGTTCCGTCTGAATCATAAAATCCTCCTTTAAAAATTAATTTTTACTGTTCTGGTCTGCATATACTTCTTCTGTACATGCAATAATTTCTTCTTTACTGACACCTGCCAATGCAAGTTCATTTATTAATTCCCGCAAATCCGTAAGCTGCTCTCTTTTTTTCGAGCTTAAAGTCTCCTTGGCAGCTTCGGTAATAAAACAGCCCCTTCCGGGAACGGAACGGATAATTCCCCGCTTGTCCAGTTCAAAATAAGCTTTCTGGATGGTATTGGGATTAATAGACAGCTGCACGGACAGATTTCGTACAGAAGGAATCTGTTCGCCTTCTTTTAAAATTCCGTTTAAAACAAAATATTCGACCTGCTCGACAAGTTGTTCATAAATCGGAATTCGTGACATTGTGTCAATTTGAAACATGAGTCTCTCCTTCCTTTGTATTGCTATAAAACATAACTGTACTATGCAGAATAGTACAGTTATTATACTATTTGAATCCGGAATTGTCAATAGACGGTAATAAAAACAGGCAGAATGAATAGACTAAGTAGTGAGAAACAGAACAGGAGCAGAGCATGAAACATGAAAGGGCAGCCTGTGTCTGTGCGATTCTGGCTGTAACTATGCTTGCAGGAGGATGTGGAGCAAAACGGACTACGGATGAGGACGAAAAGGGCGAGTTTACGACATTGCAGCAGGAAACTGCGGCAGAACAGGAAGAAACGACCGGCAGTCTGCCAGAGATTCGGCAGGAAGATCTGCAGACATATAGCAATACAGTTGTTACATGGGGACCGGGAATCCAGATGGCGGAAGATGGAAGACCTGCGGCATGCATTGCATTCCAGGAAAAATATGCTTCCCTGGGAGTGGATTTTCTGAAAGAAAATAAAAAGGTCATTTATCTTACCTTTGATGAAGGATATGAGAATGGTTATACCGAAAAAATCCTGGATATTCTGAAAGAAAAACAGGTAAGTGCCGTATTTTTTGTGACCATGCCATATGCCAGGGAACAGACCGCACTGATGAACCGGTTTGTACAGGAAGGGCATGTGATTGGAAACCACAGTGTTACCCATCCGTCGCAGGGTATGCCATCACTTTCGATAGAGGATCAGATGTCGGAATATCAGGAGATGCAGGATTTTATAAAAAATACATACCAGTATGACATGTATCTGTTTCGGCCACCGGCAGGAATTTTCAGTGAGCAGTCCTTAGCTGCGGCAGCATGTTTTGGTTACCGGACGGTATTATGGAGCTTTGCATATGCCGACTGGGATCCGGATCGTCAGCCTTCCACGGAGGAAGCATTAAAAAAGATGGAAGGAAGGCTGCATAATGGGGCAATTTATCTGCTACATGCAGTTTCTGCGACCAATACGGCGGTTCTCGGTGAATTTATTGATTATGCCAGGGAACAGGGATATGAATTTATGAAATATGAATAAAGAGAAAAAAATGTGCAATACTAATACTGGAACTATTAATATGTAATGTATGAAGCATTGCAAAGAAAAGGAGGATACTATGCCAGTATTAGATTGTACCGTATCAACATGTCATTATAATGTAGACGAAAGATGCAGCCTTGGAAAAATACAGGTCGAAGGAAAGAATGCAGATACTGCAGATGAAACAGCCTGCGGAAGTTTTAAGGCAAGAAAAGACAACCGCTGTATGAACGTAACCGGAATGCCGGATGCACAGTGTAGTGTAAACTGTGCGGCAGAGCATTGCAAATATAATGAAAACCATAAGTGCCAGGCGGGCAATATCGGAATCAAAGGAAGCGATGCCTGTGAATGTCATGATACTGCCTGTGGAACATTTACCTGCGGCTGTTAAAAAACAGGAAACGAAAGTAGAAAAAAGTATTGACAACAAAAAATAATTATGGTATTATACTCAAGGTTAAAAACAAAGCAGAGTTATCCACTCTCACCCAAAAGCAATCAGGCGTTTGGTGTTAATAGTAAGTCATAATTAATTTTTGTTATGTATGAGGCTTTTAGTGGATAGTTATGCTATCCACTTTTTTATTTCATATTAATTGGAGGTGCCGACTATTAGCGAATTAATGATTAACGAACAAATCCGCGATAAAGAGATTCGTTTGATTGGAGAAAATGGTGAACAGCTTGGAATTATGAGTGCAAAGGAAGCATTTAAGATGGCAAAGGAAGCAGAACTTGACCTGGTCAAGATTGCACCGACAGCAAAGCCGCCTGTATGCAAGATTATTGATTATGGTAAGTATCGTTATGAACTTGCCCGTAAGGAAAAGGAAGCCAAAAAGAAACAGAAGACAGTTGAAATTAAGGAAGTACGACTTTCACCAAATATCGAAGCAAATGATTTGAATACCAAGGTAAATATGGCAAAGAAATTTATTGCAAAGGGTGATAAAGTGAAAGTAACCTTACGGTTTAGAGGAAGAGAAATGGCACATATGCAGAGCAGTAAGCATATCCTGGATGATTTTGCTGAAGCACTTGCAGATATTGCGGTTATCGAGAAGCCTGCCAAGCTGGAAGGAAAAAGTATTATGATGGTTTTAACTGAAAAGAAATAGTTAAAATAAAACAAAACTGGCACAAGATGTACAGGAAAGTAAGTTTTTTAAGGAGGAACAAATAATGCCAAAGTTAAAGACAAACAGAGCTGCTGCAAAGCGTTTTAAAAAGACAGGTACAGGAAAATTAAAGAGAATGAAGGCTTACAAGAGCCACATCCTGACAAAGAAGTCTACAAAGAGAAAGAGAAACTTAAGACAGGCTACACTCGCTGATGCAACAAATGTAAAATCAATGAAGAAGATTTTACCATACTTATAAGATTTAAGATAGATTATTTAGGAGGAAAGTAACATGGCAAGAGTTAAGGGCGGATTAAACGCTAAGAAGAAACATAACAGAGTTTTAAAGCTCGCTAAAGGATATAGAGGAGCCAGATCAAAGCAGTACAGAGTTGCTAAGCAGTCAGTAATGAGAGCATTAACAAGCTCATACGCAGGAAGAAAAGAAAGAAAGAGACAGTTCAGAACATTATGGATTGCCAGAATCAATGCAGCTGCAAGAATGAACGGACTTTCATACAGCAAATTCATGTATGGCTTAAAATTAGCAGGCATCGAAATGAACAGAAAGATGCTCGCTGAGATGGCAGTAAATGATGCTGCAGGATTTGCAAAACTTGCTGAAACAGCAAAGAGCAAATTAGCTTAATTTTATAAAACAGATTTGAGAAGGGCAGTTCCGGCGGGACTGCCCTTTTTGCGAATATTTGTATAAAATGCGGATATAATATGACATCATTAAGTAAAAATATAATAAAATATATATGGTCAAATCTTTGGAAAAGAAGTATAATAAATTAAAGTAGGAAGGAGGATTATATATGAGCAAAACTTTAGCTGTTGCAAAATATCTGAATGGATTAAATGTTCGAAGGCATGGCTGTGGTATGGATGAAATGAAGATGCATAAAATGATGTATTTTTCACAGAGGGAATCATTGATGGATACAGATAATCCTCTGTTCGAGGAATCATTTGAAGCATGGAAATTCGGTCCTGTGCTTAGATGCGTAAGAAATGAGTATAAAAAGCATAGCCATATGTTTGAAAAAGTTGACGTAAAACTTACAAAAGAGGAAAAAAATTGTTATCTTCAGTATTTCAACGATATGATTTGTTTGATGCGTGGGACTTAAGTACGTTATCCCATGAGGAATTTTCCTGGAGACAGGCAAGAAAAGGACTTGCACCTAATGAAAATGGAAACCGGAAATTAAGTCTGCAGGCAATGAAAGTAGATGCAAAACGGGAAATGCTTAGAAGAAAAGGTGTAGTATTGGCTTGAATTGGTGGTTGTAAACAAAAGAATTTTGAGTTTGGGAGAGCGACGTATGGATTCTATTAGTGAACAAAAGAAATATCTTTCTGAAAATTTGATTGTTGAAAGTTTGCGGATGTATGATTCAAACAGGGAAGATATCAAGGCGTTTTTACAGGCAAAATGTGGCAATGTAATTGCAGAATATCTTAATAAGAAAGCATGGGTTGATGACAGTAATAATGATACAAGGGTTTTTCTGGTCAGGGAAAAGAAAACCAGAAAAATTGTATTTTATTACGCGCTTAATTGTGGCATTTTATTCAAAGAGCTGAATACAATCAAAATGTCTATGATAGAACAGAAATGTGTGGATGGTTTGCGGCGGACAATTCTGGAATCGGAAAGAAAGATGAACCGGTAAATAATGGGGTAATATACAGCAAAGATTATGATATGGATTACGACGGGCAGGGTGCAGATGTGAAAAGTGAGTCGGAAGCAGATGTGAAAAAACTGGTTTCGTATTATATTAATAATTTAAAATTTAGGCCTGTGTCCGAATATATGATATTGAAACCAAATTTTGAAAGAACATGTTATACACTTATTCAGGAAGTTGCAGACCTTCCTTATAAAAGGGAATTGATTTGGTCCAGCCATGATCAAAATAATGAAATGGGCTTAAATTCGGAATAATAATATAAAAGAGAAAGCATCTCTGCTTTCTCTTTTTTGACTTGTACAAAAAAAGAAGAGGTAAAACCTCTTCTTCCGGATATGCAGTTGACGGGACTTGAACCCGAACCCACGAAATGTGGACTAGAACCTGAATCTAGCGCGTATGCCAATTCCGCCACAACTGCTTATTTTGTTCCTGTGCCTCAGCACATAATGTATTATAACATAAAAAAATAAAAATGCAAGCACTTTTTTCAAAAAAATGAAAAAAATAAAAAACCGGAATATTTCTGGTAAAACCAAATATTCCGGTTGGTGGATAATGCTGTAAAATCAGGCAGGATCTGTTTCCTGGAAACGAAGATGGAATTTATCGCCACCGCAGCAATGTCGTTCGCCACCCTCTTCGTAAATAATATAATCATTTTCGCGGATGAAAATCATGCCGCGTCTGTTCTGGATGAAAGGGCATACCACAGAACCATCCGGACGGGTAATCTTAATTAATCCGTCGGTGGATATCCATCCTTTGGTAATGACATCGGTCCATAAACAGAAACCATCTTCCATTCCTTTCCCTGGTTCATACTTTTCGGCTTCTACCAGAAAAGAAGCTCTCTGATAACTTTTTTTCATACGAAACACCTCGATTCTCTTAAGTTATAAATAGTATACATCAGAAAGAAAAAAAGAACAAGTAAAATAATTTGAAAAAAATTCAAAAAAGCTGTTGACAAAAATAAATTTATTTGTTATTATATCAGAGTTGCTGGTGAGCAATAACCTAATAGATGCGGAAATGCTGGAATTGGCAGACAGGCTAGACTAAGGATCTAGTGTTGGCAACGACGTGAGGGTTCAAGTCCCTTTTTCCGCATTCATCATGAGAATGATGAAAAATGCGACCTAAGATGCGGAAATGCTGGAATTGGCAGACAGGCTAGACTAAGGATCTAGTGATGGCAACGTCGTGAGGGTTCAAGTCCCTTTTTCCGCACTCTGATTTGAATAATCAGCCCAACCCGAAAAATATCTGAGCATTGAATACGGTGCTCAGATATTTTTTTTAAAAATTTGTTGGTATCATCCGGCAAATGGTGTATAATATAACACAGCATACAAGGAGGGATGGGAAATGAATTGTCAGGAATTTGATAAACATATACAGGCGTTTATTGAACGTGATATGGACTATTCCAGACTTGATGAGTTTATTGCACATTATCGCAGCTGTGAAGACTGTCATGAAGAACTGGAAATTAATTTCCTTATGGCATATGTATTAAAAGATGACAGCCAGACATCGTTTAATCTTTCCAGAAAGCTGGAATGTCATATACAGGAAGAACTTAATAAGAAGAAAAGATTTTGCAGATATCTGTTCTGGAAGACATTCCTGTTTGTGCTGGCGGAAGCGGTGGCTGTACTGTCGGCAATCTATCTGCTGCTGTTTATTTTATCATAGGAAGGTTTGGGTTTTATTTATGTCAAAGAAAAAAATAGTTTTAATTGATGGTCATAGTATACTGACCAGAGCTTTTTTTGGGGTGCCGGATTTAACGAATGTGGATGGACTCCATACAAATGCAGTATATGGCTTTCTGAATATTATGTTTAAAATTCTGGAAGAAGAGAAGCCAGACGGGCTGTTTGTCGCATTTGATGTAAAAGCACCGACATTCCGCCATAAGATGTATGAGGCATATAAGGGAACGAGAAAGCCTATGCCGCAGGAACTGCATGAGCAGGTGCCGCTCATCCAGGAAGTGCTGAAAACCATGCATATTACGGTTATGACAAAAGAAGGATATGAAGCAGATGATATTCTGGGAACAGTTGCCAGACAGGCAAGGGAGAAGGATTACGATGTGGTAATTGTTTCCGGCGACAGGGATTTACTGCAGCTCGCAGAAAAGCACGTGCTGATCCGGATTCCAAAGACGAAAAAGGGCGGAACAGAGATTGAAAATTATTATGCCGCTGATGTTCAGGAAAAATATGGTGTTACTCCAAAAGCTTTTATTGATATGAAAGGTCTTATGGGAGATACGGCGGATAATATTCCGGGTGTCAGAAGCATAGGCGAGAAAACGGCATCAAAGCTGATTCAGGAATATGGAACAATAGAGAATATCTATCAGAATATTGATAGTGTAAAACCGGCGAGAGTGCAGAATGCATTGATTGCAGGAGAGGAAGATGCAAAACTGAGTAAAATTCTGGCAACGATCAATGTGAATTCCCCGGTTGAACCGGATTTGGAACAATGCGATATTGAACAGATGTATAACGAAGAATCCCGCCAGATGATAAGAAAACTTGGTTTTAAGTCACTGCTGCACAGATTTTCCGAAACGACGGAAGAAAAAGAACAGGAGTTCGCACCACTGAAATCGGCAGTACGAATTACTTCGGCAGAGAAACTTTCCGGACTGGAGAAAAAGATAATGGATGGGAACGAGCCGGTCGGATATGCCATATATCCGGGAAATGAATTTACAGGGGCAAAAGTCTGCCTTGCATCCGGACGGGATGTATATCTGGTTGAGCAGTCGGAAGAAATCGGACAGGAAGGACTCCGGCAGCTTTTGTGCCGTTTCGTGGAACAAGGAAAAACGGTCTGCCTGTTTGATTTAAAGAGCATTTTAAAACAGGTGCCTTTGCAGATGACGGATCATCTGATTTATGACTGCATGGTCTGTGCCTATCTGCTTGATCCGCTGCAGGATACTTATGGATATGATTATCTGTTAAACCGTTATTTCGGGATACAGACAGAGTCCGGAACGGAACTGGCGGGAAAGAAGAACATGGACGGACTGGCCATGGAAGAGCCGGATAACTTAGAGCGGATTCTTGCTTCTGAGGCTCTCGTGGCAGTGATGGCAGGCCCGGAACTGGAGAAGGAACTAAAAGAGAAGGCGATGTACGACCTTTACCGGCAGATAGAATATCCACTCATTTATGTTCTGGATGACATGGAAAAAGCCGGGGTAAAGATAGATGAACAGGCATTAAAACAGTACAGTGATGAACTTGCCGTAAAAATTCATCAGATAGAGCAGGAGATATATGCAGAGACAGGAGAAGAATTTAATATCAATTCTCCAAAACAGCTTGGTATCATCCTGTTTGAAAAGATGGGATTAAAAGGTGGAAAGAAAACAAAGACAGGATATTCCACCAGTGCGGAAGTGCTGGAAAAACTGGCAGGAGATACTCCGGTCGTAGAAAAAATACTCGAATACCGGCAGCTTACAAAGCTGAAATCAACTTATGCAGACGGACTCCGGACCTTTATTGCACAGGATGGGCGGATTCATGGGACATTTAACCAGACCATTACTGCCACAGGGCGTATCAGCAGTACGGATCCGAATCTGCAGAATATACCGATCCGGATGGATATCGGAAAAAAGATTCGTGAGGTATTTATTCCAAAAGAAGATTATCATTTTGTGGATGCAGATTATTCCCAGATAGAACTTCGTATTCTGGCACATATGTCCGAGGATCAGCATTTGATAGAGGCTTATAACAGTGAGCAGGATATCCATAGAATCACAGCAGCGAAGGTATTCCATGTTCCGTTTGAGGAAGTGACACCGGAACTGAGAAGAAGTGCCAAAGCGGTTAATTTCGGCATTGTATATGGAATCAGTTCCTTCGGACTGAGCCAGGATCTTGACATCGACAGAAAACAGGCGGCGGAATATATTAACCAGTATTTTGAAACCTATCCGAAGGTAAAAGAATTCCTGGACCGGATGGTAGAAAATGCGAAGAAAGATGGTTATGTCACAACTATTTTTGGAAGAAGAAGACCGATACCGGAATTAAAATCCTCTAATTTTATGCAGCGGTCATTTGGAGAACGTGCAGCAATGAATTCGGCGGTACAGGGAACAGCGGCCGATATTATGAAAATTGCGATGATACGGGTGTATTGCAGGCTGAAGGAAGAAAAGCTCAAATCGAGACTGCTGCTGCAGGTGCATGATGAGATTCTGATTGAAACTGCACCGGATGAGCTCGAGCAGGTAAAAGAAATTGTGCTGCATGAAATGACGGGGGCGGCTGAACTGTCGGTACGTCTGGAAGTTGGGATTGAATGTGGAATGAACTGGCTGGAGGCACATTAAGAGATGGTAATCGGAGTTACAGGAGGAGTGGGCTGCGGCAAATCAGCAGTCCTGAAAATACTAAACGAAAAATTCGGATGTTATATTATTGAGTCAGATAAGGCAGGACATCTGGTTATGCAGAATGGAATGAAAGCATATGGGCAGATTGTCCGGGAATTCGGAGAGGATATACTGGATTCGGAACGGAAGATAGACCGGGCAAAACTGGCTGGGATTGTGTTTGCAGACCGTGAAAAACTGGAAAAACTGAATCGTATTGTACATCCGGCAGTCAGAAAATGTATAGTGAATGAGATCGCCCGGATGAAGGAAGAAGATGCGGGTACAGTCATTGTGGTAGAGTCTGCATTGCTGCTGGAAGAACATTACGAACAGTTCTGCGATGAAGTGTGGTATGTCTATGCACCGGAAGAAGTACGCAGGAAGCGGCTTGCTGATGGACGTGGATATACCGCACAGAAAACAGAACAGATTATGAAAAATCAGAAAAGTGAAGAAGAATTTCTGAATGGCTGCGACAGAAAGATTGATAATAGCGGTGATATTGACAATACTTTCCGGCAGATAAAGGAAATTTTTGATACCTATTTTTTGGAGGACAGGAATGGATGATAAGAAGATGAATACGGATAATCTGATATTTGGCCTGGATATCGGGACAAGGAGTATAGTCGGATCCGTAGGATATATGGAACATGGAAAATTTCAGGTAATGGCACATTATGTAAAAGAACATGAAACACGTGCTATGCTGGATGGACAGATTCATGATATTCAGAAAGTCGGAGAGACCATCGGTTATGTCAGGCATGAACTGGAAAAGCAGCTGGATGGCAGAAAACTTACACAGACCTGTATCGCTGCTGCTGGCCGTCTGTTAAAGACAGTTACCGTACATGTGGAGATGGAGCATGAAACGGAGCTTCCGGTAACCAGCGAGGATATTTATTCCCTTGATTCTCTTGGAATTGAAAAAGCATATGAAATTATTCGTGCACAGAAAAATGAACTGTCTTTTTACTGTGTAGGATACACCGTAGTGAAGTATTATATGAACGACTATGAAATCCAGAACCTGGAGGGACATAAGGCAGGAAAGATAGGCACGGATGTGCTGGCAACCTTTCTTCCGGATGATGTTGTAGATGGCTTATATGCTGCTGTCAATGCGGCAAATCTTGAGGTTGCAAGTCTTACCCTAGAGCCGATTGCTGCCATGAATGTCGCCATTCCGGAGCAGTACAGGCTGTTAAATATCTGCCTGGTGGATGTTGGTGCCGGAACGAGTGATATCTGCATTACAAAAGATGGCAGCATTGTTGCCTATGGAATGATTCCACATGCGGGAGACGAACTGACAGAAGTGATTGTACATAAATGCCTGGTTGAATTTAAAGTTGCGGAGAAGATAAAGAGGGCTTCGCTCGGTGAGGAGGATATTGTATATGATGACATCATGGGACTTCCGCAGACCATTAAAGCAGAGGATGCAAGGGCACTTTATACGGATACACTGGACAGAATGACAAAAGAAATTGCAGATAAAATTATAGAATTAAACGGTGGAAAACCGGTCAGTGCCGTGTTCGTTGTCGGAGGCGGAGGAAAAGTTCCGGGATTTACTGATAAACTGGCAGGATATCTCGGAATACCGGAACAGAGAGTGGCATTGCGTGGAAAAGAAGTCATGGGGGATATTAATTTCCTGATGGAAGGAGTGGAGAAGGATCCGCTACTGGTCACACCGATCGGCATCTGTATCAATCATTATAACCAGAAGAATAACTTCGTTTTTGTCAACATCAATGATATCCGTATCAAATTATACGATAACGGACATCTGACCGTTGTGGATGCTGCCATCCAGACTGGATTTCCAAATGAAGATCTGTTTGCAAAACGTGGAAAAGAATTGGTGTTCGTTCTGAATGGAACGACAAAAATGCTGCGCGGAGAGATGGGAGAATCGGCCGTGATTACCATTAACGGTCAGGATGCGGATTTACACTCTGCGATCTCTGCCAATGACCGGATTTATATTAAGGAATCAACCTGTGGAAGACCTGCATCCGGAAACATTGAAAATCTGAGGGAATATCAGGAAACATTAAAATTCCTGATCGATGGAAGAGTTTTTGATTGCCCTAAATTTGTAACAGCGAACGGAACTCCGGTAACCGGATCATATGAAATCCGGGAAAATGATGAGATTCAGATTCCGACCTATTATACCGTGGAACAGCTTGCAGAGTTCCTGGATGTCAGCCTGAATGAAAAAACATTATATATCAATGGACACGAAGGCCGGAAGGATGAGCCTGTCTATGAGAATTTCCGGATAGATCTTGTAAACCGTAAAGGAAATGACGGTTATACTTTGGATGAGGAAATGACGGAAGAAATGATGGAAGAAACTGAGGAAATACAGGAGCCGGAAAGTCAGGAAAATGCAGAAACCGGAAAAGAAGAAAACAAACCGGAAACGGCAGAAAATCTTCCGAAACATGATTTGACGGTTACGGTAAATCATTCAACCGTTGTTTTGTCTGGAAAATCAGGTTATACCTTTGTAGATATTTTTGATTTCTATCCTTTTGATACCAAAACCGCCGGAGGAGATGAACTGATTACAAAGATTAACGGCATGACCTGCAGTTATTTTGATGCTCTGCATGAAGGGGATGCAATCGATCTTTTCTGGGTGACACATGAAGCTTGAAAAAATCGATCTTTTATCGGCGGATAAATTAAAGCATTACCAGAAAGGGACCTATTCCGGCAGTCACTACGGAATGAGATACCTTGTAAAATCAGGGCAGGGAGAGGATGAAGAAAGGCAACTGGTCCTGTGTGTATGGCCGGAACCTTACTGTTTCGACAAGACACCGGAAGAGAAGAAAGAATACTTCCGTTTTCCGTTCAGCGAGGATGGACTGAAGCAGGCGGAAGACACACTGAACAGGATTTACAGTGAAAAAGACACACTGTGGGAAGAAAAAAATGGAATTTCCACACTTACACTATAAAAAATAAGTCATAAAATGAGCCGTTGTAACATATATTTAAGTAATGTTATGATGGCTCTATTTATGTGTAAATGTCAAAAATAAAAAAACAATATTTTCTGCCTGTATTGGCCGCAGTGTTCTTCTTTTTGACTGTTTTTTGCTGGAAGTTACAGGAACACAGACCGGTAAGGCAGGAGAATACGGCATATCTGAGTGAGGAATATATCGAAGGAAAATATCTGGATTCGGATGCTTTTTCGGATGTAAAATGTTTTCCACTGGCAAAGACCACAGAAGAGGAACCGTTCGCATTTGAGGATTCGTTCGGAGGTGCACGCACCTATGGGGGAAACAGAACCCACGAGGGCTGTGACATCATGATACAGGATAATATCCGGGGCAGCATACCGGTGGTGTCTGTGTGTGATGGAACGGTTACGAATCTTGGCTGGCTGGAACTGGGTGGATATCGTATCGGAGTGACCTCTGACCATGAGGTATATTATTACTACGCACATTTATACCGGTATGATGAAATGATTTCAGAAGGCGACCGCGTAAAGGCTGGACAAATCCTTGGGTATGCTGGTGATTCCGGATACGGACCGGAAGGGACGACCGGGCAGTTTGCAGTCCATCTGCATTTCGGGATTTATCAGAAAAACGCAGAGGGGGAGGACGTAGCCTTAAATCCCTATCCACTTTTGAAAAATTTAACAAATAAAATATTGAAGTATTTTTGACTAATGATATAAAATATGTTAAAATAGATAGACATGCAAAATCACGAGGAGGATTTCGTGTCATACAGGCCATTAGAAAAATTGAAAAGAGGATTAATGAAATGAATATGAAAATGTGGAGAGAAATTCTCTATCCATATGAAATGGCTGTAGATGAACTCATTCTTAAGTTTAATAATATTCAGAGGGAATATAGAAACGCAGGGGAATATTCGCCGATAGAAATGGTATCGGGGAGGGTAAAGAAAATTTCGAGTATTCTGGAAAAATGTCAGCGCAAGGACATTTCACTGGACGAACTGACAACTAAAGTAGAGGACATTGCAGGCATTCGTATTATCTGCCAGTTTGTGGAAGATATTTATAAGGTGGTCGAGATTATCGAACACCGGACAGATATGGAAATTATTCAGTATAAAGATTATATACATAATGAGAAGTCAAGCGGTTACCGCAGTTATCATGTGATTACAAAATATGATGTACAGACGAAGGAAGGACCGAAGGAAGTGAAAGTGGAGATACAGATCCGTACCCTTGCCATGAATTTCTGGGCAGTGATCGAACACTCCCTTCAGTATAAATATAAAGAGCATATGCCGGAGCATATCAGGCAGAGACTGTCCGCATCCTCGGATGCCATTGTCCAGCTTGATAATGAAATGAGCCAGATCCGGGATGAAATCCTGGATTCACAGAATCTGATTCGTAAGAAAGACAGGCTGGTCAGTGAGATTCTGAACCTGATTCATAATCTGTACCGGGTGGCAAATAAACGGGAAGTGCTTACCATTCAGGATGAATTTTATAAAGTGTACCAGCAGGGCGATATCAGTATGCTGGAGAAATTTTTGCAGGATCTGGATCTGATTGCAGAAAGTTACAGGGCACAGGAGATAGATGGAGATATATAATGGAGATCCGGTTAGATAAATATCTGGCAGATATGTCAGCAGGAACAAGAAGTGAAGTAAAAAAATATATAAAAGCCGGGCGGGTGCAGGTGGATCAGTTTTGCGAAAAAGATGCCGCAAGAAAGATCGATCCGGGGAAAAACCGGGTGGAGCTGGACGGAAAGCAGATATCGTATCAGAAATATGAATACTATATGTTAAATAAACCGGCTGGTGTCGTCAGTGCGGTGTCGGATAAAAAGGATCGCACAGTGCTGGATCTGATTTCAGACGGCAGAAAAGATCTGTTTCCGGTCGGCAGGCTGGATAAAGATACCGAAGGACTGCTTTTGATTACAAATGACGGAGAACTGGCACATAGGATGCTGTCTCCCAGAAAACATGTGGATAAAGAGTATTATGTCAGGATAGATGGAAATGTGACACCGGAGATGCACAGAAAACTGGAGGAAGGCGTATTTATTGAACAGGATATCCTTTCCAAACCGGCAAAGCTGAAAATCATAAATAATCAGGAAACAGAATCAGAAGTATGCATTACCATACATGAGGGACGTTTTCACCAGGTAAAGAAGATGTTCGGGGCAGTTGGAAGGAATGTTCTGTATCTGGAGCGAATCTCTTTTGGACCGCTGGTGCTGGATCAGAATCTTCCGAGAGGGAGTGCAAGAACTCTTACACCGGAAGAACGGAAACTGCTTGAGCCGTATATGGATACAAAAGATCAGGAAATGGAGGAATCATGAGTAACGGATTTTTACCAATATCAAAACAGGAAATGGAAGAAAGAGGCATTACACAGCTGGATTTCGTATATGTAATCGGAGATGCCTATGTGGATCATCCGTCCTTCGGACATGCGATTATCAGCAGGGTTCTTGAGGCAAACGGCTATACGGTGGGAATTATTTCGCAGCCGGACTGGAAGAAGAAGGAAAGCATCGATGTATTCGGCGAGCCGAGACTGGGCTTTCTTGTAATGGGCGGCAATATGGATTCTATGGTAAACCATTATTCCGTATCAAAAAAGTCGAGGAATATGGATGCCTTTACTCCGGGCGGATTGGCAGGAAAGAGGCCGGATTATGCAACGGTGGTCTACTGTAATCTGATTCGTCAGACCTATAAAAAGACGCCGGTTATTATTGGAGGAATCGAAGCGTCCCTCCGCCGGCTGGCACATTATGATTACTGGTCAAATAAAGTAAAGCGTTCGATTCTGCTTGACTCAGGTGCGGATCTGCTGCTGTACGGAATGGGCGAGCGTTCCATTGTGGAAGTGGCGGATGCATTAAACAGCGGGATAGATATTAAGGATATTACTTTTATAGAGGGAAGTGTATACAAGACAAAGGATCCGGATTCCGTGTACCAGGCAATCATGCTTCCGTCCTATGATGAAATCCGTGCGGATAAAAAGGTATTTGCACAGAGTTTTTATACCCAGTATCTGAATACGGATCATTTTTCGGCAAAACCGCTGGTTGAGCCATATCCGAATCATATTTATGTGGTGCAGAACATTCCACAGGCACCGCTCAGCCAGTCGGAGATGGACCGGGTATATGCACTGCCGTATATGCGGACCTATCATCCTTCTTATGAGGAAGCGGGCGGTGTACCGGCGATTTCAGAAGTAAAGTTTTCGCTGGTAAGCAACCGCGGCTGTTTTGGTGGATGCAGCTTCTGTGCACTTACCTTCCATCAGGGAAGAACGATTCAGACAAGAAGCCATGAATCGATTATTGAAGAAGCAAAGAAAATCACATACGATCCGGATTTCAAGGGATATATCCATGATGTCGGAGGACCGACGGCGAATTTCAGGCATCCGTCCTGTCAGAAGCAGTTGGAACATGGAGTATGCAAGAATAAACAGTGCCTTTTCCCGACTGCCTGCAAGAATCTTTATGTGGATCACAGCGACTATCTGGATTTACTGCGTAAGTTAAGGGAACTGCCAAAGGTAAAGAAAGTATTTATACGATCTGGCATCCGTTTTGATTACCTGATTTATGATAAGGATGATACTTTCTTTAAGGAGATGGTAAAATATCATGTTAGCGGGCAGTTAAAGGTTGCACCGGAGCATATCGCGGATGAAGTGTTGAGTAAAATGGGAAAACCGTGTAATGCCGTATATGAGAAGTTTATAAAGAAATATAAAAAGCTGAATGACGAACTGGGATTAAAGCAGTTTGTTGTGCCGTATTTAATGTCATCCCACCCAGGGTCCACCCTGAAAGAGGCGGTAGAACTGGCGGAATATTTAAGGGATCTGGGGTATATGCCGGAGCAGGTGCAGGATTTCTATCCGACTCCGTCCACGATCTCCACCTGTATGTATTATACCGGTTATGATCCGAGGACTATGGAGAAGGTATATGTGCCGGTGAATCCGCATGAAAAGGCGATGCAGAGGGCACTGATCCAGTACCGAAATCCGAAAAATTACGATTTGGTATATGAGGCATTAAAACAGGCAGGGAGAATGGATCTTGTCGGCTTTGACAAAAAATGTCTGATCCGTCCGAGAAAGGGAATGGCTCAGGAACGACCGGTTTATGAGAAGAAAGCAAAAAATGTAGTGCCACACGGAAAGAAGAAAACGATCCGAAATGTGCATAAAAGAAAGTAGGTATACTATGCGGGGAAAGAAAAAAATTGCAATTATCACAGGAGCAACATCGGGTTTTGGAAAAATTTTTGCAGAATTTACGGATACCCAGTTTCGTGGAATTGATGAATTCTGGCTGGTAGGAAGAAATCAGGAACGCATGGAACAGGTGTGCCGCAGAATGAATCACAGAACCAGACCGTTCCTGTACGACTTAAGCAGAATGGAAGATTTAATAAAATTAAAATCGGTTCTGGAAAAGGAAAATCCGTCCATCAAAATACTGGTAAATGCAGCAGGATTTGGAGTAACAGGACATGTAAGTGATCAGGATGAAAATGTACTTGCAGAGATGGTAGATGTGAACTGCCGGGCCTTAACCTGGATAAGCAGAATCTGTATTCCATACATGGCAGATAACAGCAGAATCATTAATTTTGCATCTGTTGCTGCGTTTATGCCGCAGCCGTCGTTTGCTGTTTATGCTGCGACAAAGGCATATGTCATGAGCTTTACACGGGCACTTAACTGTGAACTGAGAAAGAAGAATATCTATGCACTGGCAGTATGTCCCGGACCGGCAGATACCGGATTTTTCGCTACTGCTGAAAGAATAGGCGGAAAGCAGGCGGGTGCGTATAAGGAATTGTTCATGGCAAAACCGGAACAGGTGGTAAAGAAAGCGATTCATGATTCGGTTATGAAACGTGAGGTTTCTGTATACAGTATACCGATGCAGGCATTGCGTGTAATAACCAAGATTATACCGAGAAAATTAATATTTGGATTTTTAAGATGAGGAAAAAAGAATGTTTCGATTACCGGATAAAGGCACTTTTGCATATTTTAAAAACAGGAAGAAAGTAACGGGAAGGCTTACAGTGATTGGATTTTTAACTGTTCTGGTTATTTTTCTGACGGGGGTTATTATTTATCATAATAACAAATCCATTTTTACGGTGATTGCTGCAGTAGCTGTCCTGCCGGCGGCGAAAATGCTGGTTTCATACATTATTACTGCGGGATTTGAATCTGTTTCAAAGGAAAAATATGATGAGATAAGCGGGATTGTGGACAGTGAGGAAAAAGGAATCGTATTATGTGATATTCTGCTTGCTTCAAAGGAAAAGTCCATGATTGCCGGAATGGTAGTATTATGTGACGGAAATATTCTGATGTATACGGACAGTAAGAAGGCAAATCCGCAGGAAACAGAGAATTATGTGAAGGAGATAATGCAAAATTGTAATTATACTTCGATAAAGCAGTATACAGATTTTGTTCCATTTAAGAACAGGGTTGCAGGAACGGTTTCTGCGATAAAAGAAGGTGAAATGGAACGCCGTAAAACAATGCAGGAACGCATGGAAAAAAATATTTTAATTTATACCGTATAATATGCAAGCAAAAGAAAAAAAAACGTACTTATAAGGTGAAAGGTATCAGAGATTTTACACGAATGGAGAACTGACATGAGGGATAAAGAGATTATAAATTTATATTTTGAACGATCCGAGAGGGCTATTGAGGAGACGGATAAGAAATATAAAGGACTTTGTTCCCATGTGATTCGCAATATTTTAAAAGATACTTCTGATGTGGATGAATGTATTAACGATACATGGCTGGGGGCATGGAACAGTATTCCGCCCGCTGTGCCGGATGTCTTTTCCGCTTTCCTGTGCCGGATTGCAAAAAACCAGGCATTGAAAAAGTACGAATATATATCTGCAGCCAAGCGTAATACGGAATATCAGGTTTCGTTATCGGAGCTGGAAGAATGTGTAACGGATTTCCAGTCATCGGAACTGAGATATAGTGAAAAAGCATTGGGGCAGTTTATTAATCAGTTTCTGAGGTCACAGAAACCGGAACACAGAATGGTATTTATACGGAGATACTGGTACAATGATTCGGTCCGGGATATCTGTCAGAAGTATCACATGAGCAAAACAAAGGTAGAATCTATGCTTTTCAGAGTTCGTAAAAAGTTAAAAACAGCATTGGAAAAGGCTGGTTATGAACTATAGTGAATGGAGGGTATGTCATGAAGATAAACAAAAATGAGCTGCATAGTATGATAAACCAGATTGATGATGATCTGCTCAGAGAAGCACAGGAGGGTTATGGAAGAGAAAAATCCCATATGATGCAGAGGATTATTCCGGTGGCGGCATGTATTCTTATTATGATATCCGGTATCGTGGGGGCTGCACTGAAAAATGGGGTTGTGGATCAGATAGATTCTGCATCACGGTCGGGCAGTGCAACATCCGTCACGGAAATCGTAGCGGCGGCAAAAGATGTGAAAACGATTGATATTGCCGGTCTGTCGGTGCAGGGCGTATTGGAAAAACTGGATACCGAACTGGATGATCCGGAAAACCTGTTCATAATATCCCTTGCCATGGAACTGTCAAAGGATGTAAGGATTATGGATGGCAGTATCGAAGTGAGAAATGCCCTTACCGGAGAATGCTTTAAAATAATACTGACAGAAAAAGAGGCGGTTATCAGACAGGAAGATACTCTGGATATGGAGTTTCCAGTGCTGGAATCCGATCAGGAGGCAGCCGGACTGGCAGAGACGAAAAACTGGTCTGATTTTGCAAAAACAGGAGCAAAAGTGGACGAAACAGTGAAGTCTTACATGGATTCCTATGATATGGTAGAACTTACCCTGCTTTTGTCACAGGAAGAACTGGTATCTGAAACAGCCGATATCTATCTGGACGGTGCGTCAGACAGAGAAATTGAAATATCACCTGGAGAAGTACAGGGTTATACCAGTGCCATCGTTATTACGGGAAAGGATTATGAAGATACGGTACAGTTAGATGTAATGCTGTTATACTAGGAACAGAAGAAAGGTTTTATCCATGAAAAAAGTAATTATACAAAAGAACCAGGCCGGGGGGCGTATGGATAAGTTTTTGTTCAAATATCTCAGTCAGGCCGGATCTGGATTTATTTACCGGATGCTGCGAAAGAAAAATATTACATTAAACGGAAAAAAAGCAGATGGAAAAGAAAAACTCTGTCAGGGAGATGAAATCTGCTTCTTCTTCAGTGATGAGACATTTGAAAAATTCAGCGGCACTGCAGAAGCTGAGAAAAAGGATATCGAGGAATATCCATATATTCCTCTTGCTATAGTGTACGAAGATGAGAATGTACTGTTTTTAAATAAACCGGCAGGCATGTTATCGCAGAAGGCAGAGAAAAAAGATTTTTCCATCAACGAATATGCCATTGGATATCTGCTTTCCAGTGGAAGGATAAGCAGGGAAGAGCTGCATACTTTTAAACCGTCCGTATGTAACCGGCTGGACCGGAATACCAGCGGGTTGATTACAGTGGGTGCATCCATGGAGGGAACGAGGGCATTAGCTTACGGATTTAAAGAACGTACATTCGATAAGTATTACCTTTGTATTGTTTCCGGAAAAACGGCAGGGCATAAGAGAATTTCCGGAAGTCTGGTAAAAGATGAGAAAACCAATAAAGTCACGGTTCATGCCGGGGCAGTGGGGGATTCCTATATTGAAACAGAGTATGAAACACTGTTTTCAAATGGAGAAATATCAGTCCTGAAGGTGAAACTTATCACCGGAAAGACGCATCAGATCCGGGCGCATCTTGCATTCCTCGGGCATCCGATTCTCGGAGATCCGAAATACGGAGATGCCCGTGTGAATGAATATTACCGGAAGAAATTCGGGGTGAAATACCAGCTGCTTCATTCCTGGCAGCTTCATATTCCGGATTCCCAGCAGGGCTGTTTGTCCGGATTGGCCGGAAAAGTATTTCAGGCACAGGTGCCGGAAGTATATGGCAGAATAACAGGAATACAATTTTAAGGAGAAATTATGGCAACCTGGAATTCACGTGGATTAAGGGGTTCGACCCTGGAAGAACTTATTAATTTCACGATTGAAAAATATGAAGAGAGCAATATTGCACTGATACAGAAGATACCGACACCGATTAAGCCGATTAATATCAATCACGATACCAGGCAGATTACACTTGCCTATTTTGATAAAAAAAGTACCGTGGATTATATCGGGGTGGTACAGGGAATTCCGGTCTGTTTCGACGCGAAGGAATGTGACGGAGATACCTTTTCACTGCAGAACGTACATCGGCACCAGATTGATTTTATGGAAAAATTTGAAGGGCAGAAAGGAATTTCCTTTATTCTGCTCTATTTTTCGCTACGGGATGAGGCATATTATCTGCCATACCGTGATATTAGATATTTTTATGACCGTGCGGCAGACGGCGGCAGGAAAAGTTTCCGCTATGATGAGATCGATAAAAATTATCTGATCCGGAGAAGCCAGGGAGTTCCTTTGCATTTTCTGGAAGCCCTGAATTTGGATCTCTGCTCAAGGAATTAAGAAATGATAAATTATTCTTGACATTGAAACAATGCAATACTATACTACTATGGTAATGCATTATCACTTTACTATATTAAATCGACAATATAGTTGAAATTTTTCAAAAAGATTGATATAATGATATCATCTGGCTGCACAGGCAGAAGAAAGGTATGGACAAATATATGAAAAATGTACTGCTTCACACACCGGAGGGTGTAAGAGATATTTATAATAGAGAATGTGAACGGAAATTATATCTGAACCAGAAGATACATAATGTATTGAAAAATTACGGATATTCGGATATTGAAACCCCGACATTCGAGTTTTTTGATATTTTCAGCAAGGAAAAGGGAACGGTTGAATCACGGAAGATGTATAAATTTTTTGATCGTGAAGGAAATACACTGGTACTGCGTCCGGATATGACACCGCCGATGGCGAGATGTGTATCCAAGTATTATATGGATGAGGAGATGCCGATCCGTTTCTGCTATTCCGGACAGACATTTATCAACAGTGCGGAACATCAGGGAAAATTAAAGGAACGTACCCAGATAGGTGCAGAATTGTTCGGAGATAATAAGGCGGATGCGGACTGCGAAACACTGGCAATGACCATAGAAGCACTCTTGGACTGTGGATTAAAGGAGTTCCAGATCGAAGTGGGTCATGCCCTGTTTTTTGAAGGACTGCTCGAAGAATGTGGCCTTTCAGAGGAAGAAGAAGAAAATTTGAGAAAGCTTGTTGAGAATAAGAATTTCTTTGGCATGGAAGAATATCTTTCCAGTGTCGGAGTAAAGGATGAGATAAAGAAGGTATTTATCAAACTTCCGGAACTGATGGGATCCGGCGAAGTGATTTCCGAAGCAAAGGAGCTTGTTTCAAATAATAAGGTTAATTCGGCACTGGCACGTCTGGAAAAAGTATATAAGCTGCTTTCCTACTATGGATATGAGAAATATGTTTCCATTGATCTCTCCATTCTTGCCGGCAGAAATTATTATACCGGTATTATTTTTGCAGGTTATACCTATGGAACCGGGGATGCGATTGTTACCGGCGGTCGTTATGATAATCTGGTAAAACAGTTTGGAAAGAATACCCCGTCTATCGGATTTGCCGTGGATCTGGACCGTCTGCTGATGGCGATGAACCGGCAGAAAATAGAGATTCCGGTGGAGCGGAAGACAATTCTCCTTCTGTATGAGAATGAGATTCAGAAAGAGGCAATAGCCATGGCAGGCCAGTACCGCAAGGATGGAATTCCGGTTACACTGGTCAGAAGAAATCCTGATTTCTCCATGGAAGGCTATCGTAAATATGCCAGAAGAAATGGATTTACAAAGATGTATTACATAAAGAATGCGGATGAACACGCACAGAAGATAGATTTGGAATAACAGGATAAGGAGCGCTGACATGAGATATTTAACGATAGCCCTTGCAAAGGGAAGACTTGCAAAAAATACGATGGAGCTTTTTGAACAGATCGGAATAGACTGTGAAGAAATGAAAGATAAGGATACCAGAAAGCTTATATTTGTAAATGAGAAACTGAAGCTTAAATTCTTTCTTGCCAAGGCGGGTGATGTTCCTACCTATGTGGAATATGGTGCAGCTGATATCGGTGTGGTCGGAAAAGATACGATTCTGGAAGAGGGAAGAAAACTTCTCGAAGTAGTTGATCTGGATATGGGAAAATGCAGGATGTGCGTCTGCGGTCCGGAATCGGCCGGGGAACTGCTCAAGCATCATGAGATGATTCGTGTGGCAAGTAAATATCCGAATATTGCAAAAGATTATTTTTATAATAAGAAACATCAGACCGTTGAGATTATTAAATTAAATGGTTCCGTGGAACTTGCACCAATTGTCGGACTGTCAGAGGTCATTGTGGATATCGTGGAGACGGGAACAACATTGAAGGAGAACGGACTTCAGGTACTTGAAGAGATTTGTCCGTTGTCTGCAAGAATGGTTGTCAACCAGGTCAGCATGAAGATGGAAAATGAGCGGATTATGAAATTAATCCAGGATTTGAAAAAGGTATTATAGACAGAAAGAAGGAAGAAAAATGAGAACAGTTGTATTAACACAGGAAACAAAAAAAGATCTGCTGGACAGTCTTTTAAAGAGAAGCCCGAATAATTATGATTCTTATACGGATACCGTAAATGAAATCGTTAATACCGTAAGAAAAGGCGGAGATCAGGCATTACATGATTATACATTAAAATTCGATAAAGTAGATATTTCCGCAGGACAGATGATTGTGACAGAGGATGAAATCAAAGAGGCATACAGCCTTGTAGAGCCGGAAGTAGTGGAAGTTATTAAAAAATCAGCAGAAAATATCCGCGTTTATCACGAAAAGCAGAAACAGTACAGCTGGTTTGACTCAAAACCGGATGGTACTATTTTAGGACAGAAAATCACGGCATTATCAAAAGTCGGTGTATATGTTCCAGGCGGAAAAGCAGCCTATCCTTCTTCTGTACTTATGAATATTGTTCCGGCGAAGGTTGCCGGAGTGGAAAGCATTATCATGGTAACACCTCCGGGAAAGGATGGAAAGGTAAATCCTGGAACACTTGTAGCAGCCGATATTGCAGGCTGTGATGTGATCTATAAAGTAGGCGGGGCACAGGCAATCGCAGCGCTTGCCTTTGGAACGGAAAGCATTCCAAAAGTGGATAAGATTACAGGACCGGGAAATATCTTTGTTGCACTGGCAAAAAAAGCAGTATTTGGATTTGTAAGCATTGATTCCATTGCCGGACCGAGTGAAATTCTTGTTCTGGCAGATGAAACTGCCAATCCGCGATATGTTGCAGCGGATTTATTATCTCAGGCAGAGCATGACGAGATGGCATCCGCAATTCTTGTAACCACTTCAAAAGAACTCGCGGAACAGGTTTCTGAAGAAGTGGATAAATTTGTTGCACAACTTTCCAGAAAAGAAATCCTGGAAAAATCACTGGAAAATTATGGATATATCCTGATTGCCGATACGATGGAAGATGCCATAGATGCAGCCAATGAAATAGCATCTGAACATCTGGAAATCGTAACAAAGAATCCGTTTGATACTATGACAAGAATTAAAAATGCAGGTGCAATCTTTCTTGGAGAATACAGCTCAGAACCTCTCGGAGATTATTTTGCAGGTCCGAACCATGTCCTTCCGACCAATGGTACGGCAAAATTCTTCTCCCCATTATCCGTGGATGATTTCATCAAGAAATCAAGCATTATTTCTTATTCCAGGGAAGCACTGAAGGAAGTGCATAAGGATATTGAGAAATTTGCAGAATCCGAACACTTGACCGCACATGCAAATTCCATCCGTGTAAGATTTGAACAGGAGGACTGATATGGGCGAGACAATCAGAACTGCTTCCCTGCATAGGCAGACAGGAGAAACAGATATTGAACTGACACTGAATCTGGACGGAACCGGAAAGACTGATATTGATACCGGAATCGGATTCTTTGACCATATGCTGAATAATTTCGCAAGACATGGGTTGTTCGATCTTACCGTCAAGGCGAAAGGTGATCTTTATGTGGACTGCCATCATCTGGTGGAAGATACCGGAATTGTGCTGGGACAGGCAATCAAAGAGGCTGTCGGGGATAAAAAGTCCATTAAGCGATATGGCTACAGTATTCTTCCGATGGATGAAACATTGATGCTCTGCTCTCTTGATTTATCCGGAAGACCGTATTTTCAGTCGGACTTTACTTTTCAGGGGGAACGGTGCGGATACTTTGATACAGCCATGACAAAAGAATTTTTCTATGCCATTTCCTATTCGGCACTGATGAATTTGCATTTTAAAATGCTTGCCGGGGAAAATGATCATCATATCATAGAATGTGCATTTAAGAGTTTTGCAAAATCACTGGATGTTGCAACGATGGTCGATGAAAGAATCACTTCGGTTCTGTCTACAAAAGGAACATTATAAATAACCAAACGAAGGAATAAAAAATGAAAGAATTTAGACTGGTTCAGGAACTTATATTAAAAAATGGAGAGGCAGTGGATGCTGCCGGACAGAAGATTACTATGGAGAAAACAGCAGTAGATCTGGCTGTTTTCTACAGCAATTTTGGTGCTGATATGTTGATGATCCGTGATATATCCGATACGGATGAAGAACATGAGAAAAATATTGATACCGTAAAAGAAATTGTGTCAAATACGGATGCACCGGTTCTTCTGGGTGGAAATGTAAAACGTCTGGAAGACGTAAAAAAATATATTTATGCAGGTGCTGTCATGGCTGTACTTGATTTTTCAAAGGAGAGTAACCGGGAACTGTTAAAAGAAGCTTCCGATCGTTTTGGAAAAGAGAAGATAGCAGTCGAATTTACCGGCGGGGAAAAGAATTCCGTTGGCGATTATGCGGACTGCGTAATCTGCGATACAGAATTTAAATGGAAAGAAAATATTTCCGGCCGTTTGTATCATGCGGAAAATACTGCCGCAGATTTCCATGCAGAGAAGGCTGCAGCGAAAAAAGCAGGTATTCCGGTTATTATCTATGAACCGCAGGTTGCATTTTCGGATTTAAAGACGGATGCACATGGACTGATTCCGGTTATCGTACAGGATTATAAGACAAATGAGGTTCTGATGCTTGCCTATATGAATGAAGAGGCATATTGCCATACGATGGAATCCGGAAGAATGACTTACTATAGCAGAAGCAGAAAAGAACTCTGGGAAAAAGGTATGACAAGCGGACATTTCCAGTACTGGAAAGAATTAACGGCGGACTGTGACAGTGATACCATTCTTGCAAAAGTATATCAGGTAGGTGCGGCATGTCATACCGGAAAGCGTTCCTGTTTCTTCCAGCAGATTGTAAAGAAGGACTATACGGAACGGAATCCGTATAAAGTATTTGAAGATGTATTCCGCGTGATTCTGGATCGGAAAGAGCATCCAAAGGAAGGCTCTTACACGAATTATCTTTTCGATAAGGGAATTGACAAGATCTTAAAGAAGTGTGGGGAAGAGGCTACGGAGATCGTAATTGCAGCGAAAAATCCGAATCCGGAAGAAATAAAATATGAAATATCAGATTTCTTATATCATGTTATGGTTCTCATGGCAGAGAAAGGGATTACATGGGAAGATATCACAACAGAACTTGCAAGAAGATAGGAGATAATTATGATAAAACCGGCTTTATCAGATGAAATTCTGATGCGTATTGACAAACCGGCAAGATATATAGGAAATGAAGTAAACATGGTAAAAAAGGATCTGAACGATGTGGATATCCGTTTTGCCATGTGTTTTCCTGATGTTTATGAGATTGGTATGTCGCATCTGGGGATTCAGATTCTGTATGATATGTTTAATAAGATGGATAAAGTTTATTGTGAAAGAGTTTATTCTCCATGGCATGATCTGGACAAGATCATGCGGGAACAGGATATTCCGTTGTTTACACTGGAAACACAGCAGCCTGTAAAGAATATGGATTTTCTGGGAATTACTATCCAGTATGAAATGTGTTATACCAATATCCTGCAGATACTTGATTTGAGTAAAATTCCATTGTACAGTAAGGACAGAAACGAAGAAGATCCGATTGTGATTGGAGGAGGTCCATGTGTATACAATCCGGAGCCGATTGCGGATTTTTTTGATATTTTTTATATCGGCGAAGGAGAAACTGTCTATGGGGATTTAATTGAGGCTTACCGGAAAAATCGTGCAAATCACGGAAGCAGGGAAGATTTTCTGCTGATGGCAGCACAGATTCCGGGCTTATATGTGCCTGCATTTCTGGATGTAACCTACCATGAGGATGGAACGGTTTCCGGATTTCATGCGAACCGGCCGGGTGTGCCGGAATCCGTGACCAAAGAACTGGTGATGGATCTCAGCCACACTTATTACCCGGAGAAACCACTTGTTCCGTTTATACGCGCAACGCAGGACAGAGTCGTTCTTGAGATACAGAGGGGCTGTATCCGTGGCTGCCGTTTCTGCCAGGCAGGACAGATTTATAAACCGGTCCGTGAAAGGGATGTTGATTTTCTGAAAGAGATGGCAGTTGCCATGTTGAAAAATACCGGACACGAAGAGATCTCATTGAGTTCACTGAGTTCAAGTGATTATTCCAAATTAGATGAATTACTTGAATTCCTGATCGAAACATATCATGGAAAAGGAGTGAATGTTTCTCTTCCATCCCTGAGAGTGGATCAGTTTTCCCTTGATGTTATGAGCAAAGTCCAGGATGTCAGAAAGAGCAGTCTGACTTTTGCACCGGAAGCTGGTTCCCAGCGGCTTCGTGATGTGATTAACAAAGGTCTGACCGAGGAGAATATTTTAAACGGATGCGATCTTGCCTTTAAGGGTGGATGGAATAAGGTGAAACTTTATTTCATGCTCGGACTTCCGACGGAAACGGAAGAAGATATGCGGGGGATTGCGGAACTTTCAGAGAAGATTGCCGAGAAATACTATGAGATTCCAAAACAGGAAAGAAATGGAAAAGTATCGGTTACGGCAAGTACTTCCTTCTTTATTCCCAAACCGTTTACCCCGTTCCAGTGGGCACCGATGTGTACCAAAGAAGAATTTTTATCACGCGCCCGTGTGGTAAACAGCAGAATGAAAGAAATGCTGAATAAAAAGAGCCTGAAATACAACTGGCATGAGGCGGATGTGTCTGCGATAGAGGGACTTCTGGCACGCGGTGACAGAAAAGTATCAAAAGTTGTATATCTGGCTTATAAGAACGGCTGCCTGTTTGATTCCTGGGGCGATTCGTTCCATAATGAGTTATGGGAGAAAGCGATTGTGGATGCACAGGTGGATATGGATTTTTACACGACAAGAGTACGGCGGGATGATGAAATATTCCCATGGGATTTTATTAATACCGGAGTGACAAAGAGTTATTTGCTGCGGGAATGGCATAAATCACAGGAAGAAAAGGTATCACCGAATTGTAAGGTACAATGTCAGGGATGTGGTGCAACCTGTTTTGGAGGAGGTATCTGTTTTGAAAATCAGAATTAAATTTGCAAAAATAGGTCCTGTAAAATATGTCGGACATCTGGATATGTTACGCTATTTCCAGAAATTAATGCGCAGGGCTGGGATTGATATTACTTATTCGGAAGGATTTAATCCGCATCAGAAAATGTCTTTTGCCGCACCGCTCGGTGTGGGTGTGGCAGGTCAGGGAGAATATGTTGATATTGAAGCGAATACAACATTTTCTTCCGAAGAGTCAGTAAAAAGACTGAATGACGCATCGGTAGAAGGAATCTATGTAAAAAGCTACAGACTGCTGCCGGATGGTACCGGAAATGCCATGTCCAGTGTTGCTGCAGCAGATTATTTTACCGCATACAAAGAAGGCAGAGAGCCAGATTTTGATTTGAAAGAAAAATTTGCAGAGTTTATGCGACAGGATACGATTGTAATTGAAAAAGAAACGAAGAAAAGCACTGCACTTGTCGATATTCGGCCAATGATATATGAATGGAATGTGGCAGAGGATTCGGAGTATCTTGAATGTTCCGAAGGAAGACCGGGTGTATTTCTGAAACTTGCAACAGGAAGTGTGGCTAATCTGAAACCGGACCTTGTATTTCAGGCATTTTATCGCTTCCTTGGTCAGGAGATGCCGGAGTACGACCGTGAGGTTACACGGCTTGAGGTATATGGAAATGCAGGTACGGAAGAAAAACCTGAATTTTTGCCGCTGGAAGCATTTGGTACAGATATTTCATAAGAAAAGCAGGAAGGAGAATGAATGAAGAAGATCGTACTTACAAAACTGAACCGGCATATTGCCGGGGTTGCCTATGAACAATGGGAAAACGATGAGAAAAAAGAAAAAGCATGTGATGTCTGCCTCTTCTCCGAAGAAAATCCTTCCCTGGTCGGAAACATCTATATAGGTCATGTCCGTGATGTTGTAAAAAATATCGAAGCTTCTTTTGTGGAGCTTTCGCCGGATGTCCTTGGCTATCTTCCATTAAAGCAGATCCAGCCGGTGTTTACCGGCAGAAAAAATACAGAGAAAATATGCGAAGGGGACAATCTGATCGTCCAGGTGGTCAAGGATGCGAATAAAACAAAAGATGCAATGCTTACTACCGCATTTTCCCTGACCGGAAGATTTGCCGTATTAACGCATGGAAAGTCCGGCATCCAGTTTTCCATGAAAATCCGTGATGAGAATTACAAAAAGGAAATTGGCCAGAAACTGCGTGTGGATCTGCAGGAAAGTGAGCCGGATTGCAATTACAGCCTTATTGTACGGACAGAAGCTTACCATGCAGAATATCAGGAAATCCTGGAGGAAATCCATGCATTGCAGGTACAGTACCATAAACTTATAGAACTTGCAATGACCAGACAGAAATACTATGTGTTAAGGCGGGCAGATCATCCGATTGCCGGATTCGTCAGGAAAGCACTGTCTGAACGGAAAGAATGTGAAATCGTTACGGACGACAGCGGAATCTATGAGGAATTGCAGGCGGATGCACTGACGGATTCCTATCCGGATTTATCTATACGTTTTTACGAAGACGCATTGCTGCCTTTATATAAATTATACAGTTTGGAAAGCTTATTTGAGGAAATCCATGCCAGAAAAGTATGGCTGAAATCCGGGGCATATCTGATTATTGATTATACGGAAGCAATGACGGTCATAGATGTAAATACCGGAAAATGTGAAAGCGGAAAGTCGAAAGAACGTACTTTTCTTAAGATCAATAAGGAAGCTGCACTCGAGATTGCCAGACAGATGCGTATCCGGAATCTATCCGGAATCATTATCGTCGATTTTATTGATATGAAAGAAGAGGCAAATGTCAGGGAACTCTTGGATTTTACAAGGCAGATTCTCAGGCGGGATCATGTAAAAGCGGCTGCGGTGGATATAACCAGACTGCATCTTATGGAGATTACCAGACAGAAAACGAGCGATAAGATTCCTTATGTCGATGGATTATTTGAGAAAAAGAAAAAAGCATAAATGAATATAGAATATTGTTGCCAAATGTGAATAATCATGTGATAATCCGGTAAAAAATCTTGCAATATTTGTCAAAATATAGTATTATGAAACTGGAGTAAACATTGATAAGGAATACATATGGGCATATTATATCTGTCGGTCGGAAGAAGTGTTACTCCACCGGCAGATTTTCTATATTTATCCGATTGTTTTTCCTAATATTTATTATTACAGGAGGTTTTTTTATGCGAAAAAACTTAAAAAGGGTACTTGCGGCTGGCATGGCTGCTGTACTGGCATTTTCGGTAGTGGGATGCGGGAAAGAAAAAGGAAAAGAAACAAATAAAACCGCAGATTCAGAAACTGAAAACTCACCTTATGCATGGGTAGTGGAAGTAAAGGAGTTGGGTGAGGATAATAATAACGGATCAGGCGCTTTATTTGTCCAGGATGGAAAAATGTATTATGCTTCCTATGAATATGGGGAAACATCTGTTTCCACGGGCATTGTGTGCGTTCCGGTTGATAACCCGCAGGAATTGAAAAAACTGGTTTCTTATGCAGGAACGGATCATTCCAGTGTAAATATTTCTGCTATTTTTGCCGGACAGGATGGCGCGATATCCTTTCTGAAGGAAGAGTATACTTTTGATCCGGATGCAGTGAGTGACATGGATATTGATACCGGTGATGTACCAAAGGATGCAGAGATTACCGAAGAGTATATTGCAGCATTAAATATCGATCTGGCTGCAGTCGGACTGTCATTTTCCGACGTAAAGGGAATGAAGGTAGGAGATGTTGTAAAACTATATCTCAGTCTGACATCGGATGGAGAGATAAAAACAGAAGGTACTTCCAACAGCAGAACAGTTTCTCTGGTTACTCTGGATGCGGATGGAAATGAAGTTTCTTCCAGAGATATTACAGATAAGTTAAATGACTTCTATGCACAGAGTTCTTTTGTTGCAAAGGATGGGCTGCTTTATATGTACAGCGAGATCTGGAAAGAGAACTCAGATGAACCGGAGATGACACTTATGACCCTCGATATGGATAGTCTGGATACAAAGCAGTATACACTTGGTTCCCAGATGTCCTATGTCACGAGTACCGGAGATGGAACCGTTGTAGGTGTGATTGCAGATGAAGAAGGATATTCCGTGAAACTCTGGGATACAGAGAAAGGGGAATTTTCCAAAGCGGTCGGAACCATTTCTTCCTGGATTGAGAATAATATAGAACCGGCAGGAGAAAATGCATTTTGCTATGTATGTGATGGCAGCCTTTATAAGTTTGACATCAGTGATGAAAAACAGGAAAAAATTTTCAAATTCATGGATCTGGATATTTCAAGTGATTATGTTACCGGACTCTGGTGGAAAGATGATGAGAATGTTGTGGCAGTTACGAATGATTATTCCGGGAAAGACAGCCATACGGAAATCAATTATCTGACAAGAAAAAATGCAGAAGATGTAAAACAGAGGACAGAAATTACACTGGGATGTTTTGGTGCAGATCAGACAGCAGAAGCTGCAGTAATCCGGTTTAACAAGAGTCAGACCGATTATCGTATTACCCTGAAGGATTACAGCAGCATGGACAGCGATATGGATTATGATGAGGCACTGGATAAGTTTGCAGAAGATATTCTGGCAGGAAACGGACCGGATATTATAGATATGTCTTCACTTGATATAAACAGATATAAGGATACCGGACTGTTTGAAGATTTAACTTCCTATATTAAAAATGATTCTGAATTTTCTGCAAGAAGTTTCAATGAAAAAATCATGAACCTTTTTAAAGATGGGGATTCACAGATTGCATTGCCTATGATTTATTCAATTAATGGTGTTGCATCACAGAAGAATCTGATCGGAGACGGGAAGCTTACCATAGATAAGTTTGCACAGATTATGGAACAGAATCCGGATAAGGAAATTTTCAGCACAACATCACAGAATGAAATGCTGAATCTGTTATTTATGTATAATGAAAACTACTTTATTGATTATAAAAATAAGAGCTGCAATTTTACCGATGGTACTTTTGCAAAAGTACTTGAATGTGCAAAGAAGTTTCTGACAGAAGATGAGTTAATGGATAGTTATAACGGAGATGACACTACCAGTGATGAGACGAAAGTGTCAAGAGGAGATTTAATTTTCTACAAAACTTATATATCAGATCCACAGCAGTATCAGGTGGTTGATCTTTTATTTAATCATGAATTTAATATTACCGGATATCCTTCCGTAGAAGGTACGGATCTTTCTGCATCCGTAAGAAGTGTATTTTCCATCAGCACGTCTTCAAAGTACAAAGAACAGAGTTGGGAATTTATCAAATATATGTTTGATTATGTAAATGAAAATGCAGGGGATTATATGAACGGTTTCCCTGTTGATAATGATAAAATGGATGAATATCTTAAAAAAGCCTGTGAGCCGGTTATAGATACGGATGAAAATGGAAACGGCGAGGAAGTTCCATCTACTTATGGATTTGGTGACGGACTGGAATTGAAGCTGTATGCACTCACACAGGAGCAGGCAGATGCAATTAAGAAACTGGCAGATTCCATTACTATTCTTGCACCGGATCAGCAGAATGGGGAAGTATACAATATTCTGCAGGAAGAAGCTGCAGCATTCTTTACGGGCAAGAAGAGTGCCAGTGATGTATGCGAAGTAATCCAGAGCAGAATTAACATCATGATTAATGAAAAAAATTAAACCGGAAGAAAGAGTGAAAGAAGGTGGCAGTTATGTCTTTCCCTGAGAAAATAAGGCGAAAGCAGAATAAAAAGAAACATAAAAAAACAGTTTGTTCTTTGCTCTTTTTGGCACCAAGTTTTATCGGTGTATTGCTTTTCTTTTTTGTACCATTTAGTGTGGTTGTCTATTATTCCATGATAGACAACCCGGTACGGAAGAATTTTGTACTGTTTGATAATTTTATTGCATTGATGTCAAATAAGGCATTTCAGATGGCTGCAGCAAATACATTGAAATTCACTTTGGTCTCTGTGCCATTGGCAGTGATTTTGTCACTGCTGATGGCATGTATGTTAGATAAGTCGATTCCGTTTAAAAGTCAGTTCCGGTCATTTTTTCTCACACCTATGATGGTGCCGGTGGCATCCGTTGTGCTGGTGTTTCAGGTTATTTTTAACCAAAATGGTGTGCTGAATGAATTTTTAAGTGTATTCGGACAGGATAAAATAGACTGGTTTAAATCGGATTATGCTATGGTCATAGTGGTTATTTTGTTTCTGTGGAAGAATCTGGGCTATAATATGATTCTGTTTATGGCAGGTCTGGCGGCAGTTCCGCAGGAAGTCATGGATGCGGCGAAGATGGATGGGGCAGGTGATTTTCAGATGTTTGTACACCTGAAGCTGAAATATCTTTCCCCGACTATTTTTTTTGTTACCATTTTTTCGATTATTAATTCTTTTAAGGTATTCCGTGAGGTATATCTGCTGACCGGAGATTATCCGTATGAGAGTCTGTATATGCTGCAGCATTTTATGAATAATGCATTCCAGTCCCTCAATTATCAGAGATTGTCGGCGGCAGCCATTGTTATGAGTCTGTTTATGATAGTAATCATTGGCATTTTATTTGTTGCTGAAAATCATTTTGGAAAGGATGTGGAAGGATGAAACACAAAAAGAGCCGGAAAAGATTACCAAAAGTTGTTGCAAAGACCTTGGTTGCACTTATATTTTCTGCCTTTTTTCTACTTCCGATTGTTCTGACAATCACGAATTCATTTATGTCATCTACGGAAATTTCAGCAAACTATGGAAAAGTATTTTCTTCTGTGGATGATACAAAGGGAAGGGAATATATCGGAGAAAAAGTAAATCTGAAATTTATTCCGGATATGGTTTCGTTTGAACAGTACTGGAATGTATTGCTTAAAAGTCCGGACTATCTTCTGAAGTTCTGGAATTCCGTCCTGTATGTCGTTCCGATTACGGTTTTCCAGCTGGTGGTTGCAAGTCTTGCGGCATATAGTTTTACCAGGTTTTCCGGAAAGAAAAAGACGATTTTGTTTTTTGCCTATATTGTATTGATGCTGATGCCATACCAGGTAACACTTGTGCCAAATTATCTGGTTTCCAAATGGTTACATATTTTAAATACCAGATGGGCGGTCTGGCTTCCGGGAATTATGTCCCCATTCAGTGTCTATCTGCTGACAAAATTTATGAAGCGGATACCGACAGGAATTATCGAGGCGGCAAAAATGGACGGGGCAGGTGAATTCAGGATTTTTATCAGTATCTGTATTCCATTATGCAAGGGAGCATTATTCTCGGCGGCGATTTTGGTTTTTGCTGATTATTGGAATATGGTGGAACAGCCATTGATTCTGTTAGATGATTCGGATTTACATCCGTTATCCATTTTCCTGTCCCGGATTAATTCGGGAGAAACAGGGCTTGCATTTGCTGCCGCTGTTATTTATATGGTGCCGAATCTGCTGCTGTTTTTCTATGGAGAGAATTATCTGGTGGAAGGAATTTCTTCCCAAAATGGGTTAAAATAAAGACAGAAAGGGAACAAATTATGAAGGAATTTTTGAAAAAGAACAGAACCTGGGTCATTAAGCTTGCTGCTGTATTTTTTGTGATACTTCTGCTGCTGACATTTTTTTCAAATACAATTATGAATTATTCGCTTCCGCAGGTGGCAACACAGACGATCCAGTCAGGTACGATTACAAGTAAAGTGCGTGGTTCCGGAACTGTTACGACTGCAAATCCGTATAATGTAACTGTGAGTTCGGAGAGAAAAATTAAGATTGTCAATGTGAAAGAAGGAGATAGTGTAGAACAGGGTGCATTGCTTGTTATGTTCGAAGATACGGACAGCAGCGATTTGACCCAGGCAAAAAAGACACTGGAGCAGGCGAAGACCGACTATCAGAAATACATTGTGGCAAATGAGTTATCCAATGAAGTTGTGCAAAGAGTGGAAAACGGACAGTACGGAGATTTTTCCGGTTATAAGACCAGGCTGGAGCAGGCAAAGCAGAGTGTGGATGCTTATCAGACGCAGGTGGACAGTTATACTTCATCTACAAAGAAACTCCAGGCACAGCTGGATGCCTTGCAGAATACGACAGCCGATACAAGTGCGGAACAGAGTGCATTGGATGTGGCAAATCAGGAACTTCAGGCTGCACAGGCAGAGCAGACAACAGCAGAGAATACGGTAAATTCCATGCAGGAGCAGTATTCTCTGTATCAGGAATCCGGAAATGATGTATCCGGTGTGGCTGCAAGTCTGGCCGTTGCAAAGAATACACTTATGAATGCACAGAATCGGGTAACGAATGCACAGCTTGCAGTAGATAAGGCACAAGCAGCTTTGACGGCAAAGCAGGATAATTCACAGAACAAACCGGAAATAAGCAAGATACAGACACAGTTAAATTCTGAAAATGCAATTCTTTCAGCAGCGACAGATAATCTGACCAAAGCACAGAGCGATCATGGGAAGATTATGGCGGAGATGAATTCGGAAGCTGAACTGGCGGCTTTGTATTCTGCTATTTCAGATGCCCAGTCTGCTTTAGATAAGCTGACAGTAGATGGTGGAAATAAGATTACTGCACCGGTTTCCGGAGTGGTATCGAATATTACCATAACAAAGGGACAGACCGTTGCTGCGGCGGAAACCCTTATGACAATTACAGGAAAAGATAACGGCTATACAGCAACGATTACCGTAACTTCTGAACAGGCAAAACGTGTAAAAACCGGTGATACGGCAGATATTAATGAAAGCTGGTATTACAGTGATATTGCGGCAACTGTGACAGCCATCCGGAATGACAAAGAGAATCCGGGAAAATCGAAATTAATTGATCTGAAGGTAACCGGAGATGTTACGGAAGGAACAACACTGAACTTTGCCATCGGAGATAAGAGTAAAACCTATGATATGATTGTACCAAATGGTGCAGTGAGGGAAGATAATAACGGAAAGTTCATATTAATTATTCGGGAGAAGAGCAGTCCGCTTGGAAACCGTTATTTTGCAAAGCGGATTGATGTGGATGTAACAGCTTCGGATGATGTGAATTCTGCGGTTACAGGAGAACTCGAAGGCTATGAATATGTAATCACAACATCTACAAAGGCAATAAAGGCAGGCGACCAGGTCAGGCTGAAGAAGAGTTAGAGGGGTGAAAAAGATGAAAAAATACTTTTTTAAGTATGGGCTTAGAATTGCAATCCCCCTGATAATCATTCTGCTGTTACAGCTTGTGTCCGTCAGAATCATAAATGCTGTTCCGGACCAGAAAGCAAATCTGTCCTGGGGCGGTAAGAAATATGCCCAGGTGTCCTGCCTTTCGTCCAAAGAAGATTCTTTTACGACGGATGAACTTAGAAAATATGAATATGCGATGAACCAGACAGGGAAATGGACGGATGCCTATTCCGGAAAGGGAAAGCTGACAGTGACCAATGGAAATGCACAGGTAGATGGAGTTGTCTATGGTGTCGGAAATGACTTTTTTACTTTCCATCCGCTGGAACTGCTGAGTGGAGGCTATATCGATTCTGACAATGTAATGAAGGATTATATTATGCTGGATGAGGAGAGTGCATGGCAGCTCTTTGGTTCGGATGATGTAGCCGGAATGTCAGTAGAAATTAACGGTGAGCGATACATTGTAAGCGGTGTGTATAAGAGAGAGGGGTCCGGTTTCCATAAAGCGGCAGGAAATGGGGAGATTACATTCTATATCTGCTGGGAAGCACTGGAGAAGATGGATGATACGGCAGCCATCACTTTTTATGAATTTATCATGGAAAATCCGGTAAGGCAGTATGCATATGATTTTGCAGTAAAAAATCTGGTTCAGGATGATAATGATGCACAGGATAATAAGAAAAAGACCGAAACAAAAGAGCGGACAGTGATTGAAAATTCGGACAGATATTCTGTCAGCAATACCTGGAACAGATTGAAAAACTTCGGGAAAAATGCGATGGATCTGGATGAAATAGCCTATCCTTACTGGGAAAATGTTGCAAGGGCATACAGTAGTATTCTCTGCCTGATTCTGGTAGCACAGATTGTTTCAGGTGCAGTTATTGTAATTGTAGTTTTTTCGGCTGGAATCCGGCTGTACAGGAAAAGAAAAGACGGATTTGAATGGATTAAAGCAAAGGGCAGAGCTGTTGTACAAAAAATTACAAAAAAAATAAGGAAAAAGGATTGACAAAAACAGAGGTTTAAGGTATTATATTTGAGTGTCTGTGTAAGCAGACTTTATGGAGCCGCATGGTCAGGTTTAAGTGCTTATGCCACCAAAACCAGCGAGTATTATTTGAGGAGGTGTACCAGGGATGTACGCAGTAATAGCAACAGGTGGAAAACAGTATAAAGTTTCAGAAGGTGATGTAATCAAGGTTGAAAAGCTTGGTGTAGAAGCCGGACAGACATATACATTTGACAAAGTTCTTCTTGTAAGTGGTGATGAAGTTAAGGTTGGAGCTCCTGCCGTAGAAGGTGCTACAGTTGAGGCTGACGTTATCGGCGATACAAAAGGCAAGAAAGTTATTGTATACAAGTACAAGAGAAAGACCGGATATCATAAGAAAAATGGTCACAGACAGCAGCTTACAGCAGTTAAGATTACAAAAATCAATGCTTAATTATGATAAAAGCTACTTTTTTTAAAGATTCCCAGGGACAGTACAGGGGTTTTTCGCTTCTGGGACATGCGGGATATGCAGAGCATGGATATGATATTATATGTGCCAGTGTATCGGCATTGTCGGTCAATACGGTTAATTCGATAGAGAAGTTTACGGATGATTCTTTTGAGGCTTCGGTGGATGAAGAAACTGGAATGCTTACCTGCAGATTTAACGGTTCTGTCAGCAAGGAATCCGATTTGCTGATTAACTCGCTCCTTCTTGGATTGGAAGGAATCCGGGATGATTATGCAGAAAATACTTATATTCAGATATTTATCAAGGAGGTGTAACCTTATGTTAAAAATGAACCTTCAGTTATTTGCTCATAAAAAGGGTGTTGGTTCTACAAAGAACGGCAGAGATTCAGAATCAAAAAGATTAGGTGCTAAGAGAGCGGACGGACAGTTTGTAAAGGCTGGTAATATTCTTTACAGACAGCGTGGAACACATATCCATCCAGGTGTTAATGTAGGTATCGGTGGCGATGATACATTATTCGCATTAGTTGATGGTGTTGTTCGTTTTGAAAGAAAGGGAAGAGATAAGAAACAGGTTTCTATCTACCCTGTAGCTGAATAATCAGTGATTTAAATCCGTACTATATTGGTATGGTGAAACTCAGGCTTCAATCAGAATCTGTTACATTCTAACGGAATCGGTTGAAGCTTGTTTTGCTTTATAAACTTCCACACAGACAGGAGGCAGAAAATGTTCGCAGATAGTGCAAAAATATATATTAAATCCGGAAAAGGCGGAGATGGACATGTGAGTTTCCGGCGTGAGCTGTTTGTTCCGAACGGCGGACCGGATGGAGGAGACGGCGGAAAAGGCGGAGATATTATTTTTGAAGTTGATGAAGGTCTGAATACTCTGACAGATTTCCGACACATCAGAAAATATGCTGCACAGAATGGTGCAGAAGGCGGAAAATGTAACCAGCATGGTAAGAATGGTGAAGATCTGGTTATCAAGGTTCCGGAAGGAACGATTATCAAAGATGATGAAACCGGAAAAATCATAGCAGATATGTCAGGAGAAAACCGCAGGGAAGTAATCTTAAAGGGCGGCCGTGGAGGAAAGGGCAACCAGCATTTTGCAACGGCAACCATGCAGGTACCAAAGTATGCAAAACCAGGTGTGCCGGCAAAAGAATTATGGGTCCGTCTGGAGTTAAAAGTAATTGCGGATGTCGGGCTTGTCGGATTCCCGAATGTAGGAAAATCCACCTTTTTATCACGTGTTACAAATGCCAGACCCAAAATTGCAAATTACCATTTTACAACATTAAATCCGAATCTTGGTGTGGTGGATCTTGATGGAAGTGACGGATTCGTTATTGCGGACATTCCCGGACTGATCGAAGGTGCAAGCGAAGGAATCGGACTTGGACATGAATTTTTAAAACACATTGAAAGAACAAAGGTCATCATCCATATGGTGGATGCAGCTTCTGTGGAGGGAAGAGATCCGGTCAATGATATCCGGAAGATTAATGCGGAATTAGAGGCATACAATCCGGAACTTTTAAAGAAACCACAGGTGATTGCGGCAAATAAAATAGATGCACTCTATGATGGTGATTCTACTTATATAGATTTGATAAAAGAAGAATTTGAACCGGAGGGGATTGCTGTTTATCCGATATCTGCAGTCAGCGGAAAGGGTGTCAGGGAATTATTATATGCAGTCAACAGCCTGTTAAAGACAATGGATTCCAAACCTGTCGTTTATGAAAAAGAATTTGATCCGAATGCATATTATGATAATCCGGAAGATCCGTTTACGGTATCTGCCGGTGAGAATGAGGGAGAATTCCTGATCGAAGGCCCACGTATTGAAAAGATGCTCGGTTATACAAATCTTGAATCCGAAAAAGGATTTATGTTCTTCCAGAACTTTATGAAAGAAAATGGTATTCTGGAAGAGCTTGAAAGACTGGGCATTGAAGATGGAGACACCGTAAAGATCTATGGTCATGAGTTTGAATATTATAAATAGAATTACAGAATGTCAGGGGTGTTCTGAACCTGACAGGATTTAGATTAAGGAGGAAGAGATGACAAGTAAGAGACGTGCTTATTTAAAAGGATGTGCCATGACAATGGATACCATTCTTCATATAGGAAAAGCAGGTGTTACACCGGAACTTACAGAAAGTGTGAATGAGGCACTGCAGGCCCGTGAACTGATTAAGATGAATGTGCTGAAAAACTGTATGTATGATATAAAAGAGATGGCAAATCTTCTGGCAGAACGTACACATTCTGAAGTGGTACAGGTAATTGGAAGAAAAATTGTCTTGTTCAGACAGGCAAAAGAAAATTCCAAATATGAAGAAGAAAAATAAAATTGGTATTTTAGGCGGTACATTTAATCCGATTCACAACGGGCATATCGCACTTGCACTGGCAGCCTGCAGGCAGTATGATTTACAATATGTTCTTGTGATGGTATCAAAAACTCCTCCACATAAAAGAAATATGAATATTCCGGATGCAGCTATCCGCTCGGAGATGGTAAAAATGGCGGTCGCAGATGAAAAACATCTGATATACAGCGATTTTGAACTGAAACGGGATGGGTATATTTATACAGCAGATACATTGGCCCTTCTGTGCGAGAAACATCCGGAGAATGAATATTATTTTATTATCGGCGGAGACTCTCTTCATACACTGGATACCTGGTATCATCCGGAAATCATTCTGCAGCATGCGGTGATACTGGCATCCGGCAGGGATAATATCCGGCAGGATGAGGTGGAGCTGGAGATTTTGCGCTTAAAGGGAATTTATCCGGATGCGGATATCCGGAAAGTACTGCTTCCACAGATCCCGTATTCTTCCACGATGATACGGGAATATGCTGCACGACATAAAAAAATATCGGATATGGTAAATTCAAATGTGGCAGAGTATATAGAAAAGAACCGGATATATGAGGTAAAAGACAAATGAGTGATAATGATGAAAGAGAAGAATTAAAAAGCATAAGAAAATCATTAAAAAAGGTATTGTCAAAATCCAGATATGAGCATACACTGGGAGTTGAATTTACCAGTGCTGCCCTGGCAATGTGTTATGGTGCGGATATAAAAAAAGCTGGTCTGGCAGGATTACTGCATGACTGTGCAAAACAGGAAAGACTTAGTCCTGACGATATGATTTCGATCTGCAGAAAATATCATATCGAAATCAGTGAAATTGAGGAAAAACAGCCGGCACTGCTGCACAGTAAACTGGGTGCCTATTTTTGCAACAGCATATATCATATTTCTGATCAGGAAATAAGAGAGGCTATTTATTATCATACCACAGGAAAACCGAATATGAGTATGCTTGAAAAAATTGTTTATGTTGCAGATTACATCGAACCGCAGAGAGATAAAGCACCGAATCTTCCGGAAATAAGGAAAATCGCTTTTTCTGATCTGGATGAAGCTGTGTATCGGATATCAGGAGATACACTAAATTATCTTGGATTTTCACAAAGCCAGGATAAAGTTGATAAAATGACCTTGCAGACATATGAATATTATAAAAAGATTCATGATGGGAAGCAAAAATAAGACAGGAAGGAGCTGGATGTATGGAAAAAAGTAATATAAAAGAAATGGTAAAAATTGCATATGCGGCACTGGATGACAAGAAGGCAATTAATCCTGAAATCATTGATATCAGTAAGATTTCCGTGATGGCTGACTATTTTATCATTGCAAGCGGAAGCAATGATAACCAGGTGCAGGCCATGGCAGATAATGTAACTGAAGCACTGGAAAAAGCGGGCTATGAATGTAAACAGACAGAGGGTTACCGTACGGCAAACTGGATATTACTGGATTTCGGTGATATTGTCATTCATATTTTTAATCACGAGGACAGATTGTTCTATGATTTGGAACGTATCTGGAGAGATGGTGAAAATATAGATATTGCAGTCCTTGATGCGGAATAAAGAGAAAAATGCAGACCTGAAAAACCGTGAAACGGTTTTTCAGGTTAATTTTTTACAAAAAACAAGCTGATTCTTACATCATCTTACGGTATACACCAATTACTTTTCCAATAATTTCACAGTCATTAACAATCAGAGGCTCCATAGTGTCGTTTTCCGGCTGGAGACGGATGTAACCATCTTCTTTGTAAAATCTTTTTACCGTAGCGGCAGGTTCGCTTGATGCTTCATCGGCAACCAGTGCAACAACAATCTCTCCGTTTGATGCGGTTGATTTTCTCTCGACAATAATCATATCGCCATCCAGAATGCCAATATTTACCATACTGTTTCCGTGTACGGTCAGGATGAAAGCTTCATTATTCGGCATGAATTCTGCAGGAATAGGGAAGTAACCTTCGATGTTTTCTTCAGCAAGCAATGGAACTCCGGCAGCAACTCTTCCAATCATCGGAATGCTGATAATTTCACTCCGCAGGACATTGAAGCTGTCATCAACGACTTCGATGGTTCTTGGCTTGGTAGGATCTTTGCGGATATATCCTTTGCGTTCCAGTGATTCAAGATGTGCATGGACAGAAGAGGTGGATTTCAAAGTTACGGCTTCACAGATTTCCCTTACCGAAGGCGGATAGCCTTTTGCAAGTATCTCTTGTTTGATAAAGTTTAAAATCTCTTCCTGTTTGGGGGTTAATTTTTCATTTGGCATAAGTTCACACTCCTTATATGTAATATTGAATCGTTTTCTGAGTTTAAATTTAAAACTGTATTAAGTATAACATATCTTTCGGAAATTTGCAAACAAATGTTTGCAAACATTTGTTTGCAAATTGTGGTTGACAAACATGTGTTCTTGTACTATAATGCATTTTAGAACGAATGTTCGTATGGCCATAACAAATGAGAATGGAGGTATGTTATGTATTGTACATTTGATAAAAGAAAATGGAAGAATCCACCTTTCTTCCTGTTTTTGGACAGATTTAAGATAACAATGGTTCTTCTGACTGTTATAGTGATAACTGCAGGTATTGTGCTGGCTTCGGCATTTCAGGCAAAAGGAAACTCAAACAGCAGATATAAATACTATAAATCAGTGGAAATTAATCCCGGAGATACTTTGTGGTCGATTGCGGGAAATTATATTACCGATGAATACTCGTCCATGGATGCCTATATTAATGAGGTGAAATATATTAATAGCATGGGGGATACGGTAATTACGGCAGGAAGTTCTATTATCATACCATATTACACTGGGGATTATCATGAATAAGGTAAATTCCATTCTTCCAGAGTGCCATTGATTATAGAATGGAAGAGACGTTCTTTCACACCCGGATTTTCCCTGTTGATATTGGCAAGCATGGATTTTATGTACTGGCGCTTTGTGTTTCTATCCGCAGGACAAGGATTTTTGGCAACCGGAAGAAGATATTTATTCTGAAAACCGATAATATCACATTCCCGGATGTAGATAAACGGACGAATCAGGCTGAGTCCTGTTTTATCCCAGTGCGTATACGGGGAAAATGTGTGAAAACGACCCTCGTAAATCAGTGACATAAGCATGGTTTCGATCACATCATCCTGATGATGTGCATAGGCAACTTTATTACATCCGATACGGAGAGCTTCGTTGTTTAAAGCACCTTTTCGCATTTTTGCACAGAGAGAACATGGATTTTTCTCGTGACGTTCTTTGAAAATGATAGTTCCAATTTCAGTCCTGACGATATGATATTCAATTTCCATGGATTTACATAATTGTTCAATTTCGTCGGTATTCTGGTTGCCTAATCCAAGATCTACGGTGATTGCTTTTATGATATATGGATTTGGATAAAAATGCTGCAGTTCTTTTAATGCATACAGCAATGCCAGACTGTCCTTGCCACCGGACACACCGACAGCGATAACGTCACTGCTGTCAATCATTCTATAATCATCAACTGCCTGGCGGACATACGAAAGAAGTCTCTGAAGTTTCATGTTAACACATCCTTTTTTGGATATATTTTACCACAAACTTTTAGAATTTGTAAATATATGTTATAATAAAAGGGATAGAAGAAGAAAGATATCTATTTATCGGTTAAATCTCTCTTTAACCGATAAATAGAGAGGAGAAAAAGTCGATGAGAAATGAAAGCAAATTTTATCAGGATAAAGAAAATAAAGAAATTTCAAAATTTCACGAATTATGTAAGAAATTACCCATATATGCCAGGCGATATCTGCAAAATCGTGAGATGGCTGTGAAATATAGCACATTGGTTGCGTATACTTATGACCTGCAGACATTTTTTGAATTTTTAAAAGAGAACAATCCGGAACTTGACTCCATGGAGACGCGTGAAATACCGGCTGAGGCCATCGCCATGCTGGATGCGGACGATATTATGGAATTTCAGCGGTATCTGAGATTTCATGAACTGGATAATAAAATCAGCAAAAATGATAATAAAGCGATTGCCAGAAAAATGACTCCTGTCAGAGGTCTTCTGGATTATATGCAGAAAAAAGGTCTCCTTTCGGCCAATGTCGCAAAAAATATTGAAATGCCGCGTGTCAAAGCTCCAAGAATCATCAAGCGGCTCAGTACGGACCCGTCCAATAATGAGGTGGACAAATTGTTAAATGGCATGGAATCCATTTTGAAAAATCCTACTCTGTCCAAACGCCAACGGAGTTTTATACAAAGGGATCTCTTCCGGGATACGGCGATTCTCTGGCTGTTGCTTGGCACCGGAATCCGTATTTCCGAATGTGAAGGTCTGGATGTTCCGGATGTCGATTTTGAAAACCGGTGCGTCAATGTAAAACGAAAAGGTGGATTCTATGATCTGGTCTATTTCAATGATATGGTTGGGGAAAAATTACATGATTATATTGAAAACGAGCGGGAACAGTATTTATCCGATGATACACCGGAAAAGGATCGGAATGCCCTCTTCCTCAGCAGACAGTGCAAACGTTTGAGTGTTGATGCCATGGAAAATCTTGTGGAGAAATACACCCAGATACTGGTTGGCAAAAAGTTCAGTCCGCATAAGCTCAGAGCTACTTATGGTACTACACTTTATCAAAAAACAAATGATATCCGTCTGGTTGCCGATGTGCTGGGACATTCCAATATAAATACGACTGCAAAGCACTATGCTTCACAGACCGAAGAAAATAAAAGGCGTGCTGGGAATATTGATTTCAAATAAAAGGATTCCCTTTCGGGAATCCTTTTATTTAAAATGATATGCTTTATCTGCCAGTTCGATAATGGAATCCGCACAGGCTTCCACACCCAGAAGGCTACTGCTGATGCATAAGTCGTATGTACGGGCTTCACCCCATTTTTTATTGGAATAGTAATTATAATAATTAGATCTTCTCTTATCAGATTTGTTGATCATATCCCAGGCATCTGCTTCTTTCTGCACATTATCACGTTCCATAACTCTTTTGATTCTGGCATCGCGATCCGCATGAACAAATACATTGAATACATTTCGGTATTCCTCTAATGCATAATCAGCACAGCGTCCGACGATAACACAGGATTCATTTTCCGCAATTTTCTTTATGGCATCAAACTGTGCAAGAAATACTTTCTGTCCAACCGGGACATCCATATATCCTGTACCGCCATAGCCCAGAGAATAGGTATCCATAACCAGGGAATATAAAAAGCTGCTGGTTGGTTTTTCGTCATGTGTTTCAAAAATCTGTTCACATAAACCACTCTGCTTTGCTGCAATGGAAATCAGTTCTTTGTCATAAAAATTAATACCGAGCTTCTCAGCAATTAACTTTCCGATTTCTCTTCCGCCGCTTCCAAACTGTCTTCCGATTGTAATAACTATTTTGTCTTTCATAAGTATCAGCTCCTTTACTGTATTTATAAATTTATCTTTTTAACCTGATGCTGTTTATTCTGTCAGGATATTCAGCAATTTCTGGAAATATTCTGGAAGCTCTGAGTCAAATTCCAGATATTTCCGCGATCTCGGATGAACAAATCCAAGAACTTTTGCATGAAGCGTCTGTCCGGTTAAACGATAAGGACAGCTTTTTGGTCCGTACACATCATCTCCGAGTAATGGATGTCCGATGCTTGTCATATGCACACGAATCTGATGGGTTCTTCCTGTTTCAAGCTGACATTCAATATAGGTATAATTTTTGAATCGTTTTAAAACACGGTAATGTGTAATGGCATCTTTTCCGTTCTCGTAATTAACAGCCATTCTTTTTCGCTCTTTCGGATCTCTTCCTATCGGCGCATTTATTGTTCCTTCATCCTCTTTCAGAACACCATGTACAATGGCATGATATTTTCTGGTAATACTATGGACTCTCAGCTGGTTGGCAATAAAATTATGGGCATAATCACTCTTGCAAACCAGCAACAGACCTGTTGTATTCATATCTATTCTGTGAACTATGCCAGGTCTTAATTCTCCATTGATACCGGATAACTCTCCCTGACAATGATACATCAGGGCATTTACCAGTGTGCCGGAGTAATGACCGAGGGCTGGATGAACGACCATCCCTTTTGGCTTGTTGATAATCAGAAGTTCTTTATCTTCATAAACAATATCCAGAGGAATATTTTCTGCTACAATTTCAACTTCAATCGGATCCGGAATTTCGATAAAAACTTCTTCATCCAGTTTCAGCTTATGATTTGCTTTTACGATTTTATTATTTACCATTACCTGTCCTTCATCCAGTAATTTCTGTATTCTGGCACGGCTGAAATCAGTCATCCGGGCGGTAAGGTATTTATCAATTCGCTGCCCACAGTCCTCCTGTTTTATCAGAAATGTATTTGATTCCATTTTATATTCCTAACCTTTTTCTAATTTTTTAAAAGAAAATATCTGATTTAAATCATCTTCTTTTATGAAAAACAAAACAATAATAATCAATAGTACCATAGAAATTGTCACATAACAGTCCGCAACATTAAATACCGGGAAGTCAATAAAGTCTGTTTTTATAAAATCAACAACATATCCATTTTTGATACGATCTGCAAGATTTCCAAAAGCACCTGCAATCAATATGGACAGACAGAACTGTAAAAAAGTATAAAGTCCTGTTTTTTGCGGCATAAGTACCGTAAGTTTTTCGATTCTGCAGATGGAATATGCAATAAAGGCAATCAATAATCCAGTCAGAACAATAAAGAATACAATCTTTCCGGATAACATTCCCCATGCCATTCCCCTGTTTTCAACGTAAGAAAAACTGATCAGACCGGAGATAAAAGAAATTTCTTTTCTGCCTGACAGATTCCTGACGGCCAGATATTTAGTATATTGATCGGCAAAAAAAAGAAAAACGATAAACAGACCCAAAAAAAGAAATTTGATATAAGACCGATATTTTGACTGTTTATTTGTCATGAAATTCACCATCCAGAATACAGACTAAGGCATTTTTCATTTCTACCCAGCTGACGGATTTATCAATCACTGCTTCTCCGATATTGTGAACAACAATGAATTTTATCCTGCCGGCTTCCATTTTTTTATCACTGTAGGTCGCATGGATGACATTATCAAGATCGATTCTGTTTTCAGATACCGGAAGATGGTAAGCTTTCAGAAGATCAAGTATCGCATCCATAACCTCCTGTGTAATATAGCCCTTTTTGTATGAGATATATGCAGCACCTGCCATTCCTATGGATACACATTCCCCATGCAATCTGTCCATGTAGACATATTTTTCTATGGCATGCCCCAGGGTATGTCCCATATTCAGCAAGGCACGTTCTCCCTGTTCCTTAAAATCATTTTCCACCACTTTCCGTTTGGTATCGCAGCTTACTTTTATGATATAAGCCAGCACGTCCTGTTTATGCTCCATAATATCTGAAACATGTTCTTTTAAATAGGAGAAGAATGCACGGTCTTTAATCACACCATATTTGATCACTTCACCCATTCCGGAAAGAAATTCTTTCTCTGTCAGTGTTTTTAAAGTATTGGTTGCGATATAAACCAGTTTTGGCTGGTAAAATGCTCCAACCATATTCTTATAGCCATCAAAATCAACACCGGTTTTTCCACCCACACTACTGTCAACCTGTGCCAGCAGAGAGGTCGGAATCTGGACAAAATCAATTCCGCGAAGATAAGTTGCTGCAGTATATCCGGTTAAATCACCTGTTACCCCACCACCCAAAGCAACCAGAAGATCTTTGCGGTCAAACTGATGTTCAATCAGACAGGTGTACAGATCCTTTACCGTATATAAATTCTTATTCTTCTCGCCGGCTTTAAAGGTATAAACAATCACTTCTTTTGCAAGAGGCTGTAAAAGTTCCTGTATCTCTTCGGCATACAAAGGTCCGACCTGTGATTCTGTTACAATACAGATCTTCCTGTCCGTAATGTTTAATTTAGCCATTTCTTCCTGAAGATGGTCAAAGGTTTCTTCTATAACAATATCATAAATTGGAATACTATTCTCATGTACGGTAAGTCTTTCTGACATTCTGTTTTCCAATCCTTTCTTTTATAAATTATATAATGCTTCATTATTTATTAAATGATGCAATGTCAAATCCACCGCTTGTAAGCAGATCCTGGAAATCACCGGATATATCGACATTTTCAGGTGTAATAATAAAAATATAATTCGATACTTTCTGTAAATTTCCATTTACCGCATAACAGGAACCAGAAGTAAAATCAACAATTCTCTGTGCAATTTCAACATGGAGTCCTTCCAGATTTAAAATAACAGCACGTCCACTTAATAAAGTATCAGTTACCTCGCGAGATTCTTCCACACTTGTCGGTTTAATAATGCAAACTTCCATGCCACTCCTTCCTGTTCTCATAGGAACAACTTTGGAACTATTCTTTCCTTTTGTATTTTTTACCGGCTTTTCCTGTTCAAAAGCATCCTCATCTTCATAGGTATCTGTTTTTGACCTTCGTTTATAGCTTCTTGCCGGGCGATCGTCATCCTCATAATCGTCTTCATTGTAATCATCCTCATAATCATCCTCATAATCATTGTTCAGATGCATCATGTCTAAAAATTTATCTCCAAATTTACTCATTTTCCCTAAATCTCCTTAAGCTTATAATTTCTTTCGCCAAAGATACCGGTACCTACCCGCACACAGGTAGCACCTTCTTCAATAGCGGTATGATAATCCCCTGTCATTCCCATTGACAGCACATCCATACTTACATTATCAATGTTTTTGCTTCTAATGTCAACAGCTAATTTTTTTAATTTTCTGAAATATTCCCTGTTTTCTTCTTCATTTTCTACAAATGGTGCAATTGTCATAAGACCACAGATATGAATATTTTTAAAGTGTGCAATCTGCTGGATAAGCGGAAGAACCTCTTTGCAGGTAACACCGAATTTACTTTCTTCTTCTGCTACATTTACTTCAATCAGAATATTGACTGTCACATTCTTTTTGACAGCTTCTTCATTGATGGTTTCTGCCAGACGGAGAGAATCCACAGAATGAATTAACTCTACTTTGTCCACAATATATTTAACCTTGTTGCGCTGCAGGTGACCAATCATATGCCATTTAATATCCTTTGGCAGCTGCTCGTATTTATCACATAATTCCTGCACCTTATTTTCGCCAAATATGCGTACTCCATAATCATATAATTCCTGGATATTTTCCACCGGTTTTGTTTTACTTACAGCAATTAATGTTACACTGTCCTCACTCCGGTCTGCTTTTTTACATGATTTTTTTACTTCTTCCAGTACATGAGAATAATTCTCTTTTAGCATAGTCAATACCTCTTTTCAAATTTTATCGGAATACAACAGCATTTTCCGTTACGACACTTCCATCAATTACGATATGGTCATATACCTTCAAACCATAGGAAGTGGATGTATTAATCAGAAAATAGTCGCTGCTTTCGGAAAGCTTTTCGATTCTCCGGAAAATGCAGTAACCACTGTTTACATTATAAACCCCTTCGAGGGAATCTGTTTGCCCGACTGTAAATGTTTCCACAGAATCATTTTTAATCAGGATGTCACCTTTGGCAAGTTCTTCATCATCAACATAATAATATTGCTCGTTTTCGTAAAAAATTTCCGGTGAAATAAATTTAACGGTTGTTGTTCCGGTTGTCTCGTCATAGACCTGTTTGCTGAACCCGGTTTCATTATCTTCGCCGCCGACCATGGAAAAATCCTTTGGAATGGTGAAGAAATCTTTCGTAACAACAGAAGTTTTCGGAATCTTTAATCCACTTACTTCTGTTTCCACGATCTGAATCTCAGCATATCGTTCGGAAGCATATTTTAACATATATTTATTCAGACTTACAAGTCCGAAGGTACAGTCATTCTGGGTTACTACCTGAAAATCTCCAACTACTGTTGTCCCGTCCTCTGTAAATTTGATCTTAATCCGTGTATCTGCCTGTCTGCTGTCCGCTTCTTCCGGAGTCAGTGGAATCAGTACATTCCAGTTTTCTTCCGTGATTATTTTATATGCTGGAGCACCCGATTCAATCAGATTTCCGGAAGAAATCTGATTTCGATTATAATTGGAATAATCGAAATCAGCCGCTGTGATTTCTGAAAGCGGTTTATTCTCATAACCATCGGAATAATATTCCACAATACCGGAATTAGCCGCTTTGTTTACAGAATAATTATATCCTCCATCCGCACTCAGTTCCGAAATCTTCTGATTCAGCATATTCATATTTACACATTCTAATAATGCCGAGGATAAATCAATTTTGAAATTATAGGTTTCGGAATATGCAATATCGGAATAGGAAGTTGTAAAATTAGTAATATAGGAACGCAATGTTTCATAATCCGAATCGGACATTTCTGTACCGGATTCATTTGTAGCAAGATATTCCTGTATTTTTCCACTTTCATCTATGGTGTATATCGTAGTTCCGACAGAAGTACGCTCACCGGAGCGGACATAATAATTCAGATATCCTGCTGTATCTGATATTACCTGGTTTTCCGTTCGCAATAGTAAAGCCTGGTATGTCTTATTTGTCTGGTCCGCATTTTTTCCATAGACTACTTCATATATGGAAACTCTGTCCCTGGTAAAATACATAGCCATATAAATCAGAATATAGGCAAATATAGCAAAAAAAACAATAAAGCCAATATTTACAGATAAAGGCTTCCTGTATTTTATTATCTTTTTTTTCTTTTTCTTTCGTTTGATTTTGTCTGTTTTATCTGACACAATCTTAAGTCCTCCAAATTCATTATCTTCTATAGTATACATCAAAACTGGAAAAGTGTCCACAATACTTGAAAAAAAATTATTTTTTCAGAATAAAACCGGCTTTACTTGGAAAAATATAAATATAAATCTATAAAAGAAAGGATGATTTATATGAATACAAAGGGACTCGATTATACCATTCTTACGATTGCAATTATTGGAGCAATTAACTGGGGATTGGTTGGATTTTTTAAACTTGATCTGGTAAATATGATATTTGGGGATATGACAATTATTTCCAGAATCATTTATGCTATCATCGGATTATGCGGCCTGTATCTTGTCAGCCTTTACGGACGTGTTACAAATGCCATGAACAATTAATAATAAAAAGGTGCCGTATGGCACCTTTTTATCTGTACATCTCTCTCCATTCCAGATCACCGCGGTCCAGAGCCTTGATTAACAACTCTGCCGTTGCAAGATTGGAAGCAAGAGGAATATTGTTGATATCACATAATTTAAAAATATTATAAATATCCGGTTCGTGTAATTTAGGAGTCAGCGGATCGCGTAAAAATATTACAATATCCATCTGGTTGTCCTCTATCTGGGCACCAAACTGATGTTCACCGCCTAAATGTCCTGCCAGAAACTTATGAACATTTAAGTTGGTCACTTCTTCGATCAACCGTCCTGTCGTGGCAGTAGCATATAATTCATGGCGGCTTAAAATACCGCGATATGCAATGCAGAAATTTTGCATCAATTTCTTTTTGGAATCGTGTGCAATTAATCCAATGTTCATAATAAAACCTCCTATAGTGCTTTTCTTCTTTGTAATCCTACGTTGATAACAAATCCCATTCCGGCAAACAGACTTAATAAAGAACTTAAACCGTAACTGACAAATGGAAGTGTCAATCCTGTATTCGGCATCATTTTTGTTACAACGGCGATATTAATAAATGTCTGCACCGCTATAATCGTTGCCATCCCATTACAAATAACTTTTCCGGCGAGATCTTTTGCATGCACACCGACGTAAATACATTCAAAAGCAATCAGTGCCAGAAGCAGAATCACGGATGCCGTACCGACAAATCCCAGTTCCTCCCCGACAATGGCGAAGATGAAATCGGTCTGCGGCTCTGGAATCAGATTGCCATTCTTGACACTGTCTGGGCTGTCATTATCCAGCCCCTTTCCCCATAAACCACCGGAACCGATGGCAAGAACGGCATTATCCTGCTGGTAGCCGATAGCCTGTGCTTTCTCATTATCTTTATCATAGAATCCAACAATTCTGTTGTACTGATATTCTTCAAGAATGGTCTGATCCGGCTGCATAATCATGTAGATAAGCACCACTGCAACAGGTATCATAACACCAATCACACTGAAAATAATTTTATAACTCAATCCCGAACTGTAAATCATAATTGCAAAAATAATTACAATGGCAATACTTGTCGATAAATCCGGCTGTTTATAAATCAGAAGAAGCGGTATGCCAAAAAGAACAATTGTAGCCAGAAGTGTTTTCCAGTTATTTATTCTGTCTTTGTATTTATTAAAGAAATAGGCGAAAAACAAAATAATAAAAATTTTAGCAAACTCAGACGGCTGAATCTGTATCCCTGCAATTTCAATCCATCGCTGTGCCCCTTTATGATCTTCACCAAAAATTTTTACGGCAAGAAGAAGAATCAGGTTAAATGCATAAATAATCCATGCCATCCGCAGTATGAAATGGTAATCAATTAGTGCGATGATCATCATCACGATGATGCCGACAATAATACCAAGTAACTGTTTCTTTTCATAAGTCGGATTGTCAGTTGCACTTGCAATTACGTTTAATCCGAGTATGGATAATCCGGTAATGAAAAGAATCAGACGGACATTCAGATGATTAAACTGATACATTTTTAACTTTGAAAGTAATTGTTTATAAAATCGAATCATTGGAATCCCTTCCTGTATATATGTTACATTGAAAATATTACTTTCCGTGATGTAATTCTTTGATTGGAATATTAGCAATCAGTGCGGGAACGGAACCATTATTTCCGTCAGACTCTGTCTGTGTAATCTGGATGTCCAGCCCTTCACTGTCAATTTCCATGTATTTTGCGATTACTTTTATAATATCGTTTTTTATCAGCTCCATTGTTTCCGGGGAGCAGTTTGCCCGGTCAGAAACAAGAAGAAGCTTTAATCTGTCTTTTGCAATATCACTGGATGTTTTTTTTCGAAATAAATCCATAATGCCCATTTTAATTCCCCTTTCTAATTCTTCTTAAATATGTTGGCAATTTTGGAAAAGAAACCGTTTCCGGCACTTAAATCAAGCATTGGAACTTCTTCTCCGAGGATACGCTTACAGATATTCATATAAGCCTGGCCTGCCAGAGTATTGTTTCCAGCGAGAGGTTCTCCCTGATTGGTTGAAATTACAATATTTTCATCATCCGGTACGGCACCGATCAGATTAATTGCCAGAATATCAAGAACATCCTCCAGCGACATCATTTCTCCCCTCTTTACCATGTCAGTGCGGATTCTGTTTACAATCAAATCAGTGCGTTTCATTTCATTTGCTTCTAACAGGCCAATAATTCTGTCCGCATCACGGATCGCGGAAACTTCCGGTGTTGTTACAACAAGTGCACGGTCTGCTCCTGCGATTGCATTTTTAAAGCCCTGTTCAATTCCAGCCGGGCAGTCCAGAATTATGTAGTCAAATTCCTGTCTTAATTCGTTTGTAAGTGCTTTCATCTGTTCCGGTGTAACACTTGTCTTATCCCTTGTCTGGGCCGACGGAAGCAGATAAAGATTATCATAGCGTTTATCCTTAATCATAGCCTGTTTCGGACGGCAGTTGCCTTCTACAACATCTACGAGATTGTAGACGATTCTGTTTTCAAGTCCCATAACAACATCCAGATTTCTAAGACCGATATCAGTATCGATCAATACGACTTTCTTATTCAATTTTGCAAGGCCTGTACCTACGTTTGCTGATGTTGTTGTTTTTCCAACACCGCCTTTTCCCGATGTAACAACTATTACTTCACTCATTTTTACACCTACAAATCCTTTCTCGTAATTTTAAAATTTTAAAACATTTAATAAATCCTTACTTAACGGATCAATATAGATCGTTCCGTTATTTAAGTAAGCAATTTTTGTCTCCGGTTTTGCCTTTTTCTGCCTTTCCGGACAGCGGGCAATGGTATCGCCTATCCTTACCTGGACAGGTGCCATGTCAAGAGCAACGATGAATGCTTTTCCATCACCGTTCATACCGGCAGAAACCGTTCCCTTTAATGAACCCAGAATAATAATATTCCCGCCTGCAGATACACTGGCCCCCGGATTAACATCCCCGATTACCACAATAGAGGTATCGCTTTCCAGAATCTGACCGGAACGCAGTGTTCCGCGGAAAAACTTTCCGGTATTCTTATCCACGGCAGCCGTGGGCTCAGGCATGGGTTCATCTTCCTTATTATCATCTATATTTTCAATTTTTTCAACTGATTTTTTAAAAATTTCTGTAAGTTTTTCATCATGATCAATAATACATGCAATATTCAGATCCGATGATTCGCTGATGACGTTCAGCAGTTCCTTCTGCTGTTCATCATCCAGATTTCTTCCTTCAAAAGAAATAGCCATTGTTCCGTTTCCGAAAAAACGGGCAGATTCTTTTAATTTTTCTTCCAGCTGGTTTTTGATTTCGTCAAATGATGTATCTGAATCCATGACGACTACAATTCCATATTTATTTCCCTTTATTACAATAGAATTTTTCTTCATGTGATCTTCCCTTCCCATATAGTATGTCAGTTACTGTGCAGCCGTCGTGTCCGAAGCCTTTACCGGGCCGTCGGATGTGCCGGCAAGAATCTGATCCAGAGTTATTTTTCCGAAATAGAAGTCATACACGTCATTTGCCAGTTTGATGGCATTTCCAGAGGTATAACCATTCTGGAGAACAACACTCATGGAAATCTGAGGATTATCAAATGGTGCATAGGATATTACCAGTGCGTGGTCAGGTGTCTTTTCATTTTCCTGTGCCGTACCGGTTTTTGCAGCAATGCTGCTTCCAAAATGCTTACTCATTCCATAATTCGTTGAATCAGCAGCAGATTTCATACCCTGCTGTATGGTGCTGATGGTAGAATCCGCAACTGCCAGTTTTGTCTGGGATTTCTCTGCAGCAGTCTGTTCATTTCCGTTTACATCCACTACCTTATCAATCAGTGTAAGCTCATAATTTACACCATTTGAAGCAATGGTATTTACATAGCGGGCAAGCTGTACACCGGTGAAGCTGTGGGAACCCTGACCGATTGCAGATGCAACACCACTGGTTGTTGAAAAGAGTGGTGCGGATTCTTCTACTTCTACACCGGATTTAGAGGTAAGACCGTACATATCACCGTATTTCTTCAGACGTTCCAGTGCTTCACTGTCGGAGTAAGTACCGTTTGACATGCTTCCGAGACGGTATGCAGTTTCATAAAAGAATACATTACAGGATACTTCTATCGCTTTTACCACACCGATCGTTCCATGTGAACTCGGATAAATCCAGCATTTTGGTGAAGGAGTAATCTTGGTAAAGATACCCGGACAGTTTATACCGGTCGCGGCTGTGATAACACCTTCCTCCAGACCAGCCGTTGCAGACAGCGGTTTGAAGGTAGATCCCGGAGCGGTACGCATCTTTGTTGCTCTTGCATACAGCGGGCTGGATTTGTCATCATTTAACAGATTCCAGTAATCCGAGTCAATCGCACCGGAAAATACATTATTATCATAGCTTGGATAAGATACCATGGCAACCACATCCGAAGTACCAGGTTTTACCATGGTAACGGAAGCGGAACACGGATTCAGGGCAAGCATTGCCGGAGTAATGGTAAGACTCTTTATCTGTGACAGCATGAAATCATATGCAGATAAAGAACCGCTGGTCAGCCTTGAATAAGTGGATTCATCATAGGCAAGCACTTCCTGGTCATAAAGAAGCTTGCATACCTGGTTGCCACCGATCGTTCCGTTATAAATCAGGTACTTATAAATTAGTTTTGTAAAATCCTTATCCTTCTCTATATAATTCTTAATATAGGAAACCAGTGAATTATAAATGGTGTCACGGTCAATGTAGGTATCTTCCACATCGAGGATGCTTGTATCCACCCAGTCATTGTCAATACAGTATAAAAGCATATTGCGAAGGCTCAGACCATCACGCATCCAGTTTTTATAGGTTTCGTCATCGGTATCAATGCTGCTCTTCGGAATCAGGTTTACCCCATAAGAACTGTCGGAAAGCAGATTAAAGATATAGGTATAATATTCATTCATCTCCGCACTCTCTGAAGACAATGCACCTGCCTGGCTGTTATACAGCTGATTTTCTATTGTCTGCAGCACCTCTGCTTTACGGGAATTCATTCTTGCATAAATGGTTTTCTCATTTTCACTTGCATTCTGCAGATTGAATTTGTCACAATCAACAATATTGTTATTAATAATCTGGAAATATGCATCGTATACGGAAATTTTCCAGTCCTTATTATTATTTTCATTCACAAGACTGTTGACCATGTTGGAAGCAAGAATGGAAGCAAGATGCTGTTCAATCAGATGGTAAATACCGATCTGCAAATCGGAATGAATCGTCAGATAAACATCATTTCCTGCCACGGATTTCTTCTCATCCACAACGGACTGTACCTGTCCCATGTTGTTGACAAGAACCTTCTCATATCCTTTTGTTCCTGCGAGCTGACACTCATAGCTTTCCTCAATTCCGTCTTTTCCGACAATATCATTCAGTTCGTACTTAATGTCGTCATCCGCAAGCTGGCTGTTCAGTTCATTCATCTGTTCTTCCGATATCTTTCCGGTATATCCGATAATATGTGAAAAATACCGGCTGTTATTATAAATACGCTGGGTATCTTCCCCGATGGTTACACCCGGCAGTTCATTGGAACTTTCGTAGATGGCAGCCATCGTATTTTCGCTGACGTTCTTCGCGATCGTGGTACTGATGTATTTCTGATACATATTCAGGGACAGATCATAGCGGATCATGGCGATTTTCCATGCCTGTTCTTCATCATAGGATTCGTCAATATTGTATTTTTCGGAACTTTTTAAATATTCCACCGCCTGCTGTGCTGTGGTTTCCGATAATTTCTCGTCCTTGGTATCAAGTGTTTCTTTTCCGTATATATTTTTCAGGAAACGTGCTTTCGTACTGTCACTTAGAGAGCTGGAATAAGAATATGTATAAATATTCTCCGCCCCATTATTGCTAACCGTACATACAACAGGGAAATCATTGATCAGGGAATCCCCATTTTTCTCGATAATTGTAATTGTTTTGCTGATGATTTCATTCATCTGGCTGTTTTTATAAACGGAACTGTCCAGACGGTCTTCGATCTGGACGGAATAAGTCGTTTCGTTATAAGCAAGCAGATTACCGTCAGCATCATAGATATTTCCGCGGGTTGCAAGGGAATATCTTGTTTTTTCTGTTTTCTGGTTCATTTCCAGTATGTAGGAATTTGAATCCGTCGCAATCTGAAGATAGAATACTCTGGATAAAAGGGCAGAAAACATAATTAAAAATATGACACAGATAACAAATGTCCTGGAACGGATTGTTTTAATCAGGATCTCCCAAATCTCTTTTAACAAGTTTTTCTTCACCTCTTTTTTCAAATTTGTCCAGTTTTGTGCTGATGACTTTTAACAGCCGGAAAATAAATACTGCCACAAATGCAGTATAGATCACTTCCGGAAAAATGATGGCCTTAAAATAATTCGCAAGATCCAGATAACCGCGCAACAGAAATGTAACACAGTAATATAGGAAATTATAAGCAAGATCGCTTGCCATGGTAAGCAGTACCGGAATACAGATATCATCAGTATAGAAAATCTCATTAAACAGCCCGTTGATATATCCGAGATACATGAATAATATGCCGTTCATACCGATAACACCAGAGTACCCATAAAAGATATCAAGCAGAATCCCTGACAGAAATCCCATGTACATTCCATGTTTTTTTCCCCGTATAAAACCGGAGCAGCATACAAAAATCAATAAAAGATTTGGTGATATGCCGCCAATGGAAATCGTTGCATGAAATGTGGTCTGGATAATAAAAATAATAAATATCAGTAACAGGGATATCAGATTTCTTAACATAACATTCCCTCCTACTGTGCCGTGTCATCTTCAACAGTTTCTTTTAACTGTGTAATAACCAGTACTTCTTCTATCTGTGAGAAATCCACAACAGGCATAAGATAACCTGATTTAGTAAGTTTATTGCCATCGTCTGTAATATTTGTTATGTATCCGATCAGGATACCCGGAAGGTATTTATCACTGATATAAGATGTGAGCAACATATCCCCATCTTTGATGCCTGCATCTTTGCTGATACCGGAAACGCGGATATAACCTTCGTTCATTAATTCCAAATCACCGGATACAATACAGTTATCAGAAGTGGAAGCTGATTTTGCACTTACATTGCTGCTGTCATTGATAATCGTAGTTACTTTTGAATAATTCTTTCCCACATAGGTAACACGTCCGACAAGACCGGCATCTGCAAGCACATTCATATCCACTTCGATGCCGTCCTCCGAACCTTTATCAATCGTAAATTCAGAAAACCAGTTATCCGGCTGCATACTGATTACTCTGGCTGCAACCTTTGGATAATCAGAGTAAATATCATCCAGCTGGTACAGTTCGCGTAATTTCTCCAATTCGCTTTGCTGCTGAATCAGGATACTGTTCTGGGACTGGATATCTGCCAGTTTCTGCTTTAATTCCTTATTTTCATCCTGAAGTTTTGCATATTCCTTAATCGTGTCTGACTTATCAGCCAGCCAGAGACCGACATGATTCATCCCTTTCTGTACAGGTACTACGATCTGTGCTGCTGAATTTTTTATGGTATTGCCAAACGGCTCACTGATAAAAGATACAATAATGAGCAATGCACAGCTGCAGGACAGAAACGTAAGGATATATTTTGCTGGAATTGTATGTTTTGTGCGTTTTTTCACGGTTCCCATATCCTCTCTGATTTAAATTTTACGTTCAGTAATTAGTTATACTGTTTCTCTCTTGGTATATAGGTAAGACCGGATAACTCCGGAGTAGTAACGATGGATGCAATTCCACGGATAACGGTTTCGGAAGGATTCTCTGCCATATTTACCTTCAGTCCGGTTTCTTCCGTAATTAATTTATCGATATTTAAAATCTTTGCAGAACCGCCGGTCAGATAAATGCCCTTTGCATAAATATCCGCGGTAAGTTCCGGTGGAGTTCTCTCAAGAATCAGTTTAATATTTTCGATAATCTGATGAAGCAGTTCCTTGATCGCCTCATGAATCAGGGATGCAGAAATTTCCCTTGCATTTGGAAGTCCGGTAAGGATATTACGTCCATAGGTCATGGCAATGATATCTTCATCCGGTTCAATGGCATCGGCAAGCTGCATCTTTATCTGTTCCGCAGATCTGCTTCCAATAATCAGATTATATTTCTTTCTTACAATTCCGCAAATTGCTTCGTCGAATTTAGAACCGCCGGTTTTAATTAATTTGCTTAAAACAATACCGCCCAGGGAAATAACGGAAATCTCAGTTGTATCAGATCCGATATCCACAATCATATGTCCGTTCGGACTTTGTACATCGATTCCCATACCTACAGCATCTGCAATCGGTTTTTCTACAACGGTAATATTTTTTGCTTTCAGTTTTGCATCAAGAATAACATCATAGAATGCACGTTTCTCTACTTCTGTAACATCAGTAGGAACTGCGATACAATAATCTGCACCGTTTACGGTTTTTCCTCCGTTTAATTTTTTATAAAAACAGCTGAACAGTGTTTCCATATTTTTAATGTCCGCAATTACACCGAATTTTACCGGAAAGGAAACATTGATATTTTCCGGTGCTTTTTCATACATTTCAAAAGCCTGGTTTCCAAAGCTGAAAATTTCATTTTTATTTTTGATTGCGATAACGTTTTTTTCATTTAAAATATTATCACTGGAACTGCTGTACATTTTAATGTTGCTTGTTCCTAAATCGATTCCGTATACATGCTGTGCCATTTTTTGACTCCCTTTCTGTTTCTGAATATTACAATAAATTTTTCTCACTGAAGCTCATGTATTTATTATCTCCAATAATTATATGGTCAATCAAAGATATACCAATCAGTTCTCCCGCTTCCCTTATTTTCCTGGTACTTTCCAGATCGTTCCGGCTCGGTGTAGGATCCCCGCTGGGATGATTATGCATCATGATAATGCTTACTGCCTTATATTTCAGGGCTTCCAGAAAGATTTCCCGCGGTGCGGCAACCGCATAATTGACAGTTCCCATCGACAGTACACTCTCTGCAAGCAGTGCAGATTTTGAATCAAGCATTAAAAGCCAGAGTTCCTCTTTTTCCTTATGCCGCAAAGACTCCATATAATAAGACGCAACGGTCTGTGGTTCGCGGAAAATAAGCTGTTTTCCGCGGCCTGTGGAGGCAATCCGTCTTGACAGTTCGGCAATGCAGACAATCTGTATCGCCTTTACCATACCGATTCCACGGATTTCCATCAGTTCTTTTACGGACAGATTACTGAGACCGGTAAGACCTTTCGGGCCGGTCAGATTTAAGATCTGCTCCGCAAGTTCCACGGATGGTATGCCATTTGCTCCTGTCCGTATGATAACGGACAGAAGTTCTGCATCGGTTAATGAACCCGGACCACAGGAGAAACATCTCTCGTAAGGTCTTGACTGAGCGGGTAATTCTTTCATTTTCTTTTTTTCTTCCATATAAACAACCTTTCCTGTCTCTCCCGGCAGGGCATGGTCACTATATTTTATAATATCACATTTGCAAAATATTGTATATATAAAAATTATTACACTTTTGTGTCTATTTAATGAAAAGCGTATTTATATCGATATGGCCGTTGTTGATAAGGTATTGCAACGATTTCATGATACCAAGCTTTGCATGATACCAGGTCAGTCCGCCCTGGAAATATACGGCATACGGAGGTTTGATCGGACCGTCTGCACTTAACTCGATGGATGCACCGGAGATAAATGCACCGGCGGCCATGATAACATCGGCATCATAGCCAGGCATGGCCCATGGTTCCGGTACAACATGGCTGTCAACCGGAGCGGCTGCCTGGATGCCCTTGCAGAATTCGATGACACCTTCCGGAAAACCGAATTCCACAGCCTGGATAATGTCGTGACGCTTTTCCGTGCTGTTCGGAACAACTTTAAATCCCAGTTTTTCATAGACATTGGCAGCAAAGATAGCACCCTTTACGGCGGAAGCTGTTACGGTCGGGGCAAGGAAGAGTCCCTGATAGAAGCTTCTGTTTACACCGAGGGAAGCACCGACTTCTTTTCCAAGTCCCGGAGTCATCAGACGGTAAGATGCATTCTCCACACATTCTTTTGTTCCGGCGATATATCCGCCAAGCGGTGCAAGTCCGCCACCCGGATTTTTAATCAGCGAACCGACAATCATATCTGCTCCGAAATCAGAAGGTTCTGTCACGTCAACGAATTCCCCATAGCAGTTATCGACCATTACGATAATATCGCTGCGGATGCTTTTAATAAAGTGGATGGCTTCCCCGATGTCTGCCACACTCAGGGTCGGACGCGGAAGATATCCCTTGGACCGCTGGATTTCGATTAATTTTGTTTTATCGGTAATGGCATTTTTGATTCCTTCAAAATCAAAAGATCCGTCCGGTAGAAGCTCCACCTGCTTATAGGTAACACCGTATTCCGCAAGAGAACCTTTTGTTTCGCGGATACCGATTACGCCCTCTAAGGTATCGTAAGGTTTGCCCGATACGGAGATCATCTCATCACCCGGTCTTAAATTACCAAACAAGGCGATGGTAAGTGCATGTGTGCCACAGGCGATCTGCGCACGCACCAGGGCATCTTCCGTGTGGAAAACATCGGCAAAAACAGCTTCTAAAGTATCCCGTCCCGGATCTGTGTAACCATATCCGGTCGAACCTTCAAAATGCATTTCACTGACCTGGTTTTTCTGCATTGCCTGAATAACCTTCAGTTGGTTAAATTCGGCTGTTTCGTCAATCCCCCGGAAACGATCCTCCAGATTCTTTAATATTGCATTGGAAAAATCAAACACTTCCTTTGAAATTCCAAGATTCTCATATGAGGTATATAATGTCTGCATTGTAAACTCCTTTATACTGATAAATTCTGACATTCGGAAACCAGGTGGGCAAGGATCTGGTCTTTGTCCATCCCGAAGTCTTCATAATTAACCCACCGCACGTCTTTTTCCCGGCGGAACCAGGTGAGCTGGCGTTTGGCAAAATGTCTGGTATCTCTTTTGATGGTATAGATGGCTTCTTCCCATGTACAGTTTCCGTTGATATAATCACACATTTCTTTATAGCCGATGCCCTGCATGGATACAAGGTCTGTGTGATATCCGTGGTTTAACAGCCAACGGACTTCATCCTCCAGACCGGCAGCAATCATCAGATCCACGCGTTTGTCAATTCTCTGATAGAGAAGGGTGCGATCCATATTTAAGACAAAATAACGGAAATCATACGGCGAAATACGCTGACGCTGTTCCTCATTGTGAACAGAAATTTTTTCACCGGTCTGGTGATAATATTCCAATGCCCGGATAACCCGTTTTACATTATTGGCATGAATGTCCCTGGCGGACTGTTCATCCACTGCGGCAAGCATTTTATGAAGTATCTCTGCCCCGTCCCTGGCTGCGACTGACTCCAGTTTCCTGCGGTATGCCATGTCATTCTTTTCTTCCGTAAACTGGATATCATACAAAAGGGACTGGATATAAAATCCGGTTCCTCCTGCAATAATCGGTATTTTTCCAGCCTGATAGATTTCTTTTATCGCTGCTTTTGCTTTTTCCTGAAAAATATAGATATTAAATTCTTCATCCGGCTCCAGTTCATCGATTAGATAATGGCGGATACCATGCATTTCTTCCAGTGTGACCTTTGCAGAGCCGATATCCATATGCCGGTAGATCTGGATAGAATCCGCACTGATAATTTCCCCGTTGATTTGTTCTGCCAGGCGGACGGACAGTTCGGTTTTGCCAACTGCGGTCGGACCTGTCAGAATAATTAATGGTGTTCTGTTTTCCATATACATTTCCTTTCCGGCTGGATTACACGATTCGTTTAAATTTCTTTTCCAGCTCATATTTGCTCATTGAGATAATGGTCGGACGGCCATGTGGACAGTGATATGGATTATCCAGGGTCAGCAGCTCATCAATCAGGGTATTGGCTTCACGGATGGACAGTCTGTTGTTTCCCTTTACCGCCGCCTTGCAGGACATGGAAGCAATCCGCTCCATGATAAGCTCGGAGCCGCCGCGGATATTTCCGTCATCGGCAAGGGTATCAATCATTTCCATAAGCATATCTTCCCGTGCCAGTTTATATAAATCATACGGAACCGTATGAACGGCATAATCATTCCCGCCAAATTCTTCGATTTCATAGCCTGCACGTGCAAATTCCACATGGTATTTTTTTACCAGTTCCCCTTCCCGCAGGGACAGATTCAGGATCATGGGTGGATTCAGCTCCTGTGAAATATTCTCTTTTGCTTTCAGGCTCTTCATGGTGCGTTCAAACAGGACTTTCTCATGTGCCGCATGCTGGTCGATGATGAACATCTTTTCCCCATATTCCACGATCCAGTAGGTTTCAAATACCTGTCCCACAATCCGGGTTCTCGTTCTGGCTTCTTTTGAAAGAAAACTGTCATCAAAAAGAGTCATCTGCTCCGGCTTCCGGTAGGCATTTTCCTCTTTTAATACCGGAGGGGAAGAAACCAGTATTTCCGGCTTTTGCTGTTCTTTCTGTATTTCCTGAGAGTTTGTGCTTTTCGGATTTTCCGGCAGTTTTGTATTTTGTATTGTTTGAATCTGCGGCTCTTTCTCTTTTTCCCGTCTTTTTGTTTCAAAGATTTCCGGTGTTTTCGTAACCTCTCTTTTTAAAGGGGCAGGAATTTTCTCTTCTTCTGCTTTTACTTCCACAATGAGATTTTTTCCTTCCAGTGTTTCATGAATCAGTTTTACTATTTCGGGATATATCTCGTCTGCATTCCTAAGCCGTAGTTCCATTTTGGAAGGGTGGACATTTACATCTATCAGTTCCGGTTCAATCTGGAACTGCAATGCCGTGAACGGATATTTGTGCTGCATCATGAAGTTTTTATAACCTTCTTCAATGGATTTGTTAATAATCATGCTTTTGATAAAACGTCCATTGATAAAATAATTTTCAAAATTGCGATTTCCACGGGAAATCAGAGGCTTTCCGATAAATCCTTCTATCTGTATATTTGGAGCAGAAAAATGGACTTCCAAAAGATTAGAGGTGATTTCCCTTCCGAAGATCTGGTAGATTACGTCTTTCAGATTTCCATTTCCGCTGGTATTTAAAATATGTCTGCCATTATTAATAAAGCGGATGGCGATTTCAGGATGGGATAATGCCATCCGTTCCACGATATCACTGATATATCCTGCTTCGGTCATGGCAGACTTTAAGAACTTCTTCCGTGCCGGTGTATTGAAAAACAGATTCCGGACGATGAAGGTTGTGCCATCCGGAACACCGACATCCTCAATGTCATTTTTCGGTGTTCCGCCGGTTATTTCATAACGGCAGCCCATTATGGAGGATTTGGTTTTGGTAATCAGTTCGACCATGGAAACGGCGGCAATGCTGGATAATGCTTCTCCTCGGAATCCCAGAGAACCGATGGACAGTAAATCCTCCGCAGTCTGTATCTTACTGGTGGCATGTCTTAAAAACGCAGTCGGAATATCTTCTTTCGGGATTCCGGCTCCGTTGTCCGTGATCCGGATCAGGGAAATTCCGCCCTCTTTTATTTCAATGGTAATTGCCGTTGCCATTGCGTCAATGGCATTTTCCGTCAGCTCTTTTACCACGGAAGCCGGTCTTTCAATGACTTCGCCGGCTGCAATCTGATTAATCGTATTTTCATCTAAAACATGTATCTGCTCCACGAAACTTACATTCCTTTCTCAACACTCCAGCGGTTTTTTAATTTGCTCTGAAGCCTGTAAAGTGTGTTTAATGCTTCAATCGGTGTGAGATTTCCAATATCCAGCTCCTTTAATTCCTTTAGGATATCTTCGTCTTTTACCGTGTCAAATAAGGACATCTGGGCCATATCCAGTTCGTCCGGCTGGTTTTTGTTTCTCTTTTTATGATGCGTCTGTGCCGCAATCTCCTTTGCATTTTTGGAAATATCCGCATCGGAAAGCTGGATGGCAAGCTCTTTCGCCCGCTCGATTACACTGTCCGGTACGCCGGCAAGTTTTGCAACCTGGATGCCGTAACTCTTATCCGCACCACCCTGTATAATCTTTCGAAGGAAGACAATATTATCGCCTTGTTCTTTTACGGCAATACAGTAGTTATTTACCCCACTTATCATGCCTTCCAGTTCTGTCAGCTCATGATAATGCGTGGCAAATAATGTCTTTGCTCCCAGAAGCTTTGTATTGCTGATATATTCCACAACTGCCCAGGCAATACTTAAGCCGTCGAAGGTGCTTGTTCCCCTTCCGATTTCATCCAGAATCAGGAGACTGTTGGAGGTGGCATTTCTTAAGATATTTGCAACTTCGGTCATTTCCACCATAAAGGTACTCTGACCGCTGGCAAGATCATCGGAAGCTCCTACTCTTGTAAAGATACGGTCACAGATTCCGATATTGGCACTTTCCGCCGGAACAAAACTTCCGATCTGTGCCATCAGTACGATAAGGGCGGACTGTCTCATATAAGTGGATTTTCCTGCCATATTCGGCCCGGTAATAATTGCAATCCGGTTTCCGGAATTATTCAGATAGGTATCATTGGCAACGAACATATCATTGGAAAGCATCTGCTCTACTACAGGATGTCTGCCGCCTTTGATGTCAATAATACCCTTTTCGTTGATCTTTGGCTTTACAAAGCGGTTCTTCTCCGCAATATAGGAAAGGGAAGCAAAGACATCCAGGCTTGCAACTGCTTTTGCCGTATTCTGGATTCTTACGATATGTTCAGCGATTTTTGTACGAATTTCCGTAAACAGATCATATTCGAGGGCATATAATTTATCTTCCGAACCTAAGATAGTCATCTCAATTTCTTTTAATTCGGGAGTAATATAACGCTCTGCGTTGGTAAGTGTCTGTTTCCTGGTATAATCTTCCGGCATTACAAAGCTGTCCTTGTAGGCATTGGTAATTTCAATGCAATAGCCGAAATTCTTATTATATTTTATTTTCAGGGTTTTTACACCGGTACGCTCCCTCTCTTTTGCCTCTAACTCAGCAAGCCAGGATTTTCCGTCCGTTTTTGCATGACGCAGCTTATCTACTTCTTCGTTATAGCCTTCTTTGATGATTCCGCCTTCTTTGATCAGGATCGGAGGTTCATCCACGATGGATGCAAGAATTAGTTCTGTAATATCGGTCAGTGCGTCCATATTTTCATTGATTTCCGTAAGCATGGAATCATCAAATGTTCCGAGAATGTGTTTAATCGGCGGAAGCATCTCAAGGCTGGTGCGGAAGGAAACAAGATCCCTCGGATTTGCTGTATTATTTGCAATCCTTGAAATAATACGTTCCAAATCATAGATTGGATTCAGATATTCGCGAAGTTCTTCCCGGTCGATTGCAGAATTTACAAGTGCCTGTATTGCCCCCTGACGTTTCAGAATTTCTGACTTCTCGATTAATGGCTGCTCGATATAGGTTCTTAAAAGTCTTGCTCCCATTGCGGTTTTGGTCTTATCCAGAATCCAGAGCAGGCTGCCCCGTTTATTTTTTTCACGCAGGGTTTCCGTCAGTTCCAGATTCCTTCGGGTGGAAGTGTCGATGACCATATATTTTCCGGTTACATACGGTGTAATCTTTGTAAGCTGTGACAGAGAATTCTTCTGGGTCTCTGTCAGATACTGCATCAAAGCACCCGCACTGACGGAACCGGTTTCAAAATCGCCGATGCCGAGTCCATCCAGACTATGTATGTGAAAATGATCTAACAGTGCCTTTTTTGCCTCGGCATCATCAAAATACCAGGATTCAAGGGAAAATACGGAGATATGAAGCCGTTCTTTGATATCATCCAGGTCAAATCCGCTGACATAGAAAGCATTGTTGCATATAATCTCGGACGGCATGAATTTGTAGATTTCGTCGGTTAGTGTCCGCATGGAACGGACTTCCGTCACATAAAAGTCTCCGGTGGTCACATCGCACACGGAAATGCCGTATACATCGCCGATATAAATGATGCACATCAGATAATTGTTTTTGGTTTCGTCCAGTGCGGAAACATTAAAATTCGTTCCGGGAGTAACCACGCGGATGACTTCACGGCGAACCAGTCCCTTTGCCGTCTTAGGATCTTCCACCTGTTCCCCGATGGCCACTTTATAGCCTTTGTTGACTAGTTTATTCAGATACATTTCAACAGCATGATGAGGAACGCCGCACATAGGTGCCCGTTCCTCAAGTCCGCAGTCTTTTCTGGTTAATGTAAGCTCCAGTTCTTTAGATACCAGAATGGCATCCTCAAAGAACATTTCATAAAAATCTCCAAGACGGTAAAATAAGATGCAGTCCTTATACTGTTCTTTGGTTTTCATGTATTCCTGCATCATAGGTGATAATTGTCCCATTCTTCTATCCTCTCTTCCCCATGTAATAGAATCCTTTGGATTCTTCGAGTTTTACCGGGATAATCTGTCCAATCAGACTTTCGTCCCCTGGAAAATGCACGACTGCCCCACAGCTGAGTCTGCCTGTCATATAGCCATCGTGCTGGCTGTTTTTCTCTTCCACCAGAACATCGAGCGTCTGTCCCTCGAATCTTCCGGTTCTCTCTGCTGAAATCTGCTGTACTTCCGTGAGCAGCCGGTCAAAACGTTTTCTTACAACATCTTCCGGAATCTGTTCAGTTAAGGCAGCCGCCGGTGTTCCGGTACGTTTGGAATAGATAAAGGTAAACGCACTGTCGTAACGCACCCGGCGGACAATGTCCAGTGTTTCTTCAAAATCTTCCTCTGTTTCACCAGGAAATCCGACAATAATATCTGTAGTGAGTGAAATGTCCGGCATGGCAGTCCTTATCCGGTCAACCAGTGCAAGATAGGACTCTTTGGTGTAATGACGGTTCATTTCCTTTAAAATACGGCTGCTTCCGGACTGTACCGGAAGATGCAGCTGGGAACAGATTTTCTTTGAATTTTTCATGACTTCGATTAAGTCATCAGATAAATCTTTTGGATGAGAAGTCATAAAACGGATTCGTTTTAATCCCTCGATTTCCTCCACCTGTTTTAAAAGTTCGGCAAATGTAACCGGAGTTTCCAGATTCTTACCATAGGAATTTACATTCTGTCCCAGAAGCATAACCTCAACCACACCGTCTGCAACCAGTTCCCGGATTTCTCGTATGATCTGTTCCGGCTCCCGGCTTCTTTCCCGTCCGCGTACATATGGAACGATACAGTAGCTGCAGAAATTATTGCAGCCGAACATAATATTGACACCGGATTTGAACGGATATTTTCTTTCTGTCGGCAGCTCTTCCACAATCTGATCTGCCTTGTCCCAGATATCAATAATCATCTCACTGTTACACAGGCGCATATAGATAAGTTCTGCAAATTTATAGACATTATAAGTTCCGAAAATAAGATCCACAAAGCGGTAACTTTTTTTCAGCTTATCGACTACAAGTTCTTCCTGCATCATGCAGCCGCATAATGCAATTAACATTTCTGGATTTTTCTTTTTTTTATTTGATAAAGCACCAAGTCTGCCGTATACCTTTAAATTGGCATTCTCTCGTACGGTACAGGTATTATATATGACAAAGTCAGCATCCTCCGTTTCTTTCGGGATATATCCGATCTGTTCTAAGATACCCGATAATTTTTCGGAATCCCTTGCATTCATCTGGCACCCGAATGTCTGGGTACAGAAAGTCAGTTTCCGTCCAAGCTCTTCTTCTTTCTTTTGGATATATTCCTGACATTTTCGGATATAATAATACTGGCGGTCCGGTTCATTCACCGGTGCCGGTCCGTCGGTATTTACCTTTGTAAAATCAATATCTGTATACATGATAGTTCCTTTCTTTACTGTTGTGCGGAGGAATCCGGATTCAGATATAAATTATATACCTGGTTCAAATCCGGATTTGTGGATAAAAGAGTATTTAATTCGTCCGATACCTGTGCAGATAAAATCTGGAAATTGGTATCATTCGTTATTTTCTGCTTGTCAAACTGGTCATCCACGGTCAGATTGTGGATGCGGTATCCCGTTTCGCCGTTTACCAGGAAAAGAATATCAATGGATGGCAACAGTTCCTTGTAGTTGTATAGCTTTACTTTATAGGTAACAACCATAACAAGGTAGTTTTCATCAATAATATCCAGATCGGTCTGATAACAGACAAAATCGGAGACACGCTCAATATATTTTTTATTAATAGCAAGCCGGTTTTCATTGATGCCTGTGGTGGAATCAATATAAGGACTTACCTGGTTGATATCTCCGCTTATGACATAGGCATTGTAAAAAGCAGAGATCAGGGAAGTAAGTTCGGAGTCTCCGGAATCCGGTGTCCAGGTAAGAACCGGAGCTGTTTCGGAGTCCACTTCTGTTCCGGATGAATCTGCGGTAGTTTCTGTCCGGGTTGTGTTATTTTCTTTTTCGGGATTGTCCTTTTTCGTCATTGTGTGTATTACAATCAATAGTATAAGAAGGATAAGAAGCAGGATTCCGATATGAAACTGCTTTTTGTTATTCTCATAAAGTTCACGGATAAAATTCATTTGTACCTCCTGGATTTCAATGTTTTCTATGCTTATATCTTCAAAACAGAGTTTATTTTATCAGATGTAAACAAAAATTGCAAGAAAGACTTGCAATTATTCCATAAATAGGTTATAATACATAAATGTAATTCTGCACGCGTAGTTTAATGGATAAAACGCGCCTCTCCGGAAGGTGAACTGTGGGTTCGATTCCCGCCGTGTGCATTATACAGGGAAAGAGAGGAATGCTAGCATTCCTCTCTTTCTTTTTTCAGGTCTTTATAAATCCTCTTCTAAAATACAGTCAAGTTCCCGGTTATAATAATAAACCGAATAGGAAAGAATCTCTTCCCGGTCAAGTTCGGTGTCGTTTACTTCCTGTACCATGGATTTTAATTCATCCATTTTCAACCCCTGTGACTCCGGCACAAGCAGAACTTCATGAATACTGCTTGGTATGATATAAAAATTCTCATTCTTTTCGCAGGCAAAATTCCGAAGAAGATCTTTGTATAAAATGCAGGATGCCCCATTGACTTTTTTTGAGTTTGTCAGAATGTATACCGGCATTTCATATTCTGCAAAGCAGTCCGGAACGGGATGTATCTGTTCTGGCTGTCCGCCCGTGGATTTATCCAGCAGGGAACAGATCATATCCGTCATGCTGCATATGCTGGCAGGAAACAGATCCGGTGTATTATATAAGGCATCCCGGTAAAGGTCGCCAATGTCAATTTTCCAGAGGAGAAGGTGTTCCTCACGGATAAGAAATACCGCATTTTCCAGACCAGAATCCGCATTGCAGCAGACGGACACATAAAAGACGATCGCAAGATCACAGAAGCGGACATAGGGAATATGTGAAAGCAGACTGCTGTTTTCCTTGTAATTAATCAGTTTGAAAGAAACTCTCCGGTGCAGCTTCCTGTAATCCGTAAAATCCTCCGGGCGGACAGGCAGATTGCAGGCATACTTAAGATACAGCCGGTGAATATCCTCTGCAATGTCCGTTATCGCCCTGCCCTCTTTATATTGTCCGTAATACTGGTTCAGATAGATGGCGGGTGCCATATTGACACTGTCCTGCCGGATAATCAGCCCATCTAATTTTACACCGTTATTTTTGTCAATCTGTACAATATCTATGGTCGTATGTTCCCCTAACCGCAATTTCATTTCGGAAACAATGGATTCTAAAAATTCCTGATAGTTCATATTATCTCTCCTTTATCTGATTCAGGTTGAGATATTATTTAGATTTTGTTAAGGTATATTAATAATATATTAAACAAATATAAAAGTCAAGAACTATTTATCTTTTTCCAGCACAATTACAATGTCATCCACTTCGCCAAACAGATGATATCCGTTTTCCAGATAATTCTGTGCAGCCGGTTGGTAAATCTCACCATTCTTTCCTTCAACGGAAAGCACGATGTAATCCGCAGTATCACCTGTGGTATATTTATGGATTTCGTCCCTCTGTGCCAGCGGAGGAACATAGGTTGTCGTTGCTGAAACGGAGGCATCTTCCGGAATCCGTTCCAGCAGTTTATGTACTTCCCTTCTTATGTCCCCGTTTGTCTTATATTCACTGTAATATGTATTCCTCGAAGAAATCGAGGCGGTGGATAATAAAAACGACAGAATGATAATATAGGTAGAAAATTTTCTGGCACGATTTCCCCGGAAGCTGCTTAATTCCAGATAGGTAAGGTAAATAACAAGTGTACCGGAAGCATAGGCATACTGGTAATATATGCTATGCTGGTACTGGTAATCGGAGAGGAGATTCAGCAGCACCAGAGGAATTAATAGGATATAGCGGCTGAGTTTGCGCGTGTATAGTGGCAGAAACATTACCGGGACAAACATCCACAGCAGAAATTCCGCTTTTTCCGCATCCAGCAGCTGGCTGATTGTGTATGCCGGATCTTTTAAAATATTCATAACCAGTCCTGCGATTCCATCATAATCCGTTACCATAAGATTATCATATCTTCCCAGTGAAGTAATGGAGTTCCCGGCATCTCCATAGATTCCCATAAAGTGGAATACAACAAAGAAATAAATCACAGAAAATGCCAGAATAAAAAATCCGGTCAGTTTTCCTTTCCAGTCTTTCTGGTCCACAAGTTCAAAAAATCCGATACAGGCTGTATAAATCGGTGCGTCTTCTTTGACGGATACAATCAGTAAGGTAAAAAGAATAATGCCCGGAAGTTTCCGTGAATACTTTTTTTCGGATTCCAGAAAGTATAACAGCCATAAGATAAGTGGCGGAAGAAATTTATTTTCATGAAAATCATAAAACAGTCCGCCGCGGAAGGCCGGATACAGAAGATAGGCAAAACACAGGGCAAAACATACAACCGGTCTGAGTTTTCTTCTTTTACACATAAGATAAAGCGGAATCACACCGGATAAAACGGCAGTCAACTGAACGAGAATCAGTGTCACCGGTGACGGGAATAACGCATAAAATGGCAGAATACAATAAAAGAACGGTGAAAAATGAATGGAAAAATGTGAAAGCAGCTTAAAACGTTCACATGTGGTATATGGAATCAGTGTTTCTTTTAAATAATGGAACATCTGTACAAATATGCCAAAATCAAAGGTTACTGGCTTGAACAGAAAAATACGCAGAACCGTCAGCGAGCCGAGATAGACCAGGGTAAATACGGACAGCAGAATCACATACCTAGTCATTTTCCCTGAGGACAGATTTAACTGATACAGGAAAGAATACGGATTCTGATAAAGATACCGGACTGCAAGTATAAGAAAAAAACCGATCATGCATAGATAATAGATATTTTCTGTATTTAGAGCAATCAGAAATCCATAGCTGACCAGGGTAACGAGAAAAAAGATTTCATCGGAGGATATACCGCAGATTTTCCGGAAACCAGCACAAAAAACAGATAAGAGTATAAATAAAACGAAAACAAGACACAGATACTTTCCTGTGCCGAACTGATTCAGAGTTTCAATGGATGTGATACGCTTCTGATTTTGCGTCAGAACGAATCCTCCTGCGACAATCAGGGCTGAAATAAGACGTAAAATCCGGTTTTTATTCACACTGGATAAACACATAATGCTTCCTTTCTATAAAATATATGGTTTGTTCTTGTGCTAAAAATGGACTGCCGCTGTTACACGGCAATCCATTTCTGTGATTTCTGTTGAAAGAGATAAATTAAACTCTTGATAAATATTCGCCTGTTCTTGTGTCGATCTTGATCTTGTCACCCTGTTCAACGAATAATGGAACATATACAGTAGCACCTGTTTCAACAACAGCCGGCTTTGTGGCACCTGTAGCTGTATCACCCTTGAAGCCAGGTTCTGTATCTGTGATCTCTAATTCAACGAATAATGGTGGCTCAATAGCAAAAACAGAACCATTGTGGGAACAAATTTTAACCATCTCGTTCTCTTTTACGAATTTAAGAGAATCACCGATAGTATCGCTGTTTAATGCGATCTGCTCATAAGTATTAACATCCATGAAATTGTATAAATCGCCATCAGAATATAAATACTGCATATCTACTCTGTCGATACGAGCCTGTGGGAACTTTTCTGTCGGACGGAAAGTTTTTTCTACTACACCGCCGTTCTTAATGTTCTTTAACTTTGTTCTTACGAAAGCAGCACCTTTTCCAGGTTTTACATGCTGGAATTCAATAATCTGATATACATTTCCTTCAATTTCTACTGTAATACCATTTCTAAAATCACCTGCTGAAATCATTAAATTATCCTCCTTAAAGTTCATGTCATCTGACATGATATACTTCTATTTTATAATATTACTGATAAATTTTCAACTATTTTTTACAAAATATGTTTAAGAATTTCCTCCGCAATGTCCGGCACTTCTTTTCCATCCGTACAAATAATAATATCTGCGGCATCATGATAAACTTTGTCTCTTTTTCCCATCAGCTCCTGAATATATTCCGGAGACATATTATTGCGCAGAAGCGGACGCTCGGTATTTGTCCGGATTCGGTTATAAATAGTTTGTGCTGTTGCGGTAAGAAGGATAATGCGGCCATGTTTCTTCATCTCGGCAACATTTCCAGTGCGCAGCACCGTTCCTCCTCCGCAGGACACGATCTGCTGATCGTTTTTCAGAACCTCGGCAAGACATGCGGATTCCAGATCGCGGAATGCTGTTTCTCCGGATTTTGCAAAAATATCATTGATGGTCATACCGGATTTTTCTGTGATATACGCATCCAGGTCGATTTCCCTTCGGCCTGTTTTTTCGTGAAGTTCTTTGGAAATAGTTGATTTTCCGGTTCCCATAAATCCAATTAATATAATATTATTGTTCATACGGATTCTCCTGTTATAATAATTCTAATATTTTGCGTAACTGTGTGGCTGGAATCTGTCCCGGAGCAGACGCATCTGTACCAGCTCCGAAGGTAATGCAGGAGCCAAAGGTTTCCCCACAGATCCGGCTGACAGCGCCAAGTTTTCCCATGGATATGGTAATAAATGGTATGGATAATTCCTTTTTTGCCCGGGCGGAAACCGTTAAGAGAGCAAGGACATCCTCTTCTATGTTTGGCATTACGGCGATTTTTGCAATATCGGCATATTCTTCCATGTGAGTTAATGTCTCATACATTTCTTCCTCGGAAGGAGTTTCCTTAAAATTATGCATGGAAGCAATCACGGAAACTCCCTGTTTTTTTGCCAGCCCGGACAGACGTTTTAGCAGGTCATCTCCTTTTGACAGTTCGATATCGATCAGATCAATACATCCGGACAGGATGCATCCGGACAGGATATCTTCATAGGTATCGCAGGAAACCTCCTGTTCCCCACCCTCCTGTCTGGTACGCAGGGTGCATAAAAGCGGGATATTGCCAAGGTCAGTTTTTACTTCCCGCAGTATGGTTTTTAAATTTTCAGGATCTGTGAGATGCTCCAGATAATCGAGCCTGAGTTCTGCAAGATCCATACAGTCCCCTGCCTGCTTTTTACATTGTACAATACAGTGTTTCAGTTCGAAACTGTCTTTTCCCATAATCGGAATACAGATTTTTGGTTTTCCTGTTGTCAGTGTGTTTAAATTCATGTTTGTAAATCTCCATTTATTTTGATTTGAATAAAGAACGGAACCAATTTATAATCTTTGAAAGAATACCGGATTTCCGGGCTGCTTTTGCAGACTTTCCTGGTTTTCCCAGTCTGGCATCCTCATAATCTTCATCCTTATATGCGTTTAAATCCCTGCGGACATATTCGCCTTCCAGTCCCCGGTGCTCCGGAATATTCGGTCTGTTTTTGTTCATGGTTCTGGCAAGAAGCTGTTCTTCCCTTTTTCTCTTTTCGAGTATATCCTGTCCGGCTTCAAAGAAACTATCCATGTTGGCTTTCCGTACACGTTCTTTTGCATCTTCAAGCTTTTTTAATTTCTGCTCCTGCTCCAGTCTTTTGGCAAGCAGCAGGGCATTGCGTTTTCTGTCCTTAATCTTTTTTAATACAATAAGGCAGATAACAAAGACGGCGACAAAACCGCAGGTAAGCAGTATTTCAACGGTAAACTGAAAATCCTCGCTGTTATTCTGGGTTTTGGAGGCAGCCTTTGAGATTTTTTCAAAGGTATTGTGATAGCCCATGAATGCGGCGATTACTGCAGCAAGTATCAATATTGCAAGTATCAGGATGACACCCGCTGTATCCTTGTCCATCCGTTTCCTTTTCTTTTTTTCATTCTGTTCTTTCATAATCAGACACCTTCTCCATAGTATTCTAAACGTTATAAAGTATAGCATTATTCCATGCCTTTTTCAAGAAATATCTTGCATAACTACATTCTCCGTTATATACTGTTTCAGGAATATTAACGGAAGAGAGGTTTTTAAGATGGAAATAAATGGTTCTACAATGCTTACCGGTCTGCTTGGAAGTCCGGTGTCGCACAGCATATCCCCGCTGATGCATAATGAGGCATTCCGGCTGATGGGATTAAATTATGCCTATCTCTGCTTTGATGTGGGTGCAGAGGATTTGAAGGCTGCAGTGGATGGCCTCAGGGTATTGAATGTCAGGGGCTTTAACTGTACCATGCCGGATAAGAACAGAATGTGTGAGATTGCGGACAGGCTTTCGCCAGCAGCACAGATTATCGGAGCGGTAAATACCGTGGTTAATGATCAGGGTGTACTTACCGGATATAATACGGATGGAATCGGTTATATGAAATCCGTAAAGGCAGCAGGATTTCATATTATCGGAAAGAAAATGACTTTACTGGGAGCAGGCGGTGCTGCTACTGCGATTGCAAGCCAGGCGGCACTCGATGGAGTCTCAGAGATCAATATATTCAGCAGGAAGACAAAATTCTGGGATCGTGCAGGCAGACTTGCAGATACCTTAAACAGCCGTACAGACTGCAAAGTATCTTTGTACGAACTTGCGGATACCACATCCCTGAAGGCATCTTTAAAAGACAGTGCCATACTGACCAATGGAACTTCTGTAGGCATGGCTCCAGATATGGAACACAGTCTGATTACCGAACCGGAGTTCTTCCATGAGGGGCTGATTGTATCGGATGTTATCTATAATCCGAGGGAAACCATGTTAATGAAGCTTGCCAGGGAAAACGGATGTCACACGTTTAACGGACTGTATATGCTGTATTACCAGGGAGCAGAAGCATTCCGTCTGTGGACTGGCATGGAGATGCCGGAGAAAGAAATCAAAGAAAAGTTTTTTCAGCCATAACGCAGAAAGACCCGCAAATGCGGGTCTTTCCTATTTTTTATGGAATGCTTCATTTAAGCGGTCCACAGTTTCTGTTTTTAGTTCCTGACGTTTCTTTAATTCAACGGAAAGCTGTTCCCGCTGCTTATCGGCGATGTATTTTGAAAGGGATGTATTTTTGATAATCAGGCGACATCCGTAGAGCACTTTCGTTTCGTCAAGCTCAACCATGCGGACAATTCTTCCCTGTAAATTAAAGCGAAGTTCCTTTTTGGTGTCATTAAAGACAAGACGGACAGGATCACCGGTCTGGGTGGAGAGTTTCTCATTGTATACAAAGGAAAAGCCACCTTCGCTGATATCCTTTACCAGTACATTAATTCCCTTGTGATTTGCGCCTACCTGGGCAATTCCATCCGCACCGACATACAGCCGGTAGGTGTTCCGGCGGTTTACAACCTTTCCAGGAAGACCACAGGTACATCTGTAGCAGGTTTCCCCATTGTGAACGTAGGATGGCAGCGGAACATATTCCCACATAACAGGAGGCTTCTCTCCATCATAATATAAAATGCTGATTTTTACTCCTTTTGCCTGAAGGTTCAGGAATTTTCCTTCAATCCGGATAGGTGCAATGATGGCAGCTCCTTTTATCTGATCTGCAATCGTGGTTTCAAATTCAAGTTTCTCTGTCCGGACAGAGATTTCTATTATAATTTTGCTCCCCGGCTCTAAATCGAGTATTTTCATAATGTTCTCCAATTGTATTCACATACGATATTAACTATTTAATAATAACATTTCCGTTCAAAAAATTCAATCCTTATTTCAGAAATATTTCTGCGTTGAAATCAATTGGTTCTTATGATATAATTGAATACGTTAAATTGTGAAAGTGTTTTCACAAAAAAAGAATGGAGTGAAACAGGTATGACTTATGATACATTATTAACAGAGAAATTCAATAAAATGACGTATGGATTTGTAGGACTGGGATTGATTGGCTCTTCCATTGCAAAAGCATTCCGAAGGGCATACAAGGACTGCCGGATCATTGCTTTTAACCGCAGCGAACACGCAAGGATGCTTGCATTGCAGGATAAAGTAGCGGATTATGCCACGGACAGCATTGATGAACATTTTGGGGAATGTGATTATATTTTCCTGTGTACCCCGGTGGAATATAATGAATATTATCTGCGGGAATTAAAATCCATTATTAAGCCATCCTGTATTATCACGGATGTTGGAAGTGTGAAAACCAATATTCATAAAGTTGTGATAGAAGAAGTCTTGGAGGAGAATTTTATCGGAGGTCATCCGATGGCAGGTTCAGAAAAAACCGGTTATGAGAATGGTACGGCATCCCTGTGTGAAAATGCATTGTATGCCATTACACCTACTGCATTATCCCTGCCTGAGAAGGTGGAGGAATACAAATCGCTGGTCGAAGGGATTGGTGCGATTCCACTGATTCTTGACTACAGGGAACATGATTATTCCGTTGCGGCAATCAGCCATCTTCCTCATATTATTGCGGCACAACTGGTAAATCTTGTGAAAGAAAGTGATTCTGGAAGGCAGATCATGAAACAGATGGCAGCAGGCGGTTTTAAGGATATCACAAGAATTGCCTCTTCTTCTCCTGAGATGTGGGAGCAGATTTGCATGACAAACCACGAGAATATTGCAAAATTACTGGATAAATATATTGAATTATTATTAGAAGCGAAAGAGATGCTTTTATCAGAAGACGGTGCCGGAATTAATGATATCTTCAGACGGAGCGGTGCATACCGGAATTCCTTTAATAATAATGCTGTTGGTCTGATAAAAAAAGAATTCTTTATCTATATGGATATTACAGATGAAGCGGGTGCAATATCGGAAATCGCTTCCTTACTTGCAGGTGAAAAGATTAATATAAAGAATATTGGAATTGTTCATAACAGGGAATTTGAAGGTGGAGTTCTCCAGATTGCATTTTATGATAAAGATACCTATAATGCTGCATTAAAGGTTTTGGCTGAAAAAAATTATGTGATATATAAGAAATAAAGTAAAACAGGAAGGAGAGGAATTTGAATAAATCTCTCTTCTTCCTGTTTTATGGGATTTTATGCCGATTGTGTATCTGCAAAATAAAGAGGCAGTTTTCCCTGATAATTTTTGTTTACATTTTCCATGCTGTCATAATAAATATACTTCTGTTCTGAAGTTAAGAGTTGCTTTTTATCATATGGTTTTGCAAGTTCCAGAAATTTACGGTCTATTTCGTTTGTAACACCATCTGCGAAAGCATCATTTCTTTCTTCTTCTGTTGCAAAAAAGACAGTCATATACATTTGCTCCTCGCCATAACATTTTCCAAATGCAACGAATTCTACCTGATAATGTTCAATGCTGGCAGTCAGTGTATCAAATACCTTCAAAACAATTTCGTGTATATAATCCTTTTCATCCATTTGTTGTTCCTCCCTTTTGTGTGCCGGAATCCGGCAGTGTTTATGCCGGATAAAGTGATTCTATTACATCATAATAATTTTCAAATGTTTTCTTACAGCATAACGGATTTAAAATAGTAATTCCGTCACGCAGCAGACCAATTAATGTAAATGCCATGGCAACCCGGTGGTCCTCATAGGTTTCAATCTCACATGGTACAGTTTTACCCGGATAAACAGTGACAGCATCCGCTTCTTCCTCACAGCGTATTCCCAGCCGTTTCATATTTTGTGAAATCGCTTTTATTCTGTCGCATTCCTGCAGACGGATATGCGCAATGCCTTCGATACGCACCGGGCAGTCTGCAAAAACGGAAATGGCAGCCAGTGTCAGAGCCTGATCGGAAAACTGGTTCATATTTACGGTCAGTCCATGAAGTTTATGATCACATGGACCGGAAACCCGGATGCCTTCTGTGGTATCCATGACATGGCACCCCATCTGCTCAAGCACCTTTGTAAAACGGATATCCCCCTGAAGTGTATCCATGTGGATATGTTTTACTGTTACACTTGTTCCGGTAATAGCAGCAAGCCCATAGAAATAGCAGGCTGCAGAGACATCCGGTTCAATCTGGTAACTGGAAAGATGATAGGTATGTCCTGCCCTGGTATGATAGGAAGTGCCGTCAAAGATGCTTTCCATACCAAATGTCTGCATCATCTTACGGGTAATCTCAATGTATGTTCCCTGCTTCTTCTCACTTGTAATATCGATGGAAATGCCGTCATTACACATTACAGAAGTCATAAGCAATGCACTCAGAGGCTGTGAAGTCTGGCTGATATCGAGAGTTACCCTGTTCTTTCCTGCTTCTTTTCCAAGAGTCCTTACCGGAAGAAAATATTCGTTTTCCAGATAATCGAAATGAACTCCGAGCTGTTCCAGTGCCTGGAACAGGGCTTTCATCGGACGTTTCTTCATCTGTTCCGATGCCTGGATGGTATAAGTACCTCCGGAAAGTCCCAGCATTGCCGTAAGGAACCTTGCAGCAGTTCCGGCACTTCCGACATAGATTTCACCAGATTTTTCCGGTATCATTCCACCTTCCCCGGTTACCGTTACCTCTTTTTTTTCTTCGTCTATCTGCAGTTTAAAGCCGAGCTCCTCAAGAGCCTTCAGAAAATATCTTGAATCATCCGAAAAAAGGACACCTTTCAGGCATACCCTGCCGTCTGATAATGCTGCCATTAAAAGTGCACGGTTGGTAATACTTTTTGAACCCGGAACGGATATTTCCATGTTAGCTGCCGGCTTGAGCGGTTTTACTCTGTATTTTTCCATGAAGTCACATCCTTTTATATTAAAATCATAGCATCGCCGAAACTGAAGAAACGGTATTTTTCTTTTACGGCTTCTTCATAAGCGGCCAGGATATGTTCTTTTCCTGCGAATGCGGAAACAAGCATTAATAAAGTTGATTCCGGCAGATGGAAGTTGGTGATTAATCCGTCAATAATTTTAAACTGATACCCCGGATAAATAAAGATATCGGTCCATCCGCTGACTCCATGGAGAACTCCGTCCTCAGAAGCTGCGGATTCCAATGCACGGCAGCTGGTCGTTCCCACGGAAATTACCCGGTGTCCGGAAGCTTTCGCCTGATTGATTTTCTGTGCTTCTTCTTCCGAAATGGTATAATATTCTGAGTGCATATGATGTTCCAGTACATTTTCCACTTTTACCGGACGGAATGTGCCAAGTCCGACATGAAGTGTTACATTTGCAATGATGACACCCTTCCGGTTGATTTCCTCTAACAGTTCTTTTGTGAAATGCAAGCCTGCAGTAGGTGCGGCTGCAGATCCTTCATATTTGGCATATACAGTCTGATAACGGTTTTTATCCTTTAATTCATGTGTGATATATGGCGGGAGAGGCATCTGACCTAATTCATCGAGAATTTCCTCGAAGATACCGTCATACCGGAACTGAATCAGACGGTTACCGTCTTCTACCACGTCCAGTACTTCTGCCCGTAATTTTCCGTTTCCGAAGTTTAATTTTGTTCCCGGTTTACATTTCTTTCCCGGTTTTACCAGGGTTTCCCAGATATCATTTTCCCGTCTTTTTAATAACAGGACTTCGATTTTTCCGGTTGTGAGAACGGTCTCATTGTTTTCTGTTTTTTCCCGTACACCGAATAAACGTGCAGGGATTACCTTGGTGTTGTTCAGGACAAGGCAGTCCCCAGGATTCAGATAATCAATTACATCGGTAAATTTTTTATGTTCATAAGCTCCTGTTTTACGGTCAATATGCATCAGCCGGCTGGAAGAACGATCTTCTAACGGATCCTGTGCAATTAATTCTTTTGGTAAATCATAATAAAAATCACTTAATTTTAATTCCATTGTATTCTCCAATCATCGGGCAAAATATTCGGCAAGCAGTAAATCAACTATTTTGCCGTAACTTTTCACACCATCTGACTGCCCGTTTATTTTCAGATAAGTATCATTTACTTTGTCAGAGGCAGTTTCGACGGTCTGATATGCCTTTGTATTTCTTATTTTCTCCCAGTAAATATCTTCTTCGTGTAAATCTGCATGTACTTCATCCGATAATAAGGCGGAGATCTGCATATACAGTTTTGTATCTTCGTCATACAGTGCATTGGTCGCATAGATCAGGGCGGTCATATAACCACTGTATCTGAAATAAGCATCATCACTCTGGATACAGGCCAGGTATGCAATGAAATTTGCCTCGTTTTCCCGCATAAACCCATGAAGATGAGCAAGTTCATGACAGGTATCAAAAGGATGGTTATAATCGGCGATATCCGTATTTACATTCGCTTCCACGGTAAAAGGAACATAGATTCCGACAATTCCGGTGTATGACATCAGATGGGAAGCAAGTACGGGCTTTGCCCTGCCGGTACTGTAGCGGAGTACCGGATACTGTTTCTGAATCTTTTTAAATGCTTTCTTCGCATCTTTGGAAACAGTTGAAAAAGGAACCGGATTCGTCTGTGTGCTCTCCTCTTTTGCACTGTTTGACTGTTCTGCCAGATAAACGCATAATTCATAGAGCTGGCTGACCGAGTATTCCGATGTTTTAAAATCGCAGAAGTTTTCAAATTCATAACGGTAATAATTTGTTCCGCACAGAATGGTAAAAAGGAAAAGCATAATGCTTAACGTTATGCCAAGATTCGTTCTCCATCGTTTTAACACGGCGATTCGTCCCGGATGCAGCATCAGATAGATGAAGCGGATCAGAAGAACGAGGAATATTACCGGCAGACTATATAAAAGCAGTTCTGCGATTGAAAATGGAACAAGACTGGAAAGAAATCCAACCGGTATGGATGCGATTTTAAATGTTCCTCTTGCAAAGATATACTCCGCAAGAAACGGAATGTTTTTTGCAAGAAGAAGAAACAGTATGGATACCGGAGTTAGAAGTAAAAGGTATTTTCTTTTCATCTTTTCTTATCTTCCAGGGATTCTACCACCAGGAGACAGCCGCTTTTTACTTCCACGAAAGCATCTGTTCCGACCGGCTCATTGCTTACGCCGAGCCGCCAGGTTTTTGTGGTATCAAAATCGAAGTTGTCCAGCGGGTATTTGAATCCGCTCAGTGTAACACCGAGAGCACTTCCGTCAAACTGCAGGAAAGAAATATAAGTGCCGAAGAAATTCTCCGGGTGATATTCCTTCTTTCCGGAAATCAGGTATATTTTACTCAAACCGGTGTAAAACGTAAGGGTTACATTCTGCAGATATGCTTTTTTTAATAGAAACATATTGGCATAGGTGTGATCAAAACGGCTTCCGGTAGCACCAAGTACATCGATTTCACGAAATCCTTCCCGGATGGCAAGATTAATCGCACTCTCGGTATCGGTATCATCTTTTTCCGGACAGAGCCGTATGATCCGGCAGTTCTCCATATCCTCATATTCTTTTAAAATTTCAGGGGAAACGGTATCAAAATCACCAATAATGATATCCGGAACAAGTCCCATTTTTTTTGCGGCTTCCAGACCACCGTCCACGGCAATGATCCGGCAGTTTTCCGGCTGGAAGTTGTAATCCACGTCTCCACCGCTTATAATAAGTGCTTTAGTGTTGGTCATGACTGTCATATTCCTTAAATATATCGAGAAAGTTAGTTACATTCTGTGTGACATCGCCCCGGTAAATACCAGATCCGGATACGATGATATTCGCTCCTGCATCCAGGACTGTGCGTACATTTTCCACGGTGATGCCACCATCCACTTCAATGTCTACATCAAATTCTCTCTCGTCGATGATTCTGCGAAGCTCCACGATTTTTCTCGTCATGCTGGTCATATATTTCTGACCGCCGAATCCCGGGTTTACCGTCATAAGTAAAACCATGTCGATTTTCTCGAGAACAAAATCCAATGTGGTGAGTGAAGTTGCCGGGTTTAAAACCACACCGACTTTACATCCCAGATCACGAATCCGATCGATGGTTACATCCAGCTGGTTGCAAGCTTCGGCATGTACCGAAATAATATCTGCACCGGCCTCCTTGAAATAATGCAGGTAGCGATCCGGGTCATTAATCATCAAATGCACATCAAATTTCTTTTCCGTACAGTCTCTTACTTTTTTGATTAAATCCCATCCAAATGAAATACATGGTACAAACATGCCATCCATAACGTCAAGATGAATCATGTCCGCACCGGCCTTGTCTGCCAGTCTGATCTGTGATCCTAAATTGGAATAATCCGCATTCAGAATCGATGGTGCCAGTTTATACATATTATCCTCTCCCATCCTTTTTATTTTCTTATATCAGGAAATTTTGAAGTTCCATGAATCAGAAGATATGATTAATATCTTCTGGTGTTTTTTAATTCATTATACATTAATAAATAATTCTGATAACGGCTTTCGCTGATTTCTCCATTCTGCAGAGCCTGTTTTACGGCACAGCCGGGTTCGCTGATATGTATACAGCCGTTAAAACGGCATTTGCCGTGGTAATTTTGAAATTCCGGAAAATAATAGTTCAGATTATCTTTTTCAAAATCGGTAATATACATGGAACTAAATCCGGGAGTATCAAACAGATAGGTATCTTCTCCGGCACAGAAGATTTCAGAATGTCTGGTGGTATGTTTCCCGCGTTCAATCTTCCGGCTGATACAGCCGACCTCCATATTCGCATGCGGTACCAGATGATTTAACAGTGTCGATTTTCCGACACCGGATGGTCCGGCAAATGCGGTTGTTTTTCCTGCAAGAACAGATTTTATTCTGTCAATATTAATATCTTCAAGTGTACTTATGGCAAAGCAGGTATAACCGGCTTTTTCGTAAATATCACATAATTTTCCAATTTCATATTCTTCTGCAAGATCGGATTTACTGAATACGATAATACATGGTATATCCTGAATTTCCATCATAACCAGGAAACGATCCAGCAGATTAAGGTTTGGGGCAGGACTTTTGGCTGCAAACACGATCAGAGCCTGATCAATGTTTGCAACCTCCGGACGGATTAAGGAATTGTTACGTTCCTCAATCCGGGTAATTGTTCCAGTTGCTTCCTGTTCATTTAATACCTCTATCTCGACATTGTCACCGACAAGAGGTTTTTCATTTTTGTATCTGAATATTCCTTTTGCTTTGCATTCATAGACTTTATCCTGTACCTGTACATAATAAAATCCTGCAATGCCTTTTATTATCTTGCCCCTCATATTAATTAAACACAGCCTCGGAAACTGCAGTTACCTCGTGTTCCCCTTCGGCATCGGTATAAGTCAGGGTGTAGGTAATCTTTGCCTCTGTTCCGGCTTTTACGTCGCTTGCTTCAATCGATGCATTCTGTGACCAGTTTTTAGAATATCTGGTGGCAATGCCGGCAGATGCTGTAACGTCTTTCGTTACATTTTCTCCATTTTTATTTGTATAAGATAATACAGCTTTAATCTGTCCGTCTGTAACATCTTCACTTACACCAAAGTCACTGGCTTTTCTGCTAGGGAAATTAGCGGTAAAGGTTGTTTTTTCTGTTTCAGCAGGTTTGGTGGTAGTAGTTTCCACAGGTTTGGTGGTAGTGGTTTCCGGAGCTTTCGTGGTGGTCGGAGCCTGTGTGGTGGTCGGAGCCTGTGTGGTAGTCGGCTCAGCACCCTTGCTGACAGTAACACCGATGGTTGTACCACGAGGTACTTTCTTTCCATCCTTGATATCCTGTACAATAATGTTTCCAGCTGCAATGCTGTCGCTGTAAGCTTCATTTTCCACCTTCATGGATAATCCCTTGCTCTCTAAGGTAGCCTTTGCTTTTTCCTGGCTCATGTCAATGACATTCGGAACTTCGGAATCAGAAGTATCGGATCCCTGGCTTACATATACAACAACGGAATCTCCAAAGTATATATCGGTCTTTGCTTCCGGATTTGTTCCGATAACTTTATTTGCTTCATAGGAAGTGCTGGTCTGATACTCAAAAGTAACAATAAGACCATAATCTTCACCCTCTAAGAGAGTTTTTACGGAGTCTTTGTCCTGACCAATTACATTCGGCATGGTGTTCTTCTTTGCACCCTGGCTGACAACGATTTCAATCGTGGTATTCTTATCCACAACGGTACCTTCATCCGTACTCTGGCTGATTACATCGCCCTTTGGAATGGTATTGTGGTACTGGCTGGAAATCTTATAGCCAAGATGTGCATCGGAAAGCATCTGTACTGCTTCGTCTTCAGACTTTCCAACAACCTTTGGAACTTTTGTCTGTGTGGATTTGATACTTTCGGCTTCTGCAGTTGTGGTGCTTCCATCATCGGATTTTGAACCGCCGCATCCGTTTGCAGTATTAATGGCAAGGATAATTGCAAGAATAATAAACACAACACCGGAAACAATGGCACCGATAAAGATTACCTTATCCATCTTCGGATTTCCGGAATCAATATCATCTTCATCGCCAAAGATATCGTCTTCATCATCCTCGTAGGATTCTTCGCCCTCCTCCTCATCATCTTCGCCCGGAATGTATTCGTCCTTCTCTTCCTCCGGGTACTGCCCTGCTTCATTTCTTATCTTTGAAACCTCTTCGTCCGTCATCATTACAGTGGTTCTGTTTGATACGGCAGGAGAAGTAATCTGTACAAAATCTTCATCCGGAGCAATCAGGGAATGCTTTAAATCTGCAATTAATGCAGATACTTTTGCATATCTTCTGTCCGGCTTTTTCTGTGTACATTTCAGAATGATCTTTTCCACACTGACCGGTAAATCAGGAACAATCTCCTTTGGACTTGGAATCTCGTCGTTGATATGCTGCAATGCGACACTCACGGTAGAATCCCCTTCAAAAGGAACTTTTCCTGTTATCAGTTCATATAAGGTAATACCGAGGGAATAGATATCACTCTTTTCATCGATATATCCGCCCCTTGCCTGTTCCGGTGAAATGTAATGCACAGATCCCATCGCATTGGAATTGATCGTGTTGGAACTTGCTGCCCGGGCAATACCGAAATCTGTTACCTTCACTTTTCCTTCCCTGGAAATCATGATATTCTGTGGCTTGATATCCCTGTGGATAATATTATTGTTATGCGCAGCTTCGATTCCCTGTGAAACCTGTATGGCAATGCTTACCGCTTCTTTTACCGGAAGAGGTCCTTTCTTTTCTATGTATTTCTTTAAAGTAATGCCATCGATTAATTCCATTACAATATAATGAAGCGTATCATCTTCTCCGACATCATATACATTCACAATATTTGGATGTACAAGACCTGCGGCAGACTGTGCTTCCACCTTGAATTTGGAAACAAATGTCTTGTCTTCGCTGAATTCCGGTTTCAGTACCTTGATTGCCACATATCTGTTTAGTTTGTGATCCAATGCCTTGTAGACATCGGACATTCCTCCGGAACCGACTTTATCCACTATTTCATATCGGTCTCCAATAAACATACCTTTTCTAATCATTCTTTCAACCTCTCTACTATACTTATTATAATTCTACAACTATTGCAGTAATATTATCCGCTCCGCCATTATGATTTGCAGTATATACAAGTTCGTTTACAATTTCCTCTACCGGTATATTCTTTTTTACGATTCTTTTTAAATCCTCATCTGTAATCATATTGGAAAGTCCGTCGGAACACATCAGGATTTTATCGCCTTCTTTGTATTTTACCTGGAAATAATCGGCAAATGTACCTGTTTCAACACCTACTGCCCTGGTAATTACATTCTTCTTCTCATGTGTTCTGGCACTATCCTTATCAATTTCGCCCCGGCTGACCATTTCCTCCACATAGGAATGATCCCTGGTAATCTGGTGGATATCATCGTTAATCAGATAAAGCCTTGAATCCCCAATGTTTGCAACATAAAAATCATGCCGGCAGATGGTTGTAATCACAAGTGTTGTTCCCATTCCCTCAAATTCCGGATGATCCTTTGACATATAGAAAATCTCGTTATTGGCGGTTGTCACCGCTTCCTGGATAATGGAAACCGGATCTTTCAGTTCTGTTGATGTAATAGAAGTTATAATTGTTTCCACAGCACTTTTGGAAGCAACTTCACCGGCTTTATGACCACCCATGCCATCTGCAACAATATATACGTTTGGAAGATTCCCAAGTGGTTTCTCACTGATATATAGATAATCCTGATTATTTTTTCTTGTTCTCCCTATATCTGTAATTCCAAAAGCCTTCATGTGTCTCCCTCCTTTGTAACTATGGATTCCGTATAACTTTTTCGCAGCTGGCCGCATGCGCCGTTGATATCGCTGCCCATCTCCCTGCGGACAGTTGCATTGATTCCCTTCCCGGTCAGAAAATCCCGGAAACGTTCTATCGCTTCCCGGTCGGAACGTTTAAATGTTCTTTCTTTGATCGGATTAACAGGAATCAGATTAACATGACAATTCATTCCATTCAATAAAGCCGCAAGTTTTTTTGCTTCCACTGCAGTATCATTTACCCCGGCAACAAGGCTGTATTCAAAAGAGATACGTCTGCCCGTCCGGTCAAAATAATGTCTGCAGGCTTCCAGAATCTCTGAAATGGTGTATTTATTCGCGATCGGCATTAATGTCCGTCTTGTTTCATCATCGGATGCGTGCAGGGAAATCGCAAGGGTAAGTCCGAGCTTTTCCTCTGCAAGCCGGTAAATCTGCGGAACAAGCCCGCACGTGGATAATGTAATGTTCCGGTTGCTTATATTTGTACCGCGTTCATCGGTAATCAGACCGATAAATTTTAATACATTATCATAATTATCCAGCGGCTCACCGCTTCCCATCAAAACAATATTCGACACTTTCTCGCCAGAACTCTGTTCAATGCGATAAATCTCATCGAGCATTTCAGACGGACTGAGATTGCGTTCGAGTCCGTCGAGCGTCGATGCACAGAAGCGGCAACCCATACGGCAGCCGACCTGGGTGGAAATACATACGGAATTTCCGTGATGGTATTTCATCAATACACTCTCGATGATATTTCCGTCCGCAAGTTCAAAAAGATATTTCTGCGTATCGTCAATTTGGGAAGTAAGTATCTTTACCGGTTTCAGATTCACAATGCTGCAGGTCTGCTCCAGCTTTTCCCTGAAATCCTTTGACAGATTACTCATCTCATCGAAAGAAGTTACATGTTTCTGATGAAGCCATCCAAAGACCTGACCGGTGCGAAATTTCTGACCGCCCAGCTCGGTAATAAATGTTTCTAATTCTGTATAACTAAGTGACTTTATATCAATTTTTTCTGTCATCATATTCTGCCTTTGCTTATGTAGCTTATACTATATCCTGTTTAGTATAGCATAAAAGTTCTACTTTGTAAAATAAGTTTAAACTGTTTTTTGAAATTTGCTGATAAAGAATCCATCCGTTGGATTTATCCCAGGAAGCAGCTGGAGATATCCGTTTTTTGCAGTATCCGAAGATAATTCTTCTGGAATTAATCCAGAAATATCCAGTGCTTTTAATGGAAAATTATCAGAAAGCCATTTATAATTTTCATAATTTTCTTCCCGGTTTGTGGTACAGGTGCTGAAAACAAATGTTCCGCCGGGACGTACCAGTTTTACGGCATTTTCAAGCAGACAGCGTTGTACTTTGATTAACTCCTTCTGCTTTTCCGGTGTCATGTGATATTTAATATCGCTCTTTTTACCAAGAACTCCGAGGCCGGAACATGGAAGATCGGCAATGACAAGATCAGCAATATTTTCATTTTCCGCATCTCCCTGAAAACCGTCTTTTACAACAGCGCGGATATTCGTAAAACCGCTTCTTGCAATATTGGACTGAATCAGAGATACTTTGTAATCCGATACATCCCTTGCTTCCACCATCCCGGTGCTGCAGAGCAGATCTGCGATATGCAGGGATTTTCCGCCCGGTGCAGCACAGACATCGATACAGTAATCATTTTTCTGTGGTGCGGCTATCTTTGCCACAAGCATGGAACTCGGATCCTGAACCATAAAGAGTCCGTCCTGGAAACTTTTCAAAGCACCGAGATAATCCATTCCGGAGATAAACAATGCTTCTTCCAGATATGGATTATTTTTTACAGTAACACCTTCTTCTTCCAGAAGCTTTTTGCACTCTTCTACGGAAGTTCTGCTGAGATTGCAACGGATGGAAATGGCATTATCGTTGTCTAAGGTACTTTTTATCATACGGGAAGCAGATTCTGCCCCATACTGGTAAATCCACTGCTCCACAATCCATTCCGGCATGGAATAGACAATGGACAGGTGTTTTACCAGATCTTCTGATGCGTCTGGAAAGTCAGGATTATCCTTATTTCGGACGATATTGCGCAATATTCCGTTTACGAAGCCCTTTAACTGGTAAAATCCTCTTTTGGATGCCAGTTTTACGGCTTCATTGCATACGGCGGAATCCGGTATGCTATTCATAAAACGGATCTGGTAGACTGACATCCGCAGAATATTCAGAATAACCGGTTTCATTTTCTTTGTTTTTACTTTTGAGTATTGATTCAGAATATAGTCAATCTGGATCAGATTTTCCAGTGTTCCTTCTGTTACGATGGTAATAAAGGAACGGTCACGTTTTTCCAGGTACTGGTATTTTTCCAGTGCCTGTTTCAGAACCTGGTGGGACAGTGCCTGCCTGCCGGTAATTTCCAGCAGGATATCCAGAATAATTTCTCTTGTGTTTACAATATTAGTCACGATCCCGACCTCCGGCAATCAGAATAAGTCTTGCAAGCTGTATAATTGCGGTTGCGGCTCCAGCGACATAGGTCAGTGCTGCAGCACCAAGTACTTTTTTTGTGCCTCTTAATTCCGTCTGTCCGAGGATTCCATTGGATTCCAGCAGTTTTATGGCACGCGCGGAAGCATCGAATTCAACCGGGAGTGTAACTAACTGAAATAAAACAGCAGCACTGAATAAAATGATGCCGAGCATTAGCAGGGTATCTCCTAGTGCAGAAGAAAAAAACAGGCCAACCATGAATAATAAAATGCCGGCATTAGAACCAAGATTTGCAACCGGCACAAGCGCACCCCTTATCTGCAGGGGAGCATATCCGCGGGCATGCTGGACGGCATGTCCACATTCATGGGCAGCAACACCGACTGCAGCAACGGAACTGCTTCCGTAAGTGGAATCGGATAATCTCAATACTTTTGCAGAAGGATCGTAATGATCTGTTAATTTGCCTGAAACATGTTCAACGCGTACATCATAGATTCCCTGGCTGTGCAGGATACGTTCTGCAGCCATTGCACCGGTCAGACCGGACATGCTTCTTACTTTTTCGTATTTGTTATAAGTGGTGTTGACTCTGATGGAAGCCCAGATAGAAAACAGAGCTGCAACCAGAACCAGAATATAGGTTACATCCATAGTATTAACCTCACTTTCCTGATAAATCCTGTGAATCAGTTCCTAATTTTTCTCCGGCTTTCAGTTTGACACCGGAAAGAAAAGCCTTTGTTTCCATACGTTTTTTTCCTTCAAGCTGTAACTCTTCTACTTCCAAAAGATGTTTTCCTGTCTGTATACAGAAGGTATCTTTTGCAACCTCTGTGATTTCACCCGGTTTACAGGAAGTATTGCCTTCTTTTACACGGGCTTTCCAGATTTTCAAGGTCTTTCCGTGATATCTGGTATAGGCACTCGGCCACGGATTCAGTCCGCGTATAAGTCGTTCGATTTCTTCGGCTGGACGGTTAAAATCAATATTTCCAAGTTCTTTTTTTAACATTTTTGCATAGCAGCTTTCACTGTCATTCTGTGGGGTAAGGACTGCCGTATGGTTTTCTAGTTTTTCCATCGTGGAAAGAATCAGGCTGCATCCGGCTTCCATCAGTTTATCGTGGAGAGAGCCGGCAGTATCGTCTTCTGTAATATCGACCACCGCTTTTTCAATCATATCACCGGTGTCCAGTCCGATATCCATCATCATCGTTGTTACACCGGTCTGCTTTTCACCGTCAATAATTGACCACTGGATCGGGGCTGCCCCGCGGTATTTCGGAAGCAGTGATGCGTGGACATTGACACAGCCAAGCGGTGCAAGCTTTAAGATGGACTCTGGAAGAATCTGTCCGTAAGCGGCAACAATGATAATGTCCGGGAAAACTGCCTTTAACGGTTCCAGACATTCCGGTTCACGGATTTTTACCGGCTGGTATACCGGAATGTCATGTGCCAGTGCCATCTGCTTGACCGGCGGAAACATCATTTCCTGCCCGCGTCCTTTTCGCTTGTCACACTGGGTTACTGCCAGAACAACCTGATGTCCTGCATTTATGATACTTTCCAGAATACCGGCAGCAAAATCGGGAGTCCCCATAAAAACTACTTTCATCTTATTCCTCCATTTCTTCCGGCTCCGGACTATCATGAAGTTCTCCTTCTACTTTTTCTACATACATATGTCCATCCAGATGCTCACATTCATGGCATAATGCTCTGGCGAGGAGTTCTTCTCCCTCTACGATGATTTCATCAAAATCACGATCCAGCGCTTTTACTTTGACATAATTTGGTCTGGTCACAACACCTGATTTTCCAGGAAGGCTCAGACATCCTTCTTCCCCGGTCTGTTCGCCGGAAGTTTCAATGATTTCGGGGTTGATTAGCACGATTGGCTGGTCATCCGTATCAATCACTACGATACGTTTTAAAATGCCTACCTGTGGTGCGGCAAGTCCTACACCGCAGGCATCATACATGGTATCAAACATATCATCAATTAACTGCTGTATTTTCGGTGTGTTCTCTTTAACCGGTCTGCAGACCTTTGTTAATATATCATCACCCATAATTCTAATATTTCTTAATGCCATTCTTTTTCCTTTCTTCCAGCAGACAATTAATATCCGGTCATTGGATTCAGATCAAAGTAAATATCCGTATGTTCTGCTGTTTTACATGTTTTTAATTTTAATTCCAGTTTGTTTTTTATGCCGGTCAGTGCATGGATATCGGAATGTTTGAGATAAAGCACTGTCCGGTAGCGATCTTTTAATTTGAAAATGCCGGCATCCACCGGGCCGATCACATGACAGTCCGCGTCCTGCATATGTTCGAGTTCTGTTTTTAACCATTCTCCGGCGGCCCTGCCATCTTCTAGCTGATCCGAAGTAATCAGGATTGCCATAATCTGCATAACAGGAGGATATCCTGACATTGTCCGGTAAAGAATCTCTTGATTATAAAATTCTTTATAATCCTGTCTGGATGCAGCTACTATGCTGTAATTTTCCGGATGATAGGTCTGAATCACTGCTTCACCATGGTCGCTTTTGCGCCCTGCCCTGCCGATTGCCTGTGTCAGAAGCTGGAAAGTACGTTCTGATGCCCGGTAATCCTGTGCATAAAGGGATAAATCAGCCGCAATGATTCCAACCAGTGTTACCAGCGGAAAATCATGTCCTTTTACAATCATCTGCGTGCCGATCAGGATATCTGCCTGATGAGCGGCAAACTGTGAAAGTATCCGCTCATGGCTTCCTTTCGCCGCAGTGGTATCCGCATCCATGCGCAGTACTCTTGCCGATGGGAATTGCTTGTGCACCAGTGCTTCCACTTTTTCCGTTCCCGTTCCGAATGGGGCAATATATCTGGAGTGGCATGACGGACATAACTGTGGCATCCTTGTCGTATAACCGCAGTAATGACAGGTCAGGCGTTCACCGTTATGGTAAGTTAGACTGATATCACAATGCGGGCATTGTAAGACTTCCCCGCATTTTCTGCAGTTTACAAAGCCGGCATAGCCGCGCCGGTTGAGAAACAGCATAATCTGTTCTTTTTTTGCAAGGCGATCTTCGATCAGAGAAGCCAGCCGGCGGCTGAAAATGCTTTTATTTCCGGCTTCCAGTTCTGCCCTTAAGTCGGCGACGGATACCTGTGCAACAGCACCGCTTGCACGGAAGGACAGGGTATGCAACCGGTATTCCCCCTGCAATGCCTTGTAGTAAGATTCCACGGAAGGAGTTGCAGAGCCGAGAATGACTCTGGCATGATGCAGCCCTGCCCGGAAAATCGCGGTTTCGCGTGCATGATATTTCGGGATGGTTTCACTTTTATAAGAACTTTCATGCTCCTCATCTATTATAATAACACCAATATTTGAAAATGGTGTGAACACGGCAGAACGAGGCCCAATCATAATATCAATATCTCCATGTCTGGCACGTTCTAACTGATCGTAACGTTCTCCGGGCGAAAGTCTGGAATGAATGATAGAAACCCGATCCCCAAACACGTCAAAAAAACGTTTTACCGTCTGGTAAGTCAGGGAAATTTCAGGGATCATGATAATTGCCTGTTTTCCTTCCAGAAGAGTCCGGCGGATCAGCTCCATATAAATCCGTGTCTTCCCGCTTCCGGTAATTCCGTGAATCAGATGAACCATGGAAGAATCAGAGCAGATGGATTCCACGATTTGTTTCTGTCCCTCATTCAGGCTTACATCCGCATCTTTATCGGTATCTGTCCGGTAATCATCCAGAAAAGTCAGGGGGTTACGGTAGGTTCTGGTTCGTTTTACCGTAATAATATTACCCTTTTCCATTTCTTTTAGAACAGAGGACGAGATTTTCAGTACATTTTTTACATATTCCTGATTCAGAACGGTCTGTTTCATCAGTGCTTCTACTAACCGTATTCTTACAGCAGCATGTTTTTTCTGATAATGTTCCAGCAATTCCTGCCATTTCTCCGGTGTCTGATAGTCCTGTGCAAGGGAAATCTCCGCCTTTTCGATTTCTTTTGTTTTGGATTTAACCGGAATAACGGTTTTTAATGCCTGATTCATCGTTGCCCCGCAGGTTTCGCGGATAAACCAGGCGATCTGGATGAGCTCGGATTCCAGTGTGATTTTCTTTTCTTCAACGGAGAGAATCTCTTTCATTTTATCAACTTCCCAGGAAGGGATCTCCGTAATTCCGATGACATATCCCGGAATAATACGGTTTCCCTTTCCGAAAGGTATCTTTACGGCAGACCCGATCAGAATCTTATCTTCCAGGGATTCCGGAATGATATACTGAAAAGGCCGGTCGAGTTTTTCATGTGAAATATCTACAATGATATCTGCAAAAATCAAGAATTCTGCCTCCTGAAAGCTTCCAGACAGTTCTGCATAAGCATTGCGATGGTCATAGGTCCGACTCCGCCCGGAACCGGAGTAATCGCAGATGCTTTTTCAGAAACCTGTGCAAAGTCTACATCGCCGCAGAGTTTTCCATTTTCGTTGCGGTTGATTCCGACATCGATCACGACAGCTCCCTCTTTGATGTAATCTGCGGTAATATAGTTCGCCTTTCCGATGGCTGCGACTACGATATCTGCCTGTGCGGTAATTTCCTTTAAATTCTTTGTATGGGAATGTACGATGGTAACCGTTCCGTTTTCACGCAAAAGCAGCTGTGCCATCGGTTTTCCCACGATATTGCTTCTTCCAATGATTACACAGTTCTTTCCGTCGATTTCGATTCCGCTGCGCTTTAAAAGCTGAATGATGCCATAAGGGGTACAGGAGATAAATCCGTCCTTTCCGATGGATAACGCACCGACATTGACCGGATGGAATCCATCCACATCTTTTGCTGGAGAGATCGCTTCGATAATCTTATCTTCATCCATGTGTTTTGGAAGCGGAAGCTGGACAAGAATACCGTTTACTTTCTTATCCTGGTTTAATTCTTCTATTTTCTGTAATAATTCTTCTTCGGTTGTTTCCTCCGGAAGTTCATATGCCAGAGAGGTAATTCCTGTATATGCACAGGCTTTCTTCTTATTTCCGACATAGACGGTGGAGGCCGGATTGTTACCGACCTGTATTACCGCCAGGCATACTTCGCTGCCCTCTGCCTTTAACTGTGCTACCTGTTCCTTTATTTCATCTTTGATTTCCTGTGATATCTTTTTGCCGTCAATAATCTGTGCCATAATTGTCTCCTCGTTTAGAATAATCCGGTAATTACACCGTCTCCGTTTATATCAATATTATCTGCCGCAGGCTTTTTCGGAAGTCCCGGCATGGTCATGATTGCACCTGTTACTGCGACTACAAAGCCGGCACCGGCATTGATATATACTTCCCTGATATTAATCTTAAATCCGGAAGGTCTTCCCAGCTTTGACTGGTCATCCGAGAAGGAATACTGTGTTTTAGCCATGCAGACAGGGAGATTTGCATATCCCATTTCAGAAATTTTTGCAAGTGCTTTTTTTGCTGCCGGAGCATAGGTAACTCCATCCGCACCGTAGATTTCTTTTGCAATCGTTTCAATCTTATCTTCCAGAGGCATTTCGTCCGGATAAAGCACATGGAAGCTGCTTTCTTTGTTTTCCAGTGTATCAAGAACTTTCTCTGCCAGTGCAACACCGCCTTCACCGCCTTTTGCCCATACTTCTGCCAGTGCAAATTCGCAGTTTCTGTCCTCACAGAATTTTTTCACAAATGCGATTTCTTCTTCGGTATCGGTAATAAAAGAATTTAATGTAACAATGACAGGTACACCAAACAACTGGAGATTTTCAATATGCTTTTCCAGATTTACGATTCCGCGTTTTAATGCTTCCAGATCCGGTTCCGATAATTCTGTTTTTGGTACACCGCCGTTGTATTTCAATGCACGGATGGTTGCAACCAGAACGACTGCGTCCGGATGCAGTCCGGATTTTCTGCATTTGATATCGAAGAATTTTTCCGCACCGAGATCGGCACCGAATCCGGCTTCCGTAATAACATAATCAGCCATTTTAAGTGCTGTTTTGGTGGCTTTTACAGAGTTGCAGCCGTGAGCGATATTGGCAAAAGGACCACCGTGTACCAGAGCAGGTGTATGCTCCAGTGTCTGGATAAGGTTTGGTTTAATTGCATCTTTTAAAAGGGCTGCCATAGCACCAACTGCATTTAACTGTGCTGCGGTTACTGGTTCTCCATTGTAATTATAGGCAACGATGATTTTTCCAAGTCTGTCTTTTAAATCATCCATGTCATTTGCAAGGCAGAGAATAGCCATGATTTCAGATGCAACCGTGATAACAAAATGATCTTCACGGACAAAACCGTCCATCTTTGAACCAAGACCGACAACAATATTTCTTAATACACGGTCATTCATATCAAGACATCTTTTCCATACGATCTGTCTGGTATCGATATTTAATGCATTGCCCTGCTGGATATGATTGTCAAGGAGTGCGGCAAGCAGGTTGTTTGCAGAAGTAATGGCATGGAAGTCACCGGTAAAGTGAAGGTTTAAATCTTCCATCGGAACTACCTGGGCATATCCGCCGCCTGCAGCACCGCCCTTAATACCGAAGCATGGACCTAAGGAAGGCTCTCTTAAAGCGATGACAGCTTTCTTTCCGAGTTTTCCAAATGCCTGGCCAAGGCCGACACTTATCGTTGTTTTTCCTTCTCCGGCAGGAGTCGGATTGATTGCGGTTACGAGAATCAGTTTTCCGTCTTTTCTGTCCTGGACGGATGCGCAATATTCATTTGAAATTTTAGCTTTATATTTTCCATATAATTCTAAATCATCCTCTTCGATTCCAAGTTTTGCAGCTACTTCCTTAATTGGCAGCATGACTGCCTCCTGTGCGATTTCAATATCTGTTTTCATTTTTAACCTCCGTAGTTAATTTATATATTTTTCAAAAGGTTTTCCAGTTCCGTCTCTGTTACCAGGACTTTCCGTGGTTTTGTACCTTCTTCGGCACCAATAATGCCGGCTTCTTCTAACTGCTCCATAATTCTTGCAGCGCGGTTATAGCCGACTTTAAAAACACGCTGCAGCATGCTGGTCGAGGCTTTCTGTCTCTGGGCGGCAAGCTTTGCAGCATCTTCAAAATAACTGTCACGCAGTTCTTTTCCGGAAGAATCCGGCAGTTCTTCATTTTCCTCCGGCTGGCTGGAAAGGTATTCGGAAATACTGTCATCGTAGTTATTTCCATTCGCCTGTTCTTTCCAGAAATCTACTACACGCTGTACTTCTGCATCGGAAACAAATGCCCCCTGCAGACGCACCGGTTTTACGTAGCCGGAAGGGTAGAAGAGCATATCCCCGTTTCCGAGCAGTTTTTCCGCACCCACGGAATCAATGATAGTACGGGAATCCGTTCCGGAAGAAACCATGAGGGCACAACGGGACGGAATATTTGCCTTGATAAGACCCGTTACAACGTCGACGGATGGTCTCTGGGTAGCGATGATCAGATGAATTCCCGCTGCTCTGGCAAGCTGTGCCAGACGGCAGATGGATTCTTCTACTTCTTTTGCAGCAGCCATCATAAGATCCGCAAGCTCATCGATTACAATGACGATCTGCGGCAGTTTCTCGTAGTTTTGTTCATCCGGGGCTTCCGAAACCTTTGCATTATAGCCCTTCAGATCCCTTACACCGGCCTCAGCGAATTTATCGTACCGTTTCTTCATCTCGGCAACCGCCCATTTTAAGGTGTTAGAAGCAATCTTCGGATCGGTTACGACCGGCTGGAGTAAATGCGGGATTCCATTGTAAATACTGAATTCCACAACTTTCGGGTCTATGATAATCAATCTTACCTCATCGGGTGTCGCCCTAAACAGTATACTCATTATAATGGAATTTGTAAATACGGATTTACCGGAACCTGTTGTACCCGCAATCAGAAAATGCGGCATTTTGCTGATATCTGCTGCAATAACCTGTCCGGCAATATCTTTTCCTGCACCGAATGCAAGCTTTGATTTGTGGTTTACCAGCTCCTTTGATTCAATCAGATCCCGTAACAGAACAGATTCGCGGACTTTGTTTGGGACTTCGATACCAATGGTTGGCTTGCCAGGGATTGGTTCAATACGGATATCCGTTGCGGCAAGATTCAGTTTGATATCATCTGCCAGTGTCGTAATCTTATTCAGACGTGTTCCGATTTCCGGCTGGATTTCATACCTTGTGACGGATGGACCTCTGTGAAAATCAATGACAGATGCTTTTACTCCGAAGTTTTCAAGAATCTGGTTTAATTTTGCTGCAGTTTCCTGCAATTCTGCCAGATTGGTCTGGCTGTTTTCCTGATTCTTGTTTAACAGGCTGGTACGCGGAAGCAGGTAAGTCCTGTTTTTCGTCGGTTTTACCGGCTTCCTTACCGGTTCGGCTTCGTAGACACTGTTCTTTACATCTGCCGTTGCTATTTCCACCATGCCGTCAGCACCCAGGTCATTTTCATTCCGGTTTTCCACGGTTTCTTTTTCAGCGGTTTTTGCCGCAGATATGACTGGTCTGGCATTAGAAACAGAAAAGGCAGGACGGTTCATTACTTTCTTTGCACTGTCCGGCACGATAATCTGTTCCTTTGCCTTGTAGTTTCCTTCTTCGTCAATGTAGACCTTTTCGGTATCCGCACTGTCTTTGAACAGGTCTGGTTCTTCCGTTACATCTTCTTCAACATCTTCAATGTGGCTGACAAATGCCGCACTTTTATAACTTGGTATTTTTACCGGAACATCTTCCTGAAGCGGCGGAACATATTCTTCTGCTTCTTCCACTGCTTCTGTAGGTGGAATATCTTCTGGTGGTTCTATTTCCTGAGCAGGCCGTTCAAGATTTATCATCATGGAACGCTGTGCCATGGTTTTCTTTCTGGTCGGCTTTGTCTGGATAAGAACCGGTAACTCGTGCGGTTCTTCCGGTTCTTTAAAGGAATCTTCCGTAATTTCGTGCATTCCTTCCTGTTTATGGGAAGGATCTTCGATTCTGCTTAGAGTTACTCCTTTTGCCACCTTATGTATTCTGCGGTTTTTCTGGTATTCTTTTTCTTTGCTCCAGTCTTTTCCGGACTGCCGGATTCTGGTCACATCTTCCTTCGCAGATTCGTATACGATCCGGCTTCCTTTTTTTACTCCGCCGATAAAAGATTTCTCCGTCAGGATTACCCCACAGATGATAAAGAAGATAAACAGCAATACCCAGGCACCGACCTCGCCAACGATATGGCAGAGTGTATTTGCAATCAATGCTCCGAAAAAACCGCCTCCGCTTTTATGTTCCCCACAATAAAAATAATAATAAAAACAGTTTCTGTCCTTCTGATAGCCGAAAAAGATCATCTGTACCATGGCAAGAAGCAGCCAGATAAGCAGAAATGCGGATGCAAATTTGATATATGCACGCTTGTTCTTGCGGTTTGCAATTAAAAATGCTGTGGAAAGAAAAATAAGAACCGGAAGAAGATAAGCAAGGATACCGGTCATTCCAAACATAAAATAGCTGATGTAATTTCCAACAGGAGGAAGTAATCCGAAATTACTGATAAAAAGAAGTGCCATAAGTGCAAGCGATAATAACAGTTTGATCTCGCTTTTTATTTTCAGATCCTGTTCTGTCAGCATGTATTTTGATTCAGTTTCTGTATTTTGATTTTTTTTTCCAGTTTTTGCCGCCGGCTTTGTCTTTTTCGCCGCGGGCTTTTTATTCTGTGCCAACACAGACACCTCCCAAATATGATATATTTTACTATTCTACTATTAAATTATGTTTTATTCAAGTGCTTTTTTTCGAACATATATTCTTATTTTGGAATGTATATTTTTTCTGGTTTTTCACATGATAAAACAATAGAAATAAAATGGAGGTCTGAATATGTCAAAGCAGAAAAAGGATGAAAACATGGAACAGGAAAAGAATAAAAAAGAAATGGAAAAAATGACGGATGAAAAGATCGAACAGTATGGGCAGGCAACCCTGGATCATAACCGGGAGCATCATAAAATTCATCTTTTAACAATTATAGGAGAGATCGAAGGGCATGATCTGTTAAGCACAAACAGCAAAACAACGAAATACGAACATGTCATTCCGCAGCTTGCCGCCTTTGAAGATGATGACTCCATGGAAGGACTGCTGGTGCTTCTTCAGACCTGCGGCGGGGACGTGGAAAGCGGCCTTGCGATTGCCGAGATGATTGCCTCACTGAGTAAGCCGTCCGTTTCGCTGGTTCTCGGAGGTTCTCATTCGATCGGCATACCGGTTGCCGTTTCCACGGATTATTCCTTTATCGTACCAAGCGGTACGATGGTTGTCCATCCGGTAAGAATGAACGGTTTATTTATCGGTGCACCGCAAACCTATGATTATTTTAAGCTGATCCAGGACCGGATTGTGGGGTTTGTGTCTGCACATTCTGAAATAAGCAAATCGAGGATGGAACAGCTCATGCTGAATACCGGTTTTCTGACCAAGGATCTGGGGACTATACTGGTTGGAAGTGAGGCAGTCAACGAGGGAATCATCAATGAAGTCGGCGGCATGAAGGAAGCTCTGTCAAAGCTTCACTCCATGATCGAACATCAGTGATATGCTGCCACGCCAGAAAAAGGCATACTGCCGCCAAACAGATCGAGAGCGCTTCCGACCGTAAAGTCGATTTTGCCATGACCGAGTTCTTTTAAACGGTCAAGATCGTGAAACGAGGAAATTCCTCCGGCATAGGTGACTTTTATCCCTTCCGTCTGTCCGATTAATGAAGCAATCCCTTCTTCTATACCGTTTGCCTTGCCTTCCACATCAACGGCGTGAATCAGGAATTCGTCACAGTACTCTGCCAGTTCATACAAAACATTCTGCGTTACCGTGACATTTGTGAATTTCTGCCACCGGTCTGTTACAATATAATAATCATCACCTTTTTTCCGACAGCTTACATCCAGCACCAGATGCTCTTTGCCGGCTGCATTTCTGATTTTTAGAAGATTTTCTTTGTTGATTTCGCCATCACGGAATACAAAGGAAGTAACAATGACATGGGATGCACCGGCAGCTAAATAAGCAGATGCATTCTCATCCGTGATTCCGCCGCCGACCTGTAATCCGCCCGGATATTCCTTCAAAGCCATGAGAGCCTGTTCTTCTGTGGCTGCATAATAGGGAGAGGAAACCGGATTTAACAGAATAATATGTCCGCCCGTAATATGATACTTCCTGTATAAGCGGGCATAATATGCTGCGTCCTGACCGGATACAAAATTTTCTGTTGCGGCATCGTTCTGATCCTGAAGACTTCCTCCTACAATTTGTTTTACCTGTCCGTTATGGATATCAATACATGGTCTGAATTTCATATAAGCTCCTTATTTATTTTTTTCTGATTGATCTGATTCTTCCTGTTTCCGTCTGCACTCACCGCAAAGACCGTAGAACACCGTTTTGCTGCTGTCTATAATAAAGTTATGTTCCTGATAGACATGTTCGGCGATCTGGTTCATAAGTCTGCAGCTGACGTGAAAAAGATGTCCACATTCACTGCATTTAAAATGGTAATGCATATGGCAGGAATCTTCTGTTCCGACATACTGATAGCAGCTTGGGCTGCCTTCTTCGATTGTATATTTTCTGATTTTTCCCTGGGCAAGCATTTTGTCAAGATAACGATAGACCGTTGATCTTGATACGGGGGTATTCTGTTCCTTCAGAAAAGTCAGGATATCCTCTGCTGTTACATGCTGTTCTTTCCTTTCCTGAAAAAAAGCTTCTATCAGTTCCCTCTGCCTCGTCCGGTATCCATTATTCTCAGTCATTTCATTTCTCCGTTTCTTCTATTGTCCGGCAAAATATGCCAGTACTAATTTTTCAAGATTTATCTGATCCTGAACCCCCATTGTTTCGCGCGCCGAATGCATGGCAAGAATCGGAATACCGACATCCGCACTGTGCATAGGAAGATATTTCCCGGCAATGGTTCCCAGCGTGCTTCCCGTTGTACCATCCGATCTGGAAGCATATTTCTGGTATGCAATGCCCTCTTTCCGGCAAAGCTGTTCTAAGATGGCGATGGATTCGCAGTCCGTTGCATAGCTCTGGGAAGATGCCCTCTTTATAACGATTCCCCGATTTAATAAATTGATATTGGTAGGATCTGATTTTTCCGGTTTATTCGGATGAAATCCATGTGCCACATCCAGCGAAAGCAGGAATCCGGATATGATTTTATTCAGGTAAGTAGTTCTCGATTCATGAAGTGCCTGATAAATCTTCTCCAGCACGATGGATAAAAGAACGGAATCTGCCCCCTGTTTTGTGCGGCTCCCGATTTCTTCGTTGTCATAAAGGGCGATCAGATGAATTCCGTCCCCGTCAGAATCCTTCAGAATTCCATTTACACATGCTTCCACCGAAGAGATATTATCAATACGCGGTGCGGAGATAAATTCATGATTCAGACCGATTAGGCAGCCCGGCTCCGCATTATACAGATACAATTCATAATCAAGAATGGATTCTTTTTCTACATGCAGCCTGTCCGCAAGACAGACAGAAAGAAAATCTGCCGGATCGTTTTCGTTAAGTGTAGTACATAAAGGAAGCATATCGGTCTGGCGGTTCAATTCGATTCCTTTATTGATTTCACGGTTTAAATGAATGGCAAGATTCGGAATTGTAAAAAGAGGATCTTTCAGATCCACAATCTGCTTTGCTGGGTGAAAACAGTCATCCGAAGTAAAGGTAATTCTTCCTGCAAGGGACAGCGGACGATCCAGCCATGTATTTAAAATAGCACCGCCATAGATTTCCGTATTTAATTTGCCATAATTCTGAATCTTCATTTCCGGTGCAGGTTTTACATACAGACATGGGTGATCCGTATGTGCCGTAGCAATCTTTAACATTCCATCGCTTTTTCCCACGGAAAATGCAAAAATGCAGGAATCATATACATTGACATAATATTTTCCGCCCTTTTCCAACTCCCAGTCATCTTCCTGTGAAAGCTCCGCAAATCCGGCGGCTTTTAAGCGTTCTGCTGCATAACGGGCGGTGGTAAAGGCACAGGTAGATTCCTGAATGGTATGGAGCAGTTTCTCTGTCGTTTGTTCTGTAGTCATAAGAACCTCCTTCTTTTCTTTCCGGTCATAACCTGCAAAAAGAACCTGTGCAGTACACAGGTCCCTTTCACAGTGAAATCTTATTTTATGATTCTGACTTTAATTACTCCATCAACTGCTTTGATTTTGGCAACTGCTTCTTCTGTTACCACAGAGTCAAGGTCAACTAAAGTATAGGCATAATCACCTTTACTCTTATTTACCATTTCGGCAATATTGATGCCGCAGGCAGCCATAGCTCCTGTAAACTGGGCAATCAGGTTTGGCATATTTTTGTGGCAGATAGCGATTCTGCCTTTCTTTGTACATATGCCCATATCGCAGGTCGGGTAGTTTACTGAATTTTTAATATTACCATTTTCGATGTAATCAACGATTTCTTTTACAGCCATTACAGCACAGTTATCTTCGGATTCCTCTGTAGAAGCACCGAGATGAGGGAATGCAATCACACCTTCCATATTTGCTGTTTTTGCATTTGGGAAATCGGTAACGTATTTTCTTACTTTTCCTGAATCAAGTGCTTCTGCCATATCATCATCATTTACGAGAAGATCTCTGGCAAAGTTTAAGATTACAACGCCATCTTTCATCATGGAAAGGGAAGCTTTGTTAATCATTCCTCTTGTATCCTCAAGCAAAGGAACATGAACAGTGATAAAATCACACTGGCTGTATACTTCAGCATTGGATTTTACCAATTTTACGTCGGTAGAAAGCTTCAAAGCGTTTGCAACAGAGAGGTAAGGATCACATCCGATGACTTCCATGCCAAGTGCAACGGCTGCATCAGCAACTAGTACGCCGATCGCACCGAGTCCGATAACACCTAATTTCTTACCTTTGATTTCTGTTCCGGCAAAAGCTTTTTTTGCTTTTTCCATTGTTTTATTGATTGCTGCATCTGCCTTATTGTCAGCTACCCACTGCATACCACCGCGGATATCTCTTGCTGCAAGCAGCATACCTGCAATAACAAGTTCCTTTACACCGTTTGCATTTGCACCCGGAGTATTAAATACTACGATACCTTTTTCCGCACATTTATCAAGCGGAATATTATTGACACCTGCACCGGCTCTTGCAACGGCAAGCAGGCTGTCCGGAAGTTCAAGTTCATGCATTGCAGCACTTCTTACAAGAACTGCATCTGCGTCTGCAAAATTATCTGTTGTACCGAATGTAGCCGGTAATAAATTCATACCTATCTTAGCAATAGGATTTAAGCAATTAACTTTTATCATTTTTTTAACCTTCTTTTTTAGATATTATCATTTTTGCAGAAAGAAACACCAGAAACTATCAATCGTTTTCCTTCTGTAGAAAAGTTATTTTACTTGTTTTCAGCTTCAAATTTTTTCATGAATTCAACAAGCTTTTCAACGCCTTCCATCGGCATTGCGTTATAGATACTTGCTCTCATGCCGCCAACGGTTCTGTGGCCTTTTAAGTTTTCAAAGCCTGCTGCTTTTGCTTCGCTTACGAATTTTGCATCGAGATCAGCATCGCCTGTTACAAATGGTACATTCATGAGAGAACGATCTTCTGGAACAACCGTTCCTTTGAATAATTCACTCTGATCAAGGAAATCGTAAAGTATCTTGGCTTTCTTTTCGTTTAATTCCTTCATTGCCTGAAGTCCGCCCATCTTCTTTAACCATTTAAATACCTTGCCGCAGATATAGATGCCATAGCATGGAGGTGTATTGTACAGTGAATTTGCATCTGCATGAGTCTTATATTTCATCATGGTTGGTGTTCCCGGAAGAACATCTTCTGTGATTAAATCCTCGCGGATGATTGCGATTACAACACCGGCAGGTCCGATATTCTTCTGGACACCGCCATAGATCATACCATATTTTGTAACATCGACAGGTTCTGATAAGAAGCAGGATGATACGTCAGCGATTAACGGCTTGCCCTTTGTATTTGGCAGCTTCTTGAACTTTGTACCATAAATGGTATTATTTTCACAGATGTAAACATAGTCGGCATCTTCCGGAATGTCCAGATCAGAGCAGTCCGGTATGTAAGAGAATGTTTTATCCTCGGAGGTAGCAACTTTTACGGCATCACCGTAAATCTGTGCTTCCTGGTAAGCCTTCTTTGCCCACTGTCCGGTTACAATATATGCAGCCTTTTTGTGTTTCATGAAGTTCATAGGGATCATTGCAAACTGTAAAGATGCTCCGCCCTGTAAAAATAATACTTTGTAATTATCCGGAATATTCATTAAATCCCTTAAATCCTGTTCTGCATCTTTGATAATCTTATCATAGACTTTGGAACGGTGGCTCATTTCCATTACGGACATGCCACATCCCTGATAATCCAGCATTTCTGCTGCTGCTTCTTTTAAAACTTCTTCCGGCAGAACGGCAGGTCCTGCTGAAAAATTATAAACTCTTCCCATCTTAAGAGTCCTCCTTAAATATATATTATTCTAAGGAACTAATCACGGGCAGTTACGCTGTTTGCCGGTGTGATTAGTTCCGAGGAATCAAGATTATTTATTGTCCAGGTCTTCCTGGCTGAATGCATCTGAGATAGCAGCACCAGGTGCAACCATTGGAAATACCTTGTCGTCGCTGTCGATCTGGCAGTCGATGACAACAGGTGCATTTAATGAGATGGCTTCCCGGATTGCCGGTGCAACATCTTCCTTCTTTGTAACGCGGATTCCCTTTGCCCCCATTGCTTCTGCAAGTTTTACAAAGTCAACCTGATCGTTTAAGGTTGTATTAGAATAACGCTGTCCGTAGAAAAGTGTCTGCCACTGGCGTACCATTCCGAGTACATGATTGTTGATAACAACCTGGATGACCGGAATATTATATCTTGCGGCTGTGGCAATTTCATTCATATTCATGCGGAAACATCCGTCACCGGCAATGTTGAATACCAGTTTGTCCGGACGTGCAACTTTTGCACCGAGGGAAGCACCAAGACCGTAGCCCATGGTACCAAGACCGCCGGATGTAATAAGCTGTCTGCCTTCTTTATATTTGTAGAACTGGGCAGCCCACATCTGATGCTGTCCTACTTCTGTTGTAATAATCGCATCGCCGTTTGTTTCATTGTAGATCTGCTCAATAACATATGGACCGGTCAGACCTTCCTGATTATAAGTAAGCGGATACTGCTTCATGCTTTCCTTTATTTCATTCATCCATTCGGATTTGTCTGCGATATCGGCTTTTTCGAGTTTTGCATTTAAACGCTTCAGAATCTCTTTTGCATCACCGATAATGCTTGCATCTGTCTTGATGTTCTTGTTTACTTCCGCAGCATCAATGTCGATCTGGAGGATCTTTGCGTTGGTTGCAAATTTCTGCGTATTTCCTGTTACTCTGTCGCTGAATCTTGCACCGACAACTACGAGTAAATCACACTTGGAAACTCCGAAATTAGATGTTTTTGTTCCGTGCATACCAAGCATTCCGGTATAATTATCTTTTCTTCCGTCGTAAGCACCTTTTCCCATCAGGGAATCGCATACCGGTGCACCGGTAAGTTCCACGAATCTGGCAAGTTCGTCCTCGCAGTCAGAGATAATTGCACCACCGCCAACGAAAATATATGGCTTTTTGGATTCACAGATATAGGATACAGCTTCATCCAGATCTTCTTCGCGGATGGTATCGGTAACCGGAGCGATTTCTTCCGGTTTCACCGGTGTATATTCGTATTTATTTGCCGGTGCTGTTACATCCTTTGTAAAGTCTACCAGTACCGGTCCCGGTCTGCCTGATTTTGCAATCTTAAAGGCACGTCTGAGAGTCGGTGCAATGTCCTTGATATCCTTTACGATAAAATTATGCTTTGTAATCGGCATTGTCACTCCGGCAATATCGATTTCCTGAAAAGAATCCTTTCCAATCATGGTATTTCCAACGTTTGCGGTAATTGCAACGAGTGGAACGGAATCCATGTATGCAGTAGCAATACCTGTTACCAGATTTGTTGCACCAGGACCTGAAGTGGCCATACACACACCTACTTTTCCGGTAGCTCTTGCATAACCGTCTGCTGCATGGCTTGCTCCCTGTTCATGGGAAGTCAGCACATGTCTGATCTCATCAGAGTGCTTATATAATTCATCATACACATTCAGGATGGTTCCACCCGGATATCCGAATACAACGTCAACACCCTGCTCCTTTAAACATTCAATGATTATTTCTGAACCAGATAATAACATATCTTTTCCCCTTCCTTTGTTCTATTCTTTCGTTTTGTATTTTATTATTATTCTACGGATTTTAATACAGCACCTTTATCGGCTGATGTAACAAGAGCTGCATATCTTGCAAGATAACCGGATACTTCTTTCTTCTTCGGAGTCCAGTTCTTCTTTCTCTCTGCAAGGACTTCATCGCTGACTTTTAAGTTAAGGCTGTGGTTATCAATATCAATGCTGATGATATCGCCTTCTTCGACAAATGCAATCGGTCCGCCGAGTGCAGCTTCCGGAGATACATGTCCGATGGATGCTCCTCTGGATGCTCCTGAGAAACGTCCGTCTGTAATCAGGGCAACGGTAGAGCCGAGTCCCATACCTGCAATGGCAGAGGTAGGATTTAACATTTCTCTCATACCTGGTCCTCCCTTTGGTCCTTCGTAACGGATGACTACAACGTCACCTGCAACAATCTTGCCACCCTTGATGGCTGCAATTGCATCTTCTTCACAGTCGAATACTCTTGCAGGGCCTTCATGATTTAACATTTCAGGAGCTACTGCCGAACGTTTTACAACTGCTGAATCCGGAGCAAGGTTACCGCGTAAAACAGCGATACCGCCGACTTCACTGTATGGATTTTCGATTGGACGGATTACTTCTGGATTCTTATTTACGCATCCCTCAATATTCTCTCCGACTGTTTTTCCGGTTACGGTCATACAGTCAGTATTTAACAGACCTTTCTTATTTAATTCGTTCATAACAGCATAAACTCCGCCTGCTTCGTTCAGTTCCTCGATGTAGGTATGTCCTGCCGGTGCGAGATGGCAGAGGTTTGGAGTCTTTGCACTGATCTCATTTGCTATGTCGAGGTTAATGGTTACACCTGCTTCATGTGCAATGGCTGGAAGATGAAGCATACTGTTTGTGCTGCATCCCAGTGCCATATCTACGGTAAGTGCATTACGGAAAGCCTTCTCTGTCATAATATCACGCGGACGGATATTTTTCTTTAACATTTCCATAACCTGCATACCTGCATGTTTTGCAAGCTTGATTCTTTCAGAATATACGGCAGGAATTGTACCATTTCCCTGTAATCCCATACCAAGTGCTTCTGTCAGGCAGTTCATAGAGTTCGCAGTATACATACCGGAACAGGAACCACAGGTCGGACATGCATGTTCTTCAAAATCTTTTACTTCTTCTTCTGTCATCTTGCCGGCTGCATAAGAACCTACGGCTTCAAACATACTGGAAAGGGATGTCTTGCATCCTTTTACATGACCTGCGAGCATTGGACCTCCGCTGACAAATACGGTCGGGATATTCAGTCTTGCCGCAGCCATCAGAAGTCCCGGTACATTCTTATCACAGTTTGGAATCATTACCAGGGCATCGAACTGATGTGCCAGTGCCATACATTCTGTGGAATCTGCAATCAAATCTCTTGTAACAAGGGAGTATTTCATACCTGTGTGTCCCATGGCAATACCATCACATACTGCGATGGCAGGGAACATAACCGGATTACCTCCCGCCATTGCAATGCCGAGTTTTACGGCATTTGCAATCTTATCTATATTCATATGTCCCGGTACGATCTCGTTATAGGAACTTACGATACCTACCAGAGGCTTCTTTAATTCTTCTTCTGTCATTCCCAGTGCATTAAACAGGGAACGATGTGGTGCCTGCTGCATACCTTTTGTTACTGCGTCACTTCTCATTTTGTATTCTTCCTTTCTTTTCCTGACGAAATATGAAATAATTCAGGGGACAGGAATTCTGCCCCTGATAGAAATTAAATACGTTCACAGATGGCATCGCCCATTCCGGAGCAGCTTACCTGTGTACATCCTTCGGTCATAATATCAACAGTACGGATACCATCTTTTAATACCTGTTTTACGGCATTTTCAACGGCATCTGCTTCTTTATCCAAATCAAAGGAATATCTTAACATCATGGCTGCGGAAAGAATGGTTGCAATCGGATTTGCAATATTCTGACCTGCGATATCAGGTGCAGCACCATGACTTGGTTCATATAATCCGAGTTTACCTTCGCTTAAGCTTGCGGAAGATAACATACCGATGGAGCCTGTTACCATGCTTGCTTCATCGGAAAGAATGTCACCGAACATATTCTCGGTTACTACGACATCGAACTGTGCCGGATCTTTGACTAACTGCATGGCACAGTTATCAACGAGCATGTCTTCCACGGTTACTTCCGGATAATCTTTCGCAACTTCTGCAACAATCTTTCTCCAGAGTCTGGAAGAATCCAGTACGTTCGCTTTATCAACACTGGTTACTTTCTTTCTTCTCTTCATGGCAATATCGAATGCTTTCACAACGATTCTGCGGATCTCGTTCTCTGTATAGGTCAGAGTATCCTTTGCAGTCATAACTCCGTCGATTTCTTTGGTTTCTCTTTCTCCAAAGTAAAGCCCGCCGGTAAGTTCTCTTACAATGATCATGTCAAATCCGGCATCTGCAATGGATTCTTTCAATGGGCATGCCTGTTTTAATTCCGGATAAAGATAGGAAGGTCTCAGATTTGCAAATAATCCTAATCCTTTACGGATGGCTAAAAGTCCTGCTTCCGGTCTTAAATTCGGCGGAAGCTCATACCAGCTGTCCACACCTACACGGCCGCCGACCGCTCCCAGAAGGACGGCATCACTCTTTCTTGCAGTTTCGAGTGCTTCGTCTGTAAGAGGAACTCCATTGGCATCTATGGACACACCTCCCATCAACACTTCGGTATAGTCAAATTCATGACCATATTTTTCTGCTATTTTATTTAATACTTTCTTTGCTTCTGCAACGATTTCCGGTCCGATTCCATCGCCCGGAATACATGCTACATTATACTTCATGACATACCTCCTGGTTACTAAAAAATAAACTTAAGGCATATTATATAATATATTTCTATTTTTTTCAACAGAAAAATAATATGCATATATTTTGATGTATTTTAATGTTGTGCTTTGGGAGATAATATTGTAAATCGTCATAATTGTTTGTAAATGCATATAATATACTTTTCTGTTAAATTATTATAATACGTCATAATTATTTATAAAATGTCACGAAATCCAGAACATTCCACTAAGCCAGAGAAAACAGCAGCCTGTTCAGCAAAGGCTTCCAGGCTGCTACTGTCTTAGTTCCATTGGATTTAATGTTCCATTTTATGAAACAATTATGACTTTTTATCAAATTTTCTGCAATTCTAATTTTTCCTGATAACATGGCAAAAAGAAACCAGACTATCGCCCGAAGGTGATAAGTCTGGTCTGTCTTTTTAGATACTGTCAGGACTCCATAATCCGTTTGCATTGTAAGATGAGGAATAACTTCTGACGGCTTTGATACCACCATATTCATATCCGTTCTCGTAAACGTAATTAATCATCTTGTATACGGTTCCAGAGTAAAATGTGTATTCGTGGCCGCCATCCATGGCATAACGGGTGCCAACATCTGAGTGTGCACCTACTGCAAAGGCGGTATATGGATATGTAGTGGAGTTGCATTTCATATACATGGAAGTGTCATCCTGTTTTTCCCTAAGTTCAGTTGTCGATGTACCAGTAACTGACTTAAAATAGAAATCAAAAGCAGTATCATGATAGTTAGATGCAACTACCGGAATAGTAAATAAAGATACTATAGTTGAAATTATAATTAACTTTGATAACAAATTTTTTTTCATAAAATAATTCCTCCTGTTCCGTTATTTTTTATGATAAATTAAAAGATGTGATATCCACAGAAACTATTATTTAATTTATCAATGTAGAAACAAATTGTAATGTTAGTACTTTCTTCTACATAATAAGTTAATATTATGCATCCGTTTTCATCAAAGACTTCATCTGGATATATTCCACAGTCAAGTTTTTGCAAAACAGTTAATAATCTATTAGCATTTCGTGATTTTAACAATGAACTAATTTTTATTACAAATAGGTCTCTATTTGTAATAAATGAATCCGTAATATCTTCCTCTGAATATTTTACATCATCAATCTGATAATGCTCCATAACTTTTGTCAATGATTCGCCATTATCGATGTACCGGTAATCGCTTACCATCTGAAAAGAGAACATGGTTCCGTCCGTATCGAATAATGCATAGAAGTATTTTTCTGCAAGCTGAACCTGATACAGAACATAATAGTCTTTGTTATCTGCGTGTAATACCTGTAGATTATCATATAAAAATGTACGCTGGCTTTCGGTATCTTCCAGAATGGTTTCGGAATAATTTGCCATGGAGAGAATTTCTCCGGCAGCATCCTGCTCTGTAAGGAATTCCCTTTGTTCCGAGCTTAAATCCGTTACATTTTCTTTCTTATACTCGTTCCAGGGTGATACCGAAGAAACAAACTGTTCCTTCGGCTTTGACTGCATGGTTTCCATCGGCAGAATCCGGCTGTTTTCATTTTTCTCTACTACATGGTTAAGTTCGTTTCTTAAAAATCCAACACATAAAATAGCACATAAAAATATCAGCAAAAATGCCTTTATAAAATTCCAGATGTTCTGCCTGTTCATAATCCCTTATCTCCCTCTTCTGTCTGTTTCGATTTTTTCTGCATAAGCAAGTGCTTCATCAATGTTTTTACAGAATTTATCTTTTCCGACCTGTTCTACAAACCCAGCTTTTTCCATAACTGCCATAGGCTGTTCGTTTACATGGGAAAAAATTAATGTAATATTATGTTTTCTGCACGTTGCGAGAATTCCGTCCAGGGTATGCATTACCGTAGTATCCATGGCAGGAACACTTCTCATACGAAGAATAATAATATCTTCATCCGTATCACTTACGATATTTGATAATTTATCTGCAGCTCCAAAGAACAGCGGACCTGTAATTTCAAATACCAGAGTGTTTTTCGGAACGGATTTGTATTTAATATTGTCCGGATCCGTTTCTTCATCATAATTTTCATCTTCTGTTTTTACGCGGTTGTAATCGTCAATATATTCCCATCCTTCAACATTGGTAACATCTGACATACGCTTCATGAATAAAAGTGAAGCAAGTACAAGACCGACAACGATTGCATAGACAAGATCTAATACAACGGTAAGTACAAATGATACAAGCAATACTGCAATATCACTCTTTGGTGCGTGCTTCAGGGTAGATGCAACTGCTCGCCATCCGCTCATGTTATAGGCAACCATAAATAATATTGCCGCAATACATGGCATCGGGATTAATTTTACCAGAGGCATAAGTACCAGAAGCATTAAACATAATACGATTGCGTGTACCATGCCGGCAACCGGTGAACGGCCGCCGTTTTTGACATTTGCGGCTGTTCTGGCAATCGCTCCTGTCGCAGGAATACCGCCAAACAACGCAGAACCGATATTTCCGGCTCCCTGTGCGATTAATTCCATATTGGTACGGGTACGGCTTCCGATCATACCATCTGATACCACGCAGGATAACAGCGATTCTATCGCTGCCAGAATCGCGATGGTAAATGCATTTGGCATAAGTTCGCGAATCATGGATACATGAAAGTTCTCAAAATGATATAATTTTGGAAGTCCCATTGGAATATCAAAGGATGTTCCAATCGTTTTTACTGCGGGAACATCGCCATTGGATAATCCTGCAAAGTATACAACCGCACCTGCTGCGATAACTGCGATTAAAGACGGAGGAATAATTTTGTTTATCTTTGGCCATACAATCAGAATGGCAAGTGAAAGCAGACCGATTAGCAGTGCCGCAACACTGATTCCTCCTGCCGAAATGCCAGCTCCAAGTGCTTTAATCTTTCCTATGGTGTCAATGGTCTGACCCTGATACACACTGGTATCAACACCGAGGAAATCCTTTATCTGACCAATAAAGATGGTAACGGCAATACCAGCCGTAAAACCGGTTGTGATGGTGTATGGGATGAATTTTATCAGATTTCCCAACCGGCAGAATCCCATTATAATAAGGATAATGCCTGCCATAATCGTGGCAACAACCAGTCCTTCCATACCTTTTTCCGCAACAATGCCTGCGACGATTGTTGCAAATGCTGCCGTTGGTCCGGCAATCTGCACGCGGCTTCCACCTAAAAATGAAATAATAAATCCCGCTGTAATTGCAGTGTAGATACCTACCTGAGGCTCAACCCCCGAGGCAAGTGCCAGTGCAATCGACAGCGGAAGAGCGATGATAGCCACAATAATGCCGGAAATGACATCTTTGAAAAACTGCTCTTTTGTGTAATTCTTTAACACATAGAACAATTTTGGTGATAGTTTGTCCATTTTTCTTTTCTTCCTTTGTTAAAATTAGTAATGCTTTATCATTTTAATAACTTTTTTATAAAAAATCAATAGAAAAAATAAAAATTACATAAATTTTACAATACGTCTTTTTTACGAACAATGACTGCACCGATCAGAACAAGAACTATCCAGAGTATGCCAAGAACCAGCGATGCCTGCTGCAGTGTTATTCCACCCTCGCGAAACAGGGCAGTCCTGAGAAGCATATAATAATTTCCGGGCATATAGAACCGGTAAAAATATGCGGATGAGGTGATAACGGCAATAACCAGAATATATCCGATTACCGGACTGAAGATCATCTGGGCGGTAAGCTGGATCTGGTTTAAGACAATCGCTGTAAACAATCCGAGTCCAAAAATGTATTTTATATAATCCATACTGTTTTCTGACAGAGGAAGTCCTTTCAGGCAGGCAAGGGTTTCCCTGCTTAACAGGACGGATATGTTTCCGCCTGCGGCGGCAATTCCCCATAGAATTACAAATATCATAAGATATAACAGGATCATCTGGAGAATACACCAGATACATTTGGAAATCCAGAAATACATCTTGCTTTCATAACGTGGAATATAAACCGTTCCTCTCAGCTTCCATTCCCGGTGGGCATAATAACAGGCAAAAAGTGCGAAACAGAAAGAAAGTGTGAGAAAGGAGATCGGAATATCAAACGGAGGTCCGCCTTTTACATAGACGTATTCGTCCATTCCCTGAAACATATATACTGCAAGGTCAAGAACGGAAGGTGCTGGAACACCTTCTGCCAGATGCATTCTGGCATCCCATCCGAATGCCAGTACAAAAACACCTGTCAGGGCATAGAGGGGAATAAAACGGACAATCCCCTCTTTTATGTCATAGGAAATACAATTAGCCAGTTTCTGAAGAATTCTTTTTCTTTTCATGATTCACCTGCTTTCGCCAGAAATTCACGTTTTTGTTTCAACAATCCAAAGGCGGCAAGAACTACGACCAGAAGAAGCGGATAAATATACTGATATCTCGGATCAATTCCCTGATAAATCATATCATAAGTGATTCCGCGTTTGGAATTATAATTTATTTGCAGGCCGGTTCCGCCGATACAGAGTGCCAGTGCGATAATGGCACCCGCAATATAGTTATTGAAAAACCAGTATGAAATAAGACATACCATTCCGACCACATACATTCCGCTTAATATACAGAGAAAAAAGGTAATAAGAAGCATTGTAATATTGATATTTTCAAAGTACAGATTTGTAAAATAGACACAGAAGCTGGCTGGATCGTTCCAGTTGCAAAAACTGTTTCCGATAATCAGACCAACGATGGAAACGGATATAAATGTGGCAATGGAAAGATAAATACTGATCAATCCTGTTTTCAAAACCAGATAAACCCATAGATTTAACTGGTTTTTTCTGCGCAGCACATTTGAAATGGAAAATTCATCCTTCAAAAGTGCAATTATAATAAATATTCCGATGGGATATATGGCATAACGCATATTTGCAGATACTGCCGGAAATGCATCCATGAAACAGGTACTGTCAGAAACACCACGCAGCTGGATTGCGGTTGCGGCAAAGCTTGCCGCAAACAGCAATATGGCAGCCGCGAGAAAAATCCGTTTTTCTGCAAACATCTGTTTAAAGAGTTGTTGTATCACGGTGTATCATCCTTCCTTCTGATATTTCTATAATTTCATCTGATAATAACTCCAGTTCTTCCGCATCATGGCAGGCAACGATAATAACAGCCCCCCGCAGTTTTGCCTGTTTTACCATTTCTTTTACTTTTTCAACACCGGCTTCATCGATTGCATTGATCGGTTCATCCAGTATAATAATATCCGGAGTTTCCATAAAGGCAGATGCGATTCCCAGTTTCTGCTTCATTCCAAGCGAGTATTTCCGGTATTTCCGTTTATCATCCGGATTAAGTCCGACGGCTGCCATTGACTGGCGAATCTCTTCCTTTCCAATCTTATGCTGGATGGATGCCAGAAGCTCCAGATTTTTATATCCGGTATAATTGGCAATAAATGCTGGATTTTCGATCAAAGCCCCGATACTTCTGGGAAAAGAAATATCCTTTCCCAGAATTTCACCATCGATCGAAACATAACCGTGGGTTGGCTGGATTAATCCGCATACTGCACGCATAAGCATTGTTTTTCCGGAGCCGTTTTTTCCCTTTAATCCATATGCCTTTCCTGATTCAAAAGTCAGATTAATATCATCTAAAATAGTTATCTTATGAATAATTTTGGTATAATGATTGATTTCTATTTTCACTTATGCATTGTCTCCTTTATATAAAATATAGTTTTTTGTCGGATAATAGGAATATACGATTTTTAATTCACTTTTCTTCAATTCTTCCAGCGATACATATTCGCTATAGATTGCATATGGAAGTATGAGTTCCAGTTCTTTTCCTCCTTCAAACGTTCTTGAGTAAGAAGGATTCATCTGGGTAAACTGGAACATATCCATACAATTACTTTCGATTCCATTTACTTCTATCGGCCAGTAAAGAATACTTTCTTTTCCCATTGATAACTTTGTATCCATTGTATTACAAATCTTTATATGTACAAACACATAATTATATAAATCCATTTCGCCGGTCAGGGATGTGCCCTCATCGTCCAGGCTGCTGTATGAGGAAACAAGCTCCGGATATTTATCAACCGCTTCCTCATAACTGCAGATTTCTAATCCTTCCGGAGTAATTCGCAATCCCTTATAGCGTCCTTCCTCTCCTTCTGTAATGGCAATATTTTTTGCTGCCGGATAGTTTGCATTTACCTGATATACCAGATATCCCCAGATGCCGGCAAATGCGACCAGAAGCACTATCATGATAATTTTCTTAAAGTGTGTCACGTTTCTTTCCTCCTCCCAGATAAAAGCCTGCAAATCCTATGATAAAGAGAAGTATACCTTCGACAAGGACAGTAGGCAGATTGATCCATGTAGGCTGTGAAGGATTTAATATGTAATATGGTCCTGCCCCATTATAATGGGTGTACATCATCACAGTCTGCAAAGTGAAAAAGATAACAAACGGACTGAACAAAGCAACATATCTGTTATAGATTAATTTTGTAATGGCAAGTGCAAGGCATGCAAACAGACCGACAATACAGAAATCTATCAAAAGGTAAATCAGAAAATACAGATACGGCTGTGTGTAAAAAACTTTACTGAACATACAGCTTCCAGTCAGAGCAAAAGTGCTTGTTCCTCTCTGCGGCAGTAAATCAGGTAATACTGCCATGGTAAGCATCATATTTAAAATCAGCGGAATAACACAGATACTTCCGGCACTTAAGAATACCGCAAGATATTTTCCGATTAAATAGCTGCTTTTATCCATCCGGATATAGATATTTTTAATATAACCTCCTCTCAAATCGGTAAAATATGAAATCGTATATGGCAGGGACGAAATCAGTACAATACCGTAATAATATAAATATTGATAAAAGTTTCCAAAGTCAAACATCAATGCACTGTTGAAAACACTGTAAGGATAGTCAATATTTATAATAACATCGATAGATGTTGTTTTTGGCAATACCTGCATTACAAAATGAGCAATCGTAATCAGGCAGCCGACTGCCAGTGCGAAGCAGTATGAAAAGTTGTGAAAAGCCCGGTATAATTCGAGCCGTATACCTTTTAAAGTCATGTTCATCCTCCCTTAGTTTTCATCGCTTACTCTTGGATAGATACGAAGAAAGCGAATTCTTGTATCATGTTCTATCGGCATAATTCTTCCGAGTTCAGAATCATATTTTGCAATATGATGATCCCCAAGCTCTAAATAAATCTCATTCTCTTCTGTAAGCAAAGCTTTATTTATAAGATATAAAATGTTAGTTGTAAAACTGTCCCCCTGTTTCATCCGGATCATATAGTAATCTTTAGTCTGTTTCCGGTCCCCATAATCATAAAGAATTTCACTGGTTATATTTTCAAGAATTTTTTTATTATTTACTCCGAATCGAACCATAC